>OFRN01000002.1_pt1 | contig 589635 bp, 543 predicted proteins | sample 1541701 | NCBI WGS metagenome assembly OFRN01 (sample SAMEA4413046, study PRJEB24355) | metagenome | biome: human; feature: gut; material: faeces | place: United Kingdom | collected 2010 | reverse complement strand
GTTAGCTCAGTTGGTAGAGCAGTTGACTTTTAATCAATTGGTCGCAGGTTCGAATCCTGCACGACCCACCAATTCAGGAAAAAGCGCCTTTTGGCGCTTTTTTCGCATCTGCAGCACCGTAACCTACATTCGTGCTTTCTCGTTTCAACACTGCACCGATCATCATCCCGCTCTTTTCTGAACGGCTATACGGTCTCGTCAGGCCATTATCCGCTGTGAACTGCACGGCCAGCGTCCGTGTTTTTAATTCATTAAACAATGGATGCGCAAATATGAAAATATCAGCGGACTTTTCGCGCAGTTTTAGGTATTTTGTTTAGTATATAAAACGAAGGGCGTTGCGGCAGGCGATATTCACGCGGCAGGCGCCCAGCCTAGCATGAGATTGCAGCGATGAGTGAAATGTTTGATGTCAATGCGGCGGTGTATCCCTTCCCGCCTAAACCGGTTCCGCTGGACGTAGCCGAAAAAGCCTTTTATCGCGAGAAGATCAAAACCCTGCTCAAGCAGCGCAATGCGGTGATGGTCGCACACTATTATACCGATCCGGAAATCCAGGCGCTGGCGGAAGAAACCGGCGGCTGCGTGGCGGATTCGCTGGAAATGGCGCGCTTCGGCAGCGCCCATCCGGCTTCCACGCTGCTGGTGGCCGGCGTGCGTTTCATGGGGGAAACCGCCAAGATCCTCAGCCCGGAAAAACAGGTGCTGATGCCGACGCTGTTTGCCGAATGTTCGCTGGATCTGGGCTGCCCGGAAGAGGAGTTTCATGCGTTTTGCGACAGCCATCCCGATCGTACCGTGGTGGTCTATGCGAACACCTCGGCGGCGGTCAAAGCGCGCGCTGACTGGGTGGTCACTTCCAGCATCGCCGTCGAGCTGATCGAACACCTGGACAGCCTGGGCGAGAAGATCATCTGGGCGCCGGATCGCCATCTCGGCAGCTACGTGCAGAAGCAGACCGGCGCCGACGTGCTGTGCTGGCAAGGCGCCTGCATTGTCCATGACGAGTTCAAGACTCAGGCGCTGCGGCGTATGAAGGCGCTCTATCCGCAGGCGGCCATTCTGGTGCATCCCGAATCGCCACAGGCGGTGGTTGAATTGGCGGATGCGGTGGGATCGACCAGCCAACTGATCCAGGCGGCGAAAACATTGCCGCATCAACAGCTGATCGTCGCCACCGATCGCGGTATCTTTTACAAGATGCAGCAGGCCTGTCTGGACAAGGAGCTGTTTGAAGCGCCGACCGCCGGAGAAGGGGCGACCTGCCGCAGCTGTGCGCACTGCCCGTGGATGGCGATGAATGGCCTGAAGGCGATTGCCGAAGGGCTGGAGCAGGGGGGCGCGCAGCATGAGATCCACGTGGACGCCGCGCTGCGTGAGAAGGCGTTGGTGCCGCTGAACCGCATGCTGGATTTCGCCGCTCAGCTTAAAATGCAGGTTAAAGGCAACGCTTAACCGTTTAAAAGGATGACCTCATGAGCTTCTTCAGTACCAGCAATATTCTGGTGCACATTCCGCTTGGCGCGGGCGGTTACGATCTGTCGTGGATCGAAGCCATCGGCACGCTGTTCGGGTTGCTGTGCATCTGGTACGCCAGCAAGGAAAAAATCATCAACTACCTGTTCGGCCTGATCAACGTCACGCTGTTCGCGGTGATTTTCTTCCAGATCCAGCTGTACGCCAGCCTGCTGCTGCAGCTGTTCTTCTTCGGCGCCAACATTTACGGTTGGTATGCCTGGAGCCGCCAGACCCAGGATAATCAGGCTGAGCTGCAGATCCGCTGGCTGCCGCTGCCGAAAGCGTTGGCCTGGGCGGCGGTCTGCGTCATCGGCATCGGCCTGATGACCTTCAATATCGACCGCGTGTTCGCCTGGTTGACGCAGATCGCGGTGGCGGTGATGCAAGGGCTGGGGCTGAACGTGCAGATGCCTGAGCTGCAGCCGGACGCGTTCCCGTTCTGGGATTCGGCGATGATGGTGCTCTCCATCGTGGCGATGATTCTGATGACGCGCAAGTACGTGGAAAACTGGCTGCTGTGGGTGGTTATCGATGTCATCAGCGTGGCGATCTTCGCCTACCAGGGGGTGTACGCGATGGCGCTGGAGTATGTCATTCTGACGCTGATCGCCCTGAACGGCTCCTGGCTATGGATCAAGAGCGCCGGGCGCAATGGTTCCAACCCGCTCTCTTCCGCACCTTAACAACGCAGAGGGCGCCGTGATGGCGCCCTCTTGGCTTAGTGCCGATGTCCCAGATGGGAGTGGGCTTCGGCATGTGAGTGTTCACTCGGCTCCGGCGCCCGGTTGATACCGCAGTCCGGCGTCTCGCAGTGCCGGTACTCCATCTGAATGGTCACGTGGCCAATCTTGTAGTGTTCCAACAGAAAAGCCTGAATGCGTTGCAACAGCCCATCGTGGTCATGCGGCGGGATCACCTGCGCATGCAGCGTCATCAGCTTCTGTTCGCCGATCTGCCAGACGTGCACGTGATGGATGTTGCGCACTTCCGGGATATTCAGGCACAGGTCTTTTTGCAGCTTGGCGATATCGACCTCCTGCGGCGTGCCTTCCAGCAGCTCGTGGAAACTCTCCTTCAGCAGCCGCCAGGCGCTGCGCAGCACCAGACAGGAGACGAGCACCGACAGGATCGGGTCAATCGGCGTCCAGCCGGTGGCAAGAATGACGATGGCGGCGACGATGGCGCCCACCGAGCCGAGCAGGTCGCCCAGCACATGCAGCGCGGCGGCGCGCACGTTGATATTTTTCTCTTCGCTGCCGCGATGCAGCAGCCAGAAGGCGAACAGGTTCGCCAGCAGCCCCGCTACGGCGATGATCAGCATCGGGGTACCCATCACCGGCTGCGGCTCGAAGAAACGCCGTATCGCCTCCCACAGGATGAATACCACGATCACCAGCAGCGCCGCGGCGTTGAGGAAGGCCGCCAGGGTGGTCAGGCGCAGGTAGCCGAAGGTGTGGCGCGCGTTGGGCTTGCGCTGGGAGAAGTGCACCGCCATCAGCGCCACCAGCAGCGCGGCGGCATCGGTCAGCATGTGGCCGGCGTCGGCCAACAGCGCCAACGAGCCGGACAACAGGCCGCCGACCACCTCGGCCACCATAAAGACGGCGGTGACTAAAAAAGCGGTCAGTAGGCGTTTACTATTACTGTCTTTCGGCAGGTGTACGTGTGGAGTGTCCGACATTATTCATCCTTATGCATAGCCAAAGAGGGGGCGGCGGCGAGCAGAGCGTCCAGCTCCGGCACTATCTGCGCCACTAACGCCTTTAATTTAGTATAAGCGGCGGCGGCAAGCGCGCCCCGACGTGCGGTTTCCACCAGCTGCTGGCACAGCTGCGCGGCTTCCGGCAGCTGCAGCATCAGCAGGCTGCCCTTGATGCGGTGCGCCGCCTGCTCCAGGCGCGGCCAGTCGTTCGCGGCGACGGCGTCCGCGAGCCGCTGCCGGTCTTGCCGCAGCGTATCGCCGAGCGTCTGCGCCAGCCGCTGCAGCATGGCGCGATCGCCACCCGCCATTTCGGCCAGCGTTTGTCGCAGGTCAGTAAGGACTGACTTTGCTTCCTGCACCTGCGGTTGCTGAGCCAGCACCTGGCCGATCGCCGCCAGTGAAATCGGTTTGGTCAGGAAGTGGTCGATCGCCACCAGCCCCGGAGGAATGCGGGTAAACTCCTGCACGTCTGCCGAACAGAGCACGATGCGGCAAGGCGGGCGTTGCAGCCGCTGTTCGTCGCGGCGGATCAGCCTGGCCAGCGTCAGGCCGTCCGGGCGCGGCATGTTATAGTCGATAAACAGCAGATCGAACGGTTGCCGGCGTTGGGCCTTCAACAGCGCATAGCCTTGTTCGAAGCGGGCGGGTTGCAGCCCGAAGTGGCGCAGCTGGCGTTCCATCAGCAACAGATTGGTGGGGTGATCGTCGATCAGCGCGGTACGCAAGGCGGAAGACGGCAGAGCAAAGGGGCTTTCCTCCGGGGCGGCAACCGGCGCCGCGCCGCTCAGCTCGACCGGTATCGCGATCTCGACGCGGGTGCCTACGCCCGGCTGCGAGTGCAGCTCGATGCGGCCGCCCATCTGTTCGACGATCTCTTTGCAGATCGACAGCCCCAAACCGGTACCCTGCACCGAGATGCGTTGCGCGCCGCGCGCGCGGTAAAACGGTTGGAACAGTTTGTCTATTTCATCGGCGGCGATACCGCAGCCGCTGTCGTTCACCGTCAGATGCAATTCCCCCTGCCGCTCATCCTGCGCGCGCCAGCCGATCTCGACCTGAATGGCGCCGCGCGGCGTAAATTTTATCGCGTTGTTTATCAGGTTGTTAGCCACCTGAAGTAAACGCTCACCATCAATCACTACCGCCTCCGGCAATGCCGGATCCGCCACCACGCTCAGCGTCAACGGCCGCTCGCCGATCAGCGGCCGGTAGAGGGCGTCGATGCGCGCTACCCAAGGGCGCAGCACCACCGGTTTCGGTGCCAGCGTCAGCGAGCCGGTTTCCAGCCGCGCGTGATCCTGCAGGTCGTTGAGCAGGTTGAGCAGCGATGAGGCCGAGCTGTATATCACCGGCAGGCCTTCCGGCGCGGGTTGGCGTTTGAGCTCCAGTTCCAGCAGGCCGAGGATGGCGTGCATCGGCGTGCGCAGCTCATGGCTGACGGTGGCGAGGAATTTGCTCTTCATGCGGTTTTCCGCTTCGGCGCGGCGGCGCGCGTGCTCGAGTTCTTCGCGTTCGCGTTTTTCACGGCGCTGCAGCATGAAACGGCGCAGCGTCAGCGCCAGCAGCAGCACGGTGGCGGCGGCCAGCAGCGCCAGCAGCCAGGTGGTCTGCGGCGGCATGCGGTTGTCGTTCACCGCGTCGATCAGGTTGCTGCGATCGACGATCCACTCGTCGCGCAGCGATTGCAGGGTGTCCGCCGGGATCTGCATCAGGTTCTTATCAAGGATCGCCAACAGAAGAGGTTGATCGCGGCGCACGCCGAAGGCTACCGGATAGGGAATGTTGTTGGCGGCGAAGGCCAGCTTGATGGCACCGGAATAGCGCGACAGCGCCAAAAAGTTGGCGGAGATGACGTTATCCACCAGCGCATCCAGTTGGCCGTTGGCCAGCGCGTCGTACATCGACTTGCTGTTGGCGAAGCTGATGGTTTGCTCCTGTTCCGGCACCAGCCCCTGCGCCAAATCGCCCTGCAGCACGCCGATGCGCTTGCCGGCCAAATCGCTCCAGGTGGAAATGCCGTCGGCGTGCTGGCCGACGTAAACCCCCCACAGCGAACGGTGGATCGGCATGCTGGCGCCGTAGCGCGCCTTGACGCCGCGCGCCAGCGGCAGGGCGGCGCGGAAGCTGGCCTGGCCGGACTGCACCAGCAGATCGGCCTGCTCGGCGTTGCGCGCCCACAGCGGCGCGAAACGCAGCCCGGTGTTTTGCGCGATGATGTTGAGAATGTCGATGGCGTAGCCGCGCGGCTGGCCGTCGGAGCCGCGGTAGGCGAACGGGAAGTTGTTTTCGATGGCGGCGTAGTAAACCACGCGGTGGCTCGCCACCCAATTCTTCTCCATCGTCGTCAGATCGGCATTGCCGGTGTCGAGGTAGCTGGGGATCTTCTTGCTCCAGCGGCCCTGCAGGGCGTTCATCAGCTCCATCGGCGCGTCGGCGATGGCGGTGTCCAGCGTGTCTATCAGCCGCGAGTCGTCGGCGGCGAACACGAAGGACAGGTTGCCCAGGTTCTCGTTGCTTTCAATCTGATAGAGCTGGCCGAGCTGCAGCTGATCGATGATAAAGCTGGCGCTGGCCTCGTCGGCGATAAAGTAGTCGCTGCTGCCGTTGAGCAGCGAGTAGACCGCCTGCAGATTGTTGTCGTAGCGCTGGATCTGCGACGCGACCGCCTGCAGAGCGCCGCCGGACTGCATGTCGGTCAGCGCGCCGATCGCGACGCGGGCGTTGGCGGAGTTGAGCATCACCGGCCGATCGTTGCTGCGATCGCGCAATACGCGCAGGTTGCTGACGTAATAGGGCTGAGAGATCGCCAGGCCGTGCAGCGCCTCACTCTGCGGGATGCCGTACAGCAGATCGATCTTGCCGTCGTGCAGCGCCTGCTCCAGCTGCGTCAGATCGGCAAAGCCGTAAATGGCGAAGCGAATGCCGGTCACCTGCTGGATATAGCCGAGGTAGTCGGCATTCAGCCCATACAGATCGTCATCCACGATGATGTTGTACGGGCTGGTGTTCTCACTGACGATGCCGACGCGCAGCGTACGGTCGCGCCAGGGGTTTTTCTCGCCGACGATCAGCATATTCTCGGGGGTATTCAGATTGCTGACCAGCTGATAGCGCACCGGCTCCGCCGCCTGCGCCAGACCGCACCACAGGAACAGCAACAGCAGGGCGCGGCGCATCATGGCGCCAGCTCTTTAAACACCGCCACCAGCTCCAGCAGGTTGCCGGCGCCGGTTTTGCGCTGGATGTTCTTCTTGTGGGTGCTGACGGTCTTGTTGCTGATGTGCAGCCGATCGGCAATCTGCAGGTTGGACAGACCCTGGCTCAACAAGCCCAGTACCTCGAGCTCTTTGGGGGTGAGCAGCCCGCCGTCCGCCGTCGGCGGCTCTTCGGCCAGCGCGGCGGCGGGGAAGTGGGTTTCACCGTCCAGCACCTGCTCGATCGCCTGCAACAACTCTGCCAACGAGCTGCCTTTGTTGACGAAACCGTTGGCGCCGGCGGCATGCGCCATGCGCGCATAGACCTCGGCTTCCTGCGCGGTATAGATCAGGATCGGCTGCTGCGGGTAGCGGCGGCGGATTTTTTTCAACAGCTGCAGCCCGTCGACCTGCGGCAGGCCGATATCCAGGATCACCAGGCCGAAAGCGGCCTCGGCCAGCAGGGCCAGCGCCTGGACGTCGTCCTGCGCCGCCTGCAGGCGGTAGGGGCGGGATGATTTCATTAGCGCCGCTTCCAGTGCGACATGAACCACCGGGTGGTCATCAACTAATAACAGAGAGGGCATGTTCAACTCGGGTCGCTTTATATTCCGATCGCTAGCATAGCGAAAAAGGAGGCTCTGCGCTCCCCTGATGAAACAGCACAATCTGCTGTTAATTTGGCGGTTCCAGCGACGGGGGGCAAAGGTGATTTACAGCGCCATTCCCACAGGCTAGATTGTTGGGATCTACACCGTTACGCACTGCGAAATACCCCTCGATACCGAATGGAAAAGCTATGAATTACCAAAACGACGATTTACGCATTAATGATATTAAGGAACTCCTGCCGCCGGTGGCTTTGCTGGAGAAATTCCCGGCCACTGAACGCGCAGCAAAGACGGTGTCCCAGGCCCGCAGCGCAATTCACAATATCCTCCGCGGCAGCGACGATCGCCTGCTGGTGGTGATTGGCCCTTGCTCTATCCACGATACGAAAGCCGCCAAAGAGTACGCGGGGCGCCTGCTGGCGCTGCGTGAAGAACTGAGCGGCGAGCTGGAAGTGGTCATGCGCGTATACTTCGAAAAACCGCGCACCACCGTGGGCTGGAAAGGCCTGATCAACGATCCGCAGATGGACAACAGCTTCAACATCAACGACGGTCTGCGCCTGGCGCGCAAGCTGCTGGTGGAGATCAACGACAGCGGCCTGCCGGCCGCCGGCGAATTCCTCGACATGATCACGCCGCAGTACCTGGCGGATCTGATGAGCTGGGGCGCCATCGGCGCGCGCACCACGGAATCGCAGGTGCACCGCGAGCTGGCCTCCGGCCTTTCCTGCCCGGTCGGCTTCAAGAACGGCACCGACGGCACCATCAAGGTGGCGATCGACGCCATCAACGCCGCCGGCGCGCCGCACTGCTTCCTGTCGGTGACCAAATGGGGCCACTCGGCGATCGTTAACACCAGCGGCAACGGCGACTGCCACATTATCCTGCGCGGCGGCAAAGAGCCGAACTACAGCGCGGCGCACGTGAAGGACGTCAAAACCGGCCTGAGCAAAGCCGGGCTGCCGGCGCAGGTGATGATCGACTTCAGCCATGCCAACAGCAGCAAACAGTTCAAAAAGCAGATGGACGTGAGCGCTGACGTTTGCGGGCAAATTGGCGGCGGTGAAAAAGCGATCATCGGCGTGATGATCGAAAGCCACCTGGTGGAAGGCAACCAGAACCTCGAAAGCGGCGAACCGCTGGTTTACGGCAAGAGCGTGACCGACGGCTGCATCGGCTGGCAGGATACCGAAACCGTGCTGCGCGATCTGGCGGCGGCGGTGAAAGCGCGCCGCGGATAATAGCTAAAATGACAAGGGCCTGGCAGCCAGGCCCTTGTTTTATCCTTGTCATTGTACTTCTCTCTCCCGCTAATTTAAGGCTTACACTTAATAGGCCAATGAAATCATTAAGCGGCCACCTTCGCATTATTCCTATTTAATAAAAGAATAATTGTCACTGCTCATGGCATTGTGCTTATATAAGACGCTTTTTTATTCCACAAACCCCGCATGACAAATAAGCGGGGAGTGGTATGACCTATTCCTTTCAGGACGAAAGAATTATGACAAGCAATACCTCGCAGCCGCTGGGGCTGCACCGGATTAAATTCCATGGGAAAGGTGGCGAGTACTTCGCGATTTGGTTGGTTAACGCATTATTGACCATCGTGACGCTGGGCATCTATTCCGCCTGGGCGACGGTGCGCCGCCGCCGCTATTTTTACGGCAACACGGAATTGGACGGCGATCGTTTCGATTACCATGCGCAACCGCTGCAAATTCTGAAAGGGCGGCTGTTGGTGATCGGCGGCCTCATCGTATTTTATATCCTGTTGGCGGTAACGCCACTGCTGGGGCTGCTGGCTTTGCTGGTGTTGCTTGCCCTGCTGCCGTGGATCGTTATCCGCAGCTGGCGCTACAATGCGATTATGTCGAGCTATCGCGGCGTGCGTTTTAATTATGTTTGCCGCACCGGGCGCGCTTATTGGGCGTTACTGTTCTGCCCGCTATTGCTGATTATCGGGCTTTATGTCGCCTTAATCATTTTGCTCAGCATTGGCAGCGGTTTTGAAAGCATCAACGCCATCGGACTGATGTTGGTGTTGACGCTGCTGTTGGCCGTGCCGGCATTCGCCGCCGTCAACGGTATTATTAGCGCGCTGCAGCACGATCTGTACGTTAATAACCTGTTTTTCGGGAATACGCCGTTTATTGCCGAGCTGAAAAAGTCGGCCTTTATCAAATTTGCCTTGATCGGCCTGCTCATTTTCCTGCCGTTTATGTTGGCGGCGCTGGTGTGTATGGGGTCGTTCATTCTGTCGCTGTACCAAATGGTATTGATGGGCATGCTGACGGATGAAACCGCCGATTTGCTGGTGTTGGAAAATATTGGCAGCCTGCTGCTGATGATGGTGGTGCTGCTGATTGGCGCCTTGATCGCCGGCAGCTATCAGGTCGTCGCCCAACGCAACTATCTGTTTAATCAGGCGACGCTGAACGGCAACGTTAAACTGCGCTCTTCCATGCAAACGCTGCCGTATATGGGGCTGTTGATCACCAATACCCTGATCACCCTGTTCTCGCTCGGTTTCGCCGTGCCGGTGGCGGAAGTGCGCCACGCCCGTTATCTGGCGGAGTGCACGGCGGTTGAAGGCGATCTGGCGTTGCTGGACATCGCGGCGCATCAGGAAACCGCCAACAGCGCGGTGGCCGAAGAAGCGGTGCAGGCGCTGGATCTGGGCGGCAGCTTCTGAGGCGCCGATGATCCTCGAGGGCGCCTATCAGTTGCCGGGGCGGGCCGCGCGTGAGGCGGCTCGCCTGCTGGTGAACGAAAGCGGCGAGGGCGTGACGCTGCAGCGGCAGGATGAGCAACGTTACATCCCCTTGGCCGACATTACCGTCTCTGCGGCGCTGGGCAATATCCCGCTGACGCTGACCTTCAAGGATGGCGCCCGCTTTGTGCCGGATGACGATGCGGCCTTTCGCCGCTGGTTCTATCAGCGTCGTTCGCCGGGCTGGGTGCATCGACTGGAGCGCCACAAACGCGGCGTCGTCGTGGCGCTGCTGATGACGCTGCTGGCGGTCGTGGCCTACGTTAACGTCGTGCTGCCATGGGCGAGCAGCGAGATCGCCATGCGCATCCCTACCTCGGTGGAACAGACGCTGGGCGAACATACGCAGACGTTTTTGAGCCAAAGCGGCTTTGAACCCTCCGCATTGCCGGCCGAGCGGCAGCAGGCGTTGCAGCAGCTGTTCCGGCAGGTGATGCCGGCCGAGATGCGCCAGGAGCGTACGCCGCTGTCGTTGAAGCTGATGGCGGCGCCCGGTGCGCCGAACGCTTTTATGTTGCCGGACGGCACGCTGGTGCTCAGCGATGGGCTGGTCGCCCTGTCGAAAAACGACGACGCTCTGGCGGCGGTGATGCTGCATGAGATGGGGCATCACGCTTATCGCCATCCGATGCGCATGCTGGTGCGTTCGTCACTGGTGGCGTTGACGCTGATGTGGATGACCGGCGACGTCAGCGGCATCGGCGACACGCTGCTGCAGTCCGCGTCCTTCGTGAATGAGATGCAGTTTTCTCGCGGCATGGAGCGCGAGGCGGATGCGTTTGCGATAGCGGAAATGCAGCGCCAGGGGCGTTCGCTGGCGCAAATGGCGGCGATCTACCGCGCGTTGGCGCAGGCGCCTGAACGCGAAACGGCTGGCGGCTGGGCGCTGCCGGCCTGGCTCAGCACCCATCCGGCGATGCAGGAACGGCTGGACGCGGTGAACGAGGCGATGGCGCAGCAGTAATAAAGCAGCAGTAATAAAAAAGCCCCCGGTTTTCACCGGGGGCTTTTTCGTTAACGGGCGAAATTACTTCGCTTTACCCTGGTTTGCCACGGCGGCCGCTTTTGCAGCGATCTCGTCGGCGTTACCCAGGTAGTAACGTTTGATTGGCTTGAAGTTCTCGTCGAACTCATACACCAACGGCACGCCGGTTGGGATGTTCAGCTCGAGGATTTCGTCTTCGCTCAGGTTATCCAGGTATTTCACCAGCGCGCGCAGCGAGTTGCCGTGCGCCGCAACGATCACGCGCTCGCCGCTCTTGATGCGTGGCAGGATCTCTTCGTCCCAGTAAGGAATAACGCGATCGATGGTCAGCGCCAGGCTTTCGGTCAGCGGCAGCTCTTGCTCGGTCAGGGAAGCGTAGCGCGGATCGTGGCCAGGGTAACGTTCGTCTTCTTTGGTCAGCTCAGGTGGGGTCACCGCGAAGCCGCGACGCCATTGTTTCACCTGCTCGTCGCCGTATTTTTCGGCGGTTTCCGCTTTGTTCAGACCCTGCAGCGCGCCGTAGTGACGTTCGTTCAGCTTCCAGGATTTTTCGGTCGGCAACCAGGCCTGATCCAGCTCGTCGAGGATGTTCCACAGGGTGTGGATCGCGCGCTTCAGTACGGAGGTGTAAGCGAAGTCGAAAGTGAAACCTTCCTCTTTCAACAGCTTGCCTGCTGCTTTCGCTTCGGTGCGGCCCTTGTCGGACAGATCAACATCGTACCAACCGGTGAAGCGGTTTTCTTGGTTCCACTGGCTTTCGCCGTGACGCACCAGAACCAGCTTAGTTACAGCCATAGCTTAACTCCTTAATAATCTGACATTTCAATGATAACGAAAATCATTATATTGCCGCGGGCCGGGGCTCGGCAATCGATAGTGTCTAACCATAGCCAATTTCTTGCCGCAAAGTAAGGGCTGGCGAAAGGAAAAAGCTGAATCGTTCAGGCTGGCGCTGCGAGGGGGGAAACGGCGCGCCAAAATCGCTTCGGGCGCGCCGTGGCGTGGGGGAAATCAGGCCGATTTTTTCAGGCAGTTGCTCATGAAGGTTTTACGCGCGTCGCCCTTCAGATCCTTGGTCTTGGCGTCGGCGTTGCAGTTCTTCATTTTCTGCTGCTGCGGCGTCAGGGTTTTGCCCGTCGCGGCGGAGCCTTCGGATTTCAGACAGGTGCTCATGAAGGTGGAACGATCGGCGCCTTTCAGCGATTTGGTGGATGCCTGCTGGTTGCAATCGGTCATGCGTTTCTGTTGAGCCGCCTGCGCCGGCGAAGGCGTTTTCGTCGCCGTCGTCGCGTCGGCCGCCATCAGATTGGTGCTCAGCATTAAGCCCGCCAGCAATGGAAGTGCAGTAATCAGACGCATAGGTGTTCCTTCAGCTATTGATTGGCCGCCATTGGCCGAAAAAGGTGACGTTGCACAAGGCGTTGTGCTTATCACGGTAGCCTGAGTGTAGTGCGCGCTTTGGAATAAGGGAAGGCGGGCGCCGGTGGGGGGATAGCGCTAAAAGGTAAGCATTTATAACAAATTGCCCCCGGCCGCACGGCGAGGGGCGTGGCGGGTCAGATAGGATAAAACTGATAATGCGTGGCGCTGCGATAGCGGCTCCCCGGCTGCAGCCAGCAGTCCGGCTGCGGCCACTCGGGATGGTGCGGGCTGTCCGGCAAGAACTCGCTCTCCAGCGCCACGCCGGCATGGTCGGCGTAGCTGCCGCCATCGCGCGCCGGCGTGCCGGCCAGGTAATTGCCGCTGTAGAGTTGCAGCGCCGGCGCGTCGGTGAACACGCTCATTTGCACTTGCCCGTCTGCGGACCACAAATGGGCCGCCGGGCTCTCCAGCGCCCCGCAGGTACGATGCAGCAGGAATGCGTGATCGTAGCCTTTTACCCGCTGCTGGTCGCTGTCGCGCAGGAAATCCTGCAGCAGCGTTTTCGGCTGGCGAAAATCCATGCCACTGCCGTCCACCGGCGTCAGATCGGCGCAGGGAATGCCCTCGGCGTCGACGGGCAGATAGCGATCGGCGAACAGCTGCAGCCGCTGGGCGCGGGCGTCGGTGCCGGCGCCGTCCAGATTGAAATAGGCGTGGTTGGTCAGGTTGACCGGGCAGGGTCGATCGACCTGCGCCAGATAGCTGATTTCCAGGCGATTGTCATGAGTCAGGCGGTAACAAACCTGCACGTCGAGATTGCCGGGAAAGCCCTGATCGCCCTCCGCCGAGTGCAGCACATAGCAGACCTGTTGCGCATCATGCTGTACCCGGCGCCAGCGGCGGGCATGAAAACCGTCGGGGCCGCCGTGCAGCTGGTGGGCGCCCTGATTGGCGGCCAGCGCATGGGGTTTTCCGTCGATGGGCAGGCTGGCGTTGGCGATGCGGTTGGCGTAACGGCCGACGGTGGCGCCCAGATAGGCGTCTTGAAGCGGGTAGTCCGCCGGGCTGCGGCAGCCAAGCAACAGCTCGCGCCTTTCGCCGGATTTGAGCGGCAAGACGGCGGACAGCCAGGTGGCGCCCCAGTCCATCAGCGTCACCGTCATGCCGCCGGCGTTTTGCAGCTGCGTCAGCTGATAAGGTTGCCCATCGGGGGCGACTGCCGTGGTTGCGGTCAGCATAGGCCGGCGCCTTGCGAAGCCTGGCAGACATAGAACGTTTCCTGCAATCCGCCGGTTTGCCGCGGATACTCGTGCGCCACGGCGGCACGCACCGTCTCCACGAGATCCTGCGGCATCAGCGCGACGACACAGCCGCCAAAGCCGCCGCCGGTCATGCGCACGCCGCCGCGCGGGCCGATCGCCGCTTTGACGATCTCGACCAGCTTATCGATCGGCGGCACGGTGATTTCAAAGTCGTCACGCATCGAGGCGTGCGACTCCGCCATCAGCCGGCCCATGCGTTGCAGATCGCCGGCCGCCAGCGCGTCGGCCGCCGCCAGCGTGCGGGCGTTCTCGCTGATCACATGGCGCGCGCGTTTGACCACCAGCGGATCCAACTGATGTTGACGCGCTTCGAACTCTTCCGGGCTGACGTCGCGCAGCGCCTTGACGCCGAAGAACCGCGCCGCTTCTTCGCACTGTGTGCGGCGGGTGTTGTACTCGCTGTCCACCAGCCCGCGCTGCACATTGGAGTTGACGATCACCACCGCGACGTTGTCCGGCATCGGCACCGCGCGGGTCTCCAGCGAGCGGCAGTCGATCAGCAGCGCGCTGTCGCGCCGGCCGAGCGCGGAGATCAGCTGGTCCATGATGCCGCAGTTGCAGCCGACGAACTGGTTCTCCGCTTCTTGGCCGTTCAGCGCCAGCGCTACGCCGTCCAGCGGCAGCTGATAGAGCGCCTGCAGCGCCTGGCCCACCGCCACTTCCAGCGCGGCGGAGGAGCTGAGCCCCGCGCCCTGCGGCACATTGCCGGCGATCACCAGATCCGCGCCGCCGAAGTCGGTGTTGCGGCGCTGAAGGTGCTTCACCACGCCGCGCACATAGTCCGACCAGCGCTGATCGGGGTGGCTGACGATCGGATCGTCGAGCGAGAATTGATCCTGCTGATGCTGATAATCGGCGGCCAGCACGCGGATCTGGCGGTCGTCGCGCTTGGCGCAGGCGATGACGGTTTGGTAATCGATGGCGCAGGGCAGCACGAAGCCGTCGTTGTAATCGGTATGCTCGCCGATCAGGTTCACCCGCCCCGGCGCCTGGATGGTCAACGCCGGCGCGTAGCCGAAGTGTTCGGTAAACAGGGAATGGGTAAGCGGTTTCAGGCTCATGCTTGGGCTCCGGCTTCACGGTAATGAATATCGCTGACGGCGCGCAGACGCTCTGCGGCCTGTTCGGCGGTCAGATCGCGCTGGGTTTCCGCCAGCATCTCGTACCCGACCATAAATTTGCGTACGCTGGCTGAACGCAGCAGCGGCGGATAGAAATGGGCGTGCAGCTGCCAGTGTCGGTTGTCGGCGCCGTTGAACGGCGCGCCGTGCCATCCCATCGAATAGGGGAAGGAGCACTGGAACAGGTTGTCGTAGCGGCTGGTCAGCTTCTTCAGCGCCAGCGCCAGATCTTGGCTTTGCGCCGCGCTGAGATCGGTAATGCGCTGCACCGCCGCTTTCGGCAGCAGCAGCGTTTCAAACGGCCAGGCGGCCCAGTAGGGCACCACCGCCAGCCAGTGTTCGGTGTTTACCACGATGCGTTCGCCGGCGGCCAGCTCGCGCTGCGCATAGTCCAGCAGCAGCGGGGAGGCGTGTTCCCGAAAATACGCGTGCTGCAGGCGATCTTCGCGCTCGGCCTCGTTCGGCAGAAAACTGTTGGCCCAGACCTGCCCGTGCGGGTGCGGGTTGGAGCAGCCCATCGCCGCGCCTTTGTTTTCGAACAGCTGTACCCAGGGGTAGTGCTTGCCCAGCTCATCGGTTTGCGCCTGCCAGGCGGCGATCACCTGCTCCAGCGCCGGCAGCGGCAATTCAGGCAGGGTCTTGCTGTGATCGGGAGAGAAGCAGATCACCCGGCTGACGCCGCGCGCGCTCTGGCTGCGCATCAGCGGATCCTGGCTGTCGGGCGCCGGCGGCGTATCGCTCATCAGCGCGGCGAAATCGTTGGTGAAGACGTAGGTGCCGCGATAATCCGGATTGCGATCGCCGGTGATGCGCGCGTTGCCCGGGCACAGGAAACAGTCGGGATCGTGCGCCGGCAGCGTTTCCGTCGGGACGGCCTCCTGCTGGCCCTGCCAGGGGCGCTTGGCGCGGTGCGGTGAGACCAGCACCCACTGGCCGCTCAGCGGGTTATAGCGGCGGTGCGGATGATCGATAGGGTTAAATTCTGTCATACGGTTCCTTTCTTGGCGTCGACGAGGGTGTAATCGCTTCCAATTACCGTCTTAATACGCCCGTTGCTGAACAGGGAGAGGTCATTGCGCAAAAAGATAGCACGCCCGCGGCGCTAAAAAGGTGATCTAACGCGAAAAATGGAATCGTTTACACTGTGATGAAAAGCGCCTGATGGGCGGAGAAAAGCCGGTGGCAACGTGATTGAGGGCATTGCGGTGCGCTACCGATGATAGCGTTTTCACCCGACCTGCCGGCAGAGAAGGGCTCTCTGCCGGCGTCAGCCGTTAAGGATGCTGATACAGCGGGTAGGTAAAGAACAGCAGATGGGTCAGATTAAGCCCGAAATGGAACAGAATCGGCACCCACAGGCGGCCGCTCCACATCCACGCCAGGCCGTAGATCACCCCGGCCAGCGTCGCGAAGATCACCATCAGCATGCCGCCGGCCAAATGCGCGGCGCCGAACACCAGAGAAGCGACGATCAGCGCCGGCCAGGCGCCCAGCCACTGGCTGAGGCGCTGCTGCAGGTAGCCGCGAAACAGCGCTTCTTCGGCCATACAGACGAAGAACAGGTTCGCCATCACGAAAGGCAGGATCCAGGCGGGCGCATGCAGCTCGATTTTTAAGCCGCCCAGCGCCACGGCCAGCAGCAACAGCGCCGGCACGGCCAGCAGCAGCGCAATCCAGCCCGCTTTGCCGACGTTGCCGCCGCGTTCAGCGGAAAACAGCGTGGGCAAGCAGGCGAACAGCAGGAAGGGCACCATCGCCTTGTCGAAGTTGTAATACATGGTGAACGGCGCGCTGAGCGGGCCGGCTTTTTCACCGTCGATCATCAGCTGATTGTGGATGCCCGGCACCAGGTGCAAGAACAGCGCCACGCAGCCGGCGACCACCAACCCTTCGAACGCGATCGCCAGACTACGCCGCTCGCGAAAATGGTGACGTAGCCCCGCCAGCGCCACGATGGCCAACAGGCAACCCAGGCTGAGCGGCGTCAATACCCCATGATAAAGCCCCATGCCCGCCGAGGCGGCCAGGATAACCCAGGCTATCAGCCGGTTAAACGGTAAGAAAAATAACGAAGCAGCCAGTACGCCCCACATGATATGTCCCTTTAAAATATGTACACGGCGCTCAGCGCCTTTGCGGCGTGCGATGATGGCGAAATTGAGCGCTAGAGCGGATAGTAGCACACCAAGATGACGCTAAAGGTCGGGGCAGTGACGCATCCGTGCAGGGTGCCGGCCCACACGACCGGCGGTATTGAGGTCAGCCTTGCATCCAGGCCTGCGAACGGGCGATTTCCGCCAGGTTTTGCAGGGTGTCCAGGCTCTGCTGGTGGAGCTCCTGCGTGGGGGCTGCGCACAGATCGTGCAGCACGGTCACCTGGAAGCCGGCGTCGTGCGCCTGACGCGCGGTGCTCTCGATGGCGAGCGGCGTGCTGACGCCCGCCAGCAGCAGATGATGGCACCGATGTTGCCGCAGCCAGGCTAACAAATTGTTACCGGAGAAGGCGCTCACCGCCGTTTTATCAAACTGCAGATCGGTCTCCTCCTGATGCAGATCGGGCGTCCAGCGGCAGCCCGGGCCGTTTAGCCGCAGCGCGCCTATCTGTTTCAAATGGTTGAACAGCGGCGAGTGGAGCGGGATGTCATGATAATCGTCGGCAAATCCCGTCCGCACCCAAATCACCGGGATTTTTCGCACCCGGGCGTAGGCCGCGGCGGCATTGACGTTGGCGAGCAGGTGGCTTGCCGTCACCTGTTCGTGGCAGTGATTGGCGCGCCCTTTGGGCCCGATCAGATCCTCGATCAGGTCGATGATAATCAACGCAGCGGACATGGCGTCTCCAGAAAATGGCCTTCTTTCTTTCTATGATAAAAGGCCAAATGTGATGTGCTGCGGTGAAGTGTTGCCGGATATGTTTACGCCGCGCTTCAGGCGGAAGCCGCCTCCAGCCGTTGCTGTTGGTAGCCGTAGCCGCCCTCGCCGTCGGGCACGAAGCTGAGGCGGTGTGTGATGCACTGCGGCGCGTCTTCGGCATGGTGCGAGACGAACAGCAGCTGGGTGGCGCCCTGGCCGATCAGCACGTCGATGAAGCGGCGCACCAGCTGGCGATTGAGCGGATCCAACCCTTGCAGCGGCTCGTCGAGGATCAGCAGCGCCGGGTGTTTCACCAGCGCGCGGGCGATCAGCGCCAGCCGCTGTTGGCCCCAGGAAAGGCTGTGGAACGGGGCGTCGCCGCGCGCGCCGTCGAGCCCGAGCAGCGCCAGCCATTGCTCGGTCAGCTGCCGCTGACGATCCGAAACCGCCTGATAAATGCCGATCGAATCGAAGAACCCCGACAGCACCACGTTGCGCACGCTGGTGTTGACGCGATAATCCAGATGCAGGCTGCTGCTGACGTAGCCGATATGGCGCTTGATCTCCCAAATGGTTTCCCCGCTGCCGCGGCGGCGGCCGAACAGCGTCAGATCGTTGCTGTAGCCCTGCGGGTGATCGCCGGTGATCAAGCTGAGCAGCGTGGATTTGCCGGCGCCGTTCGGGCCGACGATCTGCCAATGTTCACCGGGGTTAACCTGCCAGTCGAGATGATTGAGGATCGGCCGATCGTTATAGCTGACTACGCCGTCGCGCAGGACGATCAGCGGCCGATCCGCCGGCAGCGCCACCTTTTGCGTTGGATCCTCCTCCTCCGGCAGCGCCAGCCCGCTGAGGTTTTCGCTGTGCGCCAGCTGCGCCACCAGCGCGTCCGCCATCACCTGGCGGCGCGGCCCGCGGTTGGTCAGGGTACAGTCCGCCAGTACGCCCACCTGCCGGACAAAATCCGGGATGTCGTCGAACCGGTTGAGCACCAGCACCACGGTCTGGCCCTGGGCGGAAAGCTCGCTCAGCAGCGTGGCGAGCTGCGCGCGCGAGTGCACGTCCAGCCCGTCGAAGGGTTCGTCGAGGATCAGCAGGTCAGGCTCGGGCATCAGCGCCCGGCACAGCAGGGTTTTGCGCGTTTCGCCGGTGGAGAGGTATTTGAAGCGGCGCGTCAGCAGGGCGGTGATGCCGAACTGCGCGGCCAGCCGCTCACAGCGCGCGGCGTCTTGCACCTCTTCCTGAATGATTTCCGCCGCGGTGCGGCCGGTGTCGTCCTCGTCCGCGCTGAGCAGATCGGTGTTGTTGCGTTGCCACTCGTCGCTGACCATTTTTTGCAGCTGTTCGAAGGAGATGCGCACCGCGTGCTGAAAGTCGCTGCGGCGCTCACCGCTCAGCAGAACCAGTTCGTCGGCCAGCGCGCGCGCCAGGGCGGATTTGCCGCTGCCGTTGGCGCCGACGAAGGCCCAGCTGTCGCCGGCCTGGATTTCCAGCGCGTCCAGCGTCAGGGTGCGGGTATCGCTTAAGCGGAATGAACCTTGCGAAATGTGCAACGACGACATCACCTGTTCCTTTTTTTGCAATTATTTGCCTTAGGAATAGGCGCATTGCAGGGTGATGTCAATCAACAAAAACGCAACGTCATGTTGCGCTTAACACAACGTGGCGACAATCACGCGATCGGCGTTGAACAGGGCGTGTACGGCGGTGCCGACGCTCAGCTGCAGGCGCTGCAGCTCCGCCGTCGTCAGGGTGGCGCACAGGGTTTCGCCGCCCGCCAGCGTCACCAGCACCTCGCTGTGTTCGGCACCCGGCTGAATGCCGGCCACCACGCCCGCCAGCGCGTTATCCACGCCGGCATGCTCCGCGGTATCGACGCTTAACCGCACCCAGGGCGCCTTGATCAGCGCTAGCACCTCTTTGCCCGGCGTCAGCTGCAGCCGGTCGGCGCTTTGCTGGGTGACGGCCGCCGTCAGGCGTGTGGTGCCGTCATTCAACAAAATCGCCAGGTGCTGCTGCACCTGCTGATGATCGCGTTCGATGACGGTACCGAAGAACTGATTGCGCGCGCTGGTTTGCAGCGAGAAGCGCGAGATGGCCGCCAGCAGGCTGTCGAGCGGCAGATCGTCCTGCTGCAACACGTCGAAAGCTTTTTGCTGCACCTGGCCCAGCAGGTCATACAGCTGGATCAACCGCTGGCCATAGTGCGTCAGCTGTGCGCCGCCGCCGCCTTTACCGCCGGTGGCGCGTTCCACCACCGTTTGTTCCGCCAACTGGTTCATCTCATTGATGGCGTCCCAGGCGCTTTTGTAGCTGATGCCCGCCAGTTTGGCGCCCTGGCTGATGGAGCCGGTGTGCTGCACCTGTTTCAGCAGCGCGATGCGGCGCGGATCGGCGAACAGCTTTTGCTGGAGTTTGAGAGTCAGAAGAATTTCGGCCTGCATAGCGCATCCTGTCGGCGGCAAAAATCTTATTGTCGCCGATTTGGCGGCAAAGCGCCAAGCGCAGTGCGCTGGAGGGCGGGACAATAAAGACTGGTATTGCTTTATTGTTATAATATAACATAACAGAAAAACGATAAGGCTTTACGCTGGCTGCGGCCGGTTTTTATTTCACCACAGGGATGCTTCACATGAGTACGACACGCCGGCGTCTTGGCACGCCCAGAAAATCGTTATGCCTTGCCGCCGCCTGGGTCGGCGGCGCACTGACGGCGCCGCTGGCTTTCGCCGCCGACTGCGATAAAGCCCGCAATGCCACGGGATGCGAAGAACAGCTCACCGTGGAGGCGGCGGCCCCCGCCGGGCGCTACGATGCGTTGAGCGCCGTGAGCCGCAGCGCTTCGCAGCTTGGGCTGACCGCTCGGGAGACGCCGCGCAGCGTCGATATCATCAGCGCAAGAGCGATTCAACAGCGGGGCGATCGCTCGCTGGCCGCCGCCGTCGAGCACGCCACTGGCCTGTCCGGCGTCGCTTCGCCGACGCTGTCCAACAACTTTTCCGCGCGCGGTTTCCGGCCGATCGCCTGGCTGTATAACGGCGTGGAGATGCCCGGCAGCACGCTGCAGCTGGGCGATCCGGCGCATTACGACAGCATCGAGATACTGCGCGGGCCGGGATCGGCCCTGAACGGCCTGAGCGCCGCGGGCGGCAGCGTCAACCTGATCTCGCGGCGGCCGACCTTCAGCCGCCAGCCGTTCGAGCTCGATTATGGCTTCGGCAGCTACCGCAGCCAGCGTCTGCATCTGGGGGCCGGCGGCGCGCTGGTGGACGATGCGGTGGCGTACCGGTTGGATGTCAGCGGCAACGACAGCGGCAGCAACGTGCAGTACGAACGCGATCGGCAGAAGCGGGTTTCCGGCTCGCTGCTGTTTAAGCTGACGGACGATGCGCTGTTGACGCTGAGCCTGGACCGCATGCTCAACCGCACCAACAACCCTTACTACGGCACGCCGCTGCTGGACGGGCGCATTGCCGGCGAGCTGCGCGACATCAATTACAACAACCTGACCGACAGCCGCATCCAGAGCAACGCCACCGCATTTCAGGCCAGTCTGGACTGGTTTATGACGCCCGAAGTGGAGTGGCATAACCAATTCTATTACTACAGCGGCTTTCGCGAGTGGCGCAACGTCGAACGCTTTCGCGTCGCGGCGGCGGCCCGGCCCGGCGACGTCAACCGCGACTCCTTCGGCGCCCTGGCGCACGACGACGATCTGATCGGCAACCGCAGTTCGCTGGTGTTCGATCGCGCCATCGCCGGTTTCGATAACCGGTTGCTGGTCGGCCTCGATCTGAGCAAGCGGCATTTTCAGTACTACTCCAACGGCTTCCCCGGATCCGAAGACGTGCCGCTTGGCGCGCCGCCCCGAGAGCCGTTCGCCCAGGGAACCGACCGCCAACGCGCGCCGGTGCGCCACGTTACCCAGAACCAGTATGCCGCCTTTCTTGAAGATCGCTTCAGCCTGACCGAGCGTTTAGCGCTGCTGGGCCAGCTGCGCTACAACCATATGAACATGGACTGGCGCTTCCAGGGGCCGCAGGAAGAGAGCCGCGCGCATACCTACGTTTTCAGCACCTGGAGCCTGGGCCCCAGCTATGCATTGACCGATAACCTCACGCTCTACGCCAACTACACCACCGGCCAGGAGCCGGGCAACGATCTGTTCTTCCTCAGCCCAACGCAGACCGATCTGCCGCTGACGCGAGCGCGCCAGTGGGAGGCCGGCGCCAAAGGGCAGTTCTGGGGTAACAAAGGCGAGGCGACGCTGGCGCTGTACGAACTGCGCAAGGACAACCTGTTTGTGCCTGACGCGCAGCGGCCGGATGCGTTGAACGCGGTAGGCAGGCAGACGTCGCGCGGCATCGAGCTTGGCGTGGTGCTGCGTCCCGACGAACGCTGGGAGCTGGCCGGCAACGCCGCCTACACCCACGCCCGCTACGACGACTATCGCGGCGGCAGCCCGCTGCGCAGCTACAACGGCAATCGCCCGGCCTATATTCCGGACTGGACCGCCAACCTCAGCGTGCATTATCAGGCGACGGAGCGCCTGGGGCTGGCTTCTTCGCTGCGCTACGTCGGCAGCAGTTACAACGACGACGCCAACCAGCGCAAGATGCGCGCGTATACCACGCTCGATCTGGCGGCGGACTATCAGCTGACGCCGATCGTCGATGTCGGTTTTCGCATTCGCAACGCCACCAACCAGCTGTACGCCTACCAGCGCACTTACCCGGATCAGGCGCTGATCGCGCCGCCGCGCAGTTATGAAACCTTCGTGTCGGTCAGGTTCTGACGGCGTGAAACGCTGGCTTGCTCTGCTGTTGTGCGCCCTGGGATTGGGCGGCGGCGCGCCGCTGCGCGCCGATGCCGTCAGCCTGCAAAATTGCGGGGTAACGCACGATTACCCGCAGCCGCCGCAGCGGGTGCTGGTTTACGCCAACCCGGCGTTGGAAAACCTGCTGGCGCTGGGGCTGGCTGGCCGCGCGATCGGCGTGGTCGGGTATGACCGCGCGCGCGATCCCGCGCCGACGGCCGATGCGCTGCAGGCGCCCACCAGCCCGGCGCCGCCCACGGCGGAAGCGTTGCTGCTGATGCGGCCGGATTTTGTCTATTCGGCCAGCTATTACTGGCTGCACAGCCCGGAAACGCCCGATCGGGCGCGGCTGGCAGAATGGGGCATCGGCACTTATCTCTCACCCGGCGCCTGCAGCGGCCAGCAAAGCGCGATCGCCGCCGCGCTGACGTTTGAAGACATTTTCACCGAGCTGCGGGAGCTGGCGCGCATTTTCAACGTCAGCCGCGCCGGTGAAGCGCTGGTCGAACGGCTGCGCGGGCAGCTGAGGGCGCTCGAACCACAGCGTGCTCAGCTGCCGCATATGCGCCTGCTGTGGTGGTATGCCGGCGCGCAAACGCCCTATGTGGCGGGCTGCTGCGGCGCGCCAGGTTTGCTGAGCCGCAGCGTCGGCAGCGAGAACCTGTTCGGCGATCGACCCGAGCTGTGGCCGACGGTGTCCTGGGAAATCATCGCCGCCCGCGATCCGGATGCGATCGTGCTTGGCGATCTGCCGCGTGGCGGCCTCGGCGACAGCGCGGCCGACAAGATCGCCTTTCTGGAGCATCACCCGCTGACCGCGACGCTGCGCGCCGTGCGTCAGCGGCGCTACGTGATCCTCCCCGGTTACGACATGGACCCTTCCGCCCGCACCGTGGCGGCGCTGGGCCGTTTGATTCGGGGCCTGGCGGCCTTGCCGCCGCAGGCGCCGACTTTTTCCAACAAGGAACCTTGATATGACTGCCGTTTCATTCTCTTCGCTGCTGGACTCCTGGGATCGCCAGCAGGCGGCCTACATCGCCGAACGGGAAGCGCGTTTTAACGCCCAGCTGGACGTGCTGGCGCTGGCCGCCGGCCAGGATTTTCACGTGGTGGATCTGGCTTGCGGCCCGGGCTCGCTGAGCCTGCGCATTTTGCAGCGCTTTCCGCAGGCCAGGGTGACCGCCATCGATCTCGATCCGCTGCTGCTGGCGGTGGCGCGCGGCGCGCTGGCGGCGTACGGCGATCGGATCCGCATTCTGCAGGCCGATCTGGCGGATCCGGCCTGTTTTTCCGCGCTGTCCGGCCCCGCGCCGCAGGCGGCGGTGTCCAGCACGGCGCTGCACTGGCTGATGCCCGAGCAGCAGCTGGCGCTGTACCGCAACGTCGCCGGGCTGCTGGCCGACGGCGGCGTGTTCCTGAACGCCGATCATCAGCGCTATGACCAGCGCCAGCCGCGGCTGAAAGCGTTGGCGGAGCGGCATGACGAGCAGACCCAACAGCGCGCCTGGGACAACGGCGTTGAGGATTGGGATCGCTGGTTTGCGGGCGCGCTGCAATCGCCGGCGCTGGCCGCTTATCAAGCCGAGCGTGAAGCGCTGTTCGCCGGCCGCCCGGTGCCGCCGCCGACGCCGGTGGATTTCCAGCTCGCGGCGCTTAGACAAGCCGGTTTCAGCGAGGCGGGGACGGTGTGGCAGCTGTTGGACGACTATGTGATCGCAGGCTGGAAATAGCATGATCCGGCGGTTACTGCCCGGCCGTGAGGCCGGCTGGCTGCTGTTGCTGGCGGCGGCGCTGCCGCTGGCCCTGCTGGGCGCCACCCTGTCGGGGCCCGCGCCGATCGCGTGGCACGACGCCTGGCGCATCGTGCTTGGCGTCAGCGGCGGTGCGGCGACCGACGCCGATGTGTATCAGCGCATCATCTGGTCGCTGCGGATGCCGCGCGCGCTGTTGGCGGCGCTGGCCGGCGCCGGATTGGCGCTGGCGGGCACCGTGCTGCAGTCGCTGACCCGCAACCCGCTGGCCGATCCCTGGGTGCTGGGCATCTCCTCCGGCGCCGGCGTGGGGGCGGTAACGGTGCTGGTATTGGGGCTGGGCGGCGGCCTGTTGTCGGTGTCCGGCGGCGCGTTTATCGGCGCGCTGGGGGCGTTTGCGTTGGTGATGCTGCTGGCCGGGCGTTCGCTGCAGGGGGAGTCCACGCTGTTTATTCTGGCCGGGGTGGCGGTGACGCAGCTGCTCTCCGCGCTGACTTCGCTGATCACCCTCTGGCAGGCGGACGCCAACGCCACGCGCGGCGTGATGTTCTGGTTGCTGGGATCGTTCAGCGACGCGCGCTGGCCGCAGGTCGGGCTGTGCGGGCTGGCGCTGGCGGCGGCGCTGCTGCTGTGTTGGCTGCGGGCGGGTGAGTTGGACGCGCTGGCGTTTGGCGGCGTGACCGCCGCTTCGCTGGGGGTGGCGGTGGCTCCGCTGAAGCTGCTGCTGTATGTGGTGACCACCGCGCTGACGGCGGCGATCGTCGCGTTCAGCGGCGCGGTGGGATTTATCGGGCTGACGGTGCCGCACGTCGCCCGGCGGCTGGTCGGCTCGCGGCATCGGCTGCTGTTGCCGGCCAGCGCGCTGTGCGGTGCGCTGTTCGCCGTGGCGGCGGACACCCTGGCCAGAACGCTGTTTGCTCCGCGCGAGCTGCCGGTCGGCGTGCTGACGGCGCTGCTGGGGGTGCCGGTATTCCTGCTGTTGCTGTATCGGAAGGTCAATGCATGACGATTGAAAAAGCGCGATCCGGCCTGTGCGCCGAGGCGGTGAGCTGGCGAGCGGGCGAACGCACGGTGCTGGAAAATCTGGATTTCTGCGCCTTGCCCGGTGAGATCACCGGCGTGCTCGGCGTCAACGGCAGCGGTAAATCCACGTTGCTCAAGCTGCTGGCCGGGTTGCAGCCCGCCGCCGGGGGCCGCGTTTGGCTGGCAGGGCGCCAAATTACCGCGTTTTCCGGGCGGGAGCGCGCCAGGCGCATCGCTTTTCTTGAGCAATCCGCCCCCGGCGCCTTCGCGCTGCCGGTGAAGGAGGCGGTGCTGCTGGGGCGCCTGGCCCATATCGGCCGCTGGCGCGGTTTCGGCCCCGAGGATCGCCGCCTCGCCGGGCAGGCGATGGAGCAAGTGGGCATCAGCCACCTGGCCGATCGCGATTGGCAGCGGCTGTCCGGCGGTGAACAACAGCGGGTGCATCTGGCGCGCGCGCTGGCGCAGCAAACGCCGTGGCTGCTGCTGGATGAGCCCGCCAACCATCTGGATATCGCCCATCAGCAGCAGTTTATGGCCTTGCTGCGGCGGCTGAAACTCAGCGTGGTGGTGACGCTGCACGATCTGAATCTGGCGGCCTGTTATTGCGATCGGGTGGCGCTGCTGCAGCAGGGCGGGATCTGTGCGGCGGGCACGCCGCGGCAGGCGCTGACGCCGGAGCACATTCGCGCGGTGTACGGGGTGGAAGCCCGGCTGGCGGCGCCCGCCGGCTATGCGCCGCCGCTGATCTACTATCCTGCGGCGGGATGAGCCGGTGGAAAGGGCACGTTTGGCCGATCACAATTTCGCCCCGCTGGCTAAAATAACTCCGGTTTTAGCGATTTTTTTGGGTTAGAATAACCCGATATGCGGTGAAAGGCATTTGCCGCTCAATGGGCAGTTAAGCGAGGCTATCATGTTGGAATTATTGAAAAGTCTGTTGTTTGCCGTGGTCATGGTGCCGGTGGTCATGGCGCTGATCCTCGGCCTGATCTACGGTTTTGGCGAAGTGTTCAACGTCTTCTCCAAAGTGGGCCGTTCGAAAGAAAACCGCACCCAGCACTGACCGTTCCCCATCCCGATACCCGCCGGCATCGCCCGGCGGGCATTCCTCAAGTTATCTCACGCTTTGCCGATAAACCGCATGACAAGCTTTCGCGCAACGTTATATTATTTTTTATATAACGAAGAGTGATAATGCACGTTAACTTGCGGAGAAAAACAATGAAACAGCAATGGACCAAATGGGTTGGCGGGATCGTGTTGGCATCGGGCCTGGTGGCACAGGCTTCGGCGGCGGAAAAGATCACCGTGTTCGCCGCCGCGTCGTTGACCAACGCGCTGCAGGACATCGCCACCCAGTATCAAAAAGGCAAGGACGTGCAGGTGGTTTCCTCCTTTGCGTCCTCTTCGACGCTGGCGCGCCAAATTGAGCAGGGCGCCCCGGCCGATCTGTTCATCTCCGCCGATCAACAGTGGATGGATTACGCCATCGACAAACAGCAGATGGTGAAAGACACCCGCTATACGCTGCTGGGCAACGAACTGGTGCTGATCGCCGCCAAGAGCGATAAGCAAGACAAGATCGCCATCGACAAGCAGACCGACTGGGCCAAGCTGCTCAACGGCGGCCGTCTGGCGGTGGGCGATCCGGATCACGTGCCGGCCGGCATCTACGCCAAAGAGGCGCTGGAACACCTGGGTGCCTGGAGCGCGCTGGAGCCGAAACTGGCGCGCGCCAACAACGTGCGCAGCGCGATGGCGCTGGTGGAGCGCGGTGAAGCACCGCTCGGCATCGTCTACGGCTCCGACGCGGTCGCCAGCGACAAGGTGAAAGTGGTGGGCGTGTTCCCGGAAGACAGCCACAAACCGGTTGAATATCCGATGGCGATGGTGAAAGATCGTCAAAATCCGACGGTCAGCGCTTTCTATACCTATCTGAAGGGCCCGGAAGCGGCCGCTATTTTTGAACATTATGGATTCACCCCGCGTAAATGATTCTGAGTGAGTACGAGTGGCAGGCGGTTGAGCTGAGCCTGAAAGTCTCCGGTTTGGCGGTGGTCTGCAGCCTGCCGTTCGGCATTCTGATGGCCTGGGTGCTGGTGCGTTGCCGCTTTCCCGGCAAGGCGCTGCTGGACGGCGTCATTCACCTGCCGCTGGTGCTGCCGCCGGTGGTGGTCGGCTATTTGCTGCTGATCGCCATGGGGCGGCGCGGCGTCATCGGCGAGTGGCTGTACGACTGGTTCGGCTTCAGCTTCAGCTTTAGCTGGCGCGGCGCCGCGCTGGCATCGGCGGTGGTGGCGTTTCCACTGATGGTGCGCGCCATCCGGCTGGCGCTGGAGGCGGTGGATACCCGGCTGGAGCAGGCGGCGCGCACGCTGGGCGCCAACCCGTGGCGGGTGTTTTTCACCGTCACGCTGCCGCTGTCGCTGCCCGGCGTCATTGTCGGCGTGGTGCTGGCCTTCGCCCGCTCGCTGGGGGAGTTCGGCGCCACCATCACCTTCGTCTCCAACATTCCCGGTGAAACCCGCACCATTCCGCTGGCGATGTATACGCTGATCGAAACGCCGGGAGCGGAAGCCGCCGCCGCGCGGCTGTGCGCGATCGCCATCGTGCTGTCGCTGGCTTCGCTGATGGTGTCCGAATGGCTGGCCCGCTGGGGCCGCAAACGGATGGGGGTGTAAATGCTGGAGCTGGATTTCTCGCAGCAACTGGGCGACCTTAATCTCAACGTCCGCGCCGATTTGCCGGCGCAGGGCATCACCGCGATTTTCGGCCTGTCCGGCGCGGGCAAAACTTCCCTGATCAACGCCATCGGCGGCCTGACCCGTTTGCAGCAGGGGCGCATCGCGCTCAATGGCCGCACGCTGGTGGATACCGCCGCGGGCCTTTGCCTGCCGCCGGAAAAGCGCCGTATCGGCTACGTGTTTCAGGATGCACGGCTGTTCCCGCACTATCGGGTGCGCGGCAACCTGCAATACGGCATGGCGGCCGGCATGCGCGCGCAGTTCAACACCATCGTCGAGCTGCTGGGCATCGGGCCGCTGCTCAATCGGCTGCCGCTGACGCTCTCCGGCGGTGAAAAACAGCGGGTGGCGATCGGCCGCGCGCTGCTGACCGCGCCGGAACTGCTGCTGATGGACGAGCCGCTGGCCTCGCTCGATCTGCCGCGCAAACGCGAGCTACTGCCGTATCTGGAGCGGCTGGCGCAGGACGTCAACATCCCCATCCTCTACGTCAGCCATAGCCTGGACGAGATCCTGCGCCTGGCCGAGCAGGTGATGGTGTTGGATCGCGGCGAGGTGCGCGCGTTCGGCGGGCTGGAAGCCGTTTGGGCCAGCAGCGCGCTGCGGCCGTGGCTGCAGCGTGAAGATCAGAGCAGCGTGCTGCGCGTCAGCGTGATTGAGCATCATCAACGCTATGCCATGACCGCGCTGGCGCTCGGCGATCAAAGGCTGTGGGTCAGCGGCATCGACGCCGAACTGGGCACCCAGCTGCGCATTCGCATCAACGCCGCCGACGTCTCGCTGGTGCTGCAGCCACCGGTCAACAGCAGCATTCGCAACGTGTTGCCGGCCAAGGTAAGCGAGTGTCTGGAGGTGGACGGGCAGGTGGAAGTGAAGCTGGCGGTCGGGGAACACGTGCTGTGGGCGCGGATCACGCCCTGGGCGCGCGATGAACTGGCGATCCGCCCTGGGCAGTGGCTGTACGCGCAGGTGAAGAGCGTGTCTATCAGCCGCGAGAGCCGCTAAGACAGGCCCTCCCGGCGGGAGGGCGAAAAAACTAGAGTAAGCGGGTGCGGATCACCTCGGCGATGCCCGGCTGCAGGTTATCGGCGATCACCAGATCGGCGCGTTCCTTGATCGCATCATCGGCGTTGCCCATCGCCACGCCCAACCCGACCGCTTCCAGCATGCTGATGTCGTTGTAGTTGTCGCCGAACGCCACCACCTGATCCATGCTCAGCCCCTGCGACTCCACCCATTGGCGCAGGCGCTTGCCTTTGCTGTTGCCGCCTTTGGCGATATCCACCTGATCGTGCCAGGACCATTCACACGCCAACCCCAGCTCTTTTTCCACCGTGTCGGCAAACTCGCGCAGCGCCGGAATATCGGCGTGCGAGGTGGCGAATTTCCAGATCGCCTGCGCGTCGTCGGCCGCCTGCGCCAGGCTGCCGACCTGCAGCAGCGTCGGGCGCTGCGCCGCCGGCAGGGTTTCGGCCCAGGCCAGCGAGCGGATCACGTGGCCGCTCGGCTCCTGATACAGCATGGCGTCGTCGACGTACATCAGCCCGTGAATATCGGTCTGTTTGAGCATCTGCAGCACCTGCCTGGCCTGATCTTTCGCCAGCGGATCGGCCGCCAACACCTTCTTCTGCTGAAAATCATACAGATAGGTGCCGTTGCAGCAGATGGCCGGGGTATCTATCTGCAGCGCCTGGTAGAACGGATGGATAGCGACGTGGTGGCGGCCGGTGACCACCACCACCTGGATGCCGGCGGCGCGCGCCTGCGCCAGCGCTTCCAGCGATTGCGGTAAGATGCGTTTTTGGTTGTCCAGCAGGGTGCCGTCAAGATCGAGGGCGATGACGCGGTAGCTCATAGGGTTCTCGTTATCGTTAGCCATAAAATTAATCCGATGGTACACCGGATAGCCAACGGAGAAAACCGCGTGAGCTTCCGGTGCTAAGCGGGGTTGCCATGCGACGGATGTGCGGTAAGCTAGGGGCAATCGAACGGCCTGAAACCGGTTCCTCTTTTACCCTTTGCAAGGAGAACACATGAAGCAAATCGTTTATGTCGCCAGCCCGGAGAGCCAGCAGATCCACGTTTGGCAGTTGGACGACGCCGGCGCGCTGGCGCTGCTGCAAACCGTTGACGTGCCGGGCCAGGTGCAGCCGATGACCCTTCATCCGGACAAGACCCACCTGTACGTCGGCGTGCGTCCGGCGTTCGGCATCGTCAGCTACCGCATCGAGGCGGACGGCACGCTGCAGCAGGCCGGCATGGCGCCGCTGCCGGGCAGCCCGACCCATATTTCCACCGATTTGCAGGGGCGTTACCTGTTCTCCGCCTCCTACAGCGGCAACTGCGCCAGCATCAGCCCGATCGGCCACGACGGCGTGGTGACGGCGCCTATTCAGCAGATCGACGGCCTGACCGCGCCGCACTCGGCGAACATCGATCCGACCAACCAGCTGGTGCTGGTGCCTTGCCTGAAAGAAGACCGCATCCGCCTGTTCAACCTGAGCCTGGCGGGCCAGCTGACGCCGCACGCGCAGGAAGCGGTGGCGACCGCCGCCGGCGCCGGCCCGCGTCATATGGCGTTCCACCACAACGACAAGTTCGCCTACTGCGTCAATGAGCTGGACGGCACGGTGGACGTGCTGGCCATCTCGGAAAACGGCGGCAAATACACCGTCACGCAGACGCTGGACATCATGCCGGCCGACTTCGACGGCACCCGCTGGGCGGCGGACATCCATATCACGCCGAACGGCCGCTTCCTGTACACCAGCGACCGCACCGCCAGCATTCTGACCATCTTCAGCGTTTCCGCAGACGGCGGCACGCTGAGCGTGGTCGGCTATCACCCGACCGAAGCGCAGCCGCGCGGTTTCAACATCGATCACAGCGGCCGCTTCGTGATTTCGTCCGGCCAGAAATCCGATCAAATCGCGGTGCATGAAATTGACCAGGCCAGCGGTAAGCTGACCACGCTGGCGCGTTATCCGGTGGGCAAAGGCCCGATGTGGGTGAGCGTGCTGGCGAAGTAATTCGGCGGTCAGACGAGTATGGAAAAAGCGCGATTCGGTGGAATCGCGCTTTTTTATTGGCGGGGGATCAGTTGAACGTCACCGTCAGCGTGGCGCTGCCGAGGCTGTGGAAATGGACGTTAAAGCCCACCAGCGCGCCGCTGGAACCCTCATCCACCTCGATGCGCCCCACGTCCAGCGCATGCACGGTGAACTGGTAGCGGTGGCTTTCGCCACTCGGCGGCGCCGCGCCGCCGTAGCCGGCTGAGCCGAAGTCGGTGCGGGTCTGCAGCGCGCCGGCGGGCAGCGGGGCTTTGCCGGAGCCCGCGCCCTGCGGCAGCTCGCGCACGTCGGCGGGAATGTTGGCCACGATCCAGTGCCACCAGCCGGAGCCGGTCGGGGCATCGGGATCGTAAACGGCGATCACGAAGCTTTTGGTGCCGGCCGGCACGCCGTCCCAGGCCAGGTGGGGCGACAGGTTATCGCCGTGGTAGCCCATGCCGTTGAAGACCTGCGCCTGCGGCAGCTTGCCGCCGTCCTGCAGATCGTTGCTGTACAAACGAAAAGCCATAGTGACTCCCAGTTGTCGGTAAACGCGGACCCTTAAGCTAGATCGTTTCGCCGTGACAATACAAGTGGGATTGCCATTCGCCAACGGCGGCGCGGATCGGTTACCATGGCCGCATCTTCCTTCCTACAGACCGCCGGATAGCCAAACAACGCCACCATGATCTCACTGAAAAAACGCACGCCGTGGTTCGGTTGGCTGCGCCGTTGGGCCAAAAGCATCAAGCGCGATATTTACGCGCTGTGGCTGGCCGCCCGTGATAAGCGCACCCCGTGGTACGCCAAACTGATCGCGCTGCTGGTGGCCGGCTATGCGATCTCGCCGATCGATCTGATCCCGGACTTCATTCCGGTGCTGGGCTATCTGGATGACGTCATCATCGTGCCGTTGGGCATCATGCTGGCGGTGCGCCTGATCCCCAAGCCGCTGATGGCCGAGCTGCGCGAGAAGGCGCAAAAGCGCGTCGATAACCCCACCGGCCGCATGGCGGCAGCGATGATCATTTTACTTTGGCTGCTGTGTCTGGGATTGCTGGCCCGCTATCTGGACCAGCATTGGTAAGCCATTAACGCGCGGCGGCGGCGACGGCGGCGGTCAGGCGGCTGAGCTGTTCCGCTTCGATGATGTAAGGCGGCATCAGGTAAATCAGCTTGCCGAACGGCCGGATCCACACCCCGCGCTCGACGAATCCGCGCTGCAGCTCGGCGACGTCCACCGGTTCACGCATCTCCACCACCCCAATCGCGCCCAGCACCCGCACGTCCGCCACCTTCGGCAGCGTCGCGAGCGGCAGCAGCTCCTGCTTCAGCTGGGCTTCGATGGCGCTCACCTGCGCCTGCCAGCGATTTTCTGCCAGCAGCGCCAGGCTGGCGTCCGCCACCGCGCAGGCCAGCGGGTTGCCCATAAAGGTCGGCCCGTGCATAAAGCAGCCGGCCGCGCCGTTGCTGATGGTCTCCGCCACGTGGCGGGTGGTCAGGGTGGCGGACAGCGTCATGTAGCCGCCGGTCAGCGCCTTGCCCAGGCAGAGAATGTCCGGCACCACCTGCGCGTGCTCGCAGGCGAACAGCTTGCCGGTGCGGCCGAAGCCGGTGGCGATCTCGTCGGCGATCAGCAGCACCTGATGGCGATCGCACAGCTCGCGCACCCGCTTGAGGTAGCTTGGGTGGTAGATGCGCATGCCGCCGGCGCCTTGCACCACCGGTTCCAGGATCACCGCCGCCACTTCACCGGCGTGCTGCTCCAGCAGCGCGGCGAACGGCGCGATGTCCTCTTCACGCCATTCTTCGTCGAAGCGGCACTGCGGCGCGGTGGCGAACAGGTGCGGCGCCAGATAGCCCTGATAGAGGCTGTGCATCGAGTTGTCCGGATCGCAGACCGACATCGCGCCGAAGGTATCGCCGTGATAGCCGTGGCGCAGCGTCAGGATGCGCTGCCGCCGCTCGCCGCGCGCCTGCCAATACTGCAGCGCCATCTTCAGCGACACTTCCACCGCCACCGAACCGGAATCCGCCAGGAACACGCACTGCAGCGCTTCCGGCGTCATCTCCACCAGCCGACGGCACAGCGAGATGGCGGACGGATGGGTAATACCGCCGAACATCACGTGCGACATCTTCTCCAACTGCTGGCTGGCGGCCTGATTCAGGCGAGGATGGTTGTAACCGTGGATCGCCGCCCACCAGGAGGACATGCCGTCCACCAGACGCCGGCCGTCCGCCAGCTGCAGCTCGACGCCGCTGGCCGATTCGATCGGGTAACAGGGTAACGGGCGGCTCATGGAGGTGTAGGGGTGCCAGATATGACGTTGGTCAAACGCCAGGTCGGAAGCGGTGACAGACATACTTGTAAACCAAATTGAATTAAGATTGGTTGACAGTATATCCACAATATTTAAACTGGCGACACTTTTTCGTTTTGGAGACGCCATGATGGCCGATCGCATTCACTGGACAGTAGGGCAAGCCCAGGCCCTGTTTGATAAACCGCTGCTTGAACTGCTGTTCGAAGCGCAAACCGTACACCGTCAGCACTTTGACCCGCGTCAGGTGCAGGTCAGCACGCTGCTGTCGATCAAAACCGGCGCTTGCCCGGAAGACTGCAAATACTGCCCGCAGAGTTCGCGCTACAAGACTGGCCTGGAGGCGGAGCGGCTGATGCAGGTCGAGCAGGTGCTGGAATCGGCGCGCAAGGCCAAGGCGAACGGATCGACCCGTTTTTGCATGGGCGCGGCGTGGAAGAACCCGCACGAGCGCGATATGCCTTATCTGCAGCAGATGGTGCAGGGCGTGAAAGCGATGGGCATGGAAACCTGCATGACCCTGGGCACGCTGGATGGCACTCAGGCCGAACGGCTGGCGGAGGCCGGGCTGGATTACTACAACCATAACCTCGACACCTCGCCGGAGTTCTACGGCAGCATCATCACCACCCGCAGCTACCAGGAACGCCTGGATACGCTCGACAAAGTGCGCGACGCCGGCATCAAAGTGTGCTCCGGCGGCATCGTCGGGCTGGGTGAAACGGTGCGTGACCGCGCCGGGCTGCTGGTGCAGCTGGCCAATCTGCCGAAGCCGCCGGAGAGCGTGCCGATCAACATGTTGGTGAAGGTGAAAGGCACGCCGCTGGCGGATAACGACGACGTCGATCCGTTCGATTTCATCCGCACCATCGCGGTGGCGCGCATCATGATGCCGTCTTCTTATGTCCGCCTTTCCGCCGGCCGTGAACAGATGAACGAACAGACGCAGGCGATGTGCTTCATGGCCGGCGCCAACTCGATCTTCTACGGCTGCAAGCTGCTGACCACGCCGAACCCGGAAGAAGACAAAGACCTGCAGCTGTTCCGCAAGCTGGGACTGAACCCGCAGCAGACCGCCACCGAACACGGCGACAACCAGCAACAGCAGGCGCTGGCTAAGCAACTGCTGACCGCCGATACCGCCGAGTTTTACAACGCGGCGCTGTGATGAGCTGGCAACAACGCATTGAGCAGGCGCTGGCAGAGCGGCGCCTCAACGCCGCCTACCGTCGGCGACAGACCACCGAGGGCGGCAATGGCCGCCAGATTCGGCTCGGCGATCGTTTCTACCTGAACTTCTCCGGCAACGACTACCTGGGGCTGAGCCAGGATGCGCGGGTGATCGCCGCCTGGCAGCAGGGCGCGCAGCGCTACGGCGTCGGCAGCGGCGGTTCCGGCCACGTCACCGGCTTTAGCGCGGCGCATCAGGCGCTGGAGGAGCAACTGGCGGCGTGGCTCGGCTATCCGCGCGCGCTGCTGTTCATCTCCGGTTACGCCGCCAACCAGGCGGTGCTGGCGGCGTTGATGCAAAAGGGCGATCGCATTTTGGCCGATCGCCTCAGCCACGCCTCGCTGCTGGAGGCGGCGGCGCAATCGCCGGCCGAGCTGCGCCGCTTCCAGCACAATCAGCCGCAGGCGCTGGCGGATCTGCTGGCCAAACCCTGCGACGGGCAGCGGCTGGCGGTGACCGAAGGGGTGTTCAGCATGGACGGCGACGGCGCACCGTTGGCGGAACTGCATCGCCTAACCCGCGCGGCGGGCGCCTGGCTGATGGTGGACGATGCCCACGGCGTCGGCGTGCGCGGCGAGCAAGGCCGCGGCAGCTGCTGGCAGCAGGGCGTGCGCCCTGAACTGCTGGTGGCGACCTTCGGCAAGGCGTTCGGCGTCAGCGGCGCGGCGGTGCTGTGTGATGAGCCGACCGCCGAGTATCTGCTGCAGTTCGCCCGCCATCTGATTTACAGCACTGCGATGCCGCCGGCGCAGGCCTGCGCGCTGCAGGCGGCGCTGGCGTGCATTCGAGAGGGCGATGAGCTGCGCGCCCGGCTGCAGGACAACATTCGGCGTTTCCGCCAGGGCGCTGCGCCGCTGGCGCTGACCCTGACGGACTCCGACACCGCCATCCAGCCGCTGCTGGTGGGGGACAATCAGCGCGCGCTCGATCTGGCGGCCCGCCTGCGCGAGCGCGGGCTGTGGGTGAGCGCCATCCGCCCACCGACGGTACCGCCGGGCGGCGCGCGGCTGCGCATCACCCTGACGGCGGCGCATCAGCCGCAGGACATCGATCGCCTGCTGGAGGTATTGCATGACGTCAGCCAATGACTGGGTGAATAAACAGGCGGTCGCCTCGGCCTTCAGCCGCGCCGCCGGCAGCTATGATGCCGCCGCCGCGCTGCAGCGTGACGTTGGCGAGCGCTTACTGGGGATGGGGAGTGTCCATCCGGGCGAACGACTGCTGGATGCCGGCTGCGGCACCGGCTATTTCAGCCGCCTGTGGCGCGAGCGCGGCAAGCAGGTGACCGCGCTCGATCTGGCGCCGGGCATGCTGGATGTCGCCCGCCAACGGCAGGCGGCGCATCATTATTTGCTGGGCGATATCGAACAGGTGCCGTTGCCCGATGCGGCGATGGACATCTGTTTCAGCAGCCTGGTGGTGCAGTGGTGCAGCGATCTGCCCGCCGCGCTGGCGGAGCTGTACCGCGTGACCCGCCCCGGCGGCGCGATCCTGTTTTCCACGCTGGCGGCGGGCTCGCTGCAGGAGCTGGGGGATGCCTGGCAACAGGTGGACGGCGAGCGCCACGTGAACGCCTTTCTGCCGCTGGCGCAGATCCGCGCCGCCTGTGCTGGCTATCGACACGAGCTGGTCACGGAGTTGCGCACCCTGAACTACCCGGACGTGATGACGCTGATGCGTTCGCTCAAGGGCATCGGGGCCACGCACCTGCATCAGGGGCGCGAGGGCGGCCTGATGTCGCGCGGCCGTCTCGCCGCGCTGCAGGCGGCTTACCCGTGCCGACGGGGGCAGTTCCCGCTCAGCTATCATCTGGCTTATGGAGTGATTTATCGTGATTAAACGTTGGTTCGTAACCGGCACCGACACCGAAGTGGGGAAAACCGTCGCCAGCAGCGCCTTGCTGCAGGCCGCCAACCGGGCGGGCTACCGCAGCGCCGGGTATAAGCCGGTGGCTTCCGGCAGCGAGATGACCGCCGAGGGGCTGCGCAACGGCGACGCACTGGCGCTGCAGGTCAACAGCGTCGTGGCGCTCAGCTACGATGAAGTGAACCCTTACGTTTTTGCCGAACCCACCTCGCCGCATATCGTCAGCGCCGATGAAGGCCGGCCGATCGACGCGGCGCGGCTGTCCGACGGCCTGCGCCGGCTGGAGCAGCGCGCCGACTGGGTGCTGGTCGAGGGCGCGGGCGGGTGGTTTACCCCGCTGTCGGCGGAGTACACCTTCGCCGACTGGGTGCAGCAGGAGCAACTGCCGGTGATCCTGGTGGTGGGCATCAAACTGGGCTGCATCAACCACGCGGTGCTGACGGCGCAGGCGGTGCAGCAGGCCGGGCTGACGCTGGCCGGTTGGATCGCCAACGACGTGGCGCCGCCGGGACGAAGGCATCAGGAATACCTGGCCACGCTGCGCCGCATGCTGCCGGCGCCGCTGCTGGGCGAAATCCCGCACCTACCGCAGGCCGAGCGGGCGCCGCTGGGGCAGTATCTGGATATCAGCCTGCTGGCACAGTAAGAAATATTTGCCGTCTCCCTGGCTGATGATGTCGCAACGCCGGATCTTATGACCCGGCGTTGGCTTTTACATGGCGGTAATGCAGGCGTTATCGAGATAAAGCACGCCATTTTTCGCCAGGGCAAACAGGTTGAACGTCAGGATGACATGGGTCGCCCAGACCGGGACCTTCCGCCGATTGGCGTTGAAACGATATTCGGCGTATTCGGTGTAAGCATCGGCTTTCATGACGGCATCCCAGGCTGCAGGCGCGGCTTTGGCGACGATCGAGATGCCGTTGTCCGCATGCTCTTGAATACAGGCAAACTGTAGCGTCGCAAACAGATTTCCGGTACCGCCGTTGACCGTTTTCAGGGTAAAGCAGGCGCCCAGCTGTTCATATTGCGCGACGGGCACGCTTACTCTCACCCCGGCGTTGGCATTGGCGTTGCCCAACTTGGTTACTTTCAGGGCGTTACCGCCGTCGATGCCCGCGCCGGCTTCGATGCTGATAATCACCGCATCTGAGGTAAAGGGATCGTCGATCGTGCCGCCGGTCACCTCCCAGCCGAACGGCTTGGTGGAAAAGGCGAAATCGCCGTCTTTGAGCTTGTTATTCACGGTGCCGACCAGCGTCTGGATCCCGGCGCCGCCACCGCCGCCATCCAGGCGGCTATGGGCGATGACAAAGTCGCCGGTGCCGCTGAAATAGCGGCCGCTCGCGGTTCTTACGCCATAGAATTTCACGTTGTCGACGATAATCCCGCTACTGCCGGCCTCGGCGTAAAACAGCGACTCCTGCGCCAGTCGGCTGCCGGCGACGATGATTTCGCCGCCGTGAATCAACAGCGATGCATTTTGATTGGCGCTGCAGCGAAAGGGGATATCCGTGAGCGGGCTATTGCCGTTGTTGAATTCCATATGGCAGCCATGCAGTTCAACGCTACCGGCCTGGACGTAAGCTATCGAACCGGCGTAGTCGAGCGACGTGCCGAATAGACGGAAGGCGCCGTTGGGGTTAGCGTTGCGTACGGCCAGCCCCTGGGAATTGCCGAGGGTGCCGCCGAAAAAGTTGATGCCTTCGCCGAAGTTTTGCGCTCCGCTGCTCGTTGAGGGCATATGTAGGCTTTCAAAACAGCGGATGACTTCACAGGCGTAATGGTGGGCGATATAGGCATTAGTGCCGTAGTACAGGCCGTAGTAGAAACCCGAAATATAGACGTTATTGACCGAGAAGTTGCCCAGCGGCCCTTCAGGCGAATGGAAACGGATACCATCGATATAGTTGTATTCGATCGGGGTTTCATCCTTGCCTTTGTTAATCTTGGCACCAATGCCTTTGACGGTGAAATCTTTCATGATAGGCGCTGGGCGAATAGGAACGTTGTTATCCAACGCGCCGCTGCTGGTATAGCAGCGCAGGAAATAGTTATGGTCGCTTTCCGTGCCGTTAGGGATCTCGGTAGTGATGCTGACGCCGTTGCCGTCGAGATAAACGAAGCCGACGTTGATGTCGGTTTTAGGTGCGGTCCAGGTGGCAAAAGGCGCAGCGAATCTGACGATCGTCGGGCGTTTTAACGTGTTGATGATGAAATCTTGCGCGCTGACCAGTTCATCACGTGAGCTGACATAAATCCCTTCGACATTGAGCCGTTCCTGCAGGCTCCAGTTTCTATTGCGCAAATCCGCGTATTGAATAAATGCCGCGTTGTTGTCTGCCATGCCTAAATCCCTCGATATTGTGGTGTTGGTATAATGCATATCGAGTATGGGAAGACGGCAGGCCGTTGCCTATTGGGCGCAGACCTGCCGTGGCTGATACAACATCGGCATAGGCGGCAAACCGGGCTTTCACTCCGCCAACCCGGCGCCGATCAGCGCCTCATCCAGCTGCGCCAGCGCACCGTGCGCCACAGTGCGCCCGCTGTCCAACAGGCAGAAGCGGTCCGCCACCCGGCGCACGAACGGCAGCTGATGCTCCACCAGTAAAATGGTCATGCCCAGTTCGCGGTTGAGCCGGCGGATCACGTTGCCGATGTCGGCGGCGATCGAGGGGGGGAGACCCGCCGTCGGTTCGTCGAGGATCAGCAGCGCCGGCTCCTGGGCCAGCGCCCGACCGATCGCCAGTTGGCGCTGAGCGCCCACGCACAGATCGCCGGCGCGGCGCGCGCGCATCTGGCGCAAATGGGGAAACAGGCTGTAGATCAGCGGCGGAATGCGGCGAGGGGCGCCGCGCCCGGCCATTTGCGCCACCTGCAGATTCTCCTCCACGCTCAACTGCGAGAAGAGCTGCCGCCCCTGGGGCACGTGGCTGATGCCCAGCGCGGCGCGGCGCTCCATCGGCTGCAGCAGCAGATTTTGCGGCGGCTGATCCGCCGGCTGCCAGGTCATGCTGCCGCTCACCACCGGCACATGCCCCATGATGCAGTTGACCAGCGTGGTCTTGCCCACGCCGTTGCGGCCGAGCAGGACGGTGCACTGGCCGCGTGGTAGCTCCAGGTTGATGTCCCACAGGGTATGGTTCTGCCCGTAAAATTGATTGACCGATCTCAGGCTCAGCATTTGGCATTCTCCTCATAGACGCTCGTTTCACTCGTTGGCGGGGGCTGCAAAGGCCGCATGAGCGGCGAATTTCCCGAGTGTGGCAATGTCTGGAACAAAATGCCGTCCGTCCGAGGAGCCAGAGCCAGGTCTGCGGTGGACGGAATGACAGTCAATATGTCGTTAAAAACGACGCTTGTGACGACTTGGTGTCGTTCTTGCGTTTTTACGGGCGATAACGCCGCGGCGGTGAAACTCCGCGGCCGGCAGCGCATCATGCTGCCGCACCGCATTTATACGCAGGAAGATAAAGCAACTCCCAGGCCAATTTTTGCCGCCGGGTGAAAACGGGGGATTGTTATCGCCTTGTTAACCGCACGTCAGGCCTGACGCGCGCTGCCGTGACGGCCTGGAAATACGCGGGCAAGTTAACCCGGACGTTTTTTGCACTCTTGTGGTGCTGTTCGGTGTGGGCATGGTGCAAGGCATTGCGCCGCCGTCAAGAGCGATCCGCGTGAAAGGAGCCAATGCGATTTTGGCAATGGGGATTTTTAGTATTAATCGGCATAAACAAAGCGATATTTTTATGAAAAAATAACTAAAAAAGGCATTTTGGCCAGTGTAAAGGGCGAAAAGCTTTCTTTCTGTAACTCCCGCCCCGGGCGGGGCGGTGAGAGTTATCCACTATTCCTGTGGATAACCTTGTGTATTAGATTTAGAAAAACGCTGTAAAGCGAGAGCGGACGCGGGTTCTGTTCGCTTTGCCCGCATTCTCGTCTTTTTATTAAAGTAATTAATTATCAATAATTTAATTAAAATCAAGACGCGAGGGTATTGATCAGGTCTCTATGTATGATTTTTCGACGCGGTGCTATCAATAAGTTAATTCGCGGCAAGTTCTGGGGATAAATCTGTTATTGACAATAAAAATGTCACCGGACTGTAACGCCACGGTGCAACGGCGTTGCCGCGGCATCGGGCGCAGCGACGAATCCGCTTGAAGCTGGTTTTATATCCAGTATCATGGGCACTGGCGCAAATCGCCGACACTTTCCATAATTAGGGGCCATGCCCGGCGCAGAGTCGGCTGGCCGCCTGAGCGCGCGCATCTCCACAGGGTAGCCGAGCAATGAGTAAACTTTTCAAACTGCATTCTGATTTCAAACCGGCCGGCGATCAGCCGGAAGCCATCCGCAAGCTGGAAGAGGGGCTGGAAGACGGCCTGGCGCACCAGACGTTGCTGGGGGTCACCGGTTCGGGCAAGACATTCACCATCGCCAACGTGATAGCCGATCTGAATCGGCCGACCATGGTGCTGGCGCCGAACAAGACGCTGGCGGCGCAGCTGTACGGCGAAATGAAAGAGTTTTTCCCGGAGAATGCGGTGGAATACTTCGTCTCCTACTACGACTACTACCAGCCGGAAGCCTATGTGCCCAGCTCCGACACCTTCATTGAAAAAGACGCTTCGGTGAACGAGCACATCGAGCAGATGCGCCTTTCCGCCACCAAGGCGCTGCTGGAGCGGCGCGACGTGGTGGTGGTGGCGTCGGTGTCGGCGATCTACGGCCTGGGCGATCCGGATCTTTATCTGAAGATGATGCTGCACCTGACCCAGGGGATGATCATCGATCAGCGATCCATTTTGCGCCGCCTGGCGGAGCTGCAATATTCCCGCAACGATCAGGCCTTCCAGCGCGCTACCTTCCGCGTGCGCGGCGAGGTGATCGACATTTACCCGGCGGAGTCGGACGAGCTGGCGCTGCGCGTCGAGCTGTTCGACGAAGAAGTGGAGCGGCTGTCGCTGTTCGATCCGCTGACCGGGCAGATCGAGCAGGTGGTGCCGCGCTTTACCATCTACCCGAAATCGCACTACGTGACGCCGCGTGAGCGGATCATGCAGGCGATGGAAGAGATCAAGGTCGATCTGGCGGACCGCCGCAAGGTGCTGCTGGCCAACAACAAGCTGCTGGAAGAGCAACGCCTGACGCAGCGCACCCAGTTCGATCTGGAGATGATGAACGAGCTGGGCTACTGCTCGGGCATCGAAAACTACTCTCGCTACCTGTCCGGGCGCGCCGAGGGCGAGCCGCCGCCGACGCTGTTCGACTACCTGCCGGCGGACGGCCTGCTGGTGGTCGACGAATCCCACGTCACCATTCCGCAGATCGGCGCGATGTTCAAGGGCGACCGCGCGCGCAAGGAAACGCTGGTGGAGTACGGCTTCCGCCTGCCGTCGGCGCTGGACAACCGCCCGCTGCGCTTCGAGGAGTTCGAGGCGCTGGCGCCGCAGACCATCTATGTCTCCGCGACGCCGGGCAAATACGAGCTGGAGAAATCCGGCGGCGATCTGATCGATCAGGTGGTGCGGCCGACCGGGCTGCTGGATCCGATCGTGGAGGTGCGGCCGGTCGCCACCCAGGTGGACGATCTGCTCTCCGAGATCCGCAAGCGCGCGGCGATCAACGAGCGCGTGCTGGTGACCACCCTGACCAAGCGCATGGCGGAAGACCTGACCGAATACCTGGAAGAGCATGGCGAGCGCGTGCGCTACCTGCACTCGGACATCGATACCGTGGAACGGGTCGAAATCATCCGTGACCTGCGTCTGGGCGAGTTCGACGTGCTGGTGGGCATCAACCTGCTGCGTGAGGGGCTCGACATGCCTGAGGTGTCGCTGGTGGCGATTCTGGACGCCGACAAGGAAGGTTTCCTGCGTTCCGAGCGTTCGCTGATCCAGACCATCGGCCGCGCGGCGCGTAACCTGAACGGCAAGGCGATCCTGTATGGCGATCGCATCACCGATTCGATGGCCAAGGCGATCGGTGAAACCGAGCGGCGCCGCGCCAAGCAGCAGGCCTACAACGAAGCCAACGGCATCGTGCCGCAGGGGCTGAACAAGAAGATCGGCGACATTCTGCAGATCGGCCAGCCGGTCAACCGCGCCAAGAGCAAAGGCAAGGGCAAGGCGGCGGACGGCGGCGCTTCGCTGCAGAACCTTACGCCGAAAGCGCTGGATCAGAAAATCCGCGATCTGGAAGCGCAGATGTACACCCACGCGCAAAACCTGGAATTCGAGCAGGCGGCTGCGCTGCGCGACCAGATCCACCAGCTGCGCGAGCAGTTTATTGCGATTTCCTGACCGTTGGATGGCGCCCGCGCGGCGGGCGTCGAAATTTCTTGTCGGCCGCGTCAAAGCTGTTAAGGTGTGCGGCCCGATTTGACCACGAAGAGTACCGAACATGAGCCAACACCAGTCCAAAGACCCGCTGCACGGCGTGACGCTGGAGCAACTGCTGAATAAGCTGGTGGATCACTACGGTTGGTCCGAGCTGGGCGCACGCATTCGCATCAACTGCTTCCGCAGCGATCCGAGCATCAAGTCCAGCCTGAAGTTTTTGCGTCGCACGCCCTGGGCGCGCAAAGAGGTGGAAGATCTGTATATCGATATGGTCAGCCATCCCACCCCAGCCAGCGATAATCCCTGGCTGCGCGGGCGAGACGGTTAAATTCGGTCAGCGGCGGGCGGCCAGCTCCACCAGCGCCCGATCCAGCGCCTGGCGCAGCAGCTGGCGATCGTGTCTGTAGGGGATGTCGCTCGCTTCCAGCGGCTGTTGAATCACCACCCGATCCTGCACTTCACTGGCGTCTACCGCCGGGCCGACGATCAGCGCATCGATCATCCGGCGGCCAATCTTCTCTTCCATCAGCGTCAGCTTATCCTGTAGCGACAGCGCCGCGGCGGCCACGCTCAGCTCGCGGCCGAGGTTGCCGATATAGATCATGCTGGCGCTGCTGCGGCGCAGCGCCTGGGTGAGATCGTCCAGCAGCAGCAGCGGCATCAGGCTGGTGAGGAAACTGCCCGGCCCGATCAGGATCACGTCGGCCTGCGCGATGGCGTCCAGCGCTTCGCGCGTGGCGCTGACCGGCGGCGACAGCATCAGCTCCTGCGGCATATGGGCCAGCTGATCGACATTCACTTCACCGTAAACGTGATTGCCTTCGTGATCGTGCGCCATCAAATCCACCGGCTGTTCCGACATCGGGATCAGCGCCGCGTCCACCTTCAGCAGGCTGCGCACCAGGTTGATCGCTTCCAGAGGGCGCACGCTCAGGTGATCTAGCGCTTTCAGCATCAGGTTGCCGAGGTTGTGGCCGGCCAGTTCGCCGTTGCCGCTGAAGCGGTATTCGAACATCGCCGAGGCGACGCTCGGTTCGGTGATCAGCTGGTTGAGACAGTTACGGGTATCGCCCCAGGCAATGCCGCCTTCCGAACGGCGGATGCGGCCGGTGGAACCGCCGTTGTCGGTGGTGGTGACGATGCCGGTCAGGCGGGAGCCTAAGGACGACAGGGCCGACATCACACGGCCCAGGCCGTGTCCGCCGCCTAACGCCACCACGCGGTCGAGATCGGCCAGGGTACGATTACGCATAAATTTCCTTACAAAGGGGCTGAACTGCCCGCATAAGGTAACGGATCCGGCATAAAAACGCGATAAGAGTGTCATTTGCGTGATTCCGGTCAATTCGTCCGCGCAAGTGATGTTTATCATGGTTTACCAGAATACGCGGCGTCTAAAAACGCTGTATAGACAATTATATAGCGAATTTACGCGTTGGCTATCGTTGCCGATTAGCGCTAGAATTCTGCTGAAAACCACGGTTTCGTTCCGGCTACTCAAGGTAGCGGGAAGAGAAATCAAACTCCTAGCCCCTGCGCCTACGTTGTTCATCCGGAACGATATGGCGCCTGGGCCGTGGCGAAGTCAGCCACCAGGGTGCAGAGGGGAAACGCTCGCATCTCCCGACTTTGGAAAGGTGTTATGGTGCCGCAACTCATTGATGCTTATGAGCGCAAGTTCTATTACCTGCGCTTGTCGATCACCGACGTGTGCAACTTTCGTTGCACCTATTGTCTGCCCGACGGCTACAAGCCGAGCGGCAGCCCGAAAAGCTTCCTGTCGCTGGATGAAATCCGCCGCGTCAGCCGCGCGTTCGCCGAACTGGGCACCGAAAAGGTGCGCCTGACCGGCGGCGAGCCTTCGCTGCGCCGCGATTTTACCGAGATCATCGCCGCCGTGCGGGAAAACCCGGCCATCCGTACCCTGGCGGTCACCACCAACGGCTACCGTCTGGCGCGCGACGTTGCCGCCTGGCGTGACGCCGGTCTGACGGCGATTAACGTCAGCATCGACAGCCTGGATCCCCGCCAGTTTCACGCCATCACCGGCCAGGACAAGTTCCGCCAGGTGATGGACGGCATCGACGCCGCCTTCAGCGCCGGTTTCAGCAAGGTCAAGGTCAACGCGGTGCTGATGCGCGACGTTAACCACCAGCAGCTCGGCGCCTTTCTCGCCTGGATCAAGGACCGGCCGATCCAGCTGCGCTTTATCGAACTGATGGAAACCGGCGAGGGCGGCGAGCTGTTTCGCAAACACCACGTTTCCGGCGAAGTGATTCGCCTGCAGTTGGAGCAGCAGGGCTGGCAGCGCCAGGCACGCGGCCGCAGCGACGGCCCGGCGCAGGTGTTCAGCCACCCGGATTACCAGGGCGAGGTGGGGCTTATCATGCCGTATGAAAAAGACTTCTGCGCCAGCTGTAACCGGCTGCGCGTCTCTTCCATCGGCAATCTGCACCTGTGCCTGTTCGGCGAGCAGGGGGTGCCCCTGCGCGATTTGCTGGCGGACGACGGCCAGCTCGACGCGCTGAAGGCGCGCATCCAGAGCGGGCTGCTGAGCAAAAAGCAGACCCATTTCCTGCATCAGGGCAACAGCGGGATCACCCAGAACCTGTCGTTTATCGGCGGCTGATACCCACATATTTCAAGCCGCAGCGTTGTTGGCTGCGTGCGCTCACCCCAGTCACTTACCTGAGTAAGCTCCTGGGGGATTTACGCACTGGCCGCCTGGTTGCAGCTTGAAATCTGTTGGGTATCTCAGAATAGGAGCCTATTGAACCATGAGCCATGCGAGCAGCGAGTTTATTGCGGCGCATATCGCCATCCTGACCGTCTCCGACAGCCGCGGCGCGGCGGAAGACACCTCCGGCCACTATCTGCAGGACGCGGCGCAGGAAGCCGGCCACCAGGTGGTGGATCGCGCCATCGTCAAAGATGACATTTACCAGATCCGCGCGCGGGTTTCCGCCTGGATCGCCGATGACAACGTGCAGGCGGTGCTGATCACCGGCGGCACCGGTTTTACCGCCCGCGACAACACGCCGGAAGCGCTGCTGCCGCTGTTCGACAGAGAGGTGGAAGGGTTCGGCGAACTGTTCCGCATGGTGTCGTACGAAGAGATCGGCACCGCGACGATCCAGTCGCGTGCGCTGGCCGGCCTGGCCAACCGCACGGTGATCTTCGCCATGCCGGGCTCTACCCGCGCCTGCCGCACCGCCTGGGAGCGGATTATTGAAGAGCAGTTGGACGCGCGCCATCGCCCGTGCAACTTCCAGCCCCACTTGAAGAAGCCCTGAGTCATGACACAGCTAACCCACATTAACGCCGCCGGCGAAGCCCATATGGTTGACGTTTCCGCCAAGGCCGAAACGGTGCGTGAAGCGCGCGCCGAAGCCTTCGTCGAGATGCTGCCCGCCACGCTGGCGATGATCGTCGACGGCAGCCATCACAAGGGCGACGTGTTCGCCACGGCGCGCATCGCCGGCATTCAGGCGGCCAAACGCACCTGGGAGCTGATCCCGCTGTGCCACCCGCTGATGCTGAGCAAGGTCGAAGTGCAGCTGGAGGCGCAAACGCAGCACAGCCGGGTGCGCATCGAAACCTGCTGCCGGCTGACCGGCAAAACCGGCGTCGAGATGGAGGCGCTGACCGCCGCCTCGGTGGCGGCATTGACCATCTATGACATGTGCAAAGCGGTACAGAAAGACATGGTGATCGGCCCGGTGCGCCTGCTGGCGAAAAGCGGCGGCAAATCCGGCGATTTTAAGGTGAACGTATGATCGATATTCTTTTCTTCGCGCAGGTGCGCGAACTGGTGGGCACCGGCGGCCTGTCGATGCCGGCGGATTACCCGACCGTCGAGGCGCTGCGCCAGGCGCTGTGCGCGCGCGGCGATCGCTGGGCGCTGGCGCTGGAGTCCGGCAAGCTGTTGGCGGCGGTCAATCAGTCGCTGGTGGCGGCGGACCATCCGCTGCGCGCCGGCGATGAAGTGGCCTTCTTCCCGCCGGTCACCGGGGGGTAAGCATGGAAAATACCCGCATTCGCGTGGGCGAAGCGCCGTTCAACGTCGGCGACGAGTACCAGTGGCTGGCGCAGTGCGACGCCGATGGCGCGGTGGTGACCTTCACCGGCAAGGTGCGCAACCATAATCTGGGTGACGACGTCAGCGCGCTGACGCTGGAACATTATCCCGGCATGACCGAGAAGGCGCTGGCGGAGATCGTGGCCGAGGCGCGCAGCCGTTGGCCGCTGCAGCGGGTGACGGTGATCCACCGCGTCGGCGCGCTGTATCCCGGCGACGAGATCGTGTTCGTCGGCGTGACCGGCGCACACCGCAGCATGGCGTTCGCCGCCAGCGAGTTCATCATGGACTACCTGAAGACCCGCGCGCCGTTCTGGAAGCGCGAAGCCACCGGCCAGGGCGATCGTTGGGTGGACGCCCGCGACAGCGATCGCGAGGCCGCGCAGCGCTGGCACGACGCGGCTAAATAACGCGTCAACAGCGGAAACAAATCAAGACCTTTGCCGCTTTCGCCCGGCATATTCTGTGGTACGCTTATAGCAGGCGAAGCCCCGTTCGCGGGGCTTCGGAATCTTGTTTACAACGCAAAAGGTAACCGTCATGGACCGATATCCACGCTCTAATGGTTCAATCGTCGAACGTGCCAACAGCGGCATTCAGGCCTACATGGCGCAGGTTTACGGCTGGATGACCTGCGGTCTGCTGCTGACGGCGTTCGTTTCCTGGTATGCGGCCAACACGCCCGCGATCCTCAACTTCATCTTCTCCAGCCAGATCACCTTCTTCGGCCTGATCATCGCCCAACTGGCGCTGGTGTTCGTGATCTCCGGCATGGTCAACCGCCTGAGCGGCGCGGTGGCCACTTCGCTGTTCATGCTGTACTCGGCGCTGACCGGGCTGACGCTGTCGAGCATCTTCATTGCCTACACCTACAGCTCGATCGCCAGCACCTTCGTGGTCACCGCCGGCATGTTCGGCGCCATGAGCCTGTATGGCTACACCACCAAGCGAGATCTGAGCGGCTTCGGCAGCATGCTGTTCATGGCGCTGATCGGCATCGTGCTGGCCTCGCTGGTGAACATCTGGCTGAAAAGCACCGCGCTGATGTGGGCGATCACCTACATCGGGGTGGTGGTGTTCGTCGGCCTGACCGCGTACGACACGCAAAAACTCAAGGCGATGGGCGAGCAGCTGAACGCCGATGATAAAGACAGCTTCCGCAAGTACGCCATCGTCGGCGCGCTGACGCTGTATCTCGACTTCATCAACCTGTTCCTGATGTTGTTGCGTATCTTCGGCAACCGCCGCTAAATCCGTGGTCTTTCAAGCAGCAGCTTGAAATCCACAGGACTTACCAGGCTCTGCATGTGACATGCAGAGCCTTTTTTATGCGATCTTGCGGCGGAACAGCGCGTAGGCGGCGCTGCCGGTGGTGGCGGTGATCACCAGCAGCGGCCACAGGCTGTGCCAGATGATGCTGAAACTGGCGTCCTTCAGGTAGATCTGCTTGGTGATGTCGGTGAAGTGGCGTATCGGGTTAACCCAGGTCAGATCCTGCAGCCACACCGGCATATTCTCTACCGGCGAGACGTAACCCGAGAGCAGGATCGCCGGCATCATGAACACGAACACGCCGATGAACGCCTGCTGCTGAGTGGCGCACAGCGACGAGATCAGCAGGCCGAAACCGACCAGCGACAGCCCGTAGATCAGCATGGTGGCATAGAACAGCAGCAGCGATCCGGCGAACGGGATCTGATACAGGAAGATGCCGATCAGCAGCACGATGCTGGCCTGGAAGCTGGCGACGATCAGCGCCGGCACCGCCTTGCCGATAAAGATCTGCCAGGTGGTGAGCGGCGAGACCAGCAGCTGTTCCAGCGTGCCCTGTTCGCGTTCGCGCGCCACCGACAGCGAGGTGACGATCAGCACGCCGATGGTGGTGATCATGGCGATCAGCGACGGCACCACGAACCATTTGTAGTCCAGATTCGGGTTATACCAGTTGCGCACCACCAGCTCGCTGTTGTTGGGTTTAGCGCGGTTGCCGAGCAGCTCGTTCTGATATTCCTGCACGATCTGCTGCACGTAGTTGGCGGCGATCTGCGCGCTGTTGGAGTTGCGCCCGTCGAGCAGCAGCTGCAGCGGCGCGGTGTTGCCGGTGGCGATATCGCGCGAGAACTGCGCCGGGAAGCGGATCAGCAGCAGCGCCCGCTGGTTGTCGATGGTGGTCTTTATCTCCTGCGGGCTGCGCAGCAGCAGCACGTGTTGAAAGGCCTTGGCCTTGGCGAAGCGCTGGGTCAGCTCTACCGAGGCCTGGCCGCTGTCCTCGCTGTAGACCGCGATGGTGGCGTTGGTGACTTCCAGCGTCGCGGCGAACGGGAACAGCAGCACCTGCAGGATCACCGGCATGATTAAAATGGCGCGGGTTTGCGGATCGCGCAGCAGCGCCTGCATTTCCTTGATGATGAGCGTCAACAGACGATGAAACATCGCTTTTCTCCTCAATCCAGCCGGCGCTGGGTTTTCCAGGCCGTCAGGCCGATGAACACCACCGCGGAAGCGATCAGGAACAGCAGATTGATCAGCAGCACGGTGCCGACGTTGCCCGCCAGGAACAGCGTTTGCAGCGTGCTGACGAAGTAGCGCGCCGGAATGATGTAGGTCACCGCGCGCACGATGGCCGGCATGCTGTCGATCTGGAAGATGAAGCCGGACAGCATGATCGACGGCAGGAAGGCGGCGTTCAGCGCCACCATCGCCGCATTGAACTGATTGCGGGTGAGGGTGGAGATCAGCAGGCCCATGCCGAGGGTGCTGGCGAGGAACAGGCTGCTGATCAGCAGCAGGATCAGCAGCGAGCCGCGATAGGGTACGCCGAGCACCCACACCGCCACCGCCATGCACAGCGCCATGGCGGCCATGCCGAGGAAGTAATAAGGGATCAGCTTGGAGAGCAGCAGCTCGCTGCGCGTCACCTGGGTGGACAGCAGGGCCTCCATGGTGCCGCGCTCCCATTCGCGGGCGATCACCAGCGAGGTGAGGATGGCGCCGATCACCGTCATGATGATGGTGATGGCGCCGGGAATGATGTAGTGCCGGCTGATGGCCGCCGGGTTGAACCAGTAGCGCATCTGCACGTCAATCAGCGGTTTGTCGCTGTTGCCCCGATCGGTGGCGCGCTGCTGCTGCCAAACTTGCCATACGCCCTGGGCGTAACCCTGCACGAAGTTGGCGGTGTTCGGCTCGCTGCCGTCGGTGATCACCTGGATAGGGGCGCTGTCGTGCGGGCGCGCCATGCGCTGGTCGAAATCCACCGGGATCACCACCAGGCCGCGGATCGTGCCGGCCTGCATCTGCTGGATCAGCCGTTGGCGGTTGTCGCTGATGGTCGGTTCGATATAGGGCGAGCCGGCGAACGCCTGGGCCAGATCGCGCGCGTCTTCGCTCTGCTGCTCCATCAGAATACCCAGATGCAGCTTGCTGGAGTCCAGGTTGATGCCGTAGCCGAAGATAAACAGCAGCATCAGCGGGATGACGAAGGCGATCAGGCCGCTGCTGGGATCGCGCAGTATCTGCCGCGTTTCCTTCAGGCACAGCGCGCGCAGCCGGCGCCAGGAGAAGCCGCCGTCGTCGATTGGGGTGCGGTTATCGCTCACCGTGATTCCTCCTCATCGTAACCCTGCACCAGCTCGATAAACGCCTGCTCCATCGAGGGGTTGGGATTGTCGTCGCGCGCCACCTGCTGTTTGAGATCGTCCGGCGTGCCGGCGGCGATGATCTTGCCGCGGTATACCAGGCCGATGCGGTCGCAGTATTCCGCCTCGTCCATAAAGTGGGTGGTCACCATCACCGTGACGCCCTTGTCGACCATGCCGTTGATGTGCAACCAGAACTCGCGCCGCGTCAGCGGATCGACGCCGGAAGTCGGTTCGTCGAGGAACAGGATATCCGGTTCGTGCATCAGCGCGCAGGCCAGCGCCAGGCGCTGTTTGAAGCCGAGCGGCAGCGCGTCCGGCGTCTGATCGAGGATCGGCGCGAAGTTGAAGGCGCGGGACATCTCGTCGATTTTGTCGCGCTGCGCCTTGCCGCCCAGGCCGTAGACGCCGGAGAAGAACTTCAGGTTTTGCGCCACCGTCAGGTTGCCGTACAGCGAGAATTTTTGCGCCATGTAGCCGAGCCGCTGGCGCGCCTTGCCGGAGCTGGTCTTCAGATCCATCCCCAGCACCAACGCCTTGCCGCTGGAGGGGATCAGCAGGCCGCACATCATTTTGAAGGTGGTGGACTTGCCGGCGCCGTTCGGCCCGAGCAGGCCGAAAATTTCGCCGCGCCGCACCTGGAAATCAACGTGATCGGTAGCGGCGAAGTCGCCGAATTTTTTGGTCAGCTGCACCGCTTCGATCACCGTTTCACCGCTTGCGCCGTTGACGGTCGGCATGATCTCCGCCAGCGCCGAGCGGTGGTTGGGGCCGCCGCCGAGCAGATCGATAAACGCATCCTCGAAGCGGGGATCCGCTTCGTCCAGTTCGACGTCCGGCAGATCCAGCGCCTGCAGCAGCTGCCGGTGATCTTCGCCTTCTTTCAGGATCAGGCGCAGATACTTGCCCTGGATCACCCCGTCGGTGACCGCCGGCAGGCAGATCGCCCGCTGCAGCAAGGATCGATGGCTGCCGGGGGGCGCGGCGATCAACACCGTGCGCCCGGCCATACGGCGGGTCAGCGCCTGCGGCGCGCCGCTGAACAGCAGCTCGCCCTCGTTGAGCAGCAGCACTTCGCGGCACTGCTCGGCTTCGTCGAGATAAGACGTGCTCCACAGGATCAACATGCCGTCGTTGGCCAGCTCGTGCACCATGCGCCACAGCTCGCGGCGCGAGATCGGATCGACGCCGACGCCCGGCTCATCCAGCAACAGCACCTGAGGTTCGCCCAGCAGCGTGCAGGCCAGGCCCAGCTTTTGCTTCATGCCGCCGGACAGCTTGCCCGCCAGGCGCTCGGTGAAGCGGGTCAGATCGGTGAATTTCAACAGCCGCTCGAAGGTCTGGCGGCGAAGATCGCCGGTGACGCCGCGCAGATCGGCGTACAGCGTCAGGTTCTCCATCACCGTCAGATCCTCATACAGCCCGAACTTCTGCGGCATGTAACCGAGGATCGCGTGCAGTTGACGATCCTGCGCGATCGGATCCAGCCCGGCGACCCGCAGTTTGCCGCTGCTGGGCTGCAGCAGCCCGGCCAGCATGCGCAGCAGGGTGGTTTTGCCGGCGCCGTCCGGGCCGACCAGCCCGATCACCGCGCCGCTGCGCAGGGTGGTGGTCAGGCTGGCGACCGCCGGTTTCTCAAGCGACGGGAAGCGCTTCTCCAGCCCTTCCAGCTCAATGGTGTGCGCCTGTTCCATGGCCGGCCTCAGGGTTTGGCGAAGCGCAGGGTGACCGGCATGCCCTGGCGCAGCGCGTCGTCGGCGTCGGTGACGATCACCCGCAGGCGGTACACCAGATCGGTGCGCAGATCCGGCGTTTCAACGCTTTTCGGCGTGAATTCGGCGGTCGGCGAGACGAAGCCGATCTTGCCGTGATAAGGCTTGCCGGGGCGGCCGTCGGTGTAGATCTCCAGTTCGGTGCCGGGCACCGCCTGGCTCAGGCTGGTTTCGTTGACGTAGGCGCGCACCCACACCGGCCGGGTCAGCGACAGGGTGAAGACCGTGCCGCCGGCGCCGAGCATGGTGCCCGGCTCCACCGCGCGGGTCAGCACCGTGCCGGCGGAAGGGGAAACCAGCGTGGCGTCTTGCAGGTTCAACTGTGCCTGCGCCAGCGCCGCCTCGCTCTGCGCCACGTCGGCCTTGGCCTGTTCGATTTCTTGCGGGCGGTTGCCGCTGCGGTATTGCGACAGCTTGTCCTTCGCCGCCTGCAGGTTGGCCTGCGCCTGATTGCGGGCGGTGCGCGCATCCTCCAGCGCGTCGGCGGAGGTGGCGTTTTTCGCCCACAGCCCCTGCTGGCGTTTCAAGAAGCTGTCGGCGTAGGCGAAGGCGGACTGGCGCTGCGCCATTTCCGACCGCACCTGGGCGATCTCTTCGGCGCGGTAACCGGCCTGCAGCAACGACAGCTTGGCGCGCGCGCTGCCGACGTTGGCTTCGGCCTGCTGCAGCGCGTTGCGGTAGGGGGCGTCGTCCAGCTTACCGAGCAGCTGGCCCGGCTGAACGGCATCGCCCTCATCCACCGTCAGCGACGCCAGGCGGCCGTCGACGCGAAAGCCGAGGTTCACCGTGCGGATGTCGACGTTGCCATACAGCGTCAGCGGCTTATCCTGCTGCTGTTGGTAATGCCATACCCCGTAAGCGGCGGCCGCGATCAGCAGAATTAACAACACGATCAAGGCACTGCGTTTTTTGTTCATAACACTCCCTGCCTGAATTTACGCGCCGTGACGTTGGCGCAGCCCAACAACCAGAATCTCGATATGCTCGCTCAGCACCGCCGCGATTTGCGCCGCTTCGCCCTCGCCAATCTCTTGCCAGCCGGCCTGACGGCGGATGGTTTCGCGCGCCACGCGGAACGACAGCACCTCGCCGATCAGCGCATGGGTATGCAGCACGAGGCGGGGGGCGCGTTCGTCGATGCCGGTGGCGGCCGCCAGCAGGCGGCACAGCCGCTCGTGCATCGGCGCGATCACCTGGCTGTGGATCAGCGGGTAGGCGTCGGTCGGGGCGAGCTGTTCGCGCGACATGATTTTGCTCAGGTTCAGCGTGTGCGGCTGGGTCATCAGTTCGCTGAAGGCCAGCAGGCCACGCTGCAGCAAACGCAGCGCCGCGTCGGGTGAGCGCTGAGCGACGGGCTGTTGCCAGAAGCGATCGACCTCTTCGGCCAGCGGGGCGAACGCCTGCTGGATGAAATCGGCGAGCGACTGCGCCACGGCCAGGTACAGCCCCTCTTTGGAGCTGAAGTAATAGGTGATGGCGGCGATGTTCTGGCCGGCGCGCTGGGCGATATCGCGGGTGGTGGCGCCCTGCAGGCCATATTCACCGAACAGGTCGGTCGCCGCGGCGAGCAGCTGCCGGCGCGCTTGCTCGCCGCGCGCCCGGCCGGCGGCCTGATGAGGTACGGAAGCTGGCATGGGTCACGCTCGAAGTTAATCAATCATATGATTAACTTTATGCCAGATTGTTTAAAATGCAACCGCCAATCACAATGCGTTATGTGATCGGCTTCAGACAATGCTGAATTTACGGCAGATTGTGCTCTCCACGCGTAAAAGTGCTTTTTATTGCGCGACTTCTGTTACAATCGGCGCCTGGTGCACTGCAGTTTGTGCCAATCCCTCGTGGTCATGCTTAATGCCCCGTCTGATCATCCTCCCAGGAAACTGCACCGAACACCGTTAGGTTAGGGGGGATCTGGAGTTTTTCTCTTTATGTCATTTGAAACCCTCGGCTTAAGTGCTGAAATTGTGCGCGCTGTTGAAGAACAGGGCTATCGCGAACCGACGCCAATTCAGCGTCAGGCTATTCCTGTCGTGCTGGAAGGTCGTGACCTGATGGCCAGCGCCCAGACCGGCACCGGTAAAACCGCCGGTTTTACCCTGCCGCTGTTGCAGCTGCTGAGCAAGCATGACCATCCGGTCAAGGGCCGCCGCCCGGTGCGCGCGCTGATCCTGACGCCAACCCGTGAGCTGGCGGCGCAGATCGGTGAAAACGTCGATGCCTACAGCAAACACCTGCGCCTGCGTTCGCTGGTGGTGTTTGGCGGCGTGAGCATCAACCCGCAGATGATGAAGCTGCGCGGCGGCGTCGATATCCTGGTGGCGACGCCGGGCCGTCTGCTGGATCTGGAACATCAGAACGCGGTTGATCTGTCCAAAATCGAAATTCTGGTGCTGGACGAAGCGGACCGCATGCTGGACATGGGCTTTATCCACGACATCCGCCGCGTGCTGGCCAAGCTGCCGGCCAAGCGTCAGAACCTGCTGTTCTCCGCCACCTTCTCCGACGACATCAAGGCGCTGGCCAACAAGCTGCTGCACAACCCGGCTTCGGTAGAAGTGGCGCGCCGCAACACCGCGTCCGAGCAGATCGAACAGAGCGTGCACTTCGTCGACAAGAAGCGTAAGCGGGAACTGCTGTCGCAGATGATCGGCGAAGGCGACTGGAAACAGGTGCTGGTGTTTACCCGCACCAAGCACGGCGCCAACCACCTGGCGGAGCAGTTGAACAAAGACGGCATCACCGCCGCGGCGATCCACGGCAACAAGAGCCAGGGCGCCCGTACCCGTGCGCTGGCGGACTTTAAAGACGGCCGCATCCGCGTGCTGGTGGCCACCGACATCGCGGCGCGCGGTCTGGATATCGACCAGCTGCCGCACGTGGTGAACTACGAGCTGCCTAACGTGCCGGAAGACTACGTGCACCGTATCGGCCGTACCGGCCGCGCGGAGCGCACCGGCGAAGCTATCTCGCTGGTGTGCGTGGACGAGCACAAGCTGCTGCGCGACATCGAGCGTCTGCTGAAGCGTGAAATTCCACGCATCGCGCTGCCGGGCTACGAGCCGGATCCGACCATCAAGGCCGAGCCGATCATCAACGGCCGCCAGGGTGGCGGGCGCGGTGCGCCGCGCGGCAACGGCGGTGGCCAGCGTTCCGGTAACGGCGGCGGTCAGCGCAGCGGTAACGCGAACGGCGGCCAGCGTGAAAACCGCGGCAACGGCAACGGTAACGCCCGCCCGCAGGGGGACGGCCAGCGCCGTTCCGGCGCGCCTTCGCGCCGCCCGCGCAATCGCAAACCGGCCGAATAAGCCTGATTGCTCTAAGAGTAAGCCGCCGATACGGGCGGCTTTTTTTTGCCTGGCGGAAAGGCATTTTCGTACTAGGCTGGACGGTGGCTACCCCTACATTCCAGGAGACGGAGATGAAATTGAAGTGCGCAATTCTCGATGATTACCAGCAGGTGGCGCTCAAGATGGCGGACTGGTCGGCACTGGCCGAGCGGGTGGAGGTGTCCGCCATCAGCGCGCACTTTACCGATGAGGCGGAGCTGGCGGTGCATCTGCAGGAGTGCGACATTCTGGTCATCATGCGCGAGCGCACGCCGATGACCGCCTCGCTGCTGGCGCGGCTGCCGAAGCTGAAGCTGCTGATCACCTCCGGCATGCGCAACGCCGCTATCGATTTGGCCGCCGCCGCCGAGCGCGGCGTGGTGGTGTGCGGCACCAGCAGCGGATCGGCGGCGCCGATGGAGCTGACCTGGGCGCTGCTGCTCGGGCTGGCGAAGCATATCGTGCCGGAAAGCGTCGGGCTGCAAAACAACGGCCCGTGGCAGCGGGATCTCGGCGTCACCCTGCAGGGGAAAACGCTGGGGCTGCTGGGGCTGGGCAAGATCGGCGGCCAGATGGCCCGGGTGGCGCAGGCGTTCGGCATGCGGGTGCTGGCCTGGAGCCAGAACCTGACGGCGGAACGGGCGGCGCAGGAGGGGGCTGAACTGGCGCCGTCCAAACGGGCGTTGTTCGAGCAGAGCGATTTTGTCTCTATCCACCTGGTGCTGAGCGATCGCAGCCGCGGGCTGGTGGGGCGTGACGAATTGACGGCGATGAAGCCCACCGCTTACCTGATCAACACCTCGCGTGCGGCGATCGTCGATCGGGCGGCGTTGGTGGACGTGCTGCAACAGCGGAAGATCGCCGGCGCCGGGCTGGACGTGTTCGAGACGGAGCCGCTGCCGGCCGACGATGTGTTTCGTCAGTTGCCCAACGTGCTGGCGACGCCGCACGTGGGCTACGTGGCGGACGACAACTACCGCGCCTACTTCACCGAGGCGGTCGAGGACATTGCGGCGTTCCTCGCCGGCCAACCGATCCGCCGGCTGGGCTGACGGCGCTTTTAATGCCCGCAGAGGCTTGTCTGGCGCGGGCATTCACCCGTATCATTGCGGGTCTTTTTTTAGCTGGGATTGGTCATGCGCGTATTATTGGCTCCGATGGAGGGCGTTCTCGATTCTTTGGTGCGTGAGTTGCTCACCGAGGTGAACGACTACGATCTGTGCATCACCGAATTTTTGCGCGTGGTCGATCAGCTGCTGCCGGCCAAATCGTTCTACCGGCTGTGCCCGGAGCTGCGCCACGCCAGCCGCACGCCGTCGGGCACGCTGGTGCGCGTACAGCTGCTGGGGCAGCACCCACAGTGGCTGGCGGAGAACGCCGCGCGCGCGGTGGAGCTGGGCTCTTACGGCGTCGATCTCAACTGCGGCTGCCCGTCCAAGCTGGTGAACGGCAGCGGCGGCGGGGCGACGCTGCTCAAAGATCCGGAATTGATCTACCAGGGCGCCAAAGCGATGCGCGCGGCGGTGCCGGCCCATCTGCCGGTCACGGTGAAGGTGCGTTTGGGTTGGGACTCCTCCAACCGCAGTTTTGAAATCGCCGATGCGGTGCAGCAGGCGGGCGCCAGCGAGCTGACGGTGCATGGCCGCACCAAAGAGGACGGCTACAAGGCGGATCGCATCAACTGGGCGGCGATCGGCGAGATCCGCCAACGACTGAGCATTCCGGTGATCGCCAACGGCGAGATCTGGGATTACCGGAGCGCGCAGGATTGCCTGCAGACGACCGGCTGCGACGCCATCATGCTGGGGCGCGGCGCGCTCAACGTGCCGAACCTGAGCCGGGTGGTGAAGTACAACGAACCGCGCATGCCCTGGCCGCAGGTGGTTGAGCTGCTGCAAAAATACGTCCATCTGGAAAAGCAAGGAGACACCGGCCTGTATCACGTGGCGCGTATCAAACAGTGGCTGGGCTATTTGCGCAAGGAATATGACGAAGCCACCGAACTGTTCACCGAAATACGTGCGCTGACGACGTCAGGGGATATTGCGCGCGTCATCTGCCGCAGCTAAAAATAAACCCGCACGCGGCGGGTTTATTTAAATAGGTATTATCAGGCGGCGTTGTCGAGACGGTTCAATTCTATCTCGATATCCTGAATGGTTTTTTCCAGCCCTTCCAGACAGGCACCCTGTTTATTCAACAGGTCGTTAATTGCTTCGGCGAATGCCTTATTTTTGCATTCCCCCTGATCGAAGGCCAGCCAGTGTGCGGAGAGCGTCTCGGTATTCGACTGCGCATAGTGGCGCATTTCCTTCAGCTGGGAAGCGACGTTGCGTAAATTATCCAGCTGCGCCTGTGCGTTTGCATTGTTGCTCATGAATTTCTCCTTGAGTTGGCCGTTAAATAATTTCGACTGCGGGATTAAGCTTACCCCATCTAAATAAAAATATCACCCTTGTTGGCCCTGGTGGTTATTTTTTAATGAAGGCGACTATATTTATTTTTCGATTGAACAAGGACTTGGATGGAATTGTAAAAATAGATAAATACGGTTTTTGAGACGGTTATTTCCGGCCATTCCATGCGGAATGGCCGTTATTCTAACGCTTAAGAGTGATGCTTATTATGCCGCGTCCGCCAGCATAAACATGCCGTAGGGGTGAATTTCCAGATAATAATGTTCGCCGACGTTCGGCTGCAGGCGAGTGGCGTTAACCTGCAGCAAAATCTGCTGCCCATGCCACGCCACCGTCACCTCATACTGCGGCCCCATGTAGGCGACATGCTGGATCACGCAGCGCTGGCTTTCCTCGCCGTGCTCGCTCAGCGTGATCGCTTCCGGCCGCACGCCCACCGTGCCGGCGCCTTCGGTGGCAAAGTGCGCGGGGCGCGGCAGGCGATAGCCGCTGATATCGACATAGTCCGCGCTGAAGCCGGCCGGGAACAGGTTGGCGTCCCCCATGAAACTCGCCATAAAGCGCGACGCCGGCTGCCGATAGAGATCCTGCGGCGAGCCTATCTGCATGATATGCCCCTTGTTCATCACCAGCACGGTGTCTGAGACCGCGAAAGCCTCGCTCTGATCGTGGGTGACGTACAGCGAAGTGATATCAAACTGCTTTTGCAGCTCGCGGATCTTTTCGCGCATGCTGCGGCGCAGGTTGGCGTCGAGGTTGCTCAACGGCTCGTCGAACAGCAGCACTTTCGGCTTGAGGATCAGCGCGCGCGCCAGCGCCACGCGCTGCTGTTGGCCGCCGGAGATCTGATCGACATAGCGATCGTCGAACCCCGCCAGATCCACCATCGCCAGCGCTTCCTGCACGCGCGCTTTCACTTCGGCGCGCGGAATGCCGAGCATCTTCAGGCCATAGCCGACGTTTTCCCCCAGCGACATGTGCGGGAACAGGGCATAAGACTGGAACACCATGCAGATGTCACGCTGCTGGATGGAACGATGGGTGACGTCTTCGCCATCAATGAATATCTGCCCGTCGCTCGGTTTCTCCAGCCCGGCGACCAGGCGCAAAATGGTGGTCTTGCCGCAGCCGGAAGGGCCGAGCAGCGTCACCATCTGCCCCCGAGGGATGGTGAGCGCGATGTTATCGATCACCGTGTTGCTGCCGAACCGTTTGGAGACGTTGCGCAGTTCAACGAAATTTTTCTGGCTCATCATGGGCTCCATTACGCCTGGTTTTTGGCTTTTGAACGGGAGATGCGAGCCTCGCCGATCAGCCAGTCAAAGAGGAAAATAATCGCCAGCATCACCACGATCAGAATTGAACCGTAGGCGATCGCCACCCCGTATTCGCCGTCTTCCACGCGGTTGAGGATGTAGGCGGTGGCCACCCGGGTATCGGGGGTGACCAGGAAGACGATGGCGCTGACGGTGGTGATGGCGCGCACGAAGCTGTAGATCAGCGCCGACAGGATCGCCGGGCGCAGCAGCGGCAGCAGGATGTGCGCGATGGTGCGCAGCGAGCCGGCGCGCAGGCTGAGCGAGGCTTCGTCCAGCGATTTGTCTATCTGGCCCAGCCCGGCGATCCCGGCGCGAATGCCCACCGGCACGTTGCGCATCACCATCGAGATAATCACGATGGCGGCCGTCCCGGTGAGGTACACCGGCGCGCTGTTGAAGGCGAGAATGTAAGAGACGCCGGCCACGGTGCCCGGCACCGCAAAGCACAGCATGGTGGTGAACTCGATGGTCTTTTTGCCCCTGAACTGCTGGCGCACCACGATCCAGGCGATCAGCAGGCCGAAGGCGGCGGTGATCGGCGCGGCGATCCCGGCGTACAGCAGCGTGTCGAGCAGCGAAGGCCACGCGCCGTCGCTCATGCCCTGGCCGAACAGCTTGATGAAGTTATCCAGCGTCAGCGTGTAATCCACCCCCCAGTTGACGGTGAAGCTGCCGTAGAAAATGCTGCCGTAGAGCAGGGCGTTAAAGGCTATCCACACCGCCAGCAGCGCGATCACGCCCCACACCAGCGTGACCGGCAGCGGCTGTACGTCACCGCGATAGGATTTGCCGGAAACGGTGACGTAGGAACGCTTGCCGATCCACAGGTACTGAATGCAGAACACCAGCAGCGAGAACAGCAGCAGGAAGGCGCCGAGGGTGCTGGCGGCCTGATAGTCGAGCTGCGAGCCGGTGATGTAGAAATAGATTTGCGTCGCCAGCACGTCGAAGTTGCCGCCGAGCACCAGCGGGTTGCTGAAGTCGGCCAGCGATTGCACCACCACGATCAGAAACGCGTTGGCCAGCGCCGGTTTCAGCAGCGGCACGAACACGCCGTTAAAGGTTTGCCAACGGCTGGCGCGCAGGGTGTAGGAGGCTTCTTCCAGCGAAGGATGAATGGTCTTGATCGCGCCGTCGAGGATCATGAACGCCATCGGCGTGAACGCCAGCACCTGCGCCAGCCAGATGCCGGTAAAGCCGTACAGCCAGTTGGTGTTGGTCAGGCCGAACCAGGCCACCATCCACTCGGTGACGTAGCCGGAGCGCCCCATCATCAGCGTGACGCCCAGGCCGACGACGAACGGCGGCGTGACGATGGGCAGGATGGAGAAGATGCGGCCGATAATGGCGCTGCGCCTGGCGATGCGGGTGGTGTAAATCGCCAGCACCAGGCCGAAGAAGGTGCAGCCGGCGCCCACCGCGATCGACAGGGCGATGGAGTTGAGGATCACCTGAACGATATGCGCCTGCGACAGCACGTTCATAAACGCCAGCGGCGCGAACGCACCCGTCTGGTCGGTGAACATCGGAATGAAAATTGCGATGCTCGGCCAGACGATGAAGACGCCGATCAGCGCCACGATGGTGACCAGCGCACCGATAACGAAACGGTCGCCGCCCAGCCATTCGAGGCGGGTCAGCGCCAGCGTCATGATGGCGCCCAGCGCGGTCAATTGCACCAGGGTGGCGTAGCCTAAACCGCGCCCCGCCACCGTGGCGCTGACGACGATAAAGGCCATGCACAGCAGCGCCCAACCGGCATCGAACGCGTGGCGCCGCCGCCGTTCACCGCCCGCCGGGGCGTAGGGGCGAAGCAGCAGCAGGCTCGGCAACAGGCACCATAGCCAGCTGACATTGCGGTGTGACCAGCCGTAGGCCGCGAGGATTTCATCGCCGGTGGACTCCAGCAGGCCGTAATCCAGGCTCCAGCTCGGCAGCAGGGCGAACGCCAGCCAGCCAAGCAAGACCCAAAGGAATATCGCATCTCGTTTTTTCACGAGATGGAGAGCATGTGTATGTGACATAAGTTTCCCGGATGTTCAGGCCGGGTAAGGCGTGAGGCTTACCCGGCAACAGGCGCAGAATGCGGGCTTATTTACCCATCTTGACTTCGCTGACCCATTTATTGATCAGCGCCTTGCGGACCTCGGTCGAGCCGTATTTGTCCATGTCGTAGTTGATCAGTTTCAGATCGTCGAGCTTCAGCGAGTTCGGCGAGGTAGCGGCGGTGGTATTGGTCAGGATCTGATAGGACTTGCCTTTCTGCCATGCCAGTTCCTGCGCCTCTTTCGACAGCACCCAATCCACGAACAGCTTGGCGTTGTCGAGGTTGCGCGCGCCTTTGAGGATGCTGACGCCGCCGATTTCGTAGCCGGTGCCTTCACAAGGCGAGATCAGCTCAAGCGGCGCGCCCTGTTCCTTTTCGAGCGAGTAGTCATGCAGGAAACCGATGCCGATCGCCGTTTCACCGCGGGCGGCGTTGCGCGCCGGGGCAATGCCGGATTTGGTGTACTGTGAGACGTTGGCGTTCAGCTGCTTGAGATAATCGAACGCCTGATCGTCCCCCCACAGCTGGGCAAAGGTCGCCAGCGCGGTGTAGGCGGTGCCGGAGCTCTGCGGATCGGCGATTTGAATCTCGCCTTTGTATTCCGGCTTGGTCAGGTCTTTCCAGCACTTGGGCACCGGCAGGTTTTTCTCTTTCAGGCGCTGGGTATTGACGCCAAAGCCGAGAATGCCGACGTAGACCGCCGAGGAGTAGTTGCCTTTCAGCTTCGCCGGATCGCGGAATTGTGGCATCACCTGTTCGAGGTTCGGCGATTTGTACGGCTGCAGCAGCCCCATTTCACCGGCCTGGGATTGCGGATCGAGCGTGCCGCCGTACCAGACGTCCGCCTGCGGGTTTTTCTTCTCGGCGTCCACTTTCGCCAGTGTGCTGCCGGAGCCGTTGCGGATGAACGAGGTTTTCACGTCATATTTCTCGCCGAAGGCTTTGGTTTCCGCTTCGCACATTTCATTGGTGGCGCTGCAGTAGACCACCAGGCGGCCCTTGGCGTGCGCGGCGCCGCTCAGCGTGGCCAGCGCGATGCCGGAAGCTATCAGGGTAGTGACTAAGGTTTTTTTCATTGTTTTATCCTTCTCTCGGTAGAGGTGGTAACGCTCGCCATCAGCAGCGGCATCAGCAATAAACCCATAAGAACGGCGGCGATCGACAGCAAACTGAACATGCCTGACCAGCCGTAGCCTTCGATGATCTGCGACAGCGGCCAGCCCGCCAGCGCGGCCCCCAGGTAAGCGAACAGGCCGAGAAAACCGGTGATGGAGCCCGCTGCGCCTTTGTGCCCGCATTCCACGGCGGCGAGGCCAATCAGCATCTGTGGGCCGAAGACAAAAAAGCCCACCGCAAAGAAACAGCCCGCCAGCAGCGCGTAGTGATGCACCGGCGCCAGCCACAGCGCGGCGACGGAAACCATCAGCCCGAGCGTGAACAGCAAAATCATCGGCGCGCGCTGCCCGCCGAACAGCAAATCCGAGCCCCAGCCGGCGAACAGCGCGCCGAGCAGGCCGCCTACCTCGAACAGCATCACCGTGGCGTTGGCGCTGAGCAGGTTGACGCCGTGGCTTTCCGTCAGCCAGAGATTGCCCCAGTCGTTCAACGCGATGCGGATCAGATAGACCAGTACGTAAGAGACGCCGAGCAGCCAGATCATCGGGTTCTTCAGCATCGTGGTGCGCAACATCTGCCACAGCCCCATCGGCGGGCTTTGCTGTTCCTGGCGCAGCTCCAGCGGATCGTGGCGCCACCGGCCGACCGACGGCAGGCCTTCTTCCTGCGGCGTGCCCGTCAGCCGCCGCGTGAGCCAGATGCCCAACACCATGCTGACGGCGCCCGGGATCAGCATCGCCGCCTGCCAGCCCCAGCGCTGGGCGGCGAAGGCGCTGATCAGCGGCACGATCGCGCCGCCGAGGTTGATCGACATATTCCAGCAGCCCCACCAGAAGCCGCGCTCGTTGCGCGAATACCAGTGGGTCAGCAGCCGCGCGCAGGGCGGCCAGCCCCAGCCCTGAAAGAAGCCGTTCAGCGCCCAGACCGCCAGCAGCAGCGTCAGCGATTCGCCGAAGGCGAACGCCACGTTCAGCAAGCCGGTGGCGAACAGGCCGATCCCCATAAACCTGCGCTGCCCGTGGCCGTCGTGCCACAGTCCGGCGGCGAATTTCGACAGGCCGTAGCTCAGGTAAAACAGCGAGCCGAGCAGGCCGATGTCCCCTTTATCCAGCCCCAAATCCGTTTGCAGCGCCGGCAGCACGTAGTTCACGCTTTTGCGCGTCAGGTAAAAGGCGGCGTACCCGATGACCATGTACAGCAGCAGTCGCGGGCGCAGCGCGCGGTAACGATGATCGATTTCAGATGCCGAGCGTGCCTGCATAGCCGCCTCCCTGGTGCTGACTATAAGAAGGTGAAAGGGAAAGGGGATGAGAGAAAGTCCGGAGTGGCTAAGACTTTTTCCTAGTTAGTCGATGGTTTGTTGCAAATTTGTGGGCAGGTTAACAATTACCCGCGTGCCGCAATGCGTTTCCAGCGTCAGCTCGCCGCCCAGCGCGCTGACCCGCTCGCGCATCCCCTGAATGCCGAGGCCGGGCGCCTTGTCCGCGCGGATGCCGACGCCGTTGTCCCGCACCTCGAGGTGCAAAAGCGTGCCCTGTTGATACAAGACGATGGCGACCTCGCTGGCTTCGGCGTGTTTGCACACGTTGTTGAGCAGCTCTTGCAGCAGCCGGTAGAGGGTGAAGCGCACCGTTTCGCCGGCGGGCGTGTCTATGAGTCGGTAGTCGAAACGGCAGCGGATGCCCCGTTCGGCAAAGGCGAATTCGCTCAGCAGGTGGTGAAGCGCCTCTTTGAACGCCAGCTCGTCCAGCGCGGGCGGGCGAAGCTGGCGCAGCAGCTGGCGCGTGGAGTGATGAATGCGCCGGGCGAGCTCGCTTATCTGGTGCGCGGCGGCCTGGGTTTGCGCCGGATCGCGCGCCCGTTTGACCAGCTGCGACTGGATTTGAATCGCGGTGATGTTCTGGCCGATTTCATCGTGCAGCTCGCGCGCCAGATTTTTCCGCGTGTCTTCTTCGGTGTGGATCAGTTTTTCGGTCAGCGCTCGCCGCGCCGCCAGCTCTTCTTCCAGGCGACGCTGATAGTGGTGCAGGTTTTGCGCCAGGTGCTGCTGGCGGCTGATGGCGATGCCCAAGCCGATGCCGAGCAGCGCCTGCGTCGCCAGAAAGATTTCCAGCTCGACCAGATTGCCGAACCCCACGCCGACCTGCCGGGCGAGGGTGATCATCATGCTGCCGAGCAGGCCGGACAGCACGCCGCCCTGCCAGCCGAACTTCCACGCCATCACCACGTTCGGCAGAAACACCACGATCAGCAGCAGGCGTTCGATTTCCGGCGACAGCACCATCTGCGTGCCGATGCCGATAACGAAAAACAGGCTGCACCAGATGATTAAGGACGCGCGCAGCGGCGGGTTGGGGGTGTCCAGCCCCAGCAGGTGGTAACGGTGCTGCTGGCGCAGAAATTCAAAGATCAGATAGACGAACGGGGTCAGCAAGACGCCGCCGGTAAACGACGCCAGGCCAAGCAGCATCGCCGGGCTTGGCACAAACGGCGAAAGCAGGGTGGTATTGAGCAGCGAGGCGGCGGTCACCGTAGCCAGCAGCAGCGTCAGCCGCTGCCAGTAGAGCGGAAAACGGTGCCAGAGTCGTTGCGCGACCGCGGCCGGAAGCAGGGTGATAAACGGCGCGGCCAGCAGGCCGTAGCCGCTCAGCAGGCGTTCGCCGTGCAGCCAGAACAGCAACAGCACCGGCGGAATTATCAGGGCGGGCCAATAGCGGCGCGCCAGCAGGATCAGCAGCGCGAGATAGACGCCGTGCGGCAGAAACAGCACCGCCTGATTGCCGTTGTGGGTCAGATAGAAACCAAGCGTCCACAGCATCAGCCAGCCGCTGCCCCAGGCCAACAGGATAAACAGCGAGATAACCCAGGGCCGGAGTTTGGGCGACATCAATGCCCCGCCAGCAGCTGATGGTCGAGGGCGAAATGCACCAGCTCGATGGTGCTGTTGCACTGCAACTTGCCCAGGACGTTGGCGCGATGCACGTGCACCGTTTTATGGCTGAGCGCGAGCTTGAAAGCGATCTCCTTTACGCTGTCGCCTTTGACCAGCAGATCGAAGATTTCACGCTCGCGCGGGGTCAGCGCTTCCAGCGCCGTGGCCGGCTGCTCGCCGCCGCGCAGCGCCCGCAGCGCGTCGGCGCACAGGTAATGGCCGCCCATATCGACGGAACGCACCGCCTGCACCAGCTCTTCCGGCCCGCAGCGTTTGGTCAGATAGCCGCTGGCGCCGGCGTCCAGCGCGCTTTGCACGAAGGTGGGGGAGTCATAGATGCTGAGGATGATCGCGCGGAACTGCGGCTTCTGCGCCCGCAGGCGCTTCAACAGGCTGAGGCCGTTTTCATCCGGCATGGCGATGTCCATCAACGCGACGCTGACGTCGTCGCGCAGCAATGCCGGCCAGGCCGCCGCCGCGCTGCTGTATTGCCCCACCACGTCGAGATCGTCCTCGAGGCTCAGCAATTGCGCAAAGCCGGAGCGCACCACCACATGGTCATCCACCAGTATCACACGGATCATTTTTCGCACTCTGTTGCCGAATCATGGCCCTATGATGCCTGCCGTCGCGGTGCTGGCAATCAGCCAAGCGCGGTTATGCAATCGGTGTAACAGAATCGTAATAAAAGGGCGCCGCCTGCACCGTCAACGATCCAAATCGATGGCGAAATGCTGCCACAGCGCGGCGCGCCGTTCTTCTTCCGAATGCAGCGTCGTTTCGTGGCGCTGATGATCTTCGGTCACGATCAGCTTCATGTCGCTGAGGGTCACCCGGCCGTGGTCCGTCGGCCGTGAACACACCAGGCGCTGGGTGAAGTGCGACTGCGGCGAGGTGCTGTGGAAGCGGCACATCTCGTCGAACTCGTGCAGCTCGCGCGGCTGAACGGTAAAGCGATACAGGGTTTTGGCATGCGAACGTTGGTCGCCGTTGCGGCGCTCCAGCAGGTAATAGTCGCCTTCCCGCTCCAGGTGGAAGGTACCGCTGGCCTGCGGTTGCGGCTCGGCGGCGACGATCTTCAGCGGCGTCAGGAAGGAATCGCCGAAACCGACGTCCACCAGCCAGGCCTGGCCCGCCAGATCCACCCGCAGCGCCAGATGGTCGTAGGGCGGGCCGAAATGGCCGTCGCGCGCGCGGATCTCGCCGGAGATGAAGCTCACCTTAAAACCGATCTCCCGCAGCAGCAAGGCGAACAGCGCGTTCAGCTCATAACAGAAACCGCCGCGGTTGCGCTCGATCACCTTGCTGAACAGCGCCTCCGGCGCCAGCTGAATACCCTGATGATAAATAATGCTCAGGTTCTCGAACGGGACGCTCAGCATGTGGCGATGGTGCAGCTGTTGCAACGTGGGGAGGTCAGGGCGGGCGGCGCCGGTAAAGCCGATATGCTGCAGGTAGCGTTGGGTATCCACAGGGAGTCTCGCATGAGAAAAAGTAGGCATAAAATAGCGGGCTTTGCGGCTTTTGTGCGCGCATTACGTGCTGCGCTGTCGCTGCTGCCGCAAACTGTCACTGGCCGGCGCTAGCCTGTTCCCCTGAGTTCAATCTGGCAGGAGAACGGCTATGCAAGATTTCAAACATCGGGTGGCGCTGGTGACCGGCGCTTCCACCGGCATCGGCGAAGCGATCGCCGCCGAACTGTTTCGGCGCGGTGCCACGGTGGTGATGACCGGCCGCCACGAAGCGCCTCTCGCCGCTGCCGCCGCGCGGCTCGATCCCGAGGGCCGACGGGTGATGACGTTGCGGATGGACGTGCGTGAGGCGCCGTCGGTGCAGCAGGGTATTGAAGAGACGGTGCGGCGCTGCGGCGCGCTGCATCTGTTGGTCAACAACGCCGGGATCACCGGCCCGCATGAGGTGGACATCGATCGGTACGCGGTCGAAGATTGGCATGAGGTGATCGCCACCTGCCTGAGCGGCACGTTTTTCGGCATGAAGTACGGCCTGCCGGCGATCGTCGCCGGCGGCGGCGGGGCGGTGGTGAACCTCTCTTCCGCCAACGGCGTGGTGGGCATTGCCGGGATCGCGCCTTATACCGCCGCCAAGCATGGCGTGTTGGGCCTGACGCGCTCGGCGGCGCTGGAGTTCGCCACGCGCGGCGTGCGCATCAACGCCGTCGGGCCGGGCTATGTGGAGACGCCGGCGATGAGGGAACTGCCGGCGTCGGCGCGGGCGCAGATGGCCGCTTCGCACCCGATGGGGAGAATGGCGACGCGGGAAGAGGTGGCGAAAACGGTGGCTTTCCTGCTCTCGGACGACAGCAGTTTCACCACCGGCGCGTTTTACAGCATCGACGGCGGTTATACCGCGCGTTAATGGAAGACAGGCCCCTGATGGGGCCCGTTCGGTTACCAGGATTTACGCGGGTTGCGGGAGACGATGTCGATCTTTTGACACAACAGTTGGGTGATATCCACCGAGGTGGGCTGAGCGGCGCTGCCGGTAAAGTTTTTCAGCACGATGGCGATGCGGGCGTAATTGACATAGCCCTCAGGCAGCGGCAAATATTCCGACGAGTTAAGCGCAGTGATCCGATCCGAGGTCATCGTTGCCGAAGCGGCCGGCGTTACCGTGCCGGTGCGCCCCCACTGGCAAGCTTTTTCCAGTAGGGTAGTGACGCCGGCATCGCCGTTCAGGACATACTTGCCTTGGTAAGTGCCGATGGTGACATCAAGGCTGTTCTGGCCTTTCAGGTTTGCCAGCGTGGCGCGCCACAGCACCAGATCGTTTTTCTCGATTGGGAAGTAGATCTCGACGCGTTTGTCCGTTGTCGTCGCCGTTTTGGTGGTGGCGGTCAGCACGCCGTTTTGTAGCGTCACCGCCAGATCGGCGGTCTCCGTTTGCGAGAGGCGTGCGCCGCCGAAGGCGTAGACGTTATTCAATGCCAGCGCGCCGCTCTCTTTCCAGCTCGGCTCCGGCAGATGGTTGACGCCATCGCCCAGATAGAGCAGGCGCCACATGTTGATGTAGCCGGGCGCGACGATCTTTTTCATCTCGATATGGTTGTTGGACCAGCCTTTTTTAATGTCGGCGTTCACCAGATCGAAACCGTCGATATAACATTTTCCGCTTAGATCGCTGGACTTATCGAAGAAGAAATACTCGACGTATTGATAGGGCACACTGCTGCCGGCATCGGTGTTGTTGGTCTTCACGCTGTGCCATTGGCTGTCTTTGATTTTTACCGTACCGCCGTTGTTGCTGGTAAAGACCGGCCGGTAGTTGCGGCAATTGTCGTTACCCCATTCGAAGTGGCAATTTTTAAAGTCCAGCGTGCCGCCCTTAAGATCGAACAAACCATAGTCGGTATTGGCCAACTGTTCGGTTTCATTGTTAAAGCCGCTGTAGTCGAACGAACAATCGCGGAAGGCCAGGTTATGCACCCCCTGATAATAGTTTCTGCTGTCGCCGAATAGGCATTTGTAGAAGACGATTTTTTCGCCGGCGTTGGCGGTGGTTTCAGACCAGATCGGCCAGAAGCAGCCCCGCACCATGATGCTGTGCCAGCTCTGGATATAGGCGTTATTGCCGAAGACGATGCCTTTATACAGGTTGGTCAGCCAGACGTTTTGCACCAGCAGTTGGCAGGCCGGCAGGCCGTGCATGTTTGAGGCATCGCTGTAGACACACAGGCCGCGCAGATTGGCCGCCGCGCCAGGGGCACCCACGATGCGCAGGTTATAAATCGCCGGCGCTCCCAGCGAATATTGCACGCGTACGCACTCGATGTTGGCGGCGCCGCTGAAGTCCAGAATGGTGCCCTTAAAATCGACGGCGTTTTTCCACAGCTTCAGGTTGGCGGTGGTTTTACAAGGGCGAACGCCGCCGGGGCCAACCAAGGTAATCCCCGCAGGGGTCGTAGGGATAGGCAATTGCCACCACTCTTCGCCTTTGACCTGCAAGAAGTTGCACGCGCGGGTAATGGTCAGCGAGTAATCCAGTTCATCGCCCGGCAGGTGCCACCAATCGATGCTGTAATCGCCGTCATTGATGATGCGCTTCCAGCGGCGGTTTTGCGCGTCGACGAGCAGGGTGACGCCGTTGTCCTGGCTGGTGGTATCTGCATCGTCTCGGGTAAATACGCCGTGGTGGTAGCGGTTTTCGAGCATCACCGCGGTTTCGCTACCGGCATAGCTGCGTAGGTTGGCGTAATCATTTAATGAAATCATGGAGTAACCCTCATTTTGAACAGTAAGAGGCCGATGCAATATGGCGATTGCAGGGGCGGCGGCATAGGGAAATGGCATTGTGGCCGAAGGGCGGATCGGTTCGCGATCCCGGTCGGCAGAGATAAATTAACAGGCTGAGGTGAGAGGCTTAAGCGTTCAGGGTTGTGTCTGACGCCAGCAAACATCGCCGTTGGGGTTCAGGCTTGGTCTGTAGATGCGAGGGTTTGCAACCAGGCCAGAAACGCCGCTGCGCCGGGTTTTTCCAGCGTGCGCGGCGGGTAAACCACGTAGTAGGGTTTGCTGAGCGGCAGCGCCGGTTCGGCCAGGGTGACCAACTGCCCTGCCGCCAGTTCATGAGCGATCAGCCGCCGCTGGCCGAGCAGCACCCCGCGCCCTTGCACGGCGGCGTCGATGGCCAGCGAGGTCAGGTTATAGGTCAGCCCGCGCCGCGCCGGCGGCATTCGATCGGCGGCGGTGAACCACTCGTGCCAGCCCGGCAGAAACTGGCTCTCCTTGCCCCAGTCGACGTGGATCAGCGGCAATTGCGTCCAGTCGCCGCGAACGCGCAGCGCCGGGCTGCACACCGGCTGCACCCGATCCTGAAACAGCCGCACCTTTTCCAGCAGCGGGTAATCCTGTTCGCCGAAGCACAGGGCGAAGTCCGCCGCCGAATGGGCGAAATCGACCGCCGCATGGGTGGCGTGCAGCCGCAGATCGCCGTCGGGGCACTGCGCCAACCAGTCGCCCAGCGCCGGGTTCAGCCACTTGGAGGCCAACGCCGGCAGGGCGAACACCGTCAGTGTCTGTTTGCCGCGCTGGCGCTCGACGTGCTGCTGCGCCACGCGCAGCGTTTCGAACGCCTCCTGCACGTAGGCCAGGTAGTCCGCGCCCTGTTCGGTCAGCGTGACGCCGCTTTTGGCGCGGATGAACAGCGTGATGCCCAGATGCTGTTCGAGCTGGCGGATCTGCTGGCTGACGGCGGCGGCGGTCAGCGCCAGCGTATCCGCCGCGCGGGCCAGGCTGCCGGTGCGGGCGGCGGTTTCGAACGCCAGAATGGCGCTCAGCTTGGGCAAGCGCGCGCGGGACGGTGAGTGCATGGGCAGGGCTATCGCTAAGAATTGGTTAGCTTATCCATAACGTATTTTTGTTATGGCGGCAATGCGCCATTCGCTACAGTGAGAGGCATCCGGCTATCGCACACGAGGGGAACGCCATGCCGCAACTTGCCGATATTATCGATCTGTCCGCCCATCCCATCGACGACGCCGCGTTCCGCGCCCGTTGCCAGCAAACGCTGGAGCGCAGCGGCGCGCTGGTGCTGCCGGGATTTCTGAGCGCCGCCGCGCTGGCGACGGTGCGGTTGGAAGGCGCCGAACAGCACCATGCGGCGTTTTACGCCACCAGCAAACACAACGTGTATCTACGGCCGCAGGACGACGCGCTGCCGGCCGATCACGCGCGCAACCGGCTGGTGGTGTCGTCCAAGGGCTGCATTACCGACGAAGATATTCCGCCGCAGTCGCCGCTGCGTGCGCTGTACGACGCCCCGGCGTTTCGCGCGTTCCTCTGCGCGGTGTTGGATGAGGCGCAGCTGTATCCCTACGCCGATCGGCTGTCGTCGATCAACCTGCATTACGCCCACACCGGCCAGGAGCTGGGCTGGCACTTCGACAACTCGTCGTTCGCCATCACGCTGCTGATCCAGAAACCGGCGGCGGGCGGCCGTTTCGAATACGTGGAGAACCTGCGCGACGCCGATCGCGGCGAGATGAACTATGCCGGGGTCACGCAGGTGCTGGACGGCGAGCGGGCGGTCAAACGGCTGGCGATGGAGGAGGGGGATTTGGTGCTGTTTCGCGGGCGCAACGCCATGCACCGGGTGACGCCGACCGAAGGCGACATCACGCGCATGCTGGTGGTGCTGGCCTACAATGCGCAGCCGGACGTGATGCTGTCGGAAAGCGCCAGAATGACGTTCTACGGCCGGTTATAGCGGATAAAAAAACCGCCCCGGAGGGCGGTTTGTCGATTCAGTGCGGGTTCTGCTCTTCGTGAGCCTGCTGTTCCCGCTTCACTTCCTGCGCGCGCTTGCGCAGGCCGAACCAGCCCAGCGTCAGCAGTACCGCCAGCACCGGAATGGTGGCGATGGTCCAGGTACCGTTCGGGTAGTCAAACGCCATCATCACCACCACGATCAGCAGGAACGCCAGCGTCAGCCAGGAGGTGAACGGCGCGCCCGGCATTTTGAACGATACCGGCTGCGCGCGGCCTTCGCGCACGGCTTTGCGCAGGCGCATCTGGCAGACGATGATAAACGCCCAGGAGGCGATGATGCCCAGCGAGGCGATGTTCAACACGATCTCGAATACCTGCGAAGGCACCAGGTAGTTGAGCACCACGCCGATCACGTAGATGCCGCAGGTGACCAGGATGCCGGCATAAGGCACCTGCTGGCTGCTCATTTTGGCCATCAGCTTCGGCGCCGAGCCGCCCATCGCCAGCGAACGCAGGATGCGGCCGGTGGAGTAGAGGCCGGAGTTGAGGCTGGACAGCGCGGCGGTCAACACCACGATGTTCATGATGGTGCCGATGTAAGGCACGCCCAGCTTGCTGAAGAAGGTGACGAACGGGCTTTGGCCGGCCTGGTAGGCGTTCCACGGCAGCAGCAGCACCAACAGCACCACGGAGCCGACGTAGAACAGGCCGATACGCCAGATCACGCTGTTGATCGCTTTGGGCATCATTTTGGCCGGATCTTTACACTCGCCGGCGGCGGTGCCGATCAGCTCGATGCCGGCGAAGGCGAAGATCACCCCTTGCACCAGTACCAGCGCCGGCAGCAGGCCGTGCGGGAACATGCCACCGTTTTCGGTGATCAGGTGCATGCCGGTGGTGTGGCCGGCGACCGGGGTGCCGGTGCCGAGGAACACCACGCCGACAATCAGGAACAGCGCGATGGCGACCACCTTGATCAGCGCGAACCAGAACTCCATCTCGGCGAACCACTTCACGCCGATCATGTTCATGGTGGCGACGATGCCGAGCGCGCCGAGGGCGAACAGCCACTGCGGCACGTCGGCGAAGGTGCCCCAGTAGTGCATGTACAGCGCCACCGCGGTGATGTCGACGATGCCGGTCATCGCCCAGTTGAGGAAATACATCCAGCCGGCGACGTAAGAGGCTTTCTCACCGAGAAATTCGCGGGCGTAAGAAACGAAGCTGCCGCTGGAAGGGCGATGCAGCACCAGCTCGCCCAGCGCGCGCAGGATGAAGAAAGAGAAGATCCCGCACACCAGATAGACCAGCGCCAGCGCCGGCCCGGCCAGTTCGAGACGGCCGCCGGTACCGAGGAACAAGCCGGTGCCGATCGAACCGCCGATGGCGATCATTTGGATCTGCCGGTTGCCCATGCTTTTGTGATAACCGGATTCATGAGAGTCTAGCCAGCGTCTTCTGGCGGCGTGTTTATCGTCCGCCGACTTTTTTTGTGAGTGCATTATCCGTCCTGTTTACCTGTCTATGATGAACGCCGCCCTGAGCTGCAGGGCAAACGATTGCCATCAGCAATCGTAATGAGAATGAGGTCGTGGCATCATTCCGCTGTTTATTGTGTATACAGCCGCCGTTAAATAACGGCGTGGCATGCTACCGTTTCCCGATAAAGGTGGCAAAAAAACCTGCGTACAAAGCGTGAACAATTGTGTGTATTTTTTAAACTGAAAACAAAAGCGCATATTATTCAGTAAGATGAGTCTCATTATCAACACGGAAATATCGAACGATAAAAGTGATTGAAATCACAGAATAATAATTACCGCGCAAATTAAAGGGATTTGGACGTTATTTTGCGTGAGGGGGAAGGCGGGCGGAAAATAAAGCGATGGCGCCTGCGCAGTAATTAGCGTACGCAGGCGAATCGGACGCGGGGGCTTTTTAGGCGGATTCACCGGCCGGCAGAGCCGAAGCCGGCAGGCCGAACAGCTTGTCGAACGCCCAGTTAAACAGGAAGGTGTAGCAAGGAATGATGACGATCAGCGCCATATCCAGCAGCAGCGCCTGCCACAGCGTGATGCCCATCCACCAGGCGATCAGCGGGATCAGATACACCACCAGCGTCAGCTGAAAGCCGACGGCGTGCAAAATGCGGCGCTTGAGCGTGCGGGTGCGCGACGCCTGGCGGCTTTCCCACCACTCGAATAAAGAGTTGTAAATAAAGTTCCAGCTGACCGCGATGGTGGTGATCACCACCGCCAGCGGCCCGGTGCTGCTCGGCGCATGGCCCGACAGCAGCGCCAGCCCCAGCGCCGAGATCGCCATGCCGATGATTTCATAAGCGGTGACATACACCAGTTTGCGTTTGACGCCTTGCATTGTTTTCTCCCGATCTGTTTTTAGTTGCCTCTGCGGCGACGGCGGCTAAGATAACGTCAATCACATTGATAGAAAAAGTCAGGAGCTGTCAGTTTAACTGACAGGTTAAACGATGAACTTTTCCAGCGACAATATCGAACTGTTTCTGGCGGTGCTCGATCGCGGTTCGTTTTCCGCCGCCGCCCGCGCGCTGCGGCGCGTACCGTCCGCTGTCAGCATGGGCATCGCCAACATGGAGGCGGAACTCGGTTTCGCCTTGTTCGATCGCTCGCACCGTGAACCGACGCCGACCGCGCTGGCGTTGGCCTTGGCGCCGCACGCCCGCCTGATCGCCGGGCAGCTCAAGCAGCTGCAGGTGCACGCTATCGAACTGTCTCAGGGGCTGGAGAGCCGGCTTTCGATCGGCGTGGCGTCGGACATTAACGGCGCCAGCCTGCTGGCGGCGGTGAAGACGCTGTCGCAGCGTTATCCGCTACTGAACATCGAAGTGCTCAGCGCGCCGCAGGACGACGTGCTGCACATGCTGCACCAGGAGCGCATTGGCGTTTGCCTGGCGTTCGGCGGGCTGAACATCAACAGCGCGGAGCAGTTCCACTCCGTTGGCGCGGAATCGCTGGTGGCGATGGTCTCGCCGCAGCACCCGGCGCTGGACGGCGCGGCGGGCGAGCTGTTTCTCGAGGATCTGGTCAACGTGCGGCAGATCATGGTGGCCAGCCGCGATCTGCCGATCGGCGATCTGCGCCCGCAGGTGGCGGAGGCCTACTGGCGCACCGACAGCCTGCCGATGGCGCTTAACATGGTGGAAGCGGGCCTGGGGTGGGGTAATTTCCCGCTGTCGCTGGCCGAGCCGCTGCTGGCGCAGGGGCGGCTGGTACGGCTGAAATTCAAAAACACCAAGAACGAGCTGCGCTTGCCGATGCATTTGATCTGGCTGAAGAATCGCCCGCTGGACAAGGCGGCGCGCGAGCTGGTCGAGCTGATGCGCGCGGCACCGCAGGAAGGCTGACGCCAGGTGCGCTGGCTTATTCCGCGTGGCGTTTGCGCCACCAGAAGCGCACCAGCAGGATGGCGGCGATCGCCAGCGCGACAAACAGCAGGCTGGAGAGTTTTTTGTCGAAGCCGGTAACGAAGCGTTCGATCGCCTGGCCGCCAAAATAGCCGAGCATGACGAAGATCGTCGCCCACAGAATGGCGCCGAGGATATTGAGCGGCACGAAGCGCGACGGCGGCAGGCGGCTGGCGCCGATCAGCACCGGGCCGATGATGCGGAAACCGTACATAAAGCGCACCCCGATAACGAACAGCATTGGGTGGCGGGCGATCAGCTTTCTGGCGCGCGCGATGCGCTTTTCCTGCCCCTTGAGCCGCGAGATGACCCGGCCTTCGAACCGGCGGCCGGCGAAGTACAGCAGCTGATCCCCCAGCGTACCTCCCAGCGCCACCACCGTGATCACCCACGGCCAGTGCAGCAAGCCTTCATGGGCGGCGATGCCGCCCAGCAGCGTGATGGTTTCTCCCTCAGCCAGGCAGCCGATAAACAACGCCCAGTAGCCGTAGTCCGTAATGTAGTGGGCCAAATCGGTCATTCCTTACTCCTTATGTGACTGACGCATAAGGGCAAGTATACGCCCGATCGCTAGCCTTGGGCGATCTGGGCCACCAACGCTCTGCGCCGCGCCAGGCTTTCCGCCATCTGCGCCTGTACCCTGGCGTAAATGTGCGGTGGGGCCAGTTCCGGTGTGCCGCCCGTGAACGGCGGGGCCGGGGCGTATTCCAGATAGAGTTGGATCGTTTGGGCAGTGTCTTCGCCGTGCAGTTCGGCGATCAGCGCCAGCGCGAAATCGATGCCGGCGGTGACGCCGCCGCCGCTGATCACGTTGCCGTCGCGCTCTACGCGTGCAGCGCTGGGGATGGCGCCGAACAGCTTCAGGCTGTCGCGCATCGACCAGTGGCAGGCGGCGCGTTTGCCCGCCAGCAGGCCGGCCGCGGCCAGGATCAGCGAACCGGTGCACACCGAGGTCAGGTAGCGGGCATCGGCGCCCAGCCGCCGGATTTGCTGCATGAACGCTTTATCCTGCAGCGCCTGGGTGCAGCCGCTGCCGCCCGGCACGCACAGCACGTCGCAGCGCGCGATCTCCGGCAGCGGGCGCAGCTGGGTGAAGTGCAGCCCTTCCGATTCGACATCTGCGCCGTCTACCGAAGCGACGATGATTTCCGCGCCCGGTATGTGGCGCAGAAACTGCAGCGGGCCGGTGAAGTCGAGCTGGGTGACGCCTTGATAGATGGGAAATACAATCACGAGTGGTTCAGACATGACATTCGCCTCATTTTTATCGTTGGACCTGGGCCATAATAGCCGCCCTGTTTTTGGCTGGTATGACAGATAACCCTCAAAAAGCGCCATCATGAAAACGATCGGTTTTGTGGTTTTTCCCGGTTTCAACCTGCTGGACTTTGCCGGCCCGCTGGCGGCGTTCGATAACGTCAGCCAGTTTACCGATCCGCCGGCCTACCGCTGCGTGGCGATCTCGCCGCAGGGCGGGATGGTCGCCAGCTCGGCCGGGGTGGAGATCGCCACGCAGCCGTGCGGCGACGAGCGTTTCGATACGCTGGTGGTGGCCGGCGGCAGCGGCAACGTGATGGCGGCGCAGTCGCCGGCGCTGGTGGCGTTTCTGACCACCCACAGCCGGCGGGCGCGGCGCATCGCCAGCGTGTGCACCGGCGCGTTTATTCTGGCGGCCTGCGGTTTGCTGGACGGCAAGCGCGCTACCACCCACTGGTATCACGCGGCGCGGCTGCAGCAGAGCTATCCGCGCATCCGCGTCGACAGCAACCGCATTTTCATTCGCGACGGCGATATCTGGACTTCGGCCGGCATCAGCGCCGGTATCGATCTGGCGCTGGCGTTGATAGAAGACGACCTTGGCGCCACCCTGGCGGCGGCCGTGGCGCGGCAGCTGGTGGTCTATCATCGGCGCCCCGGCGGGCAGTCGCAGTATTCGCTGCTGCTGGCGTTGAACCCGTCGTCGGATCGCATGCGCGCCGCGCTGTCGTTCGCGCGCGAGCACTTGCACCTGCCGCTGTCGGTGGCGGATCTGGCCGACGCCGCCTGCCTGAGCGAGCGCCAGTTCGGCCGGCTGTTCCGCGCCGAAACCGGGCAGACGCCGGCCAAGGTGATCGAACAGCTGCGGGTGGAGGCGGCCAGGGTGCGCATCGAAGAGAGCGCCGAGCCGCTGGAGGCGATCGCCCGTTCGGTGGGGTTCAGCGATCCGGAGCGCATGAGACGGGCGTTTATCCGGGTATTTGGCCTGTCGCCGCAGGCGATCCGCCGGCTCGGCCGCGCGGGATAACTTTTTTGCCACGCCTGGCGGCGGGGCACACCAGAGGAGCAACGGATGTATCAGGATTTCGAGAGCGAATTGAACTGGGCGATGCGCCATATGCCGCGCACCCGGGCGGCGGTGGCGGCGTTGCCGGACCTGCACGGGGTGCGGCTGGCGTGCAATATGCACCTGGATCTGAAAATGGCGCCGCTGGTGGCCGGCCTGCTGGATAAGGGCGCGGCGATCTTCCTGACCACCTGCAATCCCACCACGGTGCAGAACGACGTGGTGGCCTGGCTGGAACGGCGGGGCGCGCAGGCCTATGCCTGGCGCGACATGAACGCCGGCGAATGGTCGGAGTCCTTCGACCGCGCGCTGGCCTGGCAGCCGACTCACCTGTGCGAAATGGGGGCGGATCTGACCACCCGTTTGCACCAGTCGCCGAACGGCCCGCAGATCGTCGCCGGGCTGGAAGCCACCGGATCGGGCATCAGCCGTTTGAACGGCGTGGCGCCGCGCTACCCGATCTTCAACTGGGACGATCTGCCGGTGAAAGAGGGGCTGCACAATCGGCATATGGTTGGGCTGACCGCCTGGCACACCTTCTTCCAGACCACCCATTTGACCCTGCACGAAAAGCGCGTGCTGGTGATCGGCTACGGCCTGGTCGGGCAGGGGACAGCGGCGGCGGCCAGGGCTTACGGCGGCCAGGTGATGGTGGCGGAAATCGATCCGGCGCGCGCGCTGCAGGCGCGTTATGACGGCTGGCAGGTGGTGGATCTGGCGAGCGCCGTCGCGCAGGCGGACGTGATCGCTACCGCAACCGGCGCGAAAAACGTGCTCTCGGCGCAGCATTTGCAACAGGCGCAGGACGGCGTGTTTATCCTCAACGTCGGACACGTGGCGGAAGAGATCGACGTCGGCTTCCTGCAAGGCCTACCGCACTACGAGCCGATGCCTTATGTGAACGCTTACCAACTTAATGAGAAGACGGTGTATTTGCTGGCCAACGGCTCGATGTTTAACCTGACCGCCGGCTATGGCGACAGCCTTAACGCCTTCGATGTGACGCTGGCGGTGATGGCGGCCGGCATCGGCCATATCGTCGGCGCAGGGGCGCGGCAAACGCCGGGGCTGTACCTGTTGCCGCAGTCGGCCTGGCAGCCGGCGCTGTAACTTTTTCCACGCGGGCGTTCATCCCAGAGCGCCCGCGGGCTGCGTCGTTTTTCAGCGGACAGAATTTGTCACAAATCCGCCATACAATCCCAGTGCCAAGCGCTGAACCCTCACATATAATTCGCTGAGTTCAAGCCCCCATTTCAGAGTAATGCCTGTGAAAATACGTGTTTTGGTTCTGACCCTGCTCGCTTTGCAGGCGGGCGCAGGCTTTGCGCCGCGCGCGTTGGCCAGCGACAACGCCGCCGCCCTGCACGCCACCCAACCGGAGCTGGCCTCCGGCAGCGCGATGGTCGTCGATATGCAAACCCATAAGGTGATGTATGCGCGCAACCCGGATGAAGTGGTGCCGATCGCCTCGATCACCAAGCTGATGACCGCCATGGTCACGCTCGACGCGCACCTGCCGCTCGACGAGATGCTGGCGGTGGACATCCGCCAGACGCCGGAGATGAAAGGGGTGTATTCACGGGTGCGGCTGAACAGCGAAATCAGCCGTAAGGATATGCTGCTGCTGGCGCTGATGTCGTCGGAAAACCGCGCCGCCGCCAGCCTGGCGCACCACTATCCGGGGGGCTACAACGCCTTCATCAAAGCGATGAACGCCAAGGCCAGGGCGCTGGGCATGACCAATACCCATTATGTGGAACCGACCGGGCTGTCTATTCATAACGTGTCGACGGCGCGCGATCTGACCAAGCTGCTGATCGCCACCAAGCAATACCCGTTGATCGGCCAGCTCAGCACCACCACCGAGCGCATGGCCAGCTTCAAAGATCCGAACTATACGCTGCCGTTCCGCAACACTAACCATCTGGTGTATAACCCGAAATGGAATATCCAGCTGACCAAAACCGGCTTCACCAACCAAGCGGGTCACTGCCTGGCGATGCGCACGGTAATCGGTAACCGCTCGGTGTCGCTGGTGGTGCTGGACGCCTTCGGCAAATACACCCACTTCGCCGACGCCAACCGTCTGCGCAGCTGGATTGAAACCGGCAAGGTGACGCCGATCCCGGCCGCCGCCCGTGACTATCGCCGCCAAAAAGACGCCCGTCTGGCGAAGAACGACAGCGAATAACCCGCCTGGCGGCCTGCCCGTTTGCGGCAGGCCGCTATCGGCCCTCGGGCCGCCTGATGACAAATCCCCGCTCGCGATCGCCGTCGAAACCCGCCTTGAGATAAAGCTGGTGCGCGCCGGTGCGTTGCTGCCCCGACAGCAGCATCACCTTGTAACAGCCCTTGCGCCAGGCCAGCTGCAGCGCGTATTCGATCATCGCGAGCGCCACGCCGTGGCCGCGATAGGGCTCCGCCGTCACCACGTGTTCGATGACGCCGAACGGCTGCGCCTGATGCGCCAGCCCCGGGATCAGCGCCAGCATGCAGGTGGCGATCGGTTGTTCCTCTTGCGCCGCCACCACCAGACGGATCGCCGGATCGTCCAGCAGGCGTTGCAGGGCACGGCGCGCGTCGTCGCTGCGCAGCGGCGCATCCTGTGGGCGCAGCTCGCGATACAGAGCCAACAGGCCGTTGAGATCGTCCGGCTGCGCCAGGCGATGAATGATGCTCATGGTTGCTCCTTTCGCCGCTTCAAGGGTAATCCGCTATCCTCCATTAATACCACAACGATTACCGAAGGGGATGTTATGAGTCAGGTTTCGACCTTTGTCATGTTCCAGGGGGAGGCGCAGCAGGCGATTGAGCTCTACAGCCAGGTATTTGCGCGTTTTCGGCTCATGCAGGTGCAGCATTACGACCCGACGCCGGACGGCCGGCGGTTAATCAAGCATGCCACCATCGATTTCGATCGGCAGAACCTGGTGTTTATCGACAGCCCGATCAGCCATGATTTCAGCTTTACCCCGGCGGTGTCGCTGTTCATCAACCTGCCTAACGAAGAAGCGTTGGAGAGGGCGTTCCACCGCCTGGCGGAGGGCGGTAAGGTGCTGATGCCGCTCGACGACTACGGCTTCAGCGCGCGTTTCGGCTGGCTCAACGATCGCTTTGGGCTTTCCTGGCAGCTCAATGTGCCGGCGGGGGATCTGTCCTGAGGCTAAGGGGGAGTGTGCAAAAGGCATGGTAGTTCCTGCTGTTGTTTCATATGCTTATCGCCGGGGCAGGAACTCTGCCGTGGGGAATACCGACAACATCATGGAAAGGTGCGATTTGATTGATTTTGACCGCTATGTTGAGCAAGCGAAGTCTTACGGTGAGTGGCCGGGGGCACAGGTGGGCACGTTGTCCGGTTGCGTTGAGGGATTGAGCTACCGCCTGTATCGGCAAACTGCCGAGAGCGAAGACGTGATCGTGGTTTATCACGGCGGCGGGGTTAACAGCGCCGCCGGGTATGACATTCTTGCGCGCCAGCTGGCCGCCGAGCCAACGCTCGCGGTGTGCCTGGTCGATATTCGCGGGCATGGCGATTCCACGGGAGAGCGGGGGACGGTTGAGCGGCCTGAGCGTATTTGGCGCGATGTCGATGTCATCCTGGCGGAAATGCGCCTGCGTTTTCCGTTAGCGCGCAGGCACCTGCTTGGCCATTCCAGCGGCGCCGGGATGTTGCTCAACTACCTGACCCGCTATCCTTGTGAACAGCAGGCGGACAGCCTGATCCTGCTGGCACCCGAGCTGGGGCCATTTTCCGGGATGGCCCGCGATCTGGCGGCGGCGGCCCGTTTTGCCCAGGTGCGCCAATGGCCTTTTGTGGCCAATGCGCTCAGCGGTGGGCGATGGTTTGGGCAATCTCGGGCGGTCAGCCTGAATTTTCCCCCGGCCGTGCTGGCCGCCTCCCCCGATTTTGTCTGCCAATACAGCGTTAATATGGCTAACGCGTTGACGCCACGCACCCCGGCAAAGCAACTGGCGGCGCTGCGATTGCCGACTTTGCTGCTGGCGGCAGCGCAGGATGAGTTGTTCAGCGCGCAATCCTTGCAGCGTTTCGTCGAACAGCATGGCAGCGTGCATGTTGCCTTTGGTTTGCTTGAGGGCAGTACGCATTTATCGTGCGTCTTTGAGGCCCACGGCCCGGTCCTTCAACATATCTCACGCGCGTTCGCTCTCGGAGCTGATGAGGGACTGTCAGGCGAGAGGTTTTAACTTCCACCCGGCGTTTTCCGCGATCCTCCCATATCCTTTCATGACGCTTTACCGCTATGCTAAATATAGAATGGCCCGTGAACATGAAAAGGATAAATCATTTTGGCAGGAAGTAGCTTACTTACCCTTATCGACGACATCGCCTCGTTGCTGGACGATGTCTCTTTGATGACCAAGATGGCGGCAAAAAAAACCGCTGGGGTGCTGGGGGACGATCTGGCGCTCAACGCGCAGCAGGTCACCGGCGTTAAAGCCGACCGCGAACTGCCGGTGGTGTGGAGCGTCGCCAAAGGTTCGCTGATCAACAAGGCGATCCTGGTGCCGCTGGCGCTGCTGATCAGCGCTTTCGCGCCCTGGGCGATCACGCCGCTGCTGATGGTGGGCGGCGCCTACCTGTGCTACGAAGGGTTCGAAAAGGTGTATCACAGCCTGAGCCAAGACAAGCAGGCGCATGAGGATAAGCAAGACGGACCGGGCGCCAATGAGGATGTGGCGGCCTATGAAAAGCGCAAGATAAAAGGGGCTGTGCGTACCGATTTCGTGTTATCCGCCGAGATTATCGCCATTACGTTGGGCACCGTCGCCGGCGCCACTTTCAGTCAGCAGGTGATCGTGCTGTGCGGCATCGCGCTGGTGATGACGCTGGGGGTTTACGGCATCGTCGCCGGTATCGTCAAGCTGGATGATTTGGGGCTGTACCTGAGCCGCAAGGGCAGCGCGTTGGCGCGCGCCGTCGGCGGCGGCATCGTGCGCGCCGCGCCCTATTTGATGAAAACGCTGTCGATCGTCGGCACAGTCGCCATGTTTATGGTCGGCGGCGGCATCCTGACCCACGGTCTGCCGCCGGTGCACCATCTGTTTGAGGACTGGGCTTCCTACGCTACGGTGGTGCCGACGTTGGGGCATATTTTGCAGGGTGTCATTCCAGCTCTGCTGAACGTGGTGTTCGGCGCGATTGCCGGCGGCGTGGTGCTGGCGGTGGTGTCGGCGCTGGGCGCGGTGCGCGCGCGTTTCAAGGCATGATGAAAAGTCTCGCCCCGCAAGGGGCGGGACGGAGCTGACGCTTTAAAAAATCAGTTTGAGAACGCCGGTAATCGTCAACAAACCCACGATGAAGATGATGGCGACAATCCACAGAATAATTTTCATTTACTTCTCCCTTACCGGTTAAATGTGGCGCACGATTGGCGCTAACTTAATGAAATCACTCTTCACTATAGACGCTAACTTCCTATCGTGCGTCGCCATGTATTCAAGGATGCTGACTGTCGCCCGCGCCCAGCGCGCGCTGCATGAGGTGGGTGTCGCGCCATTCCCCCAGTTTGAACCCCACGGCCTTTAACGTCCCGACGCTGGTAAAGCCGAGCGACTGGTGCAGCGCCAGCGAACCGCGGTTGGCGGCGGAATCGCCGACGATCGCCAGCATCTGGCGCCAGGGGCCTTGCTCGCAGCGGGCGATAAGCTTGCTCAGCAGCGCCTTGCCGACGCCTTTGCCCTGTTGCCCCTCGGCGATATACACCGAGTCTTCCACGGTAAAGCGATAGGCCGGCCGGGGCCGATACGGCGTGGCGTAGCAGTAGCCCACAATATGGCCTTCGCTTTTCGCCACCAGCCAGGGCAGCCCGGCTTCTTGCACCTTGCTCAGCCGCAGCTGCATTTCCGCCAGGGGCGGCGGCTGTTCTTCAAACGAGGCGGCACCGTACAGCACGTGGTGAGTGTAAATTTGCAGCACGGCGGCCATATCGTCCGGCGTGGCATCGAGGAGGCTGAGTACGGGAGCGGAGAGCGTCATGGTAATGCCTGTTTACCTTGGAAATCAGCGGATAAACGCCATTATGCGCGCCGCTCGCCGCCGGGGTAAATCGGGTTTTCTTATGGTGAGATAAGAAAAGGCGATGATGATGTGGCAGGGGCTCTTTGGGGAGAGCCCCTGTGGCGCTGTGCCTGGAATTACCAGCCTTTCACTGCGCCGCCGTTGAAGATTTTCTCGGCGGCCTTGGCCACTTCGTCAGACTCATAGGCTTTGATGAAGTTCTGCACGTTCGGCGCGTCCTTGTTGTCTTCGCGGGTGACGATGATGTTGGTGTACGGCGAGTCTTTATCCTCGATGAAGATGCCGTCTTTGGTCGGCGACAGGCCGGTCTGGTTGATGTAGGTGGTGCTGATGACGGCGACGGTCACCTTTGGATCGTCCAGCACGTGCGGCAGCTGCGCGCCTTCCAGCTCCATGATTTGGTAACGGTGCGGGTTGGCGCTGATGTCCAGGGCGGTGGGCAACAACCCCTTGCCTTGTTTCAGCGTAATCAATCCGGTTTTTTCCAGCAGCAGCAGGGCGCGCCCCAGGTTGGTCGGATCGAGCGGGATGGCGATCACCGCGCCGTCCGGCAGCTCTTTGAGCGATTTTATCTTTTTGGAGTAGCCGGCCATCGGGAAGACAAAGGTATTGCCGACCGCCACCAGCTTATAGCCGTGATCTTTATTTTGCTGTTCGAGGAACGGGCGGTGCTGGAACACGTTGGCGTCCAGTTCGCCCTTGTCGGTGGCGTCGTTCGGCAGCAGCGAACCGCTGAAGCCGACCAGCTCGACGTCCAGCCCGTATTTCTCTTTCGCCACTTGCCTGGCGACTTCCGCCACGTCCTGTTCCGCGCCGTTGATGACGCCGACCTTGATATGGTTCCGATCGGTTTTTTGATCGCAGCCCTGAAGCGCCAAAACGGCGGCGAAGGCCGCCGCCAGAGGGGTGATACGCCAGCGTAAGGTCATCGAAGTCTCCCTGAAAAGAACAATAAAATCAGTTGGTTTTTGTTCTTACAGCTAAGCTTGAACCGCCGATGAAGTCAAACGCTCGCTCAGCATAAACGGCTATAGCTTATAGCCGTTATGCGGCGGGGGATTATCGGCTGAGCGAACGCAGCACCACGATGCCCGGCGTGGCCATCACGTAATCCATAAAGGGCGAATCGACCACCCGCATGTTGGCCTTGCGCGATGAGGCGTTGCGCAGCACCGGGCCGTTGTCGGTCATCACGAAGATGCCGGTGTGGGTCACGTCCAGCCCGTCCAGGTTGGTGTAAATGCCGATGTAATCGCCGGTGCGCAGCTGGGCCAGCACCTTGTCGTCGATACGGTCGCTGGGGATATAGGTCACGCTGCGTTGTACGTCGGGCAAGCCGGGCAGGTAGCTGCCGCCATCCGCTTTGCGGTTGAGGGTTTTCACGAGGGTGACGGCGTGCGGGCTGAGCCGCGCGGTGATGTCTTCAGCCACTTTTTTCGGCCGCTGCGCCCAATCGGTGAAGAAGTGTTTGCGCTGCGGGAAGGCGATGTTGCCGTCGACGTAGCGAATGTCTACCAGGCGCTGTACGAACTCGCCCTCGCTGCGGGCGGTGCTGAGCGCTTCCACATAATCGATGTAGGTGAAGCAATCCAGCCCGCGGAAGTCGATCACCAGCTGCTCGGGCGTGCTCTGCGAACCGATCAGGCGGTTGGCGAGATAGGGCGTGCCGAGAAACTCGCGTGAAATCAAATCGACGGTGCGGCCATGCGGCTGCGTGGCGGGCCAACCGGCGCGCAGCGCGAGGATCTCATGCAGCTTGCTGCGGGTGCTGGCGTCCATCTGCGGTTGCACAGCCGGCGGCGAAACGGTGACGTCGGTCGGCGGCGTTGCGGGGGAGACGGCGGTGGGGCGCTCGGCGCATCCGCTCATGGCGATAGCTAACATCAGTAAAACAACCTTGTTCTGGTTCATACGGCCCTCCCTGGGTGTCGCTGGCTTATCAGAGTCAGTGATAACAGTTCTCATCCGATGGTAGGGGTTAAAAAGTAAACATAGCCTCAATGGCGGCCGATAAATCAGTAACCGATTTCGCTATTGAACGGCAAATACCAGAACAGCGCGATTTCGTGATCGGCGATCTCCGGCTCGGCGCGGTACAGCAAACGGTCGATGCCGCCGAGAATAAACCCGTAATGCTGGTAGCAGCGACAGGCGGCCAGATTGTTGTTCTGCGTTTCGAGCATCATACCTGAGGTTTCCTGCTGCCGCGCCCACTGTTTGGCGCAGTCCAGCAGCGCCCCGGCGATGCCCTGACGGCGCGCGTGAGCGCTGACCGCGATCTCGTCGATCAGGGTGTAACCGTTCCAGTTTTTGCTCAGCGTGATGTGGCCAACGGCTTGGTCCTGGCGATATGCCAGGAAAGTCGCGCTGTCTTCGTTGGCGAACGGCGCCAGGGGATACTGTTTGCGAAACGGCGCCACCGGGCGGGTTGGCCAGCTGTCGACCGGGGTGTCGAACTGCGGCAGGGCGTAACAGCGGATGGTAAAGCCGAAATCGCCGCGCGTCAGGTAATCATCGGGCAGCGCCTCAATGGCCGCAATGCGGATGGCCGCGGTCATTACGGCAGCTCCCGCAGCAGGCGCGCCGGGTTGCCGGCATAAATCCCCTTGCGGGTGATGTCGCGGGTCACGACCGCCCCGGCGCCGATCACCGCGTCGCTGCAGATCTCCACCGCCAGGATGGTGGCGCCGGAGCCGATGGACACCCGATCGCCGACGCGCGTGCGCCCCCAGCTGGCCGGATCGGCATTGGGCGCGCCGTCTTTGAACAGATCGTTGGCGAAGGTGACGCCGTGGCCGACAAAGCACGCTTCGCCGAGGGTAACGTATTCGCAGATAAAGCTGTGCGACTGAATTTTACTGCGTGCGCCGATGCTGACGTGGCGCTGGATCTCCACGAACGGGCCGACGAAGACATCGTCGCCGAGCCGGCAGCCGTACAGATTGCAGGGCTCGACAACGGTGACGTTGCGCCCGGCGTCGACGTCGACGATCCCCGCCTGGCGGGTGGTGATAACGGATGACATGGCCTTCCTCGCAGCCTGGTTTTTATGGTGGGAGTATAAGACAAAGCGCCGCGGCGTTGCGCTTTCCGCACGTTTTTTCGCCGAAAGACTATAATGAGTACAGGGGAGAGAGCCCCGTGGCCGCAATCCTCGCACGGGTAGCAGTCCGTCGGAGGTGTGAAATTCGTTCGCCGATCGCGGCCTACGGCGAGATAGGAGGTGTCTCATGGTCAGTCATGTTTGGGGACTTCTGGCGCATCCCAGCGCCGAGTTCGAACAGATCAAAAACGAGAATGAAAGCGTCTCGCACCTATACACCCATCACGTGTTGCTCTTGGCAGCAATCCCGGTGGTCTGCGCCTTTATCGGCACCACCCAGTTGGGCTGGCTCTCCGGCGAGGGACATGCCATCAGGCTCGACATGTTTACCGCGCTTTATACCGCCGTGGCGTTTTACCTGCTGATGCTGGCGGGCGTAGCGGCCATGGGGAAAGTCATTCACTGGATGGCGCGGCGCTATGAATCGCGCCCCAGCCTGCACCGCTGCATGGTGTTCGCCGGCTACGTGGCGACCCCGATGTTCCTCAGCGGGATTGTGGCGCTCTATCCGGTCGTCTGGCTGTGTCTGTTTGTCGGCATTATCGGCCTGTGCTATTCGGGCTATCTGCTGAATCTGGGGATCCCGCACTTCCTGAATATCGACAGTAAGGAAGGGTTCATCTTCTCCAGCTCGACCTTCGCCATCGGCATTCTGTTGCTCGAGCTGCTGCTTGGGGTGACGGTGCTGCTGTGGGGGTACGGTTCCTGGTTATTCTGAGTTAACGGTTGTTGTTGTCGCCCCCGCGCCGGTGGAACGGCGCGGGGGCTTTTGCTTTTATACGCGGCGGAAAACCAGCATCACGCCGAGCACGATGCCCGCCATGCCCAGCAGGCTCAGCGCCGCCAGCGCGTGGCCGAGCAGCAGGTAGTCCAGCAGGGCGGTGACCGCCGGGATCAGATAGAACAGGCTGGTGACCTGCACCAGGTTGCCGCGCTGGATCAGGCGATACAGCAAGAAGGTTGCCAGCACCGAGATCACCACCGCCATCCACAGCAGCGGCAGCACGAACTCTGGCCGCCACTCGACCCGCAGCGGCTCAAACGGCAGCGCCAGCGTACACATCAGCAACCCGACGGCATACTGCAGCGGCAAGACCGCCAGCGGCGGCTGCGTCATGCCTTTTTGCAGCAGGGTGCCGGCGGTCATGCAGCCCAGCGCGATAAAGGCGAACAGCATGCCGCTCAGCGAGAAGTGGGCCACCATCAGGCTTTGGTACACCACCAGCGTCAGCCCGGCCATCGCCAGCGCCAGGCCGAGCGCCCGCAGCCCGGTGCAGCGCCGTTCGGTGATGAACTGGGTGAGGATCGGCTGTACGCCAAGCAACGTGGCCAGCACGCCGGGCGTAATACCCTGTTCCAACGCCAGCAGATAGCAGATTTGATAGCTGCCGATCATCAGCACGCCAATCAGCGCGACGCGCCGGCGGGTGCCGGGGGCGGGCAGGCACTGGCGCTGCCACAGGCCGATGGCCAACAGCACCGCCAGCGCGATGGCGCAGCGGAAGAACAGAAAAGCGAAGGCGGAGGCGTGCTCCAGCCCCCAGCGGGAGAAGATCGCGCCGCTGCTCCAAAGCAGGACGAACAGCGTAGCCAGGCCGGCATTGGCCCAGAGAGAAGGTAATCGCATGTCAATTTCACCTGTCGTGAAAATTACAGGCTCCGGCGCGCGCGGCGGTCTACGCCTGAACGCAACAGATCAATAAGCCGGAGGTAAAAAGTCGGTTTGGCTTAGCGCACGACCACAATGCGTGGCGGGTAAGCGGCAACCGCTGAAACGACAGAGGAAACGGCGGGTGGAGCGGAAGAAGCACACAGCAAAACGGCGGCCGGAACGGTCGCGTTTGTCGGATCTGTGCTGTGCGCCAGGTAGGCCATGTGAGTTCCTGAAAACCGGGAATGAAACTAATCGCTCAAACATAACTAAGTTCAGCGGGACGTGCAATCGGAAATCGCAGTGGCTTAAGTGATAATGAAAATCATTATCATTTATTGAGAGGTATGCTATGTTGCTTTGGCCGCGCAGTTTTGACGCAGAGGGCGCGGCTTGCTCTTGCCTCGGTTCACGCAATGCGTGCGACAAAAGACATTGCGATTCGCTTTTGCAGAAGGCGCGTAATCGTGGTAAAAATATTGATATGTTATAATATAACAATTTATGCATAATGAATTCAGTTCACGACATCCTCCACGTTGATGGGATTAGCCTGACCGGCCACGGCGGGGCATTGATACTCGACAACATCCATTTCGCGCTGCGCGCCGGTGAGAAGCTGGCGGTGATCGGCCCTAACGGCAGCGGCAAGTCCAGCCTGTTGCGTGCCCTGATCGGTGAAACGCGGCCGGACAGCGGCGGCATTTACTGGCGAGGGCGCGCCTTGTCCGCGTGGCCGGCGGCGGAGCGCGCCAGAAGCATCGCCTTTCTGGCGCAAAACGATTCGCCGGATTTGCGGCTGTTGGTTGAGGACTACGTGGCGTTGGGCCGTTTGCCGCATGGCGTATGTTCTGCGACGGGAAAGCGCATCGTTGATGAAGCCATCGGGGAAACCGGGTTGGTGCCGCTCAGGCGCCATCCGTTGGGGCGGCTCTCGGGCGGCCAGCGCCAGCGTGCCGCGCTGGCTCGGGCGTTGGCGCAGTCTCCCGATCTGCTGTTGCTGGATGAACCGACCAATCACCTCGATCCGCCCGGGCGCTCGGCGCTGCTGTCGTTAGTGAAAAATAAAGACATCGCCGTGATTGCGGTCTTGCACGATCTGCCCGTGGCAGAGGCGTTTGCCGATCGGATCCTGGTGCTCAACGAAAGCCGTCAGGTGGCCTGTGGTACGCCCGAGGCGGTGTTGCAAACTCCGGTGATTTTGCCGGTGTTCGGCATGAACAGTTTCAAGGTGGCACATCCCGTCAGCGGGAAAACGCTGCGCATTTTTGACGTTCCCCATTGCGCTTGATAAACCAGAGAGAAACATGAACGCACGCGTATTCATCCTGCTTCTGCTGTTGGCCGCCAGGTCGGCGGCGGCTGAACAATTTCCCGTCACCGTAGAAAGCTGCGGTGTGCCGGTCACCTTCAACCAGGCGCCGCAGCGCGCCGTCATCAACGACATCAACATGGCCGAGATGGCCTTTGCACTGCATCTGCAGGATCGCATTGTCGGGCTGACCGGCATCACCGGCTGGTACAAACTGACGCCCGACTTCAAGGCCGCGATGGGCACCATTCCCGAGCTGGCGCCGAAATATCCCGCTTTGGAAACGCTGCTGGCGGCACAGCCGGATTTCTTTTTCGCCGGCTGGAATTACGGCATGAAGATCGGCGGCGACGTCACGCCGGAGAAGCTCGCCCCGTTCGGCATCAAAACGCTGGTGCTGAGCGAGAGCTGCGTACAGGCCGGCGGGCGGCCGCAGAAGGCCGATATGAACCTGCTGTATGACGATGAGCTGAAGCTCGGCAAGATTTTCGGCAAGCAGCAAGAGGCCACCGCGCTGGTTGAGGGCTGGCAGCGCCGGTTGGCTGCGCTTCCCGCCAGGCCGGCGGGCCAGCCGCCGCTCAAGGTGTTCGTCTATGACTCGGGGGAGGAGAAGCCTTTCACCAGCGGCAAATACGCTATGCCGACGGCGATCGTCGAAGCGGCGGGCGGCCGCAACGTGATGGACGGTTTGCCGGCGAGCTGGACGACGGCGTCCTGGGAGGCGGTAGCGGCGGCCGAGCCCGATTTCATTATTCTGCTGGATTACCAGACCGGTTCGGGCGCCGATGCGCTGCGGCGCTTCCTCGAGTCTCACCCGTTGATGAAATTGACGCCTGCCGTACGGCACCACCGCTATCTGAAACTGCAGTATGCGGAGCTGACGCCGGGGCCGGCCAACATCGGCGCAGTGGAAAAGCTGGCGCGGGCGCTGTACGCGCCGGAGGCTGAATGAACTCGCCGACTCGGCGCTTTATGCTGCTCGCACCGCTGGCGCTGTCGGTATTGTGCGGGCTAATGATCTGGAGCCTGCAGCTGGGGAGCGTCGCGCTGTCATGGCGGCAGGCGTTTGCGGCGTTAGGGCTCGGTTCGGCGCCGCTTTCCGGCATGCTGGACACCATCGTCGTGCAGCTGCGGGTGCCCAGGGCTTTGTTGGCGGCGTTAACCGGCGCCGGACTGGCGATGACCGGCGCGCTGCTGCAGACCACCACCCGCAATGAGCTGGCCGATCCTTTTTTGTTTGGGCTCTCTTCCGGTGCCTCCGCCGGCGCGGTGCTGGTCATCACGCGCTTCGGTGATGCGTTGGGCGTACTGACGTTGCCGCTGTCCGCTTTCGTCGGCGGCATTCTGTCCGCGATGGCGGTAATGATCCTGTTTCGCGTCAGCCGGGTCAGGCGCGCCGAGCAGCTGATCGTCTGTGGCCTGGCGGTCTCATTTTTGTTTAGCGCGCTCACCAGCTACCTGGTGTTTTCCGGCGATCAGCGGGCGGCCGGTTCGGTGTTGTTCTGGTCGCTCGGCGGGCTGGGGCTGGCGCGTTGGGGTAATCTGTTCATTCCGCTGGCGAGTTTCGTGCTGCTGGCCGGGTTTACGGCGCTGCGTTGGCGGGCGCTGGACGCGCTGCTGGCGGGCGAGCAAACCGCTCATTCGATGGGGGTCAACGTGGCGCGGTTGCGCACCGAGACCTTTCTGTGCTGCGCACTGTCCACGGCGTTTCTCGTTTCGCTGACGGGCGTGATCGGCTTTGTCGGGCTAATGGTGCCTTATCTGGCCCGGCGCCTGGTGGGCGTGCGCCACCGATTGTCCGTGCCGATGTGCGGCATGCTGGGGGCGATGCTGCTGACCGGCGGTGACATGCTCAGCCGCAGCCTGATCCCCAATCAGGAGCTGCCCATCGGCATCATTACGGCGGGGCTGGGGGGCGCGTTCATCGTGTCCTTGCTGCTGCGCGCGGAGCGGTGAACGCCGCCCTGTTTCAATAGAGTTCCAGATGCAGGCGCTGCTGCTCAATCAGCGTCTGCCACAGGTTTTCCGCCCCGTGGGCTTGCTCCAGCGCCGTCGCCACGGCATGTTCCAGATACTGACGATTGCCGCACAGGTAGACATGCGCGCCCCGCCGCAGCAGGCCGCTGACGACATCGGCGTGATCGTCGATGGCGTGTTGCACGTAATACTTGTCGGCGGTGTCGCGCGAGAATGCCGTGATGAGCCGCGTGAGTACGCCCGCCGCGTTCAGCGTGACCAATTCCTCGCCATACAGGAAGTCTTCATCGCGCCTTTTCTCACCGAAGATCAGCACGGTTTCACGCCGTTCGCCCTGGGCGGCCATTTCGCGCAGTAAGCCAATCAACGGTGCGATGCCGGTACCGGTACCGATAAGCAGCACCGGTACGGTGGTATCGCGCGGCAGGTAAAAGCCGGGGTTGGCGCGGCAGAAGAGGCGGAAAGGGCCGGGTTGGCTGAGCAGCCAGCCGGTCGCCGTGCCGCGCCGGGTGCGGCCGCCGCGTTCATAATGCACGTCGCGCACGCACAGATCGAGGCTCTCTTCCCGCGTTGCCGAAGCGATGGAGTAGGCGCGCGGTAGGCAAACGGGCAGCAGCGTCAGCAGGTTCTCCAGCGTGACCGCGTGCGGCGGGCAAAAATCGTGCAGCACGTCCAGCAGATCGGCGCCGTACAGATAACTCTCCAGGGCTTTGCGCTGGCGGATCTTGAGCAAGCCTTTGAGTTCTTCGCTGTCGGCCAACTGCGCCAGTTCGCGCAGCGTCGTTTTGCTGAGCTGGCGCAGCTCCCGACGCCGCAGCGCGTCGGCGGCCTCCGGCCTGCCGAGCCAGTCAGCCAGCCGGGTCAATAATCCTTCGTCGTTCTCCGGCAACAGATAGACGGTATCTCCCGCCCGGTAAACGATGCCGCTGCCGGCGATATTCAGCCGCAGGTGCCAGGCCTGTGGCGTGCGTGCGCTGAGCGGCCGCCGTTCGAGGAGGGCGGCGCTGAACGCATGGTCTTCACCGTAGGCGGTTACGCGCAGATGTAAATCGCGGCCGGCCTGGGCATCGCCGGCCAGCACCTTATCCAGCGTCGTCAGCCAGGTTGCGAAGAACGGTTCGAAGTTAACGTCTGCGTCGACGCGATTGACGATGGCGTGGGCGCCGTATTGCGTCAGGCGTGCATCCAGCGCCTGCGTGAAGCCGCAGAAATGCGGGTACGCGGTGTCGCCGAGGCCGAAGATGGCGTAGCGCAACCGATGGCGGTTAGGCCATTGCGCCAGCGCGTCGGAAAAACGTTCGGCGTTGGCGGGCGGTTCGCCGTCGCCAAATGAGCTCGATACGATCAGTAGGGCGTCATGCTCGCCCACATCGGCGGGCTGGATGGCGTTGAGTTCTTTCACGACGGGGCGGTAGGGTTGCAGGCTGCTTTGCTCGCCCAGGCGCATCGCCAGCGCCCGGGCGTTGCCCGACTCCGAACCGTAACCAATCAGGATGCGTTCGATAAGGTCGGCCATGGCGGTTACTTGTCGTAGTGGTTGTCGAACTGTTCTTTGGCGAATTCCACCGATTCGAAGTCGGTCATCAGATCGTTGATCACGCGGCGGATGCTGATATAGGCCGCGATATTGCCCTGGGCGTCATACAGCGGTTGCACTGTGGTGTCGACTACGTACAGCACGCCGCCTTTGCCGACGTTCGGAATGATGCCGGTCCAGATGCCGCCCGCCTTGATGGTGTCCCACATCGCTTTGTAAACCGCTTTCGGCACGGAAGGGTGGCGCACGATGCTATGGGGCTGGCCCACCAGCTCTTCCCGGGAAAAGCCGGTCAGTTGGCAAAACAGATCGTTGACGTAGGTGATGGTGCCCTGCAGATCGGTGGTGGAGATCACCATCACTTTATCGAGCGCGGCTAACAGCTGGGCGGAATCGAGGGTCTGACTCATGGTAGGTTCCTTCTCATTAACAACTTCGCGGTGATTGCCACGGCGGATGCCATGTATCCGTCATGACAGTTTTGTAATTGATTCTCATTTGCGATGAATGGTAATCGGGAAATTTATAAGTTGCAATAAAAATACATCTTTAAGAGCGCAGAAAGATCACGATGAGGCAGGCAGGGGAGAGTAGGCCCGCGCCGGGTGCGGCGGCGGGCCAATCGGGCGGTCTTAGCGGGGGCCTTCGGCCCAGCCTTTGCGTTTGCTGGTTTTGCCGATGCCGGGGTTGAAGCTGTTGGTCGGATCGGCGGCGCGGTAGAACGCCTGCAGATCCGGTTTGGCGTGATACAGGTGGCCGACGTTATGCTCCGCCGGGTACTCGGCGCCGCGCCGGTTGAGGATCTCGAGCATCTTTTCTTTCAGCGCGTGGCTGTCGACGCCCTTTTTCACCACGTAGTCCTGATGGAAGACGTGGCACATAAAGTGGCCGTAATACAGCTTATGCACCAGTTGGCTGTCGATTTCCGGCGGCAGCGTTTCAAACCAGTCGGTGTCGTTGCGGCGCAGGGCGATATCCAGCGCCAGAATATCCTCCACCTTGTCGGCGTGCACCGCATGGTAGCGCACGGCGGCGCCGGCGGCGGCGAAGCGGTGCAGGAAGGCCTTTTTGCCTTCGTCAGGCGTGCAGGCGAAGAAAGCGCCTTCGGCCTGGGCGAAGTACTCGGTCAGGTAGCGCTGCGCTTCGTCTACGCCGGGGCCGGCCATCTTCAGCAGCAGGTGATGTTCGAAACGTTCGCGGTAGTCCTTCATGCGCTTCGGCAGGTGGCTCGGCGCCAGATGGCTCAGGCCCTGCATCAGCCGGTCGGTCAGGTTGTGCGGCAGCAGCGGCAGCTTGTTGAGGCTGGCGTCCATGCGGCCTTTCAGGGTGAAGAAGCGCGGCATCTGATCGGTGCCGAGCTTGTCGATCATCATGAAGGCGTCTTTGCCGTACACCTCGGCGATGTCGAAGATATCGCGGTGCATGTACTCACCGGCCACCGGCAGGTTGTCGAACCGGCTCAACATGTGGCGGCGCAGTTCGGTCAGCACCGCGGTGTCGTTGGTGCCGATATAGAACACCTGCTCTTTGCCTTCTTTCTCGAAGGTGTCGAGCCGCACCGCGAACACCGCCAGCTTGCCGGCGCAGCCGGAGGCCTCGAACAGGCGGCGTTTGTCGGCGTTGAAGCGGGAAGGGGTGTCGGCATCGACGTCGCGCACCCGACTGGCGTACTCGTTATCCGAGGCGCGCAGCTCGCCGTATTCGACGTCCTCTGGACGGTAATCGCCTTTTTCCAGCCGGGTGAGGATCTCTTCCGGCGTGTCGCCGAGGCGGATGCCCAGATGGTTCACCAGGCGCAGCTGGCCGTCTTCCCCTAGCTGGGCGTACAGCGCCATTTCGGTATAGGCCGGGCCGCGTTTTACCAGCGAGCCGCCGGAGTTGTTGCACACGCCGCCGATCACCGAGGCACCGATACAGGAGGAACCGATCACCGAATGTGGTTCGCGGCCGTAGGGTTTGAGCAATTTCTCGAGGTGGTGCAGGGTGCTGCCGGGGAAGCCGACCACCTGCTTGCCGTTGTCCAGCACCTGAATATGGTCGAGGCGCAGGGTGCTGACGATGACGATGTCGCGATCATAGTCGTTGCCGCTGGGGGTCGATCCTTCGGTCAGGCCGGTATTGGCGGCCTGCATGATGACGATTTTGTCGGCGGCCACGCAGGCCTGCAAAATGCGCCACAGCTGCAACAGGCGGGTGGGAAACACCACCGCCAGCGCCTGGCCTTCGCCGGAGCGGAACCCCTTGCGATACCGCTCGGTGTTGCGATCGCCGGTCAACAGCTGCGGGCCGCCGACGATGTCCTTGAGCTGATTGATAAACGCCTGATTGCCTGACTGCATGCTGTCTGTCTCCCTGTCATCCCCGTCGCTTTAACCGCGGCGCCGGAGTGCCGCATATAAGCTAAGAGGTTATCAATTAAATAACTTATTAAGCTATCAGCTTGCCAGGCTAATGGCTTGCGGGTTTAGTAACGCTCGGCGTAGCCGGCTCGGCGCTCTTCGTCGCGCAGCGTCAGGATCTCCACACCGTCGGCGGTGACCGCCACGGTGTGCTCCCACTGCGCCGACAGTTTTTTGTCGCGCGTCACCACCGTCCAGCCGTCTTTCTTCTGCTTGATGCGGCGGTCGCCCTGGTTGATCATCGGCTCGATGGTGAACACCATGCCTTCCTGCAGCACCAGACCGCTGCCGGGTTGGCCGTAGTGCAGCACCGCCGGCTCTTCATGCATATCGCGGCCGATGCCGTGGCCGCAATATTCCCGCACGATGCTGTAGCCGGCCTGCTCGGCGTGCCGCTGGACGGCATGGCCGATATCCCCCAGGGTAGCGCCCGGTTTTACCGCGCGAATGCCTTGCCACATCGATTCATAGACGTTGTTCACCAGCCGTTTGGCCAGCGGCGTCACCTGGCCGACGCAGTACATCTTGCTGGAGTCGGCGATGTAGCCGCCGTTTTCCAGCGTGATGTCCACGTTGACGATCATGCCGGAACGCAGGATTTTGCTGGCCGACGGCACCCCATGGCACACCACGTCGTCGATTGAGGTGTTGAGCACATAGGGGAAATCATACTGCCCCTTGCTGGCCGGGCGCGACTTCAGCTCTTCGACGATAAACGCCTCGGCGCGGTCGTTGATCTCCATGGTGGAGATGCCTTCGACGATGACCTCATCGAGCATAGCAAACACTTTCGCCAGCAGGGCGCCGGAATGGCGCATTTTGGCAATCTCTTCCGGCGTTTTAATCACAATCTGTTTCACCCGACAATCTCCTTCAGCGTCAGCGCGTTATCTTTCATCATTTTTTTTACCAGCTGCGGGTAGGTCAGTTCCGGATGGAACTCCGCCAGCATGCCGATCTTGATCCAGTACTCGGCCTGCGCGTTGATCGAACGCGTCATGGTCAGGCTGGCGAGGCGCAGATCGTCATGCAGCGCGTCTGAAATTTTTACGATGCCCATCGGCGTCTCCCTAAGTGAACGATATACGAAGTGTATACGTTTAGGATGGTGGCGATGTGGCATTCTGTGGCGTAAGAAGATTCTGGCAACAACGATTGCCGCCGCCAGGCAATGCGTTTATTGTGATAAACGACTTTTTTGCCATGATTTTTCAGAAGGATTTAAGGCGTGACTAAACTACGTGTTGGGGTGATTTTTGGCGGTAAGTCGGCGGAGCATGAGGTGTCGCTGCAGTCGGCCAAAAACATTGTGGATGCAATCGACAAAGAGAAGTTTGACGTCACGCTGCTGGGGATCGACAAACAGGGGCAGTGGCACATCAACGACGCCTCCAACTACCTGCTCAACGCCGAGAACCCGGCGCTGATCGCGCTGAACCGCTCGAACAAGAACGTGGCGCTGATCCCGGGCCAGGAAAAACAGCAGCTGATCGAAGCGGGCAGCGCCGGCGCGCTGGGCCAACTCGACGTCATCTTCCCGATCGTGCACGGCACGCTGGGGGAGGACGGCTCGCTGCAGGGGCTGCTGCGCATGGCCAATATGCCGTTCGTCGGCGCCGGCGTGCTCGGCTCGGCGGTCAGCATGGATAAAGACGTGACCAAGCGCCTGCTGCGCGATGCCGGGCTGGCGGTGGCGCCGTTCGTCACCCTGACCCGCGCCAACCGCGCCGGATTCACGTTTGAGCAACTGAGCGAGCGCCTCGGCCTACCGCTGTTCGTCAAGCCGGCCAACCAGGGCTCGTCGGTCGGGGTCAGCAAGGTGGAAAACCGCGCCGAGTTCGACGCGGCGGTATCGCTGGCCTTCAGCTTCGATCACAAGGTGCTGGTGGAGTCGGCGATCGTCGGCCGCGAGATCGAGTGCGCGGTGCTGGGCAACGACGATCCGCAGGCCAGCGTGTGCGGCGAGATCGTGCTGAGCGACGCCTTCTATGCTTACGACACCAAATACATCAATGAGCAGGGCGCTCAGGTGGTGGTGCCGGCGGCGATCGCGCCGGAAGTGAGCGACCACATCCGCGAGGTGGCGCTGAAGGCGTTCCGCGCGCTGGAGTGCTTCGGGTTGGCGCGGGTGGATGTGTTCCTGACGCCGGACAACCAGGTGGTGATCAACGAAATCAACACGCTGCCGGGCTTCACCAACATCAGCATGTATCCCAAGCTGTGGGCCGCCAGCGGCGTCAGCTATCAGGCGCTGATCACGCGCCTGATCGAATTGGCGCTGGAGCGCCACCAGCAGGATCGCGCGCTGAGCAGCTCGGTGTTCGATCGCTAAGCGCGGCAGGGGGCGGCGGTGCCGCCCCCGTCTCTCACTTCACCGTCACATCGATATCGCCGAAATACTTCTTCGACAGCGCCGTCACCGTGCCTTGCTGTTTCACTTTGGCGATGGCGGCATCCAGTTTTTTCTTCAGCGCCTCATCCCCTTTACGCAGGCCGAAGGCGATACCTTCACCGAGGATTTTGTCGTCGCGCACCGCCTCGCCGACGAAGGCGAAGCCTTTGCCGTCCGGCTGCGACAGGAAGCCGCTTTGCCCCGACGGCGCCATCACCAGCGTGGCGTCGAGCCGACCGGCCGCCAGATCGAGGTAAACCTGATTCTGATCCTGATAAGACACCACGTCCACGCCCGCCGGCGCCCAATGGGTTTTGGCGTAAATCTCCTGAATCGATCCTTGCAGCACGCCCACGTGTTTGCCCGCCAGCGATTTGGCGTCCGGCAGCAGGCCGCTGCCGGCCTTGGCGATCAGGCGGTTCGGCACCTGATAGATGGCGTCGGTGAAGGCGATCGCCTGGCGCCGCTGTTCGGTCACGTTCATCGCCGAGTTGATGGCGTCGAACTTGCGCGCCTGCAGCGCCGGGATCAGGCTGTCGAACGAGGTTTCCACCCAGCTGCATTGCAACTGCGCGGCGGCGCACACCGCGTCGCCCAGTTCGATGTCGAACCCTTCCAGTTTGCCGCTGGCGGATTTGGACTCGAACGGCGGATACAGCGCTTCCAGGCCGAAGCGCAGGCTGTTTTCCGCCGCCAGCGAAGCGCCGGCGGCCAGCAGGCATCCGGCGGCGAACAGCGTTTTCAATGCTTTCATAGGCAGTGCCCCTTTCCCATGGTTGGACAAAAAATCACACCTGGCTCAGGCGGCGCGCGCCTTCCAGCAGGGTCTCGTTATCTTTGGAAAAACTCAGCCGGATAATGCCGGTATCGGTGCCGTCGCTGTAGAACGCCGACAGCGGGATCGTCGCCACCTTCGCTTCGCGGATCAAGCGCACGGCGAAATCATTGTCGCTTTCGTGACTGAAGCCGCTAAAGCGGGCCAGCATGAAGAAGCTGCCGCGGCTGGGCAGCAGCTCAAAGCGCGAATCCTGCAGGGCGCTGGCCAGCAGATCGCGCTTTTGTTGATAAAACGCCGCCAGCCTCAGGTAGCTCTGCGGGTTGGCGAGCGCGGCGGCGAAGGCGTGCTGCATCGGCGTATCGGCGGAGAACACCATAAACTGGTGCACCTTGCGGATCTCGTCCATCAGCGCCGCCGGCGCCAGGCAGTAGCCGACGCGCCAGCCGGTGACGTGGTAGGTTTTACCGAACGACGACACGATCACGCTGCGTTCCGCCAACTGCGGGTAGCGCGCCATGCTGTGGTGAATATCGCCGTCGAACACCACGTGCTCGTAGACCTCGTCGGACAGGATCACGATGTCGGTGTCGCGGGTCAGGGCGGTCAGACGTTCGATGTCGTGCGCGTCAAACACCGCGCCGGTCGGGTTGTGCGGCGTGTTGACGATGATCATGCGCGTTTTGCCGTTGATGGCGGCGGCCACTTCGTCCCAGTCGACGCGAAAATCCTGCAACGACAGCTTGATCGCCACCGGCGTGGCGCCCTGCAGGCGCACGATCGGCGCATAGCTGTCGAACGCCGGTTCGAAATAGATCACCTCGTCGCCGGGATGCACCAGCGCGCTAATCGCCGAGTACAACCCTTCGCTGGCGCTGGCGATCACCGTGATTTCTTCGTCGGCGTCATAGCGTGTGCCATACAATCGTTCAGCTTTTTCCGCCAGAGCAGCACGTAACGCCGCCACGCCGCTCATCGGCGCGTATTGGTTATGACCTGCGCGCATGGCTTGCGCCGTTGCCTCGATCAGCTGCGGGTCGCCGGCGAAGTTGGGCGCGCCCTGCGACAGATTGAGGGCCTGATGTTCGGCGCTGAGTTGGCCAATGACGGTGAAAATGGTGGTGCCGACGTCCGGCAGCTTCGAGCGGGATGAGCAGGCGCTCTGCATGATGGGCTCCAGGCAAACAGGGAAGTGTTGAGCGATTAAGCATCAGCCGGCGTAGGCGGACAAGGGAAAGTTTGTCATACTTGCCATGCACTACGATCATACCTAATCGAGGCCCGCTATGCCGATATCCCTGCCGTCGCTCGACGTGTTGAAAACCTTCGTGGTGGTGGCGCAACGCCTCAACTTTACCCATGCCGCCCGGCAGCTGCACCTGACGCAGGGGGCGGTCAGCCGGCAAATCCTCGGGCTGGAACAGCGCCTGGGCTATCCGCTGTTCAGCCGCCAGGCGCGCGGTTTGGCGCTGACGCCGCAGGGCGCGCAGCTGCTGGTGCCGGTGCAGCAGGCGCTGGGGCAGTTGGACGAGGCGCTGACGCGGGCCGCCGCCCCGCCGGGGGCGCTGCGCATCAAATGCCCGACCTGCGCGATGCGCTGGGTGCTGCCGCGCATCATTCGCCTGCAGAATGAACGGCCGGACATGCATATTGAGCTGACCGCCTCGGTGTCGCACGGCCTGGATTTCAGCACCGAGCAGTTTGACGCCGCGGTGGTATTCGGCCGGCCGCCGGGCAAAAAGCTGAGCGCACACCTGCTGTTCGACGAAATCCTCACGCCGGTCTGCACGCCGACGTTCCTGCCGCCAACGCCCCGGCTGGCGGACTTGACGGACAAAACCCTGCTGCACCCGACGCGCGATCGGCGCGACTGGCTGCGCTGGCTGAAGGCGGCGGGGGCCGATGCGCTGCCGTCCGGCAAGGCTCAGCATTTCGATACCCTCGATCTGGCGATGAGCGCCGCACTGCAAGGGTTTGGCATCGCCATCGGCGATCTGTGCCTGCTGGAGGAGGATATTCAGGCGCGGCGTATCGTCACGCCGTTCCCGCTCTGCGTCAGCAGCGGCGCGGCCTATTATTTGGTCTATCCTGAACGCGGGGCGCCATCGCCGGCGCTGGCGCAGTTTATCGATTTCCTGACGGCGGAGGCCGCCGACAGCCGCGCCCGGCTGCAGAATTACCTGCCGATAACCTGTAATGCTTTGTAAACATTAACGATGCGAATTACCTTGGCGATGAAACAGAGTGTGGCAAACTGTTTCTTCACTCCGATTAAACTCCGCGGCGTTGGCGGCGGAAACACGCCTGAGATAAAACAAGATGAAATGGCTTTGTGTGGTGAGTATGTTGTCCGGTCTGGCCCTCAGCCCGGCTTTTGCGCAGGAAACGCCGATAACGCAGGGCATGCACGCCCAGCAGCGCGACGCCTTCGTGTCCCATTTGATGAAGCAGATGACGCTGGAAGAGAAGATCGGCCAGCTGCGGCTGATCAGCGTCGGGCCGGATAACCCGAAAGAAGCGATCCGCGAGGGCATCCGCAAAGGGCAGATCGGCGCCATCTTCAATACCGTTACCCGGCCGGATATCCGGGTGATGCAGGATCAGGCGATGCAGCTCAGCCGCCTCAAAATCCCGTTGTTCTTCGCCTATGACGTGGTGCACGGTCAGCGCACCGTGTTCCCGATCAGCCTGGGGCTGGCGGCCAGCTTCGATCTGGAAGCCATCGCGCTCAGCGCTCGGGTGGCGGCGCAGGAGGCCAGCGACGACGGCCTGAACATGACCTTCGCGCCGATGGTCGATATCACCCGCGATCCGCGCTGGGGCCGGGTCTCCGAAGGCTTCGGCGAAGATACCTGGCTGGTGTCGAAAATCGCCAAGGTGATGGTCGACGGTTTCCAGAACGGCGACCCGGCCAAACCCGGTTCGGTGATGGCCAGCGTCAAGCACTTTGCGCTGTACGGCGCCGTCGAAGGCGGCCGCGATTACAACACCGTCGACATGAGCCCGCTGCGCATGCATCAGGACTATCTGCCGCCTTATAAAGCGGCGGTGGATGCCGGCAGCGGCGGGGTGATGGTGTCGCTCAACGCGATCAACGGCGTGCCGGCCACCGCCAACCCGTGGCTGCTGAAAGATCTGCTGCGCGACCAGTGGGGCTTTAAAGGCATCACCATCAGCGACCACGGCGCAATTAAAGAACTGATTAAACACGGCGTGGCCGCCGACGCGCGCGACGCGGTGCGGCTGGCGATCACCTCCGGCGTCGACATGAGCATGAGCGACGAGTTCTACGACAAATACCTGCCGGGCCTGGTGAAAGACGGGCTGGTGGCTGAAAGCGATATCGACCGCGCCTGCCGCGACGTGCTGAACACCAAGTACGACATGGGGCTGTTCACCGATCCGTATGTGCATCTGGGCCCGGCGGGTGCCGATCCGCAGGACACCAACGCCGAAAGCCGCCTGCACCGCGCCGAGGCGCGGGTGGTGGCGCGCAAAACGATGGTGCTGCTGAAGAACGATAAGCAGACGCTGCCGCTGAGCAAACAGGCGACCATCGCGCTGGTCGGGCCGATGGCCGACAGCCAGCGCGACGTGATGGGCAGCTGGTCCGCAGCCGGGGTGGTCAAGCAGTCGGTGACCCTGCGCGAAGGGCTGGAGCGGGCGGTGGGCGACAAGGCGCGCATTCTTTACGCCAAGGGCGCCAACGTCACGCAGGATAAAGGCATCATCGACTACCTGAATGAGTATGAGCCGGCGGTGGCGTTCGACACCCGTTCGCCGCAGCAGATGATCGACGAAGCGGTGCAGGCGGCGAACAAGGCCGACGTGGTGGTGGCGGTGGTGGGGGAATCGCAGGGCATGGCGCATGAGGCCTCCAGCCGCGCCGACATCACGATCCCGCAGAGCCAGCGCGATCTGATCGCTGCGCTGAAAGCCACCGGCAAGCCGCTGGTGCTGGTGCTGATGAACGGCCGGCCGCTGGCGCTGAGTTGGGAGAGCGAGCAGGCGGACGCGATGCTGGAAACCTGGTACAGCGGCACCGAGGGCGGCAACGCGGTGGCGGACGTGCTGTTCGGCGACTACAACCCGTCGGGCAAGCTGCCGATGACCTTCCCGCGCTCGGTCGGCCAGATCCCGATGTACTACAACCACCTGAACACTGGCCGCCCGTTCGGCAAGGAGAATCCGGGCAAGTACACCTCGCGCTACTTCGATTCGCCGAACGGCCCGCTGTATCCGTTCGGTTACGGCCTGAGCTACACCACTTTCAGCCTGTCGGACCTGAAATTGTCCAGCCCGACGATGGCGCGCAACGGCAAGCTAACCGCCAGCGTCACGCTGAAGAATACCGGCAAGTACGACGGCGCCACGGTGGTGCAGCTGTATCTTCAGGACGTGACCGCCTCGGTCAGCCGGCCGGTAAAAGAGCTGCGCAACTTCAAGAAAGTGACGCTGAAGGCCGGCCAGTCGCAGCAGGTTGAGCTGCCTATTAGCGAAGACGATCTGAAGTTCTACAACGCCAGCCTGAAATGGGGGGCGGAGCCGGGCAAATTCAACGTGTTCGTCGGCCTGGACTCCGACAACGTGCAGGCGCAAAGCTTTACGCTGAAGTAACCCTGTCCCCTCGTTCGCCGCGCTGAGCGAGGGGCATCTATTCATTCCCGCTAACGTCATTGGAGCTTGCCTCATGAAACGCTATCTGGACTGCAGCGCCAGCGATCTGGCCGATATCGGCAAAGCCGATCTGCTCTACGCCATCCGCGCCAGCGAAGGGCGCATCTTGGTCAGCGAAACCATCGCGGTCACTCAGCCGCTGCTCAATAACGTCACCAACGCCGAGCTGGCGGCCAGCCAGGGCGCCGACCTGCTGCTGCTGAACCTGTTCGACGTCGACCAGCCGCACATCGCGGGGCTGCCCGCCGACGTGCCGCCGCAGGAGGCGCTGCGCACGCTGCAGCGCCTGACCGGGCGGGTGATCGGGGTGAACCTGGAGGCCGTCGATCCGGCCTTCGCCACCGAACATAACGATTTCTGGCAGATGACGGCGGGGCGTGCCGCCACCGCCGAGAATGCGCGCAAGCTGTATCAACTCGGCGCGCGCATGCTGGTGCTGACCGGCAACCCGAACAACGGCGTCAGCAATCAGGCGATCGCCGCCGCGCTGAAAGCGATCCGTGATGAGGTGGGCGACGAGATGGTGCTGGTGACCGGCAAGATGCACGGGGCCGGTATCGTGCGCGAAAGCGGCAGCCAGCTGATCGGCGAGCAGGACATCGCGCTGTTCGTGGAGAACGGTGCGGACATCGTGCTGTTGCCGGCGCCGGGCACCATTCCCGGCATGTCGCAGGAGAAAGTGGCGGCGCTGATCGCCTTTGCCCAGCGGCAGGGCGCGCTGGCGATGACGGCGATCGGCACCTCGCAAGAGGGGGCCGACGTGCAGACCGTGCGGCAGATTGCGCTGATGAGCAAAATGGCCGGGGCGGACCTGCACCATATCGGCGATACAGGCTATCTGGGGCTGGCGCTGCCGGAAAACATCTTCGCTTACAGCGTGGCGATTCGCGGCGTGCGCCACACCTACAGCCGCATGGCGCGCTCGGTGAACCGCTAAGCCCGGGGTTTTTGCGCCGTCACGATGCTGAAATAGCCGAGCGACGGCAGCACTTGAGCAGGCCCGACGTCGCGCAGCTGGTCGCCGATTTCCCTGCCGGAGTATTGGCGGCCCTGCGTCCATCCCATCATCATCAGGCCATATCCCGCGGCGGCAGACCGAACACGATGCCCGTCAGCGCGCCGGCCAAACGCTGCTGATCAAATCCCAGAAATAACGCGGTGTTTTTAACAAAAAGGGTTCCGCTTCCGGTGTAAGATGAAATGTTTCGCCGTCTCTGGCGATCAATTTCAATGCCAATAGCGCCATGATCAACGTTTCCGCCGGGCGTCTTTCCACATTGGCCTGAGCGCATATATCAGTCATGTTGAGGGGGGCAGAGCAATAAACTCAAAGATGCCCAGGCGATGCGCGATAAGCACCGCTGGATAGAGATATAAATTCATCGTGATATCGAGAAGGGTTTTTCGTCGCATTGCGGCGGCCGGACGGAATGGTTCATGTGAATCCCCTCCCACTAAGGCATGACGCGTCTTAACAGGCTATGCCACGCCGGTGGTTTTGGCAAAGAGGGGCGCACCATTGACCGCAGGCCAACGCTTATTTTGTAAATAATTCCTGGGTGAGATTATTTTTACTATGAATTGAGTGCGGCCAATACCGAACGTGAAAAAATGACAGCGGGCGGAGATTATTACCCCAGCATGCGTTTTTATTTTATTGAGGCTTAACTTAATCACCGCTATTAATACATTAGGGTTGTGTTAATCTAGGCCGCCGTTATACCGTACCGATATTCACACTCTATTTGTGAATGATTAAAAATTAAATAATTCATTATTAAAACGAGTTAACAATGAAAAAAAGCATTCTGACCGGCATGATTGCCGCGACTCTGGGCCTGTTCAACACCGCTAACGCTGAAGGGATGGATCCTGCCGCATTGAAAAACGTCTATGACATCACGCGCAATACCGCCGGGTTGATGTCTTACTGCGTCGATAAAGGCTTCCTGAAAGCCGACAGCATCGACAACGCCAAGAAAATGGTGGCCTACGTGGCGGCTATTCCCGGCGGCGTCGACACCCGCGACGGCGACAAGCGCGAAGCGATGGGCCGCGAAGGCAATGTGCTGAACGACGACGGCAAAGTGGTCGCGTTGGAAAAAGAAGCGCCGCAGGGGCTGCAGGCATGGTGCCAGCAGGCTGACGAAGGGATCCGCCAGGGGCTGACGTCTATCGGTCAGTAAGTCTTCTTCACGCGCCCTTCAGGGCCGATGGGATCCGTCGCCACACCGGCGGATCCGCTTCCAGGATCGCATTCACGCCTCGTTTTACCTCCCGAGTACCCGCATCCGGTTTGATCCCGCTGATTGTTTCGCCATGCACATCGCTATATTATTTGCTATACAACGATAATCAACCGGTCACTGCCATGTTTAACTTTCTCCCGCGCCTGCTGTTGGCGCTTGTTTTGTTTTCCACCGCCGCCCAGGCGGATCGCCAGGTCACCGATCAGCTCAATCGCCAGGTCACGCTGCCCGATCGCATCACCCGCGCGGTGGTGCTGCAACACCAGACGTTGAACCTGTTGGTGCAGCTTGATGCGATGCCTCAGGTGGTCGGTGTGCTCAGCAGTTGGAAAAAGCAGCTGGGGCCAAACTACCTGCGGCTGGCGCCGACGTTGGCAACCCTGCCGATGCCGGGCGATCTGACTTCGGTGAATATCGAGAGCCTGCTCGGCCTGCATCCGCAGGTGGTGTTCGTGGCCAACTATGCGCCGCCGGAGATGATTGCGCAGATCGAACGAGTGGGCATTCCGGTGGTGGCTATCTCGCTGCGCCGCGAGGCGGCCGATCAGGCGGGTAAAATGAATCCGCAGCTGAGTGATGAGGATCGGGCCTATACGCTGGGGCTGCAGGACGGCATTCGCCTGATCGGCGAAGTGATGTCGCGTCAGCCTCAGGCCGAAGCGTTGATTAAGGACGTCATTCAGCAGCGCGCGTTGGTCGCCGAACGGCTGCGCGATCTGCCGGAAAATCAGCGGGTGCGGGTATATATGGCCAACCCCGATCTCACCACTTACGGCGCCGGCAAGTATACCGGGTTGATGATGCGGCACGCCGGTGCGCTCAACGTGGCGGCGAAGGAAATTCAGGGGTTTAAACAGGTTTCTATCGAGGATGTCCTGAAGTGGGATCCGGCGGTGATTTTCGTGCAGGAGCGCTACCCGGAGGTGGTGAAACAGATCCTGACGTCACCGCAGTGGCAGCCGATCGACGCGGTGAAGAATAAGCGGGTCTACCTGATGCCGGAGTACGCCAAGGCCTGGGGGTATCCGATGCCGGAAGCGATGGCGTTGGGTGAGTTGTGGATGGCGAAAAAACTTTACCCGCAGCGTTTTGCCGATATCAATCTGCAGCAGCGGGTCGACGCTTACTATCAACGTTATTACCGCGCCACCTGCTGCCAGAGCGGGCAATGAGGCTGGGCTGGCTGGCATTGTTGACGCTGTGCTGCGCGCTGTTTTCGCTCGGCGTTGGCCGCTTTCAGGTGCCGATGACGCACAGCCTGATGATTTTGCTGGAGCCGTTCACCGGGCAGCATTATGCCGGCATCGATGCTATCCAACGCCAGGTGATCCTGGGCGTGCGCGTGCCGCGAGTGCTGTTGGCGATGGGCGCCGGCGCGGCGCTGGCCCTGTGCGGCGCGGCTTTGCAAGGCGTCTTTCGCAACCCGCTGGTCGACCCGCATATCGTCGGCGTGTCGTCCGGCGCGGCCTTTGGCGGCACGCTGGCTATCCTGCTCAGCCTGCCGTTGGCGGCGCTGCTGCTGTCGGCTTTTGTTTTCGGCATGGCGGCGCTGCTGCTGATTTTCACTCTCACCAGCGCCATTGCGCGGCGCAATATTCTCTCTTTGGTACTGGCGGGGGTGATCCTCAGCGGCTTCTTCTCAGCCTGCGTCAGCCTGATGCAATATCTGGCGGATACCGAAGAGAAACTGCCGAGCATCGTGTTTTGGCTGCTCGGCAGCTTTGCCACCGCCGATCGGCAAAAGCTGCTGATGCTGTTTGTGCCTTTGCTGTTGGCCGGCGGCTTGCTGTTGGCACTGCGCTGGCGCATCAATCTGCTGTCGTTGGGTGATGAGGATGCCGGTGCATTGGGCATCAACGTTGAGCGCACCCGCTGGCTGATTTTGACGCTGTGCGCCGCCATCGTGGCCGCCCAGGTGGCGGTCAGCGGCAGCATCGGTTGGGTCGGCTTGGTGATCCCGCACGTGGCGAGGCGGCTGGTGGGGCCGGATCACCGGCGCCTGTTGCCGGCTTCACTTTGCCTGGGGGCCCTGTACATGCTGGTGATCGACGATTTGGCGCGCACGCTGAGCAGCAGCGAAATCCCGCTGGGCATTCTGACCGCGCTGATTGGCGCGCCGCTGTTCGCGCTGCTGCTGCGCCGCGCGCAAGTGAGAGGCTGGCATGACTGACACCCTATTGGCCGCCAGGGGCGTGAGGTTCGCCTGGCCGGGCGGGGCACCGCTGTTCCAGCATCTGGACATTCAGCTGCGGCGCGGCGAAGTGCTGGCGGTATTGGGCCCGAATGGGCGTGGCAAGAGCACGCTGCTGCAGCTGCTGTTAGGCAGCCTGACGCCGCAATCCGGCGAGATTGAGCGCCGCGGTGAGATGGGCTTTGTCCCGCAACACTTTGCGCCGCCGTTCGCCTACCGGGTGCTGGATATCGTATTGATGGGGCGGGCGCGCCATGTCGGCCTGTTTCGTTCACCGTCAGCCGAGGATCATCGGCTGGCGAGAGAAGCGTTGCAGTCGTTGGATTTGCAGCACCTGGCAGAGCGCGAGTTTGGCAGCCTATCCGGCGGTCAACGTCAATTAGTGATGATCGCCCGCGCGTTGGCGATGCGCTGCGAGGTGTTGATCCTGGATGAACCGACTTCGGCGCTGGATCTGCATTATCAGGATCGGGTGTTGAGCCTGATGGCGAGCCTGGCGCGGGAGCAGCAGTTGGCGGTGGTGTTCTCTACGCATCAACCCAATCATGCTCACGCGGTGGCCGATCGGGCTTTGCTGTTGGGCAAGGAAGGGCGCAGCCGGCTCGGTGCCTGCCGCGAGGTGTTAACGGCGCAATCCCTGTCACCCCTGTTCGAGCTGGCGATCGAACGGGTGCCGCTGACGGTGGCGGGCCGCCGTTACGCGACGCTGGTGCCGCTGTATCGCAGCCAACTGGAGCGACATGATGAATGATATCCTGCTGTTTGCCGCCGGCAGCCTGCGGCTGGCGTTTGCGCCGCTGCTGTCGGCATTTCAGCGGCGCGCCGGGCAAAAAGTCACGGCGGAATTCGGCCCGGCGGGGTTGTTGCGCCAGCGGATAGAGAATGGCGAGCGGCCACAGCTGTTCGCCTCGGCCAACGTGGCGCACCCGCAAAGGTTGGCGGATCTTGGGATAGCGGGGGCGGTGCAGATTTTTGCGCGCAATCGGCTCTGTGTGACGGTACGCAACGTGCCGGCATTAACCGAACGTCCGCTGCCGCAGGTGCTGTTCGATCCCCACTGGCGCCTTGCTACCTCGACACCGGAGGCAGATCCTTCCGGCGATTATGCGCTGCAGCTTTTCGAACGCTGTGAGCAATACTGGCCGGGGCAAGGGGAAGCGTTGCGCCGCCGGGCGCTGCCGTTGGTTGGCGGCAGGGATTCTGCCCCGGTGCCGGCGGGCCGATTGGCAGCGGAATATCTGATCGCCGGCGGGCAGGCGGATATTTTTCTCGGCTACGCCAGCTATGCTCCGGCCTTAGCCGCCTACCCGACGTTGGCGGTGCGGCCGTTGGCGCCGCCGCTGGGCATCGAGGCGGATTACGGTTTATGCCTGTTGGATGACGGCGCGCAGCGGTTAGCCGCATTTATCTTGAGCAAACAGGGGCAGGAAATCCTGAGCCGACACGGGTTTATGCGGCGCGCGGAATGACTCGCCGGGCCTGGCGGCCCGGAGAATGTTACCAGAACAGCGGGGTGGTGTTTTCAGCCAGAAACGCCAGCAGGGTTTCGTTGACCGCCGTCGGGTTTTCCTTGTTGCTGATATGCCCGGCGTTGGGGATCAGCACATGTTGACAGCCGAGAAGATCCGCCATGCGCTGGCCTTCCGCCGGCGGGCGCGGCTTATCCTGGGCGCCGGTGATGACGATGCTGGCGGCGGTGATGTTTTCCAGCAGCGCCAGCTTGTCGGGGCGGCCGAAGATCATCCGGCCCAGCGGTACGATGCTCTCGCGCAGGCGATCGGCGGGCAGGCTCTGGAGCTGACACAACAGCGATTGCAATAAGGCGTCGGGGACGTCATCGGAATAAAACAGCGACGCGACATGTTCCAGCAGCGGCGAAGTGATGGCGCCGGCTTGCTCCACGGCGGCCAGCATGCCCATATAACGCTGCCGCGCCTCCGGCGTTTCGTCGCCCAGGTAGCTGTCCATCAGCGCCAGCACCTTGACCCGTTCCGGCGCCAGCGCCGCCAGTTCGGCGCCCCACATGCCGCCGACGGACAGGCCGACGATGCCGAACTCTTCAATATCCAAGCGATCCATCAGCGCCAAATGATCGGCGGCGATATCCGACAGGCTGTTTCGCCCGGTCGGCAGCGCCGGTGAGTCGCCGTGGCCCCAGAGATCCGGCACGATCAGGCGGTAGCGTTTCGCCAGCGCTTCAAACTGCGGCGCCCACATGTTCAGATCGAACAGATAGCTGTGGCCCAGCAGCAACGGAAAGCCTGAGCCCACGTCGAGATAATGCAGGGAGTTGCCCATCGTTGGCATCTTATCGGTTCCTTAATATAAAGAGAGTCCGGCTGCTTATATCACACTCATATTCGAACTGCGGTATTAATTTACCTTAAATTACTCAGGCAAATCCTTATTTTTAATTTCCCTTGATAACAAGACGTCAATGAAAGGTAATGCTAATGATAATATTCTGGTGACGATAAGCGCCTTGGTTTATGCTGGCGCTCCTTTCAAGATGGAATAGCTAAACAGGGAGTCATGATGAAAAAACTTTTCAGGCTATTAATTATTTTGCTTGTCATTTTACTGCTGGCGGCGGTGCTGTGGTGGTTCTTTGGGCGCGGCAATCCGAATGCGCTGTGGCAAATCGTCAGCCAACAGTGCGTGCCCAATCAGCAGCAGAACGACGATCCGGCGCCCTGCTTAAAGGTTGATTTAACACAGGGTTATGTGCTGTTTAAGGACAGCAAAGGCCCCTATCACGATCTGGTGATGCCAACCGAAAAGGTCAGCGGCATCGAGAGCCCGGCATTGCAGACGGAGCACACGCCGCCTTATTTCGCCCAGGCCTGGAATAACCGCGAACATATATCCGGCGAGCTGGGCAAACCGTTAAAAGATGCGTGGCTTTCGCTGGCGGTCAATTCGAAATATGGCCGTTCTCAGGATCAGCTGCATATTCACGTTGCCTGCCTGCGTCAGGATGTCTATAACGCGCTGGGGCAACAGGCGGAGCAATTAGATCAGCAGTGGCGCCCACTGGCGGTGAAATTAGTCGGCCACCAATATCTGGCCAGAAAATTGGCGGGCACCGATTTAACCCAGGAAGATCCTTTCCGTTTGCTGCACAACTATGTGGTCGAGCAGGGCGACAGCATCGGCAATTATGGCCTGGCGCTGGCGGTCAGCCCGCAGGGTGAGATGCTGCTGTTGGCCAACCGTTTGAAGTTGACCGACCTGAACCTGGGCTCGGCCGGCGAAATTCAGGACTACCACTGCGCGGTGGCGGGGAACTGAGTTTTTCTTATCGCTCCCCGCGTTGTCGGGGAGCGAATCTGTAAACATGCGCTATATCGCTCTGTATTAACTGGATTTTATTTTATTCCGCGACATCTGCTTGATCCCGTCATAACGTCCGATCTATTATTTGTTTGCACAAGCAAATAAATAAGCGAGAGCAATCCGGTATGTCACAACCACGCAAACTTCCTGCTGCACTGGGCATCCATCTGGATGTGACCAATCGCCTGTGGCGCACGGCGATGGACCAGTCGGTGAAAATGACCAATCTGACGCGCCCGCACTGGCTGGCGCTGAGTGCGATTGCCGATTTGGGGGATGGCTGCACCCTGAAAGACGTTTCGCAGCATTTGAACGCCGAAGTCTCGACGATGTCGCGTGCGTTGCTGTTTTTGGAAAAAAATCGGCTGATCGCTCGCGATGCCCTGTCTGAGGATAAGCGCGCTAAAGGCGTGAGAATGACCGCGGCCGGGCAGGAGATGCTGGCGCAGTTGGATCACTCCAGCCAACAGGCACGGCAAAAGCTGCTCAACGGCATTTCGGCCGGCGATCTGGAGGCTTTTTACCGCGTATTGTTTGGCATCAAACATAACGCGATAGCGATGCTCGAACAGGAAAATCTATTGCCGGACGAGTTTGCGCTGTTGGCGGAGGAGCGCGCGGGAGCGATGAAACCGGAAGGTGAAGCGTGAACGGCCGCTGGCGGAGAGCACAACAGCTGTGCGTTATCGCGTTGGGGATCTTCTCCTGCCCGGTCTTCGCCAGCCAGAATGACCAACAGGTCATCGCACGCGGAAAATACTTGGCGATCGCCGCAGATTGCGCGGCTTGTCACCGCGGCAGCGCCCAACAGGACGCCCCCTACGTCGGCGGTTATGCCATCGCTTCGCCGATGGGCGATATCATCGCCAGCAATATCACGCCCGCCAAAGGAACCGGCATTGGCGACTACAGTGAGCCAGAATTTCGCCGCGCGTTAACGCAGGGCATCCGGCGAGACGGCCAACCCTTGTATCCCGCCATGCCCTTTACCGCTTATCGGGGGCTGAGCGATGACGATCTGCACGCGCTGTATCGTTATTTCATGGCCGGCGTCGCCCCGGTCGATCGTGCGGTGCCTGAGACCCAACTGGCGTTCCCTTTTTCCTGGCGTTATGCGATCCACGGCTGGAACTGGCTGTTTCTGAAAAAAACGCCCGTCGATGAAGACGTGAAAAAAGCGCGGGGTCGCTATCTGGTGGATGTTTTGGGGCATTGCTCGGCGTGTCACAGCCCGCGCAACGCGATGATGGCCGAACGCGACGATCGCTATCTGGCGGGCGGGGAGGTCGGCGGTTGGATCGCGCCGAATATCACCTCGGATCCCGTCAGCGGCATCGGCGGCTGGAGCAGGGAAGAGTTGGTGCAGTATTTGCGTACCGGGCGCAATGACAAAGCCCAGGCGGCCGGCGGCATGGCGGAGGCGGTGGAGCACAGCCTGCGTTTCCTGAGCGACGACGATCTCGACGCCATCGCCGACTGGCTTAAACAGACGCCGCCGATCGCCACCGCGCATGGAACGAAAGCGGCGTATGGCTATCAGGGAGGCGGTGAAGGCCGTGCCGCCGGGCAGGCGCTGTATGCCGCTGCCTGCGCCAGTTGCCATCGCCTGGGCGGCGAAGGCGCCTACGACGGCCATTTCCCTTCTTTGACACACAATTCCACCGTAGGCAGCGAGCAGGCCAATAACCTGATCATGGTGATGCTGCATGGCGTGCAGCGCCAGGGAGAGACGCTGCAAACCTGGATGCCGGGATTCGCCGACAGCCTGGATGACCGGCAACTGGCCGAGCTGGGCAATTACGTATTGCAGCAATTCGGCAATCCGGCGGTCAGGATAACGCCGGAGCAAGTGGCTCAGCTGCGGGCTGGCGGTGAGAAACCGTGGTTGATCGCGTCACTGCCTTATGTGTTTTGGGGCGGGGTATTGCTGGCATTGATCGTCATCGGGGCGTGGGTGAAACGTCGGGTGAAGCGTTGAGCGAGGAGAGAGTGGCATGAAGTTCAATCTGAACGGCCAGGCGGTCGAATTTAACGGCGAGCCGGATACGCCGCTGCTGTGGGTGATCCGGGAACATTTTAAGTTAACCGGCACCAAGTTCGGCTGCGGTATCGGCGCCTGCGGCGCCTGTACGGTGCATGTCGACGGTAAGGCAGTGCGTTCATGTTGCTATCCGCTGCAATTGGTACGCGATCGGCAGGTGACCACTATCGAAGGATTGTCCACCGATCGCAGTCATCCGGTGCAGCAGGCCTGGATAGCGGAGGATGTGCCGCAGTGCGGCTACTGCCAATCGGGCATGATCATGGCGGTCAGCGCGCTGCTGGCGGAGCACCCGAAGCCGGACGACCGGCAGATAGATACCGGCCTGACCAATCTGTGCCGCTGCGCCACTTATCACCGTATCCGCGCGGCGGTGCACCGCGCCGCCGACAAGGGAGAACCCTAAGCATGGCGATCACCCGCAGAACCTTGCTAAAAGGCAGCGCGTTGGCGGTGGCCGCCATGCTGTTGCCGATATCGACGCGCAGCCTGGCAGCCGTGGTTTCGCAGGATGCGGCGCCGCCCGACGGTCAGTACGAATTGAACGATTGGATCTGGATCGATAGCGACGGTCGCATCGTCATCGGCGTGTCGCAATGTGAGGTCGGGCAGGGGATTTACACCGGCCTGGCCGAAGTGGTGGCGGCGGAAATGGATGCCGATTGGGCGCAGGTGACGGTGAAGTTCGTCACCGGCCGCGATGCCTACCGTCAGGTTGCCGGGGGCGAGGCTTTCGCGCAGTTTGTCGCCGCCTCAACCTCCATGACCAAATTTTATCAGCGCACCCGGCTGGCCGGCGCGCAGGCGAGAGACTTTTTTCTGCGGGCCGGTGCGCGACATCTCGCGCTTTCACCGCGGCAGTGCCGTACGGAGAAAGGTTGGGTGATTGAGGAGGGCGGGCAGCGCAAGGTCGCCTATGGCGATCTGGTGCGCTATGCCGCCGAGTTGCCGTTGGATCCGCAGCCTGCTTTAAAGAGCGAAGCGCAAGAGCAAGAGAGTTTCATCGGCAAGCCGCTGTTGCGGGTCGATACGCCGGAGAAAGTGGACGGCAGCGCGATTTACGGTATCGATATCGACCTGCCGGAGATGCTGATCGGCGTCCCCTGGATGGTGCCCGATCTCAGCGGAAAGCTGGTCGCCGTGCGTAATGAACGGCAGATCCGGGCCATGCCGGGCGTAGTGGATCTGGTGCTGACCCGGCAGTGGTCGATGAACAACATGGTCGGATTGGATCACGATATGTCGCTCAATACGGTGATCGTGGTGGCGGCGAGCTACTGGCAGGCCAAAAAGGCGGCGGATTTGCTGGAGGTCGACTGGCTGCCGGGCGCAGGGCAAGCGCTGTCCGGTAGCGCGATTGCGGCGGAGAATCTGGCGATGCTGGACGGCGATACCTTGGTGCCGGCGGTCAATCGCGGTGAGGCGTCGGCGTTGATCCATGACGCTGAGCAGGGTTCGCGCCTGCATGAGGCGCGTTACGGCGCGCCTTATGTGGCGCATGCCACCCTGGAGCCTTGCAACGCCACCAGCCATTATGAAGAGGGCCGTATCGAAACCTGGGGCCCTTTCCAGGGGCAGGACATGGTGCGCAACGTTCTGGCGAAAATGTTCGGGCTGAAGCCGGCGGATGTGGTGGTGAATACGACCTACCTGGGGGGCAGCTTTGGGCGCAAATATCTGCCGGATGCCGTAATGCATGCTACCGCCGCCTCCCGGGCGGTGGGGAAACCGGTCAAGGTGATCTATCCGCGCGAGATCGACATGCGGCATGAATATTATCGTCCGGCCTGCATCAGCCATTATCGGGCGCTGCTGGATGAAAACGGCTACCCGCAGGCGCTGTGGGCGCGCTATGCCGGGCAGTCGCTATTCTGGCAAATGCGGCGCGAAACGGTACACGAGGCCGGGGGATGGGATGAAAGTATGGTGGAGTGCGTTTACAGCACGCCGTATCGCATCCCTCATCTGAAGGTGGAGGCCGGCATCGTCGAACAGCCGATTTCCCTGAGCTATCTGCGCGGCGTCGGCAGCGTCGCCAGCCTGTTCTTTTTGGAAAGCTTTATCAGCGAACTCAGCCATAAGGCCAAGCGGGACGAGTATCAGTATCGGCGGTATCTGCTGCAGGGCAACCCAGAGGCGTTGCGCGTACTGGAGGCTACCGCGGCGGCGGCGGGTTGGCAGCGCGAACCGTCGCCGGGTGTTTATCGCGGGATGTCGTGCAATATTTGGCTCGGCCGCAATAACGCTTTCACCACTTACGTCGGTTTGGTGGTTGAAATCGCCATTCAGGAAGGGCGGCTGCGGGTGCTGCGCGCGGTATGTGCGATTGACTGCGGCAAGGTGATAAACCCGAACCTGGTGCGCGCCAACGTAGAGGGCGGCATCGGCTTTGCGCTGACCACCTGTCTGCACAGCGAACTGCACTTTGAACGGGGCGGTGTGGTGGAAGGGAATTTCGATCGTTATCCGCTGCTCGCGATCGCAGAAATGCCCAAGGTGGAAGTGGTGGTGCTCGACAGCGCGCGTGCGCCGCAGGGATGCGGAGAAGTGTCGACTGCGGTGGTCGCTCCGGCGATAGCCAGCGCGCTGCATAAGGCCACCGGCAAAACCTATCGTACGATGCCGTTCCCACGCGAGTTCTCCTCGGTGTAACGGCCCGCCGGCTGCCGCGCGCTCAGAGCTTCTTCAGCAGCGCCAGCAGCTGCGCTTCGCTTTTCTCCGCCAGCCCGTCGATGGCCAGCTTGATGATGTCGGAGCGGGTAATGCGCACGATGCCGCTGCGCGCCGCCTGCACGATCACTTCATCGATGGCTTCAATGTGGCTGTCCGTCAGGCTGACGGAAATCGCCTTATAGGTGCGCTTGCGGCCGGCCGGTTTGGCTTCCGGCGCGGGCGCCGCGACCGGCAGCGTGTGCGAGGTGGCGCTGTTGATGAATTCGTCTTCCGACATGCGGTGGGTGGGGGTGCGCTTCTTCACAGGATCACCTCTTTCACCAGGCATTCAATTTCGCTCTGCGCCTTTTCGTTGTTCGCCTCATGCACGGTGATGGCTTCGCCCCAGGCGTCGCGGTAAATCTTGCGGTCGCACAGGCGGTGGCTCACCAGGGTGAACTCCGGGTATTCGCTCAGCACCTGCGCCGCTTCGTTGGCTTCATTGATGAAGATGTTGGTCGGGCACATGTTCAGCACGATGTAGCCTTTGACCTTCTCGTTGTATTCCTGCGCGGTGGAGAACATCTCCGACAGATAGCCGATGGTGTCGAGATCCATCTGCGAAGGGCGCAGCGGCGAGAGGAACAGATCGGCGGCCAGCAGCCCGGAGCGCAGTTCGGCGCTGTCGCGGCCGGCGGTGTCGACGATTACGTAGTCGTAATGGCGATCCAGTTCCAGCAGCGTTTCCTTGATTTTGCCCGACGCGGCCACCACCGGAATGTGCGGCAGCCCCTCGACGTTCTGACGGTCGTTGTACCAAGTCATGATCGATTTCTGGTCGTCGGCATCGACGATGATCGCCGTCTTGCCTTGCTTAAGAATCAGATACCCGGCGATATTCACCGCTTTCGTCGATTTGCCGACGCCGCCTTTTTGCGAGCCAATCAGAACAATCATGCTGCCATCTCTCAAGTTATTAAGCTGATAACTTATTAAGTTAATGTGCTTATTAGGTTGATAATCAAACAGGTTAACAAGAACAACTCGCGAACAATATGCACCAACTGCGGCGGCTTGCCAAGCCAGTATGTCGTTAACTGCGCAGCTTATTTTGCGCTGGATGGCCCGGATGGGTAAGTAGGAATTCTCTGGGAAGTGGCGATGCGGAGGCGGGGTTTGTTAATTTAACAGCTTAATAAGTTAGTGGCTCATTAAGCTGTCGGTGGCGTTACTTCTTCATCATCGCCTTCAGGTTGGCGAACGGGTTATGGGTGGCGACGCCGACATCTTTCTGCGCGTCTTCACCGGCCACCACCGTCGAACCGTATTGATCGGCCTCGGTGTATTTCGAGTGTTCATGGTCGTGGCAGTACAGGCACAGCATTTCCCAGTTGCTGCCGTCTTCGGGGTTGTTGCTGTGATCGTGATCGATGTGGTGCACCGTCAGTTCGCGCAGGTTGGAATAAACGAACTCGCGCGAGCAGCGCCCGCACACCCAGGGGAACAGTTTCAGCGCTTTTTCGCGATAGCCGGTTTCCAGCTTCGCATAGTTTTTGGGGATATAGGCCATGGTGGTCGTCCGTCGTGAATCACTATGCGGCAAATAATACCACACTGCGTGCGGCGACAACGTGCGGCTCATCCTGTCGCTAGCGAAATGTCTCCACCGCCCAGTCGATAAACGCCCGCAGCTTGCCGCTGAGGTGGCGATTGGACGGGTACACCACGTACATCTGCTCCGGCGGCGGCTGCCAGTCGTGCAGCAGGCTGACCAGCTCGCCGCGCTCGAGGTGCGGCTGCGCCATAAACCGATAGATCTGGATGATGCCCAATCCGGCCAGGCTCGCCGCCAGCAGCGCGTTGCCTTCGTTAATGCTGACCGGGTAGCGCTGTTGAATGGCGATCTCTTTGCCGCGTTCGACATAGCGTTGCGGATGGATGCGATCGTTGACCGGATGGCGGTAGTGCACCATCGGAAAACCCTGCTCCAGATCGCACGGGTGGCGTGGGGCGCCGTGGCGTGCCAGATAAGCCGGGGTGGCGCAGCTGACCCAGTCCAGATCGAACAGACGCCGGGCGATCAGGCTGGAGTCGGCCAACGGGCCGCTGCGAATCACGCAGTCCGCGCTGTCGCTGATCAGATCGATAACGCGATCGCCGATGCTGAGATCGATCTGGATTTGCGGGTAGCGTTCCAAAAAGCCGGGCAGCGCCGGCAACAGCAGCTGGCGGGCGGTGCCACTGCCGGTATCGATGCGCAGCACGCCCTGCGGAGAATTCTGTGACTCGGTCAGACAGCCCTCCATCTGCTCCAAATCCGCCAGCCATTTCACCGTATTCTGGTAATAGCATTCGCCTTCGCGGGTGACCGACACGCTGCGGGTGGTGCGCTGGAACAGCTTGGTCTGCAGGTGATCCTCCAGATTCTGGATCAGCTTGGTGACCGTCGCTTTCGGCATGCCCAGCGAATCGGCGGCGCGGGTAAAACCGCCGGTTTCCACCACGCGGTTAAATACCCGGATAGCGAGCAAATGATGGTCCATAGGTTCCCAACGTCATGCCCCGGCAGTGGCCGGGGCATGTTTCTGCAGATAGATAATGATTAACACTGTTTAGCGCCAATCGCGCCGGAGCGCAAGCTGAGGCCGAACACCAGCGTGGCGGAGAGGATCAGCGCGCCGCCGAACAGCATGGCGCTGCTGACGCCCTGCCAGTCCACCACCTCGCCGCCCAGCAGTGCGCCGGAGGCCAGTGCGATCTGGATGACGCACACCAGCAGCGCCTGGCCGGCTTCCGGCGCCTGCGGCACCGCGGCGAACATCCAGTTGGTGGCGCATACCGGCACGGCGCCGAACGCCAACCCCCAGACCAACACCATCAGCGTGGCGCCGGCGAGGCCGCTGAGCAGCGGCGAAACGATCAGAATACCCGCCAGCATGGCGGCGATCAGGATAAAGGTGGCGCGCAGGCTGTACTCCCCCAGACGCTCGCCGAGGAAGGTGCCCAGCAGGCCGATGGCGCCATAGGCCAGCAGCTGCAGCGAGATCGCCGATGGGCTGAGCACGAACACCTGTTGCAGCAGAGGGCGCAGATAGGTATAGGCGGCGAAGTGGCCGATGAACAGCAGCACGATGGCAATCAGGCCGATGCGCGCCATCGGCAGGCGCAGCGGCAGCACCAGATCGCGCGGCGTAACCGGCCGGGAAGGCGGTACCGACGTGAGTAAACGCAGCTGCGCCAACAGTACGCCGACCGCCAGCGCCGCCCCGCCGAAGAAGGCGGCGCGCCAGCCGAACAGATCGCCGATCAGCGCCCCCGCCGGCACGCCGCACACCGCGCCGACCGAGATGCCGCTGAGGATCAGCGCGGTGGCGCGGCCCTGGCTGGCTTCCGGCACCAGATGGCGGCCGTAGTTGGCGGCGAACGACCAAAAGCCACCGACGCAGACGCCCAGCAACACGCGGCCCAACAGCATCATCGGGAAGTTGACCGCCAGCGCCGCCACCAGGTTGGACACCATCAGCAGCAACGACAGTCCCAGCATCAGCAGGCGTCTGTCCAGCCGGCCGGAAGCCAGGCTCAACACCGGTGCGGCCACCGCCGCCACGATGCCGGGCATGGTGACCATCAGCCCGGCGGTGCCGGTGGTGACGCCGAGCGAAGGGGCGATGTTGGTCAGCAGGCCGATCGGCAGAAACTCGGTGGTGACCATGACAAAACAGGCGACCGTCAGCGAGAAGATCGCCGGCCACGGGGATGATGCAGGTTTATCTTTATTATTCAGCATAATGCCGCTCGTCTTGGGTGAATGCGCAGGCCGCGCTCGGGGCGCGGTGTGACCGAAGTCACAATCTACGGCAGGCCGAAGCCGCGGATAAATCCGTTTGCGGTGGTTACACTGTTTCTGAGGGGAAACAATCGCCGGCGGCGAGTGAAAACGCGGCTTGCGCCGCGCTGCGGGGGAAAGGAATAAAACGGCATAAGGTTATGACCGAATGCCGCTTGCGTTTAAAGCCCCGGCGCTTTCCACAGCGAGGTGGTCAGGCCGTTATCCACCAGCGTCAGCTGATCGGCGTAAACCTGCCGCCAGGTTTCTTTCTGTTCCTGATACAGCGCATGGTGGGTCATGTCGGGTTGATGCTCGCGCTCCCAGCGCACCAGGCGTTCGCCGGTTTCGGCCAGCGACTCGAACAGCCCGGCGCCGACGCCGGCGGCGATCGCGCAGCCCAGCGCGGTGGCTTCTTTCACCACCGGCACCCGCACCGTCAACCCGGTGACGTCGCTGAGGATCTGGCTCCACAGCTTGCCCTTGGCGCCGCCGCCGGCGAACACCAGCGAGCGCGCCTGCACGCCGGAGAAGGCGGCGATCTGCTCCAGGTTGCAGGCGGAGACGATGGCGGCGTTCTCCTCCAGCGCGCGGAACAGCGTCTGTTTATTGCAGCGCTCCGGGTCGATCGACATATTGATGAACGACGGCGCCGCGTGATACCAGGTTTTGAAATGCATGGCGTCGGAGAAAATCGGCATCACGCCGTAGGCGCCCGGCGGTACCCTGGCCGCCATCTCTTCCAGCAGGCTGTAGGCATCGACCCCCAGCCGCTCCGCCAGCAATTTTTCCTCCGCGCAGAAGGCGTCGCGGAACCAGCGCATGGTCAGGCCGGTAAAGAAGCTGATGGATTCCGCCTGCGCCATGCCGGGAATGACGTGGGGGTTGATGCGGATGTTCATTTCCGGATCGATGGCCGGCTCCGGCAGGTTGACGATCTGCTGCCAGAAGGTGCCGCCGAGCACCGCCGTCTGCCCGGCGCGCACGATGCCGAGCCCCAGGCTGCCGAGCTGCACGTCGCCGCCGCCCATCACCACCGGGGTGCCGCGCAGCAGCCCGCTCTCCTGCGCCGCCTGTTCGGTGACGCGCCCCAGCACGCTGCCGGTCTCTTTCACCGGCGACAGAATATCGGCGCGCAGCCCGGCCATGTCGAGCAGCGCCGGCCGCCAGTCGCGGCTGGTCAGATCCAGCATGCCGGTGGTGCCGGCGTTGGAAGGATCGACCGCCAGCTCGCCGCTGAGCATGTTGGCCAGCCAGTCGCTGATCATGGTCAGCGTCGCCGCCTGGCGGTAGATGTCCGGCCGATGGTGCGCCAGCCACAGCAGACGCGGCATGGCACTCAGCGCCAGCGTCTGGCCGGAGTATTGATACACCTCGCGTTCGAAGCCGTGGTTATGCAACTCTTTCAGCTCGCTGACTTCGTGGCTGGCGCGCGCGTCGACGTTGGCGCAGGCCCAGATCGGCACGCCGTTGCGGTCGTACAGAACGATGCCTTCACGCATCGAGCAGCAGGCCACCGCGCGTATCGCCTGCGCCGTCAGCCCGGCGCGCTGCAAGGCCTGGCGAATGCACTGGCAGGCCAGCTGCCAGTTGCGGCTGAGGTCAAACTCCATCGAGCCGGGCACGCCCGGCACCGCCAGGTGTTGCCACTCCGCCTGGCCGTGCGCGATCTGATTGCCCGCCAGATCGAAGATCACCGCGCGAATACTGCCCGTTCCTGCGTCCAGCGCCATCAAGTAGTTATCCATAGCCTATGCTCTCAGGGGGAGGAGTGTTAACTATAGATGCCGCCGCCATACCCCGCCGGGGGAGGAGTGGGCGTCGCCGGTGCGATTTGTGAGCCAGGCGGCAAAATTGCCGTTGCGGCAGGGCAATCGACGGGAATAAACCTATGGTTGGAAAGCGCCATGCTACGGCGCGCCGTTCAAACAAGGAGCTGTCATGCACGTCACATTGGTTGAGATCAACGTTAAACAAGACAAAATCGACGAATTTATCGATGTTTTCCGCGCCAATCACCTGGGTGCAATCGAAGAGCAGGGCAACCTGCGCTTCGACGTGCTGCAGGACGAACAGATTCCGACGCGGTTTTACATCTACGAAGCCTATCGCGACGAGCAGGCGGTGGCGGCGCACAAGCAGACCCCGCACTACCTGCAGTGCGTGGAGAAGCTGGAAGCGCTGATGACCGGCCCGCGCAAGAAGACCACCTTTATCGGCCTGATGCCGGAATAATCGCCGGCGTTTGCCGGTGTCCATACGCCCGGTTTGGTTGTAACCTGCAAGCTAAAGCGAATTTCAATGGGATAAGCGGGGCGAGGATGACATTGCGCGATCGGCTGTTGGCGCTGTTGGTGGTGGTGATCTGGGGCGTGAATTTCGTCGTGATCAAGTTCGGTTTACAGGGCATGCCGCCGTTTCTGCTGGCCGGGATGCGTTTTTTGCTGGTGGCGTTGCCGGCGATCTTCTTTATCCCGCGCCCGACGATCCCGTGGAAATGGCTGCTGCTGTACGGCATGACCATGAGCTTCGCGCAGTTTGCCTTCCTGTTTGTCGCCATCAAGGTGGGCATGCCGGCGGGGCTGGCTTCGCTGGTGTTGCAGGCGCAGGTGTTCTTCACCCTGCTGTTGGGTGTCGTGCTGATGGGCGAAAAGCTGCGCGTCAACCATTTCGTCGGCATCGCTATCGCCAGCGGCGGCATGCTGGTGCTGGCGCAGGCCAGCCTGCATAAGCCGGGCAGCGGCGCGGTCCCCCTGGCGGGTCTGCTGCTGACGTTGGCGGCGGCGTTTTCCTGGGCGCTGGGCAACCTGACCAACAAGAAGATCCTGGCCGGTTTCCCGCAGCGCAACATTTTGTCGCTGGTGGTGTGGAGCGCGCCGATCCCGGTCGTGCCGTTCCTGGCCTGCAGCTGGCTGTTCGACGGCCCGCAGGCGGTGCTGAGCAGCCTGGGCCATGTGCAGGTCGGCACCTGGCTGGCGGTTGCCTACCTGGCGTTTGCCGCCACGCTGTTCGGTTATTCGGTGTGGGGCAGCCTGCTGGGGCGCTATGAAACCTGGCGCGTTGCGCCGCTGACGCTGCTGGTGCCGCTGGTCGGGCTGTTCGCCGCCTGGCTGCTGCTGGACGAAGCGCTGTCGCCGGCGCAGTTCGGCGGCGCATTGCTGGTGCTGGGCGGCATGGCGGTCAACACCTTCGGGCTGCCGCGCCGCCGGGCGGCGATCGCGCGTTAAACCGAACAGGGCAATTCTGTTCAATACCTTGTCGACGGCGGTCGGCATTCTGGCGCCTGTGAATACTTTCTCAGGTGACCATCATGAATATCTACTTTTCCATGGCCGCGTTTGCGCTGGCGGCCTCCATCACTCCCGGCCCGGTCAACATCGTCGCATTGAGCGCCGGGGCGCAATTCGGCTTTGGCGCGACCCAGCGCCACGTGTTCGGCGCCACGCTGGGGTTTACCCTGTTGCTGGTGCTGCTGGGATTGGGCATGCACCAGCTGCTGATCCTGTGGCCGGCGCTGACCCGCTTGATTCAGTGGGCCGGCGTGGCTTTCCTGCTGTTTATGGCCTATCGGTTGGCGTTTGACGACGGCAGGTTGGGCAGTGGCGCGGCGCGGGCGCCTTCCTGCCGCTACGGCGCGCTGATGCAATGGCTGAACCCCAAGGCGTGGCTGGCGTCGGTGGCCAGCCTCGGCGCCTTTGTCGGCGACGGCGACATCCGGCTGCTGTGGCAGTTCGCCGGGCTCTACTTCGTGATTTGCTATGCCTCGGTGGCCTGCTGGGCCTATGTCGGCGCGATGCTGCGCGGCCTGCTCAGGCAGGCGCGCAACGTGCGGCGTTTCAACCGCGCAATGGCGGCGTTGCTGGCGACCAGCGCCTGCTATCTGCTGGCGGAGGGTTTTTGATACTGGCCGGGCGTGGCGGCCAGCAGCTGTTTGAAGGTGCGCTGGAAGTGCGCCTGATCGGCAAAGCCGCTTTCGCTGGCGGCCGCGGCGATCGGCAGGCCGCTTTTCAACAGCCGATGGCCGTGCTGCACGCGGCGGTTGACCAGATAGGCGTGCGGCGTCATGCCGTAACGCTGGCGGAAGGCGCGGATCAGGTAAGAAGGGGACAGCGCGGCGGCGCGGCAAATGTCGTCCAGCGTTAGCGGCCGGGTGCAGTGCGCGTCGATAAACGCCGCCGCCGCTTCCAGTCGGGCATGCGACGGTGTTTCCGGTTGGCGGGCATCGCCCAGCCCGAGCTGCAGGGCGCTGAAATACTCCACCATGGCGATCTGTTTTTCCAGCACGCTGCACAGCGGATCCGTCAGCAGCGCATAAAGCCGGTTCAGGCCGTGGAACAGCGCCGGATCGCGGCTCAGCGGCTGGCTGAACGGAACAAAACGGTCACCGTCGCCGCCGAGCAGCTCCTGCTGCAGCGCGCCGAGCCAGGCGAGATCGAGATAGAACATGATGTACGACCAACGCCGATCGGCGATGGGGTTGCAGGCATGCGCCTGCTGCGGGTTGATGACAACCAAATCGCCGGCGCTGACCTGCATGCGCCGCTCGCCGTTGACATAGGTGCTGACGCCGCCGGTGATGGCGCCGATGGAAAAGAATTCGTGGCTGTGCAGGCTGTAGCACACCTGACGGCCATCCGCGATGGCGCGGGCTTCGACGAACGGCAACTGCGGATCGCGCCAGAACTGCGGCGTTTTTTCACTCATACGCTTTCCTTTTCACTGCGGCGGCATCACAGTGTTATAGCCTGAAAGCGACGAGCGGGGGAATGGCGGATGATGATTTTTAACGTATTCGGCCGTCTGCTGGGCGTGAAGCGCATCGGGGACGAATGGCGGTTGTTCCGCGTGACGCTGCCGGAGCGCAAATATGCTCCCAGCTGCGATATCGTGCTGCCGGCCGACCTGCGCGAAGAGGAGATCGCCGGCTATCTGGGGGATATTTATCACGAGGCGGCGACGCTGCAGCGGCCGGAGGTGTTTCGCGTCGAATAGCGCGGCGCGTTACTCTTCCGCGTTGCGCGCCATCATGCGGCGTTGATGCTCCTCGCCGGCGGCCTGGATCTCTTCCAGCACCGAGCCGACGTCGGCGCGTTTCAGGGTTTCGCTGAACCGGCCGCTGAGGACGCTGTCCGGCGTCAGGTTACCTTCCTGATACAGCGCCCAAATCTCTTTGGCGTATTGGCTATCGCGCAGCTCCGGCGCGAACTGGCCGTAATACTCGGCCAGATTGCCGATATCGCGCTCGAACATGCTTTTGGCGTGGTTGTTGGCGGCGGCGTCCACCACCTGCGGCAGGTCGATGATCACCGGCCCGTCTTTATCCATCAGCACGTTGAATTCCGACAGGTCGCCGTGGACCAGGCCGGCGCACAGCATGCGCACCGCGTAGTTCATCATTAGGGCGTGATCGGCGCGCGCCTGTTCCGGCGTCAGGATGACATCGCTCAGGCGCGGCGCCACCAGGCCTTCTTCGTCGGTGATCAGCTCCATCAGCAGCACGCCGTCCAGGCAGATATCCGGCTGCGGCACCCGCACCCCGGCCTTGGCCAGCAGATACAGCGCGTCCACTTCGGTGTTTTGCCAGGCTTCTTCCTGCTGCTGGCGGCCGAATTTGGAGCCTTTGCTCATGGCGCGCGCGTCGCGGCTGTTGCGCACCTTGCGCCCTTCCTGATAGTGAACGGCCTGCTTGAAGTTGCGCTTCTCGGCCTCTTTGTACACTTTGGCGCAGCGGATCTCATCGCCGCAGCGCACGATAAACACGTCGGCTTCTTTGCCGCTTTTCAACCGGCGGATGACGTCGTCGATTAATCCGTCATCAACCAGCGGCTGGAGTCGTTTTGGAATTTTCATGCAGCCTTGTACCCTATTTAGGCTCCGGTGTGAATGGCTTGCGCAGTTGATAGCGTAAGTTAGACCCGAAAGGCAAACATTAGTTTTGCCGCCGCTGCATCATTGCGCGGCGGCGGGCGTTCACAGGCTGGCGGCCGGCACCCAGACGCTGACGCTGCCGGCGTTGACCGGGAAATGGGCGCTGCCCTGGTCGTCGGTGGTGATTTCCTCCTGACGGTTGCCGAGGAAATCGCGCCAGGCGGTGTGCGCCAGATCGGCCCCCAGCGCGACCGTCTTGCCGCTTTCGCCGCCGTTGGTCAGCACCACCACGCAGCCGGGGGCCTCGGCGGTGCCGGCGCGGCTGAAGGCCACGCAGTGGCTGTCGTCGAAGTAGTCGGTTTGCGGGCCGTTGGCGAAACGCTGGCGGGCGGCGATCAGCTTCTCCAGCTCCGGGATCGCCGGCATATCAATCTGGTACTCGCCGCCGTCGCGCCCCTTGTCGCGGTAGCTGGCGCCATACAGGTCGGGATAAAACACGCAGGGCACGCCCTGTTCGCGCAGCAGGATCAGCGCGTAGGCCAGCGGTTTGAACCAGGGCTCCACCGGCGCTTCCAGCGACTGCAGCGGCTGGGTGTCGTGGTTGGCGACCAGCGTCACCGCGTGGGCCGGATCGGCGGCGGTCAGGGTATCGGTGAAGATCTGCGCCATGTCGAAGCCGTCGCCCTGTTTCGACGCCTGATGAAACTTCAGGTGCAGCGCCACGTCGAACAGCATCACCTTGCCGTCCACCAACTCGATGTATTGTTGCAGCGCGCTCAGATCGTGCGACCAGTATTCGGCAACGATCAGCAGGTCGCGCTGCGCGCTGTCGCGCACGTGATCCGCCCACTCTTTGAAGAACCAGGCGGGAATGTGTTTGGCGGCGTCCAGGCGGAAGCCGTCGCACGGCAGGCTTTCCAACAGCCAGCGCGCCCAGTATTTGAGCTCCTCCGTCACGGCGGTATTGCGGAACTCCACGTCGGCGCCCATCAGATAGTCGTAGTTGCCCTTTTCGTCGTCGACCTGATCGTTCCAGCCGTCGTCGCCATAGTCGTTGGCGATTTTGAACACCCCTTTGTCGTCCGGCTGCTCAACGTAGTCGACGCCGCTGAAGCATTTGTAATCCCAGATAAACTCGGAATGCACGCCCTGGCGGCCGGGAAAGGTGAAGCGGGTGTAGGCCAGCGCGTCGAAGCCCTGGTCGTCGATGTCGTTGCGGTTGTTGGCGTCCACCTTGAACACGTGTACCTGTTCTTTCTCGTCCGCGCCGAGCTTGTGGTTGAACACCACGTCGTAGAGCACCCCCACGCCGTGTTCGCGCAGCGTAGTGGCGGCGTGTTCGAGCGCCGCCTTGTCGCCGTATTTGGTGGCCACGCTGCCTTTCTGGTCAAATTCGCCGAGATCGAACAGATCGTAAGTATCGTAGCCGACGGAGTAGCCGCCGGAAGCGCCCTTGCAGGCGGGCGGCAGCCACAGGTCGGTGATGCCCAGTTCGGCCAGGTGCGGGGCGCGCTCGGCGGCCTCCTGCCACAGTTTGCCGCCGTCGGGGTAGTACCAGTGGAAGAATTGCAGCAGGGTGGTTTTTTTCGTCATGAGCCAGCGTCCCGGTTAGCCAGAAGGAGAGGAGCAGTTGCCGTTAAAGCATGGGCTACTTTTGGCAAAAGGGACAAGTTTGGCATAGGCGGCCCGAGAAGGCCGCCCGAGAGACGGCTTAACGCTGGCTGGCGTAATGAGGTGAGCGTGGGCCATAAAGAATGGCGCCGTTCTGACCTGTCGCCGATAGCAGGCGGGTGTTGGCGATGGCGCCAACATCAAATCCTTTGTCGCTGATGGTATCGGCGATTTGCGAAATCGCGGCGCTGATCACCATGCCCAGCAGGCCACCGGAGTTGTTGTTGCCTTCGTTGCTGGATGCGGTGGCGGTGCCGGCCCACAGCTGTTTGCCGTTGCGCAGATCGACCAGACGAGCGGCTACGGTAACGCGGGTTTCGCTGCTGATCACCATGTAACTGGTGCCGTATTGCGTGACATCCAGGTACAGCACGGTGTCGGCGCCGAAAATCTGGTGCAGTTTTTTCGGACTGACGGCGCGGATGTCGTTGGCGTTGGTTAGGCCGTTTTGCAGGAAGGTTTCCTCCACTACAGCGACCGGCAACACATAGTAACCGGCCTCGGCCAGCGGCAAGGTGGCGCTGGCGAGCACGCTGTGGCTGGCTTTGACGTCCGGCGACTGGTTAACCGGCGGCAAGACCAGGATCGACTTCGGCTTGCTCTCATGGAACGCCGCATAGTCATAAGGCGTCTGCTTGGCACAGCCGCTTAGCAACAGGGTGGCGGCAACGGCGAGGAAAGTGAGTACACGTTTCATTTAAAGCTCCCTTTATCCCTGGCCATCAGGAAATTCATAAACGGCGCCGACTCCGGGAACAGCGTTTTTTCCGTGTTGAATTCATTCATGGCTTGTCCGTCGTTGCCGATTTTGCTGTACAGCAGCCCCAGCTGCGCATGCAGACCTGGCGGTACGGCTTTATCCTTGGCGCGGGATTTCTCGACGATCTCTTTCAGCGTGGCGATCTGCTGCTCAGGGCTTTGCCCCTCCTGCTGGTAGTATTGATAGAGAGAAGTCTGGTAGCCATCCCAATTGTAAAGCGTTTTCGGCGCGGCGCAGCCGGCCAGCAGGGTCGCTGCAAACAGCGCCCCGCCCATTTTTTTAGTTATCATCTTTCTGCTTCTATTCCGTTAGTTAGCAGGGCGCCATGCGCCGTTTTCGATACCGGTGACCAGGTTATTGACGGCTTCACGCACGGCCAGATCCAGCACCTTGCCGTTGAGGGTGGAGTCGTAGCTGGCGGTGCCCCCGAAACCGATGATTTCGCGATTGGACAGTTCGTATTCACCGGCGCCCTGAGCGGAATAGACGACTTCTGAGGTCTGTACGTTTACGACGTTCAGATTGACTTTGGCGTAAGCGACCTGTGATTTACCACGGCCCAAAATCCCCCACAGCTGATGATCGCCGACTTCTTTACGGCCGAATTCGGTGACATCGCCGGTAATCACATAGTTGGCGCCTTTCAGCGTTTGCGCCTTCCCTTTAATGCCGGCTTCAGTTTTCAACTCTTCCATGTTGGCGCGATCCAGCACGTTGAAACGGCCAGTCTGCTGCAAATGCGTGATCAGGATAGTCTTGGACTGATTGCCCAGCCGATCGACGCCATCGGAGAAGATGCCGTTCATGTAGCTGGATCGGTTGTCGAATTTGCCGACGGCGATAGGGCTGCGTGGGCCCTGATAAGTGGTGTTGTAGGAAGCCACTTTCGGCACTTCCAAAGAGCGGGAGGATTCGGTCGCGCAGCCCGCCAGCAAAGTGACGGAAAGGGCAACGGAACAGACGGCGAGTGATTTTTTCATTGGCATGCGATCTCTCCATGAGCATAAAACAGCGCGGGAGCAACCCGCGCCCGACGTTGACATAACTAACGTTGCCGCCGTTATGGAAACGCCGCGATCCTGCCATGAATATGTAACAAATTACAACAAGATATCGGCATTAATGTCGTTATTAACATTGTTGTAACCTATTGGAATTCAATGAATTAGTATCGATTTTCTCTTGTCATCACAGCGTTTTCCACGATTGTGCATTTTTTGTCTGGGTTATTGTCTTTTTAATCGCAAACATATGGCCATTAATCCTGAAATATTTTAACTAATCAGTTTGTTGTATTGAGTAATGTTACGTTTTGCATCAACTCCTGTGTTATGCCGGGGTTCATGGCGGCTTGATGATCCGTTAAGGTAGTGAAAATTAGGTAACACTATCAACCAAATGTCATTTTTCATCGGCAGCTAATCGGGGATATCAATTGTGAACATCAGGGATTTCAGAGCATTGGCGCGCAGTTTGGTCAGAGAATTCGGTATGTTGAACAAGCAGAGCAACGGCTCGCGCTTTTCGCCGCTGCAGATCCATCTGATGATCGAAGTCAGCGAGCAGCCGCTGGGCGTCACCGAGCTGGCGGCCCGGCTTTGCATCGACAAGGCCAGCGCCAGCCGGGCGCTGCGCAGCCTGGTGGCCGCCGGCGTGATAGAAACGGTGGATCATCCGGATGACAGGCGGCACAACCTGCATCGGCTGAGTAAAAAGGGCGGCAAGGCGCTGGCCGGCATCGAGAGCGACGCCGACGGTTTTATGCAGGCGGCGCTGGCGCAATTGGACGACGATGAGCTGGCGAGCACCACGGCGGCGATGAAAAAGATGACTGCGGCGCTGCGCAGCGCGCGCAAACAGCGCGACGCCAACCTGCGGGTGCGGCCGATTGCCGCGCGCGACGATGCGGCGATGGCGGCGATCATTCGCGACGTGTTTCGCGAGTACGGCATGGACAAGATGGAAGGCGTCAGCCTGCACGATCCGGATCTCGATCGGCTGACCGGCCTGTATCGCGACAACGGCGGCCACTACTGGGTGCTGGAGCGGGACGGGCAGGTGGTGGGGGGCGTCGGCATGGCGCCGCTGGCGGGCGAAGAGCCCGGCTATTGCGAGCTGCAGAAACTGTTCTTCAAGCCCGGCGCGCGCGGGCTGGGCATGGCGCGCTATATGGTGGTGCAGGCGCTTAAGGCGGCGCGGGCGGCGGGGTATCGCTACTGCTACCTGGAAACCACCGAACAGTTGAAAGAGGCGATCGGGCTGTACTACGCGCTGGGGTTCACGCTGTTGACGGAACGGCGCGGCAACACCGGCCATCACGGCTGCAACGTGTGCATGCTGAAAAATCTGCAGAACGACGATATGTGAGCGGTTTCAAGGTTAGCGCCCGCGCCTTGTGCCACCCTGTTAACCGTTTGATAACAATCACAACGTTTTATCAGGGAGGAAACTATGTTGGGGGATCCGATGGCGCTGTCCGCGCTGGTCACGCTGGTGGTCATCGCGCTATGGGCCAGCGCCCGCTTACCGGAGTATCTGGTCGCGCTGCTGTTCTTCGCGGCGGTGATGGTGTTGCAGCTGGCGCCCGCCGCAGTGACCTTTTCCGGTTTCGCGTCTTCCGCATTCTGGCTGGTGCTCAGCGGTTTCGTGCTGGGCTCCGCCATCCGCAGCACCGGTTTGGCGGATCGCCTGGCCAACCGACTCTTGCCGCATCTGGCCGGTTCCTGGCCCCGGCTGGTGGGCGGCGTGGTGGCGATAAGCTACGCGCTGGCGTTTGTCATGCCTTCCAATATGGGGCGGATTACGCTGCTGATGCCGATCGTCATGGCGTTGGCCAATCGCGCCGGTCTGGCGGAAGGCTCGCGCGGCCGCATCGGTTTGGCGCTGGCGGTGGGGTTCGGCACCTTCCAGCTCTCCGCCAGCATCCTGCCGGCCAACGTGCCCAATCTGGTGATGAGCGGCGCGGCGGAAAGCGCCTATGGCAGCCATTTCGCTTATCTTTCTTACCTGCTGTTGCACGCCCCGGTGCTCGGGATCGCCAAAGGCGCGCTGCTGACGCTGTGCATCTGCGGCCTGTTCCGTGCGCGGCCGCAGCCGGTGGCGGCCGAGGCGGCGCAAACCCCGCTCAGCGCCGCCGAATGGCGGCTGATCGCGCTGTTGGGCGCCACGGTGTTGCTGTGGATGACCGACAGCTGGCACGGCATCGCTCCCGCCTGGGTGGGGTTGGCGGCAGCGTGTTTCTGCCTGTTGCCGCGTATCGGGTTTCTCAACGGCGAGCAGTTCGCCGTCGGGGTTAACGTGCGCACCTGTATCTACGTGGCGGGGATCCTGGGGCTGACCGCATTGGTCAGCCACTCGGGGCTCGGCGATCGGTTGGGTGGTGCGCTGCTGGCGATGATGCCGGATCTGCATGACAAACCGTTCGCTGCGTTCGGTTCGCTGGTGGGGATCACCGCGTTGCTGAATTTCGTGGTGACCGCCAATGGCGTACCGGCGCTGTTTACCCCGCTGGCGGAGGCGCTGTCGGCGGGCAGCGGTTTACCGCTGCTGACGGTGCTGATGACTCAGGTGATCGGCTATGCCACGCCGCTGCTGCCGTATCAGGCTGCGCCGATCGTGGTGGCGATGGGGATGGGCAAAGTGCCGGCGCGCGAGGGGCTGAAGCTATGCCTGCTGTTGGCCGCGCTCAGCTTTGCGCTGCTGGTGCCGTTGGATTATCTGTGGTTCAGACTGCTGGGGTGGATCCCGTAAACAGCCCTGCGCCGCCGGCAAAACAATCTTCGTCCAGCGTCAGAGTGGCGATTTTATGCACCGGTCCGCGCATGCTGACCTGAAAATCGCCGCTGAAGGCGATCTGCAGCTCGCCGCCCGGCATCCGCACGCTAACCCGATCGCCGACTCGTCCCAACTTGCGCATCACGCTGGCGGCGGCGCAGCTGCTGCTGCCGGAGGCGAGGGTAAAACCGGCGCCGCGCTCCCAGATGCCGATGCGCAGCGTCTGGCGATCGACCACTTCCACCAGTTGTACATTGGTGCGTTTCGGGAACAGCGGATGGCGTTCAATCTGCGGTCCGAGCCGATGCACCTGCGCCAGATCCAGTTTTTCCACCGGCACCACGCAGTGCGGGTTGCCCATCGACACCAGCGAAACGCTTAACGTCTCCTCCCTCAGGGGCAGCGGATAGTTCAGCGCCTCCGGCAAATCGATCAAGGCCGGCAGCGCCGCCGGGCTGAAATTGGCGCGCCCCATTTCCACCGTTATCTGATGCGCGTCTTCCGCCACTTGGCAGCGCACGTCGCCGCCGGCGGTGTGCACCAAAAACGGTTGATGGCCCACGCGGCCGCTGTCAAACAGATAGCGCGCGTAGATGCGCAGGCCGTTGCCGCTCTTCTCCGCTTCGGAACCGTCCGGGTTGATGATGCGCAGGGTGGGATTGACGGCGTCGCCGCTGTCGATCAGCAGGCCGTCGGAACCGATGCCGTAATGCGGGTGGCACAGCAGGCGGATCTGTTCATGGCTCAGCCGATCGGCGACCGAACGGTGGCATACCAGGTAGTCGTTGCCCAGACCGTGATATTTGTGGAACAGCAGGGGAGTCATGGCGTTGCTCGGCTCAGCGGAAAAAGGTCGCTACAGCTTACAACAGAACGTTGGCGTTAAAGCAAGCAAAAGGCGGCCTGAGCCGCCCTTTTGCACGATTGCCGATCCGGCCATTAATTGTAGATGATCGCGGTGCCGTGCAGTTTATTGTCACCGGTGGTGGCGATGATCTGGAAGGATTTTGCGCCCGCCGCATCGGCTTTGGCCGCCAGTTTGTTTTCCAGGCTGCTCAGGTCGGACGCGCCGCTGACGGTAACGACGCCGGTTTTTTGCAGATCGGCCGGTTGAGCGTTGACCAGTTCGGCGGCGAAGCTGCCGAAGGAGACGGAGGCCAGTGCGATGGCGGCGATGGTCATTTTCAGGTTTTTCATGGTCTTATTTCCTATCTATGTTCTTTACGATGTTTGTTTTGTAAGGTCGTTAAATTAATTAACGATCGATAATTTAATGTTAGATGCCGGTTTGACGGATTGCAAGTATTTTTTTAATGCTCGTTAATTAATTTTTTTTGATGCCCTGGCGTCGGGAGCAGAATTTCTCGCGATCCGCTGGTTTAATGTCTTGTTATTGATAGATTTCTGCGGTTCCATGCAGCTGGTTGTTACCGCCGGCGCCGATGATGCGGAAGGATTTGGCACCCGCCTGATCGGCTTTGGCGGCCAGGCTGCTTTCCAGCGAGGTCAGATCGGACGCGCCGCTGACGGTGATGACCCCCACTTTCTGCTGGTCTGCCGGTTGGTTCTGGACTAAATCGGCGGCGAAGCTGCCGAAGGAAACGCTGGCCAGAGTGAGAGCTGCTAAGGTTAATTTTAAGTTTTTCATAATGTTAATTCCTTTCCGATAACGGTGAATAGAGGGTTTTAATCCGCTTCGCTAAATTATCTTAACGATCGATAACTAAATGCTAATCGGTTCTCGACGAAGGCGCAATATTTTTTTATAATGATCGTTAATTTATTTGTGCTAACCCTGCTGTGGAGCGGGATAGGAGAGGAACGATGAGCATCAATGAAGAGGTTTGCGGCAAGAAAAGCCGCGGCAGACCGAAACAATTTGATCGCGACCGGGCGCTGGAAAGCGCGCTCGATCTGTTCTGGCGGCACGGTTATGAAGCCACCTCGCTGGCCGATCTGGTGGAAGTGACCGGCGCCAAGGCGCCGACGCTGTATGCGGAATTCGGCAACAAGGAAGGAATGTTCCGCGCGGCGGTGGAACGCTATCTGCAAAAATACACCACCTGCACCAACCAACTGTTGGAGCAGGATCTGCCGGTGGCCGAGATCGTCGAGGCCTACGTACGCTCTTCCGTCGAAGTGTTTACCGACCCCGATACGCCGTCAGGCTGCTTTATGGTGTGCGCCTCGGCCGCGCTGTCGTCTGCGTCCGACGACGTCGCCCAGATGCTGCGCAGGAAACATTATGCGCAGGAAGCGGCGCTGAAGGCCTGCTTCGATCGCAAGGTGCAGCAGGGCGAACTGCTGGCGAAAACCGACACCACGCTGCTGGCGAAATACGTGATTTGCACCATTGAAGGCATGTCGGTGCAGGCGCGCGAAGGGGCAAGCCGGAGCGATCTGCTGCGGTTGCTGGAGGCGTTGATGCTGGTGTGGCCGCGGCTCAGCCAGATCGGCAATAAGGTGTAACAACCGGCCCGGCTTTTACCGGGCCGTGTAACCGATTATTGATTGACCGGGATCACCGCGCCCTGGTATTTCTCGCGGATAAAGTCCTGAATCGGTTTGGAGTGCAGCACCTTCACCAGCGCCACGATCTCCGGTTTGTTCACGTCGGCCTGGTGCACGGTGATGATGTTGGCGTATGGGTTGTTTTCGCCGCTTTCGACCGCGATCGGATCTTTGGTCGGGTTCAGCCCGGCGTCGATGGCGTAGTTGGCGTTGATCACCACCGCGTCGCCTTCGTCGTTGTTGTACATCTGCGGCAGCAGCGCGCCCTCAACGTTGGCCTGGAACTTCAGGTGTTTCGGGTTTTCCACCACGTCGCTGATGCGCGCGTCCACCTTGCTTACCCCCGGCTTCAGCTTGATCACGCCTTCCCGCTCAAAAATAGACAGGATGCGGCCTTCTTCCGCCACCGCGTCGCGCATGATGATTTTGCCGTTTTCCGGCAGATCTTTCAGGCTCTTGTACTTCTTCGAGTAGATGCCGATAGGCTCAATATGGATCGCGCCGGCGCTGACGAAGTCGTAGCTCTTGTCGTCGGCGTGGTCTTTCAGCACCGAGTTCAGGTAAGGCACGTGCTGGAAGTAGTTGGCGTCGATGTCGCGGCTGGCCAAGGCGGTGTTCGGCAGGATGTAGTCCTGGAAGCGCTTGATCTGCAGGTCGATGCCTTCCTTCGCCAGTATCGGCTTGGCCTGTTCGAGGATCTCGGCGTGCGGCACGTTGGAGGCGCCGACCACCAGCTTGGTCGCCGCGGCGGCGCCGTAAGAGACGAGGGTGGCGACGGAGGCGAAAGCCAACATCAGTAGGTGCTTTTTCATCATCGTTTTCCTTGGTTAATTAACGTTTATCGAGCGTTCTTGTCAGGGTGTCGCCGATGAACTGAATGACGAAAACGATCAGCAGAATCGTCAGCGTCGCCACCAGCGTCACGTCACTGTGGTTGCGTTGGAACCCTTCCAGATAGGCCAGGTTGCCCAGGCCGCCGGCGCCGATCACCCCGGCCATCGCGGTGTAGCTCACCAGAGCGATCAGGGTGACGGTGATGCCGGAAACCAGCGCCGGCGAGCTTTCCGGCAGCAATACGCGGAAAATCAGGGTACGGTTTTTGGCGCCCATCGAGCGCGCCGCTTCGATCACCCCTTTGTCGACCTCGCGCAGCGCGATCTCCACCAGCCGGGCGTAGAACGGCGCCGCGCCGACGATCAGCGCCGGCAGGGCCGCATCCGCGCCGAGAATGGTGCCGATCAGCGATTTGGTGAACGGGATCAGCAGCACGATCAGAATGATGAACGGAATGGAGCGGAAGACGTTGACCAACACGGAGATCAGCGAGTAGACCGCACGGTTCTGCCACAGCTGGCCTTTCGAGGTTAAAAACAGCAGCACGCCGAGCACGATGCCCAGCACCAGCGTGGCCAAACCGGCGATGCCGGTCATGTACAGCGTTTCCCAGGTGGCGTCCCACAGTTGGTCCAGACGCAGGTGGGGGAACAGGGATTCAATCATGTTGGATAACCTCGACGGCGATATCTCTTTCGTGCAGCAGGTTGAGCATGTCGGCGACTTGTTGTTCGTTGCCTTCGGCGTGAATGTACAGTTCGCCGAACGAACCGTTGAGGGTGTGGCTGATCTTGCCGTGCAGAATGTTGACGGTCAGGGCATAGCGCCGGATCACTTCAGAGATCACCGCCTGATGGGTTTGCACGCCCACGAAGGTCAGCTTGAAAATCGCCCCCGGCAGATGGGCGGTGAGCAGCGGGTTGAAGCTCTCTTCGGTATCCGCATACTGCGACATCTGTTTGACGAACTGCCGGGTGATCGGCTGCTGTGGCCGGGTGAACACGTCGAGCACCGGGCCTTCTTCGACGATGCGGCCGTTTTCCATCACCGCCACGCGGTGGCAGATTTTGCGCACCACGTGCATCTCGTGGGTGATCAGCACGATGGTCAATTTCAACTGGCGGTTGATGTCCAGCAGCAGGTCGAGAATGGCGTCGGTGGTCTGCGGGTCGAGCGCCGAGGTGGCCTCGTCGCACAGCAGCACGCTCGGGTTATTGGCCAGCGCGCGGGCGATGCCGACGCGCTGTTTCTGGCCGCCGCTGAGCTGCGAAGGATAGGCGTCTTCGCGTCCCAGCAGACCGACCAGCGCGATCAGTTCCGCCACGCGCGGCGCAATCTGCGCCTTGGGCACGCCGGCGATCTGCATGGAAAATGCGATGTTTTGGCTGACGGTGCGCGACCACAGCAGGTTGAAGTGCTGAAACACCATGCTGATTTTCAGGCGCGCCTGGCGCAGGTGGCTGCCTTTGGCGCGGGCGATATCGAAGCCGCCTACGTCAATGCGGCCGCTGGTGGGCGTTTCCAGGCCGTTAAGCAGGCGGATGAGCGTGCTTTTGCCGGCGCCGCTGTAGCCGATGATGCCGTAAATTTGCCCGGCCTCTACCGCCAGACTGACGTTGTCTACCGCCACTACGCGGCCCTGTGTGCTGTCAAAAGTTTTGCAAACGTTCGAAAGAACGATCATAGCGAAGCGGATCCTTATCGATACATCACAGCATTCCGTCCAGAGCGCGGTGCGCCGGACAGGGATCGTTCGGCTTTTCGGCGGGCACAACCCGGCGGGGAGTGGCGGACGGAACCTCTGTTGCGGGTGAATACCGGGCAATCCTACCGAGGGTTTATAGTGACAGGAAGAATGTAAATTCTATTACTTATTCTGATTTGATATATAAAACGGCGGGTGAAACAGGGGGGGAGAAAACCGGCCGCAGGGCGGCCGGCGGGAGGGCTAGCGTTTGTCCAGCTTCATGTGCAGCAGCGGGAACGGGTTGCCCTGGCCGTCGAGCGGCGAGCGGCCGGTGATGACAAACCCGTAGTGGCGATAGAAACCGCTGGCCTGCGGATTTTGCTCGTTCACGTCCAGCTGCAGCTCATCGTGCAGCGTTTCCGCGTGGGTCAGCAGCGCTTTGCCCACCCCTTTGCCGCGCTGATCGGCGTCGATAAACAGCATCTCCACCTTGTTGCCGTTCAGGCCGATAAAGCCGCAGGGGTGCCCCGGCCGCTCTTCGGCCACCCAGACGTTAACCGCCGGCAGGTAGTCGTTCAGCACCAGCGGGAACAGCTGCGCGATGTTGTCTTCGGTTAAAAAATGGTGAGTGGCGCGCACCGAACGCAGCCAGATATCTGCCAATTGCGCGTTGTCTTCCGCCGCGCGTGCTCTGATGGTAATCATCGAACTCTCTGCTATCTAAGTTGGAGGAAAAAAACTAGATAGAGGTTTTGTGGGGTTAGTGCCGAATTAACGTGGGTTAACGCCCTGCAAAGCGCCTCTGCAGTGGATCGAATAGGCCCGCCTTTCTGCCAGCGGTATAATAACTGTAATTCAGTAAGTTAATGCTTTCAACCGCCGCAGGGCGTAATGGGGCGCCCGCCGCGTGATACACTGGCCGCTGAATGAGCGAGAGGGCAGCAGGATGGAAGCGGTACGCGCAGCGATAGAAAAACAGGTGCTCAGCCTGACCGGGCTGGCGCTCGGCGGCGTCGATTTTGAGAACCCGCCCGGCGATCCGGGCTTGTTCGGCCCGCAGTCGGTCATCTGGCAGGTACACCGCGATTTCACCCCGATGCTGTGCGGCGGCGTCAGCGCCTTGCTGCTGCAGATGCTGCACCCGCTGGCGCTGGCCGGGGTGTGGGATCACTCCAACTTCCGCGACGATATGATTGGCCGCCTGCGCCGCACCAGCCAGTTCGTGTCGGTCACCACCTTCGGCCCGACCGCCGAGGCGGAGCGGCTGATTGCCAAAGTCAAAGCCATCCATCTGCGGGTGACCGGCGTCGGCAGCGACGGCACGTCTTATGCCGCCAGCGATCCGGCGCTGCTGACCTGGGTGCACGTCGCGGAGAGCAGCCGTTTTCTGGCCAGCCACCTGCGCTACCGCAACCCCCATCTTTCCCGCGATTTGCAGGATCAATACTACCGCGAAGCGGCGCGCGTGGCCGCCGCGCTGGGGGCGACAGCAATTCCTCAATCCTGCGCGGAGGTCGAAGAGTACCTGCAGGCGATGCGGCCGCAGCTGATCTGCGATGAACGCACGCAAGAGGTGGCGCGCATTCTGCTGAAGGCGCCGGCGCCGAGCGCATTGGCGCGCCCGCTCGGCGGGGTGGTGATGCAGGCGGGCATCGATCTGTTGCCCGATTGGGCGCAGCGGCAGTTCGGTTTTCATCCGGGCGCGCTGCGGCGGCGGCTGGTGCGAACGGGCGCCGCAGGCCTCGGCAAGGTGCTGGGCGCGTCGATGCGCAACGGCTCCTATCAGCGCGCGGTGCGGCGCATCACTCAGCCGTCATGAGCCACAGCCGCTATAATTAACCTTTGTTTATCTTCGTTTACGGCCGCTTTTGAGACTTTTACGGGTGATCCGGCCAGTAATGCGTTTTACACTTGGGGGCAAAACCACATTCCATTTTTAGCGCGCAGCCGATTCTGCCGCGCCCTGACCCTATTGAGGTGATATGAACGAGTCATACGTACTTGCTGAAGTCAGCAATGAGAACCAGACGCTGGTTGCGGTGGTTCAGCAAGGGAGCAGGGCAGCCTATTTTTATATCTATCCCGCCGAAGCCTACAGCGATCGCTATCAGGTGCGCGCCTGCTGGCTGCGCAACCTGGCCGCCGCGCCGCTGCAGGAAGATCGCGCCGCGCTGGAACAAGGGCAGCCGCCGATGCTGGCGGCGGAGTATTGCCGCAACCTGGAAGGCGAAGCGCCGCTGAACCCGGAAGGGCTGATGGTGGTGTGGAGCGAAAGCGACGACGGCGCGGCCCTGTGGTATTACGGCCAACTGCTGGCGGTGATCCCCGGTTGGAGCCTGTATATCGACCATTCGGTGTGCTATTCCGCCAGCTGCATCAAGGAGAGCCCGCTGGCTTATCCGCTCGGCTCGGCCTCGACCAACACCCAGTATGCGCAGGCGGAGAGCACCCGCCAGTTCTGGCGCAGCTGGCAGCGTGAAGAGGGCAACCCGTGGCCGAAGATGCAGCGCGATTTTCAGGCGCGCTATGAGCCGCATTTCGGCCCTTCGGTGAAGTACTACGCCATCGATCAGGGCAAGTGGCCGCCGATGGCCATCACCCAGCACGAGCGCGACGGCATCTATTACTTCCTCACCATGGGGGTCAGCATCCGGCCGATGCCGTGGGTGGAGATCCTGTTCAACGACGAGGCTTCGCGCTATCGCCGTATGGAGATGGCGATCGCCATCGACAGCCAATACATGACCGAAGACAACGCGGTGCAGATGGCCAGCGCGCTGGCCGGTTTCGCGCATGCGCCGTGGGCGCGGCTGACCTGGATCGGCGAAGGGCATACGCTGGAGTCGGACGTGGCGCCGCTGGGCTACGAAGGCTATATTTTATCGTCGTCCTTCTATCCGCATAACGCGCACCTGACTCTGCCGCAGCAGTACGGCGATCCGGTGAACCTGTTTTGGGCCAGCCCTGTGTTTACCGCTGAGCGCCAGCTGGCGCACGCCACGCCGAACGGCGGGCACGATCTGGTGAACCGGCTGCGGGAGCAGGGCGTCGACCATATTTTCCGCCCGCGCCAGCCGGTGTGCTGACGCCACTTATCTTCTGTTCGGGAGCCGCCATGACCAGCGCGCTGTTGATTATCGATGTGCAGGAAGGGTTGTTTACGCCGCCGCCGGCGGATGCCGCGGGCACCGTTGCGCGTATCAACCAACTGAGCGAGCGCGCCCGCCGGGCGGGCGTGCCGGTTGTCGTGATTCAGCACCATACGCCGGACGACGAACTGCCGCACGGCAGCGCCGCCTGGCAAGTGCTTGCGGCGCTGAAGGTGGCGCCGGGCGATCATCGGGTGGATAAAACCACGCCGGACTCGTTCCTGCGCACCTCACTGGGTGCGTTGCTGATCGCTAACGGCGTATCGCAGCTGGTGGTTTGCGGCTACTCCACGCCGTTTTGCATCGACACCACGGTGCGCAGCGCGGCGGCGCACGGCTATCCGGTGACGCTGGCGGCTGATGCCCACACCTGCCACGACAAACCCTATGCCGACGGTCTGCTGATCCGCACCCACCATAACGAGACGCTGTCGAATATCGACAGCTTCGGCGTGCCGATCCGCGCCGTGCCCGCGGCGGACATCGTGTTCTGAGAACAGAAAAACGGGGGCCTCAGCCCCCGTTCGTTATTTCAGGCCCGCCCGCCGCGCCGCCACCTTGGCCAGCGCCGCCCAGTCCAGATCCGCATCCCCCTGCGCCATCGCGTCGAGGAAGTTGTCTTTCAGCACCCCGGCGAACGGCATCGGCGTATGGCTGTCGGCGCCGGCGGCCAGCGCCAGCCCGACGTCCTTCAGCCCCAGCGCCAGCCGGAACCCGGCGGGGGAATACTTCTCGGCGGCGATCAGCGCGCCATAGCCCTGATAGGCCGGGGCGGCGAAGACGGTGCCGCCCAGCATCTGCAGGTAGTCGGCGCCGGACACGCCGTAGTTGCGCACCAGCGCGCTGCCTTCCGCCATCGCTTCAATGGCGCTGGCCAGCGTAAAGTTGGTGGCGATTTTGACCACGTTGGCCTGCGCCGGATCGGCGCCGAAGTGCCAGGTTTTCTGGCCGAGGGCATCGAACAGCGGCTGCGCTTGCTTCAGCCGCTCGCTATCGCCGGCCGCCAGAATATTCAGCTTGCCGGCGGCGGCCACGTCGACCCGCCCTAGCACCGGCGCGGCGAGATAGCCGATGCCGTGTTCCGCATGCAGCGCCGTCAAACGCTTGGCGAGTTCGACCGAGATGGTCGCCATATTGATATGCAGCGCGCCCGGTTTCATCCGTTGCAGCAACCCGCTGTCGACCACCACCTGTTGCGTGGCGGCATCGTCTGCCAGCATGGTGATCAGCACGTCGGCATCGGCCAGCTGTTCCGGCCGTTCTGCCTGCCGCGCGCCGGCGCTCACCAGCGGCTGCGCCGCCTGCGGCGAGCGGTTCCATACCGTTAAGGCGAAGCCCGCTTGCAACAGGTTGGCCGCCATGGCGCTGCCCATCCCACCCAGTCCGGCAAATCCGATCTTCATCATGCGCTCCTTTTTCAGGTTGAAGGTTTTACCCTAGCGCGCCAGGCCAGGAACGCAAATGCCGGAGTGTAACGCCGTCTTACGCGCTATTGACGCGTTGCCGCTGCGGGTATACCTTGATGCCATGAATATATCGATGCACTCCACCCACAATCAGTCATGGTGGCGCCTCTTCTGAGGCGGCACGAGTATTCACATCTCTTATTAATGCCGCCGGTTTGGCGGCATTATTTTTTGTGGCGTTGATCCGGCGGTCTACAGACCTTCAGGAGCACTGTCATGAGCTACACCATTCTTACCGGCGATCGCGCCACCGGCCCACTGCATTTAGGCCACTTCGTCGGCTCGCTGCGCCAGCGCGTGGAACTGCAGCACCAGCATAACCAAACGGTGATGGTGGCGGATCTGCAAGGTCTGACCGACAACGGTAACAACCCGCAAAAAATCAGCGCCAACGTGCTCAACGTGGTGGCCGACTATCTGGCGGTGGGCATCGATCCGCATAAGACCACGATCTGCCTGCAGTCGGCGCTGCCGGCGTTGGCCGAGCTGACGATGTACTACCTTAATCTGGTCAGCGTGGCGCGGCTGGAGCGCAACCCGACGGTGAAAAACGAAATCGCCGAGAAGGATTTCGCCCGCAGTTTGCCGGCCGGTTTTTTGATCTATCCGGTCAGCCAGGCGGCGGACATCACCGCCTTTGGCGCCACCCACGTGCCGGTCGGTGAGGATCAGCTGCCGATGCTGGAGCAAACCAATGAGATCGTGCGGCGTTTCAACCACATCGTCGGCCAACCGATATTAACGGAGTGCCGGCCGCTGTTGAGCAACGTCGGGCGTCTGCCGGGGCTGGACGGGCAGGGCAAGATGTCGAAATCGCGCGGCAACGCCATCCAGCTTGGCGCCGACGCCGACGAGGTGCACAAGGCGGTGATGAGCATGTTCACCGACCCCGGCCATCTCAACGTCAGCGATCCCGGCCGGGTGGAGGGCAACATGGTGTTCACCTACCTGGACGCCTTCTGCGAAGACGCCGCGCTGGTGGCGGATCTGAAGGCGCACTATCGCCGCGGCGGGTTGGGGGACGTGAAAATCAAACGGCTGCTGGAGGATTGCCTGCAGAGCCTGCTTGAGCCGATCCGCACCCGCCGCGCCGAATTCATCGCCGATAAAGGCGAGCTGACGCGCATCCTGCAGCACGGCACCCGCCGCGCGCATCAGGTCAGCCAGCAGACGCTGCAACAGGTCAAGACGGCGCTGGGGCTGGACTTCTTCACCCTGGCGTGAGGCGAACGCCGGGGCGGCACGCGTCACGCCCCGGCCATAAAACCATCATCCCACTGTCATAAATTTATCCGTTAATAGGTGCCCATAATGATTAGCCACTGAAACCAGAGAAATCATATGGCTCAGGCACTGTTAAAATTGGCACAGCACGACTTTCCAGGGCAGCACGCCGCCGCATCCCGCAAAGTATTATCGGTAAAGGGACTCGGCAAGGCCTACAAAGCGCAGCAGCGCGTGCTGGATGACATCAATTTCGATCTGCACGCCGGCGAATTCGTGGCGGTGATCGGCCGCTCCGGCGCGGGCAAGTCCACGCTGCTGCACACCCTGAACGGCACCATTCCTTCCAGCTGCGGCGAGATGCTGCACTTCGAAGACGATGGCGCGGCGCAGGATATCGCCCAACTGGCCGGCCGCCAGATGCGCCAGTGGCGCGCGCGCTGCGGCATGATCTTCCAGGACTTCTGCCTGGTGCCGCGGCTGGACGTGATGACCAACGTGTTGCTGGGCCGCCTGAGCCACACTTCCACTCTGAAATCCTTCTTCAAACTGTTCGATGACGCCGACCGCGCTCGCGCCATCGAGCTGTTGCAGTGGCTGAACATGCTGCCGCACGCGCTGCAGCGCGCCGAGCACCTCTCCGGCGGCCAGATGCAGCGCGTCGCCATCTGCCGTGCGCTGATGCAAAACCCACAAATCCTGCTGGCCGATGAGCCGGTCGCGTCGCTCGATCCGAAAAACACCCGCCGCATCATGGACGCGCTGCAGAAAATCAGCGAAGACGGCATCGCGGTGATGGTGAACCTGCACTCGGTCGAACTGGTGAAAGAGTATTGCTCGCGGGTGATCGGCATCGCCCACGGGAAGATCGTGTTTGACGGGCATCCTTCGCAACTGAACGAACGGATCCTGCACCAGCTGTATGGCGAAGAAGCCAATCAGATCCATTGAAGCACTTTTGACCTTTACCCTTTACACACAAGGCACACCTAATGAAAAAAGTATTGAGTCTGACCACCCTGATGGCCGGCGCGATGATGGTATTTAATGCTGCCGCAGCGGATGCGCCGAAAGAGCTGAACCTGGGCATTCTCGGCGGCCAGAACGCCACCCAGCAGATCGGCGATAACCAGTGCGTGAAGCAGTTCCTGGACAAAGAGCTGAACGTCGATACCAAGCTGCGCAACTCGTCCGACTATTCCGGCGTGATCCAGGGCCTGCTGGGCGGCAAGATTGACCTGGTGCTGAGCATGTCGCCGTCGTCGTTCGCCTCGGTCTACATCAAGGATCCGAAAGCGGTGGACATCGTCGGCATCGCGGTCGACGACGTCGACCAGTCGCGCGGCTACCACTCGGTGGTGGTGGTGAAGGCCGGCAGCCCGTACCAGAAACTGGAAGATCTGAAGGGCAAGGCCATCGGCTTCGCCGATCCGGATTCCACCTCCGGCTTCCTGATCCCGAACCAGGCGTTTAAAAAGCTGTTCGGCGGCACGGTCGACAACAAATACAACAACACCTTCTCCAGCGTCACCTTCTCCGGCGGCCACGAGCAGGACATCCTCGGCGTGCTGAACGGCCAGTTCGAAGGTGCGGTGACCTGGGCGTCGATGATCGGCGACTACAACACCGGCTACACCAGCGGCGCGTTCACCCGCATGATCCGCATGGATCATCCAGACCTGATGAAGCAGATCCGCATCATCTGGCAGTCGCCGCTGATCCCGAACGGCCCGATCCTGGTGAGCAACTCGCTGCCGGCCGACTTCAAGGCCAAAGTGGTCACCGCCATCAAGAAGCTGGATAAAGACGATCACCAGTGCTTTATCAAGGCGATGGGCGGCAAGCAGCACATCGGCGACACCACCCTGGCGGAATACCAGACCATCATCGATATGAAGCGCGAGCTGACCAAAGGCGACCGTTAATTCCCGGCTGCCCTGGCCGTCCGAATGAAGGGGTTCAGCGTGCTGAGCCCCTTGTTCCATAAAGATGGAAGACCTCTTTTGAATACCGATTTCGCACACTATTACCAACGGATCCGCAGCAAGCAAAAGCGCGAAGCGCTGCTGTGGTCGCTCGGGCTGGTGGCGCTGTACCTGGGCGCCGGCAACCTCGCCGAGTTCAACCTGCACACCGTTTGGGTGTCTATTCCGCACTTCTTCGACTACCTGGCCGAAACCATTCCGACGCTGCATTGGCCTCTGCTGTTCGCCGACGGGCGCACCGAGGGCTCGCTGGCCTACTGGGGTTACCGCCTGAATATCCAGCTGCCGCTGATCTGGGAGACCCTGCAGCTGGCGCTGGCGGCGACCATTTTCTCGGTGCTGGTGGCGACCGTGCTGGCGTTTCTGGCGGCCGGCAACACCTATACCCCGGCTTCGGTGCGGCTGGCGATCCGCACGCTGGTGGCGTTTTTGCGCACCATGCCGGAGCTGGCGTGGGCGGTGATGTTCGTGATGGCGTTCGGCATCGGCGCCATTCCCGGCTTCCTGGCGCTGGCGCTGCACACCATCGGCAGCCTGACCAAGCTGTTCTACGAATCGATCGAAACCGCCTCCAACAAACCGGTGCGCGGGCTGGCGGCCTGCGGCGCCACGCCGCTGCAGCGCATGCGCTTCGGCCTGTGGCCGCAGGTGAAACCGGTGTTTCTTTCCTACAGCTTCATGCGGCTGGAGATCAACTTCCGCCAGTCGACCATTTTGGGGCTGGTGGGGGCGGGCGGCATCGGCCAGGAGCTGATGACCAACATTAAACTCGACCGCTACGATCAGGTCAGCATGACGCTACTGTTGATTATCGTAGTGGTTTCCGTGCTCGACTACGTGTCGGGCGAGCTGCGCAAGCGCGTGGTGGAGGGGGCAAAATGATAGCGGGCACTCCGGCGTCGGCGGAAACGCTGCGCCAGTTGAAACAGCAGCATCCGGCGATCTTCGCGCAGCAGGGGCGCTACCTGCGCACCGTCGGCCTGATAGCATTGGCGATCGTGCTGTATTACGTGTTCTTCTTCCTGGTGTTCGGCATTACCTGGCCGCAGTTTATCAACGGCTGTCAGCAGCTGGGGCGCTATTTCCTGCGCATGTTCGTCTGGCACGACTTCGTCAACTGGCCGTTCATGTACTACTTTCAGCAGATCGGCATCACCATCGCCATCGTGTTCGCCGGCACCATTACCGCGTCGCTGATCGCGCTGCCGCTGTCGTTCTTCGCCGCGCGCAACGTGATGTCGACGCCGCTGCTGCGGCCGATCTCCGTGCTGGTGCGCCGCTTGCTGGACGTGCTGCGCGGTATCGACATGGCGATCTGGGGGCTTATCTTCGTGCGCGCCGTCGGCATGGGGCCGCTGGCCGGGGTGTTGGCGATCGTGATGCAGGACGTCGGGCTGCTGGGCAAACTGTACGCCGAAGGGCACGAGGCGGTGGACAAGTCCCCCAGCCGTGGCCTGACGGCGGTAGGCGCCAACGGGTTGCAGAAGCACCGCTACGGCATCTTCACTCAATCGTTCCCCACCTTCCTGGCGCTCAGCCTGTACCAGATCGAGTCCAACACCCGCTCTGCGGCGGTGCTGGGCTTCGTCGGCGCCGGCGGCATCGGCCTGGTGTACGCGGAGAACATGCGGCTGTGGAACTGGGACGTGGTGATGTTCATCACCCTGATCCTGGTGGTGGTGGTGATGATCATGGACAAGGTCTCGTCGATGCTGCGCAACAAGTACATCATCGGCGAAGACATCCCGCTGTATCAGCAAAAAAGCCAAATCGATTGAGAAACCCCTTGCCGATCCCTATACTGCCGCACATTCAAGGTGTGTGGCAGTCATTTCGTTTCGCAATGTGCGCACGTCCCCGTTAGACAAATAAGGCAATGCAATCCCATGATGAACAACGACGTGCTGCGCAGCGTGCGCTATATGCTGAGCATTAACAACGCCAAAATGGTCGAGATTATCAAACTGGACGATTTCGAGGTGGCGGTGTCGGCGATGGACGCTTACGTGATCAAAGAAGGCGAGCCGGGCTACGAGAAGTGCCCGGACGAAGTGATGGCGCACTTCCTCAACGGCCTGGTGTTCTTCAAGCGCGGCAAGGACGATAAGTTCCCGGCGCCGGCGGTTGAACTGCCAATCACCAATAACCTGGTGCTGAAAAAGCTGCGCGTGGCGTTTGAGCTGAAAGACACCGACATGCACCAGATCTTCACCGCGGTGGACTTCCGTATCTCCAAGCCGGAGCTAAGCGCGCTGTTCCGCAAAGAAGGCACCAAGAACTACCGCCCATGCGGCGATCAGATGCTGCGCTACTTCCTCAAAGGGCTGGCGCAGCGCGTTCGCGGCGAGTAACGCGCAGCGTTCACCGAACATCGGGCGCAATCGCAAGGTTGCGCTTTTTTTTTGCCGCTCTCCCGCCCGCCGTTGTTGTACTGGCTCTCAGCCATCCGCCATCGATGGTGGACGGGCCGCCCCTCCGGTTACTTTCTCATGGTCAATTCAATCCCCCCAACCATGAGGAAAGCAGGATGCCAACCATCACGAAAACCCAATCACTTTACACGTTGACCCGGCCGGTCTGGCTGGATGCGGCAGGCATGAGCAAGGGCATCGACCACGATCGTCAGCACCTGGGCATCATTCTCGCCGCCGGGGAGGTGCTGCGAGTGCGGCAGACCAACGCGGCGTTTACCGGCAAGCTCACGCTGCGCTTGCTGAATGACGACAGCAAAACGGAGGCTGAATTCAGCGTCGGCGCGAGCTGGGTCGAGGCCCAGGTCAATGCCGTCTCGGTGCCGTTCATCGATACGCCGTACGGGCAGGGCGAACCGGCGCTGGAGTTCGAGTATCCGGACACGGCGAAAGCGCTGCCGGTTTATCGCCGTGGCGAAAACGAAGCCGCATTTTTCGCCCGCTGGGACGATCGGGACGCCGAGTTTGCGCTGGTCGATGCGGAATACGCGGTATTGCTGGTGCCGAAAATCAGTAAACCGGCGCTGAAGTCGCTGGGCGAAGCGAAAAACATCGACGGGCTGATCGCCTACTATGACCGCATTTTCACCTTCTACAATGCGCTGACCGGCGTCTCGTTCGAGGCCGAACACGAATCCGATCGCAATATTCGCAACCGCTACTTTATGAAGGCCGATAAACACGGCGCCGGCGCCGCGTATTACGGCGGGCGCTGGACGGCGGAAACCAGCAACTCGGTCAGCAGCTTCTGGCTGACGCCGAAAGACAGCAACTGGGGTAGCCTGCATGAGATCGCGCACGGCTATCAGGGGCACTTTATGGGCGACAAATATTTCTCCACCGGTGAGATGTGGAACAATATTTACGCCGCTTGCTATCAGGACGTGATGCTGGGAGAGCGCAAATACCAGGAAGGGTGGCTGTATAACTACGGCAACGCGGCCGGCGTCGAGAAGAAAATCGTCGATCTGATCGCTCAGGGCACGCCGCTCAACCAGTGGGATCTGCGCTCCAAGCTGTTCTTCGCGATGCTGATGGTCGACAAGGCAGGCAAGAACGCCTTCACGCACTTTAACCAGCAGTATCGCCAAAGCTGCAATACGCCGGGCTTCGTGCCGTCCGAACATGCCTTGCTGGATCTGCTGTCGGCAAGCTTCGCCGCGGCCGGCGAGCAAATCGACGTGACGCCGTTCGTCGAGTTGACCGGCGGCGTGATCACCCAAGCGCAGCGCGATCTCAACGCGTTCAGCCACGCCAAGGCGGTGTACCCACTCTATCAACTGGTGGATGCGCAGAGTTTGCCGGCGGTGCAGGCACAGCTGAAGCTGGATTCCTCCCTGCGGCTGGTCGATTCCTGTCAGCTCAAGGCGAGCGGCCTGAAAGGCGATGTCGCCCTGAGTCTGGATATCGATGACTTTGCGCAGATCTACGGTGAGGATCTGGTGCTGATGGAAGGGGCGCGCTATGCCCACAAGGTCCGTATCGACGCGCCGACCCTGGCCCTGAATGCGTTGCCGATCGGCGTGTACACCCTGCGGTTACCGACCGGCAAGGATCGCAAATATCGGCCAACGGCGGGTTACCTGACGGTGAAGCAGGGGAAAAACGCGGTAACGCTTCGCTTCGAACGCAAAGCCGCTTCGCCGATCGTTTCACAGGAGATCGCTCTGTTGGGCCTGAGCGATGCGGTCTTCGCCACCGTGGTCGTCGATCGCGCCAAGGGCGCAGTGGTGGTTGACGTGACCAGTACCACGCCGCATTCCTACTTCCCCGGTGAAACCTATGCCCGGGTGACGTTGCGCGATCGGCAGGGCGCGGTGCGCTTCACTAAGGAGATTCAGGGCACTCAGGCTACGTTGAGTCACGACGAACTGCCGTTTGCCGAGGGCGATGACATCGAGATTTACCATGTGGAGCCGAGCCGGGTGCGCTTGAATCCGGCGGCGGCCGGCGTCATCGACAACAAAAACAAAATCAACGTGCTGCGTATCGAAAAAAGCGGGCTGAAAAATCCGGCGTTGCCCGGCGATCCCGAACAAGCGCTGCTGGCGCGCCTGGAACAGGCGGCGCAGCGTTTGCGCCGCCTGCTGCCGGCCTACTACGCGCCGTCGTCGTCGTTCAAGGACGATATTTATCTGGCGATCGGCGCCTTCGCCGAGCCGCAGCGCGAGTCGCTGTTGGCGACCTACCGGGATTGCCTGCCCGCCGACAATACGCCGCCGGACGCTAACGTCGGCAATGCGTTTACCGTGGTTTGCAAAGGGATCGGCGATCGCCAGTTTCTGACCGGCGCCGTCGATCTGGTGAAGAAAACCGTGACCGTGACGCTGGCGGCGGGGATTGCCCACCACTACTTTGCCGACAGCTACGCCTTCCTCAGCGTGACGGATGCGGACGGTAACACCTTGCTCAGCTACGACGTCATCGGCAGCCAAAATCAGCCGGCTAAAACCTGGGTGCTGCCGCTGTCGGGTTACGGCGGTGAGGTGATCCACCTGCGGCATGAAGAGCCGGACAACCGTCTGGCGATCGTTAACGAGATGCAGCACGTGCGGTTGGCGGAGAAGGGCAAGCAACAGACCTACTGCATTACCTCGATCGGTTTGAAACGTATCAACGACTGATCCACATCCCCCTCCCGGGGCGGCGAGCGTCGTCGCCCCGATTTTCCTCTGCATCATCCCCTTATTGCACTCTTTTTGTTCTCCCGCTGCGCGCCGCTGGTGCAGGCCGTTCGCCGTCGTCGTCATAAGTTTTAATTATAATTTATTGAAATCATGAGATTAAAAATTGGCACGCCGGTTGCTCTGTTGAATCCCATCTTGTGTACCAGATGGAATTCAGCCGATGAGCGACCCTGTTGAAACGTGCGGTTTTACCCTCAGTGAATGGCAGCACCATTATCAAACCCGTCCGGCGGGCGAGCGCCTCGCCTGCGTCAGCGCCACGATCGAAGCGCTGGTCGCCGATTTGGATTCAGACGACAACGCCTGGCTGTATCTCGCCACCCCGGCGCAGCGCGAGCGGCAGTATCGGCAACTGGCACAGAGGCTCGAAGCAGTCGCCGGCGATCTCAGCCGCCTGCCGCTGTTCGGCGTGCCCTTCGCCATCAAAGACAATATCGACGTCGGCGGCTGGCCGACCAGCGCCGCCTGCCCGGCGTTCACCTATCAGGCCGCGGCGGACGCCACCGTGGTCGCCAACCTGCGCGCCGCCGGGGCGATCGCCCTCGGTAAAACCAACCTCGACCAGTTCGCTACCGGGTTGGTGGGCACCCGCTCACCTTATGGCGCAGTGGTCAACAGCTTCGACAGCCGCTACGTCAGCGGCGGTTCCAGCTCCGGCTCCGCCTCGGTGGTGGCGCGCGGCCTGGTGCCGTTCGCGCTGGGCACCGACACCGCCGGTTCGGGGCGCGTGCCCGCCGGGTTCAATAACATCGTCGGGCTGAAGCCGACCAAAGGGCGGTTGTCCAACCGCGGCGTGGTGCCGGCCTGCCGGTTGAACGATACGGTGTCGGTCTTCGCGCTGACGGTGGCCGATGCCGCGCAGGTGGCGGAACTGGCGAGCGGCTTTGACCCGGCAGACCCGTATTCCCGCCCCGATCCGCATACCGCGCCGGCGGATATCCCCGCCGCGCCGCGTTTTGCCGTTCCCGCCCAGCTGGAGTTTTTCGGTGACGTGCAGGCCGAGCGGGCGTTTCACCGCGCATTGGCGCAGCTGCAGGCGGGCGGAGCCACGCTGGAGCCCCTCGATTTCGCGCCGTTTCGCACCCTGGCGGAGCAGCTGTATTACGGCCCCTGGGTGGCGGAGCGCACCGTGGCGATTGAGCAGGTGCTGGACGCGAGCCCGCAGGCTATCGACCCGGTGGTGCGCGGCATCGTCGGCAACGGCCTGGGCTACAGCGCCTGCGACGCCTACAAGGCGGAATACCTGCGCGCCGAGCTGGCGCGGCAGATCGCCCAGCGGCTGGCGCCGTTCGACGCGCTGGTGGTGCCGACCGCGCCCACTATTCGCACCCTGGCGGAGATGGCGCAGGAGCCGGTGCTGTTCAATTCACAGTTCGGCACTTACACCAATTTCACCAACCTGGCCGATCTGAGCGCGCTGGCGCTGCCGGGGCCGCTGCGCGAAGACGGGCTACCGGCGGGCATCACCCTGATTGCGCCCGCCTGGCATGACCGGGCGCTGGCGGCGTTTGGCCTGCGCTGGCAACGGCAAAGCGCCTTGCCGCTCGGGGCAACCGGCCGGGCATTGCCGCCGCAGCCGGCGCCGGCCCCGTCTTCGGGACACGTGCGTCTGGCGGTAGTGGGCGCTCACCTCAGCGGTATGCCGCTCAACGTCCAGCTGACGCAGCGCGACGCGGTGCGGGTGGAGCAAACCGTCACCGCCCCCTGTTACCGCCTGTACGCGCTGGCCGATACCGAGCCGCCGAAGCCGGGGCTGGCGCGCGCGGCGCAGGGAGCGGCGATCCGTCTTGAGCTGTGGGACATTCCGCTGGCCCGTTTCGGCGAGTTTGTGGCGGAAATTCCGGCGCCCTTGGGTATCGGCACGCTGCTGCTGGCGGACGGCCGGCGGGTGAAGGGGTTTATCTGCGAAGCCTGGGCGCTGGAAGGCGCCACGGATATTACCGAGTTTGGCGGCTGGCGCGACTATCTCGCCGGCGTTAAGGGGGCATGAACATGTTTACTACCGTACTGATCGCTAACCGCGGCGAAATAGCCTGCCGCGCCATTCGCACCCTGAAACGCCTGGGCGTCACCAGCGTGGCGGTTTATTCCGACGCCGACCGCAATGCGCCGCACGTCACCGAAGCCGACAGGGCGGTGGCGCTCGGCGGCGACAAGGCCGCCGACAGCTACCTGAGCATCGACAAGATCCTTGCGGCGGCGGCAGCCACCGGCGCGCAGGCGATCTACCCCGGCTACGGCTTTTTGTCCGAGAGCGCCGAGTTTGCCGACGCCTGCGAGGCGGCGGGCATCGCCTTTATCGGCCCGACGGCGGCGCAGATGCGCGAGTTCGGTCTCAAGCACCGGGCGCGCGAGCTGGCGGCGTTGGCCGGGGTGCCGATGACGCCGGGCACCGGCTTGCTGGAGAGCGTGGAGCAGGCGGTTGCCGCCGCCGCGCGCATCGGCTACCCGGTGATGCTGAAAAGCACCGCCGGCGGCGGCGGCATCGGCCTGACGCGCTGTGACGACGAGGCGGCGCTGCGCGAGGCGTACGACAGCGTCAAACGGCTGGGAGAGCAGTTCTTCCGCGACGCCGGCGCCTTTATCGAACGCTTCGTCGATCGGGCGCGCCACGTCGAGGTACAGATTTTCGGCGACGGCCAGGGGCGGGTTGCGGCGCTCGGCGAGCGCGACTGCTCGCTGCAGCGCCGCAACCAAAAAGTGGTGGAGGAAACCCCGGCGCCACACCTGCCGGCGGCGACCCGCCAGGCGCTGCATCGGGCAGCGGTGGCGCTGGGCGAGTCGGTGAACTATCGCAGCGCCGGCACCGTGGAATTTATTTACGACGCCGCGCGCGACGAGTTTTACTTCCTCGAAGTGAACACCCGCTTACAGGTCGAGCACCCGGTCACCGAGATGGTCACCGGCCTGGATCTGATCGAATGCATGCTGCAGGTGGCGGCGGGCGATGCGCTGGATTGGGCGGCGTTGCAACGCGCGCCGCAGGGCGCGGCGATCGAAGTGCGCCTCTATGCCGAAGATCCGCTGAAGAACTTCCAGCCCAGCCCCGGCGTGCTGACCGAGGTGCATTTCCCCGCCGACGTGCGCCTCGACGGTTGGGTGGCGACCGGCAGCGAAGTCTCGGCGTTTTACGACCCGATGATCGCCAAGCTGATCGTACACGGCGCTGACCGCGCGCAGGCGCTGGAAAAACTGCGCGTGGCGCTGGCGGCGACCCGTTTGCACGGCATCGCCACCAACCTCGATTATCTGCGGCAGGTGATCGCCACGCCGCAATTTCAGCGCGGCGACGTTTGGACGCGCCTGCTGGACGATTTGCATTACCAGCCGCACTGCCTCGAAGTGCTGCAACCCGGCACCTACAGCAGCGTGCAGGACTATCCCGGCCGCCTCGGCTATTGGGACATCGGCGTGCCGCCGTCCGGCCCGATGGACGACTTCGCGTTCCGGCTGGCCAACCGCATCGTCGGCAACCACCCGGCGGCCGCCGGGCTGGAGTTCACCCTGCAGGGGCCGACGCTGCGCTTTCACTGCGACGCCACCATCGCGCTGACGGGTGCCAGCTGCCCGGCCGATCTGGACGGCGAAGCGGTCGCCTACTGGCGGCCGATCGCGGTGCGGGCCGGGCAGGTGCTGACGCTGGGGCGCGCCACGCACGGTTGCCGCACCTATCTGGCGGTACGCAACGGCTTCGACGTGCCGGTGTATCTCGGCAGCCGCTCCACCTTCGCGCTCGGCCAGTTCGGCGGCCACGCCGGGCGCACCTTGCGCGTGGCGGACATGCTGGCGATCGCTCAACCGGCGCTGGCCGCCAGCACCACGCCGGCGCCGATCGCCGCGCCGCAGGCGATGGACGACAGCCTGATCCCGCACTACGGCGACCAGTGGCACATCGGCGTGCTGTACGGGCCGCACGGCGCGCCGGACTTTTTCACCGCCGAATCGATAGAGGCCTTCTTCGCCACCGACTGGCAGGTGCATTACAACTCCAATCGCCTCGGCGTGCGCCTGGCGGGGCCGAAGCCCGAGTGGGCGAGAGAGGACGGCGGCGAAGCCGGTTTGCATCCTTCCAATGTGCACGACTGCGAGTACGCCATCGGCGCGATCAATTTCACCGGCGACTTCCCGGTGATCCTGACCCGCGACGGGCCGAGCCTCGGCGGCTTCGTCTGCCCGGTGACCATCGCCAAGGCCGAGCTGTGGAAAGTGGGGCAGGTGAAGCCGGGCGACCGCATCCGGTTCCATCCGATCGGTTTTCGCCAGGCGCAGTCGCTGGAACAGGCGCAGCTCGGCAGCATCGAAGCGCTGGCGGCGGTGAAGGCCATCACCCTGCCGCCGCCGGATCTGGCCCCGGCGGATACCGTTTCCGCCGCGGTGCTGGCGGCGCTGCCGGCGGCGGAAGGGCGCCCGGCGGTGGCGTATCGCCAGGCGGGAGACGGCTACATCCTGATGGAGTACGGCGACAACGTGCTCGATCTGGCGCTGCGGCTGCGCATTCATCTGCTGATGCAGTCGCTGCGGCAGGAGGCGATACCGGGCGTGGCGGAGCTGGCGCCGGGCGTGCGTTCGCTGCAGATCCGCTACGACAGCCGGCTGATAAGCCAGGCCGATCTGCTGCAGCGCCTGCTGGCGCGCGAACGGGCGCTGGGGGACGTCAGCCGCCTGAAGGTGCCGACGCGCACCGTCTGGCTGCCGATGGCGTTCGAGGATTCGGCCACGCTGGGGGCGGTCGATCGCTATCAGCAGACGGTGCGCGCTTCGGCGCCCTGGCTGCCGAACAACGTCGATTTCATTCAGCGTATCAACGGCCTGAGCCGACGCGAGCAGGTGCGCGACATCCTGTTCGACGCCAGCTACCTGATCCTCGGATTGGGAGACGTCTACCTCGGCGCACCCTGCGCGGTGCCGCTCGATCCGCGCCATCGCCTGCTGAGCTCCAAATACAACCCGGCGCGCACCCACACCGCCGAAGGGACGGTCGGCATCGGCGGCATGTACATGTGCATCTACGGCATGGATTCGCCGGGCGGTTACCAGCTGGTGGGGCGCACGCTGCCGATCTGGAACAAATTCCTCAAAAACCCGCAGTTCACCGCCGGTGAACCCTGGCTGCTGCGCTTCTTCGATCAGGTGCGCTTCTACCCGGTCAGCGAGCAAGAACTGGACGAGCAGCGCGAAGCGTTCCGCGAAGGGCGCATGCAGGTGCGCATCGAAGAGAGCGAATTCGACTTCGCCGCCTACACCGATTTCCTGGCCGACAACGCCGGGGCGATCGCCGACTTCCAGCATCGCCAGCAGCAGGCGTTCAACGCCGAAGTGGCGCGCTGGCGCAGCGATGACGACGAGGCCGAGGCGCAGCTGTTGCCGCCGGTTGAAGAAGACGCGATCGACGGCGATCTGGTCAGCGCCGATCTGAACGGCAGCGTGTGGAAGATCCTGGTGGAGCCGGGGCAGGCGGTGGCGGCCGGGCAGCCGCTGATCGTGGTCGAGGCGATGAAGATGGAATTGGCGGTCACCGCGCCGCGCGCCGGGATCGTCAAACGCATCAGCTGCCGGCAGGGGCGGCCGGTCGGGCCGGGCGACGCCCTGCTGTGGCTGGAAAAAGCGATCTGAATGGAGGGGCGAGGATGCAAATCACCAACGGAGAGCACAAGGCGCGGCCGGAGGGGCTGGCGGAGCGCATTTATCTGCAGCTCAAGGCCGACATCTTCGAGTTTCGCCTGCTGCCGGGCGATCGCTTCAGCGAAAGCGACGTGGCGCAGCGCATGGCGGCCAGCCGCACGCCGGTGCGTCAGGCGTTGTTTCGACTCGAGCGCGAAGGCTATGTCGAGGTGCTGTTTCGCAGCGGCTGGCAGGTGCGGCCGTTCGATTTCGCCTACTTCGAAGAGCTGTACGACCTGCGCATCGTGCTGGAACAAGAGGCGGTGAAACGGCTGTGCGAATGGCCGGCCGGGGAAACGCCGGCCGCGCTGGCGGCGCTGAACCGTTTTTGGACCGAAGCGCCGCGTCTGGCGGACGGCCAGGCGGTGTCGCAGCACGACGAGCAGTTTCATCAGGCGTTGGTGGCCGCGGCGGGCAACGGCGAAATGGCGCGCATCCACCGCGAGCTGACCGAAAAGATCCGCATCATTCGCCGACTGGATTTCACCCAGCAGGCGCGGGTGGACGCCACCTACCGCGAACACGCCGCCATTTTGCAGGCGATCCTGCAGCGGCAAAGCGGGGTGGCGCAAGCGCTGCTCGGCGAGCATATCGCCGTCAGCAAGGCAGAGGTACGAAAAATAACGCTGCACATGTTGCACCAGGCGCGGGCCCAGCAGCCGGCGCGCTCGGCGTAACGATTTTGATTTCACACACATCAGGAGTTTGAACTATGCAACGTCGTCGTTTTATCAAAGCTTTTGCGCTGTCCGCCGCCGCTGTCGGCCTGGGCCTGGCCTGGAGCGCGCAGGCCGCCGACACCATCAAGGTCGGCATTCTGAGTTCGCTCTCCGGCACCATGGCGATTTCCGAGACGCCGCTGAAGGATGTGGCGCTGATGACCATCGACGAGATCAACGCCAAAGGCGGGGTGCTCGGCAAAAAGCTGGAGCCGGTGGTGGTGGATCCGGCCTCCAACTGGCCGCTGTTCGCCGAAAAGGCGCGCCAGCTGCTGAGCCAGGACAAGGTGGCGGCGGTGTTCGGCTGCTGGACTTCGGTGTCGCGCAAGTCGGTGCTGCCGGTGTTTGAGGAGCTGAACGGGCTGCTGTTCTACCCGGTGCAATACGAAGGCGAAGAGATGTCGCCGAACGTGTTCTATACCGGCGCGGCGCCGAACCAGCAGGCGATCCCGGCGGTGGAATACCTGCTGAGCGAGGACGGCGGCGGCGCCAAGCGCTTCTTCCTGCTGGGCACCGATTACGTCTATCCGCGCACCACCAACAAGATCCTGCGCGCCTTCCTGCACAGCAAAGGCGTGCAGGACAAGGATATCGAAGAGGTCTACACGCCGTTCGGCTACAGCGATTACCAGACCATCGTCGCCAACATCAAAAAATTCGCCGCCGGCGGCAATACGGCGGTGATCTCCACCATCAACGGCGACTCCAACGTGCCGTTCTACAAAGAACTGGCCAACCAGGGCGTCAAGGCCACCGACGTGCCGGTGATCGCCTTCTCGGTCGGCGAGGAAGAGCTGCGCGGCATCGACACCAAGCCGCTGGTGGGCAACCTGGCGGCCTGGAACTACTTCGAATCGCTGGATAACCCGACCAACAAGCGGTTTGTCAGCCAGTGGAAAGCCTACGCCAAGGCGCACAACCTGCCGAATTACGCCACCGCGGTGACCAACGATCCGATGGAGGCCACCTACGTCGGCCTCCATATGTGGGCGCAGGCGGTGGAAAAGGCCGGCACCACCGACGTCGATAAGGTGCGCGCGGCGATGGCCGGGCAAACCTTCGCCGCGCCGTCGGGCTTCACGCTGACCATGGACAAGACCAATCACCACCTGCACAAGCCGGTGATGATCGGCGAGATCGAGGGCAACGGCCAGTTCAACGTGGTGTGGCAGACCGAGGCACCGGTGCGCGCGCAGCCGTGGAGCCCGTATATCGCCGGCAACGACAAAAAACCGGATTACCCGGTGAAAGGCGGCAAGTAACGTCACTCAGCGCCGGCGCGGCCCAACGCCCGCCGGCCCAACAGAAGAGGCAGCTGATGCAATCTCCGTTTTTATCCTCTCTGCGCGTCGGGCTGTGGCTGCTGTGCGCCTGGCCCCTGCTGGCGCAGGCCGGGCCGGCCGATGAGTTTGCGGCGGCCAACCGTGCGCAGCAGGCCAAGTTGCTGCAGGCCTGGGCGGCCGAGCCGGACGCCGCGCGCCTGCCGCTGCTGCAGGGGCTGCAGCAGGAAACCGTGGCGATCGACGGGGCGAAGCGCGCCTTTATCCGCCAGGGCGATCGCTATCTGCCGCTCGAGGGCGAGGCGGCCCCGGTTGGCGAACCGAAGAAGGTGTGGCTGAACAACCGGCTGCGCATTCTGATCGCCAACGCGTTGTCGGCGCAGCGGCTGGTCAGCGCGGACGCGGCGGTGCGGCTGCAGGCGGCGACCGCGCTGCAGCGCGAAGCGCAGGGCGAGCAGTTGCCGCTGTTGACCCGGCGGTTGGCGCAGGAGAAAGACCCGCAGGTACGCGACGCGCTGAGCATTGCGCTGGCGAACCTGCAATTGACCGACGCCAGCCCGCAGGTGCGCTTCAATGCGGTGCGGCTGCTGGGGGAATCGGGCGAGCCGGAAACCCGCGCGCGGCTGCAGGCGTTGACCGACGCCGCTCACGAGCCGGACGCCGCGGTGCGCGCCGAGGCGCAACGCAGCCTGCAGCGGGTGCAGCATCGCCTGATGATCGGCGATCTGCTCGGCCAGGCGTTCAGCGGCCTGTCGCTCGGCTCGATCCTGCTGCTGGCGGCGCTCGGGCTGGCGATCACCTACGGCCTGCTCGGCGTCATCAATATGGCGCACGGCGAAATGCTGATGCTCGGCGCCTATTCCGCTTACCTGGTGCAGGGGCTGTTTCAGCAGTTTGCGCCGCACTGGCTGGCGCTCTACCCGCTGGCGGCGCTGCCGGTGGCGTTCGCCATCACCGCCGGGATCGGCATGCTGCTGGAGCGCACGGTGATCCGCCACCTGTATGGCCGGCCGCTGGAAACCCTGCTGGCCACCTGGGGCATCAGCCTGGTGCTGATCCAACTGGTGCGGGTGCTGTTCGGCGCGCAGAACGTCGAGGTCGCCAACCCGGCGTGGCTGTCGGGCGGCGTGCAGCTGCTGCCGAACCTGGTGCTGCCGTGGAACCGCATCGCGGTGATCGCGTTCGTGCTGTTGGTGCTGGCGCTGACCTGGCTGCTGCTGAACAAGACCCGGCTCGGCATGAACGTGCGCGCGGTGACGCAAAACCGCGCGATGGCGGCCTGCTGCGGCGTGCCCACCGGGCGGGTGGACATGCTGGCCTTCGGGTTGGGATCCGGCATCGCCGGGCTCGGCGGGGTGGCGCTGTCGCAGTTGGGCAACGTCGGGCCGGAGCTGGGGCAAGGTTACATCATCGATTCGTTCCTGGTGGTGGTGCTCGGCGGCGTCGGCCAACTGGCGGGGACGGTGGCGGCGGCCTTCGGCCTCGGCATCGTCAACAAGATCCTCGAGCCGCAGATCGGCGCCGTGCTGGGCAAGATCCTGATCCTGGTGCTGATCGTTCTGTTTATTCAAAAGCGCCCGCAGGGGCTGTTCGCCCTCAAGGGCAGGGTGATTGACTGATGAGCCAACCATTGACCGTAACCGGCGTACAGAAAGCGCCTCGGCTGGCGTTGAGCATCGGCGTGCTGGCGTTGCTGGTGCTGCTGGTGATGCCGTTCATGACGCTGTTGCCGGCGGATCATCCGCTGGCGGTGTCCACCTATACCCTGACGCTGGCGGGCAAGATCCTGTGCTACGCGGTGGTGGCGGTGGCGCTCGATCTGGTGTGGGGCTATGCCGGGCTGCTGTCGCTCGGCCACGGGCTGTTCTTCGCGCTCGGCGGCTACGCCATGGGCATGTACCTGATGCGGCAGGCGGCGGGCGACGGGCTGCCGGCGTTTATGGCGTTCCTCTCCTGGAATGAGCTGCCGTGGTTCTGGAGCGGCACCCAGCATTTCGCCTGGGCGCTGTGCCTGATCGTGCTGGTGCCGGGCCTGCTGGCTTTCCTGTTCGGCTACTTCGCCTTCCGCTCGAAAATCAAAGGGGTGTATTTCTCGATCATGACCCAGGCGCTGACCTATGCCGGCATGCTGCTGTTCTTTCGCAACGAAACCGGCTTCGGCGGCAATAACGGCTTTACCGGTTTCACCACGCTGCTCGGCTTTCCCATCACCGCCGCCGGCACGCGGGTGGCGCTGTTCCTGGCTACGGTGCTGCTGCTGGCCGCCAGCCTGGCCATCGGCTTTGCGCTGGCGCGCAGCAAGTTCGGCCGGGTGCTGACCGCGGTGCGCGATGCGGAAAACCGGCTGACCTTCTGCGGCTACGATCCGAAGGGCTTCAAGCTGTTCGTCTGGACGCTGTCGGCGGTGCTGTGCGGGCTGGCCGGCGCGCTCTATGTGCCGCAGGTCGGCATCATCAACCCCGGCGAAATGTCGCCGACCAACTCGATCGAGGCCGCCATCTGGGTGGCGCTCGGCGGGCGCGGCACGCTGGTGGGGCCGCTGCTCGGCGCCGGCATCGTCAACGGCGCCAAGAGCTGGTTTACCATGGCCATTCCCGAATACTGGCAGTTATTCCTCGGCCTGATGTTTATCGTCGTCACGCTGTTTCTGCCCAAAGGGGTGATCGGCCTGCTGCGCCGGAGGAAAACCTCATGAAAGCGATGCAAGTGACCGACGAGCTGTTTACCCACCCGCTGCCGGCGGATAAATACCGGCAGCAAACCGATCCGGTGCTGCAGCTCGACAACGTCAACGTCAGCTTCGACGGTTTTCGCGCGCTGACCGATCTATCGCTGCGCATTGGCGTCGGCGAACTGCGCTGCGTGATCGGCCCCAACGGCGCCGGCAAGACCACGCTGATGGATGTGATCACCGGCAAGACCCGGCCGGACAGCGGCAGGGTGTTTTACGATCAGACCGTCGATCTGACCCGGCTGGCGCCGATGCAGATCGCCCACGCCGGCATCGGCCGCAAGTTTCAAAAACCGACGGTGTTCGAGGCGCTGACGGTGTTCGAAAATCTGGAGATCGCGCAGAAAACCCGCAAGTCGGTGTGGGCCTGCCTGCGCGCCCGCCTGAGCAGCGAACAGCGCGACCGCATCGACGAGATGCTGAAGACCCTGCGGCTGGGGCATGAACGCCACCGGCCCGCCGGGCTGTTGTCCCACGGGCAAAAACAGTTTCTCGAGATCGGCATGCTGCTGGTGCAGGAGCCGCACCTGCTGCTGCTCGACGAACCGGCGGCCGGCATGACCGACGCCGAAACCGACTACACCGCCGAACTGTTCCGCGAGCTGGCGGGCAAGCATTCGCTGATGGTGGTGGAGCACGATATGGGGTTTGTGGAAACCATCGCCGATCGCGTGACGGTGCTGCACCAGGGGCAGGTACTGGCGGAAGGATCGCTGGCGCAGGTGCAGGCCGACGAACGGGTGATTGAGGTATATCTGGGGCGCTGAGGAGGCGTAATCATGCTGCAGGTAGAAGAATTGAATCAGTATTACGGCGGCAGCCACATTCTGCGCGGCCTGTCGTTCGAGGCGCGCATCGGCGAGGTGACCTGCCTGCTGGGGCGCAACGGCGTGGGCAAGACCACGCTGCTGAAATGCCTGATGGGGCTGGTCCCGGCGCGCAGCGGCAGCGTCCGTTGGCAGGGCGAAACCATCACCGTTAAAAAACCGCATCAGCGGGTGCGGGCGGGCATCGCCTATGTGCCGCAGGGGCGGGAGATTTTCCCGCGCCTGACGGTCGAGGAAAATCTGCTGATGGGGCTGGCGCGCTTTTCCGGCGCCGCTGCACGCACGGTGCCGGATCCGATCTATGAACTGTTTCCGGTGCTGCGGCAAATGAAGGATCGGCGCGGCGGCGATCTCTCCGGCGGGCAGCAGCAGCAGCTGGCGATCGGCCGGGCGCTGGCCTGCCGGCCGCAGCTGCTGATCCTCGACGAGCCGACGGAAGGGATCCAGCCTTCGGTGATCAAGGAGATCGGCGCGGTGATCAAACAGCTGGCGGCGCGCGGCGATATGGCGATCCTGCTGGTGGAACAGTTCTATGACTTTGCCGCCGATCTGGCGGATAGCTATCTGGTGATGTCGCGCGGCAGCATCGTGCAGCGCGGCGCCGGCAGCAATATGGAACAGGACGGCGTACGCGGGCTGGTGGCGATTTGACGTTGGATCAGCTGAAAAAGGATCGGCTGAGCGGATCTCGGGAATGATGCAGCACTCTGATGATATTCACCTCCCGCCTGTGCTGACGAAAATAAATCAGGTGGTTGGCGACGGGCAATACCCATAGGCCGGGGCCGATTGCATCGATGTTTCTGCCGAGTTGGTGGTGGCTAAGGTTATCGAAAGCCTGTGCAGGTGGCGCAGATAATCTTCGGCCACCTGTAAGCCAAAGTGCGCCAATCCGTAAAAATAGATCTCTTCCATATCGTCCAAGGCTTTTGGGCGGACGGTTACTTTCCTGCGCATCCTTTTGCTTTGCTCCGTATTCTTTCCATGAACACATCACGATCCCATTCGACGGCTTCGCCGCTGTTCTCTCCTTCGGCAATCAGGCGCCTAAGCTCTTCCAGTTTTGAGGCGGCGGTACGTTCGCGCAAAGTGCGCACGGATTCGCGGATGACTTCGCTGGGCGTGCGGTAATCGCCGCTGGCCACCAGGTCTTCGACGAAGCTACGCAGTTCGTCACCCAGATCTACCGTTAATGTTCTGCCCATTATTCCTCCTCACTTTCGGCTATGCTGCGTCATTGTAAGATTAGTTCTTACATTGTGCACGTCAAACTCTCAGGATCTCGACTGCGGCACCGCCATGATGGTGGAAGCCGCAAGTTTATTAATTAAGGATAACCCATGAACGAAATCACTGTGTCACGCCTCGGTTGCATCGTCCTGTCCCTGTTTCCGGCCCTGTGGGGGCTGTTCAGCCTGTTGAACAATACGGCGGATTTCGCCGGCACCGCGCGCAATGCGGTGGGGCCATTGCTTGCCATGCAGGATACCTATCAGACACCGGGGCTGATGTGGCGCGCGATCGGCGCCGACTGGGCCTGTATGTTGGGGTTGGCTGTCATCACCACGCTGGAAACGCTGGCCGGCCTATTCGCGGCCGCAGGCGTGGTGCTGATGATCGGGCGATTTAAAGACCCTTACGCCGCCTTCGCCAAGGGCAAAATCTGGGCGATGCTGGGGGCGCTTTGCGCGATCGCGGTGTGGGGCGTCGGCTTTATGGTGGTCGCCGGCGACTGGTTTATGGCCTGGCAGGCCAAGCAGGATCCGCTGGCGGTGCAGCTGGGGGCACTGATCTACCTGGCGCCCAATGCGTTTGCCTTGCTGTTCCTGATGCTGCAGCGGGAGCCGCGCTAAACGAAGGCGGAGCGGGGCGCGGTTACAGCGCCTTGCTCATATACCAGATGCCTATCGAGCCCTGGGCGCTGGTGTAGCAGGTCTCGCCACAAATGCGCAATCCCTGGCGCTGATAAAAGCGTTGGGCGCCGGTGTTGCGTTGCAGTACCTCCAGCCACAGCGTCTTCTGCCGGCGCTCGATGGCCCGCTGCTGCACTTGTTCGAACAGGCGCTGGCCATAGCCGTTGCCGGCATGGCCCGGCAGGAAATAGATTTTCTGCAGCTCTGCGCCGCGGGTTTGCGTTGGCGCCAGCAAGCTGTCGACATTGAGCCGCGCATAGCCGACCAGGGCGTCATCCTCATAGGCCAACAGCCAGCACACGTCGGGATCGCGCAGCGTCCGTTCCAGCGCGGAGACGGCAAAATCCTCGGCCAGAAAGGCCTCCAGCTCGTGCGGGTAGCGCCACAGCTCACCGAAGTGCGCGCGATAGGTGCGGATGCCGATATCGCGTACCTGCGTTAAATCTTCCAGCAATGCCTGACGGACGGTGAACATCTGTGCCCCTTTGAGTAAGAAAAATTACAGCCGTTGTTCCAGATGCCGGTGGGGCACCATCGCCTGATGCAAAATGGCAAGAACGGTGATGCCGGCAGGGCGGCTGCGGTAGTAGATCCTATGGCTGGCGTAAGGAAAACTGCGTATCTCTTCGCCCAGATCGTGAAAGTGGGCTTTACCCGCTTCCGGCATGTCCGCCAGATGATGCATGATCTCTCTCAACTGCTCAAGATAGCGGCGAGATTGCGTTTGGCCCCAGTGCTCGACGGTGAAATGGCGAATAGCCAGCAGATCTTGTTGGGCTTGCGGGGTGAGGCGAAACGCGGGCATATCAGTCGGTTTCATCGGTGAGCAGACGGTTGAAGAAGGCATCACCGTCTACCGCCTTACCGGCGTCTTCCTCGGCGGTAGCCTGCGCGATTTTTTGCTGCAGTGCGCGTAGTTTGAGATCTTCCAGCGCCTGGTAGTCTTCTACCGACATGACGACGGCGACCGGTTTGCCGTTGCGATTGATTTGCACCGGCTCACGCTGCGCCTTGAGCAGCAAATCGCCGAATTGGGTTTTGGCCTCGTTCGCGCTGAGTGCGTACATTTAATCGCTCCAATTAATTAAATCGTTCGATTTAACCATTATACGGTGCGATGAAAAAAGCACCAATGTTATTCCGGCGGGCAGGTTTCGTTGGACAGATGTCTCGGCGTTTCGCGGCGAAAACCCAGGCCGATGATGCGGCCGAACAGGCGCGGCAGCCAGCGGCTGTTGCCGACGCGGGCGATCAGGCGCGATCCGCCCGCCGCGCGGCGTTCGCCCGGCTTGCGCTGGCTCATTTTGATCTGCAAAAACTGGATGGCCCGGGTGGGGAATTCGCGCCGGCGCTGCACGCTCAGCAGATGCTTCAGCTGCAGCCGATGCTGGCGCAGCGGCGGGATCAGGGCGTTGGCGGCGGCCACCGCGTCCTGAATCGCCAGGTTGACGCCCACGCCGCCGATCGGCGACATGGCGTGCGCGGCGTCACCGATGCACAGCACCCCCGGTTTGGCCCAGCGATCCAGACGATCGATGCGGATGCTCAGCAGCTTCACCTGATCCCACTCGACGATCTCCTGCAGGCGATCGTCCTGGAATGGCGCCACCTCGGCGAGGTGCAGCAAAAATTTCTCCAGACCGTTGCGGCGGATCGCGTCGAAGCTGCCTTTATCGATCGAGTAGCCGCACTGCCAGTAGTCGCCGCGATCGATCATGATGAAGTTCTGCTTCGGCCCGGTATGGCCCATCGACCAGGCCGGATCGCCCGGCTGCTTGCTGAGTTTCATCCACAAGACGTCGCGCGGGGCGCCGAAGGAGCGGCTGCTGAGCGCCGCCTGCTCGCGCACCACCGAGTTGCGGCCGTCGGTGCCGATCACCAGCTGGCTGCGCACGCGGATCGGGCCTTCCGGCGTGTCGGCCAGCACGCCGCATACCTGGCCGCGGTCGTAGAGCAGCTTATGAACCTGCGTCGAGGTGAGCAGCCTGAAATGGGGGAACGCGGCGGCCTGCTGCGCCAAAAAGTTGAGGAACTCCCACTGCGGCATAAAGGCGATAAATTTGCAGCGCGTCGGCAGGCGAGTGAAATCCGCCAGCTTAATGTCGCGCCCGGCGACTTCGGCGTGCAGGGATTCGGCGCGCTGGTGCGGCAGCGCCAGCAGTTCGTCGAGCAGGCCCAGCTGGTGCATGACTTCCAGCGTCGACGGGTGAATGGTGTCACCGCGAAAATCGCGCAGGAAGTCGGCGTGCTTCTCCAGCACCGTCACGTCGATCCCCGCCCGCGCCAGCAGATAGCCGAGCATCAGCCCGGCGGGGCCGCCCCCCACGATGCAGCAGGTGGTGGCGTACGGTGTGATCGGTGATGACGGCATGGCGGTTGACCCCGGAGAGCGGCCCGCATCCCGCGAGCCGCAAGTGAATGTTTAGTGTTGATAATGATTATCAATATCAAGTTTGACTGTCAACCCGCGGCGCAGTGTGGTCAAAGGGGGCGGACAGATGGCCGACGCGGAACAGCTGGCCGTTTTGCGGCTGTGCCTGCGGCGGTTCACGCCATAAATCCAGCCGCACTAACCGCCACTTGGCGGGCTGCGTGTATCGCGAGCATAAGGATTCTCCGCAAAGACGTTGACCGGGAGAGCGTGACACGCCATCTTTATCAGTAAAATCGGTATTATTTTTATCGATGGTTCAGAAAATCAGGATGGTCAGCATGAGGCGAATAACGTTCGATCTCGAGGATTTGCGCAGCTTCGTCACCGGTGTCGAGCTGGGCAGCTTCGCCAAGGCGGCTGAACGGCTGGGGCGTTCGACGTCGGCGGTCAGCGCTCACCTGAAAAAGCTGGAACAGCAGGTCGGCGCGCCGATCCTGCGCAAGGCCGGGCGCGGCATGGTGATGACCGAGGCGGGGGAAACGCTGCTCGGTTACGCGCGCCGCCTGCTGGAGCTCAATGACGAAGCCGCCGCCGCGGTGCGCGGGTTGGATTTGCAGGGCACGGTGCGGCTGGGGCTGCAGGAGGATTTCGGCGAGACGTTTCTGCCGCAGGTATTGGGCAGCTTCGCGCGCGCCAATCCGAAGGTGCGAATCGAGGCGCGCATCGCGCGCAATGCCGAGCTGATCGACTGGGTGCTGAAAGGTCAACTGGATCTGTCGCTGGCGTGGGATGGCGGTTTGAGCACGCCGTTTCATCAGGCGCTGGGGCAGCGGCAGCTGCACTGGATCGCCTCGCCCGGCTTCGCGCTGGCGCCCTGGCGAGAAGGGGACGAGCCGTTGCCGTTGGTGATGTTTGACGCGCCTTGCCTGATGCGCAGCGCGGCGACGCAGGCGCTGGATCGCGCCGGCATACCCTGGCGCATCGCCTTTACCAGCCGCAGCCTGAACGGCGTGTGGGCGGCGGTGAGCGCCGGATTGGGCGTCACGGTGCGCACGGCAGCGGGTTTGCCGCCTGGCCTGGCGCCGCTGGCCCCCGATCTGCTGCCCGCTCTCGGCCAGCTCGGCGTGGTGCTGCACCGCGCCGAGGATCAGCCTTCGGCCGCCGTGCAGCGGCTGGCGCAGATCGTGGTCGAGCGGATCGAAACTTAATCTTGGGCGATCGGCTGCTTGCCGCTCAGCTGGCCCCATTCGCTCCAGGCGCCGTCATACAGCTTGACCTGCGGCGCGCCGAGCGACAGCAGGCCGAACGCCAGCACCGCCGCCGTCACGCCGGAGCCGCAGCTGGTGATGATCGGGCCGTTGATATCCACCCCCTTGTCGTTGAAGGTTTGGCGCAGCGCCTCCAGCGATTTGAAGCGGCCGTTTTCCAGCAGCTCGCCGTACGGAATGTTGATGCTGCCGGGAATATGGCCGCGGTGCAGGCCGGGGCGCGGCTCCGGCGCTTCGGCATAAAAGCGCGGCGCGGCGCGCGCGTCGAGAATTTGCACCGGCGTGCCTAACGCCTGCTCCACTTGCCGCATATCCACCACCGCGTCGGCGTTGAACCGGGCGTTGAACGTCTGCGGGGCAGGCTGCGCCGGGCCGGTTGCCAGCGCCTGGCCCTGCGCGATCCAGCCGTTCAGCCCTTCGTCCAGCACGTAAACGCGCTCGGCGCCGAAATTGCGGAAAGTCCACCAGCCGCGCGGCGCGGAGAACTGGTTGCCCTCGTCGTAAATCACCAGGGTATCGCGTTCGCTGATGCCCAATTGGCCCGCCGCCGCGGCGAATTCCGCCGCTGTCGGCAGCATATGCGGCAGTGCGGTGCTTTTGTCCGCCACCTCGTCGATATCGAAATAGACCGCGCCGGGGATATGGCCGCGTTCGAACTCGGCAAGCATATCTTTCTTCGGCGTCAGCCCCACCGGCGACATCCGGACGTCGATCACCACCAGATTTTCATCGTTGATATGTTGCGCAAGCCATTGAGGGGTCACCAGAAACGGAGAATTCATCGTATTGTTCGCCTGTTGTGAAAACGGATTTTCACTATACACCAGGCCGCGCCGGGATGGAGTATGATGTTCAGGCAACGGTATGGGCGGGAGACGGAAAACATGACGGATCGGGCGTTTGGCGGGGCCAAGATCGCGCTGCTGTGCGACGGCCGCCTGCTGGTTTACCAACGGGACGACAAGCCGGGCATTCCGTGGCCCGGGATGTGGGATCTGCCCGGCGGCGGGCGGGAAAACGGCGAGACGCCGCTGCAGTGCGTGCTGCGGGAAACGCAGGAAGAGTTCGGGGTGTTGCTCGCCGAACGCCAGGTTGTCTGGCAGCGGCGTTACGACGGTATTCAGCCCGGCTACCCGCCGACCTGGTTTATGGCCGGGGTGATCACCCCGGCGCAGATCGCCGCCATTCGCTTTGGCGATGAAGGGCAGCGCTGGCGAATGATGCCGGTAGCGCAGTTTATTCATCACCCGCAGGGCATCGGTCATCTGCGCCGCCGGGTGGCGGAGTATTGGCGGCGGGGCGGTTAACGCCGTTGTCTCAGGACGATGCCAGCCGATTGATCTGCGCCGGTTCGATGATGCGCAAGGCGGTTTCCCGGCGCGCCACCGCCAGCATCGCCAGCCCGACCCGCTCGGTGGTGGTCACCTGGGCGGGGAACAGCCGCAATGCGCCGAGCCATAGCGGCTTGAACAGCCGATAGGCCAGATCGTAGAAGCGGGTTTTGGAGCGAATGCCGTGCAGCGGCACAATGGCGCCGGGACGGAACATCACCGCGTGGAACGGCAGCGCCAGCAACGTGTTTTCGGTGGCGCCCTTGACCCTGGCCCACATGCTGCGGCCGCGTTCGCTGCTGTCGGTGCCGAGGCCGGAGACGTAGACGAAGACCATCGACGGATTCAGCGCCGCCAACGGGCGGGCGGCGGCCAGCGTCAGGTCGTAAGTCACCGCGCGATACTCGGCTTCGCTCAGGCCGGCGGACGAAATCCCCAGGCAGAAGAAACAGGCGTCGTAGCCGGCGAGCTGTGGCTCCAGCGCCGACAGATTACGCAGATCGGGTACAGAAAGCTGGCGCAGTTTGGCGTGGCTTTGCGCCAGCGGGCGTCGGCCGATGCTGAGCACTTCGCTGATCCGTGGATCGAGCAGGCATTCCCGCAGCGCGCCCTGGCCCACCATGCCGCTGGCGCCGAAAATAATCACTTTCATGCTCTGTTCTCCCACTGGCCGGCGGCGCGCTGTGTACGCCAGCGGCTGGGCGTCAGCGCTTCCCACTGAATAAAGGCGCGGCTGAACGAATTCAGTTCTTCAAACCCCAGCACAAAAGCGATTTCGCCCGGCTCAAGGTCGGTTTCCGCCAACAATCGGCAGGCGGTGCGGTGCCGGGTTTTGTCCAACAACTGCTGGTAGCTGTAGCCATGTTGTTGCAAGCGGCGCTGCAGCGTGCGCGGGCTGAGATAGAGTTCAGCGGCCACGCTGTTGACGCTGGGGCGCTGGCCGCGCATGCTGCGGCCGAGGATCGTCATCACCTGCGCGGGCAGATCGTGCGCCGGCTGCGATTTGGCCAGTTCCGCTTCCAGCCCAGGCAGCAATACGGCCAGCATGTCCTGATTGTAAGTGAGGAACGGTTGGTCTATCAGCGCGCGGTCAAACACCAGCACGTCCTGCGGGGCGTTGAATTTCACCGGGCAGCCGAAATAGTGCGCCAGCGGCGAGGCGGCGTCCGGCCGCCGGGTCAATTCAATCGCCTGCGGCTGAATGGGCAGACCGGTGCCGCGGCGACACAGGGCCGTGATGGCGGCGAACATGGCGTCGATCAGCAGCGCCGGTGCAGGGGCTTCGCTCATGGTCCAGCGCGTGTGCAAGCGCATGCTGTCGCTGTTTTCTTCCAGCATCAGCTCTTCCGGGCAAACCAGCCGTTTGTAGCGCGCAACCTTTTGCAACGCTTCCCCCAGCGTGGCGGAATGCAACGCGGCGACCAAGGCAATGTCATAATGTTCCGGCGGTACCTCGCCGCCCAGGCGCAGGCCGAAGGCGGGATCGTCAGTCAACTGCGACAGGCTGCGCCAAAGAGAGAAGAATTGTTGCGTGGTGAGTTTAATCTTGTCGCGCCGCGCGCCGAACAGCCCGGCAGGCAGCCCGGCCAGGTGGCCGAGCTGCGTGATATCGACGCCCTGCGCCGCCAGGTGTACCGCCAGCGCGCCGGAAACCGGAATTTGATCGCTGTTCAATGCGGGCTCCTTAGGGTTTTCCTGTCACGACTGCCGCGATGGCGGCGTGATCCGGCGAACTGTCGTCGTGGTCGGTGCTGAGACTGAGAGCGTGGAAGACGGCGTCCTCCGCCTGGCGTTCTGCCAGCACCTGCGCTGCTATATGCACCGCGTCGCTGCCGAGCAAAAGGCGTAACGGGGGAGCGTCCAGCGCCGCCAGTTGTAGGATCGCCTGCGCCGCCTTGGCCGGATCGCCGGTTTGGCTGCCGTTATGCTGCTGCAGGAAGGCCAGCATCGGGGCCAGCGTCGGCTGATAGGCTGCGCCGAGCGGCGCGATGGTCATCGAGGCGCCGGCCCAGTCGGTGCGGAAGCCGCCGGGTTCGACCATCGTCACCTTGACGCCGAAGGGGGCCATCTCTTTGGCCAATGATTCGGAGAACCCTTCGACCGCCCATTTGGCGGTATGGTAGGCGCTGAGGCCGGCGATGCCGAGGCGCGCGCCGATGGTGGCGATCTGGATGATATGGCCGCTGCCTTGCTGACGCAATATCGGCAGCGCCGCGCGGGTGACGTTGAACACGCCGAAGAAGTTGGTTTCGAGCTGCGCGCGAAAATCGGCCTCATCGGCTTCCTCCACCGGCGCGATATTGCCGTAGCCGGCGTTGTTGACCAACACATCAAGCCGACCGAACCGTTCAATCGCCGTGCGCACCGCGCGTTCGGCAGCGGCGCGTCGGTGACGTCGAGCGCGACCGTGGCGACCCGATCGCCGTAGCGTTCCACCAGCGGCTGCAGCTGTTGCGGCTGACGGGCGGTGGCGACCAGACGATGCCCGGCGGCCAACACCGCCTGCGCCAGCTGTTGGCCCAGGCCGCGAGAACTGCCGGTGATTAACCATACCTGTGACTGAGACATCATGACCTTCCTGATTGTGAGTGGGTGTGATGCCACTTTAGAGCGCCGGGCAGCGCAGCGATAATCCGATTGCGTCAAGATTTAATCCGATTGCGCCAAGCTGTCGGCCGGCATCAGTGCCAGGATGGTGGCGCCGACCCGCTGCACCGCCTGTTCGATCTCCGCCGTCAGCTTCGGCGCATAGTTGATGCGCAGGCAGTTGCGGTATTTGCCGGCGGCGGAAAAGATGCTGCCGACGGCGATCTGCACGCCCTGCTGCTCGAGATGGCGGTTCAGCCGCAGGGTGTCGAACGCCTCGTCCAGTTCGATCCACAGCATAAAGCCGCCGCGCGGCCGGCTGACGCGGGTGCCGGCCGGGAAGTGTTTCAGGATAAGGTCGGTCATGCGATCGCGGTTCTGCTGGTAGCGGGCGCGCATGCGCCGCAGGTGCTGCAGATAGTGCCCGCCGCGGATGAATTCGGCGATCGCCAGCTGCGGCTGGGTGGCGGTGGCGCCGGAGCCGATGAACTTCATGTGCAGCACCCGTTCCAGGTAGCGGCCGGGTGCGATCCAGCCCACCCGCAGCCCCGGCGCCAGCGTTTTGGAAAACGAGCTGCACAGCAGCACGCGGCCGTCTTCGTCGAACGACTTGATGGTGCGCGGCCGCGGGTAGTGATAGGCGATGTCGCCGTAGACGTCGTCCTCGATGATCGCCGCGTCGTGGCGCTGCGCCAGCGTCAGCAACCGCTGTTTGTGGGCGTCGGGCATGATGTAGCCCAGCGGATTGTTGCAGTTGGGCGTCAGCAGAATCGCTTTGATCGGCCATTGTTCCAGCGCCATCTCCAGCGCCGCCAGGCTGACGCCGGTGAGCGGATCGGTGGGGATTTCCAGCGCCTTGATGCCCAGGCCCTTCAGCGTCTGCATGGTGCCGTGGAAGCAGGGCGAATCGACCGCCACGATGTCGCCGGGTTGGCAAACGGCGCGCAGCCCGGCGGAGATCGCTTCCTGGCAGCCGGTGGTGATCAGCAACTGATCGGGGCCGATTTGGCAGCCGGAATCCAGCAGCAGGCGGGCGACCTGCTCGCGCAGCGCAGCCACGCCCTGAATGCTGTCGTAATACAGGCTGCGCAGATCGCCGTGGCGGGCGGCGTTGCGCAGGGCGACGATCAGCGGTTTCATCGTCGGCTCGGCGATATCCGGCATACCGCGCCCCAGCTGGATCAGGCCCTCGCGCGGCCTGCTGCGCACCAGCTCCAGCACCTGCTCCCATTGCGAAATGTCCACCGGCCGCTGGACCGGCGCCGTCATGGCGGGCAGCTCGGCCTGCGCGCGCCGCGTATGCACGAAGTAGCCCGACTTCGGCCGCGCCTCCACCAGGCGCTGTTCTTCCAGCAGCCGGTAGGCTTGCTGCACCGTGCTGATGCTGACGCCGTGCTCCTGGCTCAGCGCGCGCACCGAAGGCAGGCGATGGCCGGCGGGATACAGCCCTTGCTGAATGCGTTGGCTGAGAATGGCGGCCAGAGTGGCGTAGCGTGTCATACAGAGGCCTCTTATCGGGATGCAGGATTAAAAAACCGGTACAGATGCTTTCAAAGTAAACCATTCAGCGGTTTTTTTGGCGCAGCTGTATGAAAAAAATAGCGCCAGCGTGAATCTGTATTGTTTTTCTCCCGACGAGCATGATGACTGCAACGCAAAAACAGCAGGGAGAATAACAACATGGCACTGTTTGATGGCATGACGACGTGGCGACGGGTAGGCTGGTCACGCTGGCGTTGGTATTTGTTGCGCCGCAGTACGCGCAGAGAGTTACTGCTGCTGAACGACAGGCAATTGGCGGATATCGGCCTGACGCGGGCGGATGCGCGGCGCGAAGGCGATAAACCGTTCTGGAGAGGGTAAGGAAAGCGAATGCTGAAATTATTGGGCAAAGCCTCATCGATCAACGTGCGCAAGGTATTGTGGACCTGCCAGGAGCTGGGGTTGCCGCTGGCGCGGGAGGACTGGGGCAGCGGCTTTCGCTCCACGCAGGAGCCGACGTTTCTGGCGCTGAATCCCAACGGCCTGGTGCCGGTGCTGATCGACGGCGAGCGGGTGCTGTGGGAGTCGAACACCATCTGCCGCTACCTGGCCGGACGGGAAGGGCGCCGCGATCTGCTGCCGCAGGAACCCGGCGCGCGCGCGGCGGTGGAGAAGTGGATGGACTGGCAGGCCACCGATCTGAACGGCGCCTGGCGCTATGTGTTCATGTCGCGGGTGCGCGGGCATGCGGATTATCAGGATGCCGCCAGCCTGGCCGCCGCCGAGCGTGAGTGGAATCGGCTGATGGGGCTGCTGGACAAGCATTTGGCGCAGCACGGCCCTTATGCCGCCGGCGCGGCCTTCACGCTGGCGGACGTGGTGCTGGGGCTGTCGCTGAATCGCTGGCTGATGACGCCGTTCGAGCGGCCGAATTATGCGGCGCTGGCGGCCTATCAGCAGCGCCTGCTGCAACGCCCTGGCTACGTGCAGCACGGCGCCAACGGTTTACCTTGATATGAAATAAACGGTTCATTTCACCTCGTCCGGATACGGCAAGCCGTATCCGGGCTTTCCCCGTTGCATCATCCCGTCAATGTTTCATGAACGGCATCACGAATGTGAACTTTATTTTCCTTTTTTCTTGTTGTTGAAATTTAAATTCCATATAAACCTGTTATCAGCCGGCGCGTTTCATTGAGCGGCGCCTGGTTCTACACAGGATTTCGATCACGGGAGAAAATGATGAAACAGGTACGCGTTGGGTTAATCGGCACCGGCTATATCGGGCGTTGTCACGCCATCGCCTATGCGCAGGCCTCCACGGTCTTTCCTCTGAAAGGGGAGCTGGTGCTGGAGATGCTGGCGGAAGTGACGCCCGAGCTGGCGGCGCAGCGCGCAACCGAGTTCGGCTTTGCGCGCTCGACCGGCGATTGGCGGCAGCTGGTGGCCGATCCGGCGATCGACGTGGTGGACATCTGCGCGCCCAACTTCTTGCACAAAGAGATGGCGCTGGAAGCGATCCGCCACGGCAAGCACGTGTATTCGGAAAAGCCGCTGGCGCTGGACGCCGCCGACGCGGCGGAGATGGTGCAGGCCGCCCGCGCCAAGGGCGTGAAAACGCTGGTCGGTTTCAACTACATGAAGAACCCGACCAGCCAGCTGGCGCGCGAGATCATCGCCAACGGCGAAATCGGCGAAGTGGTGCATTTTTACGGCACCCACAATGAGGATTATCTGGCCGATCCGCGCACGCCGCTCGACTGGCACTGCCGCCGCGCCAGCGCTGGGCTGGGCGCGCTGGGGGATCTGGCGGCGCACATCGTCAATATGGCGCACTACCTGGTGGGCGACATCGTGGCGGTCTGTGGCGATATGCAAACGGTGATCAAACAGCGCCCGGACCCGCAAGACCCGGCGCGCCTGTTGCCGGTGGAAAACGAAGATCAGGCCGGCGCGCTGCTGCGCTTCGCCGGCGGGGCGATGGGCACTATCGAAACCTCGCGCATTGCCTGCGGGCGCAAGATGGGGCTGACCTATGTGGTCACCGGCACCAAGGGCACGCTGAGCTATACCCAGGAGCGGATGGCGGAGCTGAAGCTGTATCGGCACGATGAGCCGGCGGAGCGGCAAGGGTTCAAAACGCTGTTGGTAGGGCCGAAGCACCCGGACTACGCGGCGTTCTGCATCAGCGCCGGGCACGGCATCGGCTTTAACGATCAGAAGACGGTGGAGATCCGCGATCTGGTCAACGGCATCGCCGCGGGCGATCGCATGTGGCCGGACTTTGAAGAAGGCTGGAAGGTGTCTTGCGTGCTGGATGCGATAGCCGCCTCTGCCGAGCAGCGGCGCTGGCTGGAGATCAACCGCGATTGAAAATGAAATGGCGCTCTCCCGTGGACAGCGCCATTAGTTTGTCATGTTAATAACTTAATATCTTATTAAGCTAGTTGCATAATAAGTTGTTTGCCTGGCAACTTAGAACGAGAAGCACGAACAGCCGAACGCGCCCCAGAAGGCGTTTTCATCCGACACCGGGATGCTGGAGCGGCGCGCGATGTCATGCTGGTGCGCGTGTACGCCGCACGGGCCGCAGCATTGGTGCGCCTGGCTCAGCACGCCGACTTTGGCCGCCGCCGACGGCGGCGCGGAGCGGTAGTGGCCCGGCACCTGGGTGACCGGCGACCACTCCGGCAGCACCGGCAGCGGCGGCGGCGCCAGCGGCGAGAAGCTGCCGGCGGCGTAGACCACCTTGCCGTCCACCACCGTCATTACCGACTCAATGCCTTTGATCTGCTCTTCCGGCACGCTGAAATAGTCCTGCGACAGCACCGCCACATCCGCCAGTTGGCCGACCTTGATCTGGCCTTTCTTGCCCTGCTCGGTGGAGAACCAGGCGCTGCCTTGCGTCCACAGCATCAGCGCCGTTTCGCGATCCAGCCGGGCGCTGTCGTCGTACATCGCCATGCCGCCGACGGTGCGGCCGGAAACCAGCCAGTACAGCGCCGTCCACGGGTTGTAGCTGGCGACGCGGGTGGCGTCGGTGCCTAGCCCGACCGGCAGCTCGGCCGCCAGCATTTTCGCCACCGGCGGCGTATGTTTGGTGGCTTCGATGCCGTAGCGCTCGGCGAAATACTCGCCCTGGAATGCCATGCGGTGCTGCACCGCAATGCCGCCGCCCAATGCCTTGACCCGCTCGATATTGCGCTCGGTAATGGTTTCGGCGTGGTCGAACAGCCAGTGCAGCCCGTTGAACGGAATGTCGCGGTTCACCTTCTCGAACACGTCCAGCATGCGGCTGATGGATTCGTCATAGGTGGCGTGCAGGCGGAACGGCCAGCGGTGCTCGACCAGATGGCGCACCACCCGCTCCAGCTCGTCCTCGGTGCCCGGCGGCAGATCCGGGCGCGGCTGCAGGAAGTCTTCGAAGTCGGCGGCGGAGAACACCAGCATCTCGCCGGCACCGTTGTGGCGATAAAAGTCGGTGCCCTGGCCCGGCTTGAGCATGTCGGTCCACAGCTCGAAGTCTTCCAGCTCCTGCTTCGGCCGCTGGGTGAACAGGTTATAGGCGATGCGAATGGTCAGCTGCTTTTTCTCGTGCAGCTCGGCGATCACCTGATAATCCTCCGGGTAGTTCTGGAAGCCGCCGCCGGCGTCGATGGCGCTGGTGAGGCCCAGACGGTTCAGCTCGCGCATAAACTGGCGGGTGGAGTTGACCTGCTGCTCCAGCGGCAGCTTCGGCCCTTTCGCCAGCGTGGCGTACAGGATCATGGCGTTGGGCTTGGCGATCAGCATGCCGGTCGGGTTGCCGTTGGCGTCGCGCTGGATTTCGCCGCCCGGCGGGTTCGGCGTGTCTTTGGTGTAGCCGACCACCTTCAGCGCCGCGCGGTTGAGCAGCGCGCGATCGTAGAGGTGCAGAATGAACACCGGCGTGTCCGGCGCCGCCTGGTTGATTTCGTCCAGCGTCGGCATGCGGCGCTCGGCGAACTGGAATTCGGTCCAGCCGCCGACCACCCGCACCCATTGCGGGCTCGGTGTGCGCAGCGCCTGTTCTTTCAACATGCGCAGCGCGTCGGCCAGCGAAGGCACGCCTTCCCAGCGCAGCTCCAGGTTATAGTTCAGGCCGCCGCGGATCAGGTGCAGGTGCGAGTCGTTCAGGCCCGGAATGGCGGTGTGGCCGTGCAGGTCGATCACCTGGGTTTCCGGCCCGGCGTGCTGCATGACTTCGCTTTCGCTGCCGACCGCCAGAAATTTGCCGTCGCGGATGGCGACCGCCTGTGCGGTGGGATTTTGGCGATCGACAGTGTGAAACTTGCCGTTGGTGATGATCAATGAAGCGTGGTGGTTCATAACATTCTCCCGGCGAACCGCCTAGCGGCGGGTCAGCCATTGATGAAAAACGCGGGTCACGATAGGCATCCACAGGTACACCACCAGGGCGACCACGGTGGCGTCATTGAGAAAATGGCCGAGCAGCGTGCCGTTCAGCTGCGGCAGCGCCAGCCCCCAAAACCAGGGCACCAGATTGGTGGAAGGGAAGATCACCAGCAGGGTGATGATGAACTGCTTCCACTGGGGCGGCTGGCGCACGCCGGGGCTGGGCGGGGTAAACCAGAACTCCGCGCCGGGGCGGATCTCGATATGGTCGCTCTCCAGCAACAGCGGGGTGACTTCTTCGATGTATTGCTTGCGCAGCGGTGAGTGGATCCAGCGGTACAGATTGTCGAGGTTGTCGAAGCGGACCAGCACCGTATAGGCCTGCTCGTCGCCGGAAGGGCGAATCACGTTGACGCCCAAATGGCCGGTGAAGCCCGCGGCGTCCGGCATGATGCGGTTCAGCCAGGCCTCATAGGCCTGCTCGTTCCCCGGCGCCAAACGGTGGGTGATCACCAGCGTGACATGCTGCGGATGGGCCATAAAACCGACTCCTGAAAATACCCCGGCGCGGAGCCAGGGCAAGGGGAATTATTTCAGCGTGCGGGCCGGTGCGTGGTGCACCATGGTGTAAGCGTAGTCGACGCCCATGCCGTACGCGCCGCTGTGCTCGCGCACCAGCGCCATCACCGCGTCGTAGGTGTCTTTGCGCGCCCAGTCGCGCTGGTACTCCAGCAGCACCTGCTGCCAGGTCACCGGCACGGCGCCGGCCTGCACCATGCGATCGATCGAACGCTCGTGCGCATCGACGGAGGTGCCGCCGGAGGTGTCGGTCACCACATACACTTCATAACCGGCTTCCAGCGCCATCAGCGCCGGGAAGGTCAGGCACACTTCGGTCCACAGCGCGGAGATCACCAGCTTTTTGCGGCCTGTGGCTTCCACGGCTTTAACGAAGGCCGCGTCTTCCCAAGAGTTCATCGAGGTGCGTTCAATCGGGGTGATTTCAGGGTGTACCGCCAGCAGTTCCGGCCAGATATAGCCGCTGAAGCTTTCGGTTTCTACCGAGGTGAAAAGGGTTGGCACGTTGAAAATCTTGCCCGCCTTCGCCAAACCAACAACGTTGTTTTTCAGTTGCTGACGATCAATATTAGCCACGCCGAAGGCCATTTGCGGTTGATGGTCGATAAAAATCAGTGCGGAGTTGTCTTTATCAAGCAGTTGAAACTTGGACATAATTTACCTTCCCAGTGATATTTCGGTTGAACATCTGATGAGTGTAACGCCGATAAAACGCATGGTAGGCAGAGGGCGATTTCAAAGATACCGCAGAATTTTTGCCGACTTGTTGAGTTTTTTTATACACGGGAGAAAGCATGAGATTAAACCTGGAAGCGCTGCTGATTTTGGACGCGCTGGACCGGCACGGATCTTTCGCCGCCGCGGCCGCCGCACTGTTTAAAACCCCTTCGGCACTCAGCTATATGGTGCAAAAGCTGGAAAACGATCTCGACATCACCCTGCTGGATCGCTCCGGCCACCGGGCGAAGTTCACCGATACCGGTAAGTTGATGCTGGAAAAAGGGCGGGTGCTGCTGCGGGCGGCGCAGGATCTGGAGCAGCAGGCGCGCTACGTGGAGAACGGCTGGGAAAGCGAGATCACGCTCGGGATCGACGCCTCCTTCCCGTTTGCCCGCCTGTTGCCGCTGATCGACGAGTTCTATCGGCAGCATCATCATACCCGGCTGCGTTTCAGCCACGAGGTGCTGGCCGGCTCCTGGGAATCGCTGGTTTACGGCTGCGCCGACATTATCATCGGCGCCATCTGCGAGCCGCCGTCGCGGGTGGGTTATGCGTTCAGCCGCCTGGGGCAGTTGGATTACGTGTTCGCCGTCGCGCCACAGCATCCGCTGGCGGCGCTGCCGGAACCGTTGCCGAAGGATGAAATTCGTCAGCACCGGGCGGTGGTGGTGCGCGATACCTCACGGGTCAACGCGCCGCAGAGCCTGAACCTGCTGGAAGAACAGGATACGCTGACGGTCTTCGGCTTCGACGCCAAGCTGCAGGCGCAGTTGGCCGGGCTGGGCTGCGGCTATCTGCCGCGTTCTCTGGCGGAACCTTACCTGAACAGCGGCGAACTGGTGGCGAAACGCGTTGAATCTGAGCGCTGCAGCGACGTTGCCTATTTCGGCTGGCGGGAAAGCGCCAGCGGCCTGGCGGCCAAGTGGTGGCGCGAGCGGCTGCAGCGTTACGCGGATGACGGCGAGGCTTACCCGGCGGCGCAGTGAGGGCCGTCATATAAGGATTAACAACCCAATAAGGACATAGGGAATGAAAAAGACACTAGGCCTGTTGGCGCTGTTGCTGTTAAGCGGCTGCGGCGCCGGGCGTCAGGCCGGCATCCCGTTGCCGCAGCCGCAGGCCGAGGCGCAGGCCACGGCGCCGCTCAGCTATCCGGTGCGGGTGCATAACGCGGTGAGCCGCGAGCTGCATTTGCCGGAGCACGCGCGCGGCCAACGCTGCACCATCAGCATTCGGCTGCGGCCGGACGGCAAGCTGGCGAGCAGCAAGATCGTGCGGGGCGACGCGCCCCTGTGCGCAGCGGCGAGTGCGGCGGTGCAGCACGCGCAGTTTCCGCCGATGGCCACCGCCACCGAGTACGCGCTGTTCAACGCCATGGTGCTCGATTTCGTTCCCTGAAGATGTGACCGACGGGCCGCCTGCGCGGCCCGTTTTTTCGCTTTTACGCGTACGCAACCCGCTGAATTTTCACTTAGCTTTGCCATTTTCGTTATTTTGAATGCCGCTACGGCTCACGGATACTGGGAGAAAATCTCTTACCGCGAGCCGCAGCATGTCCCACGCCCACTATTTGCACCCCGAACAGCGCGAACGAATCAGGCAGCTTTATCGGCGCCGGCATTGGCGGCTGGTTCGGCGTGGCGCTGGGCTGGCAAACGCTGGGCCCGTGGCTTGGCGCGCCGCTGCTGATCCTGCTGACCACCTGGTACATGTCGTTACAGCACGAGCTGATCCACGGCCATCCTACGCGCTGGCCGCGCGTCAATCAGCTGTTCGGCCTGTTGCCGCTGGCGGTGTGGTATCCCTACGGGCTGTATCGCGATTCGCATCTGCGCCACCACCGCAACGACCACCTGACCGATCCGCACGAAGATCCCGAAAGCTATTACTTCAGCGCCGCGCAGTGGCGGCGCTATCCCCGGCTGCTGCCGCTGCTGGCCGCCGTGCGCAATACGCTGATAGGCCGGGTGCTCCTCGGCCCGGCGCTGGATATCGCCGCGACCCTGGTCGGGGCGGTGAAAGCGCTTGCCGCCGGGGAGTGGCGCGTCTGGGCGAGGTGGTTGGTGCACCTGTCGCTGTTGGCGATGCTGCTCGACTGGCTGCAGGCACAGAGTATCGGCGCGGCGTTTTACCTGCTGGCCATCAGCTACCCGGCGCTGGCGCTGACCAAGGTAAGATCGTTTTTTGAGCATCGCGCCGTGGACGCACCGCAGGCACGTTCTATTATTAATGAGGCGGGTTGGCCGTGGCGGCTGCTGTTTCTCAATCTGAACTACCATTTAGTGCATCACGATCTGCCCGGCCTGCCCTGGTATGGTTTGCGCGAAGTCTATCTGGCGGAGCGCGAGGCGTACCAGCGCCGCAGCCAGGGATTTGTCGCGCAAGGCTACGGCGAGTGGCTGCGCGATTACGCCCTGACGCCGATCGACGTCGGCGTGCATCCGTTGCGCGCCGGTGAACCGCAGGGGGAGGGCGATGCCCTGCCGACGGAAAAATTTATTGCGCGCTGGAAGCGCGTTTCTCAGGATTTTCCAACCTAACCGGCCCATGAGCCGGAAAACGTATAACCAGAGGAAAAGTATGGCAATCACCTTATCACGCGGACGTTCCTTTGCCCTCGCGCTGGCCCTGCTGGCCACCGGCGGTCTGGCGCAGGCGGCCGACTCGGTGCGCGTCGGCTCCAAGATCGACACCGAAGGTTCGCTGCTCGGCAACATCATCGTGCAGGTGCTGGAAGCCAATGGCATCCAGACCACCAACAAGCTGCAGCTCGGCACCACCAAGGTGCTGCGCGGCGCCATCACCTCCGGCGAGATCGACATCTACCCGGAATACACCGGCAACGGCGCGTTTTTCTTCTCCGATGAGAAAGATCCGGCGTGGAAGAACGCCCAGGCCGGTTTCGAGAAGGTGAAGCAACTCGACTACGACAAAAACAAAATCGTCTGGTTGGACGCGGCGCCGGCCAACAACACCTGGACCATCGCCATTCGCCAGGACGTGGCGGAGGCCAATCACCTGAAGACGCTGTCGGATCTCGGCAAGTGGATCAACGGCGGCGGCAAGTTCAAGCTGGCGGCCTCGGCGGAATTTATCGAACGGCCGGATGCGCTGCCGGCGTTCCAGAATGCCTACGGCTTCAAGCTGAATCAGGATCAGCTGCTGTCCCTGGCCGGCGGCGATACGGCGGTGACCATCAAGGCGGCGGCGGAGCAGACCTCCGGCGTCAACGCGGCGATGGCCTACGGCACCGATGGCCCGGTGGCGGCGCTGGGGCTGCAGACGCTGGCTGATCCGAAAGGCGTACAGCCGATCTACGCGCCGGCGCCGATCGTGCGCGAAGCGGCCCTGAAGGCGCACGCCAATCTGCCTGAGCTGCTGAAGCCGGTGTTCGCCTCGCTGGACGGGCCGACGCTGCAAAAACTCAACGCGCAGATCGCCGTGGAAGGCCAGGACGCCAAACAGGTGGCGGCCGCTTACCTGAAAGAGAAAGGGTTTGTTAAGGGATAATGCCGAGGTGCCCCCTCTGCCGTCGGGAGAGGGGGTAAACCGAGGGAACCGGAGCGTTTCTTTGACTATCGCCGTAAAACATCGCGTCTTGTTGACGCTGTTCATGCTGTTGCTGCTGGCCGCGTTCGGCCTGCCGTTCCTCAGTTATGCCCCCAATCGCCTGTTGTCGGGCAAAAGCCTCTCCTTGTTCTCCCTGCTGCACGGCCCGGCGCTGTGGCTGCTGTTGCCGCTGGCGGCATTGGCGATCCTCAGCCTGTTGCCGCCGACGCGGGGACGGGCGCTGCTGGCGGCGCTGGCCGCCTGCGGGGTGCTGACGCTGGCCTTCTGGATCAGCGGGCAGGCCGCCGGGCGTCTGGCGCAGGAGGGATCGCGCCTGGCGCGCACCTCCTGGGGCAGCGGATGCTGGCTGACGATGGCGCTGAGCCTGCTGATCGCCGCCGACGCCATGGCGCGCATCACCGCGTCGCATCTGTGGCGCATGCTGGGCAACGCGCTGGTGCTGGTGCCGCCGGCGCTGCTGCTGTTCGGGCATCAGCTCGATCAGCTGTCGCTGCTGAAGGAGTACCACAATCGCCAGGAGGTGTTTGACGCCGCGCTGCTGCAGCACCTGACCATTCTGCTGGCGACGATGGCGCCGGCGATGGCGATCGGCGTGCCGCTCGGGGTGCTGTGTTTTCGCTCCGAGCGCTGGCAGCGGCCGATTTTCTCCGCGCTGAACATTATCCAGACCGTGCCGTCCATTGCGCTGTTCGGCCTGCTGATCGCGCCGTTGGCGGGGCTGGCGACGGCGGTGCCCTGGCTGGCGGAACACGGCGTCAGCGGCATCGGCATGGCGCCGGCGATCGTAGCGCTGGTGCTGTACGCATTGTTGCCGCTGGTGCGCAGCGTGGTGGCGGGGCTGCAAAGCGTGCCGGCGGGGGTGATCGAATCCGCCACCGGCATGGGGCTGACGCGCGGGCAGATCTTCCTGCGCGTGCAGCTGCCGTTGGCGCTGCCGCTGTTCCTGACCGGCGTGCGCATTCTGGCGGTGCAAACCGTCGGCATGGCGGTGGTGGCGGCGCTGATCGGCGCCGGCGGCTTTGGCGCCATCGTCTTTCAGGGGCTGCTCAGCAGCGCGCTGGATCTGGTTCTGCTGGGGGTGATCCCGGTGGTCATGATGGCGGTCATCGTCGATTCGCTGTTTAAATTTTGGGTTTCAATCCTGGACGTATCGCGCCGATGATTCACTTTGAGCAAGTCAGCAAAATTTTTCAGGGCAAGCCGGCGGTAGACGATCTCACGCTGCACATCGCCGAGGGCGAATTCACCGTGTTGATCGGCACCTCGGGTTCCGGCAAGTCCACGACGTTAAAAATGATCAATCGTCTGATCGAGCACGATCGGGGCAAGATTCTCTTTGCCGGCGAAGAGATCCAGTCGTTCAAACCGCAGGAGCTGCGGCGGCGCATGGGTTATGCGATCCAATCGATCGGCCTGTTTCCGCACTGGACGGTGGAGGAAAACATCGCCACCGTGCCGCAGCTGCTGAAATGGCCGCGCGCGCGCATTCGCGATCGGGTAACCGAACTGCTGGAGCTGTTGCATCTGGAGCCGGATCTGTTTCGCCGTCGCTATCCGCACCAGCTGTCCGGCGGGCAGCAGCAGCGGGTAGGGGTAGCGCGCGCGCTGGCCGCCGATCCCGAGGTGTTGCTGATGGACGAACCGTTCGGCGCGCTGGATCCGGTCACCCGCGCGGCGTTGCAGGCGGAGATCGCGCGCATCCATCAGCTCTCCGGCCGCACTATCGTGTTGGTGACGCACGACATCGACGAGGCGCTGGGCTTGGCGGATCGCCTGGTGCTGCTCGATCAGGGGCGGGTGGTGCAACAGGGCACGCCGCTGGCGCTGCTGACCGCGCCGGCCAATGACTTCGTGCGGGACTTCTTCGGGCGCAGCGATCGCGGCATCAAGCTGCTGTCGCTGGGAACGGTGGCGGAGCGAGTGCGGCCCGGCGCCGCCGAGGGCGAGCCGATCGCCGCCGCCATGAGCCTGCGCGAGGCGCTGTCGGTGTTTGTGGCGCGCGGCAGCGACTGCCTGCCGGTGGTGGATGAACGGGGCGAAGCGTTGGGGGTCTTGCACTTCAACGATCTGATCGCCGGGCAGGCGCTGTCATGAGCGGGCGCATCTGGCGCCTGCTGCGCGATCCGCTGCCCTGGACGCTGGCGCTGCTGTTGGCGCTGGTGTTCGGCATGGATCATCTGCGCGGCCTGTTTGCCGCCTGGTTCCCCGATCTGGAGCGGCCCATTTATCAGCAGGACAGCTTTATTGCGCTGGTGGGGGCGCACCTGTCGCTGGTGGCGATCTCCAGCCTGATCGCGGTGGCTCTCGGCGTGGCGGCCGGCGTGGCGGTAACCCGGCGCAGCGGCCGGGAGTTTCGTTCGCTGGTGGAAACGGTGGTGGCGGTGGGGCAGACCTTCCCGCCGGTAGCGGTGCTGGCGGTAGCGGTGCCGGTGATGGGCTTCAGCGAACAGCCGGCGATCATTGCGCTGGTGCTGTACGGCCTGCTGCCGATCCTGCAGGGCACGCTGGCGGGCATCGAATCGGTGCCGCCCGCCACGCGCGAGATTGCCCGCGGCGTGGGGATGAGCGCCTGGCAAATCCTGTGGCGGGTCGAATTGCCGCTGGCGGCGCCGGTGATCGTCGCCGGGATCCGCACGTCGGTGATCATCAACATCGGCACGGCGGCCATCGCTTCCACCGTCGGCACCAAGACCCTCGGCTCGCCGATCATCATCGGTCTGAGCGGCTTTAACACCGCCTATGTGATCCAGGGCGCGGCGGTGGTGGCATTGTTGGCTATTATCACCGATATGCTGTTCGAACGTTGGGTGCGTTATCTCACCGCCTGGCGTCAGCAGACGCTGGCGACCACTCCGGCGGGGTAAGGGGGAAATGATGCAGGTGTCTCTACCGATGTACGGCGTTGGCCGGGAGCAGGCCGAATCTTTCTGGCAGGTATTGCGCGACAAGCTGCTGCGCCTGGGGCTGCCGGCGGCGCCGGAGCGGCTCAGTTGGCCGGACGATTTGGCGCAGCACTGGCGGCGCGACGATCTGCTGCTCAGCCAAACCTGCGGTTATCCGTTGGTCAGCACTCTGCCGCAGGTGCAGCTGATCGGCACCTACCATTATCGGGTTGAGGGGTGCGACGGGCCGAATTACCGCAGCTGGCTGGTGGTGCGCGCGGGCGACCCCGGCGAACGGTTGGCGGATTTTCGCGGCCGGACGGCGGCCTATAACAGCACCGATTCCCAATCCGGCTACAACGGCCTGCGCGCGCTGATCGCGCCGCTGGCGCAGGACGGGAAATTCTTTGGTGCGGCGATTGCCTCCGGCGCGCATTATCAGTCGCTGAAGCTGATCCGCAGCGGGCAGGCGGATATCGCCGCCATCGATTCAATCAGCATGGAACTGCTGCGCCGGGCGCAGCCGCAGGCGCTGGAGGGGCTGAAAATCATCGGCCGCACGGCGGCGGTGCCCGGTCTGCCGCTGATCACCGCGGCGGGTACGCCGCCGGAACAGGTGGAAATCCTGCGCGCCGGCGCCCGAGCGATGCTGGATGAGGCGGTCAGCGATCGCCTGCTGATCGGCGATTTCAGCCTGGTGCCGCGTTCGGCCTACCAGATTATCACCGTGCTGGAACAGCAGGCCGCCGCGCAGGGCGTGACGGCGCTCTAGCCGCCGTTACAGCAGGGCGCCGCCGTCGATGTCGATCGCGCTGCCGGTCACGAAGCCGTTCTCCATCGCCAGCAGGTAACCCGCCGCGCGTCGGCCTGCATCAGGCGCAGCGCGTCGTTTTTCTCCCCGGCGTGGGGAAGGCGGCTATGGCGCGGTGAGGAACTGCTCGAAGTGCCTGGTGCCTGCATCGCTCGCCGGTGTCGGAACGCGTCAGGCGGCTGCAGCGCTTTTTACAGCTGCGCTGCCAGCGCTGGCTGGACGATTACTTGGCCTGAAGGGTTTCGGTTTGCGCCGGCGTGGCGGCGGCATCCCCGGCAGGCGCGCTTTCTTCGTGCGGGGTGGTGGAACGGGTGTAGATGTTCAGCCCGGCGAGGAATACGCCGCCCAAAGAACCGAAGGCGCACAGGGCGATGACGATGACGAACGCTTTTTTCAGCATAGGAATAATTTCGCAGGTTGCTTGGAACAGCGGGAATTATAGCCCCTTCGCCGGGTGAAACAAGAATCGTTTTTAACGGCGGCCCGCAGACCGCCCTTTGCGATCGCTACCGTTCGCTGTCGATGGCCTGCACGCGGGCCGGGCGGGCGAACAGGTATTTTCCCAGCGTCACCAGCACCACCGCCGCCACGATGATCACCAGCGCCAGCCACTCGCGCGGCGCCAGCGATTCGCCGGCAAAGCCGATGCCGAGCAGCACCGCCACCACCGGGTTGACGTAGGCGTAGCTGGTGGCGACCGCCGGGCGCACGTTCTTCAACAAGAACATATAGGCGCTGATCGCCAGCATCGAGCCGAAGACGATCAGATAGCCCAGCGCCAGAAAGCCGCCGGTGCTCGGCATCTGAGTCAGACGCTCGCCGCTCAGCTGACTGGCTGCCAATAACACCACGCCGGCGACCAGCATTTCCGCCGCGCCGGCCATCGGCCCGGCCGGCAGCGAGATGCGCGATCCCAGTACCGACCCGAAGGCCCAGCTGGCCGACGCCAGCAAAATCAGCAGCGCGCCGGTCGGGTTGCCCACCAGGTTGTTGCCGGTATTAAGCAGCACGATGCCCACCAGACCGAGCGCGATGCCGGCCCATTCCAGTTTGGTGTTGCGCATCCCCCACAGCAGGCTGAAGCAGAGGGTGAACAGCGGCACCGTCGCCACCATCACCGCGGCGATGCCGGACGGCACGTGTTGGTGCTCCGCCACCGTCACCAGGCCGTTGCCCACCGCCAGCAGCAGAATGCCGATGGCGCCGGCGGCCAGCCACTGCTTCGGCGTCGGCAGCGCGTGGCCGCGCCAGGCCAGGAAACTGAACAGCACGATGCCGGCAACCAGAAAGCGAATGCCGGCCATCATCAGCGGCGGCCACTGCGCGACGCCGAGGCGAATGACGAAATAGGTGGAACCCCAAACGATATATAACGTGAACAACGCCCCGATTAACGGCAGGACGCTACGGCTTTGTTGGCTAAGCATAGGGATATGTTTTTGCAGGGGTGATTATTATTAGAACGCTCAGTAAACCCGATCGGGCAACCGATAAGCAATGGCTTTCGGCATTATTTTTCCCGGCCGCCGCCCGCCGTTCAGCTGTCCCGCCGCTTCCACTGCAGCCAGCTGACGGCCGGCAGGTAAATCGACCAGCCGACGGCCAGCAGCAGCAGCATGAACTCCGGCGGCACGCCGGGCAGCAAGGCGTCCAGCTTCCAGGACACGGCGTAGGCGAAGGGGCCGACGGCGGCGCCCAGCACCGCCAGCGGCCAGGGGGCCGCTCTGACCACGTCCAGCAGCCAATACCACCAGCAGCCGAAGCCGATCCACAACGCGATGGTCCAGAGCGGCAGGCCGTGTTGCCCGCTGTAGTGCAGCACGCCGCTGTAGCTCCACAGCCCATCCATGCTGATACCGCCCAGGGCGGCCAGGGCCGCGCCTTTGCGGCGGGCGGCCGGGGTAAAGATCAGCGCCAGCGCCGCGCCGGCCAGCAGGATGCCGTTGAGCCGATCGCGAGTCAGCAGCGCCAGCAGCCAGCAGACGCCCAGTCCCAGCGTCGCCAGCCAGAATCCGGCATGCGGCTTCTTCATCGTTCAACTCCCGTGGGGTTACTCTGCCGCTGCGCGCCAGGCGCCGACGGATTTGCCAGAGCGAGCGCGAGGCCCGCTGTTGGTCTGAATATGCGTTAATTCAACCTTAGAAGGGAAGGTGCGGGATGCACAAGCAGAATAATCTGTACCGGTTGAAAACGTGGGCAAAAACCAGTGTTAAAGGAGCGAAATCCGGTAGGCGCAGCGGCGCGAGCCGGCCAGAATGTGTTCGGCGCGCTCCACCTGCGCCTGCAGCACTTCGGTGAAGATGCTCAGCTCCGCCCGGCAGAAGCCCTGGCAGACGGTGGCGGCGGCGCAGATCGGGCAGTGGTTTTCCACCAGCAGATAGGAACCGTCTTCCTCCTGACGCCATTCGGCCATATAGCCTTCGCGGCAGCGGATTTCGGTCAGGCGCGCCACGCGCTCCTGCAGATCGGCGGCGCCGATCATCGCCTGCTTGTAGTTGATGCGGTTTTCCTGCTCGCGGGTCTCGATCAGCACGTCGAGCGCCTGTTCGCCCAGCTTGTCGCGCACGGTGCGCAGCAGCTGCACCGTCAGATCCGCATGGGTGTCGGGAAAGCGCGCGTTGCCGGCCGAGGTCAAATGCCACAGCTGCACCGGGCGGCCTACGCCGCGCGTTTCCGCCACCGCTTCGACCAGCCCCTCTTTCGCCAGCTTGACGAACTGCTGGCGGGCCGCCTCACCGGTGGTGCCGAGCACCTTTCCTGCGTCAGAAGCTTGCTGCGGGCCGCGGGTTTTCAATAGCGTCAGCAAGCGGTCACTGACCGATTGTGCGGTGCTGCCGCTATTTTCCAAGTTTATTCTTGACATATTTCTCCGCCTCGCCCTAACTTATTCCAAGATAACTCTTGTTAAATTTAACGCAATCTTATGACCAACTCAATGCCATTCCTCTGAAAACAGGACGACAACCGTGATAACCCATGACGATAGCCGCTGGAGCGACCTTTTCTCCGGCAAAAATGCGGCCAGTGCGATCGCGCTTTCGCTCGGCGTGGCGCTGCATGCCATCAATATTCTGGTCGCCACCACCATTCTGCCCTCGGTGGTGCAGGATATCGGTGGTCTGGATCTCTACGCCTGGAACACCACGCTGTTCGTGGTGGCGTCGATCCTCGGTTCCGCGCTGTCGGCCCGGCTGCTCAGCGGCTACGGCGCGCGCAGCGCCTATCTGGTGGCTTCGCTGTTCTTCATCGCCGGGGCGGCGCTGTGCGCGCTGGCGCCGAGCATGCCGGTGATGCTGATCGGCCGTACGGTGCAGGGCTTCGGCGGCGGGCTGATCTTTGCGCTCTCCTACGCGATGATCAACCTGGTGTTCGAGCAGCGATTGTGGCCGCGCGCCATGGCGCTCATCTCGGCGATGTGGGGCATCGCCACCCTGGTGGGGCCGGCGGTGGGCGGCATTTTCGCCGAGCTGAACGCCTGGCGTTGGGCCTTCGGCATTCTGCTGCCGATCATGGCGCTGTACGCCGCATTTACCTTCCTCATCCTGCCCAAGGGTAAAGCGCAGCAGGCGGCCGCGCCGTTGCCGACTGCGCAGCTGCTGTTGCTGACCGTGGCGGTGCTGGCGGTGTCCGCCGGCAGTCTGGCGCACAGCGCCTGGATCAACCTGGCGGGCATCGCGCTCTCGCTGGTGCTGATGGCCTGGCTGCTGAAGCGCGAAGCGCACTCGCGCGCCCGCCTGTTGCCGCACGGCGCGCTGCGGCGCGGCTCATCGCTGGCGGCGCTCTACATCACGACCGCGTTGCTGGTGATCGGCATGACCAGCGAGATCTTCGTGCCCTATTTTCTGCAGCTGCTGCACGGCCAGTCGCCGCTGATCTCCGGCTATATTGCCGCCGCCATGGCCGCCGGCTGGACGCTGTCCGAGATCCTCAGCTCCGGTTGGCGCGGGGCGGGCATTCGCCGGGCGATCGTCAGCGGGCCGCTGTTTGTGCTGGTGGGGCTGCTGGCGCTGGCGATCCTGATGCCGGTGCCGTCCGGCGGCCACTGGCAGGCGCTGGCGCCGATCGTCATTGCGCTGTTGCTGGTGGGGTTCGGCATCGGCTTCGGCTGGCCGCACCTGCTGACGCGCATTTTGCAGGTGGCGCCCGAAGCGGACAAAGATATCGCCGGCGCTTCGATTACCACGGTGCAGCTGTTCGCCACCGCATTCGGTGCGGCGCTGGCCGGGATGATCGCCAATCTGGCGGGGCTGAACGATCCGGGCGGCGCGGCGGGCGCGGCGTCGGCGGCGCGCTGGCTGTTCCTGGCGTTCGCGCTGGCGCCGCTGCTGGCGGTATTCAGCGCCTGGCGCTGCGCGGCGATCGCGCCGCCGAGCGCCGAGACGGGCAATCTTGTACAAAACCCGCCCTCGCGCGAGTGCTAGAACGCTCCTCCTTCTTCGATAGTGTTTGCGGTGATAGTGGCGTTCTTGCTGCGCAGTATGCTGGCGGTGGTGTTGCTGAGCATGCTGATATTCATCGCGCTGCGCGGCATTTTTTAAAATCCGCTTGCCATATCTCTAATTTGAGATTATTTCTCTTATATGGGATTTCAAGGCGGAGTGTGAGCGATGGATAACGGTTTGGAGACTGCCGACCTGAGGTTGGCGCAGCGGCTGGCGGATTTGCGCCAGCAGCAGGGATGGTCGCTGGAAGAGTTGGCGCAGCGCACCGGCCTCAGCCGGGCGACGCTCTCGCGGGTGGAGCGCGCCGAAACCAGCCCGACGGCGTCGCTGCTGAACCGGCTGTGCGCCGCCTACGGGTTGACCATGTCGCGCCTGTTGAGCGAAATCGAAGACGAACCGCCGGAGCTGTTGCGGCCGCCGCAACAGCCGGTATGGGTCGATCGCGCCAGCGGTTTCCACCGTCGCTCCGTTTCTCCTCCCGCCGCGCTGTATAAGGCCGAGTTTATCGAAGCCCGGCTCGATGCCGGCGCGCAGATTGATTACGACCTGCCGTCGATACCGGCGCTGGAGCATCACCTCTGGTTGCTGTCCGGGCAGCTGGAATTGACGCTGGAAGGGCGCGTTTTCCGGCTGTCGCCTGGCGACTGCCTGCGCTACCGCCTGTTCGGCGCGTCCCGTTTCCATGTCCCCGGCGATGAGTCGGCTCATTACACGCTCGTTATCTGCAGGCCATAGCCATGATTGAATTGCAACAGTGGGGCGCCGACGCGGCGCAAAGCGCCGTGGCCGACTTGGCCGAGATGCTGCACGCCAGCGTGGCGCACGGCGCCAGCATTGGTTTTGTCATGCCGTTTACAGTGGAGCAGGCGCGGGCGTTTTGGCAGGGGTTGCTGCCGGCCCTGGCGCGGGGAGAGCGTGCGATGCTGGTGGCGCTGGCGAACGGTCGGCCGGTCGGCACCGTGCAGCTGTTGCTGGCGATGCCGGACAACGGCCGCCACCGGGCGGAAGTGGCCAAGCTGATGGTGCACCCGCAGGCGCGGCGGCAGGGCGTCGCCCGGCAGTTGATGCAGGAAGTGCAGGCGCTGGCGGCGCGTCATCGCCGCAGCCTGTTGGTGCTGGACACCCTGAGCGGCAGCGCGGCGCAGGGGCTGTACCGCCAATTGGGGTTCGAGGCGGCGGGCGACATTCCGCATTACGCCCGCGCCAGCGACGGCGGGGCGTTGGAAGCCACCTGCTATATGTACAAACTGCTGTGACTCTTCGAATACTATTAAGTGAAGTCGATAGCTCAGACGCGTTGGCGCTGATGGCGGAATTGTCGATGCAACTGGCTGAGATCACCGGCGATAGCGGTACATCCTCGTTTGATCCTGCTGCTATACAAGCGGATGGAGGTTGTTTTATGTTGGTACGCAATGCTGCCGATGAAGCCGTAGCTTGTGGGGCGCTGCGTCGATTAACTTCTGGCGTTGCGGAGTTAAAACGGATGTATGTACGTGAGCCTGGCAATGGTATTGGTCGTAAATTATTACATGCTCTGGAACAACAGGCTCGATGGTTGGGGTATCGCCAACTGTGGCTGGAAACTCGAAGAGTGAACCTGCGTGCCATCAAGTTTTATCTGGCTCAGGGGTATCGGATACGCGAAAACTATGGCCGTTATCGAGGTAACCCGCAGGCGGTCTGTTTCGAAAAAGTTCTGGAATGATGTTGTAACTCCCCATAGCCATTTGACCTTGAAGATCCGTGCCTTGCTGCTTAGGTTACGGCCAGATTAAATCAAAGAACGGATGCCGCTATGGTTTTCGGACGGTTAAAATCGAGAGGGTTAAGGGATGAACTACTCTGATATTGCTGAAAGGATAGTGAAAGTGCTTGCTTCACCGGGAAGCGTTGTGGGATTGGCTTCACAGGGCAGTGCCGATACCGATTTCTCACATTTCTTATACCCGCAATCAAAAATTTGAGCATACGCATTTCTTCATGTTCATGCCGCCGAGCCAATATCCCCTTTTGTTCGGCGGCATGCTCCGTTAATCCCTTTTTGACAAAATATTAGGTTATATGGTTTTTTTCTCCCTATTCCTGAATCAGCGCCCGCTCCAGGCTTTGATCGCCTGTTGGCGCACCTGCAGCTTCTGCTGCGGCGTCAGCTTGTTGTAGTCGCGGGCCAGTCCGCTTTCCCAATCGCCGTACAGCGGGTTGGGCAGCACGATGAATTCAGTGCCGAACTTGTTCTGGTTCTCGCTGACGAACGCCCGGCGCTGCGCGTTGTCCTGGTGGTAAGTCGCGGCGCCGAAGTCGTTCAGGTTGTCGCCCGCGTACACCACGATGTCGTAGCCGGCTTGTTTGATGGCGTCGAAGCGCGCCTGCTTATTGGAGGTATCGGTGCTGAGCAGCACGGTCTTTTCCGACATGCCGGTGAAACCGAGCTTCTGCATGTTGGCCACCGTGGCGGCGTATTCGCTCTGCTTGCGGTTCGACACGTAGAACATCGTCCCCTGATGGGCGTTGACGTAGCGGGCGAACGACACCGCGCCCGGCACCGCGCCGGCCTGTTCGGCCTGCGTCCATTTGGCCCAGGTGGCGCCGTCGTATGGCTGGCCCTGCTGCGCCTGCCAGCCGGAGTAGGCGCTGTTGTCCAGCATGGTTTCATCCAGATCGACCACCACCGCCTTTTTACGGCCCGGCGCGGCCCTGGCCTGATCGAAGGCGCGCTGCGCGCTGTTGAACGCCTGATGCGCCAGCGCGCGGTATTCGCCGGACTGTTGGAACCAGTTCACCGCCAGCACCGACTGATCCGCCAGCCGCTGCTGGGCCTGCGCGTCGGTGTGCGGCGGCTGCGCGCAACCGGCCAACGTCAGCAGCGCGACGCCAATCGCCGCGCCGAGGGTGAGTGTCCTTGCCTGTTTTCCTGCCATCGTTATCTCTCTCGGTTTTATTCTTGTGGGCTGTCCAGCAGCATATCCATCTCGAACTGGCGCAGGGGATCCTGCCGCCAGCCAAGATGCGTAAAGAAGGGGGCGGCCACCTCGGGCACAACGACGTTGGCAGTCAGCGGCAAAGGGGCGAACCGTGTTTGCAGGGCGGCCAGCAAGGCGCGCGCATGCCCCTGGCCGCGGTGCTGCGGCGGCACGTAGATCAGGCGCAGCCAGCAGTGCTCGGCGCCGGGCATCACCACGGCGTAGGCCTGACGATTGAGCGTATAGGCTTGCGGTTTGCCCGGCAGCTTGAACAGCGATTCGGGGGCGATCAGCCAGGGCAGATCGGTGGCGCCTTCCGCCGTCAGGCGATGGCTGACGGTCAGCGGATCGACCGCCTGCAGTTCCGCCGTGCCTGGCGGCGCTTCCGCCGGCGCCTGATGGCCGGTCAGGGTGCGCACGATGCGCAGCCCGGCGCGGTGGTACAGCGCCAGCGCGGCGTCGTTGCCTTCGATCACTTCCAGCGACAGCCGCCGGTCGCCGCGGTGGCGGGCGTCTGCCACCAGCCGCTGCATCAGCGTCTTGCCCAGGCCCTGGCCGCGCATCTCCGGGCGCACGGAAAAGGCCGCGACCCGGCTGTGCCGGCCGCGGCGGGCGATCAGCGCCACCGCCACCGGTTCATGGCGGTGGGTGACGATCAGGCTGTCGTTCAGGCTGAGATCTTCGGCGCCGAAACGGGCGGCGAAGGTCGGCCCGTCGACAACAAAGCGCACGATGTAGTTTTCAAAGCAGTGGCTGAGGATATTCGCCAGTTCGTCGCTGCTGTAGCGCAGGGCGTTGTGGAAGTCGAAGCGTCCGTCGTTATGCATGGCTGATTTCGCTCGGGGAGAAAGCTATACATGTAGACCCGTTTTTTTTGCAAGGCAAGCGGGGGGATTGGACAGGGGGAAAATAAAAACAAAAAAGCCGGACGCAGCCGCCCGGCGAAATAAAACTCTGGGTATCAAGTGACGCTAAAGTTTGCAGTGGTGGTTATTCATTCATCACATCAGAACTGGTAGGTCAGGGCGACAACAACCACGTCGTCGTTTTTCAGACCCAGCTTGTTGTCGTCATCGAGCTGGTTGATTTTATATTCGACATAAGTGGACATGTTTTTGTTGAAGTAATAGGTTGCCGCCACGTCGAAATATTTCACCAGATCGACGTCGCCGATGCCTTCAATATCTTTGCCTTTCTGCTGAACGTAACCCAGCGATGGGCGCAGACCGAAGTCGAACTGATATTGTGCGACCAATTCAATCCCTTCCGCTTTATTGGCGAAGCCGCTAACGGAAGTGGCGTTGTTATTGATGGTGGCGGTGCCGGAAATAGGCGCGATATTGCGGCTCTGCGAATAAGTCGCGGCCAGGTAGACGTTGTTGTTGTCGTATTTCAGACCACCGGCCCAGATATCGGCCTTGTCGCCTTTACCGAAGGTGCCCGCTTTTTGCGTGGTGGTGCGGTTGGAAGAGGCATAGGCGGCGCCCACGCTCAGGCCGTCGATGATTTCGTAGCTGGAGGAGAGGCCCCAGCCGTCGCCGTTCGCCTTGCTGGCGGAGCGGCCGTCGTTTTCGTTCTTGCCTTGGTACTGCACGGCAAATTTCAAGCCATCGACCAGTCCGAAGAAGTTGTTATTGCGGTAGGTGGCGACGCCGTTGGTACGGCCGTTCATAAAGTTGTCGGTCTTGATGTAAGCATCGTCGCCGAATTCAGGGATCATATCCGTCCAGGCGCCGACGTCGTAAATGATGCCGTAGTTGCGGCCGTAGTCGAAGGAACCGAGATCCTTATATTTCAGACCGGCGAAGCCCAGACGCGTTTTGGTGTCTTTAGTGCCGTCGGATTCCGTGTGGTTGGCGGCGATCTGATATTCCCACTGGCCGTAGCCGGTCAGCATATCGTTAATCTGAGTCGCGCCTTTAAAGCCGATACGCACGTAGGTTTTATCACCGTCGTTGCCGGCATCATCGGAGAAATAATGCAGGGCCTTTACACGACCGTAAAAATCGAGTTTGTTGCCGTCTTTATTGTAGATTTCTGCTGCCTGTGCCGCTTGCGCAAGTAAAAGTGCCGGAATAATAACGGCCAGAAGATTACGTTTCATGGGTTACCCTGCTTTATTCGATTGAAAGACGCTTATCATCAGTTGCATTGCTGTTTTACTGTGCCGCCTGATTGTTGGCGGCGGAGAATTTTTACCGTAGTAATGTGATCTATTTATGACAAAAAATTCATTTTCATGTCGAACGATTAAAAAAGTCGCGTAAAGAGTGAATTTTTTCTTCGGCCGACGGTCGACGGCTGGTCTACAGTTATCGATACCTTGTTCCGCTGCGGGAGGAATCATGCACGATACTTATACTTTGTTCGGCACGCAGGGCTGCGGCTCGACGATCGTGGCCGCCGCGTTGGTGTTGACCGCTTTCCCCTGGGGCTATGAGGAGGTGGACTACACGCAGGACGGCCCGGAGCGCGATCGCCTGCTGGCGCTGAACCCGTTGGGCCAAGTGCCCACCTTAGTGTTGCCCAATGACGAAGTGATGACGGAGAGTGCGGCGATCATTCTGTTGCTGCACGATCGCGCGCCGCACGCCGAACTGGCGCCGCCCGGCGGCTCGCCGCTGTTGCCGCGTTTTCTGCGCTGGCTGCTGTTCATCAACGCGGAGATTTACCCCACCTTCACCTATGCCGACCATCCGCAGCGCTGGCAGCCGCAGGCGGCGGGGGCGGAACAGCTGAAAAACGCGGTAATGGATTATCGCGAGCGCTTATTGCGGCAGCTGAACGCCGCCGCCGGCGCTGCGGGCCCGTGGTTTCTCGGCAAGAGCTTCAGCGCGTTGGATCTGTACGTGGCGGTGATGTGCAACTGGCGGCCGGGCCGCGCGTGGTTCCGGCAACACTGCCCGCGGCTGTACGCCATCGCAGAGCGGGTGGAACAGCGGCCGGAGCTGAATGCGTTGCTGAGCGCCCATTTCGACGGTGTTGCCCCGCTGGAATCGTGATGCCTCCCCGCCGCCCGGCGGGGAACCCTCCCGTTTTTCTGAACCGAGACTGCTGAAAATCCCGATTTTCACTTGCTGCGGCGGCGGGTAGCGTAAGGCTATCCGCAACTGACAGGAGAGTGTGATGCCATCAGAATCCCAGGCCGGGCAGCAGGCGTTCGGCGATATTGCCCCCAAGCTGGCGCAGCTCAGCGACCGCGTTTTGTTTGACGATATTTGGCAGCGGCCGGCGCTGAACCCGCGCGAGCGCAGCCTGATTACCGTCGCCGCGCTGGTGGCGCTCAACCGCGTGGAACAGCTGCCGTTTCACCTGCAGCTGGCGCAGCGCAACGGCGTGACGCGCCAGCAGCTGGCCGAGCTCATCACCCATCTGGCGTTCTACGCCGGCTGGCCCGCGGCGGCGTCGGCCGTGGCGCGCCTGCGTGAACTGGAACAGGAGGACAACCATGCCGTTTAGCCGCATCGCCCTGCATCAGGGCAAGTCCGCCGACTATCTGCAAACCTTGTCCGACAGCCTGCATCAGGCGCTGGTGGAGGCCTTCGAGGTGCCGCCGACGGATAAATTTCAGGTGATCGATCAATACCGCCCCGGTGAGCTTATCTACGATCGCGACTATCTCGGCGGGCCGCGCAGCGCGGATTTCGTGCTGTTTTACATCACCGCCGGGCGGCCGCGCGACACCGACACCAAGCGGCGCTTCTACGGGCGGCTGGCGGCGCTGCTGGCGGAAAACCTGCGGCTGCGCCCCGAGGATGTGATGGTGGTGATCACCACCACCCAGTTGGACGAGTGGTCGTTCAGCGCCGGGCGCGCCTCGATGATCGATCCGCAGGCGTAACTCGGGCTGACGCCGCGGGCGGTCTGTGGGACAATGGCGCCATCATTTCGTTTAGATAAGAGTTGAATGGCGCTCTCCTCCGCAGTTAAAGATCAGATTGGCCAGTGGTACAAAGCCCTGCAGCAGCAAATACCGGATTTCATTTCCCGTGCGCCCCAGCGCCAGATGATCGCCGAGGTGGCGAAGACGCTGGCCGGCGACTACCCGCGCCATCTGGCGATCGAGGCGCCGACCGGCGTCGGCAAAACGCTGTCATACCTGATCCCGGGCATCGCCGTCGGGCGGGCGGAGAGCAAACCGCTGGTGGTCAGCACCGCCAACGTGGCGCTGCAGGACCAGATCTACAGCAAGGATTTGCCGCTGCTGAAAAAGATTATCCCCGATCTGAAATTTACCGGCGCCTTTGGCCGCGGGCGTTACGTGTGCCCGCGCAATCTGGCGGCGATGAGCACCGACGTCAGCCAACAGGGCGATCTGACGCTGTTCCTCGACGACGAGCTGGCGCCGTCCAGCGGCGAAGAGCAGGCGCTGTGCCAGAAGCTGACCAAGGCGCTGGCCCGCTTCGAGTGGGACGGGCTGCGCGATCACTATCAGCAGAGCATCGACGATCCGCTGTGGGCCAAGCTGAGCACCGACAAGGCCAACTGCCTGGGGCGCAACTGCCACTACATTCGCGAATGCCCGTTCTATATCGCCCGCAAAGAGATCGAGAGCGCCGACGTGGTGGTGGCCAACCACGCGCTGGTGATGGCGGCGCTGGAGACGGAATCGGTGCTGCCGAACCCGAAAGAGCTGCTGCTGGTGCTGGACGAAGGCCACCATTTGCCGGAGGTGGCGCGCGACGCGCTGGAGATCGACGGGGAAATCACCGCGCTGTCGACCAACCTGCAGCTGGACATGATCGTGCGCCAGGTCGAGCAGTGCATGACGCAGTACCGGCCGAAGAATCCGCCGGGGCTGGCCAACAGCGAGCGGCTGAAAAACCATTGCGAGGAGCTGCGCGAGCTGGTGCAGATCTTCGAGCATCAGGTCAGCACCTATCTGCCCGGTGACAGCGTGGCGGCCGAGCACCGTTTTGAAATGGGCGAGCTGCCGGCGGAGATGGTGGAGAGCTGCGCGCGGTTGTTCAAACTGACCGACGCGCTGCGCGGGCTGGCGGAGTTCGTGCTTAACGATCTCACCGAGCAGACCGGCAAGCATGACATCGTGCGCCTGCACCGGTCGATCATTCAGATGAGCCGCACGCTGGGTTATCTGGAGGCGATGAGCAAGCTGTGGCGGCTGGCGGCGCTCGACAAATCCTCCAACGCGCCGATCTCCAAATGGGTCACGCGCGAGCTGCGCGATAACGTTACCCATCTCTACCTGCACTGCGTCGGCATCCGCGTCAGCGACCAGTTGGAGAAGCTGCTGTGGCGCAAGGTACCGCACGTGGTGGTCACCTCGGCCACGCTGCGTTCGCTGAACAGCTTCGCGCGTTTGCAGGAGATGAGCGGGTTGAGCGAGAAGGCCGGCGATCGTTTCGAAACGCTCTCTTCGCCGTTCAATCACGTCGAACAGGGCAAGATTGTCATTCCGCAGATGCGCTACGAACCGGCGCTCGCCAACGAGGCGGAACACCTCGAGGAGATGGCGCGATGTTTCCGCGCCGAGCAGGCGAGCGGCAAACACAAAGGCATGCTGATCCTGTTCAGCAGCCACCGGGCGATGCAGACTTTCCTCAGCTACGTGACCGATCTGCGGCTGATGCTGCTGGTGCAGGGCGACCAGCCGCGCTACCGGCTGGTGGAAGAGCACCGCAAGCGGGTGGAGAAGGGCGTCGCCAGCGTGCTGGTGGGGCTGCAATCGTTCGCCGAAGGGCTGGATCTGAAAGGCGAGCTGCTGACCCAGGTACACATTCACAAAATTGCGTTCCCGCCGATCGACAGCCCGGTGATCATTACCGAAGGCGAGTGGCTGAAATCGCTGAAGCGCTATCCGTTCGAAGTGCAGAGCCTGCCGAGCGCCTCGTTCAACCTGATCCAGCAGGTCGGCCGCCTGATCCGCAGCAACCAATGCTACGGCGAGATCGTGATCTACGATCGCCGGCTGTTGACCAAAAACTACGGTTCGCGGCTGTTGGCGTCGCTGCCGGTGTTCCCGATCGAACAGCGCGCGGTGCCGGAGGCCGACAAGGCGCATCTGGCGGCGCTGAAATCCGCCGCCGACGCGGCCAAAAAAGAGAAGAAGCGCGGCAACCCGTTCGCCCGCAAGCGGCGGCGTTAATCAGAGCAGCGGCGGCAGGCGGCGTTTAACCGGCGTGGTTTTCACGATCGAGGTGTTGCTCTGCGCATGCTCGGCCAGCCGATCGAGGGTGTGGTCGAGCTGCGCCATCGAGTGCGCCACCAGCCGCACGATAAAGCAGTCTTCGCCGGTCACCTTATCGCATTCGACCACTTCCGGTATCGCCTGAATCAGCTGCTCGACCTTCTTCAGCATGCCCGGCAGCGGCTTGATGCGCACCAGCGACTCGAAGGCGTAGCCCACCGCCTGCAGATTGACGTTCAGGGTATAGCCCTGGATCACGCCGCTTTCCTCCAGCCGCCGCAGCCTTTCCGACGTGCTCGGCGACGACAGCCCCACCTGCGCGCTCAGCGTCTTCAACGACGCGCGCGCGTCCTGCGCCAAAAGAGTCAGGATCTGGCGATCGATATCATCCATAACGCCTCCGTTAGGTATTTTCTTTATTATAACTACGAGAAAAAGGCAGTTAAGCATATCTGCCTTTTTTATGCTATGGAAAGCCGCCCGGCGAAGCCGCAAGCTATGCCTCTGGGCAAGTTTGGAGGAACGCAGAATGAATGCAGAGATAAAACGCGGCTCGCTGGAGATGACGGCGGCGATGCTGATTTCCGGCTCCATCGGCTGGTTTGTGCTGATGTCCGGCCAGCCGGTGGTCAACGTGGTGTTTTGGCGCTGCGCGGTGGGGGCGCTGGTGCTGCTGGCGGTGTGCGGCGCGCTGGGGCAGCTGCGGCGCGATGTGCTGACGCGCGCCACGCTGCTGCTGGCGATCGCCGGTGGGGTGGCGCTGGTGATCAACTGGCTGCTGCTGTTTGCCGCCTATTCCTATGCCTCTATCTCCATCGCCACGGCGGTGTACAACACCCAGCCGTTTATGCTGGTGGGGCTGGGGGCGCTGTTTCTGGGGGAACGGCTGACCGCCCGCAAGCTGCTGTGGCTGGGGCTGGCGTTCGGCGGCATGATGCTGGTGGTGCTGGCGCAGCCGCGGCAGGCGGGGGAACAGAGTCATTATTTGGCGGGCATTGCGCTGGCGCTCGGCGCGGCGTTTTTCTATGCCCTGATGGCGCTGGCGGCCAAGCGGCTGAAGGGCACGCCGCCGCATCTTATTGCGCTGATCCAGGTGGCGGTAGGGGCGGTGATGCTGTTGCCGCTGGTGGATTTCCACGTTTCGGCCAGCGCTGGGCAGTGGGGCATGCTGGCGACGCTCGGCGTGCTGCACACCGGCCTGATGTACGTGCTGATGTACGGCGCGCTGCAGAAGCTGCCGACCAACCTGATCGGCTCGCTGTCGTTCATCTACCCGATCGCCGCCATGCTGGTGGATCGCCTGGCGTTTGGCCACCGGCTGTCGGCCTGGCAGCTGTTGGGCGCGGCGATCATCCTGCTGGCGGCGGCGGGCATGAACCTGCTGGGCGAGCGGCGAGCGCAGCTGCTGCCGGCCTCGGACGGCCGGCGCGCCGGCTGATGCTCAGTTCGTTTTTTTCAGCCGGCGCCATAAGGTGGTGCGGCTGATCCCGAGCAACCGGGCGGCGGCGGCGTGGTCGCCCCCGCACCGCGCCAGCGCTTCGTGGGCGGAGACGGGCGCTGGTGGTGTCTCGGGGGGCGTGCCCGCCGCCAGCTCCGGCAGCAGCCAGCGCAGCGTCTCGCCGCTCGGCGCGGTGCCGGTGCTCAGCATCAGCGCCACCCGCTCCATCATGTTGCGCAGTTCGCGCAGGTTGCCGGGCCAGGCGTAATGACTCAGCGCGGCGTAACAGCCGGCCAGGGCGGCGCGCAGCGGCTCCGTCAGCGGCACGTCGAGCGCCGCCAGCGACCGCTTCAGAAAGTGTTCCGCCAGCATCGCGATATCGTCGCCGCGCGCCCGCAATGGCGGCAGCTGCAGCCGCAGGGCGCTCAGGCGGTAGAACAGATCGGCGCGAAAGCCGCCCCGTTGAATCGCCTGCTCCAGGTGGTTGTGGGTGGCGCTGATGACGCGAAAGTCGACCGCCACCGGCTGCTGCCCGCCGACCCGGGTGACGGCCTTCTCTTCCAGCGCGCGCAACAGCCGGGTTTGCAGGTGCAGCGGCATTTCGCCGATCTCATCCAGAAACAGAGTGCCGCCGTTGGCGGTTTCCAGCAGTCCGCGTCGGCCGCCGCGCCGTGAGCCGGTAAAGGCGCCTTCCTCATAGCCGAACAGCTCCGCCTCCAGCAGCGATTCGGCGATGGCGCCGCAGTTGATGGCGACGAACGGCGGCGTCGCGCCCCTGGCCGGTGCGCCGCGCCGGGAAAAGTATTCCCGGTGGATCGCCTGCGCCGCCAGCTCCTTGCCGGTGCCGGTTTCTCCTTCAATTAATACCGCCGCCGGCGAGCGGGCGTACAGCATGATGGTGCGCCGCGTCTGCTCCATCTGCGGAGAGTCGCCTTGCAAATCGCTCAGCCCGTAGCGCGGCTGCAGGGTATTGCGCGCGGCGTAATCGCCGTCGCGTTTGCCGCCGCCCAGCATCAGGCGCGTCACGTCCAGCGCATCGCTGAAGGCGGCGCGCAGGGTGGCGGCGGAATAGAGAAAAATGGCGGTGAGCCCGGCCTCTTCCGCCAACTCGCTGATGAGGCCCGCCCCAACCACGGCCTGAATGCCGGCGGCTTTCAGCTCGGCGATCTGGCCGCGCGCGTCCTCTTCGGTGACGTAGCTGCGCTGCTCCAGCGGCAAATCGAAGGTCTGCTGGAACTCCAGCAGCGCGGGCAGAGGGGTTTTATAGGTGATGACGCCGATCCGATCGGCGGTTCTGCGCGCCTTGCTCAGCGCCTGCAGCAGGTCGAAGCCGCCGGGCTTGACCAGGATGACCGGCACCGACAGGCGGCTTTTCAGGTAGGCGCCGTTGGAGCCGGCGGCGATGATGGCGTCGCAAGGCTCGGTAGCCAGGCGGGCGCGGATGTGCTGCACCGCCTCCTCAAAGCCGAGGCGGATCGGGATGATGGTCGCCAGATGGTCGAACTCGAGGCTGATGTCCCGGAACAGATCGAACAGGCGGGTGATGGAGACGGTCCAGATCACCGGTTTGTCCGGCGTGACGTGATCGCTCATGGTGGGTTACCGAATGGAAGTAGCTGCATTAGGTGTAGCCCGGTTTCAGTTATGTTTCAAATTTTCTGCGTGAAACAGCGATTGAAACGTTGGCTGAAACGTTTTTTACCTCTTTGTCTGGCTAATGGCGCTGCAGATGTTGTAACTCGCTTATTTTTATCGATTTTAATTTTTCCCCTCACCGAAGTGCAACCTGGCCCGCCCCTTGCTCTGTCTGTTTCATCTGGCTAATCGGAGAAAACGTCATGACGCTGCGCTCACCCGGGCTCGCCTTTCGCCAGGCCCTGAGTAAAGAAAAACCCCTGCAAATCGCCGGCGCGATCAACGCCAACCATGCGCTGCTGGCCCAGCGGGCCGGATTCCAGGCCATCTACCTTTCCGGCGGCGGCGTGGCGGCCGGTTCGTTGGGGCTGCCGGATCTGGGCATTTCGACCCTGGACGATGTGCTGACCGACATTCGCCGCATCACCGACGTTTGCCCGCTGCCGCTGCTGGTGGATGTCGACAGCGGTTTCGGCGCTTCGGCGTTCAACGTCGCCCGCACGGTGCGATCGGTGAGCAAGGCCGGGGCGGCGGCGCTGCATATCGAAGATCAGGTCGGCGCCAAGCGCTGCGGCCATCGCCCCAATAAGGCCATCGTTTCCACCGGAGAGATGGTGGATCGCATCAAGGCGGCGGTGGATGCGCGCAGCGATCCGGACTTCGTGATCATGGCGCGCACCGATGCGCTGGCAGTGGAGGGGCTGGAGGCGGCCATCGAGCGCGCTCAGGCTTACGTGGCGGCCGGGGCCGACATGCTGTTTCCGGAAGCGATCACCGAGCTGGGCATGTACCGCCGCTTCGCCGAAGCGACGCAGGTGCCGATCCTGGCCAACATCACCGAATTCGGCGCAACGCCGCTGTTTACCACCGACGAATTGCGCAGCGCCCAGGTGGATATGGCGCTGTATCCGCTGTCGGCCTTCCGGGCGATGAACCGGGCGGCGGAGCGGGTGTACCGCGCCCTGCGCGAGGAGGGCACGCAGAAAAGCGTCATCGACACCATGCAGACCCGCAACGAACTGTACGAAAGCATCAACTACTATTTGTTCGAAGAGAAACTCGACGCCCTGTTCGCTCGCCAACGCGACGAATAGGCGCCATTCACGCACAAGCCAAACGAGGACGGTATGAGCCAAGCGATCCCCCCGCAAAGCCCGACTGGCGTTAAGCCGAAAAAATCCGTGGCGTTATCCGGCGTGCCCGCCGGGAATACCGCGCTGTGCTCCGTAGGGCGCAGCGGCAACGATCTGCACTATCGCGGTTACGACATTCTCGATCTCGCGCGCCACTGCGAGTTTGAAGAGGTCGCCCACCTGCTGATCCACGGCAAGTTGCCCAACCGCGATGAGCTACAGGCCTACAAACACCGTCTCAAAGCCCTGCGCGGCCTGCCCGCCAGCGTGCGCACGGTGCTCGAGGCGCTGCCTGCAGCGTCTCACCCGATGGACGTGATGCGTACCGGCGTCTCGGCCCTTGGCTGCACGCTGCCGGAAAAAGAGCAGCACGGCGCGGCCGGCGCGCGCGACATCGCCGACCGGCTGCTGGCATCGCTGGGATCGATGCTGCTGTATTGGTATCACTACAGCCACAACGGCGAGCGCATTCAGCCGGAGACCGACGACGACTCCATCGGCGGCCACTTCCTGCACCTGCTGCACGGCGAAGCGCCTTCCGCCAGCTGGGAACAGGCGATGCACGCGTCATTGATCCTGTACGCCGAGCATGAGTTCAACGCCTCGACCTTCGCCGGCCGGGTGATCGCCGGCACCGGATCCGACGTCTATTCGGCGATCGTCGGCGCCATTGGCGCGCTGCGTGGGCCGAAGCACGGCGGCGCCAACGAGGTGTCGCTGGAGATCCAGCAACGCTATGAAACGCCGGACGAAGCGGAGGCCGACATTCGCCGCCGCATCGACAACAAAGAGGTGGTGATCGGCTTCGGGCACCCGGTGTACACCGTCTCCGATCCGCGCCATCAGGTGATCAAAGAGATCGCGCTGCGCCTGTCGCGGGAGGCGGGGGCGATGAAGCTGTATGACATCGCCGATCGGCTGGAAAGCGTGATGCGCGACACCAAAAAGATGTTCCCCAACCTCGACTGGTTCTCGGCGGTGTCTTATCACCAACTGGGGGTGCCCACCGAAATGTTCACGCCGCTGTTTGTCATGGCGCGGGTGAGCGGCTGGTCGGCGCACATCATCGAGCAACGGCAGGACAACAAAATCATTCGCCCGTCCGCCAACTATACCGGGCCGGAAGCGCGGGCGTTCGTACCGCTGGATCAGCGCTGAGCGCCGATCGCTATCGTGTCGTTTTCACTATGGAGCCTTTGGGAATCATGATGCTTGAGTCTGCCAACACCCGCCGTCCGCCGTTCGATCGCGAAATGGTCGATATCGTCGATTATGTGATGAAAGAGGCCGTCGATACCCCGGCGGCGTACCGCACCGCCCACTATTGCCTGCTCGATACCCTCGGCTGCGGGCTGGAGGCGCTGAGCTATCCGGCCTGCAAGAAACTGCTGGGGCCGGTGGTGCCGGGCGCCGAGGTGCTGAACGGCAGCCGGGTGCCGGGTACCCGCTTCCAGCTGGATCCGGTGCAGGCGGCGTTCAATATCGGCGCCATGATTCGCTGGCTCGACTTCAACGATACCTGGCTGGCGGCGGAGTGGGGGCACCCGTCGGACAACCTGGGCGGGATCCTGGCGGTGGCCGACTGGCTCTCGCGCCAGGCGGTGGCGGCGGGCAAAGCGCCGCTGACCATGCGGCAGGTGCTGATCGCCATGATCAAGGCGCATGAGATCCAGGGCTGCCTGGCGCTGGAAAATGCCTTTAACCGGGTGGGGTTGGATCACGTGCTGCTGGTGAAGGTAGCGTCCACCGCGGTGGTGGCGCAGATGCTCGGCCTGAGCCGGGCGGAGATCCTGAATGCGGTGTCGCTGGCGTGGGTGGACGGGCAGTCGCTGCGTACCTATCGCCACGCGCCGAACGCCGGCACCCGCAAATCCTGGGCGGCGGGGGATGCGACCGCGCGCGCGGTGCGGCTGGCGCTGATGGCCGCCACCGGCGAGATGGGCTATCCCTCGGCGCTGACGGCGCCGACCTGGGGGTTCTACGACGTCTCTTTCAACGGCAAACCTTTTCGCTTCCAGCGGCCGTACGGCGCGTATGTGATGGAGAACGTGCTGTTTAAAATTTCGTTCCCGGCGGAGTTCCATGCCCAGACCGCCGTGGAGGCGGCCATGACGCTGCATCGCCAGATGCAGGCCGCCGGCAAAACCGCCGCCGACATCGCCGCAGTGAGCATCCGCACTCATGAGGCCTGCTTGCGTATTATCGACAAGCAGGGGCCGCTGGATAACCCGGCGGATCGCGATCACTGCATTCAGTATATGGTGGCGATCCCGCTGCTGTTCGGCCGGCTGACGGCTGCGGACTACGAGGATCGGGTGGCCGAGGATCCGCGCATCGATGCGTTGCGCGGCAAGATCCGCTGCCATGAAGATCCCGCCTTCACCCGCGATTATCACGATCCGGAAAAACGATCGATCGCCAATGCGCTGACGGTGGAGTTTACCGACGGCAGCCGTCTGGATGAGGTGGCGGTGGAGTATCCTATCGGCCATGCGCGGCGGCGCGAAGAGGGCATCCCGCTGCTGGTCGAGAAGTTCAAAACCAACCTGGCGCGCCAGTTCCCGGCTCTGCAGCAGCAGCGCATTCTTGAGGTGTCGCTGGACCGGCAGCGGCTGGCGCAGATGCCGGTCAACGAGTATCTCGATCTGTGGGTGATCTGACGCGAGCGGCGCTGACAAGCCACGTCGGCGCCGCTATGATGGACGCTCCATTCCCGTCCGTCTTCTTATCAGGTGATTCATGATTGATGCCGCAACGCTGTTGTTGTTTTCCGGTGCCTGCGTGGCGCTGGCGCTGACCCCCGGCCCGGATATGCTGCTGATCGCTTCGCGCAGCGTCAGCCAGGGGCGGCGCGCCGGTTTCGCTTCGCTGGCGGGCATTCAGCTCGGCACGTATTGTCACGCGCTGGCGGCGGCGCTGGGGTTGTCGCAACTGTTCGTCGCGGTGCCGCTGGCTTACGACGCGGTGAGAATGCTGGGCGCCGCCTATCTGCTCTATCTGGCGTGGAAAACGCTGCGATCCGGCAGCAGTTTGCAGGCTTCCGCCGGGTTGCAAGCGGTGCCGACGGCGCGCATCTTCCGCCAGGGGCTGTTCACCAATATCCTCAACCCGAAAATGGCGCTGTTCGTGCTGGCGCTGTTTCCGCAGTTTATCGATCCGCGTTCAGGCTCGGTGGTGGTGCAGATGCTGGCGCTGGCGACGGTGCTGAATCTGGTGGGCTTGCTGATTAACGGCGGGGTGATCCTGGCGGTCAGCGGCATGAAAAGCCGCTTTGTCGGCCGCCGCTTCAGCGCCCGCTGGCCGAACTACCTGCTGAGCGGGGTGTTCGCCGGGCTGGCCTGCAAGCTCATTTTCGACAGCCGCCGCTAACCCTCGCGCAGCAGCGCTTCAAACGCCGCGCTGGCCGGTTCGTCCGGCAGCGCGCTGTACATCACCAGCCGCAGGTGATTCTCTTCGTCGACGATGAAAGAGGCGTGGTCAAAGGTGACCGGGCCGATTTCCGGGATGGCGAAGCTGCGCCGTCCCTGGCAGCGCCCGTGAATGTCGTGCTGCCGCCAGAGCTGGCGGAACTGCGGCGACACCCGCTCCAGCGCCTGTACCCGTTGGCGCATCACCTCATCCTCCGGCGCGCGAGCGTAGTCGCGGCGGAAGCTGGCCAGGATTTGCGGCGCCTGCGCCCGCCACTCCAGCAGGCGCGCATTGAGCTGCGGATCGGCAAACAGCATCCACAACATGTTGCGCTCTTCCGGCGGGCGTTCGGCGATGGCGAACAGCCGCTGCGCCGCCGGGTTCCAGGCGATGATGTCCCAACTCAGGTTCATGACGTAGGCCGGCCGCAGCGCTAAATCGTCCAGCAGCCGCCGCACCAGCGGCGAGACCTGACACCACTGATGGCCGACCGGCACCGGCGGGCGCTGATGCGCCAATAAAAACAGGTGGTAGCGGCCGGCGGCGTCGAGCTGCAGCACCCGCGCCAGGTTTTCCAAAAACGCCACCGACGCATTGATTTCCCTGCCTTGTTCCAGCCAGGTGTACCAGGTAAGGCCGACGCCGGCCAGCGCCGCGACCTCCTCGCGCCGCAATCCCGGCGTGCGGCGGCGGCTGCCGCTCGGCAAACCGACCGCCTGTGGCGACAGCTGTTCTCGCTTTTGACGTAGAAAATCCGCCAGTTCGTGGCGAGTGCGCTCGAGGGTGCGTGGGGGCATGGCGGCCGTCCTGTTGCTGTTAGTAATAGTATAATTGGCTATATAGTAACAGTTTAAAACATGTTTCATACTGCGGCCATCATAATCTCTGGAGGTGGTATGGAACATTCATTATCTCGTGAACGGCGAGGGTTGGCCGGCCTGTCGGTGCTGCTGTTGGGCGGTTTTGTCACGGTGTTCGATCTGTTTGTGGTCAACGTGGCGGCGCCGGTGATCCAGCGAGAATTCGCCGCCGATTTTGCCGGCGTCGGGTTGATCGTCGCCGGTTATGAACTGGCGTTCGGGGTGCTGCTGATCGCCGGCGGGCGTCTGGGCGATCGCTTCGGACGTCGGCGTCTGTTCAGCCTCGGCATGCTGGGATTCACGCTGACTTCATTACTGTGCGGGTTGGCGGGATCGCTCAGCCTGCTGATCGCCGCGCGTATTCTGCAGGGGGCGGCGGCGGCGCTGCTGTTTCCGCAAATTTACGCCTTGATGCGGGTGCTGTACGAGCCGCAACAGCGGCGGCGCGCCTTCGCCTGGCTGGGCATGACGCTGGGGCTGGCTGCAATCTTCGGCCAGATCCTCGGTGGTTTTATCATCGAGGCCAACCTGTTCGGCAGCGGCTGGCGCATGATCTTTCTGATTAATCTGCCGATCGGCGCGCTGGCGCTGTGGGCGGCGCGGCGCATTCCCGAATCGCGGGTGGCGCAGGCGCAGCGGCTGGATGGCGTTGGCCTGGGGCTGGCGGCGACCGGCCTGTCGCTGTTGCTGCTGCCGCTGCTGGAAGGGCCGGCGCGCGGCTGGCCGTGGTGGATCGCGCCGATGTTGGCGCTGGCAATGCTGACGCTGTGGGGCTTCCTGCGTTGGGAGCGCCGTCTGGCGCAGCGCGGCGACGATGCGGTGCTCGATCCGGCGCTGTTCCGCCAGGCGGGCTTCGCGCCGGGTATGGCGGTGGTGCTGGCGATTTATGCCACCGCTTCCTCGTTTTTCTTGTGTTTCGCGCTGCTGCTGCAGGCGGGGGCGGGGCTGACGCCTTTTGAGGCGGGCAGCCTGTTCGCCCCGGCCAGCGCGGCCTTTATGCTGGCGTCGATGTTGGCGCCCCGGCTGGCGCTGCGTTGGGGCAACCGTGCGCTGAGCGCGGGCGTGGCGATTTACGCCGCCGGGCTGGCGCTGCTGATGGCGCAGGCGCTGTGGGGTGCGGCGCTGGCGCATCCGCTGCGGCTGCTGCCGGGGTTGGTGGTGCTGGGATTCGGCCAGGCGCTGAGCATGACGCCGCTGCTGAATCTGGTGCTCGGTTTGGCGCACGAGCGGCAGGCGGGCATGGCGGCGGGGCTGGTTGCCACCGTGCAGCAGGTGGGGGGCGCGCTGGGCATCGTGGTCAGCGGCGTCGGTTTCGTGCCGCTGCTGGCGCACGGCGGCGCGGCGGAGCGCTATGCCGAGGCCTTTGCCGGCGCCATGGTATTTAATCTGTTGGCGATGGGCGTCGCCCTGATCTTGTTAAACCGGATCACGCGAAATAGTCAGAAAGCGGATCTTAAGTAGGCCGCCGGCGGGTGCTTTACTGTCGTCATGATGAGAGAGCGTAAGGAGCCACACTGATGTTTCAACCCGCCGCATTTCGCGAAGACGATCTGGATGCCCAACTGGCGCTGGTGCGCGCCCACCCGTTGGGGCTGCTGGTCAGCCACGGCGAGCAGGGATTGACGGCCGATCCGCTGCCGTTTCTGGCCGATGTCGAACAGGGGCAGATCCGGCTGCGGGCGCACCTGGCGCGCGCCAACGAGCACTGGCGGCGGCTGCAGCACGCGGCGGAATGCCTGGTGATTTTTCAGGGGTTGGAGGGCTATGTGTCGCCCGGCTGGTATCCGAGCAAGCGCCAGACCGGCAAGGTGGTGCCGACCTGGAATTACAGCGTGGTGCAGCTGTATGGCGTACCGACGGTGACGGACGACCCGGCCTGGCTGCGGCGCCAGCTGATCGATCTGACCGCGCAGCAGGAAGGAGGGCGCCCGGCGCCCTGGCGGCTCGACGACGCGCCGGCCAACTACATCGCCGCGCAGCTTAAAGGCATCGTCGGTATCGAGATCGCCGTCACCCGGCGCGAAGGCAAATGGAAGATGAGCCAAAACCGCAGCGCCGACGATGCCGATGGGGTGAGCGCCGGGCTGCGCGACGGCGATGAAACGCAGCGGCGGCTGGCGGAGGAGGTTGAGCGGCGGCGCGGATAGGGTATGCTAACCGAAGAGTGAGCAAGGGGAACCTTCGGATGGATTACACCAAAATTATCAAAGAAATAGGCCGCGGCAAAAACCATGCGCGCGACCTGGATCGGCAGACCGCCTTTGAGCTGTATCAGGCGATGCTGGCCGGGGCGGTCCCCGAGCTGGAGCTGGGCGGCATTCTGATCGCGCTGCGCATCAAGGGTGAGGCCGAAGAGGAGATGCTGGGCTTCTACCAGGCGATGCAGCAGCAGGTGTTGCCGCTGCAGGCGCCGCAGGGGCGGCCGCTGCCGGTGGTGCTGCCGAGCTACAACGGCGCGCGCAAGCAGGCCAACCTGACGCCGCTGCTGGCGCTGCTGCTCGCGAAAGTGGGCCTGCCGGTGGTGGTGCACGGCGTGCTGGACGACAGCACCCGCGTGACCAGCGCCGAGATTTTCCGCGCCCTGGGGCTGCCGTGGTCGGAACAGGCCGTTCACGCCCAGCAGCGTCTCGATAACGGCGAGGCGGTGTTCATGCCGGTTTCCACGCTGTCGGCGCCGCTGGCGCGGCAGCTCGGGCTGCGTTGGCGCATGGGGGTGCGCAACAGCGCGCATACGCTGGCCAAGCTGGCGACGCCGTTCGGCGAACAGGATGCGCTGCGCCTCGCCAGCGTCTCACACCCGGAGTATGTCGGCCGGGTGGCGTCGTTTTTCCGCCAGATCGGCGCCCGCGGGCTGTTGATGCACGGCACCGAAGGCGAAGCCTACGCCAACCCGCTGCGCTGCCCGCAGATTCACTATATTGCCGGCGGCGAACAGCGCGTGTTGCTGGAGCGCACCTTGCAGGATGAAACGCCAACGTTGCCGGCGGCGAAAGACGCGGAAACCACCGCGCGCTGGACCGAGCGCTGCCTGGCGGGCGAGGTGGCGATCCCGCAGGCCATCCAGCGGCAGGTCGCCTGTTGCCTGGTGGCCGCCGGCGAGAGCGAGACGCTGGAACAGGGGCTGCAGCGCCTGCATCAGGCCTGAGCGCGACTATACTGGGATATTTCCTCATCGGCAGAGAAGGACGGTTATGCAACAGGCTCTCGATTACTTCAATCAATTGAACCAGGATTACCTCGACGTACACCGCGCCAAAGAAGAGCTGTTCTGGCAAAACTACATGGGCACCGGCGGTGAAGAGGTGTCGGCGCGCTTTGCCGCCGCGGAAAGCGCCTATAAGCGCTTTATCGCCGAACCGCGCCGGCTGGCGGAGATCCGCAATCTGCTGGCCGGATTGGAAACGCTGCCGCAGACGGCGCAGCGCGAGGCGCTGATCCACGGCCTGCAAGGTTGGCTGCGTTTCTTCGACTGCAACGCCATTGAAGATCCGCAGGCGCAGGCGCTGTTGGATCGGATCATCCACGCCGAGTCCGATCTCTACGCGCGCCGCAAGGGCTATCAGGTTACGCATCTGAACGCCGAAGGCCGGCGGGTGGCGGCCTCGCTCGGCGAGCTGTTGACCAACCAGGCGACCAACCCGAACGAAGACTACCGCCGCAGCTCGCAGCAGGCGCTGCGCGATCTGGAGCAATGGCTGCTGCATAACGGCCTGCCGGAACTGATTGGCCTGCGCAACCGCTTTGCGCGCCAGATGGGCTATCGCAACTATTTCGACTACAAGGTGAACAAAACCGAGCGCATGACGCCGGAGCAGCTGTTCGCCATTCTGGATCGCTTCGAACGGGAAACCCGCGAGGCCAACGCGCGCAGCCTGCAGCAACTGGCGGCCGACAAGGGCAGCCAGGCGCTGGAGCCGTGGAACGTGCGCTTTGCCAGCGCCGGCGACGTCACCCGCCAACTGGATCCTTACTTCCCGTTTTCGCGTTCGCTGGAACGCTGGGTCGACAGCTTCAAACTCCTGCACATCGGCTTTGGCGGCGCCGAGATGAACCTCGATCTGCTGGTGCGCAAAGGCAAGTATGAGAACGGCTTTATGCACGGCCCGGTGCCGCCGTTTGTGCGCCAGGGAGAATGGGTGCCGGCGCGCATCAACTTCACCAGCCTGGCGCAGCCGGGGCAGGTGGGAAGCGGCGCTTACGGGCTCAACACGCTGTTCCACGAGGGCGGCCACGCGGCGCATTTCGCCAACATTCGCCAGAATGCGCCGTGCTTCTCGCAGGAATTCCCACCGACCTCGATGGCCTATGCCGAAACCCAGTCGATGTTCTGCGACAGCCTGCTGGACGACGCCGACTGGTTGAAACGCTATGCGAAAAACGCCGCCGGCGAAGCGGTGCCCGATGCGCTAATCGAAGCCGGTATCGCGGCGCGCCAGCCGATGCGCGCGTTCAACGAACGCCATATCCTGCTGGTACCGTACTTCGAGTGGGCGCTGTATCAGTGGGATGACGAGCAGCGCACGCCGGAAGCCATCACCGCGCTGGCGCGCGAGGTCGAGCAGAAGATCCTCGGCATCAGCGGCAGCCCGCGCCCGACGCTGGCGATCCCGCACCTGCTGTCGCTGGAGTCCGCCTGCTCTTATCAGGGTTATCTGCTGGCGATGATGGCGGTGGAACAAACCCGCCAGTTCTTCCTGCAGCGCGACGGTTACCTGACGGACAACCCGGCCATCGGCCCGGATCTGGCGCAACACTATTGGTTGCCGGGCAACAGCGTCAGCCATGATGACACGCTGCGCAGCCTGACCGGCGAAGGGTTCAACCCGGACTATCTGGCGCAGGCCTGTAACCAGACGGTGGCGCAGGCGTGGCGCGAGGCGCAGCAGACGATGGCCGCCGCCGCCGCGCGCCCGCAGCCGCCGGCGGATTTCGTTTTGGAGGCGCATATTCGGGTGGTGGACGGCGAGACGGTATTGGCGGACAACGCTGACGGCGACGAACGGATGTGTCGCGATTTCGCCGCGGCGATAGAGGCGCGTTTGGTTTAAGGCTGACAATAAAAAAATCCACGCGGCAGCGTGGATTTTATTTAATGATAAAATCTGGGCGTTATTTTATTCGAAATAGACGTCGGGATTATCGGCCAGGGAAACGAAGCTCTTGGTGTTTCTATCCAGCGTACGAATTTCGCCGCTTTCGATGTCGTACACCCAGCCGTGCAGGCGCAGCCCGCTGTTGCGCAGACCCACCGCAACGGAAGGGTGGGTTTTGATATTATTTAGCTGGGCGATAACGTTCTCTTCCACCATAGCGTTAACTTTGTCTGTTTCGCTATTCCAGGTTTTCTTCTCGACCACCGCTTTGGCTGCATCCGCGTAGTGCAGCCAGTGGGCTACCGCAGGCATGGGATCGAGGCACTGACAGGACGCGATAGCCTTCATGGCGCCACAGTTCGAGTGGCCACAAATCACGATATCAGTGACGCCCAGCGCCACTACCGCGTATTCGATAGTCGCGGAAACCCCACCCGGCTCCGGGCCAAAAGAAGGAACGATGTTACCGGCGTTGCGGATAACGAACAGTTGCCCAGGCTCTTGCTGCGTCACCAGCTCGGGCACCAGGCGGCTGTCAGAACAGGAGATAAACAGCGCTTTAGGATTTTGGCTGGAGGCCAGGCTGCGAAAGAGTTCTTTACGCTGCGGGAAAATCTCTTTCTGGAAACTGAGGAAACCTTCAATGATATGTTGCATACAACGCTCTCTGCATCTGTAGTCTGCGTAATATGATAATCATCCTCTTCCGTTAGTCCAGCAATGGCACGGTAAAAAAAATGTGTGTACATACCCCCTGTAAACCCCATTAAATACGGGGTTTAAACCCGTTTCCGACAAAATTGTCCGGTTCGTGTACGCGTCGGTTGCTGATAAAGCGGGTGGCAAAAAACCGGCTGTCGTGCCCATGCAGCGCTGACGCAAGCGAAGATAAAAAAAGCCCGCCGGGGTGATATCCGGCGGGCTTTTTGGCGTCTGGTGCGGTGATTATTTGTAGATAACCGCGGTGGCGTGCATCAGGTTGTTACCGCTGGTGGAAGTGATGGTGAAGGCCTTGGCGCCTGCGGCATCGGCTTTGGCGGCCAGTTGAGACTTCAGGCTGCTCAGGTCGGTCGCGCCGCTGGCGACGATCACGCCGGCTTTTTCGAATTGGGCGGCATCCTGGGCGCTGACGTGTTCAGCGGCGAAAGTGGTGAAAGAAACGGTGGCCAGGGCGATAGCGGCAGCAAAAGTTTTGATGGTTTTCATGTTCGTCATTCCTGTCAAAGTGAATTAGGGAGAAAGGGGTTTGCCTTTCGATGGGAAGATTATTGCGCAGTGACAGGCGGGATGAAATCGGAGAGTGTTGATGGTTTTGTTCAGATTTTTTGATTATTTATTCCCCCCGTTCATCTTCTGCCTAAACGGGGGAGACGATCAGCGCGTCGGGCGCGCCAGATCGAAACGGTGCTGTTCGGAAATGCCGTAGTAGGCGGTCGGGCCGCCGGCGCGCAGAATAGGTTCGGCGGCGGCGGTCTGGTAGACGCCATGTTCGTCCAGCAGCGCCGGATCGAGGTGCACCGCCACCACTTCGCCCAATACCAGCCAGGTTTCCACCTGTTCGCCGGCGGCGGTTTGCAGCTGAATGCACTGGGTCAGCCGGCATTCGAAGTTAACCGGGCTTTCGGCCACTCGCTCGGCTTTGACCCGGCGCCCGGGCAGCGGCGTGACGCCGGCGAAGGCGAATTCATCCTCGCCGCGCGGCAGGGGGATGGAACTGTTGTTCATCGCTTCCGCCAGCGGGCGCGTCGCCAGGTTCCAGACGAATTCGCCGGTTTCCACGATATTCGCCACGCTGTCTTTCCAGCCGGTGCTGGCGAAACCGACGATCGGCGGACGGTAGTTGAAGCAGTTGAAAAAGCTGTAGGGCGCCAGATTGCGCAAGCCGGCGGCGCTGCGGGAAGAGATCCAGCCGATGGGGCGCGGGCCGACGATGGCGTTCAGCGGATCGTGCGGCAGGCCGTGGCCGGCGGCGGGTTCATAATAATAACGAGATTCACGGCTCATGGGGGGTCCTGTGGCAATCGATGAGGTTTTCATTGTGCCGGGTTTCCCGCCGCTGCGCCATTGCGGGCGGGATGTGTTATCTTACGCGCCGGAAATACCTTCAAGAGAGCCCGTCACGGTGGAAAAAAAGAAAACCTTCCCGCAGCAGAAAAGCGGCCTGCATCCGCGCAACCGTCATCGTTCACGCTATGACTTCCCGGCGCTGATCGCCAGCTGCCCGGCGTTGGCGCCGTTCGTAAAACCGAACGCCTGGGGCGATGTGTCGGTGGACTTCGCCGATCCGGCGGCGGTGAAAATGCTCAACCGTGCGTTGCTGCAGCACTTTTACGGCATCGAACACTGGGATATTCCGGCGGACTACCTGTGCCCGCCGATCCCCGGCCGCGCCGATTATCTGCACCACCTGGCGGATCTGCTGGCGACCAGCAACGGCGGCGAGATCCCGCGCGGCAAGGGCGTGGCGATCCTCGACGTCGGCGTCGGCGCCAACTGCATTTACCCGATCGTCGGCCTGCGCGAATACGGCTGGCGTTTCACCGGGTCTGAAATCGATTCGGTGTCGCTCAACGCGGCCAAAATGATCGTCGAGATGAACCCGACGCTGCGCAACAGCGTGCGTCTGCGGTTGCAAAAACAGCCTGAGCTGATTTTTAGCGGCATCATCGGCGCGGCCGAGAAATTTGACGCCACCCTGTGCAACCCGCCGTTCCACGCGTCCGAGCAGGAAGCGCGCGCCAGCACCCGCCGCAAGCTGCATAAATTGGGCAAAGGGGAAGTGGCCGACAAGCCGGTACAAAACTTCGGCGGCAAGAACAACGAACTGTGGTGTGAAGGCGGCGAAGAAGCCTTCGTGAGCAAGATGGTGGAAGAGAGCGTCGGCAAGGCCAACAACTGCCTGTGGTTCACTTCGCTCATCTCGAAAAACACCACGCTGCCGGCCATCTACCATGCGTTGAAGGTGGCGGGCGCGGCCGAGGTGCGCACCATCGAGATGGCGCAAGGGCAGAAGATCAGCCGCTTTGTCGCCTGGACCTTCCACGACGCCGAGCAACAGGCCGCCTGGGCAGCCGAACGCTGGCGCTAATCCTTCCGGCGCCGGTTATCCTGCCGGCGCCGACAAAAATCCGCATTTTACCTTTCAATTTTCATCACTTACGTTATTCTCAATACGGAATTAATAATAAAAATCTTAGGCTGTTGTTTTATTTAAATTCGAATAATTACTTTACTGAATAAATAAATTTAATCCGGTTAATAGCAATAACCAGAAGGAACGGCGCTGCCCGTTCCTTCCGCGATGGCACGTCTGCGTGTGGGCGCGGCACGTGGCCAGTAAAAATAAGAAAAGCGCCATCATCTGCCACAAGGACTACACCTTATGCTGTTACGATTCAGTCAGTTAACTACCCACAAAGGCGCCGAACTGAGCGCGATAGAACACGCCGTTCCGATGATCGTATTCTCGCCCGACGGCACGGTATTGCGCGCCAACGATCTTTTCCTCAACACGCTGGGATTTCAACGTGATGACGTGATTGGCCGGCATCACCGTATTTTCTGCGATCCGAACTATGTCGCCAGCCCGCTATACCGCAAACATTGGGAGACGCTGAATAAGGGCCAACCCATCACGGACACCATAAAGCGCATCGCGAAAAACGGCGAGGCGGTGTGGCTGCAGGGCACCTATGCGCCGGTGCTGAATAAACAGGGTAAGGTGGTGGAGATCGTCAAGATCGCCAGCGAAGTGACCGAGCGAGTGACCCAGGCGCAGGAGCATCGCAGCCTGCTGGCGGCGCTGAATCGATCGATGGCGATGATCGCTTTCACGCCGCAGGGCACCATCGTCAGCGCCAACGACAATATGCTGGCGCTGATGGGCTATCGGCTGGAAGAGGCGTGCGGGCAGTCGCATGCGGTGCTGTGCCCGCCGGAGTTCGCCAATTCCGACGATTATCGGCGGCATTGGCAGCGCCTGGCGCGCGGCGAGTTCATCACCGGGCGTTTTGAGCGCCTCAACCGGCGCGGCGAACGGGTATGGCTGGAGGCCAGTTACAACCCGATCCTCGACAACGAAGGTCAGGTGGTGAAGGTGGTGAAGATTGCCCAGGACATCACCCGGCTGATGCAACAGCAGCAGCATGAAGAAGAGATGGTGCGCAACGCGCATCATCTGTCGCTCGATACCGACCGGCAGGCGGCGCAGGGCGCGATTATCGTGCAGCAGGCGGTGAAAGGCATGCAGCAGGTCGAAGCGGCGGCGCGCGAAACCTCGGACGTGGTCACCGAGCTGGGCAAGTGTTCTCAGCAGATCGGCACCATCGTCGAAGCCATTCGTAAAATCGCCTCCCAAACCAACCTGCTGGCGATTAACGCCTCGATCGAAGCCGCCCACGCCGGCGAGCACGGGCGCGGTTTTGCGGTGGTGGCCAACGAAGTGCGCACGCTGGCGGAACAGTCGCGCAAGGCGGCGACCGAGATCGAACGCATGACCAAGTCCATCCAGCAAGGCGTGGCGGCGGCGATTGCCGGCATGGCAACCTGCGTAGAGCAGGCCGGCGGCGGCGTGGCGCTGACCCATGACGCCGGTGAAGTGATCAACCAGGTCAACATCGGCATGCACGACGTCGTGAAGCTGATGCAGGCGTTCACGTCGGTGAAGCAGGGCGACGCGCTGCACTGACTTTTCATCGCGCCGCCCGCCGAAAACGGGGGCGGCGTTTTTATCTTCCCGCCGATTCGCACGCCGTTGAGCCGTGGTTCAATTTTTCCGGCCTATGCTATCCTTAAATATGAACGAACGTTCGTTCATATTCACTCGATGGCGCCAGGCGCCCCCTTCACCGTTTCGGGAGCTGCCGATGGGAAACCGAGAAAAGATTGTCGAGGCCGCGCTGCACAGTTTTACCCATAGGGGATTTCACCAGACCAGCATGCGGGATATCGCGCAGGCGGCGGGCGTCAGCGTCGGCAACCTCTATAACCACTTTACCGGCAAGGAAGCGTTGATCGGCGAGATCGCGCTGCTGGAAAACGGCGTATTCGCCGAGTTTGCCGCCGGGCTGCGGGCCGACAGAACGCGGCCGAAGCAGGCGCTGTCGGCCTTTTTCACCGCCTATCACGCCTTTGTCGCCGAGCCGGCCAATGTGCAGCTGTCGGCTGAGATCGTGGCGGAGGTGGCGCGCAACCCGGCGTTGGCCGAGCCGTTCAGCGCCAACCAGCGGCAGCTGATTGAGGCGCTGGCGACGGTTATCGCCGAGGCTCAGCAAACCGGTGAGATCGCACCGGCGATAGCGCCGTTGCCGCTCGCGCAGCTGGTGCTGGACGCGATCGAAAGTCAGGCCTGGCGGCAGGCGATCTTTACGTCGCCTGCGCCGGAGGAGACCACGCCGGTGCGGCTGTTGGAACAGCTGCTCTACCGGCATCCCTAGTCGAGGTGGATATGCTGCACATTGAGCCGTACCGCGATGCTGACCGCCTGCAAACGGCGGCGCTGATCTACGCCGCGTTCTGCGACAAGTTTCAGCGCGCGCGCCGTCTGAGCGCCCGCCTTCAGTGGCGTTTGTTCTATCGGCTATGGAGTTGGAAGCAAGGCGGTAGCCGGGAGCGCAGCTTTGTGGTGAAGCAGGATGAACAGGTGGTGGCGGCCTTTGCCCTCAATGCGGCCGCTGGCGAGAACAGCGCCGGGCGGTGTCCGCGCACCTTGCCGATTTGGCGGCTGTGCCGCCGCTATGGCTGGCTGAACGTTTGGCGCATGTATCTGCAAATGGCGGTGTTGCGGCACACCCCGGCGGCCGATGAACTGTATCTCTCTTACCTGGCGGTGGCCGAGAGTCAGCGTGGCAAAGGGGTGGGCAAGCGGCTGCTGCAGTGGATGAACGACTACGCTGCCGGGCAAGGCGCGGGCCGACGCCTGAGCCTGCACGTCAGCCGGCGCAACGTGGATGCGCTGCGCCTGTATCGGCGCTGCGGTTTTCAGGTGCGGCGAGAAGAGCATTACGCTGCGTTGGGATGGCTGTTCGGCCAGGCCGACTGGGTGTTGATGGAGAGACGCTGCGGGGAGGCGACGTGCGCAAAATAGGATTGTGCAGCGTGGCGCTGCTCCTGCTGGCGCTCGGCTGGGTCATTTACGTCAACGACTTTCGTTTTGTCACTGAACCGGTCACGGTGACCGCCGGCGGCAACCGGCTGACCGGCACGCTGGTGTTGCCGCAGCATGCGCCGGTCAAGCCCGGCGTCGTGGTGTTCGTACACGGTGATGGGCCGGCTAACGCCAGCCGCGACGAAGGCTATTACGGCATTTGGGAGGCGATGGCGCAGCAGGGCTACGCGGTTTTATCCTTCGATAAGCCGGGCGTTGGCGGCTCCGGCGGCAACTGGCTGCATCAGACCATGGCGGATCGCGCGCGGGAAACCGCCGATATCATCGACTGGGCCCGGCGGGACGGGCGCTTCGATGCGCGCTGCGTGGGGCTGTGGGGCACCAGCCAGGCGGGGTGGGTGATGCCGGCGGTGGCGCGTTTGCGCCCCGACATCGCCTTCACGCTGGCGCTGGCGCCGGCGATCAACTGGCTGCGGCAAGGGCGTTATAACACCCGGGCGGCGATGGCGGCGGCAGGGGATGATGAAGCGCTGATCCAGGCGCGCGAGGCGCATTGGCGCCACATTCAGACGCTGCTCGAACAGCCGGACGGCTACGCGCAGTACCGCCGCGAGTATGGCGCCGCCGCTGCATTGAGCGCCGACCGCTGGCGCTTTATCCGCGCTAACATGGCCAGCGACGCGACGGCGGAATTGCGGCATTTCACCACGCCGGTGCACCTGATCCTGGGCGGGCGCGACGTCAACGTGGACGCGGACGAAACCGAGCGCGTGTATCGGCAAACGATCCCGGCCTCGCTGCTGACGGTGACGCGCATCGACGAGGCCGATCATGTGATGATCAAACCGCTGTTCGCCCGCCATCCATGGCTGATCAACGTGGTTGGCCTGTTTGCGCCGCGCTCGGTGCAATACGACGCCTACCGACAGGACGTGGCGGCCTTTCTGGCCGCTCAGCCCTGCGGGCGCTAACCGCCGGGGACCGAGGGCGGCGCCTGTTCTTCGTGCAGCTGCGGCGCGCGGGAGATCTGCATCGCCTGCTGCGGCATGCCGATGCCGGCCCGATCGAAATGGATTTTCACCAGCCGATCGAGGGCGTATTGCACCACCCACTGTTTCAGCGCCTGCGTGCGCACCGTCACGCGGGTGGTAAACGAGCGGTCGCCCAACGCCACCACGCCGTTGAAGACCGGCTCGCCAATCAGGAAATGCTTCACCTGTTCATCCTGCTTCAGCGCCGCGATGGCCTGATGCAGCACCTCATTGACCCGATCGATGTCCTCGTCGCGGCTGACGGTGTAGTTGGCGCGGTATACCCCGAATTCGCGCGCATAGTTGGCCAGCGTGGTGATCGAGGAGTACGGCACGATGTGGTAGACGCCGTAGTCGTCGCGCAGGCCGATCGAGCGGATGGTCATGCGCTCCACGGTGCCGGTGATGCCGCTGACGGTGACATATTCGCCGGTGTTCATGCCGTTTTCGAACTGGATGAACACGCCGGTGATCACGTCTTTCACCAGCGTCTGGGCGCCGAAGCTGATGGCCAGCCCCAGCGCGCCGGCGCCCGCCAGCAGCGGCGCGATGTTCAGCCCCACCTGCGACAGCACGATCATCACGGTAATGGTGCTGATAACGATGGCCAGCACGTTGCGAAACAGCGTCAGCAGCGTGCGTTCGCGTGCGCTCGGCCGCACGCCGTTGCTCAGTTCCAGCGCCAGGCGGTGCTCGATGATGCTGGCCATCAGCGTCCAGCTGAAGACGGCGATCAGCAGGATCAGCAGGATATGCACCAGCCCGCCGAGCGTTCGCTGGCCATTTTCGCTGCCCGCCCACTGGTACAGGTTGATCAGGTGCCAGGCATCGAGCAGGAACAGCGTCACTGCCAGCACCACCATCACCCGCATTATCTTCAGCCCGTTGGGGATGTAGGAGTTGATGCGCCGCTCGAGCATCGGATAACGCAGATTAACGTCGGTCGGCAGCGAAATGCGGCGGAAAATCCAGCGGGTCAGCATGCCGGACAGCAGAGCGCCGACGCCGACCACCAGCAGGCTTTTCACCGTGGCGCTCATCATAAAGCGCAGGCTGTTGCCGATGTCGAACTGGGACAGCACGAACAACACCAGAAAATAGGCGATCGCCAGCAGATGCCAGATATGCCCCAGGCCGCGCAGGATCGCGCTGAAAAACGCCATCGACCGTTCGGCCAGCAGGTTGATCTGTTGCTGTATCGGCTTGCGGTTGTGCAGGATCAGCCAGATGGCGTACAGCGTCAGCGCCAGCATCACCACCAGATTGACGGCGGCGGCGGCCGGGTAGCTGATCTGCACCGCCACCACCGGCACCACCACCATCAGGCCGTAGCCGATCAGGCCGCTGAGCCAGGCGAGGCGCGTGTTCCAGTAGCGCGCGCTCTGGTCGCTGAAGGGGAAGGGGCGCAGGTAGTCGAAGTTGGGAGCGAAAATCAGCCGCAGCACCGCTTTGAAAAACTCAATCACCGCGAAGGCGCTGAGAAACAGGGTCTGCAGCCGCAGAATGGTGGCGCTGTCGGCGTGGACGTGGCGGGCGAACAGGTTGCCCGCCGCCAGCGCCAGCAGCAGCACCAGCAGATCGACGGCGAAAGCGCCGAGAATGGCGGCGGGGCGCTTATACCACGGGCCGCGCTGTAGCCGCGCGTTGTGCCCCCAGCTGCCCATGCGTTTGTACAGCGGCGCGATCAGCCGCCGGATCAGGTGGAACAGCGCAAAGGTGACCGCCACCGTCAGCAGAAAGTAACCCAGCGCGCGGAAAAAGCCGGCGGGATTGAAAACGCGCTTCGGGCCGGAGTCGATCAGCTTTTGCAGCGCGCCGAGCTTCTGGTTAAAGGTGCCGATGCCTTCCTGCGCCAGCGAGTTCAGGCTGTCGCTCAGCGTGGCCGGCGTTGATTCCTCCGGCGTTGTTGGGGCGGCGGCGGGGGCGTCGCCGGCGGCCTGTTTCAGGTGGTTGATGAGTGCCGCGCGCGCTTTGTCGTCTTGCAGCAGATCGGCCAGCGCGGCGTAGGCGGCCTTCTGCTGCTCGCTCTTGTCGGCGGGCGCGGGCGGCGCGTTTTGCGCCAGCGCCGGTGGCGCGAAGACGTTCAGGGTCAGCAACAGCAGCAGGAAAAGCAGGTGTTCTCGCAGATGAGAACCTCGTCGGGAGTCTGCGTTTGGCGGCATTGTTCCTCTCTTTGGCGTTCTGTGATCGGCGGATGTCAGAGCAATACGATGAAAAACAATGAATATAGTAGGAAAGGTGGCGCGATGTGGCGTGGGAACGCGTGCGGAATGAAAGCGGCGGGCGCGTGGCGCGCCCGCCGTGAAACCGCCAGGATCAGGATACGTGCTGCAGGAACTCCTGCAGACGCGGGCTTGGCGGATGGTTGATCAGGTCGTGCGGGTTGCCGTCTTCGGCAATCCGGCCCTTATCGATAAAGATCAGGCGCGACGCCACTTTTTCGGCAAAGCCGACTTCGTGGGTGACGATGACCATCGTCATGCCTTCCTCGGCCAGATCCTGCATCACCTTCAGCACTTCGTGGCGCAATTCCGGATCGAGCGCGGAGGTCGGCTCGTCGAACAGCATCATTTTCGGCTTCACCGCCAGCGCGCGCGCAATCGCCACGCGCTGCTGCTGCCCGCCCGACAGTTCGGACGGATAGTGGTGGGCACGCTCCGCCAGACCGACCTTGGCCAGCAGCTCGCGCGCCAGCTTTTCCGCATCGGACTTCTTCGCGCCGCGCACGCGGATCGGGCCGAAGGCGACGTTTTCCAGCGCCGTCAGGTGCGGGAACAGGTAGAACTGCTGGAACACCATGCCGGCTTCCTGGCGGATCAACCGATCGTCCACTTTCGGATCGTTGGCTTTCAGGCCGTCGACGATCAGATCGCCGCTGGTGACCTCTTCCAGCTTGTTGATGCAGCGCAGCAGGGTGGATTTGCCGGAGCCGGACGGCCCGATGATCACCACCACTTCGCCTTTGTCGATCTTCAAATCGATGTTATGCAGCACCTGGGTTTGGCCAAAATGCTTGGAGACGTTTTTAAATTCAATCACAGGATTTTCATCCTTCTTTCCAGACGACGCAGCACGAAGCTCAGCACCAGGGTAATAATCAGATAGATAACCGCCACGGCGCTCCAGATTTCCAGCGCGCGGAAGTTACCGGCAATAATTTCCTGACCCTGACGGGTCAGCTCCGCCACGCCGATCACGATGAACAGTGAGGTGTCTTTGATGCTGATGATCCACTGGTTGCCCAGCGGCGGCAGCATGCGGCGCAGCGCCAGCGGCATAATGACGTAGCGGATGGTTTCGCGGCGCGACAGGCCGAGCGCCAGGCCGGCCTCGCGGAAACCGTTATGAATCGACAGCACCGCGCCGCGGGTGATTTCCGCAATGTAGGCGCCGGAGTTGATCATGATGGTCACCACCGCCGCGGTGAACGGATCGATGCGCAAATCGGTGAACGCCATCGGCAGGGCGAAGTAGATGAACATCACCTGCACCACGATCGGCGTGCCGCGGATCACTTCGATAAACACCAACGCGATGTGGTTGGCGATCCAACCGCCGTAGGTGCGGGCAAAGCCGGCGACGAGGCCGATGATCAGGCCGCCAATCAGACCGAGGACCGAAATCCACAGGGTCATTTTGGCGCCCTCTAACAAGATAGGAATGGCGGGCCAGATGGCGCTCCAGTCGAACTGCATGATATTTCTCCCGGTGATCCCGAACGTGGGTATCAGATACAACGAAGCGCAGGGGGGTAAGCGCCCCCTGTGCTTAAGTTAATAGCTTGCCAAATTCACAGCTTACTTAGGTTCGGTGCCGAACCACTTCTTGTAGATCTCGTTATAGGTGCCGTTCTCACGCAGGGTTTTCAGCGCGCCGTTCACCTTCTCGCGCAGCTCGTCGCTGCCTTTAGGGAAGGCGATGCCATACTGCTGTGCTTCCAGCGAATCGCCTACGGTTTTGAACTTGCCGGCGCCGGCCGTCTTGATGAAGTACAGGATGTTTGGCGTGTCGTGCAGCACCGCATCGGCGCGCTTGGTGCCCAGCTCCATGTAGGCGTTGTCGATGTTAGGGAACTGACGCAGATCCTTGGTTTTGATGTGCTGCTTGGCGTAATCCACCGAGCCGGTGCCGCTCTTCACCGCCACCACTTTGCCGTTCAGATCGTCGATGCTTTTCACGCTGTTGTTGTCGGCGTTGACCATCACCAGCAGGCCGCTCTTGTAGTAGCCGTCGGAGAAGTCGATGGCTTTCTTGCGCTCATCGGTGATGGTGATGCCGGCCAGCGCCAGATCGACGTTTTTGGTCTGCAGCGCCGGAATGATGCCGCCGAAGTCCATTGGCTTCAGGGTGTAGTCCAGCTTCAGCTCTTTGGCGACGGCGGCCCACAGGTCGATGTCGAAGCCGACGTATTTGTCGCCTTGTTTGAACTCAAAAGGAACGAAAGCGGTGTCGGTGGCGACCACCAGTTTGTCTGCTGCGTGGGAACTTACGGCAAAGGCCAGAGAGAGTGCGGCCAGGGAGATTTTAAAAATCGACTTCATGAGAGGAATTCCTGTACAGGTTGCGGATTACCCATTTTTTATATTGCAGTTGGTGCCATGAAAAAATCGTGCCATGTTTTCAACTACTATAAAAACAAAGAGTTATTGCGTGATGTTGTGCCGTAAAGGCGAATTGTTATGGTTATGCACCAACGTGAGGCACCAAAGTGGTGCGTAAGAATTATCTTGGTGCACGGGGCTATCATTAACCAAACTTTGGCTGTGAAACAACCGTTCTTTAACGTTTTTGCTTCAATATTGATAACTAACTCTAACTTTCATGATGCACTGACGGTGCAAGCGGAGCCGCGAGCGGCGAAAAGGGGGGGCAGATAATGCTAGCGCAACTGGCTGTCTTTGCTGCCGCGCCGGTTATACAGGCTGGCGGCCGCGTGTTTTTTGTCTTGTTCGGTCTGGCAGGCGAGGCAAAAACGCACGCCGGTTAACGCCTTGCGGCGCGCCTCGGGGATCGGCTCTCCACATTCCTGGCAATAGCGCTCGCTCTCGCCGTGCCCGAGCGCTTCACGCGCGCGCTGCACCGCATCGTCGACGGTGGAATCAATCTGATCTTGTACGGCGCCGTCCGCCGCCCAGCCGCTGGCCATCATTACCTCCTGACAAAGGAACCTTACCGTTTAATATGGGCCGTTTTTTGTACAATGCAACGGCCGCGCAAAAGAAAACAGGCCGGGCGAAGCCCAGCCTGTTCTGCCCGGAACGACGGGCGCTCTGCAACTTTTTAGCGTTATTCGATGTTGGATTCGATGAACCACAGGAACTTGTCCAGATCGCGCGAGGCGGCGGTGAACATGTCGGCGGTATCTTCGTCTTCCACTTCGGTAATGGCTTTACGGATGTCATTCGCGACCGCGCCGTAGCGATCGGCCAGCGCTTTCAGGTGCTCTTGCACGCTGTGGATATTGGTCGGATAGCTTTTCAGCGGCGTCCGATCGTTAACCACCTGTACGGTGCCCAGTGCCACGCCGCCCAGTTGCACCACGCGTTCGGCGAAGGTGTCCTGATGCTCGATGATGGCGGTGCGGAAGCCGTCCAGCATTTCATGGACCGCGATGAAGTTTGCGCCGCGCATGTTCCAGTGCGCCTGCTTGGTGATCAACGAAAGATCGATGAATTGCACGACCTGATGGTTCAGCGCCTTGATGGCGGCCAGTTTGACTTTTTCGTCCAGATCGTTACGGGTATACAGCAGATCAGAAGATTTCGTTTTCACCAGTTTAGCGGTACTCATATCAGATATCCTCTTGATTAGTCGTTGTCCTATTTCGTTACGGGATCAATTATAGCAGGGGTATTTATTTTTGCCGCACGAAAGTGGCTATTGCACAAATAGGAATGGCCGAATGGCACTATTTTTATTTGTTTTTTGTTTTTGTGTAACTTTATGAAAATTATTGTTATTTCAATTTAAGGTGTTATTTATTCCAGTGAAGATTTACCCCTGTTATTTTATTTTCTGCCGGCATGCGGGTTCGGCTAAATATCTGCTTTGTTATCGGGGTGTTAATTTTAAGCCTATTCAGATTGATAGCCGTAATTGATGCGGATAAAGTAAGGGAATTAACCCCGGGCTTTATTGGCGAATGATGAAAATTAACGTCGTCGGCACCAGCGGCAGCGGTAAAAGCACCCTGGCGCGTCAACTGGCGGAACGGCTTGACGTTCCCTATATCGAGATGGACAGGCTCTATTGGCGGCCCGAGTGGCAGGGGACGCCCGATGACGCGTTTCTGGCGCGGCTTGAGCAGACGCTGGCCGCAGCGGGAGGAGGCTGGGTGCTGGACGGCAACTACAGCCGCACGCAGGCGATCAAGTGGCGCGAGGTCGACTATATCCTGTGGCTGGACTACGGCTTCTGCCGCACGCTGTGGCAGGCCGTGCGCCGCGCGTGCCGGCGCGCGGCCAGCAAACGCGAGCTGTGGCCGGGCACCGGCAATCGGGAAAGTTTCCGCCGTTCTTTCTTCAGCCGCGAGTCGATCGTGCTGTGGACGATCCGCACTTACTCGAAGAACCGGCGAAAATACCTGGCGGAGATGGCCCGTTCCGATGCAGGGCGCCGTTTCAAGCGCTTGCGCTCTCCCCGCCAGGCCGCCGATTTTCTACGGACGCTGCCGCAGGTTCACAGCAGCAGGCGGTGATGGATCCTCACTACCGCTTTCTTGATGTGCTGCGGCCGCTGCCACAGGCAGCCGGTTTTGTGCGCTTCCATCTGGAAAAAGATCGCGAACATGCCGTGTGTCATGTGCAGCGTTTGCGGGTGGCGTTTGATGTCCAGCAGCAGAAGGTCGCTATTTTCCGCGTGGGGATGTTCGCGGTGCCAGTCGCCCGCCAGGCCGTATTCGATGCGTTCTTCGCCGCTGATCAGCAGATGCAGCGCGATGTACTCCTGATGCATTTCGGCGCGCTTTTCCGCCGCCGGCACGGTGGTCAGCGTCATCACGTCCATAAAGATGTTGTCGCCGTCGATCGGGTGATGGCCCAGCGCCAGTTCGGGCAGGTCGCATCGGCGTAACTCGGTCAGGGTTGAAACCAGCGCCGGCGCGAGTCCGCGGCCGAAGCGGGGGTTGAACAGGCTGTTGTGAATCACTGTTATTCTCCATGTGAGCGAAAGTCCAAAGAGCCTGCGATACAGGCTAAGGGGAAGTATGCCGATTTGTCACGAGGAAAACAGTTAACCCGCCTGCATTCCGACGTTGCGGTCGGCAGGCGAGTCAGGCGATCAGGAAAGGCTTTCGAGGCGCGGCTTGGGGCGAATGGTCAGGGCGGAGCCCATGGAGGCGGCGATAATCGCCGCCAGCGCCAGCCATTGCACGCCGCTCAGGTGTTCGCCGAGGAACAGCATGCCGGACAGCGCCGCCATCGCCGGTTCGAGGCTCATTAAGGTGCCGAAGGTGCGCGCCGGAATTTTGGGCAGCGCGATGATCTCCAGCGAATATGGCAGCGCGGTGGAGAGGATCGCCACCGCCAGCGCCACCGGCAGAATATCGAGATTGAACAGCACGCTGCCGGTTTGCCAGGCGCCGATCGGGCAGAACACCAGCGCGGCGATCAAGGAGCCGAGCGCCACCGTACCGGGGCCGTGATCGCCGCCGGCCTTCTGGCCGAAGATGATATAGACCGCCCAGCAGGCGCCGGCGCCGAGCGCACAGGCGGCACCGAACGGATCGATCCCGCCCACGCCGTGGCCGAGCGGCAACAGGAACCATAACCCGGCGATCGCCAGCGCCACCCAAAGAAAGTCGATCGGCCGGCGCGACGAGAACATGGCCACCGCCAACGGGCCGGTAAACTCCAGCGCCACGGCGATGCCGAGCGGCACGGTGCGCAGCGACAGGTAGAACAGGTAGTTCATCGCGCCGAGCGACAGGCCGTAAATCAGCAGCGGCAAGCGGCTGCCGGCGACGATGCGCATACGCCACGGGCGGAAGATAATGAACAGAATCAGGGTGCCGATGAAAAGGCGCAGCGTCGTAATGCCTTCGGCGCCCACGATCGGGAACAGGCTTTTGGCCAACGAGGCGCCGCTCTGGATAGACACCATGGCGATGATTAACAGACAGATGGGCAGCAGCGCGGAGGGCGCTCTGCCGGAAGTAGATAACGACATCCTAACGAGCCTTTTTTGCGCCGTTCCTCAGCCTTGAGAAAACGGTCGAAACGGGGATGCGAGCAGTGTAAATGAAATGGCGAAAATCTGTCTGAGAAAAGCGCGCATCGCGGTGAAATCCGCCGATCCTCGGATGAGATGTGGCGGATTTGGTCAAAAAGTGCGCTTTTTCTTAAGAATTATCTGGATATTAAATTGGTGATTTTTGTCACAGAAAGCCGTAGAATACGGCCGAAAATAGAGCGAAAAGAAGCAGATACACTGTTCTTGAAATCTTCTGTTACACGATATAAAGCTTTAGACACTCATTTCAAGGCAGAGTTTCACGCTAATTTTTGTTATATTTTCAAAGCATGAACAAATGGATGTACTTAATAATAAAACGCGTTTGAGGTGGTTATGAAAAAAATTGCATGTCTTTCCGCAGTAGCAGCTTGCGTATTAGCAGTTAGCGCAGGTACCGCATTCGCTGGTCAGAGCACCGTATCCGCTGGCTATGCGCAGGGTGATCTCCAAGGCGTTGCTAACAAGGCCGACGGTTTCAACCTGAAATACCGTTACGAGTTCGACAACAACCCATTGGGTGTGATCGGCTCCTTCACCCACCTGGAAAAAAATCGTTCTGAAAACGGTTTCTACAAGAAATCTCAGTACGATTCCATCACCGCAGGTCCAGCTTACCGCTTCAACGACTGGGCGAGCATCTACGGTGTGATCGGTGTTGGCTACGGCAAAAACATCGACAACGCCCAGGCTGGTGGTAACAAAGGTGGCAACAGCGACTACGGCTTCACCTACGGTGCCGGTCTGCAGTTCAACCCAATCGAAAACGTTGCCCTGGACGTTGGCTACGAGCAGAGCCGCATCCGCAGCGTGGACGTTGGCAGCTGGAACGTTGGCGTAGGCTACCGCTTCTAAGATTTCTTCATGCCTGCGGGCGTGAATGCGCGGCACAGGTTGCCGCGCGGATAAAAAATCCGCCTTCGGGCGGATTTTTTTTATCTATCATTGGCCGCCGCGCCCCGTCGGCTGCGTCGAAAAGCGTGCGCTGCGGGCATCGCGCTCATAGCCTTGCGGTTCGGTCAGTAAACCGTACAGCTCGGGGCGGCGTCCGTAAATCCAGCGGCGGCCGGTGCTGAGCGGGATCAGCGTCAGATCGAGATCGGCGCTGACCATCCGGTCTTCCGCCGCCCAGGTCTCCGCCACGATGCGGCCGTAGGGATCGAGGATCATCGCATTGCCGGTGCGTACCTCATCGTCATCGCGGCCCACGCCGTTGCTGAACAGCAAAAACAGCCCGTTGTCGTGAGCGCGCGAGGGCAGCCAGCGCATCAGCCAGCCGCGGCCGTGTTCGCCGCGAAAGGCGGCTTCTATCGCCTGCGGATCTTCCGCCCGCCGCTGCCACAGCGCCTGTGGGATCGGCTTCATGCCGTGCGGGCTGCGCGAATGGGTGCCGCCGGTCTGGTGCGGGGCCATCAACACCTCCGCGCCCAGCAGCGCCGTTGCGCGCACATTCTCCACCAGATTGTTGTCCCAGCAGATCAATACGCCCACGCGCACGCCCCAGGGGGTGTCGAATACGGTATAGCGATCGCCGCTGGCGATTGCCGGGTGTTCGAAGGCGTGCAGTTTACGGTGCACATGCAGCGCGCCGTCCGGCAGGCATACGGCGTAGGCGTTGTAGCAACGGCCGTCGTCGCCCAGCTCGATCAGCCCGACGCCGATCGCCATGTTGTAACGCTCCGCCAGCGGGCGAATGCGCGCCAGCGAAGGGCTGGCGGCGATCGGTTCCGCCAGCGCCCGCACTTCGGCGTCGGACAGATGGCGCACGTGCCAATAGCCGGTGATGCACATTTCCGGGAAGGCCAGCAGCTGTACCTGCTGCTCGGCCGCCTGAGCGATAAAGCGCTCAATGATCGACAGGTTGTAATTCTTATCGTTGGCGCGATGCTGGAACTGCACCGTGGCGGCGCGCAATGAGATGGTCATGGTGTCTCTCCGGTTAGGGTCTGCGTTGATTACAGCAGGTGGATTGATTACTGTATAATCAATTAAATTCCCTATTTGATAACCTGATGGAATGGATATAAAACAACTGCGCGCCCTGGTGGTGCTGGCCGAGCAGGGCAACTATCGACAGGCGGCGAGCCGGCTGTGCATCAGCCAGCCGGCGCTGAGCAAGCAGATTCAGGCGCTGGAAACCCAGCTCGGCGTTCGATTGTTCGAGCGTGGCCGACAGGGCGCGGTGCTCACCGCCGGCGGGCAGCGGCTCTACCCGGAGGCGCAGGCGCTGGTGGAACAGTACCAGCAGTTTCAGCGGCGCGCCCGGCGGGTGGCGCTCGGGGAAGCGGGGCGGCTGGCGCTGGGATTTGGCCTCTCCAGCTTTCATCTGGCGCCGCAGCTGGTGGCGGCTTTTCGCCAACGGTTTCCCGAGGTGGCGATCGGCCTGGAGGACATCCCGTCGGAGCGGCAGTATCAGTTGCTGTTACAGGGGGAGTTGCAGGCGGGGTTCGTGCGTTTGCCGGTCAATACTCCGCTGTGCGGCGTGGCAATGCTGAGTGACCGGTTGGTGCTGGCCGCGCCGGGCGCGCTGGCGCTGCGCGCCGACAATCTGATGGCGCGTTTCAATCAGCTGCCGCTGTTGCAGTTGACTCCGAAGCGTGGGCGCGGGCTGAGCGATCAGTCGCTGCGGTTTATCGCCGCTCATCGCTTGACGCCGAACGTGGTGCAGCAGGCCGGCGATATTCAGACGCTGTTGGCGCTGGTCGCCGCCGGCGTCGGCGTTGCGCTGCTGCCGCACAGCATCACGCATATCGCGCCGGCCGGCATCGACATTTTACCGCTGAGCGGCGAGGAAACGGAGTGGCAGGTCGGTATCGCCTGGGACCCGCAGCGCGCCGACGCGCTGCGGGACAACTTTGTTCAGACGGCGTTGGCGATGCAACGCGGTTAGGTTTTAGAGCGGGCAATGCATCACGACGATCGGGCTTTGATGATACTCGCTGCGGCGGCTTTCGCTAAAGCCGACTTTTTTCGCCAGCGCCAGCGAAGCCTGGTTTTCCGGCGAGATTATGCAGACGGTTTTCTCCCCCGGCAGGTGCGTTTTACCCCAGGCCAGCGCCGCCCGCAGTGCCTCGGTGGCGTAGCCTTTGCCGTGCGCCGAACTCACCAGCGTCCAGCCCATTTCCGGCGCGTCGAGCGCCGGGGTGATATCGCGCAGGCCGTCGAAGAAGCCGATGCTGCCGAGGTACTCGCCGCTCTGTTTGTCACGCACCGCCCAATTTCCATACCCCAACAGCGCCCAGTGGCCGGCGTAGCGCATCAGGCGCCCCCAGGAGTCTTCCCGGTCGCGCGGCGTGCCGCCGATATAGCGTACCACCAGCGGATCGGCCCACAATGCGGCCAGCGACTCGAAGTCGTCCAGCCTGTGCGCGTCCAGCCGCAGGCGTTCGGTGACAAGCGTTGGCGCGGTGTTGATTACGGTCATGTTGCTGCTCCTGCACAGGGTGAAAGGCGATGAAAAACAACGGCGTTCAGTATGCCAGAGAAATCACACCGCCAGCCACAACAGCCAGGTGAACAGAAAGCCGCTCAGGCCGAGCAGGGTGGTCAGCACCGTCCAGGTTTTCAGGCCGTCGGCCACCGACAGCCCCAGATAGCGCGTGACGATCCAAAAACCGGAGTCGTTGACGTGGGAAAGCCCCAGCCCGCCGAAACAGGTCGCCAGCGTCACCAGCACCAGCTGCAGCTGATTCAAGCCGCTGACCGCCTCCGACAACAGGCCGCCGGTGGTCAGGATCGCCACGGTGGCGGATCCCTGCGAAGCGCGCAGCGCCAGCGAAATGATAAAGGCGGCGGGCACCAGCGGCAGGCCGATGGCCGTCAGCACCTCCGCCAGCGCCTTGCCGACGCCGGATTCCACCAGCACCTTGCCGAACACGCCGCCCGCGCCGGTCACCAGGATCACCACCGCGGCGGTCGGCAGCGCAGCGCCCATCACGTCGCTGGCGTGTTGCAGGCTCCAGCCGCGGCGCAGCGCCAGGAAATAGAAGGCCAGCAGCAGGGCGATCATCAGCGCCACCGCCGGCGAGCCCAGCAGCGACAGCGTATCGCGCAGCGCCGAGCCGGCAGGCAACAGCGTAGCGGAGACGGTGCCGAGCATGATGATGGCGATCGGGATGACGATCAGCGCCGCCACCAGGCCGGCGCCGGGCGGGTTGATGCGATCGCTGAGCGGCGCTTGCCCTTCCGGACGCGGTTCAGGCGCCGCCAGCTGCAGCTGTTCCAGTACTTCTATCGATAACGGATAGGTTTTGCGGTTGAGGTAGTTGGCGGCGAAATAGCCGATCGCGCCGACCGGAATACAGATCGCGAGGCCGATGATGGTCAGCCAACCGATGTCGGCGTTGAGCAAACCGGCGGCGGCCACCGGGCCGGGGTGCGGCGGCAGCGCGACGTGGACCGTCAACATCACGCCGGCCATCGGCAGGCCGAACTTCAGCGGCGACACTTTGGCGACCTTGGCGAAGCCGTAGATAATCGGCGCCAGAATGATAAAGCCGACGTCGAAGAACACCGGAATGCCGAGGATAAACGCGGCGAGGGTCAGCGCGGCGACGGTGCGTTTCGGCCCCAGCCCCTGGCTGAAGCGCTGCGCCAGCGACTCGGCGCCGCCCGAGTGTTCGATCATGCGGCCAAGCATCGCCCCCAGGCCGATGATGATGGTCACCGAGCCGAGCACGCCGCCCATCCCGGCGGTCATCACTTTCATCACTTCACCGGTCGGAATGCCGCTGGCCAACGCCACCAGCAGACTGACCACCAACAGCGCGACAAAGGGTTGCACCTTCGCCTTGATGACCATCAATAACAGCAGCACCACGCCGAGTACGGCAATCAGCAACAGCAGAGAGGTAGACATGAAAAAAGCCTTTCGTTGGGTAAGCGTTGGGCACCGCGATCGCCGCGTGGCGATACGGGTGCGTTTCATTGTTATAAAATCGATTTCCTGGTGTCGGCGACGGCGTCAGCGGTAAGGTTTCAGCCAGCCGAGCCCGGCGGCGGTGTCGCCGCGCGGCCGGTATTCGCAACCTACCCAGCCCTGATAGCCGAGCGCATCCAGCCTGTCGAACAGCCACGGGTAATTCAGTTCGCCGTCATCCGGCTCATGGCGATCCGGCACCGAGGCTATCTGGATATGCGCGTAGCGCCCGGCCAGCGTTTCCAGCAGCCCGCTGATATTGCCGTCCACTAACTGCGCGTGGAAAAAGTCGAACTGAATGAACACGTTCGGTCTCTCGATAGCCGCCACCGCCTCCGCCGCCTGATGTTGACTGGCGAACAGGTAGTCGGGTTTGACCGGTGGGCTGAGCGCTTCGATCAGCACCTTGACGCCGTGCGGGGCGAAGGCGTCGGCGGCATAGCGCGCATTGGCGATAAAGGTGTCGAGATAACGCTGCCGGTCCGCGCCCGCGGGCACCACGCCGGCCATCAGGTGCACGCAGGGGCAGGCGAGGGCGATGGCGTAGGCCAGCGCGCGATCGATATCGGCGCGCGCATCCTGCTCGCGGCCCGGCAGCGCCGCCAGCCCCCATTCGCCGGCGGCGACATCGCCGGGCGCGGTGTTGAACAGCACCTGTTGCAGGCCGTGTTCGCGCAGTTTTTCCGCCAACAGCTCGGCGGGATGCTCGTAAGGGAACAGGAACTCCACCGCGTTGAAGCCTTGTTCGGCAGCGGCGGCGAAGCGCTCGAGGAACGGCACTTCGTTAAACATCATCGATAAATTGGCGGCAAATTTAGGCATGGGTCAGCTCCGTAATTCGGCAATTTCATCATCGGTCAAATAGCGGATCGGACGATCGCCGAGGGTGAAGATCAGCCGCGCCGCATCTTCCATCTCTTCGGTATTGTCCGCCGCCGCTCGCAGGTCTTTACCCGTCACCACCGGCCCGTGGTTGGCCAGCAAAAAGGCGCGGTGGGTGGGCGCCAGGCGGGCCAGATCCTGCGCCAGCCTTTCGTCGCCGGGGCGATAGTAGGGCACCACCGGCACCTTGCCGACGCGCATCACCACATAGGGGGTGAACGGTTTGATGGCGTTGTCGACGTCCAGCCCCTGCAGGCAAGAGAGCGCCGTGAGGTAGGTGCAATGCAGGTGCACCACCGCTTTGCATTCCGGGTTGTTCAGATACAGCGCGCGGTGAAAGCTGATCTCTTTCGACGGCTTGTCGCCGGACAGCCAGTCGCCGTTCAGGCTCACTTTAGACAGGCGGTCGGCCTGCAGCTCGCCGAGACAGGAGCCGGTCGGCGTCGCCAGCAGCGCGCCGTCCGGCAGCAACAGCGAGAGGTTGCCGGCTGAGCCGGTGGCGTAACCGCGTTGGAAAAACGAGGCGCCCAGGCGCACCATCTCTTCTCGTGCCTGCTGTTCGATGGTCGTGGTCATACTGGAAACTCCGTTTGCGCGCGCGCGAAGAAGGCTTCATCGCCAAAATTGCCTGATTTCAATGCCAGGGAAATGGCCCGATCGCTGGCGCGCACCCAGGGAACGCCGGGGGAAATGCTGGGGCCGATATGGAAGCCGCGAATGCCCAGCGCCTGCGTGACCACGCCGGAGGTTTCGCCGCCGGCGACGATAAAGCGGCTGAATCCCAACTGGCGCAGTTGCACTACCAGCTCGGCGAACAACGCCTCCACCGCCTCGCTGGCGGCGCTACCGTACTGCCGTTGCGTTTGCTGCAGCGCTTCCGGCGCTGCGGTGGCGTAGATCAGCGGGGCAAGCGCCTCCCCGGCGTGACGCTGCGCCCAATGCGCCAGCTCGGCGGCGTAGGCGGCGCGCGCCTGCGGATCGAGACAGCGGCCGATATCGATGGCCTGCGCCGCCGCGCGTTCGCGGTAGTGCGCCACCTGCCGGTTAGTCATGACGGAGCAAGAACCGGACAGCACCGCCGCTTTCTCGCCCTGCGGCGCGCCGGCCGCCTCTGCCGAACGCTCGCCGTTCTGCGCCCACTGCCGCGCCAGGCCGATCGCCAGGCCCGAACCGCCGGTCACCAGCTTCATCGTTTTCAACGCTTCGCCCTGGCTGAGCAGATGCCGTTCGTTGAGCGTATCCAGCACCGCGTAGCGCACGCCTTCCTGCGCCAATTGCCGCAGTTTCTCGCTGACCGCCCCGGCGCCGCGATCCATTTCCGCCGCCGTCACCAGCCCGCAGCGCCCGGTGGCCTGGGATTCCATCAGGCGCAGCAGGTTGCTGTCGGTCATCGGCGTGACCGGGTGATGACGCATGCCGGATTCGGACAGCAGCTGTTCCCCGACGAACAGGTGGCCCTGATAGACCGTGCGGCCGTTTATCGGCAACGCCGGAGATACCACAGTGAAACTTTCCCCCAGCGCGGCGAGCAGGGCGTCGGTCACCGGGCCGATATTGCCCTGCGCGGTGCTGTCGAAAGTGGAGCAGTATTTGAAGTAGAACTGGCGGCAGCCCTGTTTTTGCAGCCAGGCCAGCGCCTGCAACGACAGTTCGACCGCCTGCTCTGCCGGGCAGGAGCGCGATTTCAGGCTGATGACTGCCGCCTGCGCGCTGACCGGCGTTTCGTCTTGCGGCACGCCGTTCAACTGCACCGTCGGCAGGCCGTTTTGCACCAGAAAACTGGCGATATCGGTCGCGCCGGTAAAATCATCCGCGATTACGCCGATCAGCATCAGATTGCCTCCTTTTTCTGCGGCAAATCGATGCCGGCAAAGATTTTGATTACCGCACTGTCGTCTTCTTTACCGTAACCGGCGTTGCTGGCGGCGGTAAACATGGTGAAGGCGGTGGAGGCCAGCGGCAGCGGGAAGTGCAGCGCCTTGGCGGTATCGGCCACCAGCCCCAGATCCTTGACGAAGATATCCACCGCCGATTTGGGCGCATAGTCGCCGTCGACCACGTGGCGCATGCGATTTTCGAACATCCAGGAGTTGCCGGCGGCGTGGGTGACCACGTCGTACATCACGTCCAGCGGGATGCCGGCGCGGGCGGCCAGCGCCATGGCTTCCGCTCCGGCGGCGATGTGCACCCCGGCCAACAGCTGGTGGATGATTTTAACCGTCGCGCCCAGGCCGATCGCCTCGCCGATGCGGTAAACCTTGCCGGCGATGGCGTCCAGCACGGGTTGCAGGCGCTCGAAGGTGGCGTCGGCGCCGGCGGCCATCACCGTCATCTGGCCTTCCTCCGCCTTGGCCGCTCCGCCGGAAACCGGCGCATCCAGCATCGGCAGCCCGTAGTCCAGCAGCCGTTGCTCGATCTGTTTGGCGTCATCGGCGGAAATGGTCGAAGAGACCATCACCGCGGTGCCCGGCTTGAGCTTTGGCGCCAGGCCTTGTTCGCCGAACAGGATCTGCTTCACCTGGGCGGCGTTCACCACCAGCAGCAGCACGGCGTCCAGTTCGGCGGCGAAATCGCGCGCGCTGGTAGACGCGTGTTTTGCGCCGGCCTGTTGCAGCGCCGCCAGCGCCTGCGGATTCAGGTCCGCCCCGTAGGTGGTCAATCCGGCGCGGAGGCACGAGCGCGCCGCGCCCATGCCCATCGCGCCCAGCCCAATGACGCAGACGGCATAATTCCCTGGGTGTGTCATACTGCACTCCTGTTAATTTTAGTGATAATTTGTTTTGTTGTGTTAAATGTAAGCGCTTGACGGCCGTTTATCCGCGATCGATATCACAATAATTAACAATGTGTGAGACGAATTCTTCGTACGGTTTCTGGCCTGTATCAACATTATTGTTATGTTTTTAAATAAGTTTATGTTTTTCTGGCGTCACTGCGCGCGCCGTCACGCCGCGAAAAATTAGGGCTATCGGCGAACGAAAATTGACGTAAAATCACAATTATTATCACCGCAGCAACGAGAGGGAACCGTGATACCTGTAGAACGCCATCAACAAATTCTTGCACTGGTATCCGAACGCGGCGTCGTCAGCATTGCCGAGCTGACCGAACGGCTGGGGGTGTCGCATATGACGATCCGCCGCGATTTGCAAAAGCTGGAGGAACAGGGCGCGGTGCAGTCGGTCTCGGGCGGCGTGCAGGCACCCGAGCGGGTGGCGAGCGAACCTTCGCACCAGGCCAAAGAGGGGATGTTCAGCCGGCAGAAAATCGCCATCGGCCGGCTGGCGGCGCGGCAAATTCCCGCCAATAGCTGTATTTATCTGGATGCCGGCACCACCACGCTGGCGCTGGCGAAGCAGATCGGTGAGCGTGACGATTTGACGGTGGTGACCAACGACTTTGTCATCGCCGGCTTTCTGATCGAACACAGCCAGTGCAGAATCATCCACACCGGCGGCACCGTGTGCCGGGAAAACCGCTCCTGCGTCGGCGAAGCGGCGGCGCAGGCGCTGCGCGGTCTGTTTATCGATCTGGCGTTTATCTCCGCCTCTTCGTGGAGCATGCGCGGCCTGTCGACGCCGAACGAAGACAAGGTGATGGTAAAGAAGGCCATCGTCGAGGCCAGCCGCCGCTGCATTCTGCTCAGCGACACCTCGAAATACGGCAAGATCGCGACCTACCTGGCGCTGCCGATCGCCGCCTTTGACGCCGTCATTACCGACGAGGGGCTGCCCGCCGCCGCGCGGGAGGCAATCGAGCAAGCGGGGCTTGCGTTGCTGACGGCAGGGGAAGAAGAGTAAGAACGAACCGGAATCAGGATAAAAGTTCGGTATCGATGCCACGTGCGGGCGGTTCACTTGCTTCAACGCCGCCGCGTTCACGCCATTCGCGGCGCCTTTGTTCCGCCCATTCTTCGTGGAAAGCTTGCATCTCTTTTTGGTGCCGTTCCTTCATGCTCATAGGGGTTGGGTGGGATTCTGCCGTTAACAGGCGGGATTTCGATGACATATAATCCGTCCTCAATAAGCTCCTGGTTGTACAAATAATGTACGCGACGCGCGTGTTTTTTCAAGAGCGAGTCATAAATTCTGGCTAATGCCGGCCTGAGCGGTACGCTGAAAACCAATCTCGCTTGGTATTGCGCAACAAAGGTGACGATCGCCAGACCAATGCCATTAATGAAGAGTTGTTCTCGTTCATATCGGGTGTACGCCATCCTGGTATAGGTATCAAATAAGGATCTGGCTACTTCGGCGCGGACTTCCAATGCTTTTACATCATACAGTTCCATGGCATACGCATTGTCCAATATTTCCGAGGTGGGATAAGCCCCAATAAGCCATTGACGCATCCTTAACGTCGCTTTTTTAAAATCAAGGTAATACGCAGCAGCAGCGCCTGCATTTTTATAAACCGTTATTCGGTATCTATACTCTGTGGCTGGTCGCGCATTGATCTCCCTCACATCAATCTCCATGATGAAATCCTTTTTACTATTATTTTTCCTATAGTTATCCCCTTTGTGACGAACCGATTATTAACTGCGGCGGAGAAGATCCTCCAGCCGCCGATGGCGCTTATGCGCAGCGCCGCGCAAAACTAAATGCCGCTGAACCAGTTGTAGCCCTGATCTTCCCAATAGCCGCCCGGATTGACGTCGCTGACGAAGATGGCGGCGATATGTTTGGCGTTTTTGAACCCCAGCTTGGTGGGCACCCGCAGCCGCAGCGGGTAGCCATAGTCCGCCGGCAGCGCCTTGCCGCCGAAATCCAGCGCCAGAATGGTCTGCGGGTGCAGCGCGGTGGCCATGTCGAGGCTGGAGTAGTAGCGATCGGCGCATTTGAAGCCGACGTAACCGGCATTCAGATCCGCCCCGACGTGCTGCAGAAAGGTGCGCAGCGGCACGCCGCCCCATTGGCCGATGGCGCTCCAGCCCTCAATGCAGATCAGACGCGTGATCTGGCTTTGCTGCGGCAGCCGCTGCAGCTGTTCCAGCGTCCAGGGCGCTTTTTTCTCCACTTTCCCCGCGACTTCAAGCCGGTAGCCGGCCAGATCGATCTCGGGGACGTTGTATTCCGGGTAAAACGCGTTGAAGGGGAAAGGCTGGGTAATCTGATCGGGCCGGTAAGTTTGCGCCAGCCGCTGGCCGCTGAACAGCCAGGCCTGCACCCGGTCGTTCCAGCGCGACATGGCCCACAGCACCTTATCCACCCGATCGCCGTCTTGCAGGTTGCAACCGGTGAGCATGGCGATGCCGCCCAGCGTCAGGCCGGAGCGCAGCATCAGGCGGCGCTGCAGATTGACCAGCTGCTTTTTTTGGTCCGGTTCCAGTTTTGGCGCGGTTGCCCGCGGCTTTTTCTCATTCATGTTTGCCACCCGTTATCATCGCCCACAGCGTTTTGGGCACGACGATCACCATAAAGACGTGGATCGCCACGAACAGGCCAATGCCGACCATGGCGAAGAAATGCACGTAGCGCGCGAAATCGAAGCCGCCAAACAGGGCGACCAATCCCTGCAGCTGAACCGGCTTCCAAATCGCCAGGCCGGACAGCACCAGCAATAGGCCCAGCGCCAGCACGCCGAGGTACATCAGCTTTTGAATGGCGTTGTAGTGGCCATGCCGGTGGCGCAGGCGCAGCGTCAACGCCAGCCAGATATCCTGCCGCAGCGCGCCGACGCGAAGCGGCAACAGATCGCGGCGAAAATGGCCGCTGAACAGGCTCCACAGCAGATAGCAGGCGGCGTTGAGCGCCAATAGCCACATCACCGCCAAATGCCAACCAATCGCGCCGCCCAGCCAACCGCCCAGCGTCATCTGCGGCGGAAAGCGGAAATCGAACAGCGGCGAGGCGTTATAGATCTCCCAGCCGCTCATAAACATGCACACCATGGCGAACAGGTTGATCCAATGAGTGATTCGAACCGGCCAGCGATGCACCGGCCGCGACGCGTTGGTTTTCATGGCTTTCTCCGGTTACATCGGCGGTACGGTGCCGTCTTTGCCGGCGGATATGCGGGTGGCGACGCGCTCGCCCTTATCGTTGACGGCGGAGAACAGCACGATGTGCACGCCCGGCTTCAGCAGGCTCAAATCGCCCGGATCCAGCGTCACGATCGGCACGTCTTCCGGCACGACGACGGTTTTCTGCTGGTTGCCGTAGGTGACGGTCAGGGTGCGGCCGTTGGATTTCACCAGTTTGCCGACGGTGCCGTTGGTCATGGTGTCCACTTTGCCGTCGGCGGATTCCCAGGCCGAGTGCCCTTCGCCGGTGCCGCGCAGGCTGGCGGCGAACACGTGCACCTCCAGCGCTTTGAGCGTGCCGTCCGGCTGCGGCACGGCGGCGGTGCCGATAAAGCTGTCCGGTTTGATGTCGTCCAGCGTGGCCTTGGACACGCTGAGCACTTTGGTCTGATCGTTCAGCTTGACGCTGAGCGTCTCACCCTTGCGATCGGTCAGCTGCAGATTGCCGTCGGCCACCTGGCTGATGGTGCCGCGCAGCGGCGCGATAACCTTGCCCGGCGTTTGAGCGGCGGCGGCCAGGCCGCTGGACAGCAGCAAGGTGGACAACAGTAAACCGGCTATACGATGACGGGTAATCATAACGTTCTCCTGAAATGAGTTTGCCGGGTAAGCATGGTTGAGCCATTGGGTCAGCTCCATGGCCGTTTGATGACATTAATGTCATCAAGTTTGTCCGCTGAAGCTGCTAGTATTTTTGCAGACGTAACGAGGTGGCGAGCATGCGAATACTGGTAGTTGAAGACGATATCGGCACAGGGGATTACCTGAAGAAAGGGCTGAGCGAGGCGGGGTACGGCGTCGATTTGGCGCGCACCGGCACCGACGGGTTGTTTCGCGCGTTGGAGCAGGATTACGATGCGATCGTGCTCGACGTGATGCTGCCGGGGCTGGACGGTTGGCAGATCATCGAGGTGCTGCGCAAGAAAAGCGACGTGCCGATTCTGTTTCTCACCGCTCGCGACGGCGTGCAGGATCGCATCCACGGTCTGGAGCTGGGCGCGGACGATTATCTGATTAAACCGTTTTCGTTCACCGAACTGGTGCTGCGTTTACGCACCTTGCTGCGCCGTGGGCCGGCGCGCGAAGCCGATCATTATGCCATCGCCGATCTGCAGCTGGACGTGCTGCGCCGCCGGGCGGTGCGTCAGGAACAGGTGATCCCGTTGACCAACAAGGAGTTCATGCTGCTGCACCTGCTGGTGCGGCGCGAGGGCGAAGTGCTGTCGCGCACGCAGATCGCCTCTCAGGTGTGGGACATGAATTTTGACAGCGACACCAATGTGGTTGACGTGGCGATCAAACGCCTGCGCGCCAAAATAGACCGGCCGTTCGACGTCAAGCTGATCCACAGCGTGCGCGGCATCGGCTATGTCTGCGAGCCACGCTCGTGAACGGGCGCACTTCACGTCGGCCGGTATCGCTGACGCTGCGCACCGCAACGCTGTTCGCGCTGGTGGCCGCTTTGGTGGTGAGCGGGACGGGCGGGTATCTGTATAGCGCCATGCGCCAGGAAATGACGCTGCGCAGCGATCTGCAGGTGACCGGGCGCGTAGAGTATTTCCGCCATTTGCTGGGACAGCGCTTTCCTTTGGCGCGCCTGACCGCCAATAACGGCCTGTTTGAAAACATGCTGGGCAATGAACAGGACGTGCTGATTTTCCAAATTCCGGGGCAAAAACCGCTCATCAACGTGAACCCGGCCGGGGTGGCATTGCCGCCGATCGCGCCGACGCCGGCCGGCCAGGCGCAGACGTTGGCCGCCGTGCGCGGCGGGGAAACGGCGCAGGGGGTGCCGCTGCGCGCGGCGTCGGCGATGGTGCGCCTGGAAGACGGCAGCCTGTTGCAGATCTCCGCTGCGCACGTGATGGTCAACGAACAGAAGATGCTGGCGCGTTACCTGTGGCGCATCGTCGCGGCGGTGGCGGTGGCTTTCCTGCTGATTGCGCTGCTGGGGTATGGGGTCATGCGCCGGGGATTGAAGCCGTTATGGCGCATGGCGGCGCAGGCGTCGCAGATTGCGCCCAATACGCTGTCGACGCGCCTCAGCGAGCAGGGAGCGCCGAAGGAGTTGCAGCAGTTGACCCGTTCGTTCAATGCGATGCTCGATCGGTTGAATGAAGGCTATCAGCGCCTGACGCAGTTTTCCGCCGATCTGGCCCATGAGATCCGCACCCCGATAGGGGCGCTGATGGGCCAGTGCCAGGTGGCGCTTTACCAGCCCCGCAGCGTGGAGGAGTACGAAACCCTGCTGTCGAACAATATGGATGAGCTGGAGCGCATTTCCCGCATGGTGGAAAACATCCTGTTTCTGGCGCGCGCCGGGGAGGCGCAGTCTGCGCTGAACTACGGTCGTCTGGATGTGGCGCTGGAACTGCGGCGGGTGGCGGATTACTTCGAAGGGCTGGCGGAAGAACGCGGCATCGCGCTGAGCTGCGAAGGGGAAGGCGAGCTGAAGGCGGACGCGATGTTGTTCCAGCGGGCGCTGAGCAACCTGGTGGCCAACGCGGTGCGCTATGCCGATGAAAACAGCCTGATCGCGTTGCGGGCTGAACGGCGCGCCGATGCCTGGTGGGTGCAGGTTATCAATCAGGGGCCGCCGATCGCGCCGGCACAGCTGGAAAAGCTGTTCGATCGTTTCTACCGCGCCGATCCCGCGCGCAGCGCCGGCAATCATGCCAGTGGGCTGGGGCTTTCTATCGTGCGCGCCATCATGACGCTGCACGGCGGTGAGGTGCGCGCGCAGTGTTCCGCTGGCCAGGATGCTGCTTGCTTGACCTTTAGCCTGATATTCCCTTCATCAGTTCAATGAACTGCGCGAATGTTTTCGCCTGTTGCGAATAATGCGACAGGCGTCATTCGTAAGCTTTTCCTTTCATTATTATTTCCCCAGCGCCTTGGCTGAACCTAAACTTTAACATTTGCGTCGCGGCAAGCGCGTTAATTCATCAGGCTAATGCGTATGCCGGCTATATGTGATTGCGCTCAACATTCACGTGTTATTATTTTTTTATTAAAATTTAGTTCTTCGGCCATTTTTTGAGATGATTTTCCTTAAAGTTTGTAATTTGCGATATAAAAAACTAACTTTGTGGTTTTTATCACGTCAATATATCAATGGGCGTGGTGATTGGTTAACCTTTGGTTATGGTTTGCAAGAAAAATCCTATATAACGGTGGTGAGGTGAAAAAGCGTATTTCGTGGCGTTGATTGCGTGGTTTTTCTTGCCTGCATTTGGGTGTTTTTGCGAATTAACCCGATTTAATATTTCATTAACATTTGACGCCAAACTATAAATTATCGCTATAGTGAAAACATGTGAATAAAATGAAATATAGATTTAATGACCATATTCTCTTTGACGCAGACACCAGAACCCTTAGCCCAACTGATTTTTCTGACGATCCCATATCCATATCCAGTCCTTCCAAGCGGTTGTTGCTGCTGCTGATTGCCCACCATGGCGAGGCCGTGGGGCGTGAATTGATATTCAAGAAGGTCTGGGACGATTACGGCATGGTTTCCAGCAATAATAATCTTAATCAGTGCGTCAGCAAATTACGCCGGGTGATTAAAAATCTGGGCGTCGAAGAAGAGGTTATTGTCACTGTCCCTAAAGTGGGTTTTATGCTGCGTGATGAGATTACCATCGAGTCTTATGAGGAAGCGGAAGATAGACACGATGCAGAACCCGCCGCCTCTTTGCCGGAGCCTGCGCCCGAAGCGGCGATAAACCCGCCATCCGCAACCGTCATCAACCGGGCCACCTCTTTTTTCGGTGATTCCCGCCGCGGCTGGCTGATGATCTGTGCATCGGTCCTGGGGGGCATCCTCATGGCCATTGCTGTCACCGCCTATTTCAGCGGCTCGGAGGCCCGGCAGGAGAGCTACCTGGGAAAGTCCGGCAATTGTAAGGTTTTCATGTCCTTGCCTGCTGCCTCGGCGTCGGTCAACGCCAGCCTGAATCGGGACATTCTGGCTTACGCCGCTCACCAAACGGGGGAATGCAGCGGCGATGAGTTTTTGCTGGTGGTGCGCAGCAATCAGGTCAGGGCTTACATTTCCGGCATTTCCCGCTTATTCCTGCTGCGCTGCAAGATTTTGCGTGAACATAAAATGGAGATCTGTTCCGGTTTGGAAAGCGACAATGCCGAGTTTATTAATTGACCATCGATAGCCGTCGGCCCAACGTTATTGAAAGGACGGTGGATATGACAAAAATATTACAGCATTGAAATTGAACGTTCGATTTTCATTTGGCGGGGTGCCGTGTGGCGTTTATCGAGAGGTATTTCCCTTTCTCTACCGCTTTCTACCTCATTATGGTGATTATGTATGGTTAAAGCCGATTTCGGTGATGCGCTGCTATTTTTTGAACCCAGCTATTTAGTGAGAACAGGAATGGAAGTATTTCTCGTTACCCGATCAAGTGACAGGTATTTTATCGATACCTTGAGCGAGCTGGAGGGAGCATTGAAAGGGGGGAAGCCGCGCGCGCTTATTATGGAGTTATATCATCAGAACGAATATTTGTATGATGTATTGCGGTTCGTTCTGACGGCAAAAAATGTCTGGCCGGAAATTCCCTTGGTGATTTTCACCGCGGTAGAACACCCCGGTATATTAGCGCTGTTAGCGACGGATGCGCGCATAGCTATAGTGGCAAAGGAGGAGCCTTTGCATTGCCTGCGTGATGCCATTGCGGCTGCGGGTGAGTTCTCCGGCTATCGTTCCCCGCATATTCGCGCCCGGTTGGCCCATTCGCCTGTCGCATTATCTGACGGTGAATGGCGAGTTTTGGCCATGATGGCTGCCGGCGCATCTCCACGAAGCATTGCCAACCTGACCCGGCGAAGTTACAAAACCATCAGCTCCCATAAACTGAATATTATGCGAAAACTGAGCCTCAATCAGGCCGGTTTTATGCGGCTTATTCTTACCCTGAGAACCCGCTATCCTTCCTGAAATGTGGCAAGAGTCACCTCTTCTCTGCAGCAGTCGATCTTCATTGGCTGCTGCTCTCCTGAGTTAATCCAATCAATCTTCTCTCCGCAACGAATGATGCGGCGCTGAAATTCTGTACGGACATGGCAAGGATAAACAGGGCTGCTTTGTGGTTAAACAACAACCGCTTTGATGGGGGTAAACCACAATATGATTGTGCTTTCATTAAAGGCTTAATCCGTGTTTTAACGTGACTGGAGGTGGTTAAAACCTTAATTGCGGTATTTAAATCTAAATATTTGAACTTTAATAGTTAATGATTCTTTTTTGATCGGCTAGGGATATTCTTGTGGCGTCAAGCAGACTGGCTAAACGCAGTGATGCAAACGGCTGGCTGAGAATGGACGAAAGAAAGAAAACATATTCAACATTGAAGGGAGTTATACCATGAAGAAAATGACACTGGCTCTGGCGATCGTTTCCGCCTTTGCAGCGGTCAGCACTGCTCAAGCCGCCGACGTTACCGCTCAGGCGTTGGCAACCTGGTCTGCGACCGCCAAGAAAGACACCACCAGCAAACTGGTTGTGACGCCGATTGGCAGCCTGACCTTCAACTATGCAGAAGGCATTAAGGGTTTCAACAGTCAGAAAGGCCTGTTTGACGTCACCGTGGAAGGCGATACCACGGCCACCGCTTTCAAACTGACCTCAAAACTGGTCTCCAATACGCTGACTCAGCTGGATACTTCCGGTTCTACGCTGGAAGTCGGGGTGAACTACAACGGTGCTGCGGTAGAGAAAACGGCTGAAACCACCATGATCGACACCACCGCCGGCATTTTGGGCGGCAATCTGAGCGCCCTGTCCAACGCCTACAACCAGGCCGGCCGCACCAGCGCGCAGGATCAATTCACCTTCAGCATCATCGGCGCGACGTCAAACGGCACCACCGCCGTCACGGATTTCAGTACGTTGCCGGAAGGTATCTGGAGCGGCGACGTCAGCGTCGAGTTCAACGCGACCTGGACTTCCTAATCCCCCGAACGATCTGCACCTGGCAGGGGGGAGACCTCCTGCTATTTATCGCTCATCAACGCCAGTGGAATACCGCAATGACACGCTTTTCTCTCGCCGTCACCCTGATGTTAATGCTGCTGCGGCCGGCTTTGGCTCTCGATGTGGGTGAGATCAGCTCCTTCATGCCTGGTGACAGCGCGCGCCTGAGCAAGGAAATCAAAAACACCACCGACAGCGGCCGGCTGGTGAACATCAAGATCGAACGCATTTCCAGCCCTCTGGCCTCCGGTACGGCGATCCCGATGAGCAGCCGGGATGAAATGCTGCTGTCGCCTGCCAGCCTGATCTTGCCGGCCAACGCCAGCGACGTGATCCGCTTTTACTACAAGGGGCCGAACGATGCTCAGGAGCGCTACTACCGCATCGTTTGGTTCGATCAGGCGCTGAGCGAGGCGGGGCAAAACTCGGATCGGCGTAATGCCGTGGCCACCACGTCGGCGCGCATCGGCACCATTTTGGTGGTGGCGCCTCGGCAGGATCGCTTCGCCTATCAGTTCGCCAACGGACGGATCAAAAACACCGGCAACGCCACGTTCAAAGTGGTGGCCTACGGCAATTGCAGGAACAAGCAAGACGGCAGCGACTGCAAGGAGAACTATTTCGTGATGCCGGGCAAGGAACGCGCCTTCAGCAAGGTTGACGTCAACGATAAAAAAGGGCGCGTCGCGCTGTGGCACGGCGAACAGTTTATCCCGGTGAAGTAATGCGCGCGTTATCCACGATGGATGCAAAACAATCACGCAAGGAGTGGCATGTGAACGCTGTGCTGTTGAAAACGCTTTTGGCTGCCGGTGCGCTGGCGCTGCCGACGCTGTTGCCTGGCCGTATGGCGATGGCGGCCGGTTTGACGCAGATTAACGGCGTGCTGATCCCGCAAACCTTCCGCCTGGCGTTGCGCGAGGGGATGAGTATTCCGCTGTTGTTGCATTATGAAAAGAGCGATGGCGTCAAAGACGACAGCCGCATCGGCCATGCCTTTCTCTACCTGGATCAGGACAGGCTAACGATTCGTCGGGTGACGCTGGAGGATAACGACGATGGCGCCCGGCTGACGGCGGCGATAGCCGGCCAGCTGCAGGCTTTGCAGGATGCGCCATTCGATCGGCAGCAGCATATCCGGGTCGCGGACGACGCCTGGCTGGCGCTGGATTTCCGGCAGCTCAACCTGCAGCTGGTGGTGAAGGAATCCGCGCTCGGAACGGTGCTGCGCGCCCGCTCCAGCGACATCGGCGCGTCCAGCGTGGATGCCGTAAGCAGCACGCTGGATTATAACCTCGGGGTCTACGATAACCGGGCCCGCGCCAGCGAAGGCAACACCTCCAGTTATTTATCGCTCAACAGCGTCACGGCGTTGCGTGAACACCACGTGGAGTTGAACGGTTCCATCTACGGTATCGGCAGCGGCGATGAAAACGCCACGCTGTACAAAGCTATGTACGAGCGTGATTTCGCCGGCCGCCGTTTCGCCGCCGGCATGCTGGACAGCTGGAATCTGCAGTCGCTGGGGCCGGTCACCACCATCAACTCGAGCAAGATTTATGGTCTGTCCTACGGCAACCGCGCCAACTCGACGGTATTCGATAATTCCCAATCGCTGACGCCGATCGTGGTTTTTTTCCCCTCGGCCGGCGAGGTGCATCTGTCGCGCGACGGGCGGCTGCTCAGCGTGCAAAACTTCACGATGGGCAACCATGAAGTGGACACCGGCAGTTTGCCCTACGGTATCTATGACGTAGAGGTGGAAGTCGTGGTCAACGGCAAAGTGGTCGATAAACGCATGCAGCGAGTGAATAAACTGTTCAGCCCCAATCGCGGCGCCAATGCGCCGCTGGCCTGGCAATTCTGGGGCGGGATGCTGCGCATGGACGACTGGCGCGGCGAACGGGAACGCCACCGCCCGGCAAAGGACTCTTATTTGCTTGGCGCTTCGGCTACCGGCAATCTGCAAACGCTTAATTGGGCGCTGTCGGGGTATTCGTTTGACGGCAACGCCGTCGGCGAGAGCCGCGTCAGCCTGCCGGTGACCGAGTCGATTCAGATCAACCTGCAAAATATGGCGGCCTCCGATCGCTCCTGGAGCCTGGTCAACAGCGTCAGCGCCGCGTTGCCCGGCGGCTTCAGCAGCGTATGGATCAATCAGGAGAAAACGCAGATTGGCGATCGTCTGTTGCAAAATGACGCCTATAACCGCGCCGTTGGCGGCAGCCTTAATCTGGGGGCGCTGTGGTCTCCGCTGGGCACCCTGAGCGCCAGCTACAACGACGATAAGAAGAACGACAGCCACTATTACAACGCCGACTATTACCAGAACATCTTTACCGGCCGCTTCGGCACGCTGGGCGTGCGTGCGGGCGTGCAACGCTACAACAACGGCAGCAGCAACGCCAATACCGGCAAGTACATCGCGCTCGATTTTTCACTGCCGATGGGCAACTGGCTAAGCGCCGGCGTTTCCAATCAAAACGGCTACACCACCGCCAACCTGGCGGCGCGCAAGGACATCAAGGACGGGCCGATCCGCACCCTGGGCGCCAACCTGTCGCGGGCGATTTCCGGTGATACCCGCGGCGACAACCGCTTCAACGGCGGTGGCTATGCGCGCTTCGACACCAAGTATTCTGCCGGCACGCTCAACGTCAGCAGCTCCGCCGACGGCTATGTTAACAGCAGCCTGACCGCGAGCGGCAGCATGGGCTGGCAAGGGCGTGATATTGCCATCAGCGGCCGCAACGAAGGCAACGCCGGGATTATCTTCAATACCGGCATTGAAAACGACGGCCTGCTGACCGCACAGGTTGACGGCCGGATGGTGAAGCTGAGCGGCAATAAGAATTACCTGCCGTTGTCGCCTTACGGTCAGTACGACGTTGAGCTGATGAACAACAAAAACTCGGCGGAGAGCTTCGACATCGTCACCAGGCGCAAGAGCAGGCTCACCCTGTATCCGGGCAACGTGGCGGTGATCTCGCCGGAGATAAAACAGATGGTGACGGTGTTCGGCCGCATCAAGGCGGAGGACGGCACGCTGCTGGCCAACGCCTATATCAAGAACCATATCGGCCGCACCCGCACCGATGAGAAAGGCGAATTTATCATGGACGTCGACAAAAAATTCCCGGTTATCGATTTTACCCACAGCGGCAATCAGACGTGCGAAGTGGATTTGGATCTCAGCAAGGCGCAAGGCGCGGTGTGGGTCGGCGACGTGATCTGCACCGGGCTGAAAACCTATGCGGGCAATCTGTCATCCGGGGAGTCTGACCATGAGAGCTAACGTTGCGCTGTTGTTGTTGGCGCTGGTCGCCCCCGCGCTGCAGGCGGCGGTCAGCCAGACCAACTGGCCGGATGCGGCGGTAATGAAATTTGTCTTCGTTGAGAACAACGCCGACGACAACTTTTTCGTTACGCCGGCCGGCGGGCTGGATCCGCGCATGACCGGCGCCAACAAGTGGACCGGGCTGAAATACGGCGGTTCCGGCACTATTTATCAGCAAAGCCTGGGGTACGTGGATAATGGCTACAACACGGTGCTGAATGCCAACTGGCGCTATGACATGTGGCTGGAAAATGCGCCGATAAAGAATCCGTTCCTCGGCTTGCGTTGCATCAACTGGTATGCCGGTTGCAATATGGATACCAGCTTGATTCTGCCGCAGACCACCGACGAAAAGGGATTTTACGGCGCCGTGGTCACGCCCGGCGGCGCAAAATGGATGCACGGCATGATGTCGCCGAGCTTCTATCAGTATCTGAAGCAGATGGCGGCGGGTGACGCTTTCAGCATGCAGATCAACGGTTGCCAAACGTCGGTGGCTTACGACGCCGCGGCCGGCGGCCGCTGCCAGGATCAGGCCAGCGGCAGCTGGTACAAGCGCACCGTCACGCACAGCAAGGCCGCCCACCTGCGCTTTATCAATACCAACGCCGTATCGGAGGTGTTCGTCAACAGCGATGGGGTGCCGATCATCGGCGAGGGCAATGCCGATTGCAAGAACCAGACTATCGGCGCCCGCTCGGGCATCATGTGCAAGATGGTCAGCTATGATTTGCAGACCGACGGCAGCGTCAGCAATACCTCGATTCATGTTTTCCCGGCGATTAACCATGCGGCGCTGTCATCCGCGGTGAACGCCGCCGATCTGCAGTTCAGTCTGAACGGCAACACCTGGAAAAACACGTCGGGCACCGGCAGCTACTATACCTTTAACGAGCTGAAGAGCAGCAATGCCGTCTATGTGTTCTTCTCCAGTAACTTCTTCAAACAGATGGTCGCGCTGGGGATTTCCGACAGCGGCACCCGCGATCTGATCAATTTCCGTTTTCAGAACACCACCTCGCCGGAGTCGGGATGGTATGAGTTTTCCACCTCAAACCAGCTGATTATCAAGCCGCGCGATTTCAGCATCAGCATTATTTCCGATGATTACGACAACAGCCCACATCGTGAAGGTTATGTCGGCCCGGCGGAGCCGGCGCTGGAGTTCGGCTACCTGGTGACTACCAGCGGCAAAACCGCCGCCGATCGGGTGAGGGTGATGGCGACCGGGCCGACTCAGGCGATCAACGGGGTGAACTATTGCCTCTTTTCTTCCGCGGATAACAGTACCCAGGTGCCGTTTCCCGCCACCCTCGGCATCACCACCAGCACCAACGGCCAGCAGAGCTTCGCCGCCGGCTGCGATGGCCAGTGGCACGATATGACCAATGCGCTCTGGAGCAGCACCCCGTGGAATGATATCTCCGGCGAAGTGGGGGTGCTGAACAAGACCCGCGTGACCTTTAGCATTCCGATGAATAATCCGATCTCGCTGAGAACCGTCGACGGCAACGGTTGGTATGGCGACGTCAGCGCCGCCGGTGAAATTCATGTCGAAGCCACCTGGCGCAACATCAATTGAGGGCAGAGCGTGAAACTTGTGCTGATAGGGTTGCTGTGTTTGTCCTTCCCCTTTACCGCCGCCGCGATCAATGTCGGCACCCTGACGTTTGCCATGGATCAGGATCGCTCATTCACCGCCAAGCGGGTGTTGAATAACAACCGCAGCGCGCGCCTGTATCAGGTGAGCATTCGCGCCATCGATCGGCCGGGAGAGCGCGAGGTGCGCAGCCGGCCGGCGGATGGCGAGCTGCTGTTCGCGCCGCGCCAGCTGACGCTGCAGGCCGGGCAGGCGGAGTACTACAAGTTTTTCTACCGAGGGCCGCAGGATAATCGCGAGCGTTATTACCGGGTATCATTTCGCGAAGTGCCGACCCGATTGTTCGAGCCGGGGCCGCGTCGGGGCGCCGGCGTCAACCTAGAGCCGATCGTGGTGATGGACACCATTCTGGTGGTGCGCCCGCGTCAGGTAAACTTTGCCTATCGGCTCGATACCCAGCGCGGCACGCTCACCAACACCGGCAACACCTACTTCAAGTTCCTGCTCAAGCCGGGCTGCAACAGCACGGATGAAGAGGGCGTCACCGAATACCTGCGCCCCGGCGATACGCTGACCCATGCCGGTATTCGGCTGAAGGGGCAGAAATTCATTATTTATAACGACAAATTTATCAGCGTCGATCGCAGCTGCCTCGATTAACGCGGCGGAATGGCAAAGCGGAAACAGGCACCGCTTTGCGCTTGTTCGATCAGCTGAATATCGCTGTCGTGCAGCTGCAAAATGCGCCGCACGATCATCAACCCCAGCCCGCCGGAAGGGCGCCGGGCGCCGCTCAGGACAGACGGGCGCACGAACAGATCGGCGCGCAGCGTCTGCGGAATACCAGGGCCGCTGTCGCTGACCTGCACCATCACCCGATCGTCCTGCCGCCACAGCCGCACGCCGATGTCGCCGCCGGGCGGCGTATGGCGAATGGCGTTGTCCAACAGGTTGGTCAGCACCCGCTCAATCATGCTGAGATCGGCGAACACCGGCGGAATGCCGGGGGCGATGTCAGCGTGCAGCCGCTGGTTGCGCGCCTCCGCCGCCAGCTCGAACTTTTGGAACACGTCCTGCAACAGCTCGCTGAGGGAGAAGGGCTCTTTCTGCGGTTTCACCACGCCATACTCCAGCCGCGCCAGCTCGAACAGCTCCTGCGCCAGCTTGCCCACCTTGCGGCTCTGCGCCAGCGCGATCTCCAGGTAGCGCTGCCGATCGGCTTCGCTCAGGGTGGCGGCTTTGACCGACAGCGTCTCCAGATAGCCGTGCAGCGAGGTGAGCGGGGTGCGCAGATCGTGCGAGACGTTAGCGATGAACTCGCGCCGCAGCCGATCCTGCTGCGCCAGCGTTTGCCACTGTTCGGCAAGGCGCTGCGCCATGCGGTGGAAGGCCTGCTGCAGCTGGCTGACTTCGTCGCGCCCGGCCCTGACCGCCGGCAGCGATGCGTAGGCCTGCACCGCCTCGATGCCGCCGCTGTCCAGCGCGCTGACCTGCCGGGTCAGGCGACGGATAGGGCGCGTCACCCAATAAAACGCCAAACCGCCGGCCAGCAGGCTGAACAGCACCATCAGCCCGGAGGTCCACAGCGCCATCCTGACCGCCGAGTTGAACTGGGCGTTGCTGGCCAGCGCCGTGTACTCTTCGCCGAGCAGCACCACGTACAGATAGCCTTCGATCCGGCCATCAACCTTTAGCGGCGCGACGCTGAACACCTTGCGCCCGTCCGCGCTGCGCGGATCGTCGCCATACACCGGCATCGGCGCGCCACCGAGCAGCGCCTGCAGCGGCGGCAGCGCGACCCGCTGCCGCTTCAGATGCCCGGCCGGCGCGGCGTTGCCGATAATCGTGCCCTGTTTGTCGAGCAGGTAAACCTCAACGCTGGGATTCACCGCCATCAGCTGATCGAACAGGGTATGCACCGCCTGCGGATCAGGCCCGTTCACCCCCAGCAGCGGGTTGCTGTCGGCAATATGCTGCGCCAGGTTGCCGGACAGGCGCTGGATCACTGCCTGGCTATATTGGGTGCTGCTGCGCACCTGCATCCAGCCGGAAAAGGCGCAGCCGATGACGATCAGCAGCGCGAAGATCAGCGTGAGGCGTTGCGCTAACGTAAGGTTTTTCATGGCTCACTCTTGCGGCGCGGCCGCGAATTTATAGCCCATGCCCCACACCGTGAGGATGCGCTCGGGTTCCGCCGGGTTGCGCTCGATCTTGATGCGCAGCCGGTTGATATGGGTGTTGACGGTGTGCTCATACCCCTCGTGCTGATAGCCCCAGACCTGATTCAACAGGCTCAGGCGCGAGAACACCTGACCCGGGTGGCGGGCGAAAAAGTACAGCAGGTCGAATTCGCGCGGCGTCAGCTCGACCGGCTGCTGGTGCAGGTGCACTTCGCGGGCGATGGGATCGATAGTCAGATCGTTGAAACTGAGCACGCCGGCGTCCATGCGCAGGTTGCGGCTCATCGCTTCCTGGCGGCGGAACAGCGCCTTGACCCGCGCCACCAGCTCCAGCATGGAGAAGGGCTTGGCCAGATAGTCGTCGGCGCCCAGTTCCAGCCCCAGCACGCGGTGTACCTCGCTGGAGCGCGCGCTGATGATGATGATCGGCGTGTAGCGCGTCATGGTGCGCGCCCGGCGGCAAATTTCCAATCCGTCCACGCCCGGCAGCATCAGATCGAGGATGAGGGCGTCCCAGCCGCCCTGTTCCAGCATCGCCATGCCTTGGTTGCCGTCGGCGGCGTGGCTGATGGCGTAACCTTCGTCGCGCAGATGCAGCTGCAGCAGTTCGGCGATGTCGCCGTCGTCCTCGACGATCAAAATTCGTTTTGGCTTGTCCATTCTCATTACCGCTGATTGCCCGTTTCTCTCTGAAGTCTACACAACCCCCACCGGCGGAGTTATCACATTTTATTTAACTTTGCGTGAGGTCTTGGGGAACAAATCCGGGGAATACTCGGCTCATCGCCTCATTGGTCGCCAGGAGTTCGCATGAACCTCACTCTCACCCCGGAACAACGACAGACGGTGCATCCGCTGTGGCTGCGGTTGACGCACTGGCTGAATGCGCTGGCGATGCTGATCATGGTGACCAGCGGCTGGCGCATCTACAACGCCTCGCCGCTGTTCAACTTCAGCTTTCTCAATGAGCTGACGCTCGGCGGCTGGCTGGGCGGCGCGCTGCAGTGGCACTTCGCCGGCATGTGGCTGTTCGGCGTCAACGGGCTGTGCTACCTGCTGATCAACCTGGCCAGCGGGCGTTTCAAACGCAAATATTGGCCGCTCAGCCCACGGCAGTTTCTCGCCGATATAGGCGCCGCGCTGCGCGGCAGGCTGCAACACGCCGACCTGCGCCATTACAACATGGTGCAGCGCGTGGCCTATCTGTCGGTGATGATCCTCGGCGTGATGAGCGCGCTGTCCGGGCTGGTGCTGTGGAAATCGGTGCAGTTTCCGCTGCTGCGCACGCTGCTCGGCGGCTATGAGGCGGCGCGCTATATCCACTTTTTCGCCATGTCGGCGCTGGTGGCCTTCGTCGCGATTCACCTGGTGATGGTGGCGCTGGTGCCGCGCACGCTGCTGGCCATGCTGCGCGGACGCTAAGGAGTGAATGATGGAAAAGGATAAACAGATCATGACGATCGATGAAGGGCAGGCGATCGTCAAAGAAGCGCAGCGGCTGTTGAGCGCGTCATCCCGCCGCCGCTTTCTGCGCAATGGCCTGACGCTGGGCGGCATCGCCATGCTCACCGGCTGCGATCTCAGCGACAACGCCAACGTCGAACAGGCGCTTAGCCGCATGTCGCGCTTCAACGATCGGATGCAGGGCTGGCTATTCGACGGCGAGCGCCTGGCGCCGGTCTACCCGGAATCGATGATCACCCGGCCGTTCCCGTTCAACGCTTTCTACGCCGAGGAGGACGCGCCGGACATCAACGGCGACGACTACCGGCTGGAGGTGGCGGGACTGGTGCAGGACAAACGCGCCTGGAGCCTGCCGCAGCTGCACCGGATGGCGCAGGTCAGCCAGGTGACGCGCCATATCTGTGTCGAGGGCTGGAGCGCCATCGGCAAGTGGGGCGGCGTGCCGTTCGCGACCTTCCTCAAGGCGATTGGCGCGGATCTGAGCGCCCGCTACGTCAGCTTCAAATGCGCCGACGACTACTACACCAGCATCGACATGGCCACCGCGCTGCATCCGCAGACGATTATCGCGCTGACTTATGACGGCCAGATCTTGCCGCGCAAGTACGGCTACCCGATGAAGCTGCGCATGCCGACCAAGCTGGGCTACAAGAACCCGAAACACATTCAGGTGATCGAGGTCACCAACCGCTTCCCGGGCGGTTACTGGGAAGACCAGGGCTACAACTGGTTTGGCGGCAGCTGAGGCGGCCGCCGGCCATTCTCCGGCACTCCGGTGCCTTTGACATGACGGAAGGAAATACCATGAAAAAGTTACTCGCAATGATGATGTGCAGCGCGCTGATGCTGGGCGTAGCCGGCGCCAACGCCGCTGATGGCATGAGCAAAGACGCGATGAAAAAGGACGGCATGAGCCAGATGTCGCACGACGGCATGGCGAAAGATGGGATGAAGAAAGAGTGCATGGGCAAGGACTGCATGAAGAAAGACAAGATGGGCAAAGACGCCATGAAAAAGGATGGCATGGCGAAAGACGGTATGGCCAAAGACGGCATGAAGAAAGACGAAATGAAGAAGGACGCGATGGGGCACTAAGCCGCCGCACTCCGCGGCCGCCAGCGGGCGATCCGCGGCGGCCGCGGGCAACATAAGGAGAGAGGATGATGCTGGCGACATGGCTGCGGCGCTTTCAGCGCTCGAACGGGGACGTTATCTTTATGCGCGCGGCGCTGGTGGTGATCTTCGCCGCCTTCGGCTACGCCAAATGGTTTGATTACGAGGCGCAGGGGCTGGTGCCGCTGATCGGCAACAGCCCGCTGCTGAGCTGGATGCATCAGGCGTTCGGCATCCGCGGCGCCAGCTATGCGCTGGGCGTCGCCGAGTGGAGCTTCGGTTTGCTGCTGCTGGCGGGATTCTGGTCGCGGCGGCTGGGGTTGCTGGGGGCGATCGGTTCGACGGTGACCTACCTGACTACGCTGACGCTGATCTTTTCCACGCCGGGTGCCTGGGAGCCTTCCGCCGGCGGTTTTCCGGCCATGGCCGGCGCCACCAGCTTTTTGATCAAGGATCTGGTGTTGCTGGCCGGTTCCCTGGTGCTGCTGAAAGCCGATTTGCCGGCCGAGCAGGCATAAAAAAGGGCGTAGCCTGGCTACGCCCTCTGGTTATTGATCGACCGTCACATATCCGGGAAGGTCAGGGTGCCCCCCGGCGCTTCGCGATGAATGTGCAGGAAGTTCAGGTGCTTCTCGTACTGGTCGAGGATATCGCCAATCACCTGTTCTTTGCTGTAGTCCATCAGGTCGTTGCCCTGGGTGCCTTCCATCAGGAAGGTTTCCAGCCGGTAGTAGTGCGATTTACCGGAGCGGGCGCGATAGGTGAAGCCCGGCACCGAGTAGCGCATCGGCCAGATCTGATAGATGAAGTTCTGTTCCTCGCCCAGGTGCACCAGCAGCTCCAGGTGGTTCAGGCGCTCGTCTTCGGTCGGCGGCACTTCGCTGAACTCCACTTTCGCGCCGCGCAACTCCAGCTCGCGCGCCACGTCCTGCATCGCCGGGCGGCAGACTTTATCCAACATCTTCTGCGTGTACTGGGTGCCCGGGTAGTTCATCACCCGCGACAGGCGCTGTTTCCAGTTGAGCACGTCGTGGCTGGAGACCGGCACCGGCGCCAGGGTGCTGAGCGCGCTGGCCTTGCGGTAGTCTTCCACCCGCAGCGATTTATACAGCCCGGCCATCACGAAGAAGATCACGAAGCTGAACGGCAGTCCCATGATCACCGTGGTTTTCTGCAGCGCCGGCACGCCGTCGGTCATCAGCATGCCGATGGTCAGCAGGCCGATGGCCACCGACCAGAAAATCCGCAGCCAGTTTGGCGCATCATTATTGATGTCGGCCAGGCGCGAGGTGAAGTTGCCCAGCACCAGCGAGCCGGAGTCCGCCGAGGTGACGTAGAACAGCAGGCCGGTGATGGTGGCCACCGAGGCGCTGAAGGTGAAGCCGGGGTATTGCGCCAGCAGGCTGTAGAAGCCGCGCTCCGGGAACTGCATCACTTCCTGCGCAAACTCGGCGTTGCCGTGAATGATCTGGTACAGCGCGCTGTTGCCGAAGATAGACAGCCACAGCAGGGTGAACACGAACGGAATGATCAACGTGCCGACCACGAACTGGCGAATGGTGCGCCCGCGCGAGATGCGCGCCAGGAACAGGCCGACGAACGGCGACCACGCCACCCACCAGGCCCAGAAGAACAGCGTCCAGTTGTTCATCCACTCCACCGGCCGATCGAAGGCGAAGCTGTTGAGCGTCATGCCCATAAAGCGGTTGATGTAATCGCCGACGTTGAGCACCAGCGCATTGAGCAGGAACTCGGTATCGCCGAAGAACAACACGAACAGGATCAGGCCCAGCGCCAGCAGCACGTTCAGCTCGGACAGGATGCGGATGCCCTTGTTGACGCCCGAGGTGACCGAGATGGTGGCCATGATCACCGACAGCAGGATCAGCGAGCCCTGCACCGTCAGGTTTTCCGGGATCTCGAACAGCACCTTGAGGCCGTAGTTGAGCTGCACCACGCCGATGCCCAGCGTGGTGGCGATGCCGAAGATGGTGCCGAGCACCGCGGCGATGTCCACGCTGTGGCCGATCGGGCCATTGATGCGCTTACCGAAGATCGGGTACAGCGCCGAGCGGATGGTCAGCGGCAGATTGTAGCGATAGCTGAAGTAGCCAAGGGCGATGCCCATCAGCGCATACATCGACCAGCCGGTCAGGCCGTAGTGGAACAGCGTCCAGACCATCGCCTGGCGCGCGGCCTCCAGCGTTTGCGCGTCGCCTTCCGGCGGCATCATGTACTGGGTCACCGGCTCAGCAACCGAGAAGAACATCAGGTCGATGCCGATGCCGGCGGCGAACAGCATCGCCGCCCAGCTCATCAGGCTGAACTCCGGCTTGGACTGCTCCGGCCCGAGCTTGATCGAACCGAAGCGCGAAGCGGCGATAAACACCACGAACACGATGTACAGCGTCGCCGCCAGCAGGTAGTACCAACCGAAGGTGGTCGACACCCAATTCAGCGTGCGGGTGATCCACTGCCCGGAGAAGTCGGTGAAAAATATGGTCATCAGCGAGAAGGCCAGGATCAGCCCCGCCGAGGTGAAGAAAACCACAGGGTTGAGGCGGTCCTGCTGCGGTTTGGAGGAGGTTTCGCGTGTTGTCATCGTCATCCTCTGAACTGAGTAAAATCGTGCCGCTCCGCATTTCGGGGCGCGTTGGCGCCGCCGGAAAACGGGCGAATGAAGGCGGCGGCCACCTCATCAGGAGGGCCTGAGTGACGCCGCTTTCGCCTGTTAACGAAGCGCCGGCGCGCTTCGCGGCGGGAACCGCTTACAGCCACTGATTTTGGTCAGATTCGTTAATTACCTCACAAAAATCAGCCAGTTCCACAACCAGATAGTACAAATTTTTAACCAGGCGGCAATAAAATATATGCAATTTTTATTGAACGTTCAATCAAAAAAAAGTTTAATAGTCCCCATGATGACCTGAATCACGGGCGAAACGGCAGTGAAATTTGCCCGCTGAGATAAGGCCGAAGTCGGTTTTGTGAGAGTCGAAATATGCCAAAGGTAGGAATGCAGCCAATCAGAAGGCAGCAGTTGATTGATGCCACGCTCGCCGCGGTAAACGAAGTGGGAATGCATGACGCCACCATCGCGCAGATCGCGCGGCGGGCCGGCGTTTCCAACGGCATCATCAGCCATTATTTCAAGGACAAGAACGGCCTGCTGGAAGCCACGATGCGCTATCTGATCAGCCATCTGGGCGAGGCGGTGAAGCTGCGTTTGCAGGCGCTGACCGATAACAGCCCGGCGGCGCGGCTGCAGGCGATCGTCGCCGGCAACTTCGACGACAGCCAGATCAACAGCGCGGCGATGAAGACCTGGCTGGCCTTTTGGGCCAGCAGTCTGCACCAACCGCAGCTCAACCGGCTGCAGCAGGTGAACGGCCGCCGGCTCTATTCCAACCTGTGCGCCGAGTTTCGCCGCGTCATGCCGCAGCCGCAGGCGCGGTTGGCGGCCAAGGGGCTGGCGGCGTTGATCGACGGACTGTGGCTGCGCAGCGCGCTGCGCGGCTCGGCGTTCAATCAGGCGCAGGCGCTGGCGCTCACGACCGAATACATCACGTTCCAACTCCGGGGGCAGACGCCGCCCGGAGGATAACTCAAGGAGATCCTATGTCCCGTTTTGGCTTGCAGAAGCTCTATATTCATGGCGCCTATGTAGACAGCACCGCTGGAAAAACCTTCAACGCCATTAACCCGGCGAACGGCGAAGTTCTGGCGGAAGTCCAGGCCGCCGGCGCTGAAGACGTCGATCGTGCAGTGGCCAGCGCGGCCAGCGGGCAGAAGGTGTGGGCGGCGATGACGGCGATGGCGCGTTCGCGCATCCTGCGCCGCGCGGTGGATATTCTGCGCGAGCGCAACGATGAGCTGGCGGCGCTGGAAACGCTGGATACCGGCAAAGCGATGTCGGAAACCACTGCGGTGGACATCGTCACCGGCGCCGACGTGCTGGAGTATTACGCCGGCCTGATCCCGGCCATTGAAGGCGAACAGATCCCGCTGCGCGATACCTCATTCGTCTATACCCGCCGCGAACCGCTGGGCGTGGTGGCCGGCATCGGCGCCTGGAACTACCCGATTCAAATCGCGCTGTGGAAGTCCGCGCCGGCGCTGGCGGCGGGCAACGCGATGATCTTCAAGCCGAGCGAAGTCACCTCGTTGACGGCGTTGAAGCTGGCGGAAATTTACACCGAAGCCGGCCTGCCGGACGGTGTCTTCAACGTGGTGACTGGCAGCGGCGCGGAAGTTGGGCAGTACCTGACTGACCATCCGGGCATCGCCAAAGTCTCTTTCACCGGCGGGGTGAAAACTGGCAAGAAGGTGATGGCCAACGCGTCGGGGTCGACGCTGAAAGAAGTCACCATGGAGCTGGGCGGCAAGTCGCCGCTGATTATCTTCGACGACGCCGATCTGGATCGCGCCGCCGATATCGCCATGATGGCCAACTTCTACAGCTCCGGCCAGGTGTGCACCAACGGCACCCGCGTCTTCGTGCCGGCGGCGCTGCAGGCGCAGTTTGAGGCGAAAATCCTCGAGCGCGTGAAGCGCATTCGCCTCGGCGATCCGACCGACCCGCAGACCAACTTCGGGCCGCTGGTCAGCTTCGCGCACATGGAATCGGTGCTGCGCTTTATCGAAAGCGGCAAGAACAGCGGCGCGCGTCTGCTGTGCGGCGGCGAACGCGTCACCCACGGCGAATTCGGCAAGGGCGCTTACGTGGCGCCGACGGTATTCAGCGACTGCCGCGACGACATGGAAATCGTGCGCGAGGAGATCTTCGGGCCGGTGATGAGCATTCTCAGCTACCAGAGCGAAGAGGAAGTGGTGCGCCGCGCCAACGATACCACCTTCGGCCTGGCCGCGGGCGTGGTGACCAACGATCTGGCGCGCGCGCACCGCGTGATCCACCAGCTGGAAGCCGGCATTTGCTGGATCAACACCTGGGGCGAGTCGGCGGCGGAAATGCCTGTCGGCGGCTACAAGCAGTCCGGCGTTGGCCGCGAGAACGGCCTGACTACGTTGGAACACTACACCCAGATCAAATCGGTGCAGGTTGAGCTGGGCGAATACGCCTCGGTATTTTAACTATCCCCGTCGTCTTTCGAGCCGCAGCCGCGTTGGCTGCGGCCGACAATCTTTAGAGAGCCAAAATACACCGCCTGTTGCGGAGCCGCGCCTCGCGTTTTCGCATCGTGCAGGCCTATAAAGTAAGGAGATAATGAATGGAATTTGACTACATCATTATCGGTGCCGGTTCCGCCGGCAACGTGTTAGCCACCCGATTGACCGAAGATGCCGACGTCAGCGTCCTGCTGCTGGAAGCCGGCGGCCCGGATTACCGGATGGATTTCCGTACCCAGATGCCGGCCGCGCTGGCGTTTCCGCTGCAGGGCCGCCGCTATAACTGGGCGTATGAGACCGATCCTGAGCCGCACATGAACAATCGCCGGATGGAATGCGGCCGCGGCAAAGGGCTGGGCGGTTCGTCCCTGATCAACGGTATGTGTTACATTCGCGGCAACGCGATGGACTTCGATAACTGGGCCAAGGCGCCGGGTCTGGAAGACTGGACCTATCTGGACTGCCTGCCGTATTTCCGCAAGGCGGAAACCCGCGATATCGGCCCGAACGACTATCACGGCGGCGAGGGCCCGGTGAGCGTCACCACGCCGAAAGCCGGTAACAACGAACTGTTCCACGCTATGGTGGAAGCCGGCGTGCAGGCGGGTTACCCGCGCACCGACGATCTGAACGGTTACCAACAAGAAGGCTTCGGCCCGATGGATCGCACCGTGACGCCGAAAGGGCGCCGCGCCAGCACCGCCCGCGGCTATCTGGATCAGGCGCGTTCGCGGCCGAACCTGAAGATCGTCACCCATGCGCTGACCGACCACATTGTGTTCGACGGCAAGCGTGCGGTGGGCGTCAACTATTTGCAGGGCGACAGCAATCAGCTGATCCACGCCAAAGCGCGGCGCGAAGTGCTGCTGTGCGCCGGCGCCATCGCCTCGCCGCAGATCCTGCAGCGTTCGGGCGTCGGCCCGGCGGCGCTGCTGAACAGCCTGGATATCAAGGTGGTGCACGATCTGCCGGGCGTCGGGGAAAACCTGCAGGATCACCTGGAGATGTACCTGCAGTACGCCTGTAAGAAACCGGTGTCGCTGTACCCGGCGCTGCAATGGTTCAACCAGCCGAAGATCGGCGCGGAATGGCTGTTCAACGGTACCGGCGTTGGCGCCAGCAACCAGTTCGAGGCCGGCGGCTTCATCCGCAGCCGCGCAGAGTTCGCCTGGCCGAACATTCAGTATCACTTCCTGCCGGTGGCGATTAACTACAACGGCAGCAATGCGGTGAAAGAGCACGGCTTCCAGGCGCACGTCGGCTCGATGCGTTCGCCGAGCCGCGGCCGGGTGCAGGTGAAGTCGAAAGATCCGCGCCAGCACCCGAGCATTCTGTTCAACTACATGTCGACCGAACAGGATTGGCAGGAGTTCCGCGACGCTATTCGCATCACGCGCGAGATCATGGCGCAGCCGGCTTTGGACGAATACCGTGGCCGCGAGATAAGCCCGGGGCCGGAGGTGCAGACCGACGAGCAGCTGGACGCCTTCGTGCGCGAGCACGCCGAAACCGCCTTCCACCCGTCATGCTCGTGCAAGATGGGCGAGGATGAGATGGCGGTGGTCGATGGGCAGGGCCGGGTGCACGGCATGGAAGGATTGCGGGTGGTGGATGCGTCAATCATGCCGCTGATCATCACCGGCAACCTGAACGCCACCACCATCATGATCGCCGAGAAGTTAGCCGATCGCATTCGCCAGCGCGCGCCGCTGCCGCGCAGCACCGCCGACTATTACGTCGCCGGCGATGCGCCGGTGCGCAAGCAGTAACCGACACGCCCTCTCGCCGCTGAGGGGGAGGGCCGCCGTAGCAAGCAACCCCTCTCCATATGCTCTTCCCCAAGGCGAGAGGGCAACTCTCTTTTTATTCCTTATCCCATCATGCCGCCGGCAGCGAGATCGCCTGATCGAAACTGGTGGGCGTCGCCATACGCCACATGCGGGCGTAGAACTCGCTTTTGATCTCCGGCTGCAGCAGCGCGCCCGGCTCCAGGTAATAATAGATATCGGCGTACACTTTGATCTCGGTCGGCGTGATGCGGCGCAGCATATGGTGCGAGGTCAGCTGTTCCGGGCGGCTGACGCCGGCTGCCGCCAGCATGTCCGCCAGCGCTTTCACCGTATTTTGATGGAAGTGGTAGACGCGCTCCGCCTTGTTCGGCACCACCAGCGCCTTTTGCCGCAGCGGATCTTGCGTCGCTACGCCGGTCGGGCAGTGGTTGGTGTGGCAGCTTTGCGACTGGATGCAGCCGACGGCGAACATAAAGCCGCGCGCCGAGTTCACCCAATCGGCGCCGAGCACCAGCACGCTGGCGATGTCGAACGCGCTGATGATCTTGCCGCTGGCGCCTATCTTGATCTGGTCGCGCAGGCCGCAGCCTACCAGCGTGTTATGCACGAACAGCAGCCCTTCGCGCAGCGGCATGCCCATATAGTTGGAAAGCTCGAGCGGCGCGGCGCCGGTGCCGCCTTCCTTGCCGTCCACCACGATGAAATCCGGCAGGATGCGGGTGTGCAGCATCGCCTTGACGATGGCGACGAACTCCCACGGGTGGCCGATGCACAGCTTGAAACCGATCGGCTTGCCGCCTGACAGCTCGCGCAGCTGTTGGATGAAATGCATCATTTCCAGCGGGGTGGTGAAGGCGCTGTGCGACGCCGGCGAGATGCAATCGACCCCTTCCGGCACGCCGCGGGTGGCGGCGATTTCCGCATCCACCTTCTTCGCCGGCAGAATGCCGCCGTGGCCGGGTTTGGCGCCCTGGCTGAGCTTGATTTCAATCATTTTCACCTGCGGGCTGTGCGCCTGTTCGGCAAAGCGCCGTGGATCGAAATGGCCGTCGGCGGTGCGGCAGCCGAAATAGCCGCTGCCCAGCTCCCACACCAGATCGCCGTTGTTTTCGCGGTGATAGCGGCTGATGCTGCCCTCGCCGGTGTCGTGGTAGAAATTGCCCTTGGCCGCGCCGAGGTTGAGCGCGCGAATGGCGTTGGCGGAGAGCGCGCCGAAGCTCATGGCAGAAATGTTGAAGATCGACGCGGAGTAGGGCTGGCGGCAGTCGGCGCCGCCGATGGTGATGCGGAAACTGGTCGGGTCGGCGGCTTCCACCGGCCGCATGGAGTGGCCGATGCACTCATAGCCGGTTTGGTAGACGTCCAGCAGGGTGCCGAACGGTTTGTCGCCCATCTCGTTTTTCGCCCGGCGATACACCAGCGTGCGCTGGGTGCGCGAAAACGGGATCTCTTCATTATCCTGCTCGAGGAAATACTGGCGCAGTTCCGGGCGGATGAACTCGAAGAAGAAGCGCATGCGGCCGATGATCGGGTAGTTACGGCAGATGGCGTGGCGCTGCTGGGTGAGATCGTAGATACCCAACACCATCAGGCAACCGCAGGCCAGGGCCGGCAGCCAGAACCACGGATAGTTGTGCATCATGATCAAGAAAGCCAGGGTGAGCAAGATGCTCAGTACAAAGCAGGTATAGCGGCTGAATAAGGACGACTTCATAACATCTCCTGATGTTTATTTTAATCCACACGACATGACTCACGGATAATCCGTGTGCGAATCGTAGCCAACAGGAGGAGATGTTGTGTGTCTGTTGCTGCTTTGTCGCCGGTTGTTACATTAATTTAACGTGGCGGCAGGGGAGACGGGTTGCCGCGCGGCGTACCGCGCAACAAGCCAGGATGTTTATTTGCCGGCGACGAAGATGGTGCTCATGCTGCGCAGCCGCAGCTTTTTCATCGCGCTGTATTTCTGCGAAAAGATGGTTTTTGGGTGCGTGCCGCGCTTTTCCGCAATGTGCAGCAGGCTGTCGCCGCGCAGCAGATTGAAGATCACGTCGCTTTCCGCCGGGCTGAGCTCGCGGGTTTTCTGCACTCTGATGCCGCCCGGCTCCTTGCTTTCCAGCAGCCGCTGGATTTTTTCCTGCAGCGAATAAAGCGGAATGCGGGTGGAGACCAACTCAACGGAAATCCCCAGGATCGACAGCAGTTTCACCACGCGCTCGTCGTCGTAGAACACCAACAGGCGCGTTTTGCTGTTGTACTGCTGGTGCAGGGACACCAGGCTTTCGATCACGTTAACGCTCTGCTCCAGGTTTTGCGAGGTGAAAATCAGCGCGATATCGTGCTTGGTGATCTTCTCTGCTTTGGCGCCGCCGTGCATGAAATCGGAAAACAGGCGGATATCGTACGCGCCGTAGTGTTTCTTCAGCAGCACCGACAGGCCAACATAGCTGTACTTACACTCACTAATCACAAGAACGTTGTTTTTAGACATAGGGCAAACACCAATACCGAGTTAAAAGTATTCAGCTGTAAGAAGCGAGTTCAAATCCTTGATGCTGGATTCCTTCCACAGCTTTCCCTGCAGTGCGTAATATGGCATTTCATCCAGCCATTTCTTGTGTTCGGGAGTTTCAACTCCTTCGATAATTACCTTGTAATGATTAAGGTAAAAGAAGCGCAGTAATGCGCGCATCAAGCCCTCGCCGCCGGACTTTTTCATGAAGTCCCAGAGCAGAAAACGGTCGAGCTTAACGAAGCGGAACTGGCTGTTGTACAACGCGGAAAAACCCGCATAGCCAGAACCAAAATCATCGAGCCAAAATGAATAACTATTCAATGACGGATCGCCGTGCACGCGATCTTTCACCAGCCGGGTTGAATTCTCGCTGATCTCGAAATGAATACAGCGCATGGCATTAATTCTTTCGGCAAAGTGAGTATTCGCCAGCGATTGCAGAGAATAATCGTCAACATTCAAAGTGGCTATCACTTGGTTTTCATGAAACCAGTGTTTGTATTTATCGATCAGATTGATCTGATCCATCAAAATCTCAATCCGGGTGGCGCTATCGGCGTGGCGAAAGAACTGTTCAGGAGAAAAATGAGCGTATTCGCTATTAAACGTAAAGCGAGACAGACATTCGACGGCCAGCAATTGTCCCGATTTCGCGAACATTGGCTGAAAAACATAATTAATGCCGTTATTTTTCTCTCTGAAAGAACCGCTCATTTCCCAATCCTTGGATTGATATTTAACTTGTTGATTTTAAATGGTTAAAAAGAAAGTTACTCCAGGTTTATTGGTAAATTTCTTATTTAAAGCGCCAGAATGGCCGAAGCGTGTCGACAGACCATTTAACGCGTAATTCGTGCCAAAGTCCAAATGTCGCAATCTGTTACTAAATGTAAATATTCGGGATAATATTCTGATTTTCAGGCCTTAATGCAAAATCTTGAACTCTGCAGCTTTCCCAAACACAGATTATTCCTATTCATATGAATCGTCAACATCGATCGATAGGTATTCGCCGATAGTTTATTCCTATCAAGAGGGGCCTTATGAATGTTTTAAACGATTTAACATTAAGAATATGCTTAGTTTATATTTCGTCCGGCAATGGATTCATCGGGCTTCATTCCTGACAAGGAGTAGCATCGCTGAATGTACTTTATAAGCGTATTAATTCATCGAGAGTCTAAATATGAAAATCTCTAAACTGTCTGCTGTATTGGCATTGGCTGTAAGCACCGCTGCTATTTCTTCTTTCTCTGCTCAAGCTGCTGACGGTACTATTACTTTCAACGGTAAAGTGACTGACCAAACTTGTACTATCAGCACCCCAGGCGGTAAAGATTTCACCGTAACTCTGCCAACTGTTTCTGCTTCTACTCTGGCAACTCAGAGCGCAACTGCTGGCCGTACTCCGTTCGCGATCAACCTGACCAAATGCTCTAAAGGCCAGGTAGCTACTTATTTCGAACCGGGCGCTACTGTTGATTTCAATACTGGCCGTCTGAACAACCAGGCGCAGACTGATGCTGCAACTAACGTGCAGATCCAGCTGCTGGGCAGCAACAACCAATTCCTGCCTATCCTGGCTGCTGGTGCTAATGGTGCGCAGAATAACTCCCAGTGGGTTACCGTTGCTAACGAAGGCGACTCTGCTGACCTGAACTACTACGCTGAATATTACGCTACCAACGCTGCCGGCGCTGGTGATGTGACTTCTAGCGTTCAGTACACCATCATTTACCAGTAAGTAATATTTCTTTAAGTAATATTCTTATTCGGGTGGGGGAGTTATGCCCCCACCGTTTTCCCTTACCGTAGCGATAAGATAATGAAGAACTCATTTAAAAAATACAGCATATTGCTGAGCGCCATGCTTTTCAGTAGCAGCGTTTTTTCCAGTGTCATTATTAACGGTACTCGTATTATTTATCCGGGAAAGCAACGGGAAGTTACCGTCCAATTATCAAATAATGGTGCTTCACCGGCACTTATTCAGTCTTGGATTGATGAAGGCGACGCAAAAACCACACCAGAAAACAGCAAAGCGCCATTTATCGTTTCACCGCCAATCAGCCGTGTTGAACCGGCTACCGGCCAAGCGCTGCGCGTTTCATTGACCACGGCGAGTTTGCCGCAAGACAAAGAATCCTTGTTCTGGTTGAACGTACTGGAGATCCCGCCAGCACCAACCGGGGCAAACAATGGCGCACCTGAAAACTTTTTACAGGTGGCATTCCGTACCCGCGTAAAACTGCTGTATCGACCGACCGGTCTGGCGGGAGAAGCGAATGATGCGCCGGAAAAACTGCAGTGGCGCTTCAGCGCTGCGGGCGTCAGCGTGAAAAACCCAACGCCGTACTATGTGTCATTTACCGAGATTAATGCCGTCGTAAACCAAAAACGTGTGCCGTTGGCCCCGCACGGCGACATGCTGGCACCCGGACAGGAAAAGACATTGTCGTTCTCCGGCGACAGCACGCGCATTGCTGACATTGCCTACACCACTATTAATGATTTTGGCGGACGCGTGTCCCGTACTAAGAATAAGCAAAAGTAACTCTTGGAACAGAGCCTCAGGCCCAGAGCAATTTATTTCAGAGGGCGAGCTTAATTTGGTAAAGGAATGCTTTATATGAAAGAGTTACCTATCTCTGCAGCTGTTAAAATGGCGCTGTCCAATTATAAATCGATTCTGCTGTTAACCGGTAGCGCGCTCTGTCTGGCGGCCCCTGCGGCGTCCTGGGCGGAGGGGGTTGCCGATAGCAAAAAGCCGGCAGCACCGGTTGAAGCGACTTTTAACAGCAGCTTCCTGATTGGGGAAGCGCAGGGCGTGGATCTTTCACGCTTCCGTGATGGTAACCCGATCTTGGCGGGAAAATATTCGCTCGACGTGTATGTGAACGGCGAGTGGAAAGGCAAAAAAAGTATCGACTTTAAAAACGTGCCGGGGAAAAACAGCGCCGATACCTGTTTTAGCTTACTGTCGTTGGATGAGTTCGGTGTGGATACCGCCACAATGAGCGGGGATCCTGCCGTTAATACCGAGACGTGCAAAACGCTGGCTCAATGGGTGCCGGAAGCCTATTACCGCTTGGACACCAGTACGCTGCGCATGGATATCAGCATCCCTCAGGCGGCGCTGCGCCGCAGCGCTCGCGGTTATGTCGATCCGCGCTTCTGGGATCGCGGTATTACCGCCGGCAGCCTGTCGTATAACTTCAATGCGTTCAATACCCACAGCTCTGCCAACGGCAGCAACTCCGATTCAACTAATGCATATTTAACGTTGAATGCCGGGTTGAACGTGGCGGGTTGGCAGCTGCGTCACGATTCCAACGTGAACTGGCGTTCTAACGACAGCACCCATTGGCAAAACACCGCAACTTACGCGCAGCGGGCAATGCCGTCTATCCGCGGCATGCTGACGTTGGGCGACAGTTACACCAGCGGTGATTTCTTCAACTCCATCGGTTTTCGCGGCGTGCAGATCGCCACGGACGATCGCATGCTGCCTGATTCATTGAACGGGTATGCGCCGGTTGTGCGTGGCGTCGCGCAAAGCAACGCCCTGGTGGAAGTGCGTCAGAATAACCAGCTGATCTACCAAACTACCGTCGCTCCGGGCGAGTTCATCATCAACGATCTCTACCCTACGGGTTACGGCGGCGATCTGAATGTCACCATTAACGAGGCCGACGGCAGCAAACGCCAGTTCAGCGTTCCCTATGCTTCGGTAGCGCAGATGCTTCGTCCAGGTATTCAGCGTTATGCCATCACTGCGGGGCGAGTACGCGATGATAATTTAAGCAAGGAACCCGACATGTTCCAGGCGACTTATCAGCGCGGTTTTACCAACATTCTTACGGGATACACAGGCGGGATCGTCAGCGATGGCTATGGCGCAGTGCTGGTGGGCAGCGCGGTCGCGACACCGGTTGGCGCATTTGCGCTGGACGTCACGCAGTCCAATACCCGCTTGAAGCAGGGCGACCAATCAGGCCAGAGCTATAAGCTCAGCTATAGCAAGTTGATGACCGAAACCAACACCAACTTCACGATCGCCGCTTATCGCTATTCGACTTCCGGCTACCTCTCTTTGCAGGATGCCGTCTACTCCCGTGACAATGAGCGCAAGGGTTTGAGCGCAGATGCGGTTAACCGCCAGCGTAGCGAATACCAACTGACGCTGAACCAAGGGCTGGGCGACAATTACGGTTCCTTGTACATCACCGGTTCGGTACGCGATTACTGGAACCGTGGCGGGAGCACCAAGCAGTACCAGGTGGGCTATAACAACTATTATGGTCGCGTGACCTATGGCCTTTCCGCCATGCGTACCTCGGATATGTATAACCGAGATGAGACTCGTTATTACCTGACACTGTCGATTCCATTCAGCGTCGGTTCGCAAACCCTGAGCCTGAACAGTTCACTGGGCTACACCGACAACGGTTACGACAGCAGCCGTGTGGGCATGAATGGTTCAACCGGCGAAGACAACAACATCAGCTATAGCGCTACGTTAGCCAACGATCGCTCTGGCGGCACCAACAGCAGCGTGAGCGGTGAATACCGTAGCCGTTTCGCCACGATGAACGGGTCCTACAGCTATGGTAAAGATTACCGTCAGTCGTCGATCGGCGCATCGGGCAGCGTGGTTGCCCATAGCGGCGGCGTCACGCTGACACCGCAACGCGGACAGACCATGGTGCTGGTGGAAGCGCCAGACGCCGCCGGCGCGATTGTGACCAACTCGCCAGGCGTTCGTATCGATGACAACGGTTATGCCGTGGTTCCTTATGTTGCACCATATCGCATGACGAGCGTAACGCTCGATCCGAGCGGCATGTCGCGCGATGTTGAATTGGAAAGCAGCAGCCAACAGGTTGCGCCATATGCCGGCGCGGTTGCCCGGCTGGAATTCAAAACAACGAAAGGCCAGGCATTGATCATTCATGCGCTCGGCCCTGATGGCAACGCGCTGCCGTTTGGCGCTGAAGTGCTGGATACCCGTAATCAGGTGGTCGGCATTGTTGGGCAGGGCAGTCGTATCTACTTGCGTACCGAAGCTAAGAAAGGTTTGTTGCAGATTAAGTGGGGCACACAGCCAACGCAGCAGTGCTCTGTCAGCTATAGCGCCAAGGCGCAAAGCAATAATACTGACTACGAAATTATTGAAGCGAGTTGCAAATGATAAAGTTTACGCGTGTTCCACCGCTGAATAAAGCGCCAGCGAAATGCCTGATGCTGCTCGGACTGCTGATGGCGGGCGGCCAGAGCGCTTACGCCGCCTGTTACGTTAATAATGGCTACAAGGCGCAGGTGATCAACATGAAGCTTGGGCGCGTGCTGGTTACGCCAAGCAGCCAGGTTGGAGACACCTTGGTCACCGGTCAGTTCGCGATTAACCCGGTCTCCGGTTATGGTCGTTGTTATAACGGCGGTAGCGCGATTGGGCAGATCCTCCAGGGCAGCCGGACGAGCTTCAGCAATGTCTGGAGCACCAACATTCCAGGTATCGGGATTCGTTTATACCGTGAAGCGGGGACCATAAGTACTTATTATCCCCACACGTTGGCATTACGGGGTAATACAAGCGTCAACCTGAATGGTGGTTACTTTAAGATCGACATTGTGAAAACCGCCGCGCAAACCGGCACCGGCCAACTGGTTCCAGGCAAGTACACGACTTACTATATGGATGGTTCCGGTCAGGGGTTGCCGATGCTGGAATCCATCGTCGACGCCAACAGCCTGACGATCGTGACATCGACTTGCAACGTGGACAGCGGTTCCAAGAACAAGGTGGTTAATCTGGATACCGTCACTGCAGCCTCGTTTGGCGGCGTAGGTTCAACGCAGGGTGAAAAAGCATTTGATATCAATATCAATTGCGTTGGCGGCGTTGGCGAGGATCTGTTGCCAGGCAGTGCGGGACAAGGGATCGTCAATGTGCGTTTTGACTATACGCAGGATGGTTCCAATGCACCTGGGGTGATCAAATCCGAGCCTGGCGCCAACACAGCATCCGGTGTTGCCGTCCAGCTGTTGACCGGCAATACGACCCAGCCGATCAAGAATGGCGATGCGGTCAATGCCGGACGTACCATTCCCAACCAGGCCAATACCTTAACGCTGCCGCTGAAGGCTCGCTACTATCGCACCGGTTCGACGATTAAAGGCGGCAATATCAAGTCGACCGCCACCTTTACCATCGAGTACAACTAAGTCGCGTTCCGATGAAAAAGCCAGTGGGGTTTATCCATTGGCTTTTTTGCGTTATCGCTTAGCGCAGCCCCATCCAGGTGGTGCAAACGCCTTCCGGCGGTTTGCCAGCGTACCAGCGAGGCAGCGTGGGGGCATCGTGGCGTGGCTCGGCCTCCACTTCCACCGGCTGCGCCGGCCATTCCGCCACGTCCCAGCGGGTGGTGCGGCGATACACCGCCGGGGTTTTGCCGAACTGTTTCTTGAAGGCGCGTGAGAACGAAGGCTGAGAATCGAAATGGTATTGCAGGGCGATATCCAGGATCGGGCGCGGGGTGGAGCGCAGCGCCTGCGCCGCCTGCGACAGGCGCCGCTCGCGGATATAGCTGCCGAGCGCGTGGCCGGTGGTGCTGCGGAACATGCGCTGCAGGTGCCATTTGGAGTAGCCCGACTTGGCGGCGACGTTATCCAGCAGCAGCGGCTGGTCCAGATGAGTTTCAATCCAGTCTAGTAAATCGTGAATGATATTGACGCGATCCATGGTTTTAGTTCTCCCGCAAAAACGACATTCAGGTCACAGTGACTTAGCTTAATTATCCAAGAATATACTTTGATAATAGGCGCGAGTGCGCCGTTACGCAAGGGTAAACCGGGGGGAAAAAGGTGACCAAAAATGCTCTTTGAATCGCAGGGGGATAAAAGAAAGGCCGCATAAAGCGGCCTTTCCAGCAGGAAACGAGTGGAAAATCAGTTGGTTTCCGGTTTCACTTCAATGTAGTTCAGACCCAGCACGCTGCTGGTGTAGCCGCGGATCTTGTTGGTCATCTCGATATCGCCGTTCAGCTTGTGGCCGTAGGACGGGATGATCTCTTTCAGTTTGCTCTGCCATTCCGGCGTCGCCACTTTGTCTTTGAACACGGTTTCCATCAGGTGCAGCATGATCGGCGCAGCGGTGGAAGCGCCCGGTGACGCGCCCAGCAGAGCGGCGATGCTGCCGTCTTCAGAGCTGACGACTTCGGTGCCGAACTGCAGCACTCCGCCTTTATCCGCGTCTTTCTTGATGATCTGCACGCGCTGGCCTGCGGTCCACAGCTTCCAGTCTTCCTGCTTGGCGTCCGGGAAGTACTCTTTCAGCGCGGCGAAGCGATCGTCGTCGTTCATCATCAGCTGGCCGACCAGGTATTTCACCAGATCGAAGTTATCCAGACCGACGTGGGTCATCGGCATCAGGTTCGAGGTGCTCAGCGAGTGCAGCAGATCGAACAGCGAACCGTTCTTCAGGAACTTGCTGGAGAAGGTGGCGAATGGCCCGAACAGCAGCACGCGCTTGCCGTCCAGCATGCGCGTATCCAGGTGCGGCACGGACATCGGCGGCGAACCTACGCTGGCCAGGCCATACACTTTGGCCAGGTGCTGGTTGGCGATCGCCGGGTTGGTGGTGACCAGGAACTGGCCGCCGACCGGGAAGCCGCCGTAGCCGTCGGCTTCAGGGATGCCGGATTTCTGCAGCAGGGTCAGGGAGGCGCCGCCTGCGCCGATGAACACGAACTTGGCGTTAACGGTGGTTTCTTTACCGTCGCGGTTCAGATCGGCAACGGTCACGCTCCAGGTCTGATCGGCGTTGCGCTTGATGTCGCGCACTTCGTGGCTCAGGTTCAGCTTGAACTTGTCGCTGGTGCTCAGCGCGTCAACCAGCTGATGGGTGATCACGCCGAAGTTGACGTCGGTACCCAGCGGCATGCGGGTCGCGGCGATTTTCTGCGCCGGATCGCGGCCGTTCATCACCAGCGGCGCCCACTGTTTGATTTGCGCAGGATCTTCGGAGTATTCCATGCCGCGGAACAGGGTGCTGTGCTGCAGCGCCGCGTAGCGTTTACGCAGGAAGTTGACGTTGTCGTCGCCCCACACGAAGCTCATGTGCGGCACGCTGTTAATGAAGGATTTCGGATCTTTCAGGACATTGTTTTTCACCTGATAAGACCAGAACTGGCGAGAGATTTCGAAAGACTCGTTGACCTTCACCGCCTTGCTGATGTCGATGGTGCCATCGGCTTTTTCCGGCGTGTAGTTCATTTCGCTGAAGGCGGAGTGGCCGGTGCCGGCGTTGTTCCAGCCGTTGGAGCTCTCTTCTGCCACGCCGTTCATGCGCTCGTACATGTCGATGGTCCAGGTCGGCTCCAGCTCATGCAGATAGGTGCCCAAGGTGGCGCTCATGATGCCGCCGCCGATCAACACCACGTCGACGGTTTTATTCTTCTCTTCAGCCGCCGCCTGCTGCGTAACGCTAAACAGGCTGAGACTGAAAATCAGGACGAGTAATTTTCTCATTGAATTAAATCTCTTGTGTGTAAATTCTACTCATTGCAGGTGAAAGAATTTAGCGGGAGTTACCCTGGAAAATAGTGAAGCCGACCGCCCGGCGTGAGCCGATAGGCAGCGATAATGCCTTTTTGTTAATAGGGTTTTTAACGAAAAGTGAACTATTGCAGGCCGTCCGGATGCAAATTGATCGGTTCACGTTACTGGCGGGGTATTATTGTTTGCGAGAATGTTAAAAACTACTTTTGTAACTAAAAAAAATGAATATAAGCAAAAATAGGCCGGTTGCTGTCGCAGGAATAAACAGAGAGGGGAGTAAGGCCATATAACCGCGTTATTTTCAGGGATTAATTGTCGCGTAATTAAACGTTATTTCGTTATCACACAATAATTGCGGTTAAATTGCAAATACGCATCGGTAACCAATAATAAACGGCCGCCGTTGCGGGCGGCCAGGATTCACAAGGCGGTTACTTGATGCCCATCGCATCGCGCATGGTGAAGAACAGATCGGTCTGATCGGTCAACCCCACCACGTTGGCGGCGTGCGGGCCGTAGGCCGCGACGCGCAGCTGGGTGCCGGTGTGCCCCTGCGATTCCTCTTCCGAGTTGCCGTAGCTGAGGGTCATCGGCGCGCCGTCTTTGGTGGTCAGTGTCTGGGTCAGGCCCGGCGCTTTGGCGTCGGCGGCGACGATCTGGCTGGAGTGCGCGTGGTCGGCGGTGACGATCACCAGCGTGTTGCCGTCGGCGCGGGCGAAGGCCAGCGCTTTTTGCACCGCCTCGTCCAGATCGACGGTCTCACCAATCTGCCCGCACGGGTTGGCGGCGTGATCCTGCTTATCGATCGACGCGCCCTCTACCTGCAGGAAGAAGCCGTTCGGGTTGTCTTTCAGCAGCGCGATCGCTTTTTCGGTCATCGCCGCCAGCGTTGGCGTGGCCGCGGTGCGAGCCGGGTTGTTTTCGCAGGTCACCGCCGGTTTGTCGAGGTTGCCGTGATAGCTGGCTTTCGGCCCCAGCCAGCGCACCGGCATGTTGCCGTCGGCGAACAGGCCCAGCAGCGGTTTTTGCTGATTGGCCAGGGTAACGGCCTGCAGTTCATCCGCGTTGCTCACCCACTGATAACCTTGCGCCGCCGCTTGATCTTTCAGCGATTTTCCTTGCCATTCGCCGCTTTTCGCCAGTTGGTTGAAGGATTTCGCGCCGCCGCCCAGCGTGACGTCGGCACGGGTTTTCAGCAACTGCTCGGTGATGGAACCGCGGCCGCCGTTTTCCAGCGCGTTAGCGGCGCATTTCTCGCTGGTTTCCTCCGGGCCGTAGCATTTGCGCGAGGTAACGTGCGACACCAGCGCCGCCGGCGTGGCGTCCTGCAGTTCGGCGGTGGAGACGTTGCCGGTGGCCTTGCCGGCCGCCTTGGCGATCTCCAGCAGCGTCGGCTGGTCTTTGCCGTTCACGTCCACGCCGAGCGCGCCGTTATAGGTTTTCACCCCGGTGGCCCAGGCGGTGGCGGAGGCGGCGGAGTCGGTTACGTAATCCGGTTTGTGGGTTTTCTTGTCCAGCGAGTAGTGGGTGTATTGCCCGGTCAGCGGCAGGGCGTCGATGCCCTTGAAGTAACCGCCTGCGCCCTCGGCATAGTTACGCGCGGCGGTGATCTCGGAATCCCCCATGCCGTCGCCAATCAGCAGGATCACGTTTTTCACCGTTTTGTCCGACAGCGACGCCTTCAGCGCGGCGGTCTGATCGCCGGCCAGACGACGGGCGCCGCCCGGTTCGGTGAGGGTGCCGCGCGCGGCGCGCTCGGTCAGGCCATCGGCATTGGCCGAGGTTTCCGCCGCGATGGCGGAGGAACAGAGCAGGGCGGACAGCACGGCGCCGGCGATCAGGGATACAGCAGGTTGCATGGGGCAAGCTCCTTGTCGTAATACAACAATGTAAATAACATCAAATTGTTACGTAAGGAGAGTAGAGCAGAGGGATGACAATTTTATGACAGCGGAAGGCGGGACGGCCCGGCGGCCATCCCGTTTGACGATTAGGCCGCGCGCGCCGGTATAGTGAGCCCACGCTGCACCGCCGGCCGCGCCAGACCGCGCTCCAGCCACTGCGCGACGCGGGGGAAACTGTCGAACTCTACCAGTTCGCGCGCCTCATAGAAGCCGATCAGGTTGCGCACCCAGCCCAGCAGCGAGATATCGGCGATGGTGTAGTCCGCGCCCATGATCCAGTCGCGGCCTTCCAGGCGCGTTTCCAGCACGCCGAGCAAGCGTTTCGATTCGTTTTTGTAGCGCTCCAGCGGCCGCTTGTCTTCATACTCGCGCCCGGCGAATTTGTGGAAGAAACCGAGCTGGCCGAACATCGGGCCGACGGCGGCCATCTGGAAGAACACCCACTGAATGGTTTCGTAACGCTGCGCCGGATCCTGCGGCAGGAAACGGCCGCTCTTTTCCGCCAGGTAGAGCAGAATGGCGCCGGATTCGAACAGCGGCAGCGGCCGGCCGCCGGGGCCGTCGGGATCGATGATCGCCGGGATCTTGCCGTTCGGGTTCAGCGCCAGGAATTCCGGCGTCCAGGTTTCGTTGTTGCCGATGTCGATCAGGTGCGCCTCATAGGGCAGGCCGATCTCTTCCAGCATGATGGACACTTTGACGCCGTTCGGCGTCGGCAGGGAATAGAGCTGCAGCCTTTCAGGATGCTGAGCCGGCCAGCGTTTGACGATCGGGAATTGGGTGGAATCGAGCATGGAAACTCCTCGGGTTGGCGGGGTGGCCTAAGCGTACCCCGTGAGTATTGCAGTAAAACTACCCCGCCGCCGGGTTACACCGTGAGTTCAAAATGTGCTGCCAGCGCTTTTTTACCGGCAGGGGTCAGCTGCAACTCGCGGCTGTCGAGCCGGCGGACGATCCAGCCGCGGTGGATAAAGGCGGCCAACAGCGCGGCGCCCAGTGCGCCACCGAGGTGAGAGCGGCGTTCGCTCCAGTCCAGGCAGCCGCAGGCGAAGCGGCGGCGGGTGGGGGCGGGGGAGCAATCGACGCCCAGCCGCGCCAGCGCGGCCTGACCGGCGTCGCTTAAGCGGTAGTCTTCCTCACCGCTCAGCCAGTTCAGCGCATGCAGCCGATCGTGCAGTTTCACCGCCACCTCGCCCGCCATATGGTCGTAGCAGGTGCGGGCATATTGCAGCGTGGTGGGCGTGCTGCTTTTCACCGACGGGCGCGGTACGCCTGCCAGCGCCATCAGGCCTTCCAGCGCCTCGGCCACCGGCTGACCGGCCAGCCGAAAATAGCGGTAGCGCCCCTGTTTGACGCAGGCGATCAGCCGCTGCTCCAGCAGTTTCGCCAGATGTGCGCTGGCGGTGGACGGGGCGACCTCGACCGCCGCGCTGAGCTCGGTGGCGGTGTAGGCGCGCCCATCCATCAACAGGCACAGCATGCGCGCCCGGGTGCGGTCGGCGATGGCGGCGCTCAGCGCCGCCAAACGATCTTCTAGGTCGATGTTATGCATACTTCGAGGTTAGACGAAGTATGACTGCGCGTCCATTGCTAACCTGTGGCTGTCGCATTCTGGTGCTGTGCGTCTGTGTTCGCTGGATATTGATGAGCGGGCGTTGAAATCGATGCAGTGGCGCCCTTCCTGCAATGCGCGCGTACCTGAGTTTTACCGTTGAGAGGAGACGATAATGATCGCCGTGATTTTTGAACTGCAGGCCGCCGACGGGCAGCGCGATACCTATCTGGCGTTGGCGGCGGAGCTGAAGCCGCTGCTGGCGCAGATCGACGGATTCATCTCCATCGAGCGCTTTCAAAGCCTGGCCGATCCTGCGCGCCTGCTGTCGCTCTCCTTCTGGCGCGACGAGGCGGCGGTGCAGCAGTGGCGCAATCTCGAGCAGCACCGGGCGGCGCAGGCGCGCGGCCGTGGCGAGGTGCTGGCGCAGTATCGGCTGCGGGTGGCGGAGGTGGTGCGGGACTACGGGCTGGAGAGTCGCGACCAGGCGCCGCAGGATAGCCGTTGTTATCACCGCACCTGACGAAAGCCCGCCGGCGGCGGGCTTTCGTCCGTTATTTCGCTTCGCTGCCCACCTTCATTGCCCCGGCGTAGCTGGCGCCCATCCCCCAGGCGGCGCCGTGGTCGCGGGCGATCTGCAATACGCCTCCCGCCGTGGCTTTGCGGCTCCAGTCCTGCTGCCATTCCAGCATCAACGCCACCCAGTTGATGGGCGTGGCGCCCGCCTGTACCAAACGCTGCATGGCGTTGTTTTGGCTGTCTGGCGTAATGTCGCCGGTGACGTCCGACAGGATATAAACCTCATAACCCTCGCCCAGGGCGGACAGCGCCGGCAGCATCACGCAGCTGGCGGTCCACAGCCCGCCGATGATGATTTTCTTGCGGCCGGATTGTTTGATCAGATCCACCACGCGCCGGTCCTGCCAGACGTTGATGGCGGTGCGGTCGTATACCTGCAGGTCCGGGCGTGCCTGCGTCACCTGCTGGAATACCGGCCCGGCGAAGCTTTTGGCGTTGGCCGAGGCCAGAATGGTCGGCACGTTGAACACCTTGGCGGCCTTGGCGATGCCGGCGGCGTTATTGACCAGGTTGGTTTGATCGATAGAGGAAATGGTCATGCCGAACATGTCCTGCAGATCGACCAACAGCAACAGGCTGTTCTCGGCGGTCAGCGGCTGCACATAACCCGCCTGGCGGCTGTCGGCGGCGGGGGATTGCGCCAGCGCGGCGACGGGGGCGGCGGCGGCGCTCAGGCCGAGCATCAGGGCGAACAGGGTCTTTTTCATTATTAACTCCATGATTATCAGTAGATTAAATTCACCTCTCACTCAGGGAGGCGGTTGAATAAAGTCTACTGAGGTTGTTGAAGTTAATAATCTGTGTTTTATTGAATTTATAATTAACCATAAGGACATAATATGGACGTGCTACTGACGATGCGCGCCTTTCGTCGCGTGGTTGAGCGCAACAGTTTTTATAAGGCGGCGGAGGATCTGGCGATCACGCCGGCGGCGCTGAGCAAGCAGATTAAGCAGTTGGAAAACCGGTTGGGGACGCTGTTGCTGGTGCGCACTACCCGTAGCATGAGCCTGACCGAAGCCGGGCAGCTCTATTACCAGGAAGCCTGCCGATTGCTCGGCGAGTTCGACGCACTGGAGCAGACGGTTGCCGCCAGCGCGCAGCAGGTCTCCGGCACGCTGCGGGTCAATGCGCCGCTTTCGTTCGGCCTGACGGTGTTGTCGCCACTGCTGCCGCCGTTTATGCAACGTTACCCGCAGCTGCAGGTGGAGCTGACGTTGGACGACAGGGTATTGGACGTGGTGGCGGCCGGTTTCGATATTTCCTTGCGCATTCGCCGACGGCTGCCGGATTCTTCCCTCAGCGCCCGGGCGCTGGGTGAAGTGCACCAGCGAATTTGCGCCGCGCCCGGCTATTTGGCGCAGCACGGCGTGCCGCAAACGCCGAATGAATTGCAGCGACACAGCTGTCTGGCCTATTCCCTGGCGGAAAGGCCGGGGCAGTGGCAGTTCACCGCCGGTGAGGAGAGCCTGAGCGTGACGTTCACTCCCCGGTTGATCGCCAACAACAGCCTGATGCTGCGGGATATGCTGGTGGCGGGACTGGGCATCGGTTCGCTGCCGTCGTTCGTGGCGGACCCCGAGATCGCCGCCGGCAGGCTGGTGCGGCTGTTCCCTGAACAGATTGCCGACGTGCATCAGGTTTTCGCGGTTTACCCGACGCGCCGGCATGTGCAGCAGAAAGTGAGTTTATTCACCGAATTTGTGCGAGAACAGGGATTGATGACGGCGAATTGACAACGGCGCACGATTGTCATATTCATTAGCTATGAAAAAATCCTACCGCCCATTCGCGCAAATTATTATCACTCTTCTCCAAAGGGTGGGATAGCGCGTGTGTCGCCAATAAAAACCCGCCGGCAGGCGGGTTTTTTTATCCCCTTCCGGCAACGACCGGAGAACGTCATGAAAACCTACCCTGCAGTTTTACACCTGATGTGCGGCAAGGCCGGCGCAGGCAAATCGACGCTGGCGCAGCGTTTGGCGCAGCAACCGCAAACGCTGTTGCTGGTCGAAGATGCGTGGCTGGCGACGCTGTATGAGCAGGAGATGACCAGCCTGCAAGACTATGCGCGCTGTTCCGACCGGTTGCGGCGGGCGCTGGGCGGGCACCTCGTTCAGCTGCTGCGCGGCGGCTGGTCCGTGGCGCTCGATTTCCCGATGAATACGCCGGACAGGCGGCGCTGGGCCAAAGCGTTGGCGGAGGAGGCCGGCGTTGCGCACTGTCTGCATTTTCTCGACGTCAGCCATGCGCAATGCCTGAGCCGGATAACGCTGAGAAACGCGCGCGGCGAGCACCCGTTTACACTGAGCGAAGCGGAGTTTGAGCGCCTGGCGCAGTACTTTGTTCCCCCGGCGGAAGAGGAAGGGATGACAGTCTTGCGTTATGGCGAACAGGACTGAAAACCGGCGCCATGACGGCGCCGGCAATAGGGTTAGGCTTTGGCGTTAAACGCGTTGTAGAAGGCGACTTCCGCGCACGGCAGCGCGGCCTGGAAGGCGATGGCGCGGAAGTAGATTAGAAAGGCTTGGTCGGCAGGTATTTGCCGTCCAGGGTGATCACCGCGCGTTCGCCGCCTTCCGGATCGGCCACCTTCTTGATATCCAGCTTGAAGTTGATGGCGCTGATGATGCCGTCGCCGAACTGCTCGTGTACCAGCGCTTTCAGCGTGGAGCCGTAAACCTGCAGCATTTCATAGAAGCGATAAATGGTCGGATCGGTCGGCACGCCACCGGGAATGCTGCCGCGCAACGGGATGGTTTGCAGCAGCTGTACCGCCTCTTCGTCCAGCCCGAGCTTGGCTGCCACGGTGCGTGCCGCTTGTTCCGGCAGCGCATGCTGCCCCAGCAGCGCGGCGGTGACGAACGCCAGGCTGAGTCCGGTACCCTCAGCCAGCGCGTCGAAAGTCAGGTTATGGCGGATCTTGGCGGCCATGATGGTGTCGGTGAGCGCTGCGCGCGGGGCGGCGTTGTGCAGAGAGTGTGTCATGTTAGCTCCTTTTGTTGACTTAAAAACGGGCGATCGCCGGGGTGGCGGTCACCTCGGGATGGGTGGCGAGCGGCACGAAGCGGCGGGTTTCGCCGTCCAGCGCGTCGATAGCGCCGCTGGCGATGTCATAGACCCAACCGTGCAGCGTCAGGCGTCCCTGATCCAGCGCCAGGGCGACGGAAGGGTGCGTTTTGATGTTGTTGAGCTGGGCGATGACGTTTTCGCGCACCATCGATGCGACCCGCGCCTTGTCCGAGGCGTGCGGATAAGCCTGATTGACCGCCTTCGCGGAATCGGCGTAACGCAGCCAGCCGGCGACCGTGGGCAGGTGATCCAGACACTGGCAGGTGGCGATGGCGGTCATTGCGCCGCAGTCGGAATGGCCGCAGATCACGATATCTTCCACGCTCAGCGCGGCGACGGCGTACTCGACCGAGGCGGTAACCCCGCCGGGTTCGGGGCCGAAAGAAGGCACGATGTTGCCGGCATTGCGGATCACGAACAGATCGCCCGGCTCGCGCTGGGTGACCAGCTCCGGCACCAGGCGGCTGTCGGAACATGAGATAAACAGGGTGCGCGGGTTTTGGCGGGTCGCCAACTGCTGAAACAGCGCCGTGCGTTCAACAAAGGCTTCGCGCTGGAACTTCAGGAAGCCTTCAATCACCTCTTTCATCCGTTTCTCCATTGGGTGTCGTTATGCGATGGCGGCATGATGAACGCTTCTGGCTATAGGGTCTAAGACCCATTTATAATGCCAGCTATAGGTTTTACTAATAACTGGGGCGTTATGCTGCTGCGACACATCCGTTATTTTCTGGCCGTTGCCGAACAGGGCAACTTCACCCGCGCCGCCGAAGCGCTGCACGTGTCGCAACCGACGCTGTCGCAACAGATCAAGCAGCTGGAAGACACATTGGGAGCGCCGCTGTTCGATCGCAGCGGCAGAGCCGTGCGTCTGACCGACGCCGGTGAGGCGTGGATGCGCTATGCGCGCTTGGCGCTGCAGGATCTGGATGCCGGCGCGCGGGCGATCCATGACGTGGCGACGCTGGCGCGCGGCCATTTGCGGCTGGCGATGACCCCCACGTTCACCGCCTATCTGGTGGGGCCGGCGGTCGATGCCTTCTACCGCCGCTATCCGGGGATTACGCTGAGCATTGAAGAGATGGCGCAAGAGCGAATGGAGGCGCTGCTGGCGCAGGATAGGCTGGATCTGGGCATTGCCTTCGAGATGGCGCAGTCGGCGGAGGTGGAAGCGGCGCCGTTGTTCAGCGAGACGCTGGAGCTGATGGTCGGCGCCGATCATCCCCTGGCGTCTCATCGCCGGCCGCTGACGCTGGCGGAGTGGCAACATCTGCCGCTGGCCTTGCTGAGCGGCGACTTCGCCACGCGTCAGTTTATCGATCGCTACTGCACGCAGCTGGGTTTCCGGCCGCAGGTGGCGGTGGAGGCCAATGCGCTGGGCGCCATCGTCGAGATCGTGCGGCGCGGGCAGCTCGCCACGCTGTTGCCGGCCGCCATTGCGCGCGAGAACCGGCAGTTGAAAAAAGTGGCTTTGGCCAACGCCATGCCGGTGCGGCAGGCGGTATGGCTGCAGCGCAAAGGCGCTTACCGCAGCGCCGCCGCGCAGGCGTTTATTGCCCTCTTGCAGGAACAGGGCATTACGCCGGTGCCGGGCAGCAGGCGCTATTCTTTATGACGTTCGCGGAACAGCAGAGTGGCGATCAGGCTGACGGTCAACATGCCGGTGACGTACCACGCCGGCGCCATCGGATTGCCGCTGACGTCCAGCAGCCAGGTGACGACCAACTGCGCCGAGCCGCCGAACAGCGTCACGCCAAAGGCGTAAATCATCGAGGTGCCGGTGGCGCGCACGTGGCGCGGCAGCGCCGAAACGATCAGCATGGTGCTCGACAGCATGTTGATGCCCAGCGCGCAGATCAGCAGGATGCGGAAAACGATCGCCAGCCACAGGGTTTGCGTGGCGCTGAGGAACCAGAAGGTCGGGTAAATCAGGAGCAACGCCGCAAAAATGGAGAACAGCAGCGGCCTTTTGTAGTTCTGCACCCGATCGACGTAACGGCCTGCGCAATAGACGGCGATGATCTGTACCACAGAGGCAATACAGCTGAACAGGTAGGCGGTCGGGCCGGCGATGTGATAGGTCTGCATCATGTAGGTCGGCATATACAGCAGCACCACGTAGACCATCACGGTGCCGGACATGATGATCAATACGCCCAGCAACAGATCTTTGGCATGATTGCTCACCAGATCCCATACCGGATTCAGCGGCGGCCGCGCGTGAGCCGGCGCCTCTCCACTGTAGGTCTCTTCCAGATGTTTGCGAATATAGATGCCGACGGGAATGATCAACAAACCGATGATGAACGGCACGCGCCAGCCCCAGGCATACAGTGCCTGCTCCGGCAGAAAATAGGTGAGCGCCAGGCCTAAAGAGGCCCCAAGCAGGGCGCTGATGCCCTGGCTTATCGCCTGCCAGCTGACGAAGAAGCCGCGTTGGTTGGCCCCTGCCGACTCCAGCAGCAGCGTGGTGGCCGAGCCCACTTCACCGCCGGCGGCAAACCCCTGAATCAGGCGGCCAACCACGATCAGCACCGGCGCCAGAACGCCGATTTGCGCATGGGTGGGCGCGAAGGCGATCAGCGCGGTGCCGACGCCCATCAGCACGATGGTCATCAGCATGGCGGCCTTGCGGCCGACCCGATCGGCATAGGCACCCAGCACCATGCTGCCCAGCGGGCGCATGATAAAGCCGACGCCGAACACCGCCACCGACATCAACAAGGAGCCGTAGGCGCTGTCGCTGGGAAAATAGAGTTTGCCGATAATGGCGGCAAAGAAGCTGTAGACGGTGAAGTCGAAAATCTCCAGGCCGTTGCCCAGGCTGGCGCCGACAATGACTTTGTAATTTACCGCGCCCTTCTCCGCCGTTTGGCTTTTGGGCAATGCGTTTTCAGCAGTGTTCATCGTTGTCTCTCGCGATAGGTGGACGGTGTGTTGTTATTATTTTCTGGCCGGGGTGGCGTTATCCGGGGCGGCGATAACCGAGCCCCGAAACGCCAACAAAACGGCAACGTCACGTTTACATATACTTGTATGTACAATCATATGCAATATGAGAGTAGTTAGCGCGATAACGGTGGTTTGATTTTCACATCTCCCTGTATTTAATTGTTTTTATTTGTTTTTTCCTGTTATCTGAACGAATGTGCCATGTCGGTTTAGTGAGCTGTAACGCATTAATCCTCTAAAAAACCTTGGTATTTAAGAAGGCGGTCACAAAATGTCGCGTATAGCAGAATGTGTGGCGATAGTCGGAAAAAACTAGAATTAAATAGAGACGTGTTGGCTGTATTAATGATTTTCATAAGGTGAACAGATACGATTTATTCGTGCCTGGGGCGGTTCTGGGGAGAATAAATGTCATTTTTAAGTTTAATTAATATATTTGGCGAATTGGTTTCAAATATTGTACGGCTTGCTGCGTGAAATCTCGCCGTGAATTTTATCGGTATTATTCAACCCAGCTATGACTCATCCGTCGTCACCGCTCAAAATGTCACCAAAACTTCCCGCGATCTCTTAACCTCGTTGTGGCATAATGCGCGCCAAATCACATTCCCTATGTATAAAGAGCGAGCGCTGTGTTAAGCACCAACAACATCACCATGCAGTTCGGCAGCAAGCCGTTGTTTGAAAACATCTCTGTTAAATTCGGCGGCGGCAACCGTTATGGCTTGATCGGCGCCAACGGCTGCGGCAAGTCCACCTTTATGAAAATCCTCGGCGGCGATTTGGCGCCGACCGGCGGCAACGTGTTCCTCGATCCGAACGAGCGCCTGGGTAAACTGCGTCAGGATCAGTTCGCCTTCGAACAGTACAGCGTGCTGGACACCGTGATCATGGGCCACACCGAGCTGTGGGCGGTGAAGGAAGAGCGCGACCGCATCTACGCCATGGCGGAGATGAGCGAAGAAGACGGCTATAAAGTGGCCGATCTGGAAGTCGCCTACGGCGAGATGGACGGTTACACCGCCGAAGCGCGCGCCGGCGAACTGCTGCTTGGCGTCGGCATTCCGGTGGAACAGCACTATGGCCCGATGAGCGAAATCGCGCCGGGCTGGAAGCTGCGCGTGTTGCTGGCGCAGGCGCTGTTCTCCGATCCGGAAATCCTGCTGCTCGACGAACCGACCAACAACCTGGACATCGATACCATTCGCTGGCTGGAGCAGGTGTTGAACGAACGCAACAGCACCATGATCATCATCTCGCACGACCGTCACTTCCTGAACATGGTCTGCACCCACATGGCGGATCTGGACTACGGCGAACTGCGCGTTTATCCGGGCAATTACGACGAATACATGACCGCCGCCACCCAGGCGCGTGAACGTCTGCTGGCCGACAACGCTAAGAAGAAGGCGCAGATCAACGAACTGCAATCGTTCGTCAGCCGTTTCAGCGCGAACGCCTCCAAATCCAAGCAGGCCACCTCGCGCGCCCGCCAGATCGACAAGATCCAGTTGGAAGAAGTGAAGGCCTCCAGCCGCCAGAACCCGTTCATTCGTTTCGATCAGGACAAGAAGCTGTTCCGTAACGCGCTGGAAGTGGAAGCGCTCACCAAGGGCTTCGACAACGGCCCGCTGTTCAGCAAGCTGAACCTGATGGTGGAAGTGGGTGAGAAGGTTGCGGTGCTGGGCGCCAACGGCATCGGTAAAACCACCCTGCTGAAAACGCTGGTGGGCGACGCGCAGCCGGACAGCGGCACCGTGAAGTGGTCGGAAAACGCCCGTATCGGTTACTACGCGCAGGATCACGAATACGAGTTTGACGATACCCTGACCGTGTTCGACTGGATGAGCCAGTGGAAGCAGGAAAAAGACGACGAGCAGGCGGTGCGCAGCGTGCTGGGCCGTTTACTGTTCAGCCAGGACGACATCAAGAAGAAAGTGAAGGTGCTGTCCGGTGGTGAGAAGGGCCGCATGTTGTTCGGCAAGCTGATGATGCAGCGCCCGAATATTCTGGTGATGGACGAACCGACCAACCACCTGGATATGGAATCCATTGAATCGCTGAACATGGCGCTGGAGATGTACGAAGGCACGCTGATCTTCGTCTCCCACGACCGTGAGTTCGTCAGCTCGCTGGCGACGCGCATTCTGGAAATCACCCCGAACAAGGTGATCGACTTTACCGGTAACTACGAAGACTATCTGCGCAGCCAGGGCATCGTCTAACCCTCGCGGCAACGCATCAGGGCGGGAATTATCCCGCCCTTTTTTTATCCGTCATTCCCCGCCGCACACCTCGCAGTGCGGATCCTTCGGCAGTTTCATCTCGCGGAACTGCATGCTCATCGCATCGAACATCAACAGCTTGCCGCGCAGCGGCTGACCATAGTCGGCCAGCAGCTTGATGGCCTCCATCGCCTGCAGGGTGCCGATAGTGCCGACCAGCGGCGCCATCACGCCCGCTTCGACGCAGGTGAGGGCGCTGTCGCCGAACAGCCGGCTCAGGCAGCGGTAGCAGGGCTCGCCCGGCTGATAGGTGAACACGCTGAGCTGGCCTTCCATGCGGATCGCCGCGCCGGAAACCAGCGGCCTCTGCTGCGCGTGGCACAGGCGGTTCAGGGCATCGCGCGCCGCCACGTTGTCGGTGCAGTCCAGCACCAGATCGCAGGCGGCGATCTCTGCCGCGACCGCGTCATCTTCCAAACGGCCGTCGATCGCGTCGATGCGGATATGCGGGTTGATGGCGCTCAGTTCCCGCTTGGCGGAAGCGACCTTGCTCTGGCCGATGCGATCGTCGCGGTGCAGGATCTGGCGCTGCAGGTTGGAGAGCGAGACGGTGTCGAAATCCACCAGCACCAGATGGCCGACGCCGGCCGCTGCCAGATATGGCGCAGCGGCGCAGCCCAGCCCGCCCAGCCCGGCGATCAGCACGCGGGCGGCCTTCAGCTTCTCCTGGCCGTCGAAGTCAAAGCCGCGCAGCACGATCTGGCGGTTGTAGCGCAGCGCTTCGGCGTCGGTCAATTCCGGCAGCATGCTCAGCTCCTCAGCAGGGCGTTGAACGGCTCGATCTCCACCGTTTCGCCTACCGCCACCGAACCGCGTTCGCGCTCCAGCACGATGAAACAGTTGCCCTGGCTGTAGGAGCTGAAGACGTGCGAGCCCTGGTGGCCGGTGGTGCTGACCTCCAGTTCGCCCGCGGCGTTGCTGCTGAACACGCCGCGCTGAAAATCGAGGCGGCCCGGCGATTTCTTCAACGGGGTCAGCGCCCGTGCGCGCAGGCGCGGCGGCAGGCGCCAGTCGCTGTGGCCGGCCAGCTTCGCCAGCAGCGGTTGCACCAGTTGGTAGAAGGTCAGGGCGGCGGAAACCGGGTTACCCGGCAGGCCGCAGAACCAGGCGTGGCCCAGTTTGCCGAAGGCGAAGGGTTTGCCGGGTTTGATCGCCAGCTTCCAGAAGCTGACCTGGCCCAGTTCGTCGAGCATTTGTTGGGTGTAGTCGGCTTCGCCGACCGAAACGCCGCCGCTGCTGATGACCACGTCGGCCTGGCTGTCCGCCCGTTCGAAAGCGGCGCGCAGCGCATCGCGATCGTCGCGGATAATGCCGAGATCGAGCACCTCGCAGCCCAGCTGTTCCAGCATCAGGCGCACCGCGAAGCGGTTGGTGTCGTAGATTTGGCCCGCCTGCAGCGGCTGGCCGACCGGCTGCAGTTCGTCGCCGGTGGAGAACACCGCCACCTTCAGCTTACGCATCACCTGCACCTCGGCGACGCCAAGCGAAGCCAGCAGCGGCAGCTGCGCGGCGCCCAGCTTCACGCCGGCCGGCAACACGCTCGCGCCGCGGCGAATGTCTTCACCCGCCAGACGGATATTCTGGCCGGCTTCAACCGGCGTGGTAAAACGCACGCCCTGGTCGCTCACCTCGGCCTGCTCCTGCATCACTACCGCGTCCGCCCCGGCCGGGATCGGCGCGCCGGTCATGATGCGCACGCAGCTGTTGGCCGGCCATTGGCCGTCGAACGGCGCGCCGGCGAAGGCCTTACCGGCGACCGGCAGCGGCGCATTGGCCGCCAGATCGGAGAGGCGCAGCGCATAGCCGTCCATCGCCGAGTTGGCGAACGGCGGCACGTCGAGCGGTGAGACCACCGGCGCGGCGGTGATGCGGCCGGCGGCGGCGGTCAGGGCGACGGATTCGGTCTGCTGCAGAGGGGCGATCTGCCCGAGCATTTTTTCCAGCGCTTGCTCCAGGGAAATGAGATCGGAAGTATGGCAATGATCCATAAAGGGAACTCCGTAATCAAGGTGCGCTAAAATAGCGACAAAGTGCGGGTATTATGGCAGAGAACGCCGGGGGGGAGAACGGGTTATGCCCGCCATCTTTCGCACTGCGGCGCTGGGGCGATCGGGTATAAACTGCGTAAAACAGAGGAGAATCATGATGCATAAACAGGTTATCGACTTCTGGTTCGACGAGATCGAACCGATCATGTGGTTCAAAAAGGACGACGATTTCGATCGTCTGCTGCACAGCCGTTTCGGCGAAATCTGGCACGCGGCGGCGGCGGGGGAGCTGGCGCACTGGCGCGACACTATCGAAGGGCGCCTGGCGGAGGTGATCGTGCTCGATCAGTTCAGCCGCAACCTGTTCCGCGGCACGCCGCAGTCGTTCGCCTGCGACGGCATGGCGCTGATCCTGGCGCAGGAGGCGATCCGCAGCGGCGAGTGCGAACGGCTGAGCCGCGAGCAGCGCGGTTTCCTTTATCTGCCGTTCATGCATTCGGAATCGCCGCTAATCCACCAGCAGGCGCTGGTGCTGTACACCGAGCTCAATAACGGCGACCAGCTGGAGTTCGAGCTTCGGCACAAGGCGATCATCGATCGTTTCGGCCGCTACCCGCATCGCAATGCGATATTGGGGCGCACCAGCACGCCGGAAGAAGAGGCTTTTTTACAGCAGCCCGGATCGGGTTTTTAATCTCGGATCATCTGCGCCCGGCCGGGGAAAAAACAGCAGGCCGGGCGCCGCAATAAGCGTTATTCAGCGCGAACGTTTATTTCCTTACGCCATGCCGCTATTTCCGCACGCGGAATTACCAATAATCTCGGCCGTACGATCGGCGGTTTACGGCTTTTTATAACCTGCTGTTTTTATTCCAATAAGCTATTTCAAGGTGCGAAACGGTCTAAGCGGACTACGCTAAAAGCGGGACGTGGACGTTATGCTGTACTTCCACTGTAGGACTAAATAGAGTCGAAAAAGACTGAATAATAATGATACCGCGCTCAGCTTATTCGCTGCGCAATGGCGGGATTAACACAGGGTGTCAGGCAAATGAGCAAACCAGTGATTGCCATTCATGGCGGCGCGGGCGCAATTACCCGGGCGGCGCTGAGTGCGGAAAAAGAACGGCGGTATATTCAGGCGCTGTCCGAGATCGTGGCCGCCGGGCAGGCGATACTGGCGCAGGGCGGCAGCGCGCTGGACGCGGTGACCGAAGCGGTGCGGCTGCTCGAAGAGTGCCCGCTGTTCAACGCCGGCAAAGGCTCGGTGTTTACCCATCAGGGCACTCACGAACTGGACGCCTGCGTGATGGACGGCCGCACCTGCGATGCCGGCGCCGTCGCCGGCGTCAGCCGCATCCGCAACCCGGTGCTGGCGGCGCGCGCGGTGCTGGAAAACAGCGAACACGTGCTGTTTGCCGCCGAAGGCGCCGAGAAGTTTGCCGCCGCCCACGGCCTGGAAATGGTTACCCCTGACTTCTTCTTTACCCAAGAACGTTTCGATCAGCTGCACCGCGCCCAGGCGGAGCAGGGCCGGGTATTGCTCGATCACGACGGCGCGGCGCAGGCCGGCGATCCGCTCGATCCCGATCGCAAATTCGGCACCGTCGGCGCGGTGGCGCTGGATGCGCTGGGCAACCTCGCCGCCGCCACTTCGACCGGCGGCATGACCAACAAGCAGGCCGGGCGGGTAGGCGACACGCCGATTATCGGCGCCGGCTGCTATGCCAACAATGCCACCGTGGCGGTTTCCAGCACCGGCACCGGCGAAATCTTCATGCGCGGCGTGGCGGCCTATGACGTCTCCGCCCTGATCGAATACGGCGATCTGAGCCTGCAGGCGGCCAGCGATCGGGTGGTGATGGAGAAGCTGCCTGCACTGGGCGGCAGCGGCGGCATGATCGCCGTCGATCGCCACGGCAATATCGCGCTGCCGTTCAACTGCGAGGGGATGTATCGCGGTTTTGGCTATGTCGGCGATGCGCCGTCCGTCGGGATTTACCGCTAAGCGTTCACCGGGAGGGTGCATGACCGACGTTTTACTTCGACCCGCCGCCAGCGGCGGGCCGTCATTGCCGCCGCAGCGGGTGCTGACGGTGCGCGATCTGAGCATCAGCTTTCCTCAACCGGACGGCGCCGTAGAAGCGGTGCGCAACCTGTCGTTCGATCTCGATCGCGGCGAGACGCTGGCGATCGTCGGTGAGTCCGGCTCCGGCAAATCGGTCACTTCGCTGGGGCTAATGCGGTTGGTGGAGCAGGGCGGCGGGAGCATCGTCAGCGGCGCCATGACGCTGCGCCGGCGCGACGGCGCGCTGCTCGATCTGGCGCAGGCCTCGCAGAGCACGCTGCGCACGGTGCGCGGCGCCGACATGGCGATGATCTTCCAGGAGCCGATGACTTCGCTCAACCCGGTATTTCCGGTCGGCGAGCAGATCGCCGAATCGCTGCGCCTGCATCAGGGCATGGATCACCGCAGCGCGCGCCAGGAGGCGCTGCGCATGCTCGATCTGGTGCGTATTCCGGAGGCCAAAGAGGTGCTGGGGCGCTACCCGCACCAGCTTTCCGGCGGCATGCGCCAGCGGGTGATGATCGCCATGGCGCTCTCCTGCAAGCCGGCACTGCTGATCGCCGATGAGCCCACCACCGCCCTCGACGTCACCATTCAGGCGCAGATCCTGCAGCTGATCCGCGTGCTGCAACGGGAGATGCAGATGGGGGTGATCTTCATTACTCACGACATGGGCGTGGTGGCGGAGATAGCCGACCGGGTGCTGGTGATGCGCCGCGGCGAGCAGGTGGAACAAAATCGGGTGCGCGAGCTGTTCGCCGCGCCGCAGCAGGCCTATACCCGGGCGCTGTTGGCGGCGGTGCCGAAGCTGGGGGCGATGGCCGATCGGCCGCTGCCGGCGAAGTTTCCGTTGCCGGGCGGCGAGGGGGATACGGCGCCGCAGGATACCGTGCCGCCAGACGCCGCGCCGATCCTGCAGGTGGAGCATCTGGTCACGCGTTTTGATCTGCGCGGCGGGTTGTTCAATCGGGTTACTCGCCGGGTGCACGCGGTGGAAAACGTCAGTTTCGATCTTTACCCCGGCGAGACGCTGGGGCTGGTGGGCGAGTCCGGCTGCGGCAAGTCCACCACCGGGCGCTCTTTGCTGAAGCTGGTGGACAGCCAGAGCGGCACCATCACCTTCGCCGGGCGGCGAATAGACCAACTGAAGGGGCCGGCGCTGCAGCACCTGCGGCGCGATATTCAGTTCATCTTTCAGGATCCATACGCTTCGCTTGATCCGCGTCTGACGGTCGGTTTTTCCATCATGGAGCCGCTGCTGGTGCACAACGTGATGCGCGGCCGCGAGGCGGAGCAACGGGTGGCCTGGCTGCTGGAGCGCGTCGGCCTGCTGCCGGAGCATGCGCGCCGCTACCCGCACGAATTTTCCGGCGGCCAGCGCCAGCGCATCTGCATCGCGCGCGCGCTGGCGCTGAACCCGAAAGTGGTGATCGCCGACGAGGCGGTGTCGGCGCTGGACGTGTCGATTCAGGCGCAGATCGTCAATCTGCTGCTCGACCTGCAGCGCGAGTTCGGCATCGCTTTTCTGTTCATTTCACACGACATGGCGGTGGTGGAGCGCATCAGCCACCGGGTGGCGGTGATGTACCTCGGGCAGATCGTCGAGATCGGCCCACGGCAGGCGGTGTTCGACAACCCGCAGCACCCTTACACCCGCAAACTGATGGCGGCGGTGCCGGTGGCCGATCCCGCCCACGCCCACAAACGGCAGCCGCTGCCGGCCGATGAGATCCCGAGCCCGGTGCGCGCGCTGGGCGATGAACCCGTTACCGCACCGCTGGTGCAGGTTGGCGCCGGGCACTTTGTCGCCCGCCACCCGATCGCCGGTGCTTTTTAAAGACCTCAGGAGAGACAAGCGACATGAAGCACACATTCAAACGCAATGCGCTGTTGGCCGCCGTACTGCTGGCGGCGGGAACCGGCCCGGTCTGGGCGGCGAAGGACGCGGTGATCGCCGTGGCCTCCAACTTCACCACCCTCGATCCTTACGACGCCAACGATACGCTGTCGCAGGCGGTGGCCAAGTCTTTCTATCAGGGGCTGTTCGGCTTCGACAAGGACATGAAGCTGGTGAACGTGCTGGCGGACAGCTATGAGGTCAGCAAAGACGGCCTGACCTACACCGTCAAACTGCACCAGGGGATTAAATTCCACGACGGTACCGCGTTCAACGCCGAGGCGGTGAAGGTAAACCTCGATCGCGCCAGCAACCCGGACAGCCACCTCAAGCGCTACAACCTGTTCAAGATGATCGACAAAACCGAGGCGGTGGACGCCGATACGGTGAAGATCGTGCTGAAAGCGCCGTTCTCGGCGTTCGTCAACAACCTGGCGCACCCGGCGGCGGCGATCATCTCGCCGGCGGCGCTGAAGCAATACGGCAAGGAGATCGGTTTCCACCCGGTCGGCACCGGGCCGTATCAGTTCGTCACCTGGAACCAGACCGATTTCGTCAAGGTGAAGAAGTTCGACGGCTACTGGCAGCCGGGACTGCCGAAGCTCGACAGCATCACCTGGCGCCCGGTGGTGGATAACAACACCCGCGCGGCGATGCTGCAAACCGGCGAGGCGACCTTCGCCTTCCCGATCCCTTACGAGCAGGCCAAGGTGCTGGAAGGCAACGCCAAGCTGGACGTGGTGGCCGCCCCGTCGATCCTGCAGCGTTACATCAGCATGAACGTCACTCAGAAGCCGTTCGACAACCCGAAGGTGCGCCAGGCGCTGAACTATGCCATCAACAAGGACGCGCTGATCAAAGTGGCGTTCGCCGGGTACGCGGTGCCGGCGGAAGGGCCGGTGCCGCCGGCCATTGACTTCGCCGCCCGCTATAAGCCGTGGCCGTACGATCCGGCCAAGGCGCGCGAGCTGCTGAAAGAGGCCGGCTACCCGAACGGCTTCACCACCACGCTGTGGTCTTCCCACAACCACAGCACCGCGCAGAAGGTGCTGCAGTTCACCCAGCAGCAGCTGGCGCAGGTGGGGGTGAAAGTGACGGTGACGGCGATGGATGCCGGGCAGCGTGCGGCGCAGGTGGAGAGCGTCGGGGTGAAGGACACCGGCGTGCGGCTGTTCTACACCGGCTGGTCGGCCTCGACCGGGGAAGCGGACTGGGCGCTGTCGCCGCTGTTCTCCACCCAGGCGGCGCCGCCGAAGCAGTTCAACACCGCGTTCTACAGCAACCCGCAGGTGGACAAGGATCTGACCGACGCGCTGGCGACCACCGATCGCGCCGAGAAGCAGAAGCTGTATCAGGACGCGCAGGATCGCATTTGGGCCGATGCGCCCTGGATCTTCCTGGCGACCGAACGTCTGTTGTCGGCCAACAGCAAACAGCTGAGCGGTTTCTACGTGATGCCGGATACCTCGTTCAACTTTGATAACGCCGATCTGAAATAAGGCGCCCATCCCCGCCTGCGGCCAAGCGGCGGCAGGCGGGGGAAGGAATGAGATGCTCAATTATTTTCTGAAACGACTGCTGGGCCTGATCCCGACGCTGCTGATCGTGGCGGTGCTGGTGTTCCTGTTCGTCCACCTGCTGCCGGGCGATCCGGCGCGGCTGGCGGCGGGGCCGGAGGCCGACGAGGCGGTGGTGCAGTTGGTGCGCAAGGATTTGGGGCTGGATCAGCCGCTGCCGCAGCAGTTCGCACACTTCTTCGTCAACGCGCTGCGGGGCGATTTTGGCATCTCGATGGTGTCCAAGCGCCCGGTGAGCGAAGAGATCGCCTCGCGCTTTATGCCGACCTTTTGGCTGACCGTCACCAGCATGCTGTGGGCGGTGGCGTTCGGCCTGGCGATCGGCGTGGTGTCGGCGGTGTGGCGCAACCGCTGGCCGGATCGCCTCGGCATGACGCTGGCGGTGTCGGGGATCTCGTTCCCGGCCTTTGCGCTCGGTATGCTGCTGATGCAGGTGTTCTCGGTCGAACTGGGGTGGCTGCCGACGGTGGGCGCCGACAGCTGGCGACACTACATTCTGCCTTCGATCACCCTGGGGGCGGCGGTGGCAGCGGTGATGGCGCGTTTCACCCGCGCTTCGTTCGTCGAGGTGCTGCAGGAAGACTACATGCGCACCGCGCGCGCCAAGGGCGTACGGGAAAGCGTGGTGGTGATGAAACACGGCCTGCGCAACGCGATGATCCCGGTAGTGACCATGATGGGGCTGCAGTTCGGCTTCCTGCTCGGCGGTTCGATCGTGGTGGAGAAGGTGTTCAACTGGCCGGGGTTGGGGCGGTTGCTGGTGGACTCGGTGGAGATGCGCGATTACCCGGTGATCCAGGCCGAGGTGCTGCTGTTCTCGCTGGAATTCATCCTGATCAACCTGCTGGTGGATATGCTGTACGCGGCGATCAACCCGGCGATTCGTTATCAATGAGGACGCGGCATGATTAAGCATTGGCGGCGCAACGCCGCACTGAAGGCGATGCCGCTTATCGACCCCAATGCGGTACGCACGCCGTGGGGCGAGTTTTGGCGGCGTTTTCGCCGCCAGCGGGCGGCGCTGGTCGCCGGTCTGTTGGTGCTGCTGCTGATTGCGGCGGCGCTGCTGGCGCCTTATCTGGCACCGTTCGATGCGGAAAACTATTTCGATTACGATCGGCTGAACGAGGGGCCTTCGCTGATGCACTGGCTGGGCGTGGATTCTCTCGGGCGCGATATTTTCAGCCGCATCCTGATGGGCACGCGCATTTCGCTGGCGGCCGGGGTGTTCTCGGTGCTGGCGGGCGGGGCGATCGGCACCCTGCTGGGGCTGCTGGCCGGCTACTATGAGGGCTGGTGGGATCGCCTCACCATGCGCGTCTGCGATGTGCTGTTCGCGTTTCCCGGTATTCTGCTGGCGATCGGCGTGGTGGCGATCATGGGCAGCGGCATGGCCAACGTGATCGTCGCGGTGGCGATCTTCAGCATTCCGGCCTTCGCCCGCCTGGTGCGCGGCAATACGCTGGTGCTGAAGCACCTGACCTATATCGAATCGGCGCGCAGCATCGGCGCCTCGGACTGGACCATCATCCTGCGGCACATTCTGCCGGGCACTCTGTCTTCGATCGTGGTCTATTTTACCCTGCGCATCGGCACCTCGATCATCACCGCCGCCAGCCTGTCGTTTCTGGGCCTGGGCGCCCAGCCGCCGACGCCGGAGTGGGGGGCGATGCTCAACGAAGCGCGCGCCGATATGGTGATCGCGCCGCACGTGGCGATCTTCCCCAGCCTGGCGATATTCATCACCGTGCTGGCGTTCAACCTGTTGGGCGACGGATTGCGCGACGCGCTCGATCCTAAGCTGAAGGGATGATGCTTTAACGTATGGCGCATATTTGAACGGACTCAAATGACGTCTCAATGCTACTATCGTTCAATAAACCGTGTTGTTTGCACGAAAATGAGTGAGAGAGGTGCCGATGCCAGTAAAACAACGAACGACGCAAAGTGTGACCATGACGCTGGAACGCAGTTTGTTGAGCCGTGCGCGTGAGGCGGGGATTAATCTCAGCGCGACGCTAACTGCTGCTTTAGATGCTGAGTTACGTCAGCATGAGAGGATAAAATGGCAGGAAGAAAACCGAGAGGCGCTTGAAGCACTTAACCGATTTAATGATGAGCATGGTTGCTTTAGCGACGAATACAGGACGTTTTAGCGATGCAATTTACGGTGTATGCGAATAGGGGGAACAGCGCGGTTTATCCCCTGCTGCTTGATGTGACGAGCGATATCATTGGGCAATTAAATCGTCGAGTTGTGATCCCTTTGTTGCCCGTTGAAAAATACCCGGGGAGTACGCGACCGGAACGCTTGATCCCGTTGATCAGATTGATTGATGACAACGAGTACGCCGTGATGACATATGAAATGGCCAGCATCCCGGTTCGGGCTTTGGGGGCCGAGTTTTGTGATGTTTCCCAGTATCGGACCAGGATAAAAGCCGCCATCGACTTTCTTCTTGACGGTATTTGAAGAAATCCGGGCGCTTTAATAACCGCCCGGATTTTTTTATCAGCGGAACAGGTGCTCGGCGTGGAAGCGCAGGTGATCTTCCACGAAGGTGGCGATGGTGAAGTAGCTGTGATCGTACCCCGGCTGAATGCGCAGCGTCAGCGGCCAGTCGCGCTGGCGCGCCAGCTCCGCCAACCGCGCCGGCTGCAGCTGGTCGGCCAGGAACTGGTCGTCGTCGCCCTGGTCGATAAGGACCGGCATTTTTTCCGCGCCGCTGGCCAGCAGATGGCAGCTGTCGTACTGCAGCCACTGGCTTTCGTCGCTGCCCAGATAGGCGGTGAACGCCTTGCGGCCCCACGGCACCTGGCACGGGTTAACGATCGGCGCGAACGCCGATACCGAGCGGAAGCGCTGCGGATTGCGAAACGCCATCATCAGCGCGCCGTGGCCGCCCATCGAGTGGCCGAAGATCGACTGACGACCGCTGACGCTGAAGTGCTGTTCGATCAGCGCCGGCAGTTCGGCGCTGATGTAGTCGTACATGCGGAAATGGCGATCCCACGGCGCCTGGGTGGCATTCAGGTAGAACCCGGCGCCCTGGCCCAGGTCGTAACCTTCGTCGTTCGGCACCTCGTCGCCGCGCGGGCTGGTGTCCGGCATCACCAGCACCAGGCCCAGCTCGGCGGCGATGCGCTGCGCGCCGGCTTTCAACGTGAAGTTCTCGTCGTTGCAGGTCAGCCCCGACAGCCAGTACAGCACCGGCGGCGGGTTGTCATCGCGCGGCGGCGGCAGGTAGATGCTGAATGTCATGTTGCAATTCAGGCTCTGCGCCGCGTGGCGATAGCGCTGCTGCCAGCCGCCGAACATGCGGTGCTCTTCGAGAAGTTCCAATGACAACGTCATCTCTGCCTCCTGGCTTATTGGTCGAAGTGGATGACGGAACGGATCGATTTGCCTTCGTGCATCAAATCGAACGCTTCGTTGATCTGCTCCAGCCCCATGGTGTGGGTGATAAAGTCGTTCAGCGCGAATTCGCCCTCCAGATAGCGCTCGACGATGCCCGGCAGCTGCGAACGGCCCTTGACGCCGCCGAACGCCGAACCACGCCAGACGCGGCCGGTGACCAGTTGGAACGGACGGGTCGAGATCTCTTCGCCCGCGCCTGCTACGCCGATGATCACCGATTCGCCCCAGCCCTTGTGGCAGCACTCCAGCGCGGAACGCATCACGTTGACGTTGCCGATGCACTCGAAGGAGAAATCGACGCCGCCGTCGGTCAGCTCGACGATCACGTCCTGAATCGGCTTGTCATAGTCTTTCGGGTTGATCAGATCGGTGGCGCCCAGCTTGCGGGCCAGATCGAACTTGCTGGTATTGATGTCGATGCCGATGATGCGGCCCGCGCCGGCCATCTGCGCGCCGATGATCGCCGACAGGCCGATGCCGCCCAGGCCGAAGATTGCCACGGTGTCGCCCGGTTGCACTTTGGCGGTGTTCATCACCGCGCCCATGCCGGTGGTCACGCCGCAGCCCAGCAGGCACACTTCTTCCAGCGGCGCTTCCTTGTTGATTTTCGCCAGTGAGATTTCCGGCACCACGGTGTACTCGGAGAAGGTGGACGTGCCCATGTAGTGGAAGATCGGCTTGCCGTCCTTGAAGAAGCGGGTGGTGCCGTCTGGCATCAGCCCTTTGCCCTGGGTGGCGCGGATCGCCTGGCACAGGTTGGTCTTGCCGGATTTACAGAATTTGCACTCGCCGCACTCCGGGGTGTAGAGCGGGATCACGTGATCGCCGACCGCCACGCTGGTGACGCCTTCACCGACCGCTTCCACCACGCCGCCGCCCTCGTGGCCGAGGATTGCCGGGAACACGCCTTCCGGATCTTTGCCGGACAGGGTGTAGGCGTCGGTGTGACAAACGCCGGTGGCGACGATCCGCACCAGCACTTCGCCTTTTTGCGGTGGCATCAGCTCGACTTCTTCGATCTTCAGCGGCTGGTTCGGGCCCCAGGCAACGGCGGCGCGGGTTTTGATCATCTCCATCATAGTCTCCTCAGTGGTTTTCTTTTAAATCAGGCGATATCGACAACGTCTGATAAATCGTTGGGGGTGCTTTCATCAACAGCGGCGGTTTCCGTCTGTTCAATAATCAACTCTTTCAGCGCGCGCACGTTCGGCCCGAACGCGTCGCGGCGCCACAGCAGCCAGGTGGCGGTGTCGGCCACGTCCGGCGGCAGGGGGTGAACCCGGACCCGCTCATGGCCCGGCAGCAGGCTGAGCACCGAATGCGGGATCATCGCCAGCCCGGCGCCGCTGGCGACGCAGGCCAGCATGGCGTGATAGGACTGGATCTCCATAATTTGCCCCGGCCGCGCGCCTTCGCGCTTGAACCAGGCCTCCAGCCGCAGGCGGTAGGAGCAGCTGGCGCGAAAGGCGAACAGCGTCTCGCCATTGGCGTCTTTGGCGCTGTGGATCGGCGCGTGATCGAGACAGGAGATCACCACCATATGTTCAGGATAGGCGATGCAGCCGTTCAGCTCGTCATAGGGTACCGGGCCGTCGACCAGCGCCGCGGCCAGCGTGCCGGCGCGCACCCGATCGGCGATTTCGCCGGAGGTGCCGGTGGTCAGCGACAGCGAAACCTGCGAGAAGCGCTGGTGGTAAGCCGCCAGCAGCGAGGGCAGGCGGGTAGCGGCGGTGCTCTCCATCGAGCCGAGGGCGAAGTTGCCCGCCGGTTCGCCGGCGTGGGTGATGCTCATCGCCTCGTCGCTCAGCGCCAGGATGCGGTTGGCGTAGCACAGAAAGTTATGGCCCATCGGCGACAGGCGCAGGCGCTGTTTTTCGCGGATAAACAGATCGGCGCCCAGCTCCTGCTCGAGCTGGCGCAGTCGGGTGGTCAGATTCGACGGCACGCGGTGCAGCTGCTCGGCGGCGCGGGCGACCGAGCCGGTTTCCGCTACGCAGCAGAACATGCGAAGCTGGGTCAGATCCATAATATTCTCGTTTCGTGATGAACTTGATTAGTATTATTCAGTTTTTGTGAGTTTAATACTGCGGCATGATACTGGCAACTTTCTTTTAACCTTTTGGATGCCGATATGGCTTTACGTATTGCCTTGAGCGGTTTTGCCGCGCTGATCGTTGCGATGGGCATCGGCCGCTTCGCTTTCACCCCCCAGGTGCCGCTGATGATCGCGGAACACCAGTTCACACTGACCGGCGCCGGGCTGGTGGCGGCGATCAACTATTTGGGCTATCTGTGCGGCGCCTACGACGCGATGCGCGCCACGCGCCACGTCGAGCGGCGCCTGTGGCTTGGCGTGTGGGGCGCGGTGGCGCTGACGCTGCTGTCGGCGCTGGCGCAGGATGAATGGACGCACGGCGCGCTGCGCTTCGTCATCGGCTGGGCCAGCGGCTGGGCGATGGTGCTGGTGGCGGCCTGGACCAATGAGCGGTTGGCGCACTACGGCCGGCCGGCGCTGAGCGCGGCGGTGTTCGCCGGGCCGGGCGCCGGTATCTTCCTCAGCGGCATGCTGGCGGTGGGCATCAACACGCTGGGGCTGACGGCGGCGCAGGCCTGGCTGGTGTATGGCGTGCCGGCGCTGGCGTTGGTGGGGGCGATTAGCGCCTTTCTGCCGCGCAGCGGCGAGCTGCATCGCCCGGACGTGGCCCCGGAACCGCTGCTGCTGACGCCGGCGCTCAAACGCCTGGTGTGGAGCTACAGCCTCGCCGGGTTCGGCTACATCCTGCCGGCGACGTTCTTGTCGCAGATGGCGGCGGCGCGTTTTCCCGGCAGCCTGTTCGCGCAGTTCGTCTGGCCGGTGTTCGGCGGCGCGGCGGTGCTGGGGATCGTTCTCGGCATTTTGACCCGCCATCGGCTCACTACCCAGACCCGGTTGGCGATCACGCTGTGGATACAGGCGCTGGGCGTGCTGAGCGCCGAAGTGGTGCCGGGCGTGGCCGGCCTGGCGCTCGGGGCGTTGCTGACCGGCGGCGGCTTCCTCTGCGTGGTGCAGCTCGCCCTTCAGCACGGCCGTGAACTGGCGCCGCGCCATGCGCGCTACATGGCCGGGTTGCTGACCACCGGTTATGCGATCGGCCAACTGGTCGGGCCGATGCTGTCGGCGCTGTCGACCGCCTTGACCCATCGACTGGAGCCGGCGCTGTACGTGGCGGTGGCGGCGCTGTTGGTGGCCGGTGCGCTGGTGGTGAATACCCCGGCGCGGCGGTTGGCGCAAAAAACGGCGATGCGGTGATTGAAATCCATACAAAAAGCGTGGAATCCCGCAGCCGGCCTGATTGTGCTAAATGCGAATATTTCACCTGCGGATGAAGCACAATCACTGGATAATCGCCGCGCTCTCATCTACAGTGGGGGCAAAATCTTGACCGGGTTCACGTTATCCACCACGAAAACTCTGCCGTCACGAGAGCAAGCAATTCGCCGGCCGCACGCCCTACCAGGCCGCCGGCGGGTTCCGTCCGCAGGAGAACAAATACATGACATCATTAAGTAAAGAAGCCGCGCTGGTGCATGCGGCACTGGAAGAGCGTGGTCTGGAGACGCCGCTGCGCGGGGAAGTGCTGGATCGCGAAACGCGCAAGCGCCGCATCAAAGAGCACATGACCGAAATCATGCAGCTGCTGAACCTCGATCTGTCCGATGACAGCCTGGCGGAGACGCCGCATCGCATCGCCAAAATGTATGTCGACGAGATCTTCTCCGGGCTGGACTACGCCAACTTCCCGAAAATCACCGTTATCGAGAACAAGATGAAGGTGGATGAGATGGTGACGGTGCGCGATATCACGCTGACCAGCACCTGCGAACACCACTTCGTGACCATCGACGGCAAGGCCACCGTGGCCTATATCCCGAAAGACTCGGTGATCGGCCTGTCGAAGATCAACCGCATCGTGCAGTTCTTCTCCCAGCGTCCGCAGGTGCAAGAGCGCCTGACCCAGCAGATCCTGGTGGCGTTGCAGACCCTGCTCGGCACCAATAACGTGGCGGTATCGATCGATGCGGTCCATTATTGTGTCAAGGCGCGCGGTATTCGCGACGCGACCAGCGCCACCACCACCACCTCGTTGGGGGGGCTGTTCAAGTCCAGTCAGAATACCCGCCAGGAGTTCCTGCGCGCGGTGCGTCATCACCAGGGGTGATGGCGTTGCGGGGCGACCCGCACGACGACAACAGGCGCCTGCGGGCGCCTTTTTCATGAGCGGAAGACAGCGATAAAAAATGAACAGTCATCCTCTGCCGCGCATCGCTACGCTGGACTGCGTGCGCGGCATCGCCATCCTCGGCATTTTATTGCTGAACATCAGCGCCTTCGGCTTGCCGAAGGCCGCCTACCTCAACCCGGCCTATTTGGGCATGCCGTCATCGCGCGACGCCTGGACCTGGGCGCTGCTCGATCTGTTCGCCCAGGCCAAGTTCCTGGCGATGTTCGCGCTGCTGTTCGGCGCCGGGCTGCAAATGCTGCTGCGGCGCGGCAAAAGCTGGATCCGCGCGCGGCTGTCGTGGCTGCTGCTGTTCGGCCTTGCGCACGCCATCTTCCTGTGGGACGGCGACATTCTGCTGGCCTACGGGCTGATCGGCCTGGTGTGCTGGCGCATGATCCGCGAAGCCAAAGAAACCTTCCAGCTGCTGAAAACCGGCGTGGTGCTGTATTTGATCGGCGTGGCGGTGCTGCTTTTGCTCGGCTTCGTCTCGCACGGTGAGCCGGGCAGCTTCTGGCAGCCGGGCGCGGCGGAGCTGCAGTACGAGAAGTTCTGGAAGCTGCAGGGCGGTTTCGAAGCCTGGCGCAGCCGCGCCGATCTGCTCTCGTCCAGCCTGCTGGCCATCGGCGCGCAGTATGGCTGGGAGCTGGCGGGGCTGATGCTGTTCGGCGCCGGGATGATGCGCAGCGGCTGGCTGCGTGGCAGTTATTCCTCCGGTTATTATTTGCGGCAGGCGGCGTGGCTGCTGCCGCTTTCGGTGCTGATCCAGCTGCCGGCGGTGGCGCTGCAATGGCAGGTGCATTGGGACTATCGCTGGAGCGGTTTCCTGCTGCAGGTGCCGCGCGAGCTGGGCGCCCCGCTGCAGGCGATGGGCTATCTGGCGCTGTGTTACGGTTTCTGGCCCGCGCTGTCGCGCATGCGCATCGCCCACTGGCTGACCCTGGTGGGGCGCATGGCGTTGAGCAACTACCTGCTGCAAACGCTGATCTGCACCACGCTGTTTTATCGCTTTGGCCTCTATGAGCAGTTCGACCGGCTGCAGCTGTTGGCGTTCGTGCCGCTGGTCTGGCTGGCCAACCTGGCGTTTTCCGCACTGTGGCTGCGTTACTTCGAACAGGGGCCGATGGAATGGCTGTGGCGCAGGCTGACGCAGCTGGCCGCCGGCGAAGCGGAACCCAAAACGCTGAAGTGAGCGCCCGCCGGCAGGTTAAAAAAATGTATGTAAACGTTTTCTTTCCTGTGACGTAATTCACGCAGAGCAGCGGGCCAATCGGGGTAGGATAGCGCCACCGGCCACTACCCCGATTTCAGGATCCCGCATGCCTCCAGTTCATCCGATCACCATCCGCGACGTGGCGAAACGCGCCGGAGTCTCCGTGGCGACCGTCTCCCGCGTGCTGAACCACAGCGCGCTGACCAGCAAGGAGACGCGCGAGCAGGTGCTGCAGGCGGTGGCGGAGCTGGGCTATCGCCCCAACGCCAACGCGCAGGCGCTGGCGACCCAAAGCAGCGATACCCTGGGCGTGGTGGTGATGGACGTCTCTGATCCGTTCTTCGGCGCGCTGGTGAAAGCGGTAGACACGGTGGCGCAGAAACACCACAAATACTTGCTGATCGGCAACAGCTATCATCAGGCGGACAAAGAGCGCCACGCGATCGAAGTGCTGATTCGCCAGCGCTGTAACGCCCTGATTGTTCACGCCAAAGCCCTGAGCGATGCCGAACTGATCGGCTTTCTGGAGCAGGTGCCGGGCATGGTGCTGATCAACCGGATTATCCCCGGCTATGAGCCGCGCTGCGTCGGGCTGGATAACGTCTGCGGCGCGGAAATGGCGATGCGTCTTTTGCTGTCGCAGGGCCATCGGCGCATCGGCTATCTGGGCTCCAATCACCCGATCGAAGACGGGCCGCTGCGCCAGCAGGGCTATGCGCAGGCGATGGCCGCCGCCGGGCTGGCCACGCCCGACAACTGGCGCGCCTACGGTTCGCCGGATCTGCAGGGCGGCGAGGCGGCGATGGTGGAGCTGCTGGGGCGTAACCTGCAGCTGAGCGCGGTGTTCGCCTACAATGACGCCATGGCCGCCGGCGCCATGGCGGTGCTGAAAGAAAACGGTATCACGGTGCCGCAGCATTTCTCGCTGATCGGCTTCGACGACATCCCCATCGCGCGTTACACCAGCCCCAAGCTTACCACGGTGCGCTACCCGATCGTCTCGATGGCCACGCTGGCCACCGAGCTGGCGTTGCAGGGCGCGGCAGGCCTGACGGAGCCGCAGGCCGCTCATCTGTTCATGCCGACGCTGGTGCGGCGCCATTCTGTCGCCCCCTGGCAAAGTGAGGCGACGGTCACTCTCTGACGATTTAATCTTGTGTAACCGTTTTCAATCTGTGAGAAAATTCACAGAATATTAACATCACGCCGTCTATGCTCTAGGCGTTTTCCGGCGCAAAGGCCCTTGCCGCTGCAACCTTTATCTCGCGCTGACACAGCATTTCTCGGAAATAACAAAATCCACGGACGGCAGGTGTTGAGTGGAAATCGCCTGGCCTGGGGTGTGCGCACTGCCGGTGACCATTGGCTCAAAGACGAGTAATACCCTACACAGAACCGGAGACTGACAATGAATAAGAAGGTTTTCACCCTGGCCGCCATGGCCGCAGCCATGATGTTTGGCGCCGCAGCCCATGCTGACACCCGTATTGGCGTCACGATTTACAAATACGACGACAACTTCATGTCGGTGGTGCGCAAGGCTATTGAGAAAGACGCCAAGGCTTCACCGGACGTCACCCTGCTGATGAATGACTCGCAGAACGACCAGTCCAAGCAGAACGATCAGATCGACGTGCTGCTGGCCAAGGGCGTGAAAGCGCTGGCGATCAACCTGGTCGACCCGGCCGCGGCGCCGGTGGTTATCGATAAGGCGCGCGCAAACGATATCCCGGTGGTGTTCTACAACAAAGAACCTTCCCGCAAGGCGTTGGACAGCTATGACAAGGCGTATTACGTCGGCACCGACTCCAAAGAATCCGGCGTGATCCAGGGCGAGCTGATCGCCAAACACTGGCAAGCCAACCCGGCCTGGGATCTGAACAAAGACGACCAGATCCAGTTCGTGCTGCTAAAAGGCGAGCCGGGCCACCCGGATGCTGAAGCGCGCACCACCTACGTGGTGAAAACGCTGAACGAAAAAGGCATCAAGACCCAGCAGCTGCAGATGGATACCGCGATGTGGGATACCGCACAGGCGAAAGACAAGATGGACGCCTGGCTCTCCGGCCCGAACGCCAACAAGATTGAAGTGGTGATCGCCAACAACGACGCCATGGCGATGGGCGCGGTGGAAGCGCTGAAAGCGCACAACAAGACCAGTATCCCGGTATTTGGCGTCGATGCGTTGCCTGAGGCGCTGGCGCTGGTGAAATCCGGCGCGATGGCGGGCACGGTGCTGAACGACGCCGACAACCAGGCGAAAGCCACCTTCGAGCTGGCGAAGAACCTGGCGGCGGGCAAACCGGCCACCGAAGGCACCCAATATAAAATCGAAAATAAAGTCGTGCGTATTCCTTACGTCGGCGTAGATAAAGACAACCTGTCTCAGTTTGTTAAATAAGAATTGAGATCCCGCTAAGACCCCGCCTGCGGCGCCAACACCAGGAATACCGCCGGCGGGGATGTTTACGACTGCAAGACAGTTAAGCCAGGTGTATTTATGGCCGATAGCTCACGCGAATTTTTGCTGGAAATGACGGATATCTGTAAGTCATTTCCCGGCGTCAAAGCCTTGGACAATGTCAATTTACGCGTCCGCCCGCACTCGATTCACGCCCTGATGGGGGAGAACGGCGCGGGTAAATCGACGTTGCTGAAATGCCTGTTCGGCATTTACAAAAAAGACAGCGGCAGCATTGTGTTTCAGGGCCGGGAGATCGATTTCAAGAGTTCGAAAGAAGCGCTGGAGCACGGCGTTTCCATGGTGCACCAGGAGCTGAACCTGGTGCTGCAGCGCACCGTGATGGACAACATGTGGCTGGGGCGCTATCCGACCAAAGGCCTGTTCGTCGATCAGGAAAAAATGCTCAAAGACACCCAGGCGATCTTCGACGAGCTGGATATCGACATCAACCCGCGCGAAAAGGTGGGCAACCTGTCGGTGTCGCAGATGCAGATGATCGAGATCGCCAAGGCATTTTCCTACGACGCCAAAATCGTCATCATGGATGAACCGACCTCCTCGCTGACGGAAAAAGAGGTCAATCACCTGTTCACCATTATCCGCAAGCTGAAAGAGCGCGGCTGCGGCATCGTTTATATCTCGCACAAGATGGAAGAGATCTTCCAGCTGTGCGACGAGATAACGGTGCTGCGCGACGGGCAATGGATCGCCACCCAACCGCTGGAAGGGCTGGATATGGATAAGATCATCGCCATGATGGTCGGCCGCTCGCTCAGCCAGCGCTTCCCCGACAGGCAGAACACGCCGGGTGAGGTGATCCTCGAGGTGAAAAACCTGACGTCGCTGCGCCAGCCCTCGATCCGTGATGTGTCCTTCGATCTGCACCAAGGCGAGATCCTCGGCATCGCCGGGCTGGTGGGCGCCAAGCGCACCGATATCGTCGAGACGCTGTTCGGCATTCGCGAAAAGGTGGCGGGCACCATCAAGCTGCACGGCAAAGCGATCGATAACCACAGCGCCAACGAAGCGATCAACCACGGTTTTGCGCTGGTGACCGAAGAGCGCCGATCCACCGGGATTTACGCTTACCTCGACGTGGGCTTCAACTCGCTGATCTCCAATATCCGCAATTATAAAAACAAGCTCGGCCTGCTGGATAACGCGCGGATGAAGAGCGACACCCAGTGGGTGATCGACGCCATGCGGGTGAAAACGCCGGGGCATCACACCCATATCGGCTCGCTGTCCGGCGGCAATCAGCAGAAGGTGATCATCGGCCGCTGGCTGCTGACGCAGCCGGAGATCCTGATGCTGGATGAACCGACGCGCGGCATCGACGTGGGCGCCAAGTTCGAGATTTATCAGCTGATGACCGAACTGGCGAAGAAGGGCAAGGGGATCATTATCGTCTCGTCCGAAATGCCGGAGCTTTTGGGGATCACCGACCGTATTTTGGTGATGAGCAATGGTCAGGTTGCGGGCATCGTTAACACCAAACAGACCTCGCAAAATGAAATCTTACGTCTCGCCTCCCTGCACCTTTAAGGATCGGAATTATGAACGCGCTAAATAAAAAAACCTTATTTACCTATTTCAAGGAAGGCGGCATTTACGTGGTGTTGCTGGTGCTTTTGGCCATCATCATCATTCAGGATCCGACTTTCCTCAGCCTGATGAACCTGAGCAACATCCTGACGCAGTCTTCGGTGCGCATCATCATCGCGCTGGGCGTGGCGGGGCTGATCGTGACCCAGGGCACCGACCTGTCCGCTGGGCGGCAGGTGGGGCTGGCGGCGGTGGTGGCGGCCACGCTGCTGCAGTCGATGGATAACGTCAACAAGGTGTTCCCGCACATGGAAACCTGGTCGATTCCCCTGGTTATTCTGCTGGTGTGTGCGGTCGGCGCGGTGATCGGCCTGGTTAACGGCCTGATTATCGCCTATCTCAACGTGACGCCGTTCATCACCACCCTGGGCACCATGATCATCGTCTACGGCATCAACTCGCTGTATTACGACTCGGTCGGCGCTTCGCCGGTGGCGGGCTTCGATCCGAAGTTCTCCACCTTTGCCCAGGGCTTTTTGCGCTTCGGCGACTTTAAGCTGTCGTACATTACCTTCTATGCGCTGATCGCCATCATATTCGTCTGGATCCTGTGGACCAAGACCCGCTTCGGCAAGAACATCTTCGCCATCGGCGGCAACCCGGAAGCGGCCAAGGTGTCCGGGGTCAACGTGCCGCTGAACCTGATCATGATCTATGCGCTGTCCGGCGTGTTCTACGCCTTCGGCGGCCTGCTGGAAGCGGGGCGCATCGGCAGCGCCACCAATAACCTCGGCTTTATGTACGAGCTGGACGCCATCGCCGCCTGCGTGGTGGGGGGCGTCTCCTTCGCCGGCGGGGTGGGTACGGTGTGGGGCGTGGTGACCGGGGTGATCATCTTCACCGTCATCAACTACGGCCTGACCTATATCGGCATCAACCCGTACTGGCAGTACATCATCAAGGGCAGCATCATCATCTTCGCCGTGGCGCTGGACTCGTTGAAATACGCCAAGAAGAAGTAGATTTACCACTTCGCAGACGACAAAGGCCGGCCTATTGCCGGCCTTGTTACGTTGGGCGGTGTACGGGGCTAGGCAAAATAATAAGGTATTATTTGGCAATGGCTGGCTGGGTGGTTTCGGGTAAGGGATATTGCCCGATCTTGAGGTTGGGTTGGTTACAGCGTGACACAGTTTTCGGGCTACCAACATGACATGAAGTCAGTAAACTGGTTTTATCTACCGTTCTCAGGGAGCAAACTATGCCTGTATTTACCATTACGCTGAAAAGACGTAATACGCTTGATAAGAAAAGAATTTCATCAGCTATTCACGCGGCGGTAGTAAAAACCGGCTATCCTGCGAACGATCAATTCCAGCGCTTTATCAGTCTTGAGGAAGACGATTTATATGTGGATCCCACTTATCCCGATCTGGAATCCCCCCGCAGCGCTAACTTCGTGTTGATTGAAGCTATGCTTTCCTCTGGCTCCCCCGATGCCCGCAAACAATTACTCTTACAGTCACTGGTACAGGAACTCGCCCTGATTGGACTGGACAGCAATGACCTGATGGTCCTCTTCATTGAATTGGACCGTTTGAATAGTTCATTCGGCGGTGGCAGAAGGGCATCCCCACTTTCAATGTCGCAATAAGCTGTCAGCGTACGTAGAGGGGCTTTACGCAAATCATCCGGTATTCGTTAACACGGCGTTTTCTCGCATAATACGCCCTTTTAGCGTATTGCTGGGGGCGCGTGTAAAACCCTCTGCCGGATGATTAAGGCTGTTTGGCTTTCTGCTTCTCTTCTTTCAGCTTGTGCTCCAGCTCCACCAGCTGTTCCGGCGAAACGGCGGGATAGCCCTGGGCGTCTTCCGGCACGGTGTGCATGGCGGAGATCGGGATCAGCGGGCCGAGGAAGCGCGGTTCGCGCTTGAGGATATAGAGATCGGTCAGTGCGCCCAGGCGGGCGAAGATCTCGCGGGCGCGCACCGTCATCATGTCTTTCGGCGACGGCACCGCGTAGCACTGCGCCTGAATGCCCATGTGCAGGGCGATGAACAGCGCGCGCTCGCAGTGGAAACGCTGGGTGATGATGATGAAATCGTTGGTGTCGAACACCTTGCGGGTGCGCACGATGGAGTCCAGGGTGCGGAAGCCGGCGTAGTCCAGCACGATATCGCTCGGCGCCACGCCGGCGGCGATCAGATCGCGGCGCATGGTCATCGGCTCATTATAGCTTTGCTGGGCGTTGTCGCCGCTCAGCAGCAGGTATTTCACCTTGCCGCTGTTATAGGCGTTGATCGCCCCCTGAATGCGGTAACGGTAGTACTGGTTGATCACCCCGGTGCGGTAATACTTGGCGGTGCCGAGCACCACGCCGACCTGGCGGTGCGGCAATGCCTGCAGTTCGTCGTAGACGTAAGGCGCGGTTTTCCAGCTGATCCAGCGATCGAGCGCAATAGCCGAACCCATCAACACCGCAATGATGATGAACAGGCTGATGATCAGGCGTTTCCACATGTTGTTGCCTTACGCGCGCCGGGCTGAAAAAGATGGATCAAGGCTACTTTACCTGACCGACCTACGCAAGACGCGAACCGCCTGAAGCACGCGCGCCGCCGCATTTTTCGGCGTTTTTGCCGCACAAAAAAGCCCGGCGGAGCCGGGCTGGGTCATTTCAGCGCGCCATTCAGAACGAGGTGCGCTTGTAGCTGCGGTATTGCGGCCGCCAGAAGTTGTGTTCGATGGCTTTCGACAGCGCGTCTTCGGAGGTGACGATCGCCACGCCCTGCAGCTGCGCGGCTTTACCCACTTCCATGGCGATGCACTTCGACACGCCCTGAATATCGTCGATATTCGGCAGCAGCGCGCCGTGGCCGTCGGTGGCCAGCGGCGAGCAGTCCGCCAGCGCGCGGCTGGCGGCCATCAGCATGGCGTCGGTGACGCGGGTGGCGCCGGAGGCCAGCACGCCGAGGCCGATCCCGGGGAAGATATAGGAGTTGTTGCACTGGGCGATCGGGTACAGCTGGTCTTTATAGCTCACCGGCGCGAACGGGCTGCCGGTCGCCACCAGAGCGGCGCCGTCGGTCCAGTTGATGATGTCTTCCGGACGGGCTTCCACGCGCGAGGTCGGGTTGGACAGCGGCATCACGATAGGGCGTTCACAGTGCTTGTGCATCTCGCGGATCAGCTCTTCGGTAAACAGCCCCGGCTGGCCGGACACGCCGATCAGAATGGTCGGCTTGGCGTTGCGCACCACGTCCAGCAGCGAGATGGCGTCGCTGGCGGTTTCCCAGCCGGCCAGGTTGTCGCTCTTCTGCACCAGCTTGCTCTGGAAGTCGAGCAGGTTCGGCAGTTTGTCGGTCAGCAGGCCGAAGCGGTCGACCATGAACACGCGGGCGCGCGCTTCGTCTTCGCTCAACCCTTCGGACTTCATCTGCGCGATGATCTGCTCGGCGATGCCGCAGCCGGCGGAACCGGCGCCGAGGAAGGTGACGGTCTGATCGCGCAGCTGGCTGCCGGCGGCGCGGCTGGCGGCGATCAGGCTGCCGAGGGTGACCGCGGCGGTGCCCTGGATGTCATCGTTGAAGCAGCAGATCTCATCGCGGTAGCGATTCAACAGCGGGGTGGCGTTGTTCTGCGCGAAGTCTTCGAACTGCAGCAGCACGTTCGGCCAGCGGCGTTTGACCGCCTGAATAAACTCTTCGACGAAGGCGTGGTACTCCTCGCCGGAGATGCGCGGATGGCGCCAGCCCATGTACAGCGGATCGTTGAGGCGCTGCGGGTTGTTGGTGCCGACGTCCAGCACTACCGGCAGGGTATAGGCCGGGCTGATGCCGCCGCAGGCGGTATACAGCGACAGCTTGCCGATCGGGATGCCCATGCCGCCGATGCCCTGATCGCCCAGACCGAGAATGCGCTCACCGTCGGTGACCACGATCACCTTGACGTTCTGCTTGGTGGCGTTTTGCAGCATGTCATCGATGCGATCGCGGTTCGGGTAGGAGATGAACAGCCCGCGCGCGCGGCGATAGATATCGGAGAAGTGCTCGCAGGCCTCGCCGACGGTCGGGGTGTAGATGATCGGCATCATCTCGCTCAGGTGCGAGTCCAGCAGGCGGTAGAACAGGGTTTCGTTGGTGTCCTGGATGTTGCGCAGGTAGATGTGCTTGTCGTTATCGTTCTTGAAATCCTGATACTGACGGTAGGCGCGTTCCACCTGTTCTTCGATGGTTTCCACCGCTTCCGGCAGCAGGCCGTGCAGGTTGAAGTGGCTACGTTCTTCCTCGGTGAAAGCGCTGCCTTTGTTCAGCAGCGGAAATTCCAGCAGAATCGGGCCGGCGTAAGGGATGTAGAGCGGGCGTTTGCTTTCGTATTCTAGTTCCATCAGTTTTACTCTTCACGTATCAGATAACTTTATTGCCGACGATCCTAAAAGATAAAGAGCAGATGTACAGCATTTGTTGCCCGATGATGAACCAGGTTGGCGTAATTATCGACAATCAAATGATTTTTTAACTAAAGAAAGTGTCTCTGGCGGCGTCGGGGCATTGTATTTGGCGGGCGGGGCTGTTAGCGGCGGAACCGGATGGCTCCGCCGTTGAGCGCTTAGAACGCGGCGCGGCTGACGTTTTGGCAGCCCAGCGCCGCCAGAGTGACGCGGGTGGCGTCCCATTGGCTGATGATCGCCTCCTGCGGTTCGGCCAGCACGGCGCGGCGGATGTTCAGGCAGTCACCGCCGGAGAGGTTCAGCAGGATCAGCGCGGCCTGCAGCGGCGGCAGGCTCGGGTTGAAGGCGGCGTTTTCCGCATAGCGGCCGGCGTAGATGATGCCGTCCGCCGTTTCCAGCGCCACGCCGCTGTGGGCGTTGCTGTACGGCGCGTGGCTTCGGTTGGCTGCCGCCAGCGCCGCCTGTGCCAGCGCATCGTTCAGCGCCAGCTGATGGCCATGATCGACCTCGTCCATCAGCAGCGAGGCGACATCCAGATCTTTCGGGCCGAAGGCGTCCGGCAGATAGTCCGCCAGCGTGGCCGGCGCGCGACCCGGCAGGCGGATCTGCAGCTCGCCGCCGCTGTTCAGTTCATTCATAAACTGGCGGCAATGGCCGCACGGCGTGTAGTTGACGGTGATCGAGGCCAGCGCTTTTTCGCCGCGCAGCCAGGCGTGCGTCACCGCACTCTGTTCCGCATGCACGGATTGCTGCAGCGGCGCGCCGCTGAATTCCATATTGGCGCCGAAATAGAGGTTGCCGCTTTGCCCGCGCGCGATGGCGCCGACGTGGAAGTGCGATATCGGGGTTAACGAGCAGGCCGCCGCCAGCGGCAGCAGCGCGAATGCCAGCGCATCATCGTCCAGCCCGCAGCCTGTGCGGATCGCCGCCGCTTGCTCGGCCGTGAACATCGCCGGAAAGTCAGGCGCGTCCAGATAGGGCTGCAGGGCGGATTGCAGTGTCGCGGGCAGTGCGCTGAACGCGGTGTGAAAACGCGGGTGCATAGAAAGTCTCTCTACAGGTTAACGGGATAACATTCTAGGCAGGCCAGAGACATTAAAGTGTGATTAATGTCTCTTAATTGATGAAATTAGTGCAATGAGATACATAAATGCGAGATGTATCGCAAGTTTCACCCAGTTCAACTGAACAGGTGCAGCAGCACCGGGAACAGGAACGGTGCCAGCAGCGAGGTGATGATGCCGCAGATCACCAGCGCCAGCGAGCCGAAAGCGCCTTCCTGGTAGTCCATCTCCGCGCAGCGTGCGGTGCCCAGCGCGTGGGACGCGGTGCCCATCGCCAGGCCGCGCGCCGAGTGGGTGGTGATTTTCAACAGGTTGAACAGCGTATGGCCGAACACGGCGCCGAGGATACCGACGAAAATGACGCAGACCGCGCTGATCGCCGGAATGCCGCCGAGCGAGTCCGCGACGGCCATGGCGATCGGCGTAGTGACCGATTTCGGCAGGATAGAGGCGGCGATTTCCGGCGTGGCGCCCAGCCACAGGGCGATGGCGCCGCCGCTGATCATGGCGGTCAGGCTGCCGATGAAGCACACCGCGATAATCGATTTCCAGCGCGCGCGGATCTGGTGCAACTGCTCATACAGCGGGAAGGCCAGCGCGACGACCGCCGGCTGCAGCAGATCGTTGAGGATTTTGCTGCCCAGGAAGTAACGCTCATAGGGGATGCCGGTGAGCAGCAGCAGCGGGATGATCACCGCCATGGAAACCAGCAGCGGGTTGAGCAGCGGCATATTCAGCTTGCGCGCCAGCCAGCGCGCGGCGAAATAGACCGCCAGCGTCAGCGGCAGCGACCACCAGATTTCATGGATCATGAGTTACCCTCCGTGTCGTCGGGTTTGCCGGCGATGCGGCGCTCGCGATGAAAATAATGTGAGGTATAGCCGACCACCACCAGCACCATCAGCGTACTGATCAGGCAAGAGATAACCAGCGGGCCCAGATGCGCGACGATCTGGTCGTAGTATTTCATCACCCCGACGCCGATCGGCACGAACAGCAGCACCATGTAGCGGATCAGTAGATGGCAGCCGGGTTTAACCCATTTGGCCGGCATAATCTGGGTAGAGAGCAGGGCGAACAGCAGCAGCATGCCGAGAATGCTGCCGGGAATGGCGAACGGCAGCAGCGCCGCCAGCGCGTTGCCGACGAACAGACAAAGGTAGATGAGGAGCAGAGCCCTCAGGTATTTCCAGCATAGTGTGAGCACGTTGGCCATTGTCTTTTCCCGTTTAACCGATGCATTCATCATACAATTAAACTGTGAGCCATGCCACAGATCGCGCCATGAATTCTCGCTATGGGCGCCATGCCCGATCGGCGGGTTGACAGCCCGGAATGGCCGCTACGCGCGGATTCAGCGCGCGTCTTCGGCGGTTGCCGCAGCCTGTTCTGCCAGCCGATGGCCAAGGAAGAAAAACAGCAGGCTAAGCAGCGCGCAAACGATCAACATCACGAACATCAACGGCGGCGCGGCATAGCTGAGCAGCATACCGCTCAGAACCGGGTTGATGGCGCCGCCCAGCGCGCTGAGGTTCTGTACCCCATAGTAGCTGCCTTTCAGATGCGGCGGCGCGATAAAGTCGATGAACATGTATTCCACCGGAATGACGATGATTTCGCCGAGGGTAAACACCGCCATCGCCACCATCCACAGCCAGACCGCCTGGCCGGCCATCATGAAACCGAGCAGCCCGACGATGAAAAACAGCGTGCCCAGCACCAGCCAGCGCAGCATGTTTTCCTGGCGCATGCCGCGGCTGAGCAAGTATTGCAGGGCGATAACGATGCCGGCGTTGACGATCATTACCAGCCCGATGATCTTGTAGGCGAACTCGGCGCTGGAGACGGTGATCAGGTACTGCGACAGATAGCCGGTGAACTGACCGAACACCACGGCGCCCAGGGTGCTGCCGAGAGTGAAGTAGATAAGCCGCCGATCGCTGCGCAGGATAGTCACCGTCTGGCGGAAGTTGGGGAGCGCCGCCGGTGCGGCGGCGGTTGGCGCCGGGCGCTGTTCCCGGCCGCGCAAGCGCAGGCTCAGCGCCGCCACCGTCGCCAGCGCCAACCCGCCCGACAGATAAAATGGCAGCAGCGGGCTAAGCCCGGCCACCAGCACGCCGAGCGCAGAGCCGATCGCCCAGCCGACGTTGACCAACGTATAGTTGATAGAGAAAGCCTTGATGCGCTGCTCGACCGGCAGCCAGTCGGCGAAGCAGGCCTTGATGGTGATACTCAACACCGAATAGCAGGTATGCAGGATCGCCAGCACCACGATGACGCCGCCGGGGCGCGGGATCCAGGGAATGGCGAAGAAGCTCAGCGCAAACAAGACAATCGACAGCAGGATCAGGCGGTTTTTGCTGAATTTGTCCACCAGATAGCCGCCGTACAGGCTGGCAAGGATGCCGAGGGTCAGGCTGACGCCCAGGATCACGCCCACGCTCTTCGGCAGCAGATGGAAATGCTCGGTGAGGTAGATGGTGATGAACGGCAGCGTCACGCCGCGGCCGATGGTCAACACCAGTGAACTGGCCAGCAGTATGTTGATCAGCGAGGGGAATCCCTTCATTCGAAGCCTGTTTATGCATACAGTTATGGGCGATGCAGATAACATAGCGTATTTTGGCGAGGACGGAAGGGGAAAGCCGATAATTAGGTTAAAAACAGAGGCTGCGTCGCCAGCCTCGTCAAAAACAGCACTATTTACCGTGTTCGGCCTGCAGCGTGGCGAACCACGGCTGGACGAAATCGCTGCTGCTGCCCCAGCCGGGGATGATCTTCGCCAGCCCGGCGACGTTGACCGGCCCCGGCTGCGCCAGCAGCAGCGCTTGCGGAATGACCGTCGCTTTGAACTGATAGCTGTCCGGCGTGCTTTCCCCGGCGATCTTGTTGGCCACCAGGCGCAGGTTGACTGCGCCGATAAGCTTCGGATCCACCGCCACGCTGACCTGCCACGGGCTGCCGGCCTCGCGCATCAGCTGCAAGTCCTGGTTGGAGATATCGATGCTGTACAGCTTGATTTCGGTGCGGCCGTTCTCTTTCAGCGCCTTGTAAGCGCCCTGGGTGAAGGCATCCCAGGTGCCCCAGATGGCGTCAATCTTGCCTTTCGGGTATTTCGCCAGCACCGCGCCCACCTTGTTGGCGGTATCGCCCTGCACGTCGGAGGAGACCGCGCCGATCGATTCCAGCTCGTGAATGCCCGGATGCTGTTTCAGCAGCTGCTGATAGGCGGCCTGGCGGCGTTCCATCGGCGGGAAGCCGGCCACCCAGAGTTTGATGATGTTGGCCTGGCCGTTGAAATCCTTCACCAGCTGGCCGAAGGAGGCGTTGGCCAGCGAAGCGTCGTCCTGCTGTGAGACGGTGACGCCGGGAACGCTGCCGCTGACGTCGGTATCGAAAGCCGCGACGGCGATGCCGGCCGCCGCGATGCGTTTGACCAGGTCGGTGGAATAGGGGGCTCGCCCCTGCGAGAGAATGATGCCGTCATATTTCTGGCTGATAGCCTGGTTGACGAAGTCCTGGAAGCGCGCGTCGTCGCCATTGCTGAGGAAAGTGTCCACCTTGAAGCCAAGCTTGCGCCCTTCCTGAATGGCGCCCGCCAAGAATTGCGTGGTGTTGTCGTCGGAGCCGAGATTGCGGATCACCGCGATGCGCACCGGCCCCTGATGCTGAGCGATGGCGGCCGGCACGGCGGCATTTTCCGCCGCCTGCAGCGGCAGGGCAGCCAGCAGGCTGAGGGCGAGCAGCGAAGTCTTGAGGTTTTTCATTATTATAGGCTCCAAAAAAGCGGGTAAAGGGTCCCGGTGAAGGTCTGTTATAGCAGTCTTTCTGTCTGGACGTCTATTTGTTGTTGCTGAGCATCATAGCGGGATACGGCGGGCGAGGGAATCGGAGCGGTTATGACGTTTTCTTACTGTTTATAACTTTGGGTTTGAGGCATTAAAAAGGGCCGAGCAAGCTCGACCCTTGATGTAACGCGCCGGCGCGGTTACTTGACCTGCATGCCGGGCTGCGCGCCGCTGTCCGGGCTCAGCAGGAAGATCTCTTTCCCGCCGGGGCCCGCCGCCATCACCATGCCTTCCGAAACGCCGAAACGCATTTTGCGCGGCGCCAGGTTGGCGACCATGATGGTCAGGCGGCCTTCCAGCGCTTTCGGATCCGGGTAAGCGGAGCGAATGCCGGAGAAGATCTGGCGCGATTCGCCGCCCAGATCCAGCTGCAGTTTCAGCAGTTTGTCGGAGCCTTCGACAAAGTCGGCGCTCTTGATCAGGGCGATGCGCATGTCCACCTTGGCGAAGTCGTCGAAGGTGATGGTTTCCTGAATAGGATCATCGGCCAATGGGCCGGTCACCGGCTTGGCGGCGGCCATGTCTTCCTTCGAGGCGTTGACCATCTCGCTGACCTTGTCCAGATCGATGCGGTTGAACAGCGCTTTGAAGGCGTTCACCTGATGGCCCAGCAGCGGCTGCGGGATTGCGTCCCAGCTGAGCTCGGCGTTGAGGAACGCTTCGGCGCGCTCGGTCAGCGAAGGCAGCACCGGCTTCAGGTAAGTCATCAGCACGCGGAACAGGTTGATGCCCATCGAGCAGATGGCCTGCAGATCGGCGTCGCGGCCTTCTTCCTTCGCCACCACCCAAGGTGCCTGCTCATCCACGTAGCGATTGGCCAGATCGGCCAGCGCCATGATTTCGCGGATCGCGCGGCTGAACTCGCGGCCGGCGTAAGCTTCGGCAATGCTCTGCGCCGCGTCAACGAAGGTCTGGTACAGCGCCGGATCGGCCAGGCTGTCGGCCAGCTTGCCGCCGAAGCGCTTGTTGATAAAGCCGGCGTTGCGCGACGCCAGGTTCACCACCTTGTTGACGATATCGGCGTTTACGCGCTGCACGAAGTCTTCCAGATTGAGATCGATGTCATCAATGCGCGAAGAGAGCTTGGCGGCGTAGTAATAGCGCAGGCAGTCGGCGTCCAGATGCTGCAGGTAGGTGCCGGCCTTGATGAAGGTGCCGCGCGATTTGGACATTTTGGCGCCGTTCACCGTCACGTAGCCGTGCACGAACAGGTTGGTCGGTTTGCGGAAGTTGCTGCCTTCCAGCATCGCCGGCCAGAACAGGCTGTGGAAGTAGACGATGTCCTTGCCGATAAAGTGATACAGCTCGGTGGTGGAGTCTTTGCGCCAGAACTCGTCGAAGTCCAGATCGCCGCGCTTGTCGCACAGGTTCTTGAAGGAGCCCATGTAGCCGATCGGCGCGTCCAGCCAGACGTAGAAGTATTTGCCCGGCGCATCCGGGATCTCGAAGCCGAAGTAAGGCGCATCGCGGGAGATGTCCCACTGCTGCAGGCCGGATTCGAACCACTCCTGCATCTTGTTCGCCACCTGCTCTTGCAGCGCGCCGGAGCGCGTCCACGCCTGCAGCATTTCGCTGAAGGCCGGCAGGTCGAAGAAGAAGTGCTCGGAGTCGCGCATCACCGGCGTCGCGCCGGAAACCACGGACTTCGGATCGATCAGCTCCGTCGGGCTGTAGGTGGCGCCGCACACTTCACAGTTGTCGCCGTACTGATCCGGCGATTTGCATTTCGGGCAGGTGCCTTTCACGAAACGGTCCGGCAGGAACATGCCTTTCTCCGGATCGTACAGCTGAGAAATGGTGCGGTTCTTGATAAAACCGTTTTCTTTCAGGCGGCTGTAAATCAGGGTGGACAGCTCGCGGTTTTCATCGCTATGGGTCGAATGGTAGTTGTCATAGCTGATGCCAAAGCCGGCGAAATCCTGTTGGTGCTCCTGGCTCATCTCCGCGATCATTTCTTCCGGTTTCACGCCCAGCTGCTGCGCTTTCAGCATGATCGGCGTGCCGTGCGCGTCGTCCGCGCAGATGAAATGCACTTCGTGGCCGCGCATTCGTTGGTAACGCACCCAGATATCCGCCTGGATGTGCTCGAGCATGTGGCCGAGATGGATGGAACCATTTGCGTACGGTAGCGCGCACGTCACCAATAATTTTTTCGCGACTTGAGCCATAGTGAGAACTTGCTTTCTGTAATGAATAAAAGGGCCTTCGATGTTAACCGATCGCGCCCTTCGCTGCTAGGGCGGTTTCTTGCAGGTTATATGCGTCAGCGGCAGCGCAGTTCTGATATGCTTAGCCGGAAGCTACCCATTCAAAATCAAGGAGCCGGGATGAACGCAAAATCCCCTGAGCAGACCAACCCCGAAGTTCTGCGCGCCCTGGTGACCGGTGTATTGGCCGCCTTTGAACACCCGACGTTGAAAAACAACCTGACCGCATTGAAGGCCATTCATCACTGCGCGTTGCTGGACGATGTGCTGCATATCGAACTGACGATGCCGTTTGCCTGGCAGAGCGGTTTTGAGGCGCTGCAGGCGAGCGTCGGCCCCGAATTGCTGCGCGTGACCGGCGCTTCCGCCATCGACTGGAAGCTGAAACACGACATCACGACGCTGAAACGCGCCAACGGCCAGGCCGGCATCAAAGGCGTGCGCAACATCGTCGCCGTCAGTTCCGGCAAAGGCGGGGTGGGTAAATCCAGCACCGCCGTCAACCTGGCGCTGGCGCTGGCCGCCGAGGGTGCCAAGGTCGGCATTCTGGACGCCGACATTTACGGCCCGTCGATCCCCAACATGCTGGGCACCGAACATGAGCGGCCGACTTCGCCGGACGGTCAGCACATGGCGCCAATCATGGCGCACGGCCTGGCGACCAACTCCATCGGCTATCTGGTGACCGACGACAACGCCATGGTGTGGCGCGGCCCGATGGCCAGCAAGGCGCTGATGCAGTTGCTGCAGGATACGCTGTGGCCGGATCTGGATTATCTGGTGCTGGACATGCCGCCGGGCACCGGCGACATCCAGCTGACGCTGTCGCAGAACATTCCGGTAACCGGCGCGCTGGTGGTCACCACGCCGCAGGATATCGCCTTGCTGGATGCCGCCAAGGGCATCGTGATGTTCGAGAAAGTGCATGTGCCGGTGCTGGGCATCGTGGAGAACATGAGCGTGCATATCTGCAGCAACTGCGGCCACCATGAGCCGATCTTCGGCACCGGCGGCGCCGAGAAGCTGGTGCAGAAATACCACAGCCGCCTGCTGGGGCAGATGCCGCTGCATATTTCGCTGCGCGAAGACCTGGATCGCGGTACGCCGACGGTGATCAGCCGCCCGGACAGCGAATTCGCCGAGAGGTATCGTCAACTGGCCGGCCGCGTGGCCGCGCAGATGTATTGGCAGGGCGAGGCGATCCCGACGGAGATCGCGTTCCGCGCGCTGTAATCTGCCTATCGCACTGCAAGAACCCGGCTTAAACGCCGGGTTTTTTATGGGATGCGGGTGGGGTTGTGCAAATCTGCCCGGGTATAAGGGCGTTCGATCTGCGCCAGCGTTTTGGCGATATGCTCCAGCAATCCCTGGGTGGGGGCCGGCTGCCGCTGCCCCATCAGCGCCAAGGGCAAGGCCAGCGCGATGGCGAAGTGCGGCCAGGAGAGATGCGGGCGCACTTTGTTCCGCTGCAACCGCAGGAACAGTGCGCTGGCCAGGTAGCCTAAAATCAGCCCGCTGATCACCTCTGATACCGAATGCACGCGAATTTCCAGCCGCGACACGCCGATGGCGAAAGGCAATATCCATCCGGTCAGCAAAGCGATGCTGCGTATCGGGTGGGAAAAGCGGCCGGTCAACGTCCAGAGCAGTGGCGGCCAGATGCTGGCCGCGAGGGCTGAATGGCCGCTGAATCCGGTGAAATCAAAGCGCTCGCTGCCGATGCCCCAGCCCATAAAGGCCAGTTTGGACAGGCAAACCACCCCGCCGGTGAATCCGAAGATCAGCGCCCACTGCCAACCCGCCGCGCGGGTGGCGGGAGACATGAGCAGCAATAAAAACAGAATCAGCGCGCAGGGCAGCAACAACATGCTGTCGCCGAAAAAAGTCAGAAAATACCAATCCAGCACATCAATCTCCGATGAAAGGGGGCGGGGAGCAAAAGTCAGCGCCGGGGAGTGTAACCCGTTACGGCGCGTTGCCCTAGCCGCGAGATTCTTAAAATGCCGCGTGCCCGTGGCGTGGCAGCCCGAATTCGCTCGCCGCCGCGCAATATACAGTGGCGCAATCCCCGGCGACTCCCTATAATTGTCGCGTTTTAGTTCCCCCCCTTCACAATACGAAATCAGGTCTTTAATTTTATGACTGACAATCCGCATCAGTGCGTCATTATTGGTATAGCTGGCGCATCTGCCTCCGGAAAAAGCCTTATTGCCAGCACGTTGTACCGCGAACTCCGCGAGCAGGTCGGCGATGAGCACATCGGCGTTATTCCAGAAGACAGTTACTATAAAGACCAGACTCACCTGACCATGGAAGAACGGGTCAAAACCAACTATGACCACCCGAGCGCCATGGATCACAACCTGCTGTTCCAGCATCTGCAGATGCTGAAGGCCGGCAAGGCGATTGAACTGCCGCTGTACAGCTACACCGAACACACGCGCAAGAAAGAAACCGTCCATCTCGAACCTAAAAAAGTGATCATTCTGGAAGGCATCTTGCTGCTGACGGATATCCGCCTGCGCCAGGAGATGAACTTCTCGATCTTTGTCGACACGCCGCTCGATATCTGCCTGATGCGCCGCATGAAGCGCGACGTCAATGAGCGCGGCCGCTCGATGGATTCGGTGATGGCGCAATACCAGAAAACCGTGCGCCCGATGTTCCTGCAGTTTATCGAACCTTCCAAACAATACGCCGATATCATCGTCCCGCGCGGCGGCAAAAACCGCATCGCGATCGATATTCTGAAAGCCAAAATCAGCCAATTCTTTGAATAATGCCGCTTACATGGCCGGAAATGCGCATTTCCGGCCGGCGGCCAACTATTTGCACCCCGGCGTAGACCTTTCGCCCGTTGTGTGGCAATTTTTGTTTAGTTACGCGTTTTGATGGAGAAGAAAGACATGAGACTGTGCGACCGCGATATAGAAGCCTGGCTGGATAGCGAGAAACTGGTGATTTCCCCGCGCCCGCCGCTCGAACGCATCAACGGGGCCACAGTAGATGTCCGTTTGGGCAATCAGTTCCGCGTGTTCCGCGGCCATACCGCGCCTTTTATCGATCTTAGCGGGCCGAAAGACGAAGTCAGCGCCGCGCTGGATCGCGTGATGAGCGACGAGATTGTCCTGCCGGAAGGCGAGGCGTTCTTCCTTCATCCCGGCGAACTGGCCCTGGCGGTGACCTTCGAATCCGTGACGCTGCCGAACGATCTCGTGGGCTGGCTCGACGGCCGCTCTTCTCTGGCGCGTCTGGGGCTGATGGTGCACGTGACCGCGCACCGTATCGATCCGGGCTGGCACGGGCGCATCGTGCTGGAGTTTTACAACTCCGGCAAGCTGCCGCTGGCGCTGCGGCCGGGGATGCTGATTGGTGCCTTGAGCTTTGAGCCGTTGTCCGGCCCCGCGGCCCGGCCATACAACAGCCGGCAGGACGCAAAATATCGCGATCAGCAGGGCGCAGTAGCCAGTCGAATCGACAAGGACTAACGGCGCGGGATGCACCGTCGGTGTGGCGCTGACAAGAGGGTGGCATGAGAAGATTACTGACGACATTGGCGATTTTACTGGTGGTCGTGGTGGCGGGGATGTCCGCGCTGGTACTGCTGGTCAATCCGAATGATTTTCGCGGTTACATGGTCAAAAAGGTCGAGCAGAAGAGCGGCTACCAGCTGACGCTCGAAGGCGACCTGCGTTGGCATATCTGGCCGCAGCTCAGCATTTTGGCCGGGCGCATGACGCTGACCGCGCCGGGCGCCAAGGCGCCGGTGGTGAGCGCGGAAAACATGCGCCTTGACGTCAAACTGTTGCCGCTGCTGTCGCATCAGCTGTTTGTGAAACAGGTGATGTTGAAAAACGCCGTCATTCGCCTCACCCCCGACAGTGAAGAGCACTCGCAAGTGGACGCCCCGATTGCGCCGGCAGGCAGCGGCGCTGATGCGGCAGACGCGGCCTGGAAATTCGATATCGATAACCTGCGCGTCGTGGACAGCCTGTTGATTTGGCAGCGCGCCGACAACGAGCAAATCAATGTCCGGGACATCAATCTTACCCTGCAGCAAACGGAGAAACGGCAGGCGCGGCTGGACATCTCCAGCCGGGTCAACCGCGATCAGCGCGACCTGGCCTTCAGCATGGCGGCCGATATCGATCTGCAGCAGTTCCCGCACCAGATCGGTGCCAAGGTGACCCAGTTCAATTACCAATTGGCGGGGGCAGATATTCCGAACGGCGGTATTCAAGGCGAGGGCAATGCTCAGGTGGTCTATCAGCAGACGCCGGCGCAGATTGCCGTCAGCCAGCTGAACGTCAGTGCCAATAACAGCCAGTTGACCGGCGATATCAGCGCCAGCCTGGGGGCGGTGCCCGGCTATGTGGTGAACCTGAATTCGGCTAATCTCGATCTCGACGCGCTTTCCGGTTGGCAATCCAGCACCAATACCGCCGAGCAGCCTGCCGTGACCGCCGCGCCGGTGATCGCCAGCCAGGTTGACGATCGGCAGCAGAACCTGGAAGCGCTGCGCGATTTCAATGCACAGCTGAATCTGCAGGCGGCGCAGTTGACCTACCGCGGTATGAACGTTACCCAGTTAGCCGTCGCGGCGGATAATCAACGCGGCCTGCTGACGCTGCATAAACTTGCCGGGCAATTGGCCGGCGGCGATTTCTCCTTGCCGGGATCGCTCGATGCTCGCGGCAATAAACCGGTGATAAACGTGCAGCCGACCCTGAACCAGGTTGAGCTCGGCACGGTGCTCAAAGCCTTCGACATGCCGCAGATGCTGACCGGCAAATTCAGCATGAAAGGAGATTTGACCGGCGATCGCCTTTCTTCACAGTCATTTGAGCACCGTTGGCGCGGTACGGCGCAGTTGGCAATGCAGGATGCGCAGTTGCACGGCCTGAACATTCAGCAATTGATCCAACAGGCGGTGGCGCGCAACGATAACAGCGTGCGCGGGCAAGACAGCTATCAGCGCTATACCGAAGTCAAAAGCGTCTCGGCGCGGGCCAGCCTGAGCCAGGGCACTGTCAAGCTCAGCAGCCTGACGGCGGATTCGCCTTTGCTGGCGCTGACCGGCGCCGGCAGTATCGATATGCCGGGAAAACAGTGCGATATGGCGCTTAACGTGCGCGTCACAGGCGGCTGGCAAGGGCGCGGCGAACTGATCGAGCAACTGCAAAAAACGCCGATCCCGCTGCGGGTTTACGGGCCGTGGCAACAGCTGAATTACCAACTGCAGGTCGATCAGGTGCTGCGCAAAACGCTGCAGGATCGGGCCAAAGATGCGTTGAACAAATGGGCTGAAAAGAACAAGGATTCGCGCGAAGGCCAGGATCTGAAGAAGCTGCTCGACAAGCTGTAATATTACCGAGAATGGGTTTTTATCGTTTTTATTGTAAGACTAAATTATTTTCGGGGGGGCATCGTCCTTGAGGTTATAACCACAAGGGCGATCGCCGCGGAATACTTCAGTTTTCTTACCAGCAGCAGGCATCAAAGCTTAGCGATATTTTTAATCTATTATGCCGTTGATGCCAAACCTGGGTGATGCAGTAAATTTCCATAGCTGCTGGCCGGTGCAGACTGCTCAGAGGATTTTTCTCTTGATGAATGGGCGGTGTTAACTAGGTTAATTCTTATTTTTAATGGCATCATTGTTAATTTCTTTATGTCGATATAATATTGAAGATTATCAACTCTCATTTGTGTAGGTTATATGCGCTATATTAAAGAGCTGGAGGGGTTGCGGGGCTGCATGGCCTTGTGGGTTGTATTAGGGCATGCGTTGGCTGCCTTGCCTCTCATTTCGCACAAAATCCCTCCGGCTATACTAAACTCGTATGCCGTAGATGTTTTTATTATTCTGAGCGGCTTTGTTATTTTCTTTATGATTAATAATAAAAAACAAAGCTACGGCGTTTATTTGGCTCAGCGTTTTTTTAGAATATTCCCCGTATATATTTTTGCGTTGACGGCCTCTCTCTTATTAATCAATTTTGCCCAAAACGTCCTAATCAACTCCCCTGAATCCCCCTCGACGGCTCACCGTCTTGAACTCATTGATGCGTTTATGCAGCAACCCGTATGGCACAGTCTTGCTCACTATTCGCTTCTTCAGGGGTTGGTTCCCGGTTCTGTCTTGCAGGATGCGCCATATACCATCATCGGGCAAGCCTGGAGCGTTTCGGTAGAGTGGCAATTTTATCTTATCGCGCCCTTGCTTTTTATCTTGATAAGTGGAATGCAAGAGAAGAAGAACTTAGTTGCATTAGTCGCTATATTTGTCATCTTGATTGCCGGTGGGTTTATATTATCAGGTGGCTACTTGGGTAATAACTTACTGGCCTTCTGTATTGGTTTTATCTCATTCTTTTATTATCGAGATGTTCAACCTGGTTTATCAAAAGGGAAGAGTCGTGCCGTTTTTGTCGCGACATCGATTATCGCGGTATTGATGTTGAAAAAAGATGCGATTCCTATCGTTATTTGGCTTATTGCCTTTAACGTGGCGAACTCTAAACATCAGTATTTCTCTGATTCCATATTCACTCGAATTCTTGATAGTAGACCTATTCTTTTCTTGGGCCGGATCTCTTACTCTGTATATATGGTTCATATGATCGTATTGTATTTCGTTCTCTATGAGGCAAATCAACTCGGGATTGAGGGCTGGTTGAGTTACATCGTTGTGCCAGGTGCAACCGTAATCATTTCAGTCGTTCTGTCATATATGACATATACGCTCATCGAAAAACCGTTTATTGCTTTAGGTAAACGTCTGACAGCAAGCAAAGAGCGTCAGGCCTCATCCGCGCTGACATAACAGCGCGTTTCTGGCTGAGGTTTTTCTGCGCTCGCAGAGAAAACTATCTTGCCCATCGGGCAAGATAGTGAACGCCACATTTTTTAGCTTCCTTGAACCCTATCCCGCCGTAACATTGATGAATGTCATGTCCCTTCGTGCGATGTTTAGGCAGAGTCAATCGCAAATTCTGCGTTCATGGCAGACTTCCATAACATGAAAAAAAAGATTGAGGAAACATGATAGAGCTTCTTATTGGCGCGGCGGTGGCGGTGGGCGTGGGCCGTTACATCATCAAAGGATATTCCGCCACCGGTGTCTTGATGGTGGGCGGGTTACTGCTGCTTGGCATCAGCGCCCTGATGGGGAAAACGCTGTTGCCGTCCGGCGCCGCGTCTACCGGCTGGCGCGCGACCGATATTATCGAATACGTCAAGATCTTGCTGATGAGCCGCGGCGGCGATCTGGGCATGATGATCATGATGCTGTGCGGTTTCGCCGCCTACATGACGCATATCGGCGCCAACGACGTGGTCGTCAAGCTGGCCTCGCGCCCGTTGCAGATGATCAACTCGCCTTATCTGCTGATGGTGGCGGCCTATTTTGTCGCTTGCCTGATGTCATTGGCGGTCTCTTCCGCCACTGGTCTCGGCGTATTGCTGATGGCGACGCTGTTCCCATTGATGGTGAACGTTGGCATCAGCCGCGGGGCGGCGGCGGCCATTTGCGCTTCGCCGGCGGCGATTATCCTGGCGCCGACCTCCGGCGACGTGGTGCTGGCGGCCAAGGCGGCGGAGATGCCGCTGGTGGACTTCGCGTTCAAAACCACGCTGCCTATCTCGATTGCCGCCATCGTCTGCATGGCCGTGGCGCACTTTTTCTGGCAGCGTTATCTCGACAGGAAGAGTGATGAACAGCATCACATCGTGGACGTCAGTGAAATCAAAACGCATGCGCCGGGGTTCTACGCGATACTGCCGTTTACGCCGATCCTCGGCGTGCTGATCTTCGACGGCAAATGGGGGCCGGAGCTGCACATCATTACCGTGCTGGTAGGGTGCATACTGTTGGCGGCCGCGATCGAGTTCGTGCGCAGCTTCAGCGCCAAACAGGTATTCAGCGGCCTGGAAGTGGCGTATCGCGGCATGGCGGACGCATTCGCCAGCGTGGTGATGCTGTTGGTGGCCGCGGGCGTCTTCGCGCAGGGGTTGAGCACCGTCGGTTTTATCAGCGGATTGATCGGGTTGGCGCAGTCGTTCGGCACCGGCGGTTTGATCATGATGCTGGTGTTGGTGGTGATTACCATGCTGGCGGCCATGACCACCGGCTCCGGCAATGCGCCGTTCTATGCGTTTGTCGAACTGATCCCGAAACTGGCGGCGCAGATGGGCGTGAATCCGGCCTACCTGGTGATCCCGATGCTGCAGGCGTCTAATCTCGGCCGCACGCTGTCGCCGGTCTCCGGTGTGGTGGTGGCGGTCTCCGGCATGGCGAAAATCTCTCCGTTCGACGTGGTGAAGCGCACTTCGGTGCCGGTGATTGTCGGGCTGGTGGTGGTGATCGTGGCGACGGAGCTGCTGGTTCCCCAGTAACATTGAGGCCGGGCAATGCCCGGCCTCAATGTTAAACCTCGTAGTCCTCCGCTGGAGGAGGCGGGGTGATCTTCACTTTCAGAATGCGGTGGCTGTTGACCTCCAACGGCTCGAACAGGTAGTCACCGATCCTGATTTGTTCGCCTTCTTGCGGCACGCGCTGGCTGTGTTCCATCAATAGCCCCGCCAGCGTGTGGTATTCGCGCTTTTCTTCCAGCGGCATCGGCAAGTACAACACCAGATCTTCCAGCGGCATATAGCCGTTGGCGATCCAGCTGCCGTCCTCGTTTTGCTGAATGTCGTGGCGTGCGTCCACCTCTTCGCCGGCCTCCGGCAGGTTGCCGGCGATGGTTTCCATCACGTCCGTCAGGGTGACGACGCCTTCGACGGAGCCGAACTCATCGACCACAAAGGCAAAGTGCGTCTGCGCCTGGCGGAATTGTTCCAGGGCGCTTAACAGCGTGAGCTGTTCCGGGAAGATCAACGGTTGGCGTATCAGCGCACGCAGATCCAGCGGCGCCTGCGCCAGCTGCTGTTTGAGGACGTCGATGGTGTGGATCACGCCCAGCGGCTCATCGCTGGCGCTGCTTTCCACCACCACGATGCGCGTGTGCTGATTACGCTCCAGCAACTGCGTCAGCTTTTCCTGCGGATCGTTCAGCTCAAGGTATTCGACGTCGTGACGCGAGGTCATGATGCTGCTGACGGTGCGCTGCGCCATGCCCAGCACGCGTTCGATCATGCGCCGCTCTTGCTGGTTGAAGATCTCGCCGTTTTCGCTGTCGCTGTCCGCCAGCAGGTTGGCGGAATGGCTGTCGACCTCCGCTTCTTCATGTTTGCCGCTCAGCATGCGCAGCACAGCCTCGGCGGTACGTTCGCGCAGTGGCCGCACCTTTGACAGGAAACGACGGCGGTTGAACTGCGCTAGCTGGTTCAATGCCTCGATCATTACCGAGAAGCCGATCGCCGCGTAGAGATAGCCTTTCGGAATGTGGTAGCCGAAGCCCTCCGCCACCAGGCTGAAACCGATCATCAGCAGGAAGCTCAGGCATAGAATAACGATAGTCGGGTGAGCGTTGACGAAACGCGTCAGCGGTTTGCTGGCCAGCAGCATCAGGCCGATGGCGATACAGACCGCGATCATCATCACCGCCAGGTGTTCGACCATCCCAACGGCGGTGATCACCGAGTCGAGCGAGAAAACGGCGTCCAGCACCACGATCTGCGCCACCACCAGCCAGAAACGTGCGCCTTTGCGCGCGCCGTGCTGCTCTTCATCCTTGCCTTCCAGCCGCTCGTTCAGCTCCATGGTGGCCTTGAACAGCAGGAATATCCCGCCGACCAGCATGATCAGATCGCGGCCGCTGAAGGGGTGCTCCGCGACGATGAACATCGGTTTGGTCAGCGTCGCCAGCCACGAGATGGAGGCGAGCAGCGCCAGACGCATGACCAGCGCCAGCAACAGACCGACGACACGAGCCTTATCTCTTTGTTGTTTTGGTAGTTTGTCCGCCAGAATGGCGATGAAGACAAGGTTGTCTATACCCAGCACGATTTCCAGCACGACCAACGTGGCCAGGCCGGCCCAAATTGTTGGATCAGCGATCCATTCCATACGCCCAATTTCACCTGTAAGTTCTACGGCTTATGCCGCTCGGGAATGATGGGCGTTGAGGCGGCAAAATTCAACTTTAATCGGGAGGACGTGGATCAGAACAGGAGGATTGCCGCAAACATCGATTGGCGCCGAGTGGCCAACGGAGCCAGGGGCCGGGGGAGCAAATATCTACCGTGATACCATGCGCTCAGAAAAGAAACGCATTATTAAATTTATTTAAATCAAAATATTAAAACCATTTTCTTTGACTATGATTCTTATCGGCATGTGGCATAAGTAGTCTTATTCTGAAAACGGCTGGCTGGGGGGATCTAAGGCTTGTATCACTTAGACATTAGTATAAGAATCTTAGTCATATAATGGCAGTAACTAGCATTGTTTGGTTATAAAGGCACCGATTTTTTTATTTTTTTGTGAACGGGATGACCGTTCAAACTAAGAATGAGTGCCGTATTGCATAAAAATTGCCTGGCTCATGCAATGACGTGGGGGGGAGTCATTAACAGTACTTTGGTAGCTGCAAGCCAAGGGCGGTAGCGTGCCCGATTGAATCCCCTTGTTCACGCTGCACTGGTGAATGCAGCGTTACGATGAATTGGAATGAAAATGCAAACAAGACTCAAGGCAGTGATCCCCGTAGCGGGCTTGGGAACCCGTATGTTGCCGGCGACCAAGGCGATTCCTAAAGAAATGTTGCCCGTGGTCGATAAGCCCTTAATCCAGTACATTGTTGCTGAATGCGTGGCGGCGGGGATTAAAGATATCGTATTGGTTACGCACTCATCGAAAAACGCGATTGAAAACCATTTTGACACTTCGTTTGAGCTGGAGGCCATGCTCGAAGCGCGTGTGAAACGCCAGCTCCTGAGTGAAGTGCAAAGTATTTGCCCGCCGGACGTTACCGTGATGCAGGTGCGTCAGGGACAGGCGAAAGGGTTGGGGCATGCGGTGCTGTGCGCCAAGCCAATGGTGGGTGATTCTCCTTTCGTTGTGCTGTTGCCCGATGTTTTATTGGATGATTCTACGGCGGATTTGCGTAAGGAAAATCTGGCTAAAATGATCCAGCGTTTTGGTGATACGGGTTACAGCCAAATCATGGTTGAACCGGTGCCGGAACAAGATGTGTCCAAATACGGTGTGGTAGATTGCGCTGGCGCGACGATCGCGGCAGGAGAAAGCGCGCCGATGACGGCGGTGGTTGAGAAGCCGGCCCGCGAGGATGCGCCTTCCAATCTGGCCGTCGTCGGCCGATATGTGCTTGCCGCCGATATTTGGCCGTTACTTGAAAAAACCCCTCCCGGCGCGGGCGATGAGATTCAACTGACCGATGCGATTGCGATGTTGATGGATGAGCAAACGGTGGAAGCGTTCCATATGAGCGGCAAGTCCCATGATTGCGGCGATAAGCTTGGTTATATGAAGGCGTTTGTGCAGTATGGTCTGCGTCACGGTTCGGAAGGTGAGAATTTCAGCGGCTGGTTGAAGCAGACGTTAGGAAAGTAATAGGTTGTCGCCATCGCGGCTGAAAGCGATCACGAGATTGAATGAGGTCTACCATGACGAAGTTGAAAGCGGTTATTCCCGTTGCCGGATTGGGCATGCGTATGTTGCCGGCGACCAAAGCGATTCCGAAAGAGATGTTGCCAATCGTTGATAAGCCGTTGATTCAATACATTGTCAACGAATGCGTCGCGGCGGGGATTAAAGAGATCATCCTGGTGACGCATTCTTCCAAGAACGCCATTGAAAACCATTTCGATACCTCATTCGAGCTGGAGGCGATGTTGGAGGCGCGCGTGAAACGGCAATTGCTGGATGAGGTGCAGTCGATAACGCCAAAAGGCGTGACGCTGATGCACATTCGCCAAGGGCAGCCGAAAGGATTGGGTCATGCGGTGCTTTGCGCCAAACCACTGATCGGAGAGTCCCCTTTCGTGGTGCTGTTGCCGGATGTGTTGCTTGACGATGCTAAAGCCGATATGCAAAAAGAGAACCTGGCTCACCTTATTTTCCGTTTCGAAGAGACGGGTATGAGTCAGGTGCTGATCCAACCAGTAGATGAGCATGTTTTGCGGGATTACTCCGTTGTGGAGTGCCAGAACAATAAGTTGCGGCCCGGTGAATCCTCTCGCATCACTGCCATCATTGAAAAGCCGGACAGCGATGTGCAATTGAAGTCCAACTACTCGGCCGTTGGGCGTTATGTGCTTTCCGCTGACATTTGGCCAATTCTGGAAAAAATCGAACCTGGAGCCTGGGGCCGCATCCAACTGACTGATGCGATCGCGGGGTTGCTAAAGCAGCAAGCGGTAGAGGCGTCAGTCTTAGTTGGCGAGTCGTTTAATTGCGGTGAGAAAATGGGATATTTACGCGCATTCGTTACGCATGGCCTGAGGCACCCAACGCAGGGTGAGGCATTCCGCGAGTGGGTGGAGAGATTAGTGCTTTAAATTTATCGAACGTTTGGATTTTGGAAAAGATGAAAATGAGGGGGCATGTGGTATGTATCTTGGCGGTGCTCTCTTTTTTATCGCACAGTTGTGCAATAATGTCTGCATGGCATTTTATCGTAACAGATCCCGTTTCAATGTTAGCTCAATGGGGTTCCACTTTTCATTCGTTTGAGTTACTGGTCGATACATCTCTGCTGAGTGCCAGATGGAGCAATTCGTAGGCTAAGTCTTAGCATAGCAACCGTTTTACTTTGAAAGTGATGATAATTCGATGGCAAAAAGAAACTTAAAAATGATATCCGTGTTGATATCGATAAGCTTGGTCAGTGGCTGTACTGTGTTTCCTGGTCAGCATCTGAGTACGATGGGAAAAGAGACGGTAAAACAAGAAGATAGTGATTTTAATATCAATGAGATGGTGAATATCTATCCTGTTACTCCCAAGCTGTTGCAAAAATTGCGTCCGGTCAGTGCTGTAGCGCAGTCCAATGCTTTACTGGATTCGTCGTTAAAATCCTACGAGTACCGTATTGGCGTTGGCGATGTACTGAATGTGACGGTATGGGATCACCCTGAACTGACAACACCTGCGGGTCAATATCGCAGCGCAAGTGATACCGGTAACTGGGTACAATCGGATGGCACCATTTTTTATCCATACATTGGCAAAGTGCGGGTTGTCGGCAAGACGGCTAGTCAAGTTCGCTCTGAAATTGCAAACCGGTTAGCACAGTACATCGAAAGTCCGCAGGTTGACGTAAATATAGCCGCTTTCCGTTCCCAAAAGGCCTATGTAACAGGTGAGGTATCGAAATCGGGCCAGCAAGCGATAACGAATGTACCGCTGACCGTTTTAGATGCTATCAATGCTGCTGGTGGGCTTACGGAAAATGCTGATTGGCGAAATGTTGTTCTTACTCATAATAACAAAGAGCATCGGATCTCACTGCAGAGGCTCATGCAAAACGGAGATCTGACGCAAAACCATCTCTTGTACCCAGGTGATATTCTCTATATCCCGCGCAATGACAATCTCAAAGTTTTTGTCATGGGCGAAGTGAGAGAGCCCGCCACGCTTAAGATGGATCGTAGCGGCATGACTTTGACCGAGGCGTTAGGCAACGCTGCGGGGCTAAATCCTACTGGATCTGACGCTACCGGGGTCTTTGTCATCCGTCCACTGCACGGTACCGAAGGCAACAAACTAGCGAATATTTATCAATTGAATATGGCGGATGCGACAGCAATGGTTATGGGATCAGAATTCCCTCTTCAACCATATGATATTGTTTATGTGACAGTTGCGCCAATCGCACGCTGGAATCGCCTCATTGGTCAACTGGCTCCAACCATTGCGAGCTTCAATGATCTTACTGAAGGTGCTTTGCGCGTCCGTAATTGGCCGTAGGGAACAAATAATGTTTGATTCGATACTAGTCGTATGCGTCGGGAATATATGCCGCTCACCAACAGGTGAGCGTTTATTGCAGAAATATTTGCCAGAAAAGAAAATCAGTTCTGCAGGCCTTGGCGCCATGGTAGGTAAAGCTGCCGATAGTTCCGCTATTCAAATTGCAGAATTGAATGGCCTTTCGCTCGATGGGCATGTCGCTCAGCAAATTACCAAAGAGATGTGTCGAGAATATTCTCTGTTATTAGTAATGGAGAAAAAGCATATTGATGCTGTTTGCCGAATATCGCCAGAGGTCAGAGGAAAGACCATGTTGTTTGGTCATTGGGCTGGGCAAAGAGAAGTGCCAGACCCTTACGGCAAAAGCAATGAAGCTTTTGAATTCGTTTATAGCCTACTCAATGAGTCTGCCCAAAAATGGGCACAGGCATTAAATCGTTAATTAGAGATTAAAATGACTGAGAAAACAAACAACACGAGCAGTAGCAGTGAAGAAATCGACTTGGGGCGATTGTTTGGAACGTTACTAGATCATAGATGGTTGATTATCGGTGTAACCACACTATTTGCAGTTATCGGAATAGTATATTCCTTATTTGCGACACCGAACTATCAATCTGATGCTTTAGTTCAGGTAGAGCAGAATGCGGGTAATTCGTTACTTAACGATTTATCGCAAATGATTCCCAATAGCCAGCCTGGCTCGTCAACTGAAATAGAACTTATTCAATCACGAATGGTTCTGGGAAAAACGGTTTCCGATCTTGGTCTGGAAACTGTTGTAGAACAAGAGTATTTCCCAATCTTTGGCCGCGGATGGGCAAGATTAATGGGCCATGCACCCGCTCAGATTGCTTTGTCACGCTTTAATGTATCGGAAAGCATGTTGAGTGTGCCGTTTGAATTGGAAGTAATTGATGATAGACACTATTTACTAAGTCTTGATGGAACCGAGGTTCTCAAAGGAATCGTCGGGGAACAAGCAAGTAAAGGTTCAGTATCACTTCTTGTCAGTGACTTGATTGCTGCGCCAGGTACTAAATTTAAAATCGTCAAGCATCCAATGTTAGTGGCAATCAATAGCTTGCTGGATTCGTTTTCTGTTGCAGATAAAGGAAAAGATACTGGCGTTCTTGAGTTGAGCCTGATTGGCGAGGACCCGGTCGCTGTAAGAAAAACGCTTGATAGCATTGCCCGAAACTATCTGCTTCAGAATGTGGAACGAAAATCTGAAGAAGCCGCGAAAAGTTTAGACTTTTTAAAAGAGCAATTACCTGATGTGCGAGGCGCGCTTGATACAGCTGAGGATAAATTAAATCAATATCGTCAGATGAATGACTCTGTAGATTTATCTCTTGAGGCTAAATCTGTATTGGACACAATCGTCTCAGTAGAGTCTCAATTGAATGAGTTAACGTTCAAAGAGGCAGAAATATCTAAGTTGTATACAAAGGAACACCCAGCGTATAAAGCATTAATGGAGAAGAGAGCGACTCTCCAAAAAGAGCGTGATAAATTAAACAAACGTGTCAGTGCAATGCCAAAAACTCAGCAAGATATTCTTCGACTGACCCGGGATGTCCAGGCTGGCCAAGAGATATTCATGCAGTTGCTTAATAAGCAACAGGAGCTAAGCATTACCAAGGCTAGTACCGTAGGTAATGTGCGTATTGTAGACCCCGCGGTAACTCAACCGAAGCCGGTTAAACCGAAAAAAACACTTATAGTTATTTTAGCCACCTTTATTGGCGGTTTGTTGTCCGTTGGTATCGTGTTAATGAAGGCGATGCTGCACAGAGGCATTGAAACTCCAGACCAACTGGAACAAGAAGGAATCAATGTCTATGCAAGTGTTCCTCTCTCTGAATGGCAGCAGAAAAAAGATAGGGAGAGCTTGCTGACTAAACGCATCAAAAGTAACACTCGTTCAGAAGCGCTGCTGGCTGTAGGAAATCCGGCTGATCTTGCGATTGAAGCGATCAGAAGTCTTAGAACCAGCCTACATTTCGCAATGTTGGAATCAAAGAACAATGTGTTGATGATCTCTGGTGCTAGCCCAAACATTGGTAAAACGTTCGTTAGCACTAACTTGGCAGCGGTAATCGCCCAAGCAGGGCAACGAGTGCTCATTATTGATGCGGATATGCGAAAAGGCTATTCACACAGTTTGCTGAATACTACTTGGAAGAACGGGCTTTCAGATATATTGTCACAACAAACGACTATCGAGAATGCTGTTCGTAAAACGGAAATCAGTGGGCTTGACTTTATTCCGCGAGGTCAGATCCCGCCAAATCCGTCAGAATTGTTGATGTCCGAGCGTTTGGGGGAATTCCTTAAATGGGCGTCAGATAATTACGATATGGTCCTGGTTGATACACCTCCTATTCTTGCAGTAACTGATGCAGCAATTGTTGGACGTCATGCAGGGACTGCGTTGATGATCGCGCGTTTTGGTATGAATACTGTGAAAGAAATTGAAGTGAGTATTAGACGTTTCGACCAAAACGGGATTGATATTAAAGGTATTATATTAAACGCCGTAGAGAAAAGGGCTAGTAGCTATTACGGTGGTTATGGCTATTATCAATACGAATACAAGTCGTCAGAAAAAGCATAACGCTATAAGTCTCAAGGCCATGCGGCCTTGAGACTTTAACTGTTTTTTTTTACTGACTTTTTGCCGCTTGGACAGTCAATAAAAAAAGATAGTGTAAATCCTTTCAAATTACGCATCAAGCATGAGCGAAATAGTACGCATGAAGATAATGATCGTTAATACACTTTATTCTCCGTATAAAATCGGCGGCGCAGAAGTTTCAGTTCAGCTTTTAGCTGAAGAGCTTGTTATGATGGGTAATGAAGTTCGAGTAATATGCATGCATCAAGAGGAAAATAGAAAGGAAGCTATTATTAATGGTGTGAAAGTGGTTTATCTACCATTAAAAAACATTTATTGGCCATATGGTAGCAATCAAAATCAAAACAAAGTAAGAAAGCTAATTTGGCATTTAATTGATAATTATAATATTGCCATGGCAAAACTATTCCGGAATGAACTTATTGATTTTTCTCCTGAGGTTGTCCACACAAATAATTTAAGTGGCTTCTCGGTTTCTATCTGGAATGAGATAAAAAAAAGGAAAATAAAATTAGTACACACGGCACGTGACTACTATCTTTTTCATCCTGGTTCGACACTATATGTGAAAGAGAGCAATATTAAAGCCAGCTCGATGAATGTTAAAGCATGGTCATTTTTAAAAAGACTTCAGAGCAAAAAAATTGATAGCTTTGTTGGCATTAGCGATTACATTCGGGATTTTCATTCGCAAAATGCATTTTTTAAAAATGCAATAAAGGAAACGATTTATAATTCAGTTGAAGTTGATTTATACTATCGATCTCAGGCAGAAAAACATGTTGTGGTAGGATTTATAGGGCGGTTAACTGAAGACAAAGGATTTAACAAATTCTGTGACATTGCGGAAGAGTTTAGCGGAAAGGATGAAGTCAAGTTCATTGCAGCAGGTCGCTTTAATTCAGATAACTCAGGAAGAAAGCTTGATGGTAGAGCTAAACGAGCCAATATTAATGTTCTCGGATTTGTCCCTGTAACAACGTTTTTGGAGCAAGTCGACTTTGTGGTTCTTCCGATAAAATGGCAAGAGCCATTTGGACGCGCTGTCGTAGAATGTGCAATGTCAGGAAAAATTGTACTCACTAACTTAGTTGGTGGGGTAAGTGAGTTGGAAAGAATGTTGCCAAATATATACGACCTTGACAAGATAAATATTAATAATATCTTTTGCCTAAAACCAAAAGAGTTTAGTGAATCGGAAAAGTTTATTTTTAATAAACGTAGGATTGCACAGGCTTATTTTAATATCTATCAGAAGTAAAAGTGCTGATAATTTAATTCTATAATAAAGATGTATAAGTTATTTGGAGAAGTATATGGCAGGGTTGATTTTTATTGACTCAATAGTCTTTTTTATCTTTATAGCTATTGCGATGCTAATTCTCTTTTACTTCAAAAAGAGTGAAAAAATTAGCAAATCATTTTTGCTATTGCTGATATTTTATGTTGCATGTTCTTACTCATCATATAATATGATGGTGAAGCCGATTCATGACTACAACATGGCGATCGCCCGAACATTCATCTTTCACTTCAAGGTGATCGGCCCTCTGGCACCATTAGATATTATTTTTCTGCTAACATTGATGCTGATTGTGCTGAAGAAAGCACTACAAAGAAACGCATTGACCTTCCGATTGGACATTGATACTTCATTTTTTATTAAGTTTATACTTGTCCAAGGTGTAGTCATCGTTACTATCTCAACATTGGCATTCTTGCTTCATAGCTATGGTGGTGGTAAAGGGCAGCTTACTGATCAACTATTATATTTCAGAGGGATCATCTATTTCTTTGTTGTTGCTTATTTATTTCAGAATGCTGTTGGTGATTTTAAGCGACTGGGATTTTATAAGTTATTTTCGTTGTTCTTAATTCTTGATTTGATCAACGTGATCTCAGGATTTATATCGACACTGATATATAAAGACTATGTTTGGTCCCGTTATGGTATCAACGTAAGTATTATTGACCAAGACGATGTATATAATTTCTTAACGATATATGCACTGTTAACCGTTTCGTTTATTTTTACCAGGCCACTAAAAAGAATATATATATATATAGCAATTATCGGCATTGGTTTTTTAATGTATGCCAATATATATAAGTACATTTTTATGCTAGCTGCGTTATTTTTCTTCTATGATACGTTTGTAAATGCGATGAAGGGGCGAGTTGCTGTTTTTAAAATTATGTTTGCGGCTATATCTATTGTCCTCTTAGCATCAACAATAGCAATGTTATCGACAAGTAAATCAATGAATACCCGGTCAGGTCAGATAACCGACTATTGGGAATATACAGGAAGTCACTTCCCAGCCTCTATTATCGGTATCGGTCATGGCGGTCAGTTCTATTCTCCGACTGAAACTGATGATGATGGGGAGGTGAAGGCTATCTTAAAAGAGAGTAGCCTGGCGAATTATAAAAGAAATATACAAACCCCTGTGGTATCGTTCATTAAAACTGTGGGGCCGCTTGGAACGATTATTGTTCTTGCCTTCTTGGTGTATGGTTTGTGCAAAATAACATTAATTAATATAAGACTACCTTTCAATCCTCTCTATAACGCAATATTCTTTAATTTAATTTGGATGATGACAGTATCAGTTGGTTTCTTCCAGTCGGGACCATTTGTTATTCTGACAATAGCGAAACTTCTGATATTTGTTACTGCTATAAAACAGTCAGCAAGAGATGAAGAATCACGAAAGTATATTTTTTAATGATTGTTTTAGTGACATCCAATGGGATGATAGGATGTTAGAAGTGAGTGGATTATGAGAGGTTTTTTATGATTTATATTAATGCTAGATTTCTAACGCAAGATTTAACAGGCGTGCAGCGTTTTGCTGAGTCTATCTCTATTGCACTGAGTAAAATTCGCAAAGATCTGGTTTTTGTTTCGCCTGATAATATAAAGCGAAAGAATGTCGCTGAACTGTTAAATGTTAAAGTAGTTGGTAAACATACTGGACATTACTGGGAGCAAATTGAACTGCCCGGTTTTCTAAAATCCAACGATAATCCCTTGTTGGTGAACTTGGGTAATACATCACCTGTTCGCTATAATAATAAAATATCGACATTGCATGATATAACTTATAAAAAATACCCGAAAAGCTACTCTCTGAAGTTCAGACTACTGTACGATATAATTATACCCAGGGTTTTGAAAACTAGTTCAGCACTCATTACGGTAAGTGATTTCTCTAAAAAAGAAATTTCGAACTTTTACCATTACCCGGAAAAAGATATTTACGTTATTTACAATGCTTCGAGTGAGGTTTTTAAAAGAACAAGTGCACTTGATGAACAGCCTTTTTTCATGGCGGTATCGTCAAATAATTATCACAAAAATTTCCATGGATTAATTAGCGCATTTGAGAAGATATCAGAAAACTCAAATGTTAAGCTGAAAATAATCGGCGGAACTAACCGTAGTTTTGCTACCTCAAACTTATCATCTGATTTGTTAAAATCTGGTCGCATCGAACTTTTGGGGCGGGTTTCAGATGACGAGTTAGTTACGCTTTATAATTCAGCCTTGGCTTTTATATTTCCATCATTTTACGAGGGGTTTGGTATACCTCCTTTAGAAGCACAAGCTTGTGCTTGTCCGGTAGTTTCATCGAACCAAGCCTCCATGCCTGAAGTATTGCGGGATAGTGCACTTTTCTTTGATCCTTGGGATGAGGCAACATTTGTTCAAGCTCTCGATAGAATTGTCCAAGACCAAGCATTGAGAGAGAGTTTGGTAAATAAAGGTTCTGAGAATGTAAAGAGGTTTTCTTGGGATATATCAGCTAATAAACTGAATCAACTTATTAATTCTCTTAACAAGGCACCGTAAGTATAATGGGAAAGTTATTATCCAATCTCATTTATTTAATCTTTGAGAAGTTCTCTACTACGCTCATTTTGCTAATTTCCAATGTGGTTATTATCCGCTATTTGGGAGTGGAGGATTTTGGTAGGCTTGCTATCTTTCAGCTATATTATGCTCTGGCTGTAACGGTTTCAGAGTTTGGTATTAGGCGAGTGTATTCTTCGCTCAAAGACCCAGCACGAGAAGCGCTGATATTCTCTCAGGCATTTTACATAAAAATTGCCAGCTCTATCTTTTTCCTTTCTGTTGCAGCAATTTTCTTATACTATAACAACTATGATGTGATTTTTTATGGTTTGCTAATAGCCTTTATCGCATCCCCATTTGAAATATTTACTTATCATTTTGAAGCTAATTTAAAAAATCAGATCTTAGTTAAAGTTAGGCTTACTGTGTCTCTTGCTTTAGCTTTGCTCCGCATTGCTATCTGTTTTAGCGGCCCGGGCAATTTTATTTACCTTCTTTTTACTTATGCATTTAGTAATCTTTTAATAAACATCATTTGTGTTGCTTTGACTAGAAAGCATCAAATGAAGATTACGAAGATACGCAGCGCGGCATCACGTAGAATAATAAGAAAGCATCTTTTTAGTCGCTCTTTATTTTTTTGGATGTCGGTAGTCGTAGTCCAATTAAACATGAGGACTGATCAGTTTATGTTATCTATTATGGCCGGAACGGCAAGTGTTGGTATTTACGCGGGTGCTTATAAACTGGTTGAACAGCTATTATCAATTCCATCGTTACTGGCTGGTGTGTTTCTGCCTTACATTAGTAAAAATAAAGAGATTGATAAAGAGAGTTATTTAGAGAAGCTATATCTCTATGGTATGTTGATTAGCATCCCTATGAGTGTCTTTCTTGCTATACTTTCACCCATTCTGATCCCGTTTTTGCTAGGTGATGCGTTTAAAGAGTCAATACCCGTTTTTTCTATGTTAATGCTGGCACTCCCGGTTCTGGTGATTGTTAATCTCAGTGGTTTATATTATAGCGTCTTCAAGTTGGAACGCTTTGCTATTGTAAGAAATCTATTTGGCTTGGCATTAAGTTTAATTCTTAATGCTGCGCTTATACCCACCTTGGGTGCGCTTGGCGCGTCGATATCAGTTTTCCTCAGTTACCTTTTTGTTGGTTACTTTGTCGAATGGTTGGTCCCAGCGACTAGACGAAATGCAGAAATAAAAGCTCGTGCATTGATTTTATTGTTCTCATACCACACATATCTGGAATTGTATTCATATGTTAAATTTAAGCTTTTCAAAAAATGATAAAATGCGCAAGCGTGTTTTTTGGTGGGAACCCAAAGATGGTATTCCTAATGCCGGCGATCATTTGGCTAAGATAATTGTTGAGCAAATGCTTATTCTCCACGATAAAGAAATTATGGATAAGAAAAGTTCATCTAATAAACTCTTATCAATTGGTTCCGTCATGCATTTTGCTAACCAGGGCGATTGTGTTTGGGGGACCGGTGTTAATGGAAAAATACCTCTAGATAAGTTAGATTTTTCTCGCTTGGATGTTCGTGCAGTTCGTGGGCCAAAGACGCGTAAAGTTTTGCAAGACAAAGGGATCGATGTACCTGAGGTTTATGGTGACCCTGCTCTTTTATTACCTAGCATTTTTAGCAAGAAAATTTTAGAAGATGCACGTTTGCAGAGAGAGGTTATTGTTATTCCTCACATGAATGAAAATATGGGGAAATACGAAAAATATAGAGATATGTTATGCTCGCCAAGGCAGGGCGCGCTAAACTTCACTCGTAGAATTGTAAATAGTTCATTCGTCATCTCTAGTTCTTTACATGGTGTTATCATTGCAGAAGCCTACGGAATACCTGCTATTTTCCTCGATGGTGAAAGTGGTGAGTCAATGTTTAAATACGATGACTACTATCAAGGTACTGGAAGGGATTACTATCCAGTGGCAAAAAGTGTTGATGAAGCATTCAAGCTTAAGCATGCAGAGCCTATAGATATGAATAACCTTGTGCCAAAGCTGTTGCAAGCATTTCCATATGATCTTTGGGATGTGACTGAATCATGATTGGGTATATGTGATTATATGAAAATTTTATATTACCCTAAAAATAATGGCGTCAATGAATATAGCAACAGATTTAAAACACTCCTATCTAAATTTGGCAACATCGAAGGACATACGTCAAAAGAGCTATTGCTGAGTCTTACAAAGTTTAAATTTAGAAAATTTGACTATGCTTTTGTTAATTGGCTCGAATCCGGGTTAATTAATAAAAATGGAAGGATTAGTTTCTATTGCCTCACTAAATGTTACCTCAAAACGTGGCTATTTAAACTTGTTTCGAGGAGGGTTGTTTATGTGAGGCATAATTTTTATCCGCATGCTGCAGTTGAGTCTGATATCAAGCGCGCTAGGCAGTATACAGATCTCCTCGAGTCTTTATACGATTCAGTTATTGTACATTCCCCGGTGGTTAGTCAGGATGATAAGCGTTATATTCCTCACCCATTGTATCATTCCGTAATTCCGCAGGGTGATGTTGTTCCACCATTACTTTCTTATGTGTTTTTTGGAAGAATAACAAAATATAAGAAACTAGATCAACTTATCGCTGCTGTTCCTAAAAGTGTCAAACTTACAATTGCCGGAAGTTGTGACGATGCTGAGTACTTAAATTATTTAACCGGAATAGCCGGAGATAACATTGATGTTCGCGCTGGCTTCCTAAGTGATGATGAGGCTCATTTACTCATTAATAATTCCCAGGGGCTTATTATCGCCCATTCTGATAGTGACATGATTGTCAGTGGGAGTTTTTTCTATTCACTGAGTTCTGGTGTGCGAGTTATAAGTGTTGAGAGCGATTTTCTTTTGTGGGCAGAAAAAGAATTAGGTCGCGATATAATCGTTTGTTTTAAAGATATAGCATCATTGGGTAAGGGGCTTAGTGAGTTGAAGCCTAGAGTTAATTTCGATGGAAAATTAAATGAAGTTATTGGGATGAACTTTAGCGATGAAACTATCTGCAATGCATTGAAAAATAAAATTTTTGATTGATTAAGGCTATATGTTACGCGAGGAAATAATGTTAAGTGATAAAATAAGCGTTGGAATTGTAGCTGATTGGTTGGTGACTTTTGCTGGTGCTGAGAAGGTGATAAAAGAGTTTCTTGAGCTCTATCCTGAAGCAGAGCTGTATTCTATTATCGATTTCTTATCTGATAAAACCAGAATGGATGCGTTCAAAAATAAGCGAGCCAAAACTAGTTTTATTCAAAAAATGCCAAAGGCAAGATCTAAATATCAAAACTATCTTCCCCTGATGCCTCTTGCTGTTGAACAATTAGATGTTAGTCACCATGACGTTATTCTTTCAAGTAGCCATGCTGTCGCGAAGGGAGTGCTGACCGGACCTGACCAGCTTCACATAAGCTATGTACATTCTCCGATAAGATATGCATGGGATCTGCAACATCAATATTTGAAAGAGTCAGGATTGAATCGTGGTTTTAAAGGCAGTCTTGCGAAATATATTTTACATAAAATGCGTATGTGGGATTATAGAACTGTAAATGGAGTGGATCATTTCGTCGCCAATTCACAGTTTATCGCACGGAGAATAAAAAAGGTTTATGGACGTGATGCTGATGTCATTTACCCTCCGGTAGATGTTCAGCGCTATGAACTGGTCGATAATAAAGATGATTACTATGTTACGGCATCCCGTTTGGTGCCATATAAAAAGGTTGATTTAGTCGTCGAAGCATTTACTCATATGCCAACAAAAAAGTTAGTTGTTATTGGTGATGGCTCCGAGATGGAGAAAATAAAAAAAGTCGCAGGAAAAAATACAAATATTGAGATATTAGGCTATCAAAGTGATGAGGCTATGAAGAATTTGATGGCAAAAGCGAAAGCTTTTGTTTTTGCCGCTGAAGAAGATTTTGGAATTACTCCTGTTGAAGCGCAAGCTTGCGGTACACCCGTGATCGCTTTTGGTAAAGGAGGATCCCTCGAAACTGTGCGACCCTATGGCGAATCTTCTGCGACAGGTGTTCATTTCCCACAACAATCCGTTGACTCACTGATTGCAGCGATTGAAAAGTTTGATGTAATAAGTGAATCAATCAGTCCGCTAGATTGTAGAACTCATGCTGAGAAATTTTCTACTGCAAGGTTTAGAAAAGAGATCGATGCGTACGTTTCGAATAAATGGCAAGATTTCTCAGAGAAAAAGCGCATACAATATTAATAATTTAATGTGTCTGCCTCTATTATTTCTGGTGAATTCAATGCTATTTATTTTGAATTAAACTGTATCAGACGAGATGATTCAATGGGTACTAAAAAAAATGTAAGTGGCTTTGTTTCAAAGTTCGCTTTAGCTATATCTGATCTTATTATTTTCAATGCGTCATTTTATCTCTCTTGCATTGTGATTTATTTTATTTTTGGAGGGATTGAACAATTCCTGCCACAAACTGAGTTCGCCACAAGGGCGTTAGCTCAATTTATACTGTCATTGCTCTGTGTCTTATGGTTTTGGACGCGGTTGCGGCATTATACGTATCGGAAGCCATTTTGGTTTGAACTTAAAGAAGTGATTAGAACATTGATCATTTTCTCTGTCCTTGACTTGGCCCTTGTAGCATTTTCGAAATGGGATTTTTCCAGATATATTTGGCTTTTTTCTTGGGTGATGATCATAACTCTACTGCCTCTAAGCCGAGCACTTACAAAGCGGCTTCTCAACAAATTTGGTATCTGGAAAAAAGATACCGTTATTATAGGCACTGGTCGAAATGCTAAAGAGGCATTTGTCGCACTGCAAAGCGAAGAGGTCTTAGGATTCCAGGTGTCTGCATTTGTATGTACTAGTGAGCCTTGTGATGATACTTTTCTTGGGGTTCCTGTAATTGCGACACAGAACCAGCTTTGGGAAAGAATAGATACAGATAATACGCAATTTATCATTGCCCTCGAGTTCGAACAGCATGCAGAAAGAGATTATTGGTTAAAAGAGCTTGCCAAGCATAATTGCCGTTCTATTTCTGTAATTCCGACACTGCGTGGTGTTCCTCTTTATGGTACAGACATGTCATTTATTTTCAGCCATGAAGTCATGATTCTCCGCGTCAGCAATAATTTGGCAAAAAGATCATCGAGATTGATTAAGCGCACTTTCGATATATTTGGGTCATTAGCTATATTAATTCTACTTTCTCCCGTTCTTTTAATTCTGGCATTTAAAATTTCTCGTGATGGCGGTAGTCCTATTTATGGCCATGAACGTATTGGTCATAATGGAAAGAAATTCAAATGTTTGAAATTTAGGTCTATGGTTCTAAATTCTAAAGAGGTTTTGGAAGAGATATTGAGGACGAACGAGGATGCTCGTAAAGAGTGGGCAACTGACTTTAAACTAAAAAATGATCCGAGAATAACAAAGATTGGTTCATTCATTCGGAAAACGAGTTTGGATGAATTACCTCAACTTTGGAATGTTCTCATTGGTGAGATGAGCCTGGTGGGACCTAGGCCCGTTGTAGAAGAAGAACTTTGTCGCTATGCCGGTGATGTTGATTACTATTTGATGGCTAAGCCTGGTATGACCGGCTTGTGGCAGGTCAGTGGTCGAAATGATATAGACTATGATACGCGTGTCTACTTTGATGCTTGGTATGTGAAAAACTGGGCGCTTTGGAATGATATCGCAATTCTTTTTAAAACTATAGGCGTGGTGTTGAAAAGAGACGGCGCGTATTGAAGCGATGACAGTGGGGGAAGTATGAATAGACGAGAGCTTGTTGGTAAATTTTTGGTAGGTGCTGCTGGACTTTATTCATTTAAAGCTAGCGCAGAGCCATTGCCAAAAGCAAACCAAGTTGAGTTTGTCAGAGACTCTGTAATGGGAGGAGTTAAAACTATCGAGGGACAAGTTACTTTAAGTCCAGAAATGTTTCTCCCTAAAAAAGCTGAAAAAGCGAATACTGAGTCAAGTGGTGTGGTATCTGACTACTATGCTGCCTTTTCTTTAATGTTTTCTAAAGCCCATGAGCTTTCAGAAAACAATATTGTCAATATTAATATTGAAAAAGAATACCGACTTTCTCGTGCATCATTTGAACTTCCTTCTAATTGCCATGTTTTCGGCCATGGATTGATTTACTTGGATTCAGACTCCGATACGGAGTTCTTTTTTCGTGCTGTAGAGCGGCGTAATTTTTCTATCAGAGATGTAATCTTAAGTTCCTCAAAGGTGGAGAAGTTATGGAGTAAGTCTGCCAGTGGTGTTTTGATCGATCGCTGTACTGGGTTCTCATTGTCTAATTTGGATATAAGTTTTAGAACAGATGCAATTGCCATCACTAGTAGCCACTCTTTCCGAGTCATGCACTGCACTTTGCATGATTTAGGAGAGGAGGGGATTGTCGTACGCTCTAGCTCTCGGTGGATGATATTTGATAACCATATTTATAACCACAATGGTGACGGTATTCTTTTGAAAACCGGTAGCCGTGATTCTAGAGATGGTAAAGTTATATATAACCGCGTTCATGGCGGTGCCGATCGTTATGGACTTAAGGGAACCAATGGCGGTGGGATAACCTTAAATGACGAGGTAAAGGGTTCTTCAACTTACTTCCATAATTTGTTAGTGCAAGGAAATACAGTTGAGAATACCTCTTACGGTATTTCTTTTACAAACATAGAAAACCTGAAGGTTGTGGATAATAATATTACGGCAGTGCAAAGATTTGGCATTGTCATAGATAATGCAGTGTATAATAACCCTCAAAAGCATTCTAGCAATAAGACGCTGATTTCCGGAAATTCTGTTCAATATACCCAGCAGGCGGGAATCTCATTTAGCTCGCAAAATGGTGTTGATGTAGAGAATACTATTATCTCTCAAAACTTTGTATCCGATTGTGCATTGTCTGAAAAAGCCGATTTCCCAGGCATTTCAGCTAATCATGCAACGATATCAAACAATCGAGTTTCTCGATGCAGAACCCTTCTTAGCGCAAGAGATTGCATCATTGAAGGTAATTTTTTTTCTGATAGTTTGAAGTTGAAACCAGGCAAGAATTCTGCCGTGTTGAAAATAGGGGGGGGGACGACTTTCTCAGGAAATGTAGTTTCTGAAAAAAACATGGGGCATATTATGCTGGGTGATGTGTCTGGCAGTATATTTTCCGGAAACAGAATCAATACTGCCTCAGGTTTTGCTGTTTTTTACTCGGAGGTCAATCTTACGGACACGGTTCTTTTCAAGGACAACATAATAAGTAATGATTCTGCTATCGTTTTCAAGTTAAACCCAACTTCATTGAGTTACCTGTCTTGCGATCATGAATCTTTGGGGTATAAAACCACGTACTTTGGTCTCCCAAAAAAAGGAAGGTTTAATCGAGGTGATAGAGCGATTAATAAAGATGTTTATCCGGGTATGCCTTGTGAATGGGTATGCACTAAGGAGGGGAATCCAGGGGAGTGGCAGATTGATAAATTCCTCGATCTTGTTGTAAAGACAGAAGTATATAGGGTTTCAGTCGCTGTAGGTTCTTCAGCCGAGCTGACGGTACGAGATGATCGGATAAAGGAGGGGTTTCTTGTTGTCTCTGTTACTCCCGCACTCGGTGTACCAGGTGTGATTTATTCAGCTATCGTTCAGAGGGCAGGTCAGGCTATTATCAATATTGTGAATATTGGGAAGGAAACCGCATCTATCAATACTGCCTTTATTTTGACCATTAATAGCGGCTACTGATTTGTGGGTTGCAACCTAATTAATTATTGAGTTTGTAATTTGTATGGAACGAAATTTTATTTTGGCGGATGATATGAACAGAGACCTACCTCAGCAGAAAGCTAGTTCCGGGGTCCCTGGGCGATTGGAGTATGTGGATTCCATACGTGGCTTAGCTGCTATTGGTGTCGTTATAGCTCATTTTATTGTTCCTTTATATTTGAGTTCTTCGGTCATATTTCATGACTTTATTGATATTGGAAAGATCGGCGTCGTGCTTTTTTTTATCATTAGTGGATTTATTATTCCTTTTAGTTTTAAAGAAAAGAATGGCGGTGTGAAAGCCTTTCTCATCTCACGTTTTTTCCGACTTTATCCGGCCTACTGGGTGTCGCTTTTTATTTTTTTAGTCGTCAGCTATTTTGTTGGCACGGCATATCCTACTCATCAAATATTGTCTAATATCACTATGTTTCAATCTGCTTTTGGGGTTAGAGATATCGTTGGTGTGTATTGGACATTATTTATTGAGTTGGTTTTTTATGCGTTATGTGTTTTTCTTTTTGTGATGGGGATATTGAATAATCTCAGGACAAATTTTTATCTTTCTTTGATAATGCTCGGTTTTGCTTTGTTATTAGGTGGGGTTCGCTATTTTAGTGGGATTTCTCTTCCTGTTGCTTTGCCACTTGCTTTATCGTTAATGATGTTTGGCGGGATGTGGCGCGCGTATATTCTCCATGGTGATTATTACGCGAAGAAGTTATGCGGAAGGTATATTCTTGTTTATGTATTCATGATTCCAGTGATATGTAGTTTTGCATATGGTGGTTTATTTGGTAATGGTATTCGCTATATCATAACTTATCTGTTGAGTGTCGTGCTCTTTTTCATTTTTACAACGAAAGTAAGATTGCAAAATCGTTTCTTTGTTTTTTTGGGGACAATAAGTTACTCTGTTTATTTGATTCATCCTTCAATTCTTGTCTTGTTCGAACATTTTTCCGATACGCTAGATTCAAATTGGAAGCTCTTCTGGGCCATTATGGGAGTAATTGTAACAATCCCAATTTCTCATGTGATTTATAAGTTCGTAGAAGAACCTGCTGTCGCTTTTGGTAGAAAGATGAAAAATCATATAGTTAGTGGCTAGTGTTTATTTATTTATTTCTTGTAACTCGAAACCCAGGGCTTCCTGGGTTTTTTTTTGCTAAAACAATTGCATGATAATAATAATCTTAGTTATTTAATTCATTTTTTAAATGCTTGATTTATAGTTGATTTTTTAATGATCCCCTTGTTCTTGACAAGCTTTGATTGGTGAACTTAACTCAAATCGTGAACCTTTATGCTTTCTTTTAGGTTCAATTTTGTCTTTCGTTTCTTCTTATCTTTCGGCTTCTCTAAACAGTTTGCATTTAGCATTGCAAGGGGAACTATAATGGCTGGTTTAGCGTATCAACAAGAAGCAGCAGCTCTTCTTTATGCAGTATTGGGAACAAAATCAACAATCTCTGCTTATGACTCTATCGGGGGACAGTTAGAAAGAGCAGTGGTTACTTCGGATGGTTATGTACAAACATTACTGTCTTCAGCCCAAGGGCAAACCTTATATGCTGGAAAAACGACCTCGGAAATTGTGCAGAGCGTTTACACCAACGTTTATGGGCAAGCTCCATCAGGGGCCGTTTTGACGGAATTGCTTGGTGGCGGAACGGTTGGCCAGATTCTTTCCAAGATTGTCAATGGGGTGTTGGATTACAGTGGTTTTGATTCGACACAGTTAGCTGCACAAGACTCCTTCACGAATACCATTGATACCATACTTTATCCGTCTGCAAGCGCCGCAGCTTCCTCAGGAAGTGGTGCCGCCGATATTCAGGCTTTGTATTACGTATTAGGTGCAGGTATCACACCAGATATTGTTAATACTTGGGGCAGTGCGATAAGTGCTGGAACAAAAACGTTGCTAGATGCGGCCACGGATGCAATCAAGGGGCGCGCTTACTTATCAGGTGTTAATAATACTGATTTTGTAACGCGGTTGTTCACGCAAGGTTATGAGCGTGCGCCTACGCAAAGTGAACTTAATACTTACCTGAGTGAACTCACGGGGGGCACGTCGCGCGCCCAAGTGGCTTTGGAAGTCATTGCCTCGCTGAGGGGGACGGTATCGCCATCCGACGCGCTGGCTCAGACACATTTTAATGGGGCTAGCAAGGTTTATGCACCGGGCGAGTTGGCAGCGCTTGTTTATCAAGAGCAGGTGGCCTCCATCTATCTTGCCGTTCCTGATCGTGCAATTGATGCCGCTGGTTTGGATCCTTACAGTAAAAAACTGGAAGCTGGCAAATCTTTTGAAAGCCTCATCACCAGCCTTTTAGGCTCTGCAGAGTTCCAACGGAAAGGTGCGCAGTTATCAGGCGATGATTTTATCCAGCATGTCTATACTGCAGTTCATGGTGCCGCGGCCACAGCCGCACAACTAGCACTTTATAGCGGGCTTTCGTCTAAATCTTTGATTACTCAGGCCATCATAAACGACCTTCGCAACTCAACGGCCACTGACGCCACGACTGTAACCCAGCAGCATGGTTTCGAGTTCGACATCGGTACCAGCCTGCTGTACAAAACTGCTGCGTCTCTGACGGCAACGGCCGCCGGCGGCAACGCGACGGGCACCGTCAACACAGGCGCATCTCACCAAATTAGCAATGCCGAAACGGCAGTGTTGACGGATGTGCAACTGAACGCCAATGCCGCCAGCATCGTGAACCTGAAGTTCGCCGACCACCTGGCGAATCTGACCATCAACGGCACCAGTGCAGCAACGGTCAACCTGTCTGACAACGGGGTTAACCCTGGTGTCGATATTACCGTTAACAATGGCAACGTGATTCTGAACGCCAGTTCCGGGAATGACGATGTCATCGTGACGTCGACGGCCAATATCGCCACGGGCACCGGCGACTTTAACCTTGGCAACGGCAACGACTCGCTGAAATGGGCGGGGAATGCGGCAACCGGCGCAGCCAACACCGTCGGCGCCGGCATCTCCGCTAATGGCGGCGCGGGTACGGACTCTATCTCCGCCAACTTCATCACCAAAACCGTGGTGACCAACCAAAACGCCCTGGGCGTTCGTACCAGCACCGTGACCAGCAACGCCAACAACTTCTCGAACTTCGAGCAGATCGACCTGACCGGCTATATCGGCAAGTCCGTCGGTACGCTGATTACGACGCCGCTGATTGGTTCACCGACTACCACCAGCGTGACAACGCCAAACAACACCTTTGACTTTGGCCTGACCAACGGCACGTCCACGGTCGAAGGCACTACGGGCGGCACGGTTACGCAGAACGCAGCGGCCACCAATCTGGGCACACAGGGGTTTGTGGTCTCCGGTCTGGCTAACGTCAACGTCATCAATGCCGCCGGCGGCAACGCTGCGCAGTTGGCAGTGAAAGGGGACGCGACCGCTGCCAGTACGCTGAATTTCACCTTTGTCCAGAACGCCACCGATCACTTCAATATCAACTTCGATGCGGTGAGTTCTGCCAACGTGAATGCCGGCGCCATCACCCTCAACAGCAGCAGCAGCGCCTTGTTGGGCACCGCTCTGACCACGGTTAACGTGGCCTCGGGCGGTACCGGCAGCTTTGACAATATTCTGTCATTGGCCGGCACCAATGCGCAGGTTCAGACCATCAACGTGACCGGTGATCACGCGCTGGATCTGACGGTGGGCAGCGGTTTCAGCAACGTGCGTGATATCAATGCGTCCACCAATACCGCGGGGCTGAATCTCGACTCCAGCCATGGCGGTACCGGTGACGGTATCATCATTCAGTTGCTGAACATTCTGCCGCTGAGTATTGTCACCACCAACCTGTTGGCACCGGTGTTGACGGCGTTGGGCCTGAACGGTTACCAAATGACCGTAGAAGGTTCCAGTGCTGCCGATACTCTGGGCGTGATTGGCAACACCACGCTGACCGGCGGCGCAGGTGCCAACACCTACGACATCAAGGCCAGTAACACGCAGGCGGGTGTGACCATCAAGGACTTTAATAGCCTCAAGGACTCGATTGTCGACGTGAACCATGGCGGCCTGACTATCTCCGATGACGCCAGCGGCACCGCGGTAGCGAACTACGGTACGCGTTCTGCCGACACGTTGGATGCATTGTTGGGGACACTGGTGGGCGGTTTGACCAATGGCGTTATCGGCCTGCTGGGCGGTATTCTTGGCCTGGATAGCAGCAACTCGCTGACGTCGAAAGTGGGTGTGGCATCCGTTGTATTCAGCGGTGGCGGTAACACTGCCAGCTCTTACGTGATTATCGACAACAACGATAACCACTCGCTGGACCTCAACGATACCGTGGTATACCTGACTGGGCAAAACCACCAGCAATTGGTGGATACGCTGCACTACGCGTAAGTATGAGTTCCAGTGGGTTATAATTCCCATTGAAACTGTTAGTCAATAAATAATACGGGGTGTATAAACACCCCGTATTCTTTGAAATTTGTGAACTACGTCATTATCTCTAATTTATTCCCTTTCGTACTAAACCCGCTTTGCCCCGCCTATTATTTACCCCACTGTTTTCATTTGTTTTTTTCTGTGGTTTGTGATGCGATTTTTTTTGCTTACGGCCTTGCTGGTATCCGCTTTCTCTACCTATAGTTAGGAAAAGTATCTGCAGTCTCGAGCATGTCTGGGGTGGGGTTCTTTAGGATTTATTTTATTTTTCCCTTTTTAGGATTTTCCTTATAAGAGTCCAATGCGGATTTTGACTGACAGTGCACATGATGTAAGGGCAGAAAGTGAACCAATTTATACCGCGCAATGAAATTGCGGATGTTATACGGACTCGCAGCAAGGTTTTCTGGACCGTTGGCATATTTACCGCATTTATTAATTTATTAATGCTAGTTCCTTCTATCTATATGCTCCAGGTTTATGACCGGGTGCTTCCTTCTCGCAATGAAATCACGCTGTTGATGCTGACGCTGATCATGCTGGGCATGTTCGGCATGATGTCGCTGTTGGAATACGTGCGCAGCATGGTGGTGATCCGCATCGGCAGCCAGCTGGATATGCGGCTCAACACGCGAGTCTATACCGCGGCCTACGAGGCGAATCTGAAAAACGGCTCGTCTGATGCCGGCCAGATGCTGAGCGATTTGACCAATCTGCGCCAATTCCTCACCGGCAGCGCGCTGTTCGCCTTCTTTGATGCGCCGTGGTTTCCAATCTATCTGTTGGTGATATTCCTCTTTAACCCTTGGTTGGGGCTTTTCGCTCTGGTCGGTGCGCTGTTGCTGATCGCATTGGCGGTGATCAACGAAATGGTGTCGAAAAAGCCGCTGGCGGAAGCCAGCAAGCTGTCGATTATGTCCGGGACGCTGGCCAGCACCAATTTGCGCAATGCCGAAGTGATCGAAGCTTTGGGGATGTTGCCCAACCTGAAACGCAGGTGGTTCGGTCTGCACCAGCGGTTCTTGAACAGTCAGCGCATCGCCAGCGAACGCGCATCGCGGGTCACGTCGATCACCAAGTTTGTGCGCATGTCGCTGCAATCATTGGTGCTGGGGCTGGGGGGCTGGCTGGCGATCGATGGGCACATCACGCCCGGTATGATGATCGCCGGTTCCATTCTGATGGGGCGAACCCTGGCGCCGATTGAGCAGGTTATTAACGTCTGGAAGAGCTACAGCGCGGCGAAGCTTTCTTATGGCCGGTTGGTCAAGCTGCTGGAAACGCATCCGCAACGGGGTACCGGCATGTCCTTGCCGCGCCCGGAAGGGGTGCTGGCCGTAGAAGGCGTCACCGCCACGCCGCCGGGATCCCAAGGCGATGCGGTATTGCATAACGTGAGTTTTACCATCCAACCCGGTGACGTGCTGGGGATCATTGGCCCGAGCGCATCGGGGAAATCGACGCTGGCGCGTTTGCTGGTCGGCATTTGGCCGGTCAGCGAAGGGATTGTTCGGTTGGATAATGCCGACATCTATCAGTGGAACAAGGATGAGTTGGGGCCGTATATCGGCTATCTGCCACAGGACATTGAGCTGTTTGCCGGGACTATCGCCGAGAATATCGCCCGCTTTAACGATATCGACTCAGAGAAAGTCATTGAAGCCGCCAAGCTGGCCGGCGTGCACGAACTGATCCTGCGTTTCCCTAACGGCTACGACTCGGTGCTTGGCAGCGGTGGCGCTGGGCTGTCCGGTGGACAGAAACAGCGTATCGGCCTGGCGCGCGCATTGTATGGCGACCCTTCGCTGGTGGTATTGGATGAGCCTAACTCCAACCTGGATGATGCGGGCGAGAAAGCGTTGAACCAGGCCATTATGTTCCTCAAGCAACGTAATAAAACGGTGGTTCTGATTACCCATCGCACCAATTTGCTGTCGATGACCAGCAAGCTGTTGCTCCTGGTTAATGGCAACGTCAACGCATTCGGCCCGACTCAACAAGTGCTTCAGGCGTTAGCCAATGCGCAAAAAGCGCAGGCGCAACCGCCTCAGCAAGCGGTGAGGGCGGTAAATTCCGAGCCGGATGAAGGCAATATCCCGAAAACGCAAATTAATTAAGCCGTGAATTGCCTGACGGCTTTATTGCCGTCCGCAGTTTAAAGGAGTTGGTATGTCGACGCACATTGGCGAGCCGCAAGACTCGTATATTGAAGAGATCCCACAGGATGAACGGCGGTTTACCCGGATGGGCTGGCTGGTGGTGGGAATTGGTCTGTTCGGATTTTTGGCCTGGGCAGCGTTCGCGCCTCTGGATAAAGGGGTGGCATCGCCGGGATCGGTAACCGTTTCCGGCAACCGCAAAACGGTGCAGGCCCCGGCCAGCGGCATCATCAAGAATATCGCGGTGAAAGACGGCGACAAGGTGAAAGCCGGTGAAGTCCTGGTGCAGTTGAGCCAGGTGCAGGCACAGGCGCAGGTCGATTCCCTGCGCGACCAGTACTACACCACGCTGGCCACCGAAGGGCGTTTACTCGCCGAGCGCGACGGTCTGAGCAACGTCACTTTTTCCCCTATTTTTGCCCAGATCAAAACTCAGCCGCGCGTGGCGGAAATCATCGCGTTGCAAACGCAGCTGTTCGCCTCCCGCCGCCAGGGGCTGCAAAGTGAAATTGACGGTTATAAGCAGTCGATGGACGGGATTCGTTTCCAATTGAAAGGCCTGCAGGATTCGCGCGCCAACAAGCAGATTCAACTTTCCAGCCTGCGTGAGCAGATGAACAGCATGAAGCAACTGGCGGCGGACGGCTACCTGCCGCGCAACCGCTACCTGGAAGTGCAGCGTCAGTTTGCCGAGGTGAACAGCAGCATCGATGAAACCGTCGGGCGGATTGGCCAGCTGCAAAAGCAACTGCAGGAATCTCAGCAGCGTATCGACCAGCGTTTCGCCGACTATCAGCGCGAGGTCAGAACGCAACTGGCGCAAACCCAAATGGACGCCAGCGAGTTTCGCAATAAGCTGCAAATGGCCGATTTCGATCTGGGCAACACTGCCATCACCTCACCGGTGGACGGCACCGTGGTCGGATTGAATATCTTCACTCAGGGGGGCGTCGTGGGAGCGGGTGACCACCTGATGGACGTTGTACCCAGCCAGGCGACATTGGTGGTGGATTCTCGCCTCAAAGTCGACCTGATCGACAAGGTGTACAACGGGTTGCCGGTGGATCTGATGTTTACCGCCTTCAACCAAAACAAAACCCCGAAAATTCCGGGAACGGTCACGTTGGTTTCCGCCGATCGCCTGGTCGACAAAGCCAACGGCGAGCCTTACTACCAGATGCAGGTCACGGTCTCGCCGGAGGGCATGAAGATGCTCAGTGGCGAGGACATCAAGCCGGGGATGCCGGTGGAGGTGTTCGTGAAAACGGGGTCGCGCTCGCTGCTGAGCTATCTGTTTAAACCTATTTTGGATCGCGCTCATACTTCATTAACCGAGGAATAATTTTGATTCAATCAAAACGACAGGCTGCCGGTCTGGTTATCGGCACCCTTTTGTTTGCGATATCTGCGCCGGTTTATTCGATAGGGATTTTAGACGCATATTCGCTGGCATTAGAAAAGGACCCGACTTTCCGGGCGGCTATAAAAGAGAAAGAAGCGGGAGATGAGAACGAAAACATCGGCAGGGCGGGGCTGCTGCCGAAAGTGTCGCTGAACTATCAGAATTCGCCGCGCAACTGGCAGACGCAAAAATATCCGCAGAGCGACTTTTTCGGCAATGTTTCGGAGGTCACCCGGCGGCAGCAATATCGCAGTTATTCCAGTTCGATCACGCTGACGCAGCCGCTGTTCGATTATGAAGCGTACGCGCGCTACAAAGCCGGCGTCGCGCAGACGATGATGTCGGACGAGCGCTATCGCGGTAAGTTGCTGGATCTTGCGGTTAGGGTGATTAACGCCTATGTCGAAGTGGCCTATTCCAAGGATCAAATCGCGTTGGCCGAGGCGCAAAAGGCGGCTTACAAGGAACAGCTGACCTTGAACGATCGCCTGATGAGCGCCGGTGAAGGCACCATTACCGACGTATCGGAAACCCAGGCGCGCTACAGCCTGGCCGAAGCGCAGGTCATCGAGGCGCGCGATGCGCTGGATGCCGCGCAGCGCGAATTGGAAGTGATTATCGGCATACCGCTGAACCAACTGGATGAATTGCAGGTGTTGCGGCCGGGCAAGTTCAAGGTGGCGCCGCTGATCCCGTCCAAGTTTGAAGAGTGGCAAAAGATCGCGCTGGAGAATAACCCGGTGCTGGCCGCCTCACGTCATGGCGTGGATGCCGCCAAGTATGACGTTGAAAGGAATCGGGCGGGCTTTATGCCGCAGGTTCAGCTGTATGCTTCGCATTCGGAAAACGACTCCAGCAGCGATAACACGGTTAACCAGAAATATCGCACCGACAGCATCGGCGTGCAGGTCAGCATGCCTATTTATTCCGGCGGCGGCGTTTCGGCGTCGACCCGGCAGGCGGCGGCGCGCTATGGCCAGGCGATGTATGAGATGGATGCGCAGACGGGCACCACGCTCAACGATCTGCGCAAGCAGTACAATCTGTGCATCAGCAGCCGCGCCAAGGTGGCGGCCTATGAGCTGGCGGTACAATCGGCCACCACACAGGTGACGGCGACCCGGCAAAGCGTGCTGGCCGGGCAACGTGTCAACGTTGACGTGCTCAACGCCGAACAGCAGCTCTATAGCGCCCAGCGCGATCTGGCCTCCGCCAAGTACGCCTACATCAAGTCGTGGATTACCTTGCTGAGCGACTCCGGTACGTTGGATGAAAAAGATGTTATGCGGGTAGCGCAGTATTTTGCCCGCAGTCGCTAGCAACATATTCACTATGAGCATTAATCTGAAAGAGCAGCACTATGCTGCTCTTTTTTGCGTTAATACGTTATGTTATTGGCTGGTAGTTCCTTCTGTATTTATACTTGCCTGGTTTATTTTTATACATGATTTTCTGTTAAGGAACGGTAGGTTAGAAGGATGCATGCTTTTCGCAAAGTGTAACGATTGGTTAATATCCGTACGAATTTTAGAGTGATGCTGCTGACGTGCGGCGGCGTCCTTGTAAGAACGATGGCTGAGTAAAGGGTAGATAATGTCCAAACTAATTCCTGTGGTTATGGCCGGTGGTACTGGGAGTCGTCTGTGGCCGATGTCGCGAGAATCGTTTCCTAAACAGTTTTTATCTATTGATGACAGCGGGGTGAGCCTGCTGCAACAAACGTTACAGCGTTTGTCGGGTCTGACCGGTATCGAAGTTGCTGCTCCTCTGGTCATCTGCAACGAGGAACACCGTTTTTTAGTTGCCGAACAATTACGTGAAATTGGACAATTAGCGACCAATATTATTTTAGAGCCCGTAGGGCGTAATACTGCCCCAGCAGTGGCGTTAGCCGCTCATCTTGCTGCAGAGGAAGACGAAGAGAGTATGCTTTTGGTGCTGGCAGCGGACCATCTGATCACCAAAGTGGATAATTTTCACGCGGCTATTCAGACGGCTATTTCGTTTGCAGAAAACAACCAATTGGTCACGTTTGGCATTATCCCTGAGCACCCTGAAACGGGCTATGGCTATATTAAGCGTGGCGAGCACCTTTCCAATGCATGTTTCAAAGTTGATTCGTTCGTTGAGAAGCCGCGTTTGGAGAAAGCGGTCGAATACCTCGCCAGCGGTGATTACAGCTGGAATAGCGGTATGTTTATGTTCAAGACGGCCAAATTCCTGCAGGAACTGCAGCAGTTCAGTCCTGAAATTTTCAGCACAACCCAGCAGTCTGTGAGCAACAGTCAACGCGACATGAATTTTATCCGGGTTGAGCAAGACATCTTCAAGCACTGCCCTAGTGACTCCATCGACTATGCGGTGATGGAAAAGACACATGACGCGGTGGTGATTCCTATTGATGCGGGCTGGAGTGACGTCGGTTCCTGGTCCTCATTGTGGGAAGTGTCAAAGAAGGATCATTTGGGTAATGTCAACGTGGGTGAAATTATCTCAATCGATTCCAATGATAACTACATTTCCTCTGAGTCCGCGTTGGTGGCGACCATCGGGTTGGAAAACCTGGTTGTGGTCAACACCAGTGATGCCTTGCTGATCGCTCACAAGGACAAGGTGCAGGATGTGAAGAAAGTGGTTGATGAGCTTAAAAAACGCAATCTTCATCATTTTCGCCAGCATTCCACCGCCTATCGTCCCTGGGGCAAGATTTGCGATATCGACAGCGGCACGCACTTCCAGGTGAAGAAAATCATTGTGCGGCCAGGGGAGGGGCTGTCGGTACAACGCCATCTCCACCGTGCCGAACATTGGGTCGTCGTGAGTGGGACAGCAAGAGTTAACGTTGATGATCAAGAGTTCTTCTTGTCGGAAAATCAGTCTACCTTCATTCCTGCGGGCAGTGTCCATACGTTAGAAAACCCGGGAAAAATCGATTTGGAAATGATCGAGGTCAGGTCGGGGCACTATCTGGAAGAAGATGATATTGAGCGTTTGCAAGATCGCTATGGCAGAGTTTAATAGGGTTTGGTAATGCAAAAATTGACGTGTTTTAAAGCTTATGACATTCGGGGAAAGCTGGGCGAAGAGCTGAATGAGGACATCGCGTATCGTATTGGACGCGCCTACGGCGAGTTTTTGAAGCCCAAAAATATCGTGTTGGGCAGCGATGTTCGGTTAACCAGTGAAAGCCTGAAACTGGCGCTGGCGAAGGGTTTGCAGGATGCGGGCACTGATGTGATAGACATCGGCTTAACCGGTACCGAAGAAATCTATTTCGCCACAACCTATTTAAAAACGGATGGTGGCGTGGAAGTCACCGCCAGCCACAACCCGATCGATTACAACGGCATGAAGTTGGTGCGTGAGGGCTCTCGGCCGATTAGCGGCGATACCGGGCTACGGGCGATCCAAGAACTGGCGGAGAAAAACCAATTTCAGGCCCCGACGGCAATGCGCGGTAGCTATGTTCGCCAGGACGTATTAGGGGCTTATGTAGAACACATTCTGTCCTACGTCGACGTGAAAAATTTCAAACCATTGAAGCTGGTGATCAACTCGGGCAACGGTGCGGCGGGGCATGTGATCGATGCTATTGAAGCGCAACTGAAGGCGCGGGGCGTGCCGCTGGAGTTTATCAAGGTGCATCACCAGCCGGACGGCACTTTCCCTAACGGTATTCCCAACCCATTGCTGCCTGAGTGTCGCGCGGATACCGCCGATGCGGTGCGTGAGCATAGCGCTGATATGGGCATTGCGTTCGACGGCGATTTCGACCGCTGCTTCCTGTTCGATGAAAAAGGCGATTTTATTGAGGGTTATTATATCGTCGGCTTGCTGGCGGAGGCCTTCTTGCAGAAACAGCCGGGCGCGAAGATCATCCACGATCCACGTCTGAGTTGGAACACCGTCGATGTAGTCACCGATGCCGGAGGCGTACCCGTGATGTCGAAAACCGGCCATGCTTTCATTAAGGAACGCATGCGTGCGGAAGATGCCATTTATGGCGGAGAAATGAGCGCTCACCACTATTTCCGTGATTTTGCTTATTGCGACAGTGGCATGATCCCGTGGCTTCTGGTCGCTGAACTGGTCAGTGTGAAGGGACAAACTCTGGGGCAACTGGTACAGGATCGCATTGCCGCCTACCCATCTTCCGGTGAGATCAATATCAAACTGGCTCAGCCAGCCGTATCCATTGAAAGCGTTAAGCAACACTATATGTTGCAGGCAGACGAAGTGGACTATACCGATGGCATCAGCATGGCGTTTGCAAACTGGCGTTTCAACCTGCGTTCCTCCAATACGGAACCTGTGGTACGTCTTAATGTCGAATCACGTGCCGATGTTGCGCTGATGCAAGAGAAAACCGACGAGATTTTGGCGCTGTTGGCCGCAGGGTCGTAATGTTTGTTTGAGGTTTTGCGATAAGTCAGTGATGAGGGCGGTTTTTACCGCTCTCGCTTAGAGGTTGTTGTGATACCTTTGAGTTGCGATCCAGGCCTGTTTAGGCGACTTGGCAGGTAGCTTTCTTAAAATACGAAGAGATATCTTTCGGTACAACCGAGGTATAAGAGGTTGAAATGACAATATTAGTTACCGGTGGTGCCGGTTACATTGGATCTCACACCGTTTTATCTCTGCTGGAACGTGGCGACGACGTGGTGGTGTTGGACAACCTGTCGAACTCGTCAGCGGAATCTTTACACCGCGTAGAGAAACTGACGGGAAAAGCCGCCGTGTTTTACCAAGGCGATGTTCAGGATGCTGAATGCCTGCATCGCATCTTTGAAGCGCACACGATTACCGCTGTGATCCACTTCGCCGGCCTTAAGGCCGTTGGGGAATCTACGCGTAAACCGCTGGAATACTACCAAAATAATGTTACAGGAACGCTGGTGTTACTGGACGCTATGCGCCGTGCCGGCGTGCATGATTTCATCTTCAGTTCCTCCGCCACTGTCTATGGCGCCAATTCGCCGGTGCCCTATGTGGAGACGACACCGATCGGCGGGACAACCAGCCCTTATGGCACGTCCAAGTTGATGGTGGAGCAGATCCTGCAAGATTTCGCTAAGGCTGAACCGCAATTTTCGATTATTGCCTTGCGTTACTTCAATCCGGTGGGGGCTCACGAGTCTGGCCTGATTGGCGAAGATCCTAACGGTATTCCCAACAACTTGCTGCCTTACATCTCACAGGTGGCTATCGGCAAGTTGGAAAAGCTGGGCATTTTCGGCGGAGATTATCCGACGAAGGACGGCACGGGAGAGCGCGATTACATCCATGTCATGGATTTGGCTGAAGGCCACCTGAAAGCCATGGATCATTTGCCGAAGATCAACGGGTTTAAGGCTTATAACCTGGGGGCTGGCGTAGGGCATTCGGTGCTGGCGATGGTTCAGGCGTTTGAAAAAGCGTCCGGCGTAACGATCCCTTACCAAATATTACCTCGCCGCGACGGCGATTTGCCTGCTTTCTGGGCGAACGCCGATCTGGCTTATCAGGAGTTGGGTTGGAAAGTCAGTCGGGGTATCGATGACATGATGCGCGATACCTGGAACTGGCAGAAGAAAAATCCGCAAGGATACCGTTAAACAGCGCTGATTAAAAATATCGATTGTTGGTAGTCTGGGCGGTGCTCCGACAGCCACAAGGCTATCGGAATCTAATAAACAAGAAGAGCACCGATCAGCGAGGGTTTATCACCCTCGCTTTTTTATGGGCTTTATCTGATAATAATCAGCACTTCCTTATGAAAAATCCGCACTATCAGATTATACTGGTGCCATTGAAGATACTTTGTTGGGACGATATGTCGTTATGGCATAAAACCGCAGGGTATTGCTGGTCACGGTATCTGGTGTGTGAATATGAGATGTTCCCTCCTGGAAATGCCTTGTTGAAGATCTGTTGAGAGAGACAAGAGCAGCGAGTATGTTAGCCTATCAGGCTTGTGAAGCTTTAAACTCCACTATTTCACTTACTTTGCATCAGTAAGGTACACTGAAGTTTTGCGCTAATGGTAGTGAGTATCAAGGCGTTGAGAGGAAGACGCTGTGGTTGGTCACGGATTTTATCAATCGTTTACCTCAAAATGATGCTTCCTGGCTCCCTTGTTTGCCTCTGTTCTCATGTTGTTAACAGGTGGCGGTAAGGAGGATTAGGCTTTGTTTACGTTTTTCGCCATCACGCCAATAAAGCTAAGATGTTGTAATTGACTGTATTTTGCGAGAATTTTTTGAGCACAAATTCTCGCGTCTTATGAGGTACGCAGAATGCAGGTTATCGATACTAAAATCGATGGAGTCAAAGTCATTCAACCAACGGTATTCAGTGATACTCGCGGTTTTTTTATGGAAACGTTCGAGAAGCGTCGCTTTCAAGACATGCTGGATATCGATTTGGACTTCGTCCAAGACAATTATTCACGCTCTTCTCGGGGGGTTTTGCGCGGATTGCACTATCAAGATATCAAGCCGCAAGGCAAGTTGGTTCGTGTGGTGCGGGGCGAAGTTTATGATGTTGCAGTAGATATTCGCCCAGACTCACCCACATTTGGCAAGTGGGAAGGCATTGTGCTATCGGAAGAGAACAAAACTCAGCTTTGGATCCCGCCAGGTTTGGCCCACGGTTTTGTCGTACTTTCTGAGATCGCGGATTTTGAATATAAGTGCACGGATTACTATTCGCCAGAACATGAAAGGTGCCTGATGTGGAATGATCCCGATGTCGGCGTGGCCTGGCCTGTTCGGCACCCTGTTTTGTCGGAAAAGGACAAGAACGGCAAATTTCTCAGAGAACTGATTTAATGAGAGTTCTTTTAACCGGGGCTAAAGGGCAGGTCGGGCGCTGTTTTATCGATCGGGTACCCGCCGATTGGGTTATTTTAGCGGCCGACCGCAATACGATGGACATTTCCAAACTGGAGCAGGTTAAGGCTGTCGTCCAGGAGTTTAAACCGACGGCGATCATCAATGCTGCAGCCTATACCGCCGTTGATAAAGCGGAACAAGATTGCGAGGCTGCGTTGTTAGCCAACGTTGTCGGCCCAGCCAATTTGGCCATGGTTGCAAACGCAATGGAGTGCCGACTGCTTCATATTTCTACAGATTATGTTTTCGATGGCCTGGGCAGGCTTCCATACAATGAGTTGGCTGGAACTCGCCCACTGTGCATTTACGGGAAAACCAAGCGTGATGGCGAATTGGCGATCGTCTCAGAAATGCAAGATGCGATAATTCTTCGCACTTCCTGGGTTTTCAGTGAATATGGCGAAAATTTCGTTAAAACCATGCTGAGGTTGGCAAAGCAACGTGAATCTCTTGATATCGTAGCCGATCAACGCGGTTGCCCGACATATGCGGGGGACATCGCAGACGCGATGATAAAAATGTTGCTTTGTGAGGCTCAGGGAGGGATCTATCACTTCTGCGGGGATGAAGAGGTCTGCTGGAGTGAGTTTGCGGAGCACATATTTAAAGTTGCCGCGGAGGTGGGGGCGATTTCTCGCATGCCAAAGGTCAGTAAAATAACATCAGAACAATATGTGACTTTGGCCAAACGTCCTAAATATTCAACCTTGAGTTGCAATAAAATCAATGGGATAGGTATTCCTGCTTCTAACTGGCAGTCAGCCCTGGAATTCGTGATTTCTCGATTGAGAAAAATAGGTTACTTACAAGAGTAATGTCGGCACTGCGAGGGTGAGCATGATGTATTTTGTTCTTTTCATGCTCACCCGGCAGTAATTGGCGCATAGCTTATTCGCTATGGAGTTACCAAATTTTCCAGCCGTGAATATTAAAGAAAGTAATCATTGAACGTGAAAATAGCTTAATATGAACCCAGCCTTTGCGTGCGGCATGGCCACCGTAATGTACTACTTTGACATCAGGGACATAGGCGATTCTGGTAATTTTTCCCGTACGGATGCTGAGATCGAAATCCTCGAAGTAGAGAAAAAATTTGGGATTGAATCCGGATACTTCTTTCAGTACGGAGTAGCGGAAAAACATAAAGCAACCGCTCACAATCGGTGGGTCGAAATAAACATCGTGCGGTGTCAGCGTATCAGCCATTTCATAGCTACGGAGATAATTTTTGAAAAAGCGCTTTCCTTTAACCGACGCAAAGAAACGTAATATATATACAAACACAGAAGGATATCGTTTACATAAATACTGTGTTTCGCCGTTCCCCCAAGTTGCATAAGGCGTAATTAAACCACATTCAGGATGCTTATCCATAAAGGAAAATGCATTCTCTAATGCATTATTATCCATCTCTAAATCAGGGTTTAATATAAGGGTGTATTTTGACTTAATAGCTAAGCTTAAATTATGTGACACTCCAAAGCCAGGGTTGTCTGGTCGCGATATGTAATTTCCGGGAATGACGTCAAGGAACTCTTTAATTAGCGAAGTGACTGCAGGCTCAGTAGTTGGCGAGTTATCAACAACCAATAAATAACAGTCGTGTGCTTTAAAAACGTTTGTCTCAACAAGTGCGGCAAGGGTTTTTCTTAAATCTACAAGATTCGGTTTGAAAATTACTAATGAGATTGTAAGAAATTTTTCATCTTCAATAGCCGGTAAAGACATGAGAGAATCGTCCACTCCATCTTGGGATGTCGTTTGGTTTTTTAGGTGAAGGAAAAACTAGCGTGTTGTCAGGTATAGTAATGCTTAGCGTTGCGTCAGAATTGTAGGCTTCTTCTTTGTGATGCCATAGCATCTCGCCAAATGGAGTCGATAGTATGGCTTTCCCTGCCAACCTGTATTCGTAGAATTTAACAGGGTCGACATATTTAGTAATGTCGTTCTGCAAAAACGGAATAATCACATAATCAAAGGTGGATATCTTATTCATTACCTGGGGGTGTGGAATGGGCGGCTCCAGGATGATATTTTGAGGTAAGCTTTCCGGAATTCCTGTTTTTCTTGGCCCTACCAGGTTTATGACTGCTTCCGGATTTTTAGTGGCTAACTCGAACACCCACTTCCAGTCAAACCAGCTTGCGATTGTGCCGATATAGCCAAATGTGATTTTTTCATGCGATGCTTTCGGGATATGAATTTTCTGCAAGTCATCTGAACACGCATTCAACACCAACTCAGTTTTGCTGGGGGCGATAGACGAAAATTTCTCAATTAAGGCATGGCTTGAGCAGAATATACGGTCAACTTGTCGGGCGATTTCTTTTTCAAGATTAGCCGTATTTTTCTTTGATAGGCCAGAATAAAATGAAGGGAAATCATCCATGGCGTCATACCACACTTGCCGCCATTTAAATTGCTTGATAAGCATGTTGGCCAGCAGACAGGGTTTGCCGATAACCAGGGTGGTATCTTCAGATATAAAATTCTTTATATCGTCAATGATTTTCTTTATTTTCCCTTGGTTGAACAGCTTAAACAACGCAGGTAGCGGCTCCACGGGGGCTACAAAACCCAACCGAGCCAGTTGCAGACCCTCTATCAAATCCAATCCTGCAGGTTCAGGGGCATGACGGCCGGGGGTCAGATCGGCGAGGGTAGGGAAACGACTAGGATAAGGCTCAATCCACAAAAGTTCCTGGGTGGCATGGGTCAGCGCGTATTTGGCGAAAAAATGAGGGCGCTGACTTATGCTCAACCAGGGAACCGCTGAAAGATAGACGATTTTCATTGGCATTGTTTAGCAAAGAAATTGCGGACGATACGGACGATACGCTGGCTGGACTCACCATCACCGTAAGGAGAGCTTCCTTTTGCCATTTCTTGATAGGCCTGAGGGCTATCAAGCAGCAAAGACGCTTCTCTTACGATGTCCGCTTGTTCCGTTCCGATTAATTTCACCACTCCTTCCGAGACGGCTTCTGGGCGCTCAGTATCGCGACGTAAGACCAAGACGGGTTTGCCCAAGGCCGGAGCTTCTTCTTGCACGCCGCCAGAGTCGGAAAGAATCAGGTAGGCATTCTTCATGGCGGCAACGAAAGGGCCATAGTCAAATGGGCTGACCAGCTTAATTCTTTCGTGGTCTTTTAACAGACGGTCCGTGACTTCGCGCACGTTTGGGTTGGGGTGAACGGGGAAAAGAATATAGATATCACTATATTTTTCAATAAGTTCAAGAGCCGCGTTGCAGATATTGACAATAGGTTGGCCGAAGTTCTCTCTGCGATGAGAAGTGATAAGAAGCATCCGGGCGTCTTGGGGGATATCGATGCCGATATCAAACGTCTTTTGTGCGGTCGTCAGCAAGGCATCAATCACGGTGTTTCCTGTAACGTGAATATGCTCTGCAGGAATGCCTTCGTGCAAGAGGTTGCTTTTAGATACTTCGGTCGGAGCAAAATGCAAGCGTGCTAAATGTCCGGCAAGAATACGGTTTGCTTCTTCAGGAAAAGGTGAATAGAGGTCGTGTGTGCGCAGCCCCGCCTCGAGATGAGCGAAAGGCACTTTCTTGTAGAAACAGGCCAGGGATGTCACGAAGACGGTCGTCGTATCGCCTTGTGCGATAACCAAATCCGGTGCTGCCTCTTCGAGAGTTCGGTCGATGCTGGTCATCAGGCGCGCGGTCAACTCTGGCAATGTTTGCCCAGGCGTCATGACATTAAGATCATAATCGGCTTCAATTTCGAAAAGTTGGAAAGCCTGATCCAACAGGTCTCGGTGTTGGGCCGTCGCCAATACGCTAACGTCGAATTCGCCGGAGATCTGAAGAGCCTTGATCACCGGCGCCATTTTTATCGCTTCCGGCCGAGTGCCCACAACGCACATAATTTTCTTTAGCATAACTTCCTCAAAAAATTAACATCCCCATTCTGAAAGCAAAGTCAGCATAGGATGGTCGAAATTAGTGTCTACGTAGCAATTCATCCCAATCGCTCATAAAGGCATGAGCTGAAAACTTATCTTTAAGTTCGGACAGTGATACTTTGGAATTTGCATAGTTTTCAGAAATAAACTCTATTTTTTCTGACAATTGACGTGCACCATGCAGAGGATAGGTGAACTCTTTCTCACGGGGAGCCACTAAATACCGGTGTGCTTCGATATCGGATAAAACGACAGGTATATCGGAACAAATGGCTTCTGAAGCTGATAGCCCAAAGGACTCCCCTGTTGATGGCGAAATAAATATGCCATTTGCTTTGGAGACTGCGATGAGAAGCTTATCAACTTTTAAAAATGGCACTGGCGGCAAGACAACGGCATCGCCAATCAGGCCTCGGCTTGCTAACTCGGTATTGATGTCGATCTCAGAGGATTGTGGGCCGCACAGAAGAAGCATATATTTTTCAGGATGGCGCGCTTTCAGTGAAACAAATGCATCTAATAGTTCAAGTGGGTTTTTTAACTTATCCATACGTCCCAAAAATAGGATAGGCCTTCTCGACCAACGCGGTAACGTTGGAATACTATCTGCCTCATGAGATACATGATCCCAAGGAACAAAATTGCGCAGCAGTGATAGTTGACAGGGCACTTTCTTCAACTCAGGCTCAAGTTGTTCCATGAACAGGTTTGAAGGACAAAGTATTGCCGAACAACTTTCCGGGATATTGCTCAGATAGGCTCTGTTATCCTTATAAGGCGTGTGGCATTCTGCAAAGTATTTGAGTTTTTTAGTATGGCAAAATTCAAGTGCGGCAGGAAAATCGATACAGAATATATAGTGGTAATTCTGCTCCTGCAGATAATTCAGGCTGACTATTTTTACATTGACGTTTTTACAATCAGACAGAGCGGAATTAATCGCTTTAGCTGCACCAGAGTCGTGAGTAAAGAGAACGTCAATCTGATAAATCCCCGTGTCATTTAGCAGTTTTGCACGAGTAAGCATGACCTTTTCAACACCCCCGTGGGTTGCCCAAGGGTAGATAAATGCTATTTTACGAAGCATAAAGTTCTCCGATTCCATTTTGAGTCAAAATGTCTGACTCCATTTTTTTGAACCTGGCTGCCCAGGTTGTTTCTTTCAGGAATGTTTCAAGTTCGGATGAGTTTCGCTCGCAATTTAATGTTTTATTAAACAACTCAAGGATATCACTTCCGTCGGAAAAATAAGTCATCGGATAGCGTTTAATATGTTCGATACCTGTTACCAACGTTGGCAAACCAAAATAAAGGTACTCATATATTTTAATAGGATCTACCGCTTGGGCAAGCTCACCACTTTTGAAGGGGATTAACCCGATCGACCATTCTTTAACATATTGATGGAGATCTTTCGGCATCACTTTACCAACTAGCATGATGTTGGTAAAATGCTTCACTTTTTCGACAACCCATTCGGGCTCGCCATAACCAATAATTTCAAAATGATACTGAGGGTTATGTTCGGCTAGTTTAAAAATGATATCCCAGTCAAACCAGGAGTCCGTAAGGTGGCCGAAGTAACCCACTTTATTTGAGGTGCTCTGCGCGATATTTCGTGTATCGCCCAATACGTTCTCTGAGTAACCGTTGCCAATAACCTCAATATCACTTCGGAGCGAGGAGAATTTATCGCGCAGTGATGGAGCAACGCCACATACATAATCACTTTGTAATATGATAGTTTCTTCCGCTTCTCGCAGATACCAAGGTGCTTGACCCACTTGATTGAAGCACTCCCACTCATCCATGATATCGTAAGCAATGTGACAGCCTTGCGCTCTGAAATCGTAGATAGCTGGTATAAATACCTGTGCTGGCAGAGTAATGATGAATAGCGCCGTTTTACCATTCAATTTGCATTGTTTGGTAAAGTTGACGAATTCATACAAAGGCACTTGGTAAACGTTTTGCCACACCTGAGAGCAACCTTTCGACAGGGACTCCTGCGGTGTCCATTGCCAGGCGATGAAAATAACCTTATACCCTTTTTCAGCAAAATATTTTGCCGCATTAATCGGACGTTGGTTGACCAGTTCGTCAAATTCAAAGCTACAAGGAATAAAGATGATTTTTTCCGCGTTGTTCACCTCTAAGAGCCATGTCGGCAAGTTTTCCGACGCTGTAATTTCAGTTGCAGCGGCATTGCAGCGATACTGGAAATATTTTTGCACGTAGCGATGACGTTGTGAGTGTAGCTTCACTCTTAGAGGCTCGGGAAGCTTCCAGTAAAGGGTTTTAGCTAATTCATAACGTTTGTCTGGTCTGGTGACAGACTGGCTGGTGAGCTGGAACCAATATCTGAGCTTTTGCAGTGAGGTTGCCCCCAAGGCTTGTGCTTGAGTTTGCATATGCTGGTTTTGCTGTTCCGCCATAGAGGTCAATAGTTGAACCAGAGATTTAACGTCTTGTTGCAACGATTGATTTTGCTGCTCTAGTTCACTTAATTTTGCCATCACAGACTGCTCGGCACTCGGAGGGATGATCGTACTACTTTGAAAATCCCCCATTTCCTTATCGAGTTTATTTTTCATTCCGACGTTCTCGGTTAAACATTCATCGTGCATGGTTATTATAGCGCGGCTTTCTAATAAACGATTTGCTACCGTTTTGAAAATAGCGGTAATAAATTCGTTAGCGTATAAATAATTTTCGTCGTGCTGCAACTCAGGGGGTTCTGCTAAATTTTGGTAAAGGCTTAAAGAATCGCTGTTGTCATATCTTTCTTTATCAGGAGCCGTGAAACCTTCGAAAATTTGGCTCCATCGACCTTCACTTTGATATTGGTTGAGCAGTGATGGAGAAAGAGGACGAGCGCTGGAAAATGCAGCTATGAGTTGTTCTTCATCGACATTGCTCAAGTTCCTGCCTGAAAAATTACAATAGGCGGCTTGCTTAAAGAGTTCGTCATCAAGTATTCCTTTGATGCCGTCATATCCTACCAGACAGATAGGAAGCTGACTAAAACCCGCCTCAAGTACGCCACGTCCCATTCCTGCGAACCCAGCATAGTTTTTCATCACTGCGGGAATATCGCTCACGATACCTTTAAAATGAACCCACTCATTGTAACCGTTATCACTTACATAAGTTCTAATTAGGTGTGCATTATCACCGTCCCCATAAATATCTAAGCCGCTTATGGATTCGCAGCGGCTTGCGAAATCGATGAAGCTTATAATACCATCGGATTTGTCACTATCTAATCTGCTGGCGATCAGCCAGCTTTTATTCTCAGGGCACTCTATCTCTGTGTTGTGAATTTGGTTATTATCGATCAGATTAGGGACGATCATGACCGACGGATGGTCGATAATTTCCGCCAGTTGGTCTGCTATTTCTTGAGACACGCAGAATATTGTTTGCAGTGTCTTTAGAAAGTAGATGGCCAGCGTTTGATTATAAATGTTCTTGGTGAAATGTTGCAGCGACAGTGGTCCATGCAGCGTCAATAGCGAGGGAATTTTCTCACAATCTGCAGCAATCACTGCGGGGAAAATGCAATCAAAGGGGTGAACATGAACGAGATCAATATCCTTTTCTTTGATTACTTGACGTATCGTGTCGATCGCCTGAATGAGCTGGCTGATTGAGCCTATATTCAAATCGGAATTTTCATGGTATGAGCTCAGTTCTTCGGGCAATAATGTCGAGTCTGCTACAGCGGCAGACATAAGATGTACCTGATAACCGTGGGCAACCAGATCCTTTACCTGGGTGTCTATATAGGTCTCTAACCCGCCGATAGAGTAATACTGAGTTATGATAAGTATTGATTTATTCATGTTCTCCTGACCACTTTTCGAGTGATAACGAAACAGGCAAGGCAGCAATACCTGACATAGTTGTACGGGGCTCTATGACCTTAAGAACGATCACGTCAGTTTTCTTATCAAGGTAGGACATATCAGCGTGGCTGATGGCGTTGGCGATAGCTAATGAAACAAAATAGCTGCCTTCGCACAGAGCCAGGTCAAGTTCAAACGTTGCCCTAAGAATATCGCCGCCCTTAGCATCATGTATATTCTTTTTATGGTATAAAGTGCTGGTGCCAAATACCGTGATGCCTTCAACGGTCTTGATGACTAAACCGGCTTGCAGTTCTGCTATTGGTCCAAACACGCTAATATCAAAGCTGATAACAGCCTTTTCGCCTACGCGGAAAAGATCGCATGGCTGATTGTGGATATCTTTGATGATCCAACTTTCAATCAGTGCTCCGCTTGTCAGGTCGCTTTCGGCTTGTTCCGCGATTGAGCCCTCATGGGCAGCGACGGCGTCCTGGCTTTCTTTTACCGGCGCGTCGGCTGATTTATTGGTGTTTTTAGCGATGTTATTCAGATAACGAAGGTAGGTCTTTTCGTCCGAATAAAGCAGGGCATGGTATTGATCGATGATTTCCTTAGCGCTACCGATGGCTTCAACCCGACCTTTACGCAATAAAATAGCGCGCTGGCAAAACTTCTCTACGGTCGATGTTGAATGTGTCACTAGGATGATCGAACATCCCTGCGCGCGCAGGGATTCGATATAGTCGAAGCATTTGCGTTGGAATTTCTCATCACCGACCGACAGTGCTTCGTCAACGATGAGCACTTCAGGTTTTATGCAAGCCTGAACGGCAAAAGCCAAACGTACATACATTCCGCTGGAGTAGGTTTTGACCGGTTGGTCGATATGTTCGCCGATGTCGGCAAAGGCTTCGATCTCAGGGAACTTCTGATCCATTTCACTGCGCGTCATGCCAAGAATTATGCCGCTCAGATAAACGTTTTCACGGCCGGTAAACTCAGGGTTGAAACCGGCGCCGAGTTCCAGCAGCGCAGCCAGTTTGCCATTGACTTCGACGCTCCCTGAGGTTGCTGTCAGCGTACCGGCGATAATCTGCAACAAGGTGCTTTTCCCTTCGCCGTTACGCCCCAAAATACCGAGTGTTTCACCGCGCTTAACGTCAAAGGTAACGCCGTTTAATGCCCAGAACTCTTTGAAAAACGTACGGTGACCAAACGAGAGCATCTGATATAAGCGATGCTTCGGGTTTGCGTACATTTCAAATCGTTTCGAAATATTTTTGACTGAAATTGCGAATTCAGATGACATCGGCAAACCCTTTACGCGTGAACATAAACCAACCATAACCTAGCAGCATGATGACGAAAGAGGTGAGGGTATAAACGCCCCAACTGCCCCAGGCGATATTTTTACCCAGCATCATGCAATCTCTTGCCTGCTCAATCACGTAAGTCAACGGGCTGAGTTGCATGAAGATATGATAGGCGTCAGGCAGCATGGATATCGGATAGAATATCGGCGAGAGGTACATCAAAATCATGGTGAGCACGCCAACGACTTGGGCGATGTCCTTTAAGTAAACACCTAGAGATGAAAGAAACCAGGATACGCCCAGGACCATCATGAGGAATGGCGCAATGATCACTGGTAACCACAGGATGTGCCAGGTAGGAAGTCCTACAATTGCCACATAAAATAACGACCAGACGATCAAATTTATCACCATTTGAAACAGCGCGGTCAGCAAAGACACGAGCGGCAGCGTTTCAACTGGGAAAACAACTTTCTTAACATAGTTAACGTTATTAACAATTAATGAGGGAGCTCGGTTAATACATTCAGAAAAAAGCCCGAAAAAAATCAAACCAATAAATAGTGCTAACGCAAATTCTCCTTTGGAGTCTACCCCTGCGCTCCAGCGAATTTTAAATACGACGCTGAAAACGAAGGTATAAATCACCATCATCAATACTGGATTAATAAACGACCAAAGAAGCCCGATGAATGACCCTTTGTATTTACTGCCGATATCCCGTTTTGAAAGTGAAATAACAAGATTCTTATTGGTGGTAAGTGTATGAAGACACCGATAAAAAGTCTTAACAAGAATAGAGAAAATATTCATTTAACACCTAGGCTATTGATTAACTTTTTTGACTTTATGGTTTAACTTTCTTCGTAACATAATCATGTGTAACGGATGCGTTATTGATATGGCGGAGGATGAGAAAATAGCTATAGGGCTAAACACACTGTTCCGCGAGCATTCCATGGAAAATACGTCAAAATTTTCTCTCGGAGATTTTCATATCGTGAACATAATCTGTTTTGTCCGTGCGCACCCGCATCGCATTACCACTGGCTATTGTCAAACGCGTTTCGGTCCTACGGTAATGTCGCGGAACACATCAATGATACATGAGATTTTCTTTTATTTTTCGATGCCTTCACTTCAGCAAAAAACATCACATTTCTTGATGAAGCGGAAGTGAACACTGAGTTTTTCGCGTACAGATTGCCTGATTTTTAGGCAGGGCGTTGCTCTGCGCAAGCGTGTTTAGTCTAAAAAAGCACGCTACCGCCCTTGGTAAGCGAGAACCAATAGAGGGGGCGCGTGTTAGTTTTCATTCATATGCTGAAACTATTTTCAGCATAAATAGGCTAGAAAACCTTTAATATCCTACCACTAAATCACTTGTAATGCCTCTGGATTTTCAGGGTTTCAGTCTGTTCCTAGTAACCAGTGATGACATATTCAAATGAGATATGTGCAATTGCTAGGAATTGTAGGATTACAGACCAAAATGCAAGCGTGGTGCGTAATGGGATGACTTCTTTCGAAGGTGTGGAGCAGGTTTGCCAATGCGATATCCTCATCTTGAACCACATGTTCTGGTTGATTTTTGGCCGTTGACACGAGTGCGGCAAACCGCACATCCGAACCTTTTCTTTTCCGCAATGTTACCGGTAATGTAGCAATGCGCTCAGAGCGTATATAGAACCGCCAACTGTGCGTGATTTTGTAAAGATTGTTATGGCTGCGATAGGTACATGCTTAGGAATAATCATGTACAATAAAGCAATGCAACCCTACTATGTTGTATAACCATTTGATTACAATGTAGTAATTATCTCAGACAGGAGTTCCTAAATGTCCAAGCAACAAATCGGCGTTGTCGGCATGGCGGTAATGGGCCGCAACCTCGCGCTGAACATCGAGAGCCGTGGTTACACCGTTTCCATTTTCAACCGTTCTGGCGACAAAACTGACGAAGTGATCGCTGAGAACCCGGGCAAGAATCTGGCGCCGTATTATACCGTTGAAGAGTTTGTCGAATCGCTGGAAAAACCGCGCCGCATCCTGCTGATGGTGAAAGCGGGCGAAGCAACGGATAAAACCATTGCCTCGCTGACTCCGCACCTGGACAAGGGCGATATCCTGATCGACGGCGGCAACACCTACTATCAGGACACCATCCGTCGTAACCGCGAACTGTCCGACCAGGGTTTCAACTTCATCGGTACCGGCGTTTCCGGCGGTGAAGAGGGCGCGCTGAAAGGGCCTTCCATCATGCCTGGCGGCCAGAAAGAAGCTTACGAGCTGGTGGCGCCGATCCTGGAGAAAATCGCTGCGGTTGCCGAAGGCGAGCCTTGCGTGACCTACATCGGCGCAGACGGCGCCGGCCACTATGTGAAAATGGTGCACAACGGCATCGAATACGGCGACATGCAGCTGATTGCCGAAGCCTATTCTCTGCTGAAGCAGGCGCTGAACCTGAGCAACGAGCAACTGGCCGAAACCTTCGCCGAGTGGAACAAGGGCGAACTGAACAGCTACCTGATCGATATCACCAAAGACATCTTCACCAAGAAAGACGAAGAGGGTAAATACCTGGTCGATGTGATCCTGGACGAAGCCGCCAACAAAGGCACCGGCAAGTGGACCAGCCAGAGCTCGCTGGATCTGGGCGAACCGCTGTCGCTGATCACCGAGTCGGTGTTTGCGCGCTACCTGTCCTCGCTGAAAGACCAGCGCGTTGCCGCGTCTAAAGTGCTGACCGGCCCGAAAGTGGCACCGTTCACCGGCGACAAAGCCGAATTCATCGAGAAAGTGCGTCGCGCGCTGTATCTGGGCAAGATCGTATCCTACGCGCAGGGCTTCTCTCAGCTGAAAGCCGCGTCTAAAGAAAACAACTGGGATCTGCACTACGGCGAAATCGCCAAGATCTTCCGCGCCGGCTGCATCATCCGCGCCCAGTTCCTGCAGAAGATCACCGACGCTTACGCGGCGGATGCCGATATCGCTAACCTGCTGCTGGCGCCATACTTCAAGCAAATCGCCGACGAGTACCAGCAGGCGCTGCGTGACGTGGTGGCCTATGCCGTGCAGAACGGTATTCCTACGCCGACCTTCTCCGCTGCGATCGCCTACTACGACAGCTACCGCTCCGCGGTGCTGCCGGCGAACCTGATCCAGGCGCAGCGCGACTACTTCGGTGCGCACACCTATAAACGCATCGACAAGGAAGGCGTGTTCCATACCGAATGGATGGAATAAGCCCGCCCGTTGAGCGATAAAAAAAGCCGCCGAGGTTAACGCCCGGCGGCTTTTTTATTGCGCGCGATTTAACGTCACGCTTTTTTCTGATGCCGTTCGCGCAGCCGGCCGATCACCGTGCTCAGATCCAGATCCTGGTCCTGCAGCAGCACCAGCAGGTGATAGATCAGATCCGAGGCCTCGTTGGTCAGCTCTTCGCGATCGTTGACCGTGGCGGCCAGCGCGGTTTCCACGCCTTCCTCCCCGACCTTCTGCGCGATGCGCTTGGTGCCGCTGGCATACAGGCTGGCGGTGTACGAGCTATCCGGGCTGGCGTGCTTGCGCTCCGCCAGCAGTTGTTCCAGCTGATAGAGGAACGTCCAGTCGCTGGCGGCCGGGTGGAAGCAGCTGCTGTTGCCGAGGTGGCAGGTCGGGCCGATCGGGTTGGCCAATACCAGCAGCGTGTCGTTATCGCAGTCCGGCGTAATGCTGACCACCTTGAGGAAATGGCCGGAGCTTTCACCCTTGGTCCACAGACGCTGCTTGGTGCGTGAGAAGAAGGTGACGTTACCGCTCTGCTCGGTGGTCGCCAGCGCTTCCTGCGTCATGTAACCCAGCATCAGCACTTCGCCGGAAACGGCGTGCTGCACGATGGCCGGCATCAGGCCGTCGGTTTTTTTCCAGTCCAGCTGGTTGTTCTGTTGTTCTGTCAGCACACGCGAATCTCCACGCCTTGTTCAACCAGGAACCTTTTCAGCTCGCCGATATTGATGATTTGTTTGTGGAACACCGACGCCGCCAGCGCGCCGTCGACGTCCGCATCGCGGAACGCTTCCAGGAAGTGCTCCATGGTGCCCGCGCCGCCCGAGGCGATCAGCGGCACCTTGCAGGCCTCGCGCACCCGGCGCAGCTGCTGCAGATCGTAACCGTTGCGCACGCCGTCCTGGTTCATCATGTTCAGCACGATCTCACCGGCGCCGCGGCGCTGCACTTCCTGTACCCAGTCGAGGGTTTCCCACTGGGTGATGCGGGTGCGGCTCTCGTCGCCGGTATATTGGTTGACGTGATACTTGCCGGTTTCACTGTCGAACCAGGTGTCGATGCCCACGACGATGCACTGCACGCCGAAGCGTTCCGCCAGGCGGCTAATCAGCTCGGGATCGGCCAGCGCCGGCGAGTTGATCGAAATCTTGTCGGCGCCGAAAGACAGGATCTGGCTGGCGTCCTCGGCGCTTTTAATGCCGCCGGCGACGCAGAACGGAATATCAATCACCTCCGCCACGCGCGATACCCAGCTTTTGTCCACCACCCGGCCGTCGCTCGAGGCGGTGATATCGTAAAACACCAGCTCGTCCGCACCTTCTTGCGCATAGCGCTGCGCCAGCGGCACGATGTCGCCGATGATTTCGTGGTTGCGGAACTGCACGCCTTTCACCACTTGCCCGTCTTTAACATCCAGGCACGGGATTATCCGTTTTGCCAGCATGCGATCGCCTCCTCAACGCTAAATTTACCTTCCAGCAGGGCGCGCCCCACGATCACGCCGGCAACGCCGCTGCCGCGCAGCTGGGCGATGTCGTCCAGATTGCCGATGCCGCCCGAGGCCTGGAAGGCCACCTGCGGATAGCGGCGGCTGATCGCCTGATACAGCGCCACGTTGGAACCGGCCAGCGTGCCGTCGCGCGAAATGTCGGTGCACAGCACGTGCTTCAGCCCGTAGGGCAGGAACTGCTCCACCACCTGTTCCAGCGTGGCGTCGGAATCCTCCTGCCAGCCGCTGATGGCCACGCGTTTCACGCCCTGCGCGTCGATGCGCACGTCCAGCGCCAGCACCAGCGCGTCGGCGCCGTAGCGCTCGAACCAGCTCTGCACCAGTTGCGGCTGTTTCACCGCGGTGGAGCCGATCACCACGCGCGTGGCACCGGCCTCCAGCAGGGCGCTGACGTCTCGCTCGTTGCGGATGCCGCCGCCGACCTGCACCGGCACGTTAACCCCCGCCAGCAGTTTGCGCAGCAGCGGGATCTGGCGCGCCGCCGGATCCTTGGCGCCGGTCAGATCGACCAGGTGCAGCACCTGCGCGCCCTGTTGTTGATAGTCCTGCAGGCGTAACAGCGGATCGTTGCCGTAGTCGCGCTGTTGGCCGTAATCGCCCTGATGCAAACGCACCACCTTGCCGTCGATCAAATCCAAAGCCGGAATAATCATGCTGCCTACATCTCCAGAAAGTTTTTCAACAGTTGTGCGCCGGCCGCTCCAGAACGTTCTGGATGAAACTGCACGCCGAAGAAGTTGTCTTTTTGCACGGCGGCGGTGAAGGGCTCGCCGTAGTTCGCCTGGGCGATGGTGCTGGGGCATATCGGCATCGCATAGCTGTGAACGAAATAGAAGTAGGCGCCGTCATCGATGCCGCGGAACAGATGGTGGCCCGCCTGCGCGGACACCTGGTTCCAGCCCATGTGCGGCAGCGGCAGGCCAAAGTCGGTCATCTGCTTCACCGGCGTATCGATGAGGCCGAGCGTGGTCACGCCGCCGTTCTCTTCGCTGCTGGCCGCCAGCAGCTGCATGCCGAGGCAGATGCCCAGCACCGGCTGCGTGCAAGCCTTGATCAGCTCGATCAGATCGCGCTCGCGCAGTTGATCCATCGCCGCCTGCGCGGTGCCGACGCCCGGCAGGAACAGCTTGTCGGCGCGCAGCACGATCTCCGGATCGCGGCTCACCTCCGGCTGATAGCCCAGGCGCCGCACCGCGTAGGTGACGGAGGCCAGGTTGGCGCAGCCGGTATCCAAAATCACCACGTTCATCACAGCACTCCTTTCGAGCTCGGCAGGGTATTGCCCTCGACGCGGATCGCCTGGCGCAGCGTGCGGCCAAACACTTTGAACAGGCTCTCGACCCGGTGGTGGTCGTTTTTGCCCTTGGTCTTCAGGTGCAGCGTGCAGCCCATGGTGTAAGAGAGCGAACGGAAGAAGTGCTCGACCATTTCGGTGCTGAGATCGCCGACGCGCTGATAGTTGAACTCGGCCTTGTATTCCAGGTGCGGGCGGCCGGAAATATCCAGCGCGCAGCGCGCCAGGCACTCGTCCATCGGCAGCACGAAGCCGAAGCGGGCGATGCCGCGCTTGTCGCCAAGCGCCTTGTTCAGCGCTTCACCCAGCGCCAGACCGGTGTCTTCCACCGTGTGGTGATCGTCGATATACAGATCGCCTTTGACGTCGATCTCCATGCGGAAGCCACCGTGGGTGGCGATCTGATCCAGCATGTGATCGAAGAAGCCGACGCCGGTTTTGATCTTGCTGCCGCCTTCGCGATCCAGCCAGACGTTGACGTCGATCTGCGTCTCTTTGGTCACGCGGTTAACCCGCGCGTGGCGGTCGCGCAGGGTCAGCTGGCGCACGATCTCTTTCCAGCCCAGCACGCCGCGCTGGTAGCGCAGCCCCTGGATGCCCATGTTTTCCGCCAGCTGCACGTCGGTCGGCCGATCGCCGATCACGTAGCTGTGGGCGGCATTCAGCACGCCGGGTTCGAGGTAGCCCTTCACCAGCGCGGTTTTCGGTTTGCGGCAGTCGCAGTTGTCCGCCGGCAGGTGCGGGCAGATCAGCACATCGGCGAACTGAATGCCCTGCGAGCTGAGGATCTGCATCATCAGGTTGTGCGGCGGATCGAAGGTTTCCTGCGGGAAACTGGCGGTGCCGAGCCCATCCTGATTGGTGATCATCACCAGCTGATACCCCGCCTGTTGCAGCGCCAGCAGGGAAGGGATCACGTCCGGCTCGAGCGCCAGCTTGTCCAGGCGGTCAACCTGGAAATCTTCCGGTGGCTCGGCGATCAGCGTGCCGTCACGATCGATAAAGAGGATTTTTTGGCTCACATTGGCTCCTGGCGAGTCTGGTTGGCGCCGGGCAGGGCGGACAAGGCGTCCACCACGCGTTGACATTCGTCGCGGGTGCCTATGGTGATGCGCAGGCAGCCGGACAACCCGGGCTGTTTGTTTTGGTCTCGTAAGATAATGCCCTGATCCCACAAGCTTTTAAACACATTACTTGAGGCGGTGAAGCGGGCCAGCAGGTAATTGCTGTCGCTGGCGAAAACCTGCTCGACGCAGGCGCATTTTTCCAGCTGTTGCTGCAGCCAGCTGCGGGTGGCGGCGATGTCGGTGACGCGCTGACGCATGGTGCGGATACCTTCTTCGCTCAGCGCCTGCGCGGCGATATCCGCCACCGGCGTCGAGAGCGGGTAAGGCGCGATCACCTTCAGTAGCAGGGCGATCAGATCTTCGTTGGCGAGCGTAAAGCCGCAGCGCAGGCCGGCCAGCGCAAAGGCCTTCGACAGCGTGCGCAGGATAGCCAGATGCGGATAGTCGCTCAGCCACCCGGCCACCGAGGCCTGCGGGCAAAACTCGATATAGGCTTCGTCCACCGCGACGATCGCCTTGCCTTTGGCCAGCTCCAGCAGGTTGCGCAGCGAGTCCGGGTCGATCAGGTTGCCGGTCGGGTTGTTCGGGCTGCAGACGTAGATCAGCTTCACGTTGTCCATGCTGTCTGCGATGGCCGGCAGATCCAGCTGCCAGTCCTCTTTGGCGGCCACGGTGCGGCGCTCCACGCCGAAAGTTTCGGCGCTGACGGCGTACATGCCGTAGGTCGGCGGGCAGAACAGAATGGCGTCTTTGCCCGGCTCGCAGAAGGCGCGGATCAGCAGTTCGATGCCTTCATCGGCGCCGCGGCTGACCAGCACCTGCTCTTTCTTCACCCCGGCGTAGGCGGCGTAGCGTTCGATTACCTGCGCCGGCTGGCACTCCGGATAGCGGTTGAAGGTTTGCGCGGTCAGCTGGAACTCGGGCGCGATCGGGTATTCGTTGGCGTTGAGCCACACGTCGCCCTTACCGCCGAGGCGGCGCGCCGATTGATAAGGGGTCAGCTCGCGAACGTTGGCGCGCGCCAGTTTTTCGATGCTCATGCTTGCTCCTTCAGGGCGGCGACGCGCAGGGTCACGGCGTTCTTGTGGGCGATCAGCTGCTCGGCGGCGGCCAGCGTCTCGATGGTGGCGGCCAGGTTGCTGAAGCCCTGCGGCGTCAGCTCCTGCACCGTCATGCGTTTTTGGAAATCGGCCAGCCCCAGGCTGGAGCAGGTGGCGGTGTAGCCGTAGGTCGGCAGCACGTGGTTGGTGCCGGAGGCGTAATCGCCGGCGGACTCCGGCGACCAGTCGCCGAGGAACACTGAGCCGGCGCTGGTGATGCCGTCCACCAGCTCGCGCGCATTGCGGGTCTGAATGATCAGGTGCTCCGGGCCGTAGCGGTTGCTGATGGCCACGCACTCTGGCAGATCGCGCGCCACGATCAGGCGGCTGCTCGCCAGCGCCTGGCGGGCGGTCTCGGCGCGCGGCAGCTCGGCCAGCTGGCTTTCCACCGCTTCGGCCACTGCCTGCGCCATTGCCGCGTCCGGCGTCAGCAGGATCACCTGCGAATCCGGGCCGTGTTCGGCCTGCGACAGCAGATCGGAAGCGACGAACGCCGGGGTGGCGCCGGCGTCGGCGATCACCAGCACCTCCGAAGGCCCGGCCGGCATGTCAATGGCCGCGCCGTCGAGGCGCTGGCTGACCTGCCGCTTGGCTTCGGTCACGAAGGCGTTGCCCGGCCCGAAGATCTTCGCCACGCGCGGCACGCTTTCGGTGCCGAACGCCAGGGCGGCGATCGCCTGCGCGCCCCCGACCTGAAACACTTCCTGCACGCCGCACAGCTGCGCCGCATACAGGATCTCATCGGCGATCGGCGGCGGCGAGCACAGCACCACCCGGCGGCAGCCGGCGATGCGCGCCGGCGTCGCCAGCATCAGCACGGTGGAGAACAGCGGCGCCGACCCGCCGGGAATATACAGGCCCACCGAGTCGATTGGGCGGGTCACCTGCTGGCAGCGCACGCCCGGCTGCGTTTCGACGTCCACCGCCGGCAGTCGCTGCGCGTTGTGGAAGGTGTCCACGTTGGCGACGGCCACCGCCATCGCCTGTTTGATGTCATCGCCCAGTCGCGCGCAGGCGGCGGCGATCTGCTCGGCGCTGACGCGCAGCGCGGCGACGTCCGCCTTGTCGAAGCGGGCGCTGTAGTCGCGCAGCGCCCGATCGCCGTTGGCCTTCACGTTGTCGAGGATCTCGCTCACCGTGCGGGTGATGCTGTCGGAAGCGGCGATTGCCGGGCGCATCAGCAGCTCGGCCTGGCGTTCGGCGCTGCACGTTGCCCAGTCGATCGGCGTGTTGAAGGTCGACATGGCGTTACTCCATCATCTTTTCAATCGGCAGCACCAGAATCGAGCTGGCGCCGAGCGCTTTCAGTTTTTCCATGGTTTCCCAGAACAGGGTTTCGCTGCTCACCATGTGCATCGCCACGCGGTTCTGCGCGCCGGCCAGCGGCAGGATAGTCGGGCGTTCGGCGCCCGGCAGCAGCGCGACGATCTCGTCCAGCTTCTCGCTCGGCGCGTGCAGCATGATGTATTTGGATTCGCGCGCCTGGATCACGCCCTGAATGCGGGTCATCAGGCGGTCGATCAGCTGCTGTTTGGCTTCCGGCATTTCGCCGTCGCGCTGGATCAGGCAGGCCTTGGAGCGGTAGATCACTTCCACTTCGCGCAGGCCGTTGGCCTCCAGCGTGGCGCCGGTAGAGACCAGATCGCAGATGGCGTCGGCCAGGCCGGCGCGCGGCGCCACTTCCACCGAGCCGTTCAGCAGGCAAGATTTAAAGCGCACGCCCTGCTTGTCGAGGTATTGCTTCAGCAGGTGCGGGTAAGAGGTGGCGATGCGGGCGTCCTGCAGGTTTTGCGGGCCGGTATATTCGGCGTCGAGCGGGGTGGCCAGCGACAGGCGGCAGCCGCCGAAATCGAGGCGGCGCAGGGTGAAGTAACGCGGGTCTTCGCCCTGAGCGCGGCGGCTGAGCAGCTCTTCTTCCAGCACGTTTTCGCCGATGATGCCCAGATCGACCACGCCGTCCATCACCAGGCCCGGAATGTCGTCATCGCGCACGCGCAGGATATCGATCGGCATGTTTTCCGCGAAGGCGATCAGACGCTGCTGCTGCAGGTTGATCTTGATGCCGCAGCGCGCCAGCAGTTCCTGGGATTCCTCGCTCAGGCGGCCCGACTTCTGCATTGCGATCCGTAAACGTGTCTTGTCCAGCATGGTAACCTCTGTTTAATCTGTAATTTTATGAATTTGTTGTAAAAATATTCTTTCTGTCTGTCCGAAGCCAAAAAAAAACCCTCGGAAGAAATCTTCCGAGGGCTCTCTCTTGCGTTCTGCGCGCCACTGGAAGATTAACAAACCGTCTTCCAGCACACATCGCCTGAAAGACTAGTCAGGGTGATGGTGATGATGGTGGTTGAACTGAACGCGTGTCATGGTGTTTTTCTCTAATCAAAAGCCGGTAAAAACCGTATGCCGATTAAGCTAAACTATCCGCTGTCCACCGCGCAACCCTTTTTTAACGTCATAAATTTAATTTATTGAAACAGGTTAGGTTATTAGCCACACACGGCTTTACCTAACCTTAAGCCGGGCAGATTGTATCGCCGTGCACAGTGGCGTAGCCTTAGGGGCAGGGCGCTGCGATCTTCAGGAGAGGAAGAGGATGAAAAAGGTAGCCATTATTGGTTTGGGTTGGCTGGGCATGCCGTTGGCGCTGTCGCTGATGGGCCGCGGGTATGACGTGGTCGGCAGCAAAACCACGCCGGACGGCGTCGAGGCCGCGCGGATGAGCGGCATCGAATGCTATCAACTGGAGCTGACGCCGGAGCTGGAGTGCGATCCGGACGATCTGGAATCGCTGCTGCGCGTGGATGCGCTGGTGGTGACGCTGCCCGCGCGCCGCACCGTCGAAGGCAGCGAGAACTATTTCAATGCGGTGCGCATGCTGGTGGACAGCGCGATGGCCTTCGGCGTGCCGCGCGTGATCTTCACCAGTTCCACCTCGGTGTACGGCGAAACCGCCGGCACGCTGCGCGAAGAGTCGCCGCTGCGGCCGGTCTCGCCGTCGGGCCGGGTGCTGGCCGAGCTGGAGCGCTGGCTGCATGAATTGCCGAATACCTCAGTGGACATTCTGCGGCTGGCGGGGCTGGTGGGCGCCGATCGCCACCCCGGCCGCTTCCTGGCGGGCAAACTCGACGTGAAGGGCGGTTCGCAGGGGGTGAATCTGGTGCACCAGGACGACGTCATCGCCGCCATCCAACTGCTGCTGAAGCTGCCGAAGGGCGGCCACGTGTACAACCTGTGCGCGCCGCGTCATCCGGCCAAACGCGAATTTTATCCGGCGCTGGCCGAGCAGCTACACCTGGAGCCGCCGCAGTTCGCCGACGAAGCGGAGCAGGATGAGCGGCTGGTGGACGGCAACCGCATCTGCAACGAGCTGGGTTTTGAGTATCAGTATCCCGATCCGGCGCGCATGCCGGTCAGCTAACGTCCGTCAGGCCCCGCGCATGCGGGGCTTTTTTTTCGCCGGCGCGCGCCAAATCCTCCAGCAGCGCGTTCAACGCCTCGTCGGGCTGGACGGGGCGGTTGACCAGGCTGAGCGTGGCGCGGTATGAGAGCGCCGCGCCGCCCAGCTGCCGCAGCAGCCCCTGTTCCACCCAGCGCGCCGCGTAGTGGGTGGGCAGATAGCCGAGACAGGTGCCGCTCAGCACCAGATGGGCGACGCTTTCCATATGGTGGGCCACCGCCGCCAGGTGAGGCGGCGCGATCGGGCACAACTGCTGCGCCAGCAGGTAGCCGCGCTTGACCCAGCGCGCGTTTTCAATCTGCTCGCGCTCCGGTTCTTCCACCGTGAACAGCGGGTGATCCGCGCTGCAGTAGATCGCCTGCGTCTCCTCCAGCCACGGCTGATAACGCAACGCCTCCAACTGCTGGCCAAAGTAGCCGATGCCCAGATCGAGCTGCCGGTGCAGCAGCCCTTGCTCAATCTCGTTCGGCGAACAGATGCGGCACTGCAATTGCACGTCCTGGTGGCGGCGCTGGAAGTGTTTGATGGCCTGGCTGAACGGATTGCCCGGCAGCGAAACCAGATTATCCACCAGACCGATCTGCAGATCGCCGGTCAGCAGGCCGTTCAGCGACTGGCTGACTCGGGTGAAGTCGCGGGCGGCGTTGAACAGCGAGCGGCAGGCGATCAGCATGCGTTCGCCCTTGGGCGTCAGCCGGAAGCCGGAGCGTCCGCGCTGGCACAGGCGAAAACCCAGCCGGGTTTCCAGCGAGGCCAAGTGAGTGCTGATGGTGGATTGGTTCATCAGCAGCGTTTCCTGCGCGGCGCTGACGCCCTGGGCTTCCGCCACCGCGACGAACACCCGCAGCAGTTTCAGATCGATATCGCTTAGGTTGGTGAGCATTCCCCCTCCGCAGAACGTCGGCCGGTTAACCCATTTTTAACATCGAAGAAATAGGGGCGGCGCTGAAGATATGGCCTCCCTTATGGCATGAAGTGGAAATAAAAATCAATACTTCAATAGGTTAGTTGCATCGCGTTTTTCGATGTTTACATGCAAAAGCGGGAATGGTAGCCGGGGTGGCCAACGGGGTAGTCTGCGAATGTTGCTCAAATGTTTCAATTAATCGCAGATCAAGACAAGGAAACGCCATGCTGAACCAACCCCAAAGCGGTAACGATATGCCGCGCTTTGCCGGTATTCCCACCATGATGCGCCTGCCCGCAGCCGACCAGGCGTACGGCCTGGATGCCGCCTTTGTCGGCATTCCGCTGGATATCGGCACTTCCAACCGCAGCGGCACCCGCTATGGCCCGCGCCAGATCCGTCAGGAGTCGGTAATGATCCGCCCTTACAACATGGGCACCGGCTCCGCACCGTTCGAACGGCTGCAGGTGGCCGATCTGGGGGATGTCGCCATCAACCCCTACAGCCTGGCGGACAGCGTGCAGCGCATCGAGGCGGCTTATCACGAGATCCTGGCGCACGGCTGCATGCCGTTGACGCTCGGCGGCGACCACACGCTGACGCTGCCGGTGCTGCGCGCCGTCGCCCGTCGGCATGGTCCGGTCGGGCTGATCCACGTCGATGCACATTCCGACACCAACGAGGAGATGTTCGGTGAACAGCTGGCGCACGGCACCACCTTCCGCCGCGCGTTCGAGGAAGGGTTGCTGGCGCCGGAAAAAGTGGTGCAGATCGGCCTGCGCGGCAGCGGCTATGCGGCGGACGACTTCGACTGGTCGCGCCGTCAGGGCTTTCGCGTGGTGCCGGCCGAGGCCTGCTGGCACCGATCGCTGACGCCGCTGATGGCGGAGATCCGCGAACAGATGGGCGATGCGCCGGTTTACCTGAGCTTCGATATCGACGGGCTGGATCCGGCCTTCGCGCCGGGTACCGGCACGCCGGAGGTCGGCGGGCTGTCGGTTTGGCAGGGGCTGGAGATCGTGCGCGGCTGCCGCGGGCTGAACCTGGTGGGCGGCGATGTGGTGGAAGTGTCGCCGCCTTACGATCGCTCCGGCAACACGGCGCTGCTGGCGGCCAACCTGCTGTTTGAAATGTTGTGCGTGCTGCCGGCCCGCTGAGGCGGCGCACTGACCCTACCGGCGGAGCGGTTGCGTCGGGGCCCCTGATAACAATAACAACGGAGTGGAGGTACCCATGAATCTCGATCTGCTGGTCGTGGTGTTTTACTTTCTGGTGATAGGCGCGGTGGGGTGGATGGGCATTCGCCGCGCCAATTCCAAAGAGGCGTATCTGGTCGCCGGGCGCAACCTGGGGCCGGGGCTGTATCTGGGCACGCTGTCGGCGGTGGTGCTCGGCGGCGCGTCGACCATCGGCAGCGTCAAGCTCGGCTACACCTACGGCATCTCCGGCGTCTGGCTGTGCGGCGCGCTGGGGCTGGGCATCGTGGTGTTGAGCCTGGTGCTGGCCAAGCCGCTGCTCAAGCTGAAGCTGTATACCGTCAGCCAGGTGTTGTCGCGGCGCTATCATCCGGCGGCGCGGGTTACCAGCGGCGCGATCATGCTGGCGTATGATCTGATGGTGGCGGTGACTTCGATCATCGCCATCGGCAGCGTGATGCAGGTGATGTTCGGCCTGTCGTTCAGCGCGTCTATCCTGCTCGGCGGCGGGCTGGTGGTGCTGTATTCGACGCTGGGGGGCATGTGGTCGCTGACGCTGACCGACATCATTCAGTTCATCATCATGACCGTCGGCATGATGCTGGTGCTGATGCCGATGAGCATCGTCAAGGCCGGCGGCTGGGAAGCCTTCACCAGCCTGCTGCCCGCCGGTTACTACCAGCTGTCGTCGATCGGGCTGGACACCATTCTGGTATTTTTCCTGATCTATTTCTTCGGCATTCTGATCGGCCAGGACATCTGGCAGCGGGTATTTACCGCCCGCAGCGCCAACGTGGCGCGCTTCGCCGGGCTGGGGGCGGGCGTCTACTGCGTGCTGTACGGCGTGACCGGCGCGCTGATCGGCATGGCCGGCAAGATCGTGCTGCCGTCGCTCAGCAACACCGACGGCGCCTTCGCCGCTATCGCGCAGGCGGTGTTGCCGGTCGGCGTCAGCGGGCTGGTGGCCGCCGCGGCGTTGGCGGCGCTGATGTCCACCGCCAGCGCCTGCCTGCTGGCCTCTTCCACCATCGCGCTGGAGGACGTATTGCCGGCCATCCGGCGCAAACCTTCCGGCGGGTTGGCCGCCGGGCGCTTCACCACGCTCCTCATGGGCGCGGTCATGCTGGGGCTGGCATTCGTGGTGCGCGACGTGCTGGCGGCGCTGACCCTGGCTTACAACCTGTTGGTGGGCGGCATGCTGATCCCGCTGGTGGGGGCGATCTTCTGGCCGCGCGCCACCAGCGCCGGCGCCATCGCCAGCATGCTGACCGGCAGCCTGTGCGTGGTGGGGCTGATGGTCTGGCACGGCATCGACGCCAACAGCCCAATCTACGGCGGCCTGCTGGGCGGCGGCGTCGCCTTCGTGCTGGGCAGCCTGTTGAGCCGCCCGGCAGCGCAGCTGCAGACCCAAACCGAGCGCTGAAACGCACTGAGCTTTTATCGCGGCGCCTTTGCTGCTTTACTGGAGGGCGGGGCGCACGGCTCCCGAATGGGTTTAACGGCGGTCGTAAGGAGATTGGGAGTGAAGGAAAAAATCAGCGTCGCATGCTGCCAGTTAGCGTTGCGGGTCGGGGAAGCGGAACATAATCGGGCGCTGTCCGCCCAGGCTATCCGCCGGGCGGCGCAGCGCGGTGCCAACGTTATCGTGCTGCCGGAGCTGGTGAACAGCGGCTACGTGCTGCGCGATAAGGCGGAGGCGAGGGCGTTGGCCGAGGCTGAAGACGGGCCGAGCCTCAGCCTGTGGGGAGCCCTGGCGCGCGAGTTGGATGTGGCGATCGTCGCCGGTTTCTGCGAGCGCCTGCCCGATGGCGAGGTGGCCAACAGCGCGGCATTGATCGATGCGCAGGGGGTGAGGGCGATTTATCGCAAAGCGCACCTGTGGCACGAAGAGAGCACCATCTTTACCGCCGGCGATCGGCCGCCGCCGGTCATCGAGACCCGCTTCGGCCGGTTGGCGATGATGATCTGTTACGATCTCGAATTCCCTGAGTGGGTACGGCTACCGGCGCTGGCCGGCGCTCAGCTGCTGTGCGCGCCGGTCAACTGGCCGCTGGCGCCGCGCCCGCAGGGCGAACGGCCGGCGGAGATGGTGAAGGCGCAGGCCAACGCCGCCGTCAATCGGCTGTTCATCGCGGTGTGCGACCGTTGCGAAACGGAGCGCGGCGTTGCGTGGATCGGCGGCTCGGTGATCGTCGACGCCGACGGCTATCCATTGACGCAGAGCCTGGCAGGCGAAGGCATGGTGCTGGCATCGATGGATATCGGCTCGGCCGATGACAAGCACATCGGCCGCCACAATCACGTGCATCGCGATCGGCGGCCGATGCTGTATTGAAGCGGCGTGGCGGGCCGCTCCGCAGATCGTTTCTCCGGCGGGAAAACCCGCCGTTTTGGCGCTTACAGCCAGCCCGATTTCTTCAGCTTCTGATACAGGAAAATGCAGCCGACGGCGGTCACCCCCAGCGTGGCGTGATAGGCCCACGGGAACTTCAGCTCCGGCATGTCGGCAAAGTTCATGCCGTACAGGCTGAAGATCACCGTCGGGATGGCCAAAATCGCCCCCCAGCCCGCCAGGCGTTTCACCACTTCGTTCTGTTTGACCGTCACCAGCGCCAGGTTGACGTGCATGGCGTTGGTCAGCATTTCGCGCATGTCGTCGATATTGCTGACCACCTGATGCGCGTGATCCTGCACATCACGCACATAGGCGCGCAGCTCTTTCGGGATCACCTCTTCGTGCAGGCGGATCAGCTGGTTGCAGATTTCATCCATCGGCAGCGCGGCGTTGCGCAGCGCCAACAGGTGGCGGCGCAGGGTATAGACGTTCTCGATCGCCGCCTGATCGAACTCCGACTGAAACATGTTGGCTTCGATATTCTCGATGGTGCTCTCGAAGCGCGTCACCACGCTGCGGTAGTTGTCCACCACGAAGTCCAACACCGAATAGAGGGCGAAGCCCGGCCCGCGGCACATCTGCTTGCGGTTCTCCTCCGCCTTGGCGCGGATCGGCGCGTAGCTGGGCGAGGCGCCGTGGCGCACCGTCACCAGAAAGTTTTTGCCGACGAAGAAATGGGTTTCGCCGTATTCGATTTCGTCGTTCTCGCCCCACTGCGCGGTTTTCACCACGATGAACAGCGAGTCGCCGTAGGTTTCCAGCTTCGGCCGCTGGTGCGCGCACAGCGCGTCTTCGATCGCCAGATCGTGCAGGCCGAACTCCTCCTGCACCTTGCGCATAAACGCCGGCTCCGGCTGCCGCAGCCCCAGCCAGATGAAGGTATCCGGCTGTTTGACCACCTCGCTGATATCGTTGATGGTCACTTCGCCCAGCCGTTGGCCGGCTTTGTACGCCACACAGTTCACCACCATGCTTTTGCTGTCCATCCGTCCATCCATTAATCAGTCAGGGTTTTGGTAAGAAAATAACACTCATGTTCCACCGGATAATCTTTCAGCGTCATTTGCAGCTGATAGCCGAGTTTTTCGTAGAACGGCCGCGCCTGGAAGCTGAAGGTATCCAGGCGAGCGTAGCGGCAGCCGCGCGCCTGCGCCTCGCGTTCGGCGGCGCGCATCAACCGGCCGCCGAGGCCGCTGCCGCGCTGGGAATCCGCCACCCACAGCCATTCGACGCTCAGCCAGTTGCCCCAGGTTTCGGCGGTCAGCCCGCCGATCACCGTGCCGGCCTCGTCGCGCGCATAGACGCTGAGCGGCTTGCGGTGACGGGCGTCGATATGCGGCAGGTTGTAAGCGCGCAGGCCTTGCCTGATCGCATCGAGGGTGTGTTCGTCAATCGCGTCGGTAACGGTAATGTCCATGATTCCTCCTGGGTGATGGGTTAACTTAAGCACACTGCGGCCAAAAGGCAACCTGTTGAAATGTAATGCAAACGACCGAGCTCGCTGAGTGGGCTACACTAAACGGGTCATTTCACCCCCAGGAGGATGCCATGCCCCGATTGACTTTGCTGGCCGGTTTGCTGCTGTGCAGCGGCCTGCTGCACGCCGCGCCGACGGTCAGCCAACTGCAGGACGGCCTGGAACACCCGTGGTCGCTGGCCTTTTTGCCGGCGGAACAAGGCCTGCTTATCACCGAGCGGCCCGGCCGGCTGCGGCTGTGGCAGCAGGGCAAAGGCCTGTCGCCGCCGATCGCCGGCGTGCCGCAGGTTTACGCCGAGGGGCAGGGCGGCCTGCTGGAGGTGTTGCCGGCCCCCGACTTCGCCGCCAGCCGCCGGGTGTACCTCAGCTTCGCCGAATCGGGCGAGGGCGGCAAAGCCGGCACGGCGGTCGGCTACGGCCGTTTGAGCGAAGACGGAAGGCGGCTGGAAAACTTCAAGGTGATCTTCCGCCAGCTGCCCAAGCTGTCGGTCGGCAATCACTTCGGCGGCAAGCTGGCGTTCGACAGGCAGGGCTACCTGTTTATCGCGCTGGGCGAAAACAACCAGCGGCCGACGGCGCAGGAGACCGACAAGCTGCAGGGCAAGCTGGTGCGGCTGACCGCCGAAGGCGCGGTGCCGCCGGACAACCCCTGGGTCGGCCAGGCCGGCAAACGGCCGGAGGTTTGGTCCTACGGCCACCGCAATCCGCAAGGGCTGGCGCTGAACCCGTGGAGCGGCGCGATTTGGGAACACGAGCACGGCCCGCGCGGCGGCGATGAGCTCAACCTCCCGCTGCCGGGTAAAAACTACGGCTGGCCGCTGGCCACCTACGGCATCAACTATTCCGGCCAGCCGATCCCCGAGGCCAAAGGGGAACGGGTGCCCGGCACCGAACAGCCGCTGCACTATTGGCGGGTATCGCCCGGCCTCAGCGGCATGGCGTTTTATGACGGGCAGCGCTTCCCCGCCTGGCGGTACTCGCTGTTCATCGGCGCGCTGGCGCAAAAGGAACTGATTCGCCTGACGCTGGAAGGCGACAAGGTGGTGGCGGAAGAGCGGCTGCTGGGCGATCGCGGCGAGCGCATTCGCGAGGTGCGCAGCGGACCGGATGGCTATCTGTATCTGCTGACGGACGAGCGGGACGGCAAGCTGCTGAAGGTCGGGGCGTCGTAACGCCCCGCAGCGATCAGGTGAGTTCGCTCATCACGCCGCGCTGATAGGCCGGGCGGGCGCGCAGCTGCTGATACCAGCGCTCCATGTTCGGCCGCGGGCGGCGGGCGATCGGCATTTCGAACCAGGCGTAGGCGAAGCTGCCGAGCGGGATATCGCCGAAGCCGAACGCGTCGCCGGAGAGGTAAGGCTGGCGCGCCAGCGTCTGTTCGATGACGTCGAAGTGCTTTTCCAGCGTGGCGATCGCCGCTTCGATTTTCGCCATGTCGCGCAATTCCGGCGCGGTGCGGATCAGGCCCCAAAAGACGATGGTGAAGGCCGGGACGATGGTTGAGGTGGTCCAGTCCATCCACTTCTCGGCGGCGGCGCGCGCCTGCAGATCTTGCGGATAGAACGTCGCGTCGCCGAATTTCGCCGCCAGATAGCGCACGATGGTGTTGGATTCCCACAGCACGAAGTCATCGTCCTGCAGCAGCGGCACCAGGCCGTTCGGGTTCAGCGCGCGGTAACTCTCTTCGTTCACCTTGCCGAACGCGCCGCCGGCGTTGATGTGGGTATAGCTCAGCCCCAGTTCGGCGGCGCACCACAGCACTTTCCTGACGTTGTTCGAATTCTCACGGCCCCAAATGGTCAGCATTGCGCAACTCCGTTAGTGGATTAAGGACCCTCTATACCTACGCCACAAAACGCTATTTGTCACACCGCAGGGCACTTTTTGCCTGCCGCTCAGCGTTCCCAGCGGCACACTTCCCAGCCGTGCTCCGCCGCCAGCGCGCTCAGTTCGCTGTCGGGGTTGATCACCGTGGCGCTGTCGACGAATTGCAGCATCGCCTTATCGTTGAGGGAGTCGCTGTAGCCGTGGCTGTGTTCGAATTGCAGGTGCGGATGCTGCGCCAGCCAGCGTTGCAGGCGGATCACCTTGCCCTGTTGATAGGTCATGGTGCCGTAGGTGTTGCCGGTGAAGCGGCCGTCGCTGATTTCCACGCCGATCGCCAGCGCATCATCGGCGCCGAGCTGTTCGGCGATCGGCGCCACCAGGTGCTCGCCGGTGGCGGAGATCACCAGAATGCAGTCGCCGCGCTCGCGGTGCCACTGCAGGCGTTCACGGGCGGCGGGATAGACGCGCGGCAGGATGTCGCGGCGGATGTAACGCTGTACCCAGCCGGCCACGGTTTGCACGCTCAGGCCGGCCAGCGGCGCCAGCGTGGCCTGCATGTAGTCCTCCATCGACAGCTTGCCCTGATAATAAAGCTGCATCAGCTGCTGCTCCTGCAGCTCCAGCTCCGCCGGCGCGAAGCCCTGGCCGACCAGCCAGCGGATCCACAGGCTGGCGCTGTCATCGTCAATCAGGGTTTCATCCAGGTCGAATAAGGCTAAATCCATCAGTATTTCTCCGGCAGGCAGGGTATGAGGTCGTTTACAGGATAGCGGATAGCGCCCGTCGCCAGCCAGCGGCGTCGGCGAAATTGCGCAGAGCATAAGAAACATTGATGACGGTTTTGCGACAGTTTGTTGAACGTTTGCATAACTTAGAACGCAACAATATTGGCCGCCCCGGCGAGCGCGGTGATAACTATGGAGCAAATGCAGCTACCCGGTAGGGAGTGACAATGTTGATTATTCGCCTGTATGGCAGCCCGATTGTGATTGGGGAAGAAGAGGAACCGCACGATGACGCATCTGACGACGCTGAAGACGCTGCCGCTGCTGGATCTTTCGCTGCTTGACGGCGATGCGCGTCAGCGGCGCGCCTTTCTCGACGATCTGCGCGCGGCGGCCCGCGACGTCGGCTTTTTCTATCTGCGCGGGCACGGCGTGGACGGCGCGCTGAATGCGCGGCTGCAGCAGGGCGCGCGGCAATTTTTCGCGCTGCCGGAAGCCGACAAATTGGCGGTGCAGATGGTGCATTCGCCGCACTTTCGCGGTTACAACCGGGCGGCGGCGGAGCTCACGCGCGGCCAACCGGACTGGCGCGAGCAGTTCGATATCGGCGCCGAACGCCCGGCGCTGACGCTGTCTGACGACACCCCGCGCTGGGCGCGCCTGCAGGGGCCAAACCAGTGGCCGGCGGCGCTGCCGACGCTGAAACCGCTGCTGCTGCAGTGGCAACAGGCGATGACCGCCATGTCGCTGCGGCTGCTGCGCGCTTTCGCTTTGGCGCTGTCGTTGCCGGAGCAGGCTTTCGATCGCTTGTATGGCGATAAGCCCAACGAGCACATCAAACTGATTCGCTATCCGGGGCGGGACGCTACCGCCAGCGCACAGGGCGTCGGCGCGCACAAGGATTCCGGGTTTCTCAGCTTCCTGCTGCAGGACGAGCAAAAAGGGCTGCAGGTGGAGGTGAGCGAAGGGCAGTGGCTCGACGCCCAGCCGCGTGAAGACACCTTCGTGGTGAACATCGGCGAGCTGCTGGAACTGGCGACCAACGGCTATCTGCGCGCCACGGTGCACCGGGTGGAAACGCCGCCGGCGGGGCGCGACAGGCTGTCGATCGCTTTTTTCCTCGGCGCGCGCTTGGACGCGGTGGTGCCGCTGTATCAACTGCCGCCGCCGCTGGCGGCGCAGGCGCGCGGCCCGGCCAGCGATCCGCTCAACCCGCTGCTGCGCGACGTGGGGTATAACTACCTGAAAGGCCGCATCCGTTCCCACCCCGATGTGGCGCAGCGCTTTTATCGGGACGTCATCGGCGTCTGAATAGCGGGCACAAAAAAGCCCGGCGCGCCGGCCGGGCTGATGGCGCTTGATGCAGGCGATTATTCCGCCAGCGCCTGCTGCAGATCGGCGATCAGATCTTCCACATCCTCAATCCCCACCGACAGGCGCACCAGCTGCGGCGTGATGCCGGTTGCCAGGCGCTGTTCCAGCGGAATGGAGGCGTGCGTCATGCTGAACGGCTGGCTGATCAGGCTTTCCACGCCGCCCAGGCTTTCCGCCAGGGTGAACAGGCGCGAGCGCTTGATGACCCGGCGCGCATAGGCGTCGTCGCCTTTCAGCCGCACCGAGATCATGCCGCCGAAGCGCGTCATCTGGCGCGCCGCCAGCGCGTGCTGCGGATGGCTAGGCAGGCCGGGATAGTAGACGTTTTCCACCTGCGGCTGGCTCTCCAGCCACTGGGCGATGCGCAGCGCGCTGTCGCTGTGGCGCTGCATGCGCAGTGCCAGGGTGCGAATGCCGCGCAGCGTCAGGAAGCTGCTGAACGGATCGAGAATGCCGCCGACCGCGTTTTGCAGGAAACCGAGCTGTTCCGCCAGCGCCGGGTTATCCCCCACCGCCGCGACGCCGGCCACCACGTCGGAGTGGCCGTTGAGGTATTTGGTGGCGGAGTGCACCACCACGTCAAAGCCCAGATCCAGCGGGCGCTGCAGATACGGCGAGGCGAAGGTATTGTCCGCCACGCTGATGAGCCCATGCTTTTTGGCGATCGCGGCAATGGCGCTCAGATCCGCCAGCTTCAGCAGCGGGTTGGTCGGGGTCTCTACCCAGATCATTTTGGTGTCCGGCTCGATCGCCTGCTCCAGCCCGGCGAGATCCGCCGGCGACAAGTAGGTGACGCGCAGGCCGGCGGTGCGGCTGCGCACTTTTTCCAGCAGGCGATAGGTGCCGCCGTACAGATCGTCTACTGCGATCAGGTGGCTGTCCTTATCGAGCAGCTCCAGCACCGTGGAGCAGGCCGCCAGGCCGGAGGCGAAGGCGTAGCCGCGGCTGCCGCCCTCCAGTTCGGCGATGGCGCTTTCCAGCGCGGTGCGCGTCGGGTTGGCGCTGCGGGAGTATTCGTAGCCGGTATGCTCGCCCGGCGCCGGTTGGGCGTAGGTGGAGGTGGCGTAAATTGCCGGCATCACGGCGCCGGTGGCGTCCGGGGTGTAACCGGCGTGAACGGTCAACGTATCAAACTTGGCCATAATGGATCCTTATTAACGTAATTTTTGGCGCCAGGCGTTTAGCACGTCTGTGCGGGTAATCAGGCCGAGGAAGCGCTCGCCGTCGAGCACCACCGCGACGTGGCCATGGTTGAAGGTGGCCTGCAATTCGTCGTAGCCGGCTTCCTTTTGCAGCGTATGGACCTGCTTGGTCATCGCGCTGCCGGCCGGCAGGCTGAAGTGGGCGGCGTCGGCCTGGACGGCGTTCAGCAGATCCCACTCATCGATCAAACCGACCACCCGATCGCCTTCCAGCACCGGCAGCTGCGAGATGTCGTACAGCCGCATGCGGGCGTGCACGATCGCCAGCGTGTCGTCCGGCGCGGCGGAGACGGCGGCGCCTTCGTCGTGGCGGTAGGCGATCAAATCGCGCAGATCGCTGTGCTGCGGCTTGCTCAGCAGGCCCTGTTCCAGCATCCAGTGGTCGTTATACATTTTAGACAGGTATTTGTTGCCGCTATCGCAGACGAAGGTCACCACCCGCTTGGGTTCGGTCTGTGCGCGGCAGTAACGCAGCGCGGCGGCCAGCAGGGTGCCGGTGGACGATCCCGCCAGCACGCCTTCCTTGCGCAGCAGATCGCGCGCGGTGGCGAAGGCTTCGGCGTCGCCGATGCGATAAGCGTTGCGGACCTGGTCAAAGTCGCTGAGCGGCGGGACGAAGTCTTCGCCGATGCCTTCCACCAGCCAGCTGCCCGCTTCGCCGATGTGGCCGCTGTCGAGGTAGTCCGCCAGGATAGAGCCGGCAGGGTCGGCCAGCACGAATTCCGTCTGCGGCGAAACCTCGGCGAAATAGCGGCTCAGCCCGCCCAGCGTGCCGCCGGAGCCGACGCCAACCACGATAGCGTCCACGTCATGCTCCATCTGCCGCCACAGTTCGGGCGCGGTGGTGGTGGTATGGGCCGCCGGATTGGCCGGGTTGTTGAACTGATCGATATAAAAGGCGCCGGGGATCTCCCCGGCCAGGCGTTTGGCGTAATCCTGATAGTAAGCCGGATGCCCCTTGCCGACGTCCGAGCGGGTCAGCAGCACTTCCACGCCCAGCGCGCGCAGGTGGAAGATCTTCTCGCGGCTCATCTTGTCCGGCACCACCAGCAGCAGCTTATAGCCTTTCAGCGCCGCCACCAGCGCCAGCCCCAGGCCGGTATTGCCGGCGGTGGCTTCGATGATGGTGCCGCCCGGCTGCAGCTTGCCGTCGCGCTCGGCCTGTTCGATCATCGACAGCGCCACGCGGTCTTTGATCGAACCGCCGGGGTTTTGATTCTCCAGCTTGACGAACAGCCGGCACGGGCCGGTATCGAACCGGGTCAGTTCCAGCATCGGGGTATTGCCAATCATCTCGATGACGGAATGGGGGATCGCCATGACTCATCTCCAGGATTATTCGGTATAAAAGTCGTTATGTGGATGATAGCGCTGAGAATAAGCGCTTTAAAAAGAACAAATAACGGTTGTATATGCCATTATGGAATATATTAATCTTTTTTAGACGTATGGATGCGCAGATGTTTAGCAGTGCAGATGCTTGGCCGTGTAGCCGTGGGTGGGTGCAAAAATGCGCGTCACGATGCTTTTTTGAACGATAAGCGGGGGGCTGCGTACAGTTATGTAAAAATGCTGAAAATTCACGCTAAACCCTGCAAAAATAAGATAAATCACATAAACTCACAGCAAGGGCATTTTCGGTGCGCTGCGTTACCCGCTACGGGCGCCGCAGGGGGTTGCGGCCGGCACGCGCGCACCGGGCCACTCTCGCTGGTTGGCTTAAAACGTGAACATGTTTGAAAGTTAACGCTATTTCAATGATTTGAATGGACACTCTGGCGACGTCATGATGAAAAAAAACTTATCCACTTCCCTGAAAAAACTGACCTTCAGCGTAGGCATCCTGTTGCTGGCCGCCCCGGCCGTGCATGCGGCCGAGCCGCCGGCGCCGCCGCAGGTAGACGCCAAGGCCTTCATTCTGATGGATTACAACAGCGGCAAGGTGTTGACCGAAGGCAATGCCGACACCCGCCTCGATCCCGCCAGCCTGACCAAGATCATGTCCAGCTACGTGATTGGGCAGGCGATCAAGGCCGGCAAGATCAAGCCGGAAGACATGGTCACCGTCGGCAAAGATGCCTGGGCACCCGGCAACCCGGCGCTGCGCGGTTCTTCGCTGATGTTCATCAAGCCGGGCGATCAGGTGCCGGTGCTGGAGCTGAATAAAGGCATCGTGATCCAGTCGGGCAACGACGCCAGCATCGCGCTGGCGGATTACGTGGCGGGCAGCCAGGATTCGTTCGTCGGCCTGATGAACAATTACGCCAAATCTCTGGGGCTGCAGAACACCCACTTCCTGACGGTGCACGGCCTGGATGCGGAAGGGCAGTACAGCACCGCGCGCGACATGGCGCTGCTGAGCCAGGCGCTGATCCGCGACGTGCCGGACGAATACGCGCTGCATAAAGAGAAAGAATTCACCTTTAACAAGATCCGCCAGGTTAACCGCAACCGCCTGCTGTGGAGCAGCAACCTGAACGTCGACGGCATCAAGACCGGTTACACCAGCGGCGCCGGCCACAACCTGGTGGCGTCGGCCACCGACGGCCCGATGCGTCTGATCTCGGTGGTGCTGGGCGCGCCGAGCGATCGCGTGCGCTTTAGCGAAAGCGAAAAGCTGCTGACCTGGGGCTTCCGCTTCTATGAAACCGCGACGCCGATCAAGGCCGATAAGCCGTTCGTCACCCAGAAAGTGTGGTTCGGCGACGTCAGCGAAGTGCCGCTCGGCGTGGCGAAAGACGCCTCGGTCACCATTCCGAAAGGGCAGATGAAAAACCTGAAGGCCAGCTACAAGCTGACCCAGCCGACGCTGGAAGCGCCGTTGGCGAAAAACCAGGTGGTCGGCACCATCGATTTCCAGCTGGACGGCAAGACCATCGAGCAACACCCGCTGGTGGTGATGCAAGAGGTGAAAGAGGGCAACTTCTTCAGCCGCATCTGGGATATGGTGATGATGAAGCTGAGCCAGTGGTTCGGCGGGATCTTCGGCTGAATACCCTGATGTGAGGAGCGCGCCCCGGGCGCACGATCCTCGACCTGGCCGCAACTGAGAGGTTGCGGCTTTTTTTTCGCGATTTTTTGGGGCGGTGATTAAAAGTAGTCCACCAGCATGGTGGCGCCGCTGGTGAAATCGCCTTCCGCCAGGGTGACGGCGCTGTTTTTCACCGGCACCGCATCAAGCGTCGGCGGATTGGCGTAGTCGATGTTCAGCGGCGTATTGATGGCGAAGGCCTTACCGTTGGCCAACAGTTTGATGCCCAATCCATTGACGCTGCTGGTTAACACGCTGCCGTCGAAGGCCGCCGCGCTGCCCATGATCTTCATTTTCAACTGGCGGCTGTTATCCAGAAACTCGCATTTGATGCTGTAATCGATGCGTTGCATATAGCGATTGCCGTCGATGCGCTTGATGCCGACCTTGCCGAAGTCGATATCGATGGTGCGCCCGTCGTTGATCACGCAAGGCGGAGGCGCCACCACGGTGGCGGTGATGTTGACCTTGGTACCCTGGTCGGCGGCCTGAGCCGCGGCGCTAATCAGGCTCAGCGCCCACAGCAAAGCGCAGCGCGTTTTACTCGTCATGTTCATTCTGGCTCCCGTCTCAAGGTGCGCTGAAGATCAGCGTGGCCGAACCCGACAGCGGTCCGGTGGCGATGCTGGTGTAAGGGACATTGTTCTTTACCGGTACAAAGGTCACGGTATCGTTGCCCTGGCCGTTGACGATGCGCGTTCTGAAGGCATTGTTCGGCTTCACCACCGCGCCGTTGTACATCATCGCCACGCCAACGTTAGGATTGGTGGTCTTGATAAAATCGCTGGAGAAGCCGCTGGCATCGCTGACCATGCGGATCAGAATATCCTGCGTCGCGCTCTGGTCGTCGCATTGGTAGCTGAGCGCTTTGTCCTGTTTTATCTGGGCATCATTGGCGCTCTGGGTCAGAAAGTCCTGACGGATCTGGCCGAAGTCGACGTTAATCTGCTGGCCGTTGTTGATGGTGCAGCTGGTGGTGACGAAGTAAGCGTCGTTGTCGGCGATCAGGCGCCAGCGATAAACGCCGCACTGTGGGCAACCCGGCTGATCGTTGGTCTGAATAAAGTTGATTTGGCCGATGACGTCGCCCTTGTTCACCTTGATGTCCGGCGTTGGGAAACGGTTCAACACGATATAGACCCGGATGGCGACCGACTGGGTTTGCAGGCCGGTAAGGCTGAGTACGCTGATGCCTGATGGCACCGGGGAGTTGTAATCGCTGCCGTTGATGGTGGTGCCGCTGCCGATGGCGCCAAAAATCGCACTGTTCATCGACAGCGCCGGGCTGTCGGTTTTGAGATAGTCATACCAGCTCGCGACGTCGTTTTTACAGGTGACCTGGCTGACGTTGACGATTTCGTTTTTGCCATAAGAAAGCTGTGGCCCGATGCGCACCCGGACGTCAACCGGCGTGGTCGAGCCCCCGGGTGGAATCAGTCCGCCATCGGACGTGCGGCAGGTAAACGCGTTGGCGTTGCCAAACAGCATGAAGAAAGATAATGCCAGGCAGCAACGTAAAAATAGCAGGGCTGTTTTTCTCACGATAATATCCCAATATATATAAATAGTGTGCGGCGTTACTCCGCAATGAAATATTGCCAATCAGGCCGGCTGGCCATATTTATTCCGTTAAAGGGGAGTGAGGGGCATCGCTGTTGGAGATGCCGTCGTTATCACCGTTCAGCAACGCGGTGGGATACCACCTCAATGAGTTGTTGATAGAGCCGTCCGTCACAATCACTTTTTTCCGGGAGACAAGATCCAGCAATAGCCGCCGCGCCCGGTAAACACCGACGTTGACGGCATTGGCCAGTTGCCGCGTCGATAGCCATTGCTGCTGTGGCGGCAACCCGCCGATAGGGCACTTACGGGGCGACTGCGCGAATAATGTTTGCAGCAGATCGTGCTGCAATTGCCGTATTTCCTTTTGTTTCGGAGATAACGCTTCCATAGCACTTCCTCTGTATTCCGATTGCCGTATTCCTAAGAAAAAACAAACTTTCGCTGCCTACCAACAACGAGGTAAAACGCGAACAAAGAAAATTCCTATCTATTTATCAGGATTGAAAAAAAAGGCGTTGCCCGCCCCGTTTTTACCTATGCTTAGGCAGGGGTGGCGTCACGCTGAAACCTAAAATTTTGGTTTATTATATTCACAAAGCGCCACTTTGCGATCTGATTACTTGGGAATCAAAGAAAAACAGGATATTGCTCTATAAAAGCATCTTTTACGATCTATGAGGCTAAAAATAACAGTAAATTAACTTCAATTAGGAAATAAATTGCGAATGTTCGCCTTGATCAAAAAAAGCCTTTTTTTGCTGAGAGGCATTTGCCAGAATATTCATCGCCGGACAAGAAGGACGGATTAGAAAGTATTGGCCTCTGCTTGTTGTGATTTCGTTTATTTTTATATGACGGATTCATTAATGGGTGGGCCGCTGCAGACTTGCCGTTATCGACGTATTTATTGTCGATGCCTTTGGGTTTTGGCAGTTAACCAACCAGCAAGATGCTAAAGAATCAGGGCTGCGCACATATAAGCGCGAGCAGGTTTCCTGTTGCTCTTTTTCTTGATTGGAATATGCATTTTTTCTTATAAGGAATATAGGTTCTATGAAACTTAACAAAATCATGATGGCTGCAGTGATTGCATTTGGCGCAAGTTCTTTTGCACAGGCAGCCGATCAGGGACACGGTAAGGTCACCTTCACGGGCTCTATTATTGATGCGCCATGCTCTATTGCGCCCGAGTCGATCGATCAGACCGTAGATCTGGGCCAGGTTTCCAACGTGGCGTTGAAAAACGGCGGCAAATCCAACCCGCGTCCGTTTGAAATCAAACTGGAGCAGTGCGACATCACCACGCTGAAAACCGTTAAAACCACCTTCAGCGGCGTCGCATCGTCCACCGACAAGGATCTGTTGGGTATCGCGGGCACCGCCAGCGGCGCCGGCGTAGCCATCTCTTACAATGGCCAGCCGATCAAACTGGGTGAAGCGACTACCGCGCAGACCCTGAATACCGGCAACAACACCCTGCATTTCGCCGCCTACCTGCAGGGCGAAGGCGCTTCCGCCGCCATCGTTCCGGGCGATTTCACTGCCGTAGCCGATTTCACCCTGGCTTATCAGTAAGTGAGCCCGAAGGCTTAATCAACCAGGCATGGGGTTCGCCGCATGCCTGGTGAATCTCCCTGTCAAAGGAATGTCGCGATGTTTTTACCAAGGAATCGAGCGGGTGCCGTTCTTTTGGCGTCGTTGGCGTTTGCGCCCGGCCATGCAACTTCCGCCGCGCAGGGGTGGGGCAAAGTCAACATGCACGGCGCCATTATCGACACCGCCTGCGCCATTGCCGCCGGCAGCCGCGATCAGACGATCGATATGGACACTATTCCTCTCGGGCAGATCATTCGTGACGGCCAGGGGGTGACCAAACCTTTCAGTATCGAATTGGTCAATTGCATTTTGGAACGGCCGGAAAACAAGCCTGACTGGAAATTCTTTCAGGTCACGTTTGATGGTTATGCGGAAGGCGCTCTGTTTGGCGTACAGGGCGATGCGCGCGGCGTTGCATTGGAGATAAAAGACAGCAGCGGCACGGCGGTTATTCCAGGGAAACCTTTGCCGATGGAGGGAATAATACCGGGGAACCGAGTGCTGAATTATTCCATGACGTTGATGCCGAATCACCAGCCGTTGAAGGTGGGAGCGTATTTTTCCACAGTGCGTTTTAAGCTGGATTATTTTTGATTTTTTCTCGTACTGACGGTTAATTCGTTATTGAAAGGACTTTATTATGCTTTCACCGGCAGGGAAGTTATTTCGTCTTCAGGCCTTGGGGCTTTGCGTTGCCCTTTCTCTGGGAAATCCAATCGCGTTGGTCTATGCCGCCGACGTGATTCAATTCAATACCGACGTATTGGACATCAACGATCGCAAAAATATCGATCTGAGCCAATTCACGCGCAGCGGCTACATCATGCCGGGCGTTTATACCATGGTGGTGCACGTCAATAAGAACGATCTGCCGGAACAGCCGGTGACGTTTATGGCGCCCGAGAACGATCCTAAAGGCAGCGAAGCCTGTCTTTCGCCGGAGTTGGTCAACCAACTGGGGCTGAAAGAAAAACTGTTAAGCACGCTGAACTGGACGCACGGCGGCCGTTGCCTTGACGCCTCCAGCCTGGCGGGGATGGAAGCCCGCGGCGATCTTGCCAGCTCTTCGCTGTATCTCAACATTCCTCAGGCCTATCTGGAATACAGCTCGGAAAACTGGGACCCGCCTTCGCGCTGGGATGATGGTATTCCTGGGCTGCTGTTTGACTATAACGTCAACGCCCAAACGCAAAAACATCAGAAGGGCGGCAGCAGTTACAGCCTGAGCGGCAATGGCACCGGCGGCGCCAACCTGGGCGCCTGGCGTCTGCGCGCCGACTGGCAGGCCAACCTCAACCATCAGACCGGCTCTTCTCAGCCGACCGACAAACAGTTCGATTGGAGCCGCTATTACGCCTACCGGGCGATCCCGGCGCTGCGTTCGCGGCTGACAATGGGTGAGGATTACCTGAACTCCGACATTTTCGACAGCCTGCGCTTTACCGGCGTCAGTCTGCGATCCGACGACAGCATGTTGCCGCCCAACCTGCGCGGCTATGCGCCGGAAGTGACCGGCGTGGCGAAAACCAACGCCAAGGTGGTGGTCAGCCAGCAGGGGCGCGTGCTGTATGAAACGCAGGTGGCGGCGGGGCCGTTCCGCATTCAGGACATCAACGATGCGGTTTCCGGCGAGCTGGACGTGCGCGTCGAAGAGCAGGACGGCAGCGTGCAGGAGTTCAAGATGAACACCGCCAACATCCCTTATCTGACGCGGCCGGGTACAGTGCGTTACAAGCTGGCGACGGGCAAGCCGTCGGAGTGGGGGCACCATCTGCGCGGGCCGATGTTCGGCACCGGCGAGTTCTCCTGGGGGATCAGCAACGGCTGGTCGCTGTACGGCGGGGGCATCGCCGGCGGCGATTACAACGCGCTGTCGCTGGGGATCGGGCGCGATCTGATGGCGCTGGGGGCGTTGTCGTTCGATGCCACGCAGTCGCGTGCGCGTCTGCCGCAGGATGGCACGCTGACCGGCGGTTCGTACCGGCTGAGCTATTCGAAGAACTTCGATGAATACGACAGCCAGGTCACCTTCGCCGGTTACCGCTTCTCTCAGGAAGACTTCATGAGCATGGGGGACTACCTGGATGCGCGTTACGAAGGGGGGCGCAGCGGCAAGAGCAAGGAGATGTACACCATCACCTTCAACAAACAGTTCCGCGATCTGGGGCTGAGCACCTATCTCAACTACAGCCACCAAACCTACTGGGATCGGGCACCGAACGATCGTTACAACCTGATGGTGTCGCGCTACTTCGACATCGGCGATTTCAAGAACGTCAGCGTGTCGCTGTCGGCCTATCGCAACCGATACAACGAGCGCAACGACGACGGGATGTATCTGTCGCTGTCGCTGCCCTGGGGCAGCGCGGGCACGCTCAGTTACAACATGACGCTCGATCGCGAAGAGAACGCCCACCGGGTCGGGTACTACAACCGGGTCGATGAACACAACAACTATCAGATCAGCGCCGGCGCCGCACGCAGCGGAGCGACGGCCAGCGGTTATTACAGCCATCAGGGCGATATGGCGCAGATCAACGCCAACGCCAGCTACCAGGCCGGCCGCTACAGCGCCGTCGGCATTGGCGCGCAGGGCGGCCTGACAATGGCGGCGGAAGGGGCGGTGCTGCACCGCGTCAATACGCCGGGCGGCACGCGTTTGCTGCTCGATACCGAAGGCGTCGCCGGTGTGCCGGTGCGTGGCTACGGCAGTACGGTGCTGACCAACCGTTACGGCAAGGCGGTGGTGGCGGATGTAAACAGCTACTACCGCAACAAGGCCAGCATCGATCTCAACAGCCTGAGCGACAACGTCGAGGCGACGCGTTCGGTGGTGCAGGCCACGTTGACCGAGGGAGCCATCGGCTACCGCAAGTTTGAGGTGATTGCCGGCGAGAAGGCGATGGCGATCGTCAAGCTGGCGGACGGCAGCGAGCCGCCGTTCGGCGCCACGGTGCTGAATGCCCGCAAACAGGAGACCGGCATCATCAATGACGGCGGCAGCGTTTACCTGTCCGGCCTCAATCCCGGCGAGCGCATGAGCGTGCACTGGAACGGCGCGGCGCAGTGTGAAATCCAGCTGCCGGCGCCGCTGCCGGCCGAAATGTTGATGAACACGTTGCTGCTGCCTTGCCGTCCTCTTGCCGGCGACAAGCCGGCGGCCGACGCCAACTGACATACACCCGGCGGAGTGCGCTCCGCCGCTAAACCGCCGGGGCGGGCTCGTCCGCTTCCGGCCGACTGGAACCGTGAAGACATGATGAATCTGACTATGACCAGAAAGACCGTTTTCCTTGTGGGCCCGCTCGCCGCCGCGTTGACGATCGGCGCGGTCAGCCTGCCCGCTCATGCGGCCATCGCGCTGGATCGCACGCGCGTGATTTTCGACGGCGACCTGAAAACGGTCAGTCTCAACATCAGTAACCAGAACAAACAGTTGCCGTATCTGGCGCAGGGATGGATCGAAGACGATCGCGGCAACAAGATCCAAAGCCCTTTCACCGTGCTGCCGCCGGTGCAGCGGGTGGAACCGGGCAAACCGAGCCAGGTGAAGATCCAGTCGCTGCCGGCGGCGCGTCAGCTGCCGCAGGACAGGGAGACGCTGTATTACTTCAACCTGCGCGAGATCCCGCCGCGCAGCAATAAGCCGAACACGCTGCAGATAGCGCTGCAGACGCGCATCAAAATGTTTTATCGCCCGGCGGCGCTCGCTCCGAAAAAGAATGCCGCACCGTGGCAGGAGCAGCTGACGCTGACCCGGCAGGGCGACAAGTACGTGGTGAACAACCCGACCCCGTATTACGTGACGATCGTTGAGGCGAGCGCCGGCAAGGGCGGGAAAGGGGCGGCGGGCTTTGAACCGCTTATGGTGGCGCCGAAGGCCAGCGCCCCGCTGAACGTCTCCGCCGCGAGCCTCGGCAACGGGCCGTCGCTGGCGTACATCAACGATTACGGTGGGCGGCCGCAGTTGAACTTCCGCTGCGCCGGCAATGCCTGCCAGGTCGTGCCGGTCGCCAAATGACGATCCGCGCGCCAGCAGGGAAGACAGAGTGAACACAGCGGAGTGAACGAATCATGCAACGAAAGATCCCCATGTTGTTGGGAAAAGCCTATGAACGTCATCAGCGACGCACTATCGGCCTGACGGTGTTGGCCGCGCTGATGGTGCCGCTGACGGCGGGCACGATGCTGATGCTGATGCCGCCGGCCCGGGCGGTGGACAACTGGGAGGTGGAGGGCGCGAACGGCACGCTCCACGTCTACGGCGCGTTGACGGAAAGCGCCTGCAGTCTGGAAATGACCACCGCTCGTCAGGAAGTGTGGCTGGGGGAGACGGGAACGGCGCATTTTCAGCGCCCGGGCGATCGCGGCACGCCGGTGGCGTTCGAGCTGACGCTGAAAGACTGCCTGCGGGCGCCGGCGAGTAACCGCGACGCCTGGACCGGGGTGCTGGCCTGGAGCGGCAGCCAGCCTGCGGTGTCCGTGGCGTTTGCCGCGCCGGCGGATGACGACGCGCCGGGTTTGGTCAGGGTCGCCGGCGTTACCGGCTTGGGGCTGCAGTTGGCGGATGCCAGCGGCCTGCCGGTGCGCCTCGGCGCGCGTAACAAACCGATCTTGCTGACGCCGGGGCAAAACACCCTGACGTATACGGTGACGCCGGTGCGCACCCCGGCGACGCTGAGCGCCGGCGCCTACCGTGCGGCGATCGATTTCCGCCTTTATTACGACTAATACGCCGCTTGCGCCGAGCCGGCGCAAGCCTAACCAAAGGGAGTGGCGTCATGCGCGCGACAGAGACGAACCGGCGCCGGAGCGCGCTGTTGGGGGCAGGCATGGTCATGGTGGCCGGCATGATGGCGCAGCCGGCGGACGCGGCGGAAAACATGCGCTTTCACGGGACGCTGGTGGCCGAGCCGTGCGTCATTCAGCCGGGAGATGAGGATATCCAACTGGATTTCGGCACCATCGTCGACAAATACCTGTATCTGAACACCCGCACCCATAGCCAAACCTTCGCGTTGCACCTGACCGAGTGCGATCTCAGCCTGGGCAATACGGTGGCCATTACGTTTACCGGCACCGAGAACGCCAAACTGCCCGGCCTGCTGGCGCTGGATGCCGGCAGCCTGGCCTCGGGGATCGGCATCGGGTTGGAGGACAGCAGCGGCAAGGCGCTGCCGCTCAATCGCGCCAGCGATAAATTCCGCCTGAATGCCGGCAACACCACGCTCACGCTGCAGGCCTATGTGCAGGGGGAGCCGGAGGCTATCCAAACGAAGACCATCGGCCGCGGCACCTTCAGCGCGGTGGCCACTTTTACGCTGGAATACGAATAAGCGTCTACAAGGACAAAAAACGCAATGATGATAAAGCCCCTCAATCGCGCCCTGCGCATGGGCCTGCTGTGCCTGTTGGCGTTGAGCGCCGCCGCCTGTCAAAACCAAAAATCGGGCAAACCCGCCGTGAACACCCAAAATCAGGCTGTGCAAGCGCCGTCAGAAGAGGCTTTGCGCAAGCAGCGTGAGGCCGAGCAGCTGCAGCAGTGCCAGCAGCAACTGGGCGCATTGCGCACCATCAACGAGAAGCAGTATCAGCGCTATAAACAGGCCTTCGACAGCCTGATGAGCGGCGCTTCGCAGTACGCCAATCTGCGCGCGCGGGTAAACGGCGACACGCAGGAGACGGTGGATGCGCTGTATCGCTACAAGGTCAACTATCTGTGCGCCGGGGTGAATCAGGCGGTGTTGACCGGGCTGGCGGATCGCGGAGAGCAGATTAAATGAGGCTGCGTCTGTTCGGCTGTGTCGCTCTGCTGTTCACCGGCGTCGCGCAGGCGGACGACGGCGTGCCGGCGCTGCTGCAGTTTGCCGAGCAGTATCAACGGCAGAGCACCGGGCCGAAGAGCGAAAACGCGGCGCCCGCCGACCGTGCGTCGGGGCAAAAAAAGCGTGAGCCGGCGAAGCGCCCGTCGGACACCCAACAGCCGGCTTCACCGGCCAAAGCTTTTACGCTGAGCCAGGCATTATTGGCGCGTGACCAACAGCTGGCGCGCCAGCGAATGGAACTGACGATGTTGCGCCAGGAACTTGCCGCGCTGCGGGCGGAGAAAGCGGCGCCATCCGTCGCGATGTTGCCGGACTCGTCAACGCTGCAGCAGTGGATCGCCGGGCTGGGCGCCGCCTGGCGCGGTTCGCCCGATGCCCAACGCGCCGAGGCGCTGCTGCGTCAGGCGACGCAGGAAACCGCCAAAACCAAAGCGGCGGCGATGCAGGCCGAACGGCGCGCCAGCGAGCTGGAGTCCGCCGCGCAGGCATCGGCACAGACGCTTGCACAACGCCAGCGCGAGCACCAGGAGGCGCTGCACGCTCTGCGCGCCGCGTTGGAAGCGAGTGAGCAGAAGCGAGCCGCTGAGCAGAAGGCGACCCAGCAGGCGCGCGAGGCGCTGTTGGCGCTGCATCAGCGGCTGCAATGGGAGATGACGCCGGAGCAGTTGAAGGATAAACGCAAGCGTTTGTCCTACGCGGCGGGCAGTGCGCTGGGGCGCGACATTCAGGGGGGTGTGGCGGAGCGTCAAAGCTGGGGCGTACCGGTGGATCGCGACAGCCTGTTGGCGGGCGTCATCGATAGCGTGTCGGGGCGTTTGCAGCTGCCGCCGGATGAACTGAATGCGCTGACGGCGCAGGCGGATGCCGCCGCCGTGGCCGCGCGTGAGAAACGCGTTAACGAACAGCGGCGGCGTGACGAAGATTACCTGGCGCAGTTCCGTCAACAAAAGGGCGTTAAGCCGTCGGCGATGGGCTTCTGGTATCGGGTGGATTACGCCGGGGAGGGGGCGTTGGCGCCAACGGCGGTGGTCGATGTGGTGGTGAAGGAGAAACTGACCGACGGCACGGTGATCCAGGATATGGAACTGAGCGGCAAGGTGCTGTCGCAACCGCTGTCCGAATATCCACCGCTGTTTCGGGAGGCGATAAGCCATCTGCATAACCACGGTTCGCTGACGATGGTCGTGCCGCCGGCGCTGGCCTACGGCGAAACCGGCTATCCGCCGAAGGTGCCGCCCAACGCCACCATGGTTTATGAATTACGCATCGACAACAGCCAGGCACCGGCAAAGGGTGCCAAGGCGGTTAAACGGGAAGCCGACACGGCGGGAGGGCAGGGATGAACACCATGATAAAAATCGCGCTATTTGATGAAAACCGTTACTTCAGCGCTGGTTGGCAGGAGGCCCTGGCGCTGCACTTCAGCACTTACGGCAAGCGCACGCTGTTACTGGATGCGCAGCAGGTTCACGAAGCCGATCTGGTGTTCTGCTATTTTCCTCCCGGCGTGCAAAGCTGTTTTTGTCACTTCTTTGAGGCGCAGGCTGCGGGGCGCCAAACGCTGTATTTCTCGTTGCGAACGCCGGAGGGGCGGCATAAACGCACCGTCGGCACTCGCTGCGCGCTGGAGGCCGGCGTCATTTACCACGATACGCCGCTGGTATCGGCGCTGTATCAGGTGAACGCCGAGTTGGAGCGGCGCAGCAAATGGCCGGGCAGGCCGAGTTGTGGCATGAACTGCGTATGCCAGCACCGAGGCCTGACGCTGCGGGAACAGGAGATCATGCGCTGCATGACGCGGGAGATGGGAGTGACGCAAATCGCACGGATGCTGGACATCAGCGTGAAAACCGTCAGTAATCACAAGATGAGCGTTATGCGCAAGATGGGGTTCCGGCGTAATGCCGAACTTTACGGCTGGCTGCGGCACAGCGCCCGTCCCGGCGCCGTGGGGGCGCGAGCCGGCATTCAGCCTGGCATTGCGGCAGGGAAGGCGCAGCACTGAGAAGGCGCCGGCCCAATCGGAGCGGCCGGCGCCTTTAGTGCCTCGCCGTGGCGGTCAGTTGCAGGCCACGACCTTGATCGCCAGCCCGCCCTGCGAGGTTTCGCGGTATTTGGCGTTCATGTCTTTGCCGGTTTCGTACATGGTTTCGATCACCTTATCCAGACAAACTCGCGGTTCGCTGGTGCGGCGCATCGCCATGCGTGCGGCGTTGACCGCCTTGACGGCGGAAATGGCGTTACGCTCGATGCAGGGCACCTGAACCTGGCCGGCGAGCGGATCGCAGGTCAGCCCCAAATGGTGCTCCATGGCAATCTCCGCCGCGATGCACACCTGCGCCGGGCTGCCGCCCAGCAGCTCGGTCAACCCGGCCGCCGCCATCGAACAGGCCACGCCCACTTCCCCCTGACAGCCCACTTCGGCGCCGGAGATCGAGGCGTTCATCTTGTACAGCGCGCCAATCACGCCGGATGCCAGGAAGTAACGGGTGTAGGAGTTGGCGTTTACCGGACGGATGAACTTGTCGTAGTAAGCCAGCACCGCAGGAATGATGCCGCAGGCGCCGTTGGTCGGCGCGGTGACCACGCGGCCACCGGCGGCGTTCTCTTCGTTGACCGCCAGCGCGAACATGTTGATCCAATCGACCACGTTCATCGGGTCGATATTGTTCTTGTCTCCGGTCACCAGAATGCGGCGCAGCGCGGCGGCGCGACGCGGCACCTTCATTGGGCCGGGCAGCAAGCCTTCGGTGTTGATGCCGCGTTCGATACCGGCGCTCATCACCTGCCAGACGTCGGCGAAGTGCGCGTCGATATCGGCCTTGCTGCGCAGCGCCAGCTCGTTCTGCATCACCAGGCCGGACAGCGACAGCCCGGTGTCTTTGCAATGCTGCTGCAGATCGTGCGCCGATTTGAACGGGTAGGGCACCGGCGTGGCGCCCTCGGCGGACTGGCCGAAGTGCTCTTCGTCGACGATGAAACCGCCGCCGATCGAGTAATAGGTTTTGCTGTGCAGCAGGCGCTCACCGGCGAAGGCGCGGATGCGCATGCCGTTTTCGTGCAGCGGCAGGTTGTCGCTGTGGAAATTCATGCCGCCGTGCTGCGGGAAATCCACCTCGTGATGGCCGTTGGCCAGCGGCAGGCGGCCGCGCTGTTCGACGTCGCGGATAAAGCCGGGAATGCTGTCGATGTCCACGTCGTGCGGCAGGTTGCCGGCCAAGCCCATGATGATGGCGATATCGGTGTGGTGGCCTTTACCGGTCAACGACAGCGAACCGTACACGTCGACCACCACGCGGGTGGTGTCCTGCAACTGCTGGTGGGCGATCAGATCGTCGACGAACTGTTTGCCGGCTTTCATCGGGCCAACGGTGTGGGAACTGGATGGGCCGATGCCAATTTTGAAAATATCGAAAACGCTGACCATGGTCTCGCCTCCTTCTTCAGGTTTCAGGCGGTGAATACGGGAAATGGGGGAGTGCGGGAGGGCCGGCGCGCAGCGGCGCCGGCCGGACGTGATTAGCCGAGCAGGCTGAACACGATAGCAGAGATGGCGATCAGACCCATCACAACCACGAACACGTTGCTGATGTGGCCGCTGTACTTGCGCATGGCAGGCACTTTACGGATGGCATACATCGGCATCAGGAACAGCAGCATGGCGATGATTGGGCCGCCCAGGGTTTCGATCATGCCCAGGATGCTTGGGTTCAGGGTGGCGACGATCCAGGTGGTCACCAGCATGAAGATAGCGGTCATGCGGTTCAGCTTGGCGGTGCTGACGGTTTTGCCGCGGCTCTTCATCGACTTGGCAACCAGGCCGTTGAAGCCTTCACGCGCGCCCAGGTAGTGGCCCAGGAACGATTTGGTGATGGCGACGAAGGCGATAACCGGCGCGATGTACTCGATCATCGGGTTATTAAAGTGGTTAGCCAGGTAAGACAGAATCGAGATGTTCTGCGCCTTGGCTTCCGCCAGGTTTTCCGGCGTCAGGCTCAGCACGCAGCTGAACACGAAGAACATCACGGTCAGCACCATCATGATGTGTGCGTAGGCCAGAATGCGGGAGCATTTCTTCTCGGCGTCTGCGCCGTACTCTTCGCGTTTGGCGACGGCGAAGGCGGAGATGATCGGCGAGTGGTTGAAGGAGAACACCATTACCGGGATCGCCAGCCACAGGGTCATGATCAGGCCGTGGCCCATGCCGGTACCGCTGCCGGACAGCGACACGTTTTCGAAGATGGCGCCGGTCCAGTTAGGGATCAGATACACCGCCAGCAGCATCAGCACCGCGACGAACGGGAAGACCAGGATGCTCATGGTTTTCACGATGGCCTGCTCACCGAAGCGCACGATGGTCATCAGGCCGACGATCAGGATCAGCGACAGGATGGCGCGCGGTGGCGACGTCATACCCAACTGGTGGGTGATGAAGCTGTCGACGGTGTTGGTGATCGCCACGCTGTAAACCAGCAGAATCGGGTAGATGGCGAAGAAGTACAGCAGGGTGATCAGTTTACCGGCGGTGATGCCGAAGTGCTCTTCTACCACGGCGGTGATGTCTTCACCGGGGTTTTTGCCGGACAGAACGAAACGGCACAGGCCGCGGTGGGCAAAGAAGGTCATCGGAAAAGCGATGATGGCCATGATGATCAGAGGAATCAAACCGCCGATGCCGGCGTTGATTGGCAAGAACAGGACGCCTGCGCCGATGGCGGTCCCGTACAGGCCCAACATCCACATGGTATCCGTTTTACGCCAGGTACTGCTGGAGCCCGAGGCCGCAGAGGCAATTGTGCCGGTCTGTGTAGTGTCCATAAATATCTCCGAAGTGAACACGAATTTAAAATTAAAAGGCAAAACTTAAGGTTAAACCGTCAAACGTCCTATTCAGGCAACGCTTGCGGTAAGAATCAGGTGTTGCTTGCGGGGATGTTTTGGCGTCCCCCTGGTTGTTTATTGTGTTCATTACCAAGGCACAGCGCCGGGTAATTCACTAAAGACTTTTCACCGTCACGGGCGATAAAAGTCGTTACCGCTGCCGACAGGTCTTTGCCTGTCGATTTTTGTTGGCGGCAAGATAACGATTTACAGTAGAAACAACCGTGATCCTGCTCTCAAATGCGCAATATGTGCAGTTATCTGCTTTTTTATCGATTTTTCGCGCATTTGTTGCACATTTGTGTAAGATTTTGTGCTGAGAACGCTCTCATAATAATTTCTGCGATTATGCGGTTTGTACAATAATTAGCCGGATAAAGCGCTGTGCTCAGCAGCAAGCCGAGCAATATATTTTATGCGTGGTTTTGGATCTAGCGAAAAACCCGGATTAAGCAGTTTTAGTGATGTGGATCACATTGTATTTTTAAGTAAAATTTCATTCATCGATTTGTTTTTAAATGGTTTTTAATGAAAATCGCCGTTAATAACGAAGGGAAATTACTTACGTGGTTAGCGGATAGAAATGCGTAACCATTCATCATATAAATAACAGATGCCTAACAGGTATTGGCGATATTTGCTGCAACCGCTTAAACCGCCGTTTATTTAAACATCGCGGCCTTTGGCGCGATTTATCATATAAAAGCCATAAATAGTCGTTAATTCACCCAGCCGGCAGCGGGTTTAGCCTGCGAGAAAATAATCACCCGGGTGACCTGTTGCATTTTATTAACCTGATGTTGCGTGCGGATAAGCGAAAAACGCGAATCGATTGCGCATTATTTGTTCATTTTCGGGCGGGGAAAGAAGGGGATTGCAGCGGTGCGCCGTCGGTTTCGACGGCGCAGAAGGCGAATTAATAGCGGGTAGCGATGGCGTTGTCGTTGAAGAACGCCATGAAGTCGGCGTCCGGTTGGCGGTCGCTGATCACCCGATCGAACTGCGTCAGCGGGCCGATGCAGGCCGGCTTGGTTTTACCGAACTTGCTGTGATCCGCCACCAGGATCTTTTGCTGCGCCATCGCCATGGCGCGATGCTTCATCTCCAGCTCGTCGAAGTTGAAGCAGGTGGCGCCGTGCTGCAGGCTGAGGCCGGCGGCGGAGATAAAGGCGATGTTCGGGCAGATGTGATCGAGCTCGTTGCGGCCGCCGACGCTGGAAAAGATGTAGTTGTTCGGCTTGAACTCACCGCCGCACAGGACCACTTTGCAGTTCGGTTTGTCCTGCAGCGCCAGGAAGGTGTTCAGCGAATGACACACGGCGGTGAAGATCAGCTCGTCGGCGATGGCGTCGATGATCGCCGGGGTGGTGGTGCCGCAGTCGAAAAACACCGTGTCGTTTTCATTGATCAACGGCGCCGCCAGCAGGCCGATGCGCCGTTTCTCCGTCACCTGCTTGGCTTTTTGATCGGAAACGAAGTAGTTGGTGACGCCGTTGCTGCGTGGATCGGTCACCACGTAGCCGCCGAGCAGCACCACCGCCGCCGGTTCGGCGCTCAGATCGCGGCGAATGGTCATCTCCGAGACCCCCAGCAGCACGGCGGCTTCTTTCAGGTGGATCTTGTCAGCGCGTTTTAACGCCTGAACTAACCGGTTGATACGTTCTTCGCGCCGCGTTTCCATAGATCCGTCTTCCCACAGGTAGTAGAGGTAAAGGGCGTGCCGGCGTTTCCGGCGTTAAACACAACGATGCGGGGCAATATCGGGCCGCATTGGCCGCCCGTATTGTCCCGCATCGTTGTGTATTGGCTATGCCCGTCAGGGCATGCCGACGATCAGTAGCTGCCCGCCGCCGGCTGGGCGCCGGATACGATGGCGACGCCGGAGCTGGTGCCGATACGCGTGGCGCCGGCGTTGATCATCTTCTCGGCGGTGGCGCGATCGCGCACGGCGCCGGAAGCTTTCACGCCCATTTCGCTGCCCACGGTCTCGCGCATCAGTTTGACGTGCTCTTCCCGAGCGCCGCCGGTGCTGAAGCCGGTAGAGGTTTTCACGAAGGCGACATCGAGTTCGCGACACATTTCACAAACCTGGACGATCTGCGCATCGCTGAGCAGGCAGGTTTCCAATATTACCTTCAACGGGATCGCCGCGCAAACCTCGCGCACGGCGGCGATGTCGGCTTTCACTTCGTCCAGCAGGCCGCTTTTCAGCCAGCCGACGTTGATCACCATATCGATCTCTTGCGCACCGGCGGCGATCGCCGCTTTGGCTTCAAAGGCTTTGGCGACGGTCAGGCCGGCGCCCAGCGGGAAGCCGATCACCGAGCAGACTTTCACGGTGCTTTCCTGCAGCAGCTGGGCCGCCAGCGGCACGTAGCCGGAGTTGACGCATACCGCATAGAAGTTGTGCTGCTGCGCTTCTTCGCACAGTTTGGCGATCTGCAGTTCGGTGGCGTCCATCGCCAGCAGGGTGTGGTCAACGTAGCTGGCGTAATCGATGTTTTCGGTGGTCATCGCGATTCCTTAGTGAAGTTAAGACAGTAAGCCGGATGGATAATGTGAAAATAATAACATTCAGATGCCGATAAACCTAGCGATGTTTAAAAAATGTCGACGAGATCGTCGCGAACAGGCCGTTATACGTATAACTTAAAGGCGGAGTTTTGTTATTTAAATAACATTTAACGGCTCGCGGCCTGCGCGGGCGCAACGTCGAGGGAAAAAAGATGAAGATCAACATCGAACTGGATCCTGAAGCTTTCGGGGCGCATCGGCAGGAACTGTTCCGCAATGCGGATTTCGCGGTGAGCGCGCATCGCTGCGCAGAACGCGGGCCGATGCTGACGCTGGCGAACTGCCGCGGCGCGCTGACGGTCTTGCCGTATCAGGGCCTGGCGATTTGGGACGCCGAGTTTGACGGTTATTCATTGAAATCGGGCCGCCGCAGCGCCCGTGGTCTCGGGAGAAAGCGCGCTGACGACGCGGCGTTCTGCCCCGCCTGGCCGAGCCACGACGGCGCGCCGCTGCAGATGCAGCGCGTGTGGCTGCAGCTGACGGGCGATGAGCTGACGTTGCATGGCGAAGGCGAGCGGTTGGGCGGGCGTTGGCGCATCGGCCCGGCGCTGCGTTTGGCAGCCCAGAGCGCGCAGTTCGCCATAGAGATGAAGGTCACTAACCTGGCCGAGCGGCCGCAGCCGCTGCGCTATGTGTGTCGCCTCAACTATGATTGCATTCCTGACGCGGTATTCCGCCAGAATCTGCCGACGCCGGCTTTGTTGGGGGATGCGATCGGGCAAGAACTGCTGTGCTCCGACGATCTGACGCGCTATGTGGATCAGGCCGAGTTCTTTATGCTGACGCCGCAAGGCCGGCGCTATGTGACGCGCTTCGCTACCGGGCAATTCAACTATGGCCTGCGGCGCATCGCCGTTCAGGGCAACCGGCGGCTGCTGGCCTTTGTTCAGCCGGCGAACTGCCGCCCGAATGCGCCAGAGGGTGAGGCGGGGGTGATGCTGGGAGCGGGAAAAACGCGGGCCTTCTGCGTGACCACCGGCGTGGTGTGAAATAACGGGGCGGTAACGCCCCGGTCATGTTGTACGGTTACTCTTTCACCCAGCCGCGGCGAATGGCGAAGGCGAACAGGAAACGATACAGGCGCGACAGCTTGTCGGCGAGGGCATCGCCGAACAGATTCCACACCAGCTGGGCGAACAGGCAGCCGACCAGGCCGAGCAGGAAACCGCCGACCATATCCAGCGGCCAGTGTACGCCGAGGTAAACGCGTGACCAGGCGATGCCGACGGCGACAATCATCAGCAGCGCACCGGACCAGACTCGGTGCCAGAACAGGAACGCCAGCGCAAAGGTAAAGATGGCGGTGCCGTGATCGCTTGGGAACGAGCTGTCCGGCGCGTGCGCCAGGAAGGTATACCCCACGCCGGCGACGAATGGGCGCTCATGCGGCAGCAGCGCGCCGATAGTGGAGGCGGCAAGCATGGCGAACAGCAGCGCGATCGTGGTTTTCGCCACCACTTCGCGCTGTGAAACCAGCTGGCTTTGCGGCCCCCACAGCCACAGGCCGACGATCAGCAGCGGCACGATAATGATCAGATCGCGCGCCAAAAAGGTGGCGAAATCAATCATCCACTCGGGAGACGCCGGGGTCGCATTGATCCAGGCGAAAAGAACATGGTTTAACTGCTCCATAACCGTTACCTCATCTTGCGGCACCAATAGCCGCTAACCATCCAATAAATAACCAACTGGCTTAACCAAACCCACCAACCCGCCCACAGGTTATGGGTAAGAAAATGTGCGCCGCGCATGATCTGACCAAAGCCCATCAGCATGCCGAGCGCAATGCCGCCGCACCAGCACCACCAGGCCAGGCGCGGGCGCTGCGGATAAAACAGGAAAAACAACGCCATGACCGCGAAACCGCTCGAGGCGTGCCCGCCGGGGAAACAGCGGCCGGGGCCCGGAAGCGCCGGCACCGCACCGAACAACGGGAAGGACATCGCCTTGCCGCCGTACTCGATCAGATCCCACGGACAGGAGTGCGCGCTGGTGGCCTTGAGAATGCCCACCACCAGCGGGCCGATGCCGAGAAGCAACATGCTGACGATCAGGCGTGCGCTGCGGCGATAGATGCCCCAAAACAGCGCCAGTACCGCCCCGACGATCACAATTTGCTTCAGCAGGCGGTGGTTGATCAGATCCAGCCAATAATTGTTTTGCCACGGGAAATGCCCGCTGGCGGCATCGTACCAAAAGTTGCCGATCGCCCAGTCCAGCTGTTCGCTGCGGGAAAGCCACAGGAACAGCAGGCCGCTGATCAGCAGGCCAAAAACCTGCCAACGGTAAAAGGATGCCGGCAGGGAGTAAAGGGCGGTTGTCTTAATTTGCGGTGCCGTTGAGGATTGATTTAATGACGATTCTGGATTCACGCGCAGGCTCGGTGGCAGGATTGAATAGCGCCACTGTAATCATTCCGTCTTAAGAAAACCTTAGTCCGCCGGTAAGAAAACCCTATCCGAGGCCACCGCCTTCGGCTAAGGTAATCGTTTGCTTTTTCGGGATGAGAGTGTGGTGATGCAGAATAAAGCGCGTGTCTTACTGTTGGCGGCTGCCGGTGCGGCCTTTTCTCCGCTGAGCTTTGGCCAGCCTGCGGCCGCCGGGCCGATCGTGGTGCAGGGCGCCATGCCGGTGGAGGCGGAACGTTTCGCCCAGCGGTTGGAAAACCCGCGCGAGGAGCAGATTGGCGGCTGGCGCTTTTGGCACGGCACCGTAGACGGCTACCCGGTGGTGGTGTCGGAGACGCTGAAGGGCATGTCCAACGCCGCGGCGGCCACGGCGATCGCCGCCACGCAGTTTCACCCGGTGGCGATCATCAACCAGGGCACCGCCGGCGGCCATGATCCGGCACTGAAAGTATATGACATCGTGCTGGGCAAATATTCGGTCAATCTCGGGGCGTTCAAAACGCCGGCCAAGATGTTGGGGGAAGGCAGCGACTCGCGGCAGTGGCAGCCGATGGATCTGTTGGCTTCCAAAGGCAGCGCCGGCGAGGACAAAAAGGCGCACAGCCTGCGCCAGTTTCCCGCCGACCCCAACCTGCTGGCGATTGCGCAAAGCGTTAAGGGCGATTACCGACAGGGCAAGGTCGTGGAAGGGGTGATCGGCTCGGCCGACGTGTGGAACAGCGAGCTGGATCGCATTCGCTATTTCCACGACCGCTATCAAACTTCGGTCGAAGAGATGGAGACCGCCTCCGCCGCGCAGATCGCCGCCGAATTCAAGGTGCCGTTCGTCGGCATTCGCGTGTTGTCCAACAACATCACCAATCAGGGCAAATACGATCCGCAAACCGGGCTGGCATGCCAGGATTATGTTTATCAGGTGGTGAAGGCCTATATCGCCAACCTGAAGAAACACTGAGCCATTGCTTCGGTTAATCGGCGATATCAGGCGATTGTCACTATTTATCGCCTATTGTAAAGAAGATTAAACCTGTGGCGGGCTTGGCGGTAGTGTATTAGTTTATAGGCGGATTATTTGACAAAAAGTGTAGGGATAAAACATGAACAAGGCATCCGTTGTATTTTCCGGCCTGCTGATGGCCGTTTCCGCCGGCGCTATGGCGGCTACCTCTGGCGATGACGCGGATATCAGCAAACAGCCGCTGGAAAAGGTCGCGCCTTACCCGAAAGCCGAAAAGGGTATGAACCGCCAGGTGATCTACCTGCCGAAGCAAGAGCACGAAGAGAACTACAAGGTGGAGCTGCTGATCGGCAAGACGCTGGAGGTGGACTGCAACCGCCACATGATCGGCGGCACGCTGGAAACCAAAACCCTGTCCGGCTGGGGCTACGATTATCTGGTGCTGGAGAAGCTCTCTGAACCGGCCTCGACCATGATGGGCTGCCCGGACAACACCAAGACTAAGCAATTCATCGCCGCCAACCTGGGCGACGCCGCGATGCAGCGCTACAACAGCCGCCTGCCGATCGTGGTGTATGCGCCGAAAGACGCGGAAGTGAAATACCGCATCTGGAAAGCCGAAGATACCGTAAGCCAGGCCGAGCAGAAGTAATCGCCGCCTGACGCCGCTCCGCTTGCCCTGCGCGGCAGGCGGAGACTTTTCCCCGTTACGCTTTCTTTCCGCCCGCCAATACCGCCCGTTCGGTTTCTTCCCCCATGGCGATCAGCCAATCCAACACCGTTGAGAATATCGCATCCTCCTGGCCGTCGGCCTGGGTCATCAGCACGTAATCCGTCCCGTCAGGCGCAAAGCCATATGGCGCCACCAGCGCGCCGTTGACGATGTCATCCGCCACCAGCGCCAAAGGGCCGATGCCGATACCGGCGCCGGCGACCGCCGCCTGCAGGCTGAGATAGAAATGTTCGAAACGCAGCTCGTTGCCCGGCTGGATCTCGAAGCCGCTGTGGGCGCACCAGTCGCGCCAGGCGAACGGTCGCGTCTCGGTGTGGAGCAGGGTGCCACGCAGTTCACGCCCCGCCGCGGCATGCTCCCGGCGACATACCGGGCCGACCCGTTCTTTGAGGAACGGGCGGGCGACCACGTCGTCGGCGATCGGGAAATCGTTGCGGCGAATCGCCAGATCGATGCCTTCGCGCGAGAAGGCGACGGCGCCGCCGGCGGAGACCAGCTGCAGATCGCGCTCTTTCCCCACCGCCTGCTGCAAACCGGCCAGGCGCGGGATCAGCCAGCGGATCAGAAAGGTCGGCTCGCAGGAGATCACCAACGGGCGATTCTGATGATGCCGACAGGCGCGGTCGATCGCCGACTGCAGGTTGTCCAGCCCCCGGCCGATCTCGCTCGCCAGCTCTTGCGCCTGCGGCGTCGGGTGCACCATGCGGCTGGTGCGCTGAAACAGCGCGAATCCCAGGGTTTGTTCGAATTCGCGCACCGCACGGCTGACGGCGCCGTCGGTGACGTTGAGTGATTTGGCGGCTTTCGACACGCTGCCGTACCGCACCGTAGCTTCGAAAGCCCGTAATACCGCCAGGTTAGGCAACCTTCGTTGACGCACCGCGCCCCCCTTTTGATTGAGTTTTTGTCAATCATCGATACTACGCAAATCGTTTTTTATTGCCAGCCAAATCCGCCAAAGTGTGCATCACTTTCCACTTACGGGTAACTGCGATGATTGCCATTCTCGCCGATGATCTTACCAGCGCGCTCGACGGCGCGGCCCCGTTCGCCGCGCGCGGACTGAATGCCTGCGTCATGCTGCGCCTGCCCGATGCCGCGTTGCAGGGCGCGGAGATCGTCGCCTTCGATTTAGATTCCCGCTTCGTTTCGCCGGAGCAGGCGGAGCGGCGTTTTCGCCATGCCGCCGCCAGTGTGAAACCGGCGCGCCTCATCTACAAAACGATCGATTCCACGCTGCGCGGCAATCTGGGGCCGGAAACGCGCGGGGCGCTGTCGGGCAGCGGGCGCCGTCTCGCCATCGTTGCGCCGGCCTTCCCGGATGCCGGCCGCACCACGGTGGGCGGCCGGCAATACGTCGACGGCGTCGCGCTGGAGCAGACCGCCTTTGCATGCGATCCGAAGAACCCGATCGTCACCGGCTACGTCATGGAGCGCATGGCGGGGCTGGAGCCGACGCGTTTTCAGGTATTCGACGCCGCAGACAACGGCGAGTTGGATGAGGTCGTGAGGCGGATCGGCATTGCCGAACCGGTGGTGTGGGTGGGATCGCCGGGCCTGGCGGCGGCGCTGTCGCGTGCGTTGTCCCCTAAGGAGAACGCGCCGCCCGCTCAACCGCCGCTGAGAGCCAGCAAAGTGCTGGTGGCGATTGGCAGCCTGCATCCGGCGAATGACGCCCAGCTGGCAAGCCTGCGGCAGGCGGGCGCGGTGCTGGTCACGGTGCCTGAAGCGGCCGATCCCGAGGCGGTAGCGCAAGAGGTGCGAGCGGCGTTTGCGCGTGCCGATGTGGTTTGCCTGATTTCGCCCCGGGCGCGAGCGGGTGCGGCGGACCATGCCGCTGTGCTGGGCGCGGTCGTCAGCCGTTGCACGCCAGCCTTCGACGGGCTGGTGGCGACCGGCGGCGATACCGCGCGGCGCATCGTCGACGCTATGGCGGCCGGCTCATTGACGCTGTTCGGTGAGGTGGAACCCGGCGTGCCTTTCGGTTTGTTGAATCTGCCGGGTCGCAGGCTGCCGTTCGCCACCAAGGCGGGCGGTTTTGGCCGGGCCGGTACGTTGTTGAACTGCGTAACCCGGTTGCGCGCTGACCGAGAAGGAGAAGAACAATGACCCTTTCCACCTTGCCGCTGGCGATAACCATGGGCGATCCCGCCGGCATCGGGCCGGAGATCATCGCCAAGCTGGCGGCCACAGAGCGGTTGAGCACGCCTTATGTGGTGATTGGCGATGCCGGTGCCCTGGCGCGCGCGGCGGCCAGTCTGGGGCTGACGTTGCACATCCGCGAGCTGCCCGCCTCGCTGGCGGGATGGGACGAAGCCTGGCGGCGGGGGGAGACCGCCGTCTATTCCGCCGGCGTTGCGCTGCCGGCGGACTTGCCCCTCGGCAGGCTCGATAAGCGCGCGGGCGCGGCGTCTTATGCCTGGGTGGTTGCCGCCATCGATCTGGCGCTGGCGGGGCGCATCGCCGGCATCGTCACTGCGCCGCTGAACAAGGAAGCGATGCGCCTGGCGGGGATCGATTATCCGGGGCACACCGAGATCCTGGCGGCGCGATCGGGCACCCAGGACTTCGCCATGATGCTGGCCAATGACGAGCTGCGGGTGATCCTGGTTTCCATTCACGTTTCGCTGCGGGACGCCATCGACGCGGCGACCGTGGAAAACGAGCTGCGCGCGTTTCATCTGGCGCAAACGGCCTGCCGGGCGTTGGGCATAGCGAAACCACGCATTGCGGTGGCCGGCCTGAATCCGCACGCCGGTGAAAACGGCCTGTTCGGCCGCGAAGATCTTGACGTCATCGTGCCCGCCATCGCCCTGGCGCGGGAACAGGGGTTGGACGTCAGCGGCCCCTGGCCCGGCGATACCGTTTTCATGCGCGCCCGGCGCGGGGAGTTCGACATTGTGGTCGCCCAATATCACGACCAGGGCCTGATCCCGGTGAAATATCTCGGGGTGGATCACGGCGTTAACGTCACCGTCGGCCTGCCGTTTATCCGCACCTCGGTCGACCACGGTACGGCGTTCGATATTGCGGGCAGCGGACGGGCGGAACACGCCAGCCTGCTGTACGCCTTCCGGCAGGCGGAAAAAATGCTGCGCGCCCAATAACTCATATCACCTGAAGACAATAAGGAAACACCATGCACACACCCGAGTTTATTTTCATGCTGACGCGCAACGACAGCACGGTGCCCGATGCGCAAGCGCGGCTGCCAGAAGTGCTGGCTGCCGGCGTGAAGCATATCGGCTTTAAGGATATCGGCCTGCCGCTGGATCAACTCAAACAGTTGGCGCAGGCGATCCACGCCGGCGGCGCCACCGCTTATCTGGAAGTGGTTAGCCTGGATGAGGAAAGCGAGATGAATTCGGCGCGCGCGGCGCTGGAATTGGGCGTTGATGTATTGATGGGGGGAACGCGCCCGGAAAGCGTGCTGCCGATCATTCGTCAGTCTGGCCTGCGCTACTATCCGTTCGCCGGCCGCATCAGCGGCCACCCCAGCGTGCTGGAAGGTGACATTAACGATATTGTCGCCAGCGCCCGCCAGCGCGCCGCTTTACCGGGCGTGACAGGGCTGGATCTGCTGGCCTACCGCTTTGCCGGCGACGTGCCGACGTTGATTCGGCGGGTGTGCGATGCGGTCGACAAACCGGTTTATATCGCCGGCTCTATCGACCGCGAAGATCGCATCGCCGCCGTGGTGACGGGCAATGCGGTTGGCTTCACCGTCGGTACCGCGGCGCTGGACGGCGTGTTTCCCGCCGACAAGCCGGGGCTGACGGCGCAAGTCAACGCCGTGAAATGCCTGATTGGCAATGTGATCCGCAAACTGTAACGCGTCTCCATTCGGTTCTTTCCACGGCGATGGGGCGGTTATCTCATTCGTTGAATCATTAATTTGTATGGCTTCTCTTTTTAATGCTCTAGCGAGCAGGCACGCCCTTGGGCGCTCGCCGACGTTTACCCGGCAACACAGCGTAATTGCCGCCAGGTTCAATATATATAGAGGGAGTGAAAAATGAATAAAGGGTTAGGGAGTGCCGTTGTGGCGGTGAGCCTGTTGTTAACCGGCTGCGATACCTTCAGCCTGTTGCGCGATCAAAAGATCGCCGAGGCCTTTTACGTCGGCGCCGACAAGCGCTCGGTCAGCCGGGATTTCGGCGCGCCGATCGCCACCCGGCCGACGCTGAACGGCCAGGGCGTGTGCCACGACTATAACCACCGCTTGCCGAACGGCACCGTGACGCCGTTCTACGTCGGCTTCAGAAACAGCGACGGCAAAGTGGTGGCCTTTGGCCCCACCACCTGCGGGGAAGCGCAGGCCAACGGCAATCTGAACAGTGATGAACCTATCAAACAGCGGTTCTAAACGGGCGTTGCTGCGCCGGCCTGGGGTTTAAAGAACGTCACTTTAGGGAAACCGAACGCTTCGTGAGTGTTGTGCAGGCGTTAATCATTAACTGGCTCAAATTCTTTCTTGTGACGTTAATTAAATTTGTCTTGTCGGCCGACAAACGGCCGAGGCGGCTGAGTCAGGCGTGGTGGACCTTTTTTTGCGGCGTTATTCGCCTTTTTGGGGGGGACGAGAGGAAAAATTATTCGCTGTTGCGGCTGCGGCCTCGGTCACCGATTTTCTGGCGAGTTTGGCTATGAACTGGCTTCGCACAAAGCGATAACGGGCAACAGACGGCTTTTTCAAGGCAACAAAAAACCCGATAATCTTGAACCTAAAAGGCGGGATTATCGGGCTCCACAAAATGGGGACATCAAAGAAAAGCAGTGGCACTAATTCAGACTTCGGCCCCCAACGAAAGTTCTGGTCGGCGACAAAAAAATCAAAATATTTTTATCGCCGAACCATCTCTCCCGCTAATCGATCAGCCGAGTATGCCTGGCCATAGCACCACGATAAGTGAACCCGCCAGCGTTAACAGCACGTTAGCGATGGCGTAGGTGCCGGCATAGCCCAGCGCCGGGATATTGCTGCGTGCGGTATCGCTGATGATCTCCATTGCCGGCGCGCAGGTACGGGCGCCCATAATCGCACCAAACAGCAGGGCGCGGTTCATGCGCAGTACGTAGGCGCCGAACAGGAAGCAGATAATCACCGGCACCAGGCTGACGATCAGCCCGGCGATCAGCATCTGGCCGCCGACCGCGCCCAGGCTGTGGCCGATGCCGGCGCCGGCGCTCAGGCCCACGCCCGCCATAAACACCATCAGGCCGAATTCTTTCACCATGTTCAGCGCGCCCTGCGGAATGTAGCCGAAGGTCGGGTGGTTGGCGCGCAGGAAGCCGAGCATGATGCCGGACATCAGCAGGCCGGCGGCGTTGCCGATGCCGAACGAGAAGTTACTGAACTGAATGGTGATCTGGCCGATCAGCAGGCCGATGATGAAGAAGGCGCAGAACGCCAGCAGGTCGGTCACCTGGCTGTGGATCGAGATAAAGCCAATCTTCTCCGCCACGCTCTTCACCCGGCGCGCGTCGCCGCTCACCTGCAGCACGTCGCCCTTGTTAAGCACGATGCTGTCGTCGATCGGCATTTCGATCTGGCTGCGGATCACGCGGTTGAGGAAGCAGCCGTGGTCGGTCAGCTTCAGCTGGCTCAGGCGCTTGTTCACCGCGTTGCTGTTCTTCACCACGATCTCTTCGGTGACGATGCGCATGTCGAGCAGATCGCGATCAAACACTTCCTTGCCGTTGCGGAAGCTCGGATCCAGCCGCGCGTGGGCGTCCGGGTAGCCGACCAGCGAGATCTCGTCGCCCACCTGCAGCACCGCGTCACCGTCCGGGTTGGCCAGAATGCCGTTGCGGCGGATGCGTTCGATGTAACAGCCGGTCTGGCGGTAGATGCCCAGTTCACGCAGGTTCTTGCCGTCGGCCCAGGCCACCAGTTCGGGGCCGACGCGGTAGGCGCGGATCACCGGCAGGTAGACCTTGCGTTGGCTGTCGGTGTCCAGGCCGCGTTCGCGGGCGATCTGCTGGGCAGAGGTGGACAGGTCCTGGTGCTGCAGCTTCGGCAGGTAGCGCGCGCCGAAGATCAGGCTGACCAGACCGATCAGGTAGGTGAGGGCGTAGCCAAGGCTCAGATGATCCTGCGCCGCCAGCAGCGCCGGGCCGTTGACGATGGTGTTGCGCAGCGTGTCGCCGGCGCCCACCAGCACCGGCGTCGAGGTCATCGAGCCGGCCAGCATGCCGGCGGTCAGGCCGATGTCCCAGTGGAACAGTTTGCCGAGACCGATGGCGATCACCATCGCCGAGCCGACCATCACCAGCGCCAGCATCAGGTAGTTTTTGCCGTCGCGAAAGAAAATCGAGAAAAAGTTGGGCCCGGCTTCCACGCCGACGCAGAAAATAAACAGCATAAAGCCGAGATTCAGCGCCTCGGTGTTAATGGCGAAGTGTTGCTGGCCGAGCAGCAGCGAAACCACCAAAACGCCAATGGAATTACCGAGTTGGACGGAGCCCAGACGGAGTTTACCGAGGCACAGCCCCAGTGCGAGTACCACGAACAGTAACAGAATGTAGTTACCGTTTAACAAACTAGCGACGTTTATGTTCACGGAGGATAACTTATTGTTTACCAGTAAGTGCTTGATATAGATAACTATAAGAGATAGATTCAGCCTTAAAACGACGTTATAAATCACCACCAGCGGAAGGCAAAGCGAACCATCGTTCGGCGGCGTTCATTCTAGACGCTATGACCGATGACAGCTAGCACAGAAAGCTGATTTCCTGCGCCGCCGTGCGCATTTAACTCTCTTTTGACCAAGGAAAAAATTCGGTTCAGCGTCACCGCGCGGGTGAGCGGGCCGATTTCTATTGATGCGGTAATTGGGCGGGGGAGAATTCGCATGACGAGTTATAGATATTGGCTGGGCATTCTCAGCTGTTTTCTGTTGTTCAGCCTGGTGTTTCTCGGCCAGCAAACCGGCCTGTTCGGCAGCACGGATCATGAGCACCACGGCGAAACCGGTCTGCTGCTGTTTGTGATCCCCGGTGCGATCGCCAGCTATCTGTCGAGCCGCAAGCGGCTGCTTTGCCCGCTGCTCGGCGCGCTGTATGCGCTGCCGCTGTGTCTGCTGATCCGCCATTTCTGGCTGACGCCGTCCTCTTCGTTCTGGCAGGAGCTGGCGTACGCCACCAGCGCGGTGTTCTGGTGCGTGTTCGGCGCGATGCTGATGCTGTTCGCCCTCGGCCTGTTGCAGACGCTGCAGCAGCTGCACCGGCGGCAGCGGCAATAAAAAAAGGCGCGTTAAGCGCCTTTTTTGTCTTTGTCGTTCAAAAACTTACTGGAACAGGTTCAGGTGTTCTTTGGCGTAAGCTTCGAAATCGGTGCAACCGCCGATGTGCTTCTCATCCAGGAAGATCTGCGGCACGGTTTCAACCGGTTTGCCGACGGTTTTTTCCAGATCGGCCTTGGTGATACCTTCCGCGTGGATGTCAACGTAACGGAAGTTGAAATCGTCGCGTTCTTCAGTCAGTTTTTCCGCCAGTTCTTTAGCGCGGACACAATAAGGACAGCCAGGACGCCCGAAGATTACTGCAAACATGCAACGCTCCTTAATTGGATTTTCAATAAATTGTTCGCTACTGCAACGACATCCCGTCACCGAAAAAGTCATTACCTGCGTCAGATGGCGCCTACTATGCCCGTTGAGCCGGCGAAAAAAAAGCAGGAATTACCTGTTAGTTTGATTCATGTAACCAATTAGTCTGCCGGGACTGTCGCCACCGACGGGAATTCACTACACTGGAGGCAGACCTTCTGGAGAAGAAAAATATGCGTTCATTCGGTGACTTACCGCGCCCGGTGCTGGTGTTGGAAGGGCTGGGCATCGTGATGCTGGTGCTGGCCTACCTCAGCATTCACGGCCACCTGCAGCTGCCGGGCTGGCTGGCTTCGCAGCAGGCGGCGGTCGGCATGATTTTCCTCGGCGTGGCGCTGATGGTGCCGGCGGCGGCGTTTCTGGTGTGGCGCGTGGTGCAGGGCTTCGGGCCGCTGATGCGCGGCGGGTTGCCGCCGGAAAACGATCGCCGCAAGCCGCAATCGAAAGATAATCAGGACAGCGATCCACGCGCCTGAGCGCCGCGGCCGCTAACCCGCCTGCCGGGCAGGCGTTGGCCTTTGGGGTGACGAGTGAAAATTGCCATTCTTTCTCGCGACGGAACGCTCTACTCATGCACGCGGCTGCGTGAAGCGGCGGAAGATCGCGGGCACAGCATCGATATCATCGATCCGCTCTCCTGCTACATGAACATCAATCCGGCGGCGCCGACCATTCATTATCGCGGCCGCCAACTGGAGCGTTACGATGCGGTGATCCCGCGTATCGGCTCCGCCATCACCTTTTACGGCACGGCGGTGCTGCGCCAGTTCGAGCTGCTCGGCAGCTACCCGCTAAACGAATCCGTGGCCATTACCCGCGCCCGCGACAAGCTGCGTTCGCTGCAGCTGCTGGCGCGGCAGGGCATCGATCTGCCGATTACCGGCTTTGCCCATTCGCCGGACGATACCGGCGATCTGATCGAGCTGGTCGGCGGCGCGCCGTTGGTGGTCAAGTTGGTGGAAGGCACGCAGGGCATCGGCGTGGTGCTGGCGGAAACCCGCCAGGCGGCGGAAAGCGTGATCGACGCCTTTCGCGGGCTGAACGCCCACATCCTGGTGCAGGAATACGTGCGTGAAGCGCAGGGGCGCGACGTGCGCTGTTTGGTGGTCGGCGGCCGGGTGGTGGCCGCTATCGAACGGCAGGCCAAGCCCGGCGAGTTTCGCTCCAACCTGCACCGCGGCGGCACCGCCCGCAAGGTGACCATCACCGCCAGGGAGCGGGCGATCGCGGTGAAAGCGGCCAGTACGCTGGGGCTGGACGTCGCCGGGGTGGATATCCTGCGCGCCGAGCGCGGCCCGCTGGTGATGGAGGTCAACGCGTCGCCGGGGCTGGAAGGGGTGGAAACCACCACCGGGCTGGACATCGCCGGCATGATGATCGAATACATTGAGCAGCGCGGCCGGCCGGGCTTTCGCCTGAAATCCGGCGGTTGACGGGTGGGCGGCGCGCTTTTCCCGCCGTGCAATATCTGAATTAGTGAATTAAGCCGCATTGATCGTGGCGTATCGGGTGAATATTCCGTAAGCTATGCGCCTTTTCGCGTATTGAATATTGTGAGGCTGGTTATTATGGATTCACTCATTGTCCCCGATTTGGCGCTGTTGCGGCGCTGGCTGGATCAGTCGGGCATCTCTTTCTTTGAGTGCGATTCCTGCCAGGCGCTGCACCTGCCGCACATGCAGAACTTCGACGGCGTGTTCGACGCCAAGATAGATCTGGTGGACAACGTCATTCTGTTTTCCGCGCTGGCCGAGGTAAAGCCCACCGCGCTGATCCCGTTGGTGGCGGACCTGAGCCAGATCAACGCCAGTTCGCTGACCATCAAGGCATTCGTCGACATTCAGGACGACAACCTGCCGAAGCTGATCGTCTGCCAGTCGTTGAGCGTGGCGGTCGGCATCACCTACGAGCAGTTCACCCACTTCATGCAGCAGGGCGAAGAGCAGGTCTCGATGGTGATCCTCGAGGCGCGGGCGAACGATCTGCTGTTTATGGGTGATGAAGAAGAGATCCCCGCTGGCGCCGTGCGTCAGCCGATGCTGCACTGATCCTCGTCGTACCTTAAGCATGCCGTCGCTCCGGCGGCATGCTGCCGTTATTCCCCTCCGCAATAAAATATTCTGCACTTTGGCCTTTGCCGCCCGATCTTTCTCGCCTTTTGTGCCGTTAATGGCGTATCACATAGAGAAAAACTGCATAAAAAATCGATAAAAGGCGTTTTTTACCCTGGGGGCTGGCGGGTTGCGATGGCAGCGGCTATGCTGCTGATTCTGCAAAGGGCTTGCGATTTCCCTTGTGGCCACGCGAGCAGGGCAGTGAAAAAAGGCGCATGCAATCATATGCATAGCCATTCAGTTCGCGGTTGCAACGATTGCGCTCGATCAGGAAAGGTTTTGTATCGCTGCAGATACAAGTTCAATTCTATGATTCACCCTGTTTTGGAGGAAGTTACGGATGGTCACCCAACGTAAAAAGTGGTTATCGGGTGTGGTTGCCGGCCTGTTGATGGCCGCGTCCGTCACGGCGTCAGCCGAAGAGAAAACGCTGCACGTGTATAACTGGTCCGACTATATCGCGCCGGATACCCTGGCCAAATTCCAGAAAGAAACCGGCATCAAGGTGGTGTACGACGTCTTTGACTCCAACGAAGTGTTGGAAGGCAAACTGATGGCGGGCAGCACCGGTTATGATCTGGTGGTTCCTTCATCCAACTTCCTCGAGCGCCAGTCGCAGGCTGGCATCTTCGAGCCGCTCGACAAGAGCAAAATGCCCAACTACAAGAATCTCGATCCCGAGATGCTGAAGCTGGTGGCGCACAATGACAAGGACAACAAATACGGCATCCCTTACCTGATGGTGACCACCGGCATCGGCTACAATGTCGACAAGGTGAAGGCGGCATTGGGCAAAGACGCGCCGGTCGACAGCTGGGATCTGATCCTCAAGCCGGAAAACCTCGAGAAGCTGAAAAGCTGCGGCGTCTCCTTCCTCGATGCGCCGAGCGAGGTCTACGCCACCGTGCTGCACTACCTGGGCAAAGATCCCAACAGCACCAACGCGGCGGACTATACCGGCGCGGCTAACGATCTGCTGCTGAAGCTGCGGCCGAACATCCGTTACTTCCACTCGTCTCAATACATCAACGATCTGGCGAACGGTGATATCTGCGTGGCGATCGGCTGGTCGGGCGACGTGATGCAGGCGGCCAATCGCGCCAAAGAGGCGAAGAACGGCGTGAACGTGGCCTACGCGATCCCGAAAGAAGGGGCGCTGACCTACTTTGACATGTTCGCCATGCCGGCGGACGCCAAGAACAAAGACGCCGCCTACCAGTTCCTGAACTTCCTGATGAAACCTGACGTGATGGCCGGCATCAGCAACTATGTCTATTACGCCAATGCGGTGAAGGACTCCACGCCGTTGGTGAACGCTGAGGTGCGCAATAACCCGAACGTCTATCCGCCGGCCGATCTGCGCGCCAAGCTGTTCACGCTTAACGTACAGTCGCCGAAGCTGGACCGTGTCATTACCCGCGCATGGACTAAAGTTAAAAGCGGGAAGTGATGATGGGGGGATATCCCCCGATCGTCGGTAAACCGGCAGGCGGGCGCTCCCCGCCTGCATTGCCGTTTTGGGCCACGGCGCTCGCCGTGGTTTTGTGCCGCTTTACGCCGGAGAGCACCCCGATTGAACGACGCCATCCCTCGTCCTCAAGCCAAGTCGCAGAAGGTTTTCACCCCTCTGCTGGAAATCCGTAACCTCACCAAAACCTTCGACGGGCAGAACGCGGTCGAAGACGTTAGCCTTACCATCTACAAGGGCGAGATCTTTGCGCTGCTCGGCCCGTCCGGCTGCGGTAAGTCCACCTTGCTGCGCATGCTGGCCGGTTTCGAGCAGCCCTCGGAAGGGCAGATCGTGCTCGATGGGCAGGATATGTCGCACGTGCCGCCGTACCAGCGGCCGATCAACATGATGTTTCAGTCCTACGCGCTGTTCCCGCACATGACGGTGGAGCAGAACATCGCCTTCGGCCTGAAACAGGACAAAATGCCACGGGCGGCGATCGCAGAGCGGGTGGCGGAAATGCTGGCGCTGGTGCACATGCAAGAGTATGCCAAGCGCAAGCCGCACCAGCTTTCCGGCGGCCAGCGGCAGCGGGTGGCGCTGGCGCGCAGCCTGGCCAAGCGGCCCAAGCTGCTGCTGCTGGATGAGCCGATGGGCGCGCTGGACAAGAAACTGCGCGATCGCATGCAGTTGGAAGTGACCGACATTCTCGAGCGCGTCGGCGTCACCTGCGTGATGGTGACCCACGATCAGGAAGAGGCGATGACCATGGCGGGGCGCATCGCCATCATGAACCGCGGCAAGTTCGTGCAGATCGGCGAGCCGGAAGAGATCTACGAGCATCCGAACAGCCGCTTCAGCGCCGAATTTATCGGCTCGGTCAACGTCTTCGACTGCGTATTGCAAGAGCGCCACGACGATGCGCTGATCCTGCAAAGCCCAGGGTTGCGCCATGCGATCAAAGTCGATCCGGACGCCTCGGTGGTGGACGGCGTGCCGATCCAGGTGGCGCTGCGGCCGGAAAAGATCCTGCTGTGCGAACAGGTGCCGGAAGACGGCTGCAACTTCGCGGTGGGAGAGGTGGCGCATATTTCCTACCTGGGCGATCTGTCCATTTATCACGTGAAGCTGCACAGCGGGCAGATTATCAGCGCCCAGTTGCAAAACGGCCACCGTTTCCGCAAGGGGATGCCGACCTGGGGCGATGAAGTGCGTCTGTGCTGGGAAACCGACAGCTGCGTAGTGTTGACGGTGTAGTGGAGCCGGTGAGGAGTAACCCGTATGACCCTGCTTTCTGAACGCACGCCGGAACCGCCGGCCAAAACGCCCGGCACCCTCAAGGCGCTGTTCCACCGCCTGCTGATGGCTCACGGCCGCAAGCTGGTGATCGCGCTGCCGTATTTATGGCTGACGCTGCTGTTCATGCTGCCGTTCCTGATCGTGTTCAAGATCAGCCTGGCGGAGCTGGCGCTGGCGGTGCCGCCTTACACCGAGCTGATGAGCTGGGTGGACGGCAAGCTGAACATCGCGCTCAACTTCGCCAACTACCTGCAGCTGACCGACGATCCGCTGTATATCGACGCCTACCTGCAGTCGCTGCGCGTGGCGGCGGTCTCGACGCTGTGCTGCCTGATCATCGGTTATCCGCTGGCCTGGGCGGTGGCTCACAGCAAGGCGTCAACCCGCAACATTCTGCTGCTGCTGGTGATCCTGCCTTCCTGGACCTCGTTCCTGATCCGCGTCTATGCCTGGATGGGCATTCTGAAAAACAACGGCATTCTTAATAACTTCCTGATGTGGCTGGGTGTCATCGATCAGCCGCTGGTGATCCTGCACACCAACCTGGCGGTGTATATCGGCATCGTTTATTCCTATCTGCCGTTTATGGTGCTGCCGATCTACACGGCGCTGATCCGGCTGGATTACTCGCTGGTGGAGGCGTCGCTGGATCTGGGCGCCCGGCCGCTGAAAACCTTCTTCAGCGTGATCGTGCCGCTGACGCGCGGCGGTATCATCGCCGGTTCGATGCTGGTGTTCATTCCGGCGGTGGGGGAGTTCGTGATCCCGGAACTGCTCGGTGGGCCGGACAGCATCATGATCGGCCGCGTGCTGTGGCAGGAGTTCTTCAATAACCGCGACTGGCCGGTGGCCTCGGCGGTCGCCACCATCATGCTGCTGCTGTTGATCGTGCCAATTTTGTGGTTCCACAAACACCAGAACAAGGAAATGGGGGGGCAGGCATGAACAACTTGCCGGTAGTGCGTTCACCGTGGCGCATCGCCATCCTGACGATCGGTTTTACCTTCCTGTATGCGCCGATGCTGATGCTGGTGATCTACTCCTTCAACAGCTCCAAGCTGGTGACGGTGTGGGCCGGCTGGTCCACGCGCTGGTATACCGAACTGTTCCACGACTCGGCAATGATCAGCGCGGTGGGGCTCAGCCTGACCATCGCTGCCGCTTCCGCCACCGCCGCGGTGGTACTGGGGGCCATCGCCGCCGTGGTGATGGTGCGCTTCGGCCGCTTTCGCGGTTCGACCGGCTTCGCGTTTATGCTGACTGCGCCGCTGGTGATGCCGGACGTGATCACCGGCCTGTCGCTGCTGCTGTTGTTCGTGGCGATGGGGCACGCCTTCGGCTGGCCGTCGGAGCGTGGGATGTTCACCATCTGGCTGGCGCATGTCACCTTCTGTACCGCTTACGTGGCGGTGGTGATCAGCTCGCGCCTGCGCGAGGTGGATCGCTCAATTGAAGAGGCGGCGATGGATCTGGGGGCGCCGCCGCTGAAGGTGTTCTTCGTCATTACCTTGCCGATGATCGCGCCAGCGCTGATCTCCGGCTGGATGCTGGCGTTCACCCTGTCGCTGGACGACCTGGTGATCGCCAGCTTCGTCTCCGGCCCGGGCGCCACCACGCTGCCGATGCTGGTGTTCTCCAGCGTGCGCATGGGGGTGAATCCGGAAATTAACGCGTTGGCCAGCCTGATCCTGCTGGTGGTGGGCATTCTCGGCCTGATCGCCTGGTGGTTTATGGCGCGCTCGGAAAAACAACGATCGCGCGAATTGCAGCGGGCGGCCCGTAGCTGAATCGTAACAAACCTGCTATTTTTGCAATCAATAAGTATTGCAACTAACTACCTGACTTTACATGCGCCACCTGTATAGGTGGCGCGTCGTAGCGGAATACGGATATGTCAGACATGCTGAAAAGCGGGCAGGGAATGGGATCGACTTCGGATGCGCCGGTGCCGGTGATGGTGGCGGGTACCGCCATGGTCGCGATCAAATGTATCAGCGTGGTGCTGCTGCTGGGCGAGCTGGGCGTCGACGGCGCGCAGGAGTTCGTCAACACCAGCGCGCAGGCGTGGGATTCTACCTTTATCTTTCTGGCCGGCCTGCTGCTGCTGTGTCTGCAAATCAGCTGCGGTTTTGCCGTGATGCGCGGTCGCAACTGGGGGCGCTGGGGGTATGTAGCCTGCCAGTGCATCGTGGTGCTTTACCTGCTGTTGGCCACCGTCGGCAGCGTCTTCCCCGAGGTGTTCACCGTGGAAGGCGAAACCAGCGGCCAAATCCTGCACGTTCTGATCCTGCAAAAGATCCCCGACGCGGTGATCCTGGCGTTGCTGTTTGTTCCCACCGCCAGCCGCCGCTTCTTCACCGCGCGCAAGTGAGATTTTAGGCGCGCGGAGTGGTAAACTCTGCGCCCTTAATTCGTCATCCTGAACTTCACGGTAATCTTCATGCATTGCGCTTTGTATACGGCGGGCACCTGCCGTTCCTGTCAGTGGCTGGAAAAGCCCTATCCGCAGCAACTGGCCGACAAACAGCATCACCTGCACTCGCTGCTGGCCGGGCGCGACGTCGCGCAGTGGCTGCAGCCGGTGGCGGGGGAACTGAGCGCATTTCGCAATAAAGCCAAGATGGTGGTCAGCGGCAGCGTGGAGCGCCCGCTGCTCGGCATGCTGCACCGCGACGGCACACCGGCCGATCTGAGCGACTGCCCGCTGTACCCTGCCGGTTTTGCGCCGATGTTCGCGGTGCTGAAAAGCTTTATCGCCCGCGCGGGCCTGACGCCGTATAACGTGGCGCGCAAACGCGGCGAGCTGAAGTACCTGCTGCTGACCGAAAGCACGCTCGACGGCGGCGTGATGCTGCGCTTCGTGCTGCGCTCGGAAACCAAGCTGGCGCAGCTGCGCGCCGCGCTGCCGTGGCTGCAGCAGCTGCTGCCGCAGCTCAAGGTGATCTCCGCCAATATTCAGCCGGTGCACATGGCGATCATGGAAGGGGAGCGCGAGATTGCGCTGACCGAACAGCAGGCGCTGGAGGAACGGTTCAATCAGGTGCCGCTGTTCATCCGCCCGCAAAGCTTCTTCCAGACCAACCCGCAGGTCGCCGCCGATCTGTATGCCACCGCCCGCGACTGGGTGCGCGCGCTGGGTATCGACAGCATGTGGGATCTGTTCTGCGGCGTCGGCGGTTTCGGCCTGCACTGCGCGCAGCCGCAAACGCGGCTGACCGGCATCGAAATCAGCGCGGAAGCGATCGCCTGCGCGCGCCAGTCGGCGCAGCGGTTAGGGTTGTTGCACGTAGATTTTCAGGCGCTCGATTCTACCCGTTTCGCCACCGCCGAAGGCCAGGTGCCGCAACTGGTGCTGGTTAACCCGCCGCGGCGCGGCATCGGCCAGGCGCTGTGCGACTATTTGAGCCGGATGGCGCCGGACTATATTCTCTATTCCAGCTGCAACGCCGAGAGCATGGCGAAAGATATCGAGATGTTGCCGGGGTACCGCATCGAACGGGTGCAGCTGTTCGACATGTTCCCGCATACTGCGCACTACGAAGTGCTGACGCTGTTGGTGCGGTGTTAAAGGCGCTTTTTGGCAGCCGTATAAGCCGCTGAACGTTCGCGTTTGCCCACAGACAGGACCAGAACCACGATCTCCGTTTCCATGACGCGATACACCAAACGAAAGCCTGATGCTCTGAGTTTGATTTTGTAGCAATCGGGCAAACCGGCGAGTTTGTTGGCGGGGACGTGGGGATTAACCAATACCGATACCAGCTTTTTTTTGAACTGTTCCCGGATCACCGGGGACAGTTTTTTAAATTCCTTCAGCGCATGTTCTTCGAATTCAAGCTTATAAGTCATCCAAATTGACCTTAATGCGTTTGCCGTTCATCCGTGAACGAACGATTTCAGCGAGTTCGATATCTTCCAGGTACTCCGCGATAGCCTCCCAGGTTTCCGGTGAGACGTAATATCCCGAAATCTTACCGTTGGTCAGGACGGCGACCGGCTGCCCTTGTGCCTCTTTAAGGGCGGCGTTGGGCGATTTCTTAAAATCGCTGATGCTGACTGCGGAATCGGCAAGAATGGGTTGAACCGTCATGATGTTATCCTTGATGCTAAATTCAGTATCAAATTTAGCACTAACCGGATGGGGTGGCAACCGGATGGAGCCGCCAAAGGATGGCGGCTCCACATGCGGACTTACTGTGGGAACCATTTGTCGTTGATGGCCTTGTAGGTGCCGTCGGCCTTGATGGCGTCCAGCGCGGCGTTCAGCTTGGCCAGCAGCGCCTGGTTGTCCGGGCGCACAGCGATGCCGAGACCGGTGCCGAAGTATTGCGCATCGGTGATGTGCTCGCCGACCGGCGCCAGCTGCGGGTTGGTTTTCAGCCACTCGTTCACCACGGCGGTGTCGCCGAACACGCCGTCGATACGGCCGTTTTTCAGCTCCAGAATGGCGTTTTGGTAGCTGTCGTAAGAGACGGTGTTAATCTCCGGGTGCTTGTCCTGCATGTATTTCTGGTGGGTGGTGCCGTTTTCCATGCCGAGTTTTTTGCCTTTCAGATCCGCCAGCGAGCTGAACTTGCCTTTTTGCGCGATCACGATCGCCGAGTTGGCGTAGTAAGGCTGGGTGAAGGCGACCTGTTTGCTGCGCTCCGGCGTGATATCCATACCGGAAATCACCGCATCGTATTTCTTGAATTTCAGCGCGGCGATCAGGCTGTCGAACGCCTGGTTGGTGAAGGTGCACTGCGCCTGCATCTGCTTGCACAGCGCGTTGGCCAGATCGATATCGAAGCCGACGATCTGGTTATTGGCGTCGAGCGATTCGAACGGCGGGTAGGTGGCGGAGGCGGCGAAGCGGATGGTCTCGGCCGCGGTGGCGTTAAAGGTGATTCCGGCCAACATCGTCGCGGCAAGCAGCAGTTTTTTCATGCGTAGAGCTCCTGTCTGGATCCTGAAAGTGATTTTTCGCTATCGTTTGTTTTTACTGGTAATCGCCAGAGGTTTTTGCGAGGACACCTGCTGATAACCCTGCCATCGAGTGAATTAAAATGCAATGAAAATGATTAAATATTGCCTCAGGGATAAAAAAAGCCCCGCACGACGGCGGGGCTCATGAGGGGAGGCGGCCTCAGTTGCGGCGCTCAAACGCCAGCGCGCGGCGCTCCACCAGCCGCATCAGCAGCGTCAGCAGGCCGTTGACGCACAGGTACACCAGGCCTGCGGCGCCAAACACCATGACGTCGTAAGTGCGGCCGTACATCAGCTGGCTGTAGCCCATCACTTCCATCAGCGTGATGGTGTAAGCCAGCGAGGTGCTTTTGAACACCAGCACCACTTCGTTGGAGTAAGACGACAGCGCGCGCTTGAAGGCGAACGGCAGCAGGATGCGCAGCGTCTGCCGGCGCGACATGCCCAGCGCTTCGCACGACTGCCATTGCCCGGCGGGAATGGCGCGCACCGCGCCGTAGAACAGTTGCGTGGTGTAGGCCGCGCTGTTCAGCGCCAGCGCTATCATCGCGCACAGCCAAGGCTGCGACAGCAGATTCCACAGCCACGGGTAGTCGCGGATCGCCGGGAACTGGCCGGGGCCGTAGTAGATCAGGAAGATCTGCACCAGCAACGGCGTGCCGGTGAACAGCGTCACGTAGATCTTGACCAGCGGCGTCAGGATTGGCGTTTTCAGCGTCAGGATCACCGTCAGCAGCAGCGACAGCACCAGCGCGACGATCAGCGCGGCGACGGTCAGCGTCAGGCTGGTGTGCAACCCTTTGAGGATTTCCGGCAAATACTCAATCATCAGACCGGCCCCCGCTCAAAGCGCGTGGCGCGCAGCTCAATGCGTTTGATGACGTATTGGCTGAACAGCGTCACCAGCAGGTAGATGGCCGCCGCGATCACATACCAGGTAAAAGGCTCCTGGGTGCGGGTGGCGATGCTTTTGGTTTGCAGCATCAGATCGTTCACGCTGATCAGCGACACCAGCGCGGTGTCTTTCAGCAGCACCAGCCACTGGTTGCCGAGGCCGGGCAGGGCGTGGCGCCACATCTGCGGCATGATCAGGCGAAAGAAGATCGCCGCCTTGCCGAGCCCCAGCGCCTGGCCGGACTCCCACTGCCCCTGTGGCACCGCTTTCAGCGCGCCGCGCAGCGTCTGCGAAGCGTAGGCGGAATAGAGCAGGGCCAGAGCGATCACCCCGCACAGGAACGGGCTGACTTCGAAATTGTCGATCGCCAGCTGAATCGGCAGCTGGAACAGACCGAGGTTGAGGGTAAAGCCGTCGGAGAGCATCAGCAGCAGCTGCGACGAACCGAAATAGATAAACAGCACCACCAGGATTTCCGGCAGGCCGCGCAGCACGGTCACCCAGGCGGTGCCGAGCCAGCTGACCGCTTTCCAGCGGGACGATTCCCATACGGCGAACAGCATCGCCAGAATCAGCCCGAGGATCAGGGCGCAAACGGCAAGGCCGACGGTCATGCCGGCGGCGCTTGCTAAAGGTTGAAATTCATTCATCGGGGCGTATTACTGCTGGAACCATTTTTTGTAGATGGTTTCATAGGTCCCATCCTGCTTGATCTTGTCCAGAGCGGCGTTGAACTTGCCCTGCAGCTCGGTGTTCTTCTGGCGTACCGCGATGCCGAGGCCGGTGCCGAAGTAGTCTTTATCCGTGACTTTGGCGCCCACTGCCGCCAGCGCGTCATTCTGCTTCAGCCACTCGTTGACCACCGCGGTATCGCCGAACACCGCATCAACGCGGCCGTTCTTCAGATCCAAAATGGCGTTCTGGTAGCTGTCGTAAGGCACGGTGGTGATTTCCGGGTGCTTGTCGGTCAGGTATTTCTGGTGGGTGGTGCCGTTTTGCACGCCCACTTTCTTGCCTTTCAGCGCCGCCACGTCGGCGATTTTGCCTTTCTGCGCGATGAACAGCGCCGAGTTATCGTAGTACGGCTTGGTGAACAGCACCTGCTTTTCACGTTCCGGCGTAATGTCCATGCCGGCCATCACCGCATCGAAACGCTTGAATTTAAGGCTTGGGATCAGGCTGTCGAACGCCTGGTTGGTGAAGGTGCACTCGGCCTGCATCTCTTTGCACAGCGCGTTGGCCAGATCGACATCAAAACCCTGAATCTTGTTGCCGGCGTCAATAAATTCAAATGGAGGATAGGAGGCTTCGGTAGCGAAACGGATGGTTTCGGCTGCGGAGGCGGAAACGCTGATGCCGGCCAGAACGGCGGCGATTATTAGTTTTTTCATCGCAAACTCCCCAAATTACAGCAAGTTAATTGTTAGTGTGATAAGTAGTTGGCAAACTCGGTGGTCCGCGGCTGCGTGAAGTGGCTGCTGTCGCCTTGCTCCACCACGTGGCCGTTTTCCATGTACACCACGCGGCTGGCGGTCTTGCGCGCCACTTCCACTTCGTGGGTGACGATCACCTGCGTGATGCCGGTGCCGGCCAGTTCGCGAATGATGCTGACGATCTGAGCGGTGATTTCCGGATCCAGCGCCGCGGTCGGTTCATCGAACAGCAGCACCTGCGGTTCCATCATCAGGGCGCGGGCGATTGCCACGCGCTGCTGCTGGCCGCCGGAAAGGTGCAGCGGGAAGCGATCGGCGAAGTCGGTCAGGCGCAGGCGCTTGAGCAGCTTGTCGGCGCGCTCCATCGCCTGAGCCTTGGTCAGACCCAGCACGCGGCAAGGCGCTTCGATCAGGTTCTGAACCACGGTGAGGTGAGGCCACAGGTTGTATTGCTGGAACACCATGCCGACATTTTGACGCAGTTCGCGAATGGCTTTCTCGCCAGGCGCCTGCTTGAAGTCGAATTGGTTGCCGGCGATCTGCAGTTGGCCCGAACGCGGCATTTCCAGCAGGTTCAGCACCCGCAGCAATGAACTTTTCCCGGCGCCGCTTGGGCCAAGCAGCACCAGGGTTTCCCCGGCTGGACAATCCAGCGTGATGTCAAACAGCGCCTGGTGAGCGCCGTAATAGCAATTGATACCGTTAAGTTGAATACTCATGCGCCAGAATTGAATAGACATTGATGCCGCAAATGTTAACTTCCACAGAATACTTATGCAATCTTTGTGCGTTAAAATTTATGAGTGTGCGGCGGGACAGTAAAAGATTAGCACAAGATACCGCGACTCAAGCCGAGGGAGGGGATTTGTGGTGCAGGCTGTGAGATCGGTAGCGAAATTTTTTCTATTGGACGAAATCTGAGCGGCAGGCGGGGGGCGGGGATGGCCGACGCGGCAAACCCGCGTCGGCCTGGGGATCGCGGGTTACTGGTTTTCCAACACCTGGCGCACGCTGCCGTTGGTGGCATGCGCTGGAACATTCAGGTAGCGAATATCATCAACCACCCAGCAGGTGCCTTCGCGCACCATCAGCACTTCGTCCTGCCAGTTCACGGTGCTGTTGGCGTCTTTTTGGTAGCTCAAGTCGACGCGCAGCGGGATGTTTTTCGCATCGGTGTTAGGAATGGTCGAGGCGCTGGCGACGGACGCGCTGCCTGGCCCCTGCGCATTGCCGGAGAACAAGTCGCCGGTGATCCGATGCTTGCCCGGGTTCTGGGCGGCGCTGACCAGATCCTGATACAGCACTTTGCTCAGGTAAGGCTGCAGCTGCGCCAGACGGTTACTGTCCGGCAGGCCGGCGCCCTGCTGGATGCGCAGGTCATAGAACTTTTGCGCGACCGTATCCGGGCCGCCTTCCACACAGCTGCCGCTGCGGGTGCCGATATCCTTGTATGCCGGTTCCACCGTGGTACAGGCACTCAGCAACAGCGCTAAGGGTAAAACAGCCGCAATCGTTTTTGTTTTCATCTTATTACCTTATGTGAAAGTCTCTACCATGAAGACCGATAGCTTACAGTATAAATGCGTTTTTTGGCCTTGCATTCGTACTGCGTGCCATTGATTAAGCGAACATAACGCTAATCTTTTGGTCATAGATACGTTGAATTAATCAAACAAGGAATTCTGATGCAGCTTTCAACTACCCCGACCTTGGAAGGGTTCACCATCACCGAATACTGCGGCGTGGTCACCGGCGAAGCGATCCTCGGCGCCAACATCTTTCGTGATTTCTTCGCCGGCGTGCGCGATATCGTCGGCGGCCGCTCGGGCGCTTATGAGAAAGAGCTGCGCAAGGCGCGCTTGATCGCGTTCGAAGAACTGGAAGATCAGGCGAAAGAGCTGGGCGCCAACGCGGTGGTCGGCATCGATATCGACTATGAAACCGTTGGCAAAGACGGCAGCATGCTGATGGTGACCGTCAGCGGCACCGCGGTGAAAGTCAGCCGCTAATCCCACTCCCCAACGCCCTGGCGCGTCCGGGGCGTTTTACTTTGTCCGACGGTGGCTTCCGTGGCGATTATTGATTAACGTTAACGCTATATCAGGTCATCACATCACAGGGAGGATAAGTGAAAATTTGGCCAGGGATCATCGCCGCCGCGCTGCTGGCGGGATGCCAAAGTTCGCAGCAGGACACGCTCGTCGATCGCGGCGCTTACCAGCTCGAAACCCTGCATCAGGCGCAGGGCGCGGATCAACGCATCCGCTTTCTGGTGATGCACTACACGGCGGAAGACTTCCACTCATCGCTGAAAACGCTGACCGACGAACACGTCAGCGCGCATTATCTGCTGCCGGCGCATCCGCAGCGCGAACACGGTAAACCGACGGTGTTCCGCCTGGTGCCGGAAGCGATGCGCGCCTGGCATGCCGGCGCCAGCGCCTGGCGCGGCCGCAGCAACCTCAACGACACCTCGATCGGCATCGAAATCGTCAACAAGGGCTTCACCCGCAGCATGCTGTTCACCCACTGGCAGCCCTATACGGCGGAGCAGATCGCCGTGCTGGTCCCGCTGAGCCGCGACATCATCCAACGCTATGGCATACAGCCGCAGGACGTGGTGGGGCACAGCGACATCGCGCCGCAGCGCAAACAGGATCCCGGCCCGCTGTTCCCCTGGCGGCAGCTGGCGCAGGCCGGCATCGGCGCCTGGCCGGACGAACGCGACGTGCAGCGTTTGCTGGCGGGGCGCGATCGCCATGCGCCGGTAGCGATGGCGCCGCTGCTCGAAAAGCTGGCGCGTTACGGCTACGCGATCGACCCGTCGTGGAATGCGCGGCAGCAGCGCAATGTGCTGGCGGCGTTTCAGATGCACTTCCGGCCCGACGATGTGCGCGGCGAACCGGATGCGGAGAGTGAAGCGATTGTCGATGCACTGCTGGTGAAGTACGGCGCGGCGCGTTGATTACAGGCCGTGCAGCTTGCCGTGATCTTTCAGCCAGCGGGCGGTGCGCGCGATGCCTTCTTCCAGCGAGACGATCGGCTGATAGCCCAGTTCTTGCTGCGCGCGGGTGGTATCGAGCGTGAGGTCGAAATTGAGTTTGGCGACGCCGTAGTGGGTCAGCACCGGCTCCTTTTCGCTTTTGCTGCCGAGGCGCTCCATGCCGCGCGCCATCATGTCGAGCATCGGATAGGGGACGGAGCGGATATGGCACTTCATGCCCAAATCGTCGATCAGCTGCTGCACCACGGTGCGAAGCGGGCGCGGCTGCTGGTTGGTGATGTTGTAGGCGCGGCCGGACGGCGTATCTTCTTTTAGCGTCGCCAGCCACATGGCGTGCACCGCATTCTCCAGGTAGGTCATGTCCACCATCGCCGCGCCGCCGCGCGGCAGCAGCAGGTTGCCGTAGCGTTTGATCATCTGCAGCAGCCGCGGCAGCATCACCTTGTCGTGCGGCCCGAACAATCCCTGCGGGCGCAGAATGGTGAAATGGGTCTGCGGATTGGACAGCGCCAGCTGCTGGATCACCTGCTCGCCGGCGGCCTTGCTGCGCGCGAACTCGTTGGCGTAGCGCTGCGGGCGAAAGTCTTCGGTCACGTTGCGGTGATGGTGGTAATCGAAATAGATCGCCGGGGAAGAGATGTGAATGAACTGCGCCACGCCGTAGGCCGCCGCCCATTCGCCGAGGCGGCGGGTGGCGCGGACGTTGGCCAGTTCGAAGGCCTCTTCGGTGCCCCAGGGCGAGGTGAAGCTGGAGCAGTGCCACAGCACGTCGACGTCCGTCAGCATCGCCTTGGCCTGCGAAGAGATCAGATTGGTGAGATCGGCATGAATGAACTCCGCGCCCATTTTTTCCAGCAGGCCGCCCATCGCCTGGTTGCGGCCGGTGGCGCGCACTTTGATGCCCTGACGGCGCAGATATTCGACGGCGTTACGGCCTAACCCACTGGTGGCACCGGTGACCAATACCTTCATAACGGATTCTATTCTCACCCAAAATCGGAATACCGGCGGGCGCTTGCGGCGCTCCCAGCAAATAAGATGCCATTCTTCCGTGATTTCGTGCGCTATGCAATCGGAAAGCCCCGAAGCACAGCGGCAAACTGTGCGGTTGATCGACAAATGAACGGCGTTCAGCGCCGTTGGCGGTCCAGGCCCTCGGCAAGTTCGGCGATGCGCTTCGCCATGCCGCGGAAAATGAACAGATGCGCGGGCATCATGGCGAACCAATACAGCAGCCCGCTGAAGCCTGCCGGATGCCACCAGGCGCGCACGTCCAGCGTGCGGCGATCGCCGTGATCGGTAATGGTGAAGCTCAGCCGCCCCAGCCCTGGCGCCTTCATGCCGAACAGCAGCGCCAGTTGCCGCAGCGGTTTCAGCGTGATGACTTTCCAGCCGTCGATCTCGTCGCCCAGCGCCAGGCTCGCGCGCGCCGGGCGGCCATAGGCCACGCCGTTGCCGATCATGTCGTCCATGCGGGCGCGGATCCGCCACAGAATATTGGCGTAGAAATAGCCTTCTTCGCCCCCCAGCTGCTGCACCGTTTGCCATAGGGCCTCGCGGGTGGCGGTGGTGTCCAGCGAACAACCGGCCTGTTTCGGATAGTAACCGTAGCCGGGGCGCCAGCGGGCCCGCGCCGCCGGATCGTAGCCCCAGTCGGCGGAATCGACCACCTCCTGTTCGCGCTGCAGCGTGGTGGCGACCGCCTGATCGAAGGTGTGCAGCCGCTGCGGGATCAGCGCCTGCAGCGGCCGGCCGTCGGCGGGCAGATCGTGCTTCAGCCCCTGGATCAGCGCGCGGGCGATCGGCGTCGGCACCGAGGTGATCAGGCTGATGAACCACACCGAAATCAGCCGCGTCGGCAAGGGGATCGGGATCAGCCAGCGCCGCTTGCCGCTGAGGGCGATAAAGCGTTTGAACATATCCTGATAGCTGAGGTACTCCGGCCCGGCAACGTCGAAGATGCGGTGCTCCTGCGCCGGGTGCGCCAGCAGATCGGCCAGATAAACCAGCAGGTTCTCCAGCGCCACCGGCGACGACTTGGAGCGCACCCAGCGCGGCGGCGTCAGCACCGGCAGGTTATAGACCATGTCGCGCATCACTTCGAACGCCGCCGAGCCGGGGCCGACGATGATGCCGGCGCGCAGTTCGGTCACCGGCACGCCGCTCTGGCGCAAAATTTCGCCGGTCAGGCGGCGGGCCGCCAGGTGGGGCGAACTGTCGTCGTTCGGCTGCAGCGCGCCGAGGAAGATCACCTGTTTGACGCCGGCATTGCGCAGCGCGTCGCGCAGGTTTTCCGCTGCCTGGCGCTCCTTCTCGATAAAATCGTCGCCGTCGCCCATCGCGTGCACCAGATAGTAAAGCGTATCTGTCTCCCACAGCGCCGCGCTCAGGGTCTCCGGGCGGTACAGATCGGCATACAGGCAGTTGACCTGCGGCCAGTTCCGCTCCTGCAGCCACTCGATGCGCCGCGCGGCGGCGGTAATCTGGTGCCCCTGTTCGATCAGGTGCGGGATCAGGTTCTGGCCTATATAGCCGCTGGCTCCAAGAACCAGTACGCGTTGGGGTGTCATCGGGCCGCCTTGTGCGGTAGAGGATTGGCAGAACGACAGGATGCCAAATTCAGGGTTTAAATGCACTTTTTGTATGGGTATAAGCCGGTTGCATCCATCGTGGCGCAGGTTCACACTACGCGCCCTTTATCGAACGAAAAACCGGATGCCATGAAGCTCAATGTGATTTGTTACGCCCTGCTGGGCCTGGCGCTGGTCGCCAGCCTGTTCTCGCTGCATCCGGTGTGGATGTGGTTGCTGCTGGCCAACCTGCTGACGTTTCTGATCTACGGCGGCGATAAGCTGGCGGCGCGCAAGGGGTGGCGGCGGGTGCCGGAGGCGACGCTGTTGCTGTTCGGCGCGCTGGGCGGGTGGTTGGGCGCACTGGCGGCACAGCAGCTGTTTCGCCACAAAACCCAGAAGCAGCCGTTTAAAACCTGGTTCATCCTCAGCGTGGCGCTCAACCTGGTGGCGGTGCTGGGGTTGTGGTACTGGGTTTATGGCCGCTGGATCTTCTGATTACAGCAGCAGCGGCAGGGTGGCGCTGGCGGTGGCCTGCATCGCCTGAGCGTAGGCGGGATCGCGCCGAGCCAGTTCGGCGATCATCAACTCCACCAGCAGCATGGCGCCGACCTTGGCCGGCAGGGCGCCGGCGGTCAGCGGCCCTTCCGGTTTGGCCGCCACCAGCAGCGTATCCGCCAGCTTGGCCAGCGGGCTGCGTTGGGTGTTGCTGACGGCGATCACGCGTGCGCCGCGCCCTTTGGCCAATGCCACCGCATGCAGCACGTCCTTGGTGGAGCCGGAGCTGGAGATGACGATCAGCAGATCCCGCTCACTCAGCGAGGCGGCGTTCATCGCCGCCCGGTGCATGTCGCTGAACAGCTGCGCCGGTTTGCCGAGGCGCAACAGCTTGTAGTGCAGGAAATCGCCGATGATGGCGCTGGCGGCGACGCCGTAAATCTGCACCGAAGCGCAACGCTGCAGGCTGTCCGCCGCCTGTTGCAGCGCCTGCGGATCCAACAGCGCGCCGGTATCCCGCAGCGCCTGGACGCTCTCTTCCACCAAATTTTCCGCCGCGCTTTGCCGCGTCGCCGCCTCCGGCTGGCTTTGCTGCAGGCTGATGGCCAGCGCCATTTTAAATTCGGTATAGCCTTTACAGCCCAGATGGCGGCACAGCCGCGTGACGCTGGCTTCGCTGGTGGCGCTTTCACGCGCCAGTTCGGTGATGGTCAGGTAAACGGCGCGGGAGGGCTCCGCAAGAAGATAGTTGCCGAGCTTTTGCAGCGTGGGGCTGTACCCCGCCAAATCCTGCCGCAGCCGCAATAACAAGTTGCCTGTATTCATCACGTTACCTTTCTGAGTATTCCCGTTTCTATTGTGGCGGAAAGACGCCGCCGCTCGCCAGCGAAATCGACGGATTGTGAAGCCGATCATCGTTATGAGTAAAATTTTCATTAAATTAATTTTAATGTGGTAAAAATTTTCATCATAAAAATGATAGCGGGGAAAAATTTATGTCAACACCAGAATTGTCGCGCTCCGGCGGCTGGTTCGAAAAAGCCCAGCTGTTCGGCAAATCGTTCATGCTGCCGATCGCCGTGCTGCCGGCGGCCGGCCTGCTGTTGGGGATCGGCGGTGCGCTGTCCAATCCCAATACCGTCGAGGCTTATCCCTTCCTCGATGTTGGCTGGCTGCAAAGCGTATTTACCGTGATGGCCAGCGCCGGCGCCATCGTGTTCGCCAACCTGGCGGTCCTGTTCGCGGTCGGCGTGGCGGTGGGGTTGGCCAAAAGCGACAAGGGCACGGCGGGGCTGGCCTCGCTGATCGCCTACCTGGTGATGAACGCCACCATCAATGCGCTGTTGAAAATCAACGGCACGCTGGCCGCGCAGAACGCCGGCGCGGTGGGGCAGGGAACGATTCTCGGGATCCAGACGCTGGAGACCGGGGTGTTCGGCGGGGTGGTCATCGGTCTGGTGACCTGGTATCTGCACGGCCGCTACAACAAGATAGCGCTGCCGCCGTTCCTGGGCTTTTTCGGCGGCTCGCGCTTTGTGCCGATCGTCAGCTCGCTGGCGGCGATGGCGGTCGGCGCCCTGATGACCGTGGTGTGGCCGCCTTTCCAACGGCTGATCTTCGGCATGGGCGGGCTGGTGGACGCCAGCGGCTATCTCGGCACCTTTATCTACGGCTTCGTATTGCGCATGCTCGGGCCGTTCGGCCTGCATCACATCTTCTACCTGCCGTTTTGGACCACCGCGCTCGGCGGCAGCGAAGTGATCAACGGACAGCTGGTGGAAGGCACGCAGCGCATTTTCTTCGCCCAGTTGGCCGACCCGAATACGCAGCAGTTCTACATCGGCACGGCGCGCTTCATGTCCGGCCGCTTTATCACCATGATGTTCGGCCTGGTCGGCGCCTGCCTGGCGATGTACCAAAGCGCGCGCCCGGAGAACCGCAAACGCGTCGGCGGGCTGCTGCTGTCGGCGGCGCTGACCTCTTTCCTGACCGGCATCACCGAACCTATCGAATTCTCGTTCCTGTTCATCGCGCCGGCGCTGTACGTGGTGCACGCGCTGTTCGACGGCCTGGCGTTCGCGATCGCGCACATTCTGCATATCACCATCGGCCAGACGTTCTCCGGCGGTTTTATCGATTTCATGCTGTTCGGCGTGTTGCAGGGCGAAGCGAAAACCCACTGGATGTATGTGCCGCTGGTCGGGGTGCCCTGGTTCTTCCTGTACTACTTCACGTTCCGTTTCCTGATCCTGCGCTTCAATTTCAAAACGCCGGGGCGCGAGGTGGAAACCGCGCCGGAAGCGGTGACGACCGGCACCGAACGCTCGCAGCAGGTGCTGGCGGCGCTGGGCGGCAAAGAGAATATCGTCGAACTGGATTGTTGCGCCACGCGGCTGCGCGTGACGGTAAAACAGAGCCGGTTGCTGGACGAAAGCGGGCTGAAGGCCAGCGGCGCGCGGGCGGTGATCGTTCGCGGCAACGGCGTTCAGGTGATCTATGGCCCGCACGTGACCATTATTAAAAACGAAGTCGAGGAGTTGTTGGATTTATGACGCTTTCCATTTTGCAGCAGATTAAGGGCCGGCTGGTGGTGTCTTGCCAGGCGCTGGACGACGAGCCGCTGCACAGCGATTTTATCATGGCGCGCATGGCGCTGGCGGCCGAGCAAGGCGGTGCGGCGGCGATCCGCGCCAACGGCGTCGAAGACGTTAAAGCCATCCTGCGCACGGTGGCGCTGCCGGTGATTGGCATTATCAAACGGGATTATGCGGGCAGCGATGTCTATATCACGCCGACCCTGCGTGAAATCGATGAGCTGATGACTGCGGCGCCGCAGATGATTGCGCTGGACGCTACCGGCCACCGGCGGCCAGGGGAGCTGCAGCTGGCGGCACTGGTTGCCGCGATCCGCGCCAGGTATCCCCGGCTGCTGCTGATGGCGGACATCGCCACCGTGGAAGAAGCGCAAGAGGCTGCCAGGTTGGGGTTCGACTGCGTGGGCACCACGCTGCACGGCTATACCGCCGAAAGCCGGGGCGCCCGACTGGCGGAGGACGATTTCGGCTTTCTGCGTGCGGTGCTGGCGGCGGTGCCGGTGCCGGTCATCGCCGAGGGCAATGTCGAAACGCCGGCGATGGCCGCGCGCTGCCTGGCGCTGGGGGCGCATGCGGTGGTGGTGGGCGGCGCCATTACGCGCCCGCAGCAGATCACCCGCCGCTTTGTCGAGGCCATCGGCGGGCGGTGAAGGGCTCCCCGGCGCGCCGGGGAGGGGAAATCAGGCGTGCTGCTGGAGGAACTCCCGCCACAGCTCGACCACCCGCTGCAGATCCTGACGGCTGACGTCGAGGTGGGTCAGAATGCGCGTCAGCGGGCCGCTGCTGATCAGCACGCCGCGTTCGCGCATCCACGGGCCGAATTTGGCCGCCAGCGCCGGCGGTTGGCGCAGGTACAGCACGTTGGTCTGTGCGCCGGGTTCGACGACCTCCACGCCGATCTGCCGCAGCTGTTGCTCCAGCCAGACCGCGTTGTCATGGTCTTCGCGCAGCCGCGCGACGTTATGCTCCAGCGCGTAGAGGCCGGCCGCCGCCAGGATGCCGGCCTGACGCAGCCCGCCGCCGGTCATCTTGCGCCAGCGCAGCGCGCGCTGAATGAAGGCCTCGCTGCCGCACAGCAGCGACCCGACCGGCGCGCCCAGCCCTTTCGACAGGCAAATGGTGAAGGTGTCGCAGTATTGCACGATCTCTTTCAGCGGCAGGTTCAGCGCCACGGCGGCGTTGAAGATGCGCGCGCCGTCGATATGCAGCGCCAGCTGCCGCTCGCGGGTAAACTGCCACGCCTGCTGCAGGTAGGCCTGCGGCAGGACTCGGCCGCCGATGGTGTTTTCCAGGCTCAGCAGCCGGGTGCGGGCGAAGTGGATATCGTCGGGTTTGATGGCGGCGGCGAGCTTGTCCAGCGGCAGCGTGCCGTCCGCGTCGGCCTCGATCGGCTGCGGCTGGATGCTGCCCAGCACCGCTGCGCCGCCGGCCTCGTATTTATAGTTGTGCGCCTGTTGGCCGACCAGATACTCGTCGCCGCGCTGGCAGTGGCTTAGCAGCGCCACCAGGTTGGCCTGGGTGCCGCTGGGCAAAAACAGCGCCGCCTCTTTGCCCGACAGGCGCACCGCCTCGGCCTCCAGCGCGTTGACCGTCGGGTCATCGCCGTAGACGTCGTCGCCGACCTCTGCCTGAGCCATCGCCTGGCGCATGGCGGCGCTGGGGCGGGTGACGGTGTCGCTGCGTAGATCGATAAGCATAGGGTTCCTGGAATGTAAGGGAGAGGAAAAGGGTACATGGCATCATATACCCTTATTTCACCGGGGGGCAGCTTGCTTAGCGCAGCCAGTTGGTTTTCGCCAGCTCGACCACTTCGTCGCCGCGGCCGTTGATGATGGCGCGCAGCATGTACAGGCTGAAGCCTTTCGCCTGTTCGAACTTGATCTGCGGCGGCATCGCCAGCTCTTGCTTGGCGGTGACCACGTCCAGCAACGCCGGGCCGGGGTGCGCCAACATCTCCTGCAGCGCGACGTCCAGCTCCGAGGCTTTTTCCACGCGGATGCCCTTGATGCCGGCGGCGTTGGCGATCGCCGCGAAGTCCGGGTTATGCAGATCGGTGCCGTCGGTCAGGTAGCCGCCGGCCTTCATCTCCATCGCCACGAACCCCAGCACGCTGTTGTTGAACACCACGATTTTCACCGGCAGCTTGAGTTGCGCCAGCGACAGGAAATCCCCCATCAGCATGGTGAAGCCGCCGTCGCCGCACATGGCGATCACCTGTTTATCCGGCGCGGTGGCCTGGGCGCCGATCGCCTGCGGCATGGCGTTGGCCATCGAACCGTGGTTGAACGAACCGAGCAGGCGGCGCTTGCCGTTCATTTTCACGTAGCGGGCGGCCCACACCGTCGGCGTGCCGACGTCGCAGGTGAAGATGGCGTCGTCGCTGGCGTACCGGCTGAGCTGCTGCGCCAGATACTGCGGGTGGATCGGCTGGTCGTCGTTGGCGGTCGCCAGCCCGTCGAGATCCTTGCGCGCGTTGCGGTAATGCTCCAGCGCCTTGTCGAGGAACGTCCGGTCGCGCTTGGGCTCCAGCTGCGGCAGCAGGGCGGTGAGGGTGGTGTGGATATCGCCCACCAGCGCCATGTTGACCGGGCAGTGCGCGCCGATGCTGCCGGGGTTGATGTCGATTTGAATGATGTTGGCGTTGGTGGGGTAGAACGCGCGGTAGGGGAACTGGGTGCCGAGCAGCACCAGCGTGTCGGCGTTCATCATCGCGTGATAGCCGGAGGAGAAGCCGATCAGCCCGGTCATGCCGACGCTGTAGGGGTTATCCCATTCGATATGCTCTTTGCCGCGCAGCGCGTGTACCACCGGCGCCTGCAGCAGCTCGGCCAGCTTGACCACCTCATCGTGCGCGCCGGCGCAGCCGCTGCCGCACATCAGGGTGATGTTCTTCGCCTTGTTCAGCGTCTCCGCCAGCTTGTTCAGCTCGCTCATCGGCGGCTGCACCAGCGGCAGCGCCGGGGTATGCCAGGTCAGGGTCGCGTCTTCCGGCGCCATGCGCAGCGCCACATCGCCCGGCAAGACCACCACCGAGACGCCGCGGTTGAGGATCGCCTTGCGCATGGCGATCTCCAGCACGCGCGGCAGCTGTTCCGGGTTGGAAACCAGCTCGCAATAGTGGCTGCATTCGCGAAACAGCTCCTGCGGATGCGTTTCCTGGAAGTAGCCGCTGCCGATTTCGCTGGAAGGAATGTGCGCGGCGATCGCCAGCACCGGCACATGGTTGCGGTGGCAGTCGAACAGCCCGTTGATCAGGTGCAGGTTGCCGGGGCCGCAGGAACCGGCGCACACCGCCAGCTGGCCGGTGAGCTGGGCTTCGGCGCCGGCGGCGAAGGCGGCCACCTCTTCATGGCGGGTGCCCAGCCATTCGATGGTGCCCATGCGGTGCAGGCTGTCGCTAAGGCCGTTGAGCGAATCGCCGGTCACGCCCCAAATGCGTTTTACGCCGGCTTGATCCAGCGTTTTGGCGATCAGTGTGGCTACGGTTTGCTTCATGGTTCCCCCAAACATGGTTTAAAAAACGATGTGTACTCGATCCGGTGAGCGGCAGCAGAACAACTGCAAGCATAGCTTACCGGCGGTGGACGAGATGCGGTCAGGAAGGGTAAAGAGCGTAGGACGGGGGAAAGTGTAACCGGGCGGGGAGGGGGGAACTTGCCGATAAATGCCCCATCGCGGCGATGGGGCCAAGGGATCACGCCAGCGTGACGTCGCCCCGCAGCTGGCAACTGCAGGCCAGCACGTAGCCTTGCGCTATTTCTTCCGCGCTCAGCGTCATGGTGCTGGTGGTGATGTAGTCGCCCTCGAGGATGCGGGTTTTGCACGAGCCGCACACCCCGGCACGGCAGGCGGCGTTGACCGGCAGGGCATTGGTCTCCATCGCCGCCAGCAGCGTGCTGCCGACCGGCACGCGGAATTCGCGCAGCGGGCGGGCGGCGCGCAGCGTCAGTCCTTCGGTGGCATCGGCCTGCACTGCCGGCGTGTGGAACTGCTCTTTATGGAAACGCTCGGCCGGCACGCCGAGCCGACGGCACAGCTGCTCCACCTGTTCCATGTAGGGCGCAGGGCCGCAGGTCATCACCGTGCGTTCGGCGATATCCGGCGCCGCCTGCCGCAGCGTCTGCTCATCGATGCGGCCGCTGAGGTAGCCGGGTTGCAGATCCCGCTCGGCCATCAGCGTCAGGCGCAGCTGCGGATGGGCGGCGCACAGCGCGCGCCATTGATCGGCGAAAATCGTGTCGGCGGGGGTGCGCACGTTAAAGATCACGGCGATATCGCAGGCCGGACGGTTGGCGGTCAGCCAGCGGCACATCGAGACGATCGGCGTCACGCCGCAGCCGGCGGCCAGCATCAGATAACGATCGGCCGGGTGGCGCTCGCAGCTGAACTCGCCCTGCGCGTCGGACAGCCACAGCGTGTTGCCGGGCTTGACCTCTTGCGTCAGCCAGCGCGATCCGACGCCGTCCGGCAGGCAGCGCACGCTGATGCTGAGAAAGCGGCTCTGGCCGGGCGAGGAGGAGAGCGTATAGGCGCGCAGCGTCTCCTCGCTGTTGCGGATGCTGACCAGCGCAAACTGGCCCGCCTGATAAGGGTAGAAAACGTCGCAGATCAGGTTCAGCGTCCAGACGTCGGCGGTTTCGCGCCGGATGGAATGTACCTGCATGCGGTTCGGGCAAAGCGGAGTGGGTTGAGTCATCGGGGCACCTCAAAAAGCAAAGGGGCCGGCGCAGGCGGCCCCATAACGTAATGGCATCAGGCGAGCAGCGCGTTGATATCCTGCTCGACGGTGGTGATCGGACGCAGGCCGAATTTCTCGTTGAGGATCGCCATCAGGTTGTCGGTCAGGAAGCCCGGCGCGGTCGGGCCGGTGACGATGTTTTTCACCCCCAGCGACAGCAGCGTCAGCAGAATGACGATCGCCTTCTGTTCAAACCACGACAGCACCAGGCTGAGCGGCAGCTCGTTGACGCTGCAGCCGAGCGTGTCCGCCAGCTTGACCGCCAGCATAATGGCGGAATAGGCGTCGTTGCACTGGCCGACGTCCAGCAGGCGCGGCAGCCCTTCCAGCGTGCCGAAGTCCAGCTTGTTGAAACGGTACTTGCCGCAGGCCAGCGTCATGATCAGGCAGTCTTGCGGCACGCTGCGGGCGAAGTCGGTGAAGTAGCTGCGCTCGTCGCGGCTGCCGTCGCAGCCGCCGACCAGGAAGACGTGGCGCAGTTTTTTCTGCGACACCAGATCGATCACCGTGTCGGCGGCGTTCAGCAGCGTCTGGCGGCCGAAGCCGACGGTGATCAGGTGCTCGATCTCGGTGTAAGGGAAGCCGTTCATGCCCTGCGCCTGGCGGATCACGGCGCCGAAGTCGTCGCCCTCCAGATGGTTGACGCCCGGCCAGCCGACGATGCTGCGGGTCCAGATGCGATCGCCGTAGTTGCCGACGTTCGGATCGATGATGCAGTTGGAGGTCATCACGATCGGGCCGGGGAATTTGGCGAACTCCGTCTGCTGGTTCTGCCAGCCGCTGCCGTAGTTGCCCACCAGATGCTTGAATTTTTTCAGTTCCGGATAGCCGTGCGCCGGCAGCATTTCACCGTGAGTGTAGACGTTGACGTTTTGCCCTTCGGTTTGTTCGAGCAGCATGCGCAGATCTTTCAGATCGTGGCCGGAGATCAGAATGGCTTTCCCGGCCACCGGGCGCACGTTGACCGCGCTGGGCTGCGGATCGCCGTAGGCCTGGGTTTCGCCGCGATCGAGGATCGCCATCACGTTGAAGTTCATCTTGCCGATGCCCATGGCGTTGTTCAGCAGGGTGTCGACGTCGCGCGGCCGGGTGCCGAGCCAGGCCATAAAGGCGTGGTAGTCGGCATAGAGCTGCTTGTCGAACTGGCCGAGCACGTGCGCGTGTTCCATATAGGCCGCGGCGCCTTTCAGGCCGTACAGGCACAGCATGCGCAAACCGTGGACGTCGTCGCCGACCTCGGCCTTGTCGCCGTTGAGGGCAAACTGCGCCGCCTGTTGCAGCAGCGCAGGCATATCGTCACCGGCCAACTGCAGCGCCGCCATCGGGTGATCGACGCGCACGCCGGCATCCAGCAGCCGGCAACGGGCAGCCAGCGAATCGCGCAGCAGCAGGGTTTCGCGCGCGTAGCCGATGATGCGCTGGGAGTCGAAGTTGACGTTGGTCAGGGTGGAGAAGAAGGCGCGCGGGGCGAAGCTGTCGATCTCGTGATCGACGATGCCCAGCGAACGCGCCTGCAGTGCCCAGGCGGAGAGGCCCTGTAGCGCCGCCACCAGCAGATCCTGCAGATCGGAGGTTTCCGCCGTCTTGCCGCACATGCCCTGAGCATACGCGCAGCCGTTGCCTGCCGGGGTACGGATGGTTTGTTCACATTGCACACAGAACATAGTCGCTTCCTTTTATTTTTAAAGTTGCATTTGTAATGCTTGTTTAAAAGCATAGATCGGCGATCGGGGTTGCAAAAGGCTTTTGTGCGACTACTGCGGGCAAGTTTGATTTAGCGCAATTTTGCCGTGCGGATGGGAATTATTACGCTTTGGGGGCCGGGCGGCCCCCAGGGGAGAGGATCAGGAGAACAGGGCGATCAGCACCGGCGCCAGCAGGCTCAGCAGGAAGCCGTGCACGATGGCGGGGGGCACCATGTCCAGCCCGCCGCTGCGCTGCAGCACCGGCAGGGTGAAGTCCATCGAGGTGGCGCCGCACAGGCCGAGGGCGGTGGAGCGGCTGCGGCGCACCAGCGTCGGGATCAGCATGATCGCCACCAGCTCGCGCGCCAGATCGTTGAAGAACGCGGCGCTGCCCATCACCGGGCCGTAGGCGTCGGTGATCAGAATGCCCGACAGCGAGTACCAGCCGAAGCCGGAGGCCATCGCCAGCCCGGCCTTGACCGGCAGCCCCAGCAGCTGCGCCGCCAGCGCGCCGCCGGCCAGCGACGCGACGGTCACCACCAACGCCACCAGCGTGCCGCGGCGGTTGAGCACGATCTGGCGCAGCGTCATGCCGCTGTTGCGCAGCTGAATGCCGACCAACAGCAGCAGGAAGATCAGCGCATATTCGCTGCCTTTATGGGCGAACTGCAGCCATTGCCACTGCGTCAGGCCGAGCAGGAAGCCGCCGAGCACCACGCCGCACAGCTTGAGCGACTCCAGCGCCATGTGCACGCGCGAAGGCAGCTTTTCCTGTTTATGGCTGCTGCGCCACGGCATGCGCCGCTCCAGCAGCGCCAGCAACAGCAGATTGGCGCAGAGAATGCAGAAGAAGAACACCGCGCTGTATTGGAAGATCAGCACCAAGTTGCTGCTGAGATCTTCCATGAACGCCAGGCTGATACCCATGAAAAACAGGATCACGTACACCATCCAGCTCAGCAGCCGGTTGATCAGCACCAGCAGCGGGCGATGGCGTAAGGGAATGAGGTAACCGACAATCAGCGGTAACAGAATAATCAACAGTCCTGAGTACATGGTGCAGCTTGTGTCCTTGAGTTTTGACGCGCGCCGAACGGCGGCGAGGAGCACACGCTAACCAAAAGCCCGGCCGGAGTAAAGCGGCAGATTTGACGTTGGCCGCTTGACCTGCAAGGGGTTTTTTGACCATGCTCTGTGAAGGTTGCCTCATTGACGAGGCGACGGCGCGCACGGGAGGCGGCGGATGTTCTTGGAGCGTATCGAAATTGTAGGTTTTCGCGGCATTAACCGGCTGTCCCTGATGCTGGACGACAACACGCTGTTGCTCGGCGAAAACGCCTGGGGTAAATCCAGCCTGCTGGATGCGCTGACGCTGCTGCTGGCGCCGGAGCAGAAGCTGTATCGGTTTGAGGCGCACGACTTCCATTTCCCGCCCGGAGAAGAGGCGGCCAAAGAGCGCCACCTGCAGGTGGTGTTCACCTTCTGCGAAAAAGACATCGGCCATGCGCACCTGCCGCGCTATCGCCACCTGACGCCGCTGTGGGTCAAGGGCGAAGATGGTCTGAGCCGCATTCATTACCGCTGCGAAGGCGAGCTGGCCGACGACGGCACGGTGTGCACCTGGCGCGGTTTTCTCGACGCCGACGGCAACGCCTTTCAACTGCACCATATCGAACAGCTGGCCCACGCCATCATCCGCATTCATCCGGTATTGCGCCTGCGCGACGCGCGCTTTATTCGTCGCCTGCGCCCCAGCAGCCTCGGCGATGAACGCAAACCCGATACCCAGGCGCTGGCGCAGCAGTTGGATCAGCTGACGCGCGAGCTGGTGCGCAATCCGCAGAAGCTGACCAACGGCGAACTGCGTCAGGGGCTGGCGGCCATGCAGCAACTGCTGGAGCACTACTTCGCTGAGCAAAGTTCGCAGGTGACGCGGCCGCGCCGCCGCGGCGGCGAACCGGAGCAGGATGCCTGGCGTGCGCTGGACGGCATCAACCGTATGGTGGCCGAGCCGAACAGCCGCAGCATGCGCCTGATCCTGCTGGGGATGTTTTCCACCCTGCTGCAGGCCAAGGGCGACGTTAAGCTGGATGCGCATGCACGGCCGCTGCTGCTGGTGGAAGACCCGGAAACTCGCCTGCACCCGATTATGCTGTCGGTGGCCTGGGGGCTGCTCAATCAGCTGCCGCTGCAGCGCATCACCACCACCAACTCCAGCGAACTGGTGTCGCTGGTGCCGGTGGAGCACGTCTGCCGGCTGGTGCGCGAGTCGGGGCGGGTCGCGACCTACCGTCTCGGGCCGCGCGGGCTGAGCGCCGAAGACGGGCGGCGCATCGCGTTTCACATCCGTTTCAACCGGCCGTCGTCGCTGTTCGCCCGCTGCTGGCTGCTGGTGGAGGGCGAGACCGAAGTGTGGCTGCTGAACGAGCTGGCGCGGCAGTGCGGCTACCATTTCGAGGCGGAAGGGGTGCGGGTCATCGAGTTCGCCCAGTGCGGCCTGAAGCCGCTGCTGCGCTTCGCCCGCCGCATGGGCATCGAGTGGCATGCGCTGGTGGACGGCGATGAGGCGGGCAAAAAGTACGCCAATACCGTGCGCAGCCTGCTGGACAATCATGAAGACAACGAACGCGATCGGCTGACCGCGCTGCCGGCGCCGGATATGGAACACTTCATGTTCCGCGAAGGGTTCGGCCCGGTCTATCACCGGATGGCGTCGGTGCCGATCAACGCGCAAATGCCGGTGCGCAAGGTGATCCTGAAAGCGGTCCACCACTCGTCGAAGCCGGATCTGGCGATCGAGGTCGCGATGCAGGCCGGCGAATGGGGCACGGACTCGGTGCCGCCGCTGCTGAAGAAAATGTTCTCACGGGTGATCTGGCTGGCGCGCGGCCGGGCGGACTGACGACGGCCCACCGGGCGTTATCGGGCGCAGAAATGCGCCGCCAATCCCTGTTCCAGCTCGTCCAGCAGCTGATAGCGGCGGCGATACTCGGCGCGCTTCTTGCTGGCAACTTCTTCGATCGGCTTGCGGGCGATGCGCTCGGGCAGCAGGAAATAGCCGCTGTCGAGCGGTTTGGCGCCCATCGACAGCCAGAACTGATCGTAATCGGCGTGCAGTTGGTCCTTCTTCTTACTCTGGTAACGCCAGTTTTGATAGATATGGGTGGCGTTGCCGACCGCCACGATCTGGCGGATGCCGAGGTGCCGCGCCAGCGTGCAGATGCCTTCCAGCACCAGCCGTTTGGGGAACAGGCCGTGGCACTCTTTGGTGGTGTGCTGGATCTCGGCGTGCGGCACCTCATGGTTTGCGCCCTGCAGGCCGCCGATGAACAGCGTCGGCTGCTGCTGATAATGCATCAGCGCAAAGGTGATCTCCGCCAGCATCACGCCGTTGGCGTTGCGCAGCAGCAGCGTGGCTTCCCCTTCCTTATTCAGCTTGTCGATCGCCGCCAGTTCCAGCGCGATCGGCGCTCCGTTTTTGCCCATCGCGCGGGCCAGCACGAAAGGCTGCGGGCCGAGGTGGCCGAGGCGCATCTTCAGCGGCATGCGCTGCGCGATGAGATCGTAATGATCGCGCAGGGCGAACAGGCATTCGATCTTGCTCATGTTGGCCGCCAGGTACGGGCGATGCAGTTTGCACGGCAGGTTCGGCTGCGCGCTCAGGATCTCCTCCAGCAGCGGGTTGCTGGCCAGGGTGCTGAGCAGGCCGCTGGTGGTGCGCCAGTTGAGCAGCGAACGGCCGAGAAACTTCAGGCGAAACGCGGGCTTTTTCCAGGCGTTGCTTGGCGCCTTTTCGCCATTGATCAGCGCCGTCATCAGTTGCCAGCCGTTAAGCGGCCGGGCGGAGGCGAGTGGGTAGCTGAGCTGTGACATGATGAAATCCTTGGCTGTATTGAATGGCGCTATTTCATCAAGGCTTCACTAAACGGGAGTTCAATGCTGAACTGTAACCAGGCGTGTCTCCACATTGTGTTGAGCTAAGGTTTAGTTATTCCCTACGGTGCGTGCTAATTTAGCTCCGCCGCCGCAATGGGCGGTTGATATTCACAAGCACAGGCAGGTCAATTTTGACAGGGTTTACAGGACATAAACGCCGCTGGATACTCGTTCTGGCGGTCATTGCGGCGCTTGCCGCGGCGGCCGTTTGGCACTTTCGCCATCCGGCGCCAACCGATTTCAAAACGGTGAAAGCCACCAAACGCGATCTGCAGCAGAACGTGTTGGCGACCGGCCAGCTGGACGCGGTGCGCAAGGTTGACGTCGGCGCGCAGGTCAGCGGGCAGTTGGAAAAGCTGTATGTCGAGATCGGCGACAAGGTGAAGAAAGGCCAGTTGCTGGGCGTTATCGATCCGCAACAGGCGCAGAACAGCATCCGCGAAGGCGAGGCGACGCTGCGTGAACTGCATGCGCAACTGCTGCAGGCGCAGGCCGAACAGCAGCTGGCGGCGGTCACGCTGCAGCGCAACCAGGCGTTGGCCAAGCTGCAGGCGGTGTCGCGCCAGGATCTGGATCAGGCGGCGACGCAGCTGGCGGTGAAGAAAGCGCAGGTGGGCACCATCAATGCGCAGATCGCGCGGAACCAGGCCAGCCTGGATACCGCCAAGATCAACCTGGCCTATACCCGCATCGAGGCGCCGATGGATGGCGACGTGGTGCAGATCACCACGCTGCAGGGCCAGACGGTGATCGCGGCGCAGCAGGCGCCGAACATTCTGACGCTGGCGGATCTCGGCACCATGCTGGTGAAGGCGCAGGTGTCGGAGGCCGACGTCATCAACCTCAAGCCGGGTCAGAAGGCCTGGTTCACGGTGCTGGGCGATCCGACCCGGCGCTTCGACGGCGTGCTGAAAGACATTCAGCCGACGCCGGAAAAGGTCAACAACGCCATCTTCTATTATGCGCGTTTCGAAGTGCCCAACCCGGAAAGGCTGCTGCGCTTGCAAATGACGGCGCAGGTGCATATTCAGTTGGCCGGCGTCGAGCAGGCGCTGGTGATCCCGCTGGCGGCGCTGGGCGATCAGATCGCCGACAATCGCTACCACGTCTCGGTGCTGAAGCAGGGCAAGGAAGAGAAGCGCGAGGTGGCTATCGGCCTGCGCAACAATATCGACGTGCAGATCCTCAGCGGCCTCGAGGCGGGCGATGAGGTGATCGTCAGCCGCGGCGGCGTGGAGGCCGGCTGATGGCGGCGCTGTTGCAGCTGAGCGGCATTCGCCGCAGCTACCGTTCCGGCGAGCAGACGGTGGAGGTGCTGAAGGGGATCAGCCTGAGCATCGATGCCGGTGAAATGGTGGCGATCATGGGGGCCTCCGGCTCCGGCAAATCGACGCTGATGAATATTCTCGGCTGTCTGGACAAGCCGAGCGCCGGCGTGTATCGGGTGGCCGGGCAGGATGTGGCGACGCTGAGCGACGATGCGCTGGCGCAGCTGCGGCGCGAGCATTTCGGCTTTATCTTTCAGCGCTATCATCTGCTGCCGCACCTGAGCGCGGCGCACAACGTCGAAGTGCCGGCGGTGTACGCGGGGCTGGGCAAAGCGGCGCGGCGCGAGCGGGCGGAGGCGCTGTTGCGGCGTCTGGGGCTGGGGGAGCGCGTCAACTACCGGCCGAGCCAGCTTTCCGGCGGCCAGCAGCAGCGCGTCAGTATCGCCCGCGCGCTGATGAACGGCGGGCAGGTGATCCTGGCGGATGAACCGACCGGCGCGCTCGACAGCCACTCCGGCGAAGAGGTGATGGCGATCCTCAAACAGCTGTGCGCCCAGGGCCACACGGTGATCCTGGTGACCCACGATCCGGCGGTAGCGCGCCAGGCGGAGCGGATCATCGAGATCCGCGACGGCGAGATTATCGCCGATTCGCGCCCGGCACCGCGGGAGAATGCGCAGGCCAAGCCGCTGGCGCTGGCCGCCGCGGCACCTTCCTGGCGGCAGATGGGCGGCCGTTTCCGCGAGGCGCTGGTGATGGCCTGGCGCGCGATGGCGGCCAACAAGATGCGCACCGCGCTGACCATGCTCGGCATCATTATCGGCATCGCCTCGGTGGTGTCGATCCTGGTGATCGGCGACGCCGCCAAGCAGATGGTACTGGCGGACATCAAATCCATCGGCACCAACACCGTCGATATCTATCCCGGCAAGGACTTCGGCGACGACGATCCGACCTACCGGCAATCGTTGAAATACGGCGATCTCGATGCGCTGCGCGAACAGCCGTACATCAGCGCGCTGTCGCCGAGCATCAGCAGCAGCATGCGGCTGCGCTTGGGCAACGTCGACGCGGCGGCCAACGTCAACGGCGTCAGCGAGCAGTTCTTCCGCGTGTACGGCATGAGCTTTACCCAGGGCGTCGGCATCGACTCGATGCAGGTGCAGTCGCAGGCGCAGACGGTGGTGATCGACGCCAATACCCAGCGGCGGCTGTTCCCGCACCAGAAGAACGTGGTGGGCGAGGTGATCCTGGTGGGCAACATGCCGGCGACGGTGGTCGGCGTGGCCAGGGAGAAGCAGTCGATGTTCGGCAGCAGCAAGACGCTGAACGTGTGGGTGCCTTACAGCACCATGGCCAACCGGCTGATGGGCAACAATTATTTCGACTCGATCACCGTGCGCATCCGCGACGGCTACGACAGCAAGGAAGCGGAACAGCAGCTGTCGCGCCTGTTGACGCTGCGCCACGGCAAGAAGGACTTCTTCACCTATAACATGGACAGCCTGGTGCAAACCGCCGAGAAAACCACCCGCACGCTGCAGCTGTTCCTGACGCTGGTGGCGGTGATTTCGCTGGTGGTCGGCGGCATCGGCGTGATGAATATCATGCTGGTGTCGGTGACCGAACGCACGCGCGAGATCGGCATCCGCATGGCGGTGGGCGCCCGTTCCGGCGACGTGTTGCAGCAGTTCCTGATCGAAGCGGTTCTGGTCTGCCTGGTGGGGGGGGCGCTGGGGATTACGCTGTCGTTCGCCATCGGCCTGGCGGTGCAGCTGGTATTGCCGGGCTGGCAGATCAGCTTCCCGCCGGCGGCGTTGCTGAGTGCGTTCCTCTGTTCCACCGGCATCGGCGTGGTGTTCGGCTATCTGCCGGCGCGCAATGCCGCGCGGCTGAATCCGATCGATGCGCTGGCGCGCGAGTAGGTAACAGGCATAAAAAATGCCAGTCACACGGCGGCTGGCATTTTTATCGCAGTCACGCTCAGTGCAGCGCGACTTTGCCGGAAGCGTTTAGGACAGCGCCTCGCTTTCCACCGGCACAATAAGACTGGCATGGTTCCCTTTCGGCCCTTGATGCACGTCGAAGCTGACCTGCTGGCCCGCCTTCAACGTTCTGTAACCATCCATCTTGATGGTGGAATAATGCGCGAAAATATCTTCGCCGCCGCCGGCTGGGCAGATGAAGCCAAAACCTTTGGCGTTGTTAAACCATTTAACAGTACCCGTCTCCATGCTTTTACATCCCTCGCAACGCTATTTTAAGTGAGATGAATAACTGATTTCGCACCCGCCGTGGGCGGGTAGCAGGGTGGACAAGGGGTGGTTAAAAGACCACCAGCCACGAATTTACACTCTAGAGCAAATGATCGGGGCGTCAAGGGATCGGCTTTTGTCGGCGGGGAGCAGTTCACCAAAGTTTGAAGCAGGTAACGCTATTGCCACGATTCAGTCACAATTGGCCCGTTTTTTTGCGCACGTTACAGTGCGGCGGGACGAAGCCGAAGATGATAAAATAGTAACTATCCCCACTTTGAATAACCGAAACCTGCCCCCATATCTGAGGGCAGAGCAGAGAAGATGAGCAGCGATGGGCAATAACAACGACTGGCTAAACTTTGAACACTTGGCCGAAGAAAAACAAATCGATGCGGTAAAACCGCCGTCTATGTATAAAGTTATACTTAACAACGACGATTACACACCGATGGAATTTGTGATTGACGTTCTGCAAAAGTTCTTTTCTTATGATATTGAACGCGCAACGCAACTGATGCTCACGGTCCACTATCAAGGCAAGGCGATCTGTGGTGTTTTTACCGCCGAGGTGGCGGAAACCAAAGTCGTCCATGTGAACCGGTACGCAAGGGAGAACGAGCATCCGTTGCTTTGTACGCTGGAAAAAGCCTGAATAAGGCAATCTATTGGGGAGGTGCTTATGCTCAATCAAGAACTGGAACTCAGTCTCAACATGGCTTTCGCCAGGGCGCGTGAGCACAGACACGAGTTTATGACCGTGGAGCACCTGTTGCTGGCGTTGCTGAGCAACCCTGCCGCGCGAGAAGCGCTTGAGGCATGTACGGTGGATCTGGCCGCGTTGCGCCAGGAGCTGGAAGCCTTCATCGAACAAACCACACCGACGCTGCCCGCCGGCGAAGAAGAGCGCGACACTCAGCCGACGCTCAGCTTCCAGCGCGTGCTGCAGCGCGCGGTCTTCCATGTGCAATCTTCCGGCCGCAGCGAAGTGTCCGGCGCCAACGTGTTGGTGGCCATCTTCAGCGAGCAGGAGTCGCAGGCGGCCTATCTGCTGCGCAAACACGACGTCAGCCGTCTCGACGTGGTGAACTTCATTTCACATGGCACGCGTAAAGACGAGCCGGGCCAAGCGCCGAATGCGGAAAACCCGGTGAACGAAGAGCAGTCCGGAGGGGAAGACCGTATGGAAAACTTCACCACCAACCTCAATCAGTTGGCCCGTGTGGGCGGCATCGATCCGTTGATCGGCCGCGATCGTGAGCTGGAGCGCGCGATTCAGGTGCTGTGCCGCCGTCGTAAAAACAACCCGCTGCTGGTCGGCGAATCCGGCGTCGGCAAGACCGCCATCGCCGAGGGCCTGGCCTGGCGTATCGTGCAGGGCGACGTGCCGGAAGTGATGGCGGACTGCACGCTGTATTCGCTGGACATCGGTTCACTGCTGGCCGGCACCAAATACCGCGGCGACTTCGAGAAGCGCTTCAAGGCGCTGCTCAAGCAGCTGGAGCAGGATCAGAACAGCATTCTGTTCATCGATGAAATTCACACCATCATCGGCGCCGGCGCGGCTTCCGGTGGGCAGGTGGATGCCGCCAACCTGATCAAACCGCTGCTGTCGAGCGGCAAGATCCGGGTGATCGGCTCGACCACCTACCAGGAATTCAGCAACATCTTCGAAAAGGATCGCGCCCTGGCGCGCCGTTTCCAGAAGATCGACATCACCGAGCCGACGGCGGAAGAGACCGTTCAGATCATCAACGGCCTGAAGACCAAGTATGAAGCGCACCACGACGTGCGTTATACCGCCAAGGCGATCCGCGCCGCGGTGGAGCTGTCGGTGAAATACATCAACGATCGTCATCTGCCGGACAAGGCGATCGACGTGATCGACGAGGCGGGCGCCCGCAGCCGGTTGATGCCGGCCAGCAAGCGCAAGAAAACCGTCAACGTGGCCGATATCGAATCCGTGGTGGCGCGCATCGCTCGTATCCCGGAGAAAACCGTGTCGGCCAGCGATCGCGACGTGCTGAGAAACCTGGGCGATCGCCTGAAGATGCTGGTGTTCGGCCAGGATCAGGCGATCGAAGCGCTGACCGAAGCGATCAAGATGAGCCGCGCCGGCCTGGGCCACGAGCGCAAGCCGGTCGGTTCCTTCCTGTTCGCCGGGCCGACCGGGGTCGGGAAAACCGAGGTGACCGTACAGTTGGCCAAGGCGATGGATATCGAGCTGCTGCGTTTCGACATGTCCGAGTACATGGAGCGGCATACCGTCAGCCGTCTGATTGGCGCGCCTCCGGGCTATGTCGGTTACGATCAGGGCGGGCTGCTGACCGATGCGGTGATCAAGCATCCGCATGCGGTGGTGCTGCTCGATGAGATCGAGAAGGCGCACCCGGACGTGTTCAACCTGCTGCTGCAGGTGATGGACAACGGCACGCTGACCGACAACAACGGCCGCAAGGCGGACTTCCGCAACGTGATCCTGGTGATGACCACCAACGCCGGGGTGCGGGAAACCGAACGCAAGTCGATCGGCCTGGTGCAGCAGGACAACAGCACCGACGCGATGGAAGAGATCAAGAAGGTGTTTACGCCGGAGTTCCGCAACCGTCTGGACAACATCATCTGGTTCAACCATCTGTCTACCGAGGTGATCCAGCAGGTGGTCGACAAGTTTATCGTCGAACTGCAGGCGCAGCTGGATGCGAAGGGCGTCTCGCTGGAAGTGAGCGACGAAGCGCGCGACTGGCTGTCGGTGAAGGGCTACGACCGCGCGATGGGCGCTCGTCCGATGGCGCGCGTCATGCAGGAAAATCTGAAGAAACCGTTGGCCAACGAACTGCTGTTCGGCTCGCTGGTGGACGGCGGCTCCGTGAAGGTCGAGCTGGACAAGGACAAGAAACAGCTGACCTACCACTTCCTCAGCGCCGCCAAGCGCAAGGCGGACGAGGGCGCGGTACACTAAGGCTGCCTTCAGGCAAAGAAAAAGCGATGCTTCGGCATCGCTTTTTTTATGGGTGAGATTCACCGTACAACAGAAACGAGTGAGCCCTCTCAGTTTACCTGCGCACCTGCAACCCGTTGTGTAACGTCGCTGCGGGGGTAAACGGAAAGGGCTCCCGAGGGATTACATCCTCGATGCCGCCAACGTGTGGCGCGCGGTGAGCCGATTAACGGCTACGGAAGACAATGCGGCCTTTGCTCAGGTCGTACGGGGTCAGCTCTACAGTGACTTTGTCGCCCGTCAGGATGCGGATATAGTTTTTACGCATTTTACCGGAGATGTGTGCGGTTACCACGTGCCCGTTTTCCAATTCAACGCGGAACATGGTGTTCGGCAGCGTATCAAGAACGGTGCCCTGCATTTCAATATTGTCTTCTTTGGCCATCGAATCCTCTAGGTCTAACTACCTTAGTTTTTAACCGGCAAGATAATGCCGAAAAACCCCCATTATGTAAAGATGTGTCGGTGAACATTGCACCGTTTCCACCAATTAGTTTACTGGAGAGGGCGGTTCAGCCGGCTGTGGGGATATGACTTGCGGCTCCCAGCACGCCGGCGCCAAAGGCCGCCGTTGAAGGGTGCTGAGCTGCTGCAAAAATTGACGGCGCGGAATTTCACGCGCGCCAAGGCGGGCAGTGTGAGCGTTCAGCACCTGGCAGTCAATCAATTCCCCGCCATAAGCGGCAAAATGGCGGCAAAAGGCCATCAATGCGCATTTTGAGGCGTTGGTGACGCGGCTGAACATCGATTCGCCGCAGAACAACGCGCCCTGCGCCACGCCATACATGCCGCCGACCAGTTGATTATCCTGCCATACCTCCACCGAGTGCGCGTAGCCGAGGCGGTGCAGATGCTGATAGGCGCGCTGCACCTCCGGGCCGATCCAGGTGCCTTCATCCGGCCGGTGGGCGCAGGCGGCGATCACCGCGGCGAAGTCGTGATTGAGCGTGATGCGAAACGGATCGTGGCGCAAAAAGCGTTTCAGGCTGCGGTTGAGATGAAACTCTGTCGGGAACAGCACCGCACGCGGATCGGGCGACCACCACAGGATGGCTTCCCCCGGCGAATACCAGGGGAAGATGCCGCGCTCGTAGGCCGCCAGCAGCCGCGGCGCCGTCAGGTCGCCGCCGATAGCCAGCAGGCCGTTAGGGTCGCGCAGGGCGCTTTCAGGCGAGGGGAACGCCAGCGACTGTGGGGAAAGCTTCACGATGCGCATACGGGGTCTCTGCGTCCTCTACGGGCCGATTACGGCGCCAGGTTGCTGATACGGTTGCGAAAGCGGGCATAGCGGCCCTGCCGGCGCATCAGGGTGGCGTGATCGCCCTGTTCGACAATCCGGCCGTCGTCCATTACGCAAATGCGGTCGAGATGCTCCAGGCCGTACAGACGGTGCGTCACCAGGATCAGCGTCTTACCCTGACAGTGCCGGCGCAGCAGCGCCAGGATCTGCTGCTCGGTTTCGGCGTCCAGCCCTTCGGTCGGTTCGTCGAGCAGCAGCAGCGGGGCCGGGTGCAGCAGCGCGCGGGCGATGCCCAGGCGGCGCTGTTCGCCGCCGGACAGCTGCCGGCCGCCTTCGCCCAGCCAGGCGTTCAGCCCGCCGTCGCTGTCCAGCAATTTATCCAGCCCCACCTGCCGCAGCACCTCGCTCAGGCGAGCGTCGTCGGCATCCGGCGCGGCCAGCCGCAGGTTTTCCCGCAGCGTATCGCTGAAGATATGCACCCGCTGGCTGACGACCGTGGTCATCCGACGCAGCGTGGCTTCATCATAATCCTCCAGCGGTTCGCCGTTGAGCAGAATTTTTCCGCCGTCGGTGCGCCAGGCGCGGGTCAGCAGCTGCAGCAGGGTGGACTTGCCGCAGCCGGTGCGGCCGAGCAAAGCGATGTGTTCGCCGGCCGCGACCTCGAGCGTGACGTCGCGCAGCACCGGTTGCGGTTGGTCGGGGTAGGTGAAGCTCAGCTGCTGCAGGCTAAGCTGAGCCCGATCGGCGGCGGCTGGGCCGGCGGCCGGGAAGGTGACCTCCGGCTGACGATCGATGATCTGCTTGACCCGCGTGGCGGAGGCAATGACCTGGCCGAGGTGCTGGAAGGCGCCGGCGACCGGCATCAGCGCTTCGAACGACGCCAGCGCGGCGAAGACAAACAGCGCGATCAGCGCGCCGGGCTGGGTATCGCCGCCGATGCCGGCGGCGGTCAGCCACAGCAGCAGCGTTACCGTCAGCCCGCTGGCGAGGATCATCAGCGCCTGCGCCATGCCGCTCAGCGAGGCCTGCTGCCACTGGCGGCGTTGCCACCGCTGTTCGGTGGCGTTCAGCGTCTGGCGGAAGTCGTTGACGGCGCCGAACACCACCAATTCCGCCTGCCCCTGCAGCCAGGCGGTCAGGTCGGTGCGGTATTGGCCGCGCAGCGCGGTAAGCTGGCCGCCGATCGGCTTGCCGGCGCGATAAAACACCGGCGGCACCAGCAGCAACAACAGCAACAGGATGCCGCCCAGCGTCAGGGCGAGTGCAGGATCCAGCCAGCTCAGGCCGTAGGTGACCACCAGGATCACCACCGCTGCGCTGATCAGCGGCGAGATCACCCGCAGATAAAGATGATCCAGCGTGTCCACGTCCGCCACCAGGCGGTTGAGCAGCTCGGCCTGGCGGAAACGGGCGATGCCGCCCGGCGTCAGCGGCAGGATCTTGCTGAAGGTGAACACCCGCAGATGCGACAGCACGCGGAAGGTGGCGTCGTGGCTGACCACGCGCTCGGCATAGCGCCCGGCGGTGCGGAAGATCGCCGCGCCGCGCACGCCGGCGGCCGGCAGCATGTAGTTAAAGGTCAGCAGGCCCGCCAGTCCGGCCAGCGACGAGGCGGCCAGGAACCAGCCGGAGAGCGCCAGCAGGCCGATGCTGGCCAGCAGAGTGACGATCGCCAAGAGGATGCCGAGGCTAATCAGCAGGCTATGGCGGCGGTACAACGCCAAAAACGGCAGCAAAACGCGCATGATTAAAGCTCCCCGCGGCGATGGGCGATCAGAGTGGCGAACAGGCCCGGCTGGGCGCTGAGGGTGGCGTAATCGCCCTGTTGCACGATGCGCCCGTTATCCATCACCCAAATCTGATCGTAGTCTTCGGTGTCTTCCAACTGGTGCGTCACCAGCAGGGTGGTTTGCTGATGCGAAGCGGCGTTCAACGCCTGCATCACCCGCTGCTCGCTGTGGGCATCGAGGCTGGCGGCCGGTTCATCCAGCAGCAGCAGGCGGCGCGGGCCGATCAGTGCCCGGGCGACCGCCACGCGCTGCGCCTGGCCGACCGACAGGCGGGCGGCGTTGTCGCCCACTTCGGTGTCGAGCCCCTGCGGCAGATAAGGGAGCAGTTCGCTGACGTAGGCATGTTCCACCGCCTGCTGCAGCTGCGCTTCGTCGGCCTGCGGGCAGCCCAGCAGGATATTGGCGCGCAGGGTTTGCGCCGGCAGGTGCGGGTTCTGACCGACCCAGCTCAGCTGCTGGCGCCAGTTTTCTGCGGACAGGTCACGCAGCTCGACGCCGTTGACGGTCAGCGATCCGCGATAGGGCAGGAAGCCGAGCAGCAGATTGAGCAGTGAACTTTTGCCGGCGCCGCTCAGCCCGACCAGCGCCACGCGCTGCTGCGGTTGCAGGGTGAAACTCAGCGGCCCGGCCAGCAGCACGCCGTTCGGCGACAGGATTTCCAACGCGTTCGCCTGCAGCGTCAGCGGTTGATCGGCGGGCAGTTGCCGCGTGCCGTTGCCCATCTGCTCGCCTTCGGCGCTGAGGAAGGTTTCCAGCGCTTCCGCCGCGCCGACCGCCTGCGCCTTGGCATGGTAGAAGGTGCCGAGATCGCGCAGCGGTTGGAAAAACTCCGGCGCCAGAATCAACACCAGAAAACCGGAAAACAGCGTTACGCCGAGGCCGTAGCTGCCGAAATTGAGTTCACCGAGGTAGGAAAAGCCGAAGTACACCGCCACCACGGCGATGGAGATCGAAGCGAAGAACTCCAGCACGCCGGAAGAGAGGAAGGCCATGCGCAGCACTTCCATGGTGCGGCTGCGGAAGTCTTCGGAAGATTTGGCGATCTGCGCGGTTTCGGCCTGCGCGCGGCCGAACAGCCGCAGGGTGTCCAGGCCGCGCAGGCGGTCGAGGAAGTTGCCGCTCAATCGCGCCAGCGCCACGAAGTTGCGGCGGTTGGCGTCGGCGGCCCCCATGCCGACCAGCACCATGAACAGCGGGATCAGCGGCGCGGTCGCCAGCAGAATGATGCCTGCGGCCCAATTGATCGGGAAGACGGCGATCAGGATCAGCAGCGGGATGAAGACCGCCAGATACATCTGCGGCAGATAGCGCGAGTAATAGTCCTGCATATCCTCGATCTGCTCGACGATGATGCTGGCCCAGCTGCCCGCCGGTTTGCCCTGGATCCAGGCCGGCCCGAGCTGCTGCAGCTTATCCAGCACCTGTTGGCGCATGCGCTGGCGGATCACCTGGCCACACCGGAAACCGACCCGTTCCCGCAGCCAGCTTAACAGCGCCCGCAGCGCGAACGCGGCGGCCAGCCAGATAAACGAAGGGATCAGCTGTTCGCGTGGGGTATGCTCGATGATCAGGGCGTGCAGCAGGCTGGCCAACAGCCACGCCTGCGCCACGATCAGCAGGCCGCTGAACAGCCCCAACAACATAGAAAGGCGCAACCAACGCTGCGCTAACGAACTCTGGGTTTTAAGCCAACGGGTTAACTGTTGCTGTCTGGTTTTTTTCATCAGATATGCGTCTGCGTCGCCGGCGCCCGTTTGTTACGGGCTGGGTTAACGTACTGTTAAATAATAGTGTTTGGCGCAATCGGCGACAAACAAGCGAGGCCCCATGTTACCTCGTCACCCGGCAGACTGAAAATAATAAAGCGGCCAAATGTGGCTATAACAGACGCGAGAAGGGGAGTACGGAGGGGGGAAACAAAAAAAGCGGCTCGAGAGCCGCTTTTTGCTGATGAAGAGAATGTTTTAGCAGACTTCTGCGCCGGCGATGCCGTCCAGGTAACGCTCCGCGTCCAGCGCCGCCATACAGCCGGTGCCGGCGGAGGTGATCGCCTGGCGGTAGATGTGATCCATCACGTCGCCCGCGGCGAACACGCCGGGGATGGTGGTTTGGGTCGCATTGCCGTGAATGCCGGACTGCACCTTGATGTAGCCGTTTTCCAGCTCCAGCTGGCCGCCGAAGATGCCGGTGTTCGGGCTGTGGCCGATGGCGATGAACACGCCGGCCAGTTCCAGTTCACGGGTTTCGTTTTCCGCTTTGGTGCTGCGGATACGCACGCCGGTCACGCCCATTTCATCGCCCAGCACTTCGTCCAGCGTATGGTCGGTGTGCAGCACGATGTTGCCGCTTTTCACTTTTTCCATCAGCCGGTCGATCAGGATCTTCTCCGAGCGGAAGCTGTCGCGGCGGTGGATCAGGTGAACCTCGGCGGCGATGTTGGACAGGTACAGCGCTTCTTCAACGGCGGTGTTGCCGCCGCCGACCACTGCGACTTTCTGGTTGCGGTAGAAGAAGCCGTCGCAGGTCGCACAGGCGGAAACGCCTTTGCCCTTGAAGGCCTCTTCGGAAGGCAGGCCAAGATAGCGGGCGGAGGCGCCGGTCGCGATGATCAGCGCGTCGCAGCTGTATTCGCCGCTGTCGCCGAACAGGCGGAACGGACGCTGCTGCAGATCGACGCTGTTGATGTGATCGAAGACGATTTCGGTCTGGAACTTCTCCGCATGCTCGCGCATGCGCTCCATCAGCGCCGGACCGGTCAGGCCTTCGGCGTCGCCCGGCCAGTTTTCCACCTCGGTGGTGGTGGTCAGCTGGCCGCCTTGTTCCATACCGGTGATCAGCACCGGGCTCAGGTTGGCGCGCGCCGCGTAAACGGCGGCGGTGTAACCGGCCGGGCCGGAGCCCAGAATCAGTAATTTGCTATGTTTAGCCGTGCCCATGAATAACCTCTTTATTCCACAATGGCGGACAATGAAGCCGATTGTAGGGAAAATGACGCAGTAAAAAAAGCGCCGGGAGACGTTGTTAACGATTTGTATGATAGTTGTCGCCTATTAATGCACCCGCTGTCGGCAAATCGTACGCCGAACGCAGAAATTTACCTTATCAAAGTCGCATTAGGCCGCTGAATCGCCAAGCGCGCAAAAACGGCGCATTCTGCGACTTAGGCCGCTCCCTGCCGGGGTTTATCTGCCAGCGATTCATAACCAAAAATGGGATGCAGACTTTTCGTGACGGTACGTTGTTCTGATTTTGCTTCTTTTACTTTGACAATCCGCTGCGCATTTGCGAAAACATCATAGGAAGAAGAAATTATCCCCGTAACACCAGCAAATCGTACGTATTTGCGCCGCGAGGCGGCAATGCGCGGTGGATGTGCGGAGCAGGGCGCGCAAGCGTTTGCTGATTTTTTCTCGACCTTAACGTCGTTACCGGCGCCGCGCGGGGTTGGACAGACAGGCTGCGCGGCGTGGAATGATGGTAGTGAAGAAGCATATGACAGGCATCGGGTCTTCGCTTGGAACGAACCCTTACACATTGACGTTGGCTAGGGTGTGGCAAGTGCACGGAAGAAAATAAGAGAGACAATAATAATGGCAGACAACAAGAAACGCCCGGGTAAAGATCTTGACCGTATCGACCGCAACATCCTGAATGAGCTGCAGAAGGATGGGCGTATTTCGAACGTCGAGCTTTCGAAGCGCGTGGGGTTATCCCCGACACCATGTTTGGAACGCGTGCGCCGTCTCGAGCGCCAGGGTTTCATTCATGGCTATACCGCATTGCTTAACCCGCATTATCTGGATGCGTCCCTGCTGGTTTTCGTGGAGATCACGCTGAACCGCGGCGCGCCGGATGTGTTTGAGCAATTCAACTCGGCAGTGCAGAAGCTTGAAGAGATTCAGGAGTGTCATCTGGTTTCCGGTGATTTCGACTACCTGTTGAAAACCCGCGTACCGGACATGTCGGCTTACCGTAAACTGCTGGGCGAAACCTTGCTGCGTTTGCCGGGGGTCAACGACACCCGTACCTACGTAGTGATGGAAGAAGTGAAACAGAGTAACCGTCTGGTTATCAAAACACGGTAAGGTGCAGGTGCAAAACCTGATTAAATTGGTTACACTCCTGTTTATTCATACAGTTTCGGCGCCGGGGAAGCTTCTCGGCGCTGTTGCTATGTCAGCTAACAGGAACCTGGAGAGCCTTTCTTGAGCCAGGAATATACAGAAGATAAAGAAGTTACCCTGAAAAGACTCAGCAGTGGCCGGCGTTTGCTGGAGGCTGTGCTTATCGTGGTAGCGATTTTTGCCGTTTACCTCATGGCTGCGCTGGTCAGTTTCAACCCGTCTGACCCAAGCTGGTCGCAGACCGCGTGGCATGAGCCGATTCACAACTTGGGCGGCGGTGTTGGGGCCTGGTTGGCCGACACGCTGTTCTTCACCTTCGGGGTGCTCGCCTACGCGATACCGCCGATCATGCTGGTTCTGTGCTGGGCGGCCTATCGCCAACGGGCCAACAGAGACTACGTCGACTATTTCGCGCTCTCCCTGCGCCTGATCGGCACCCTGGCGTTAGTGCTCACCTCCTGTGGGCTGGCGGCGCTGAACGTTGACGATCTCTATTACTTCGCTTCCGGCGGCGTGATCGGCAGCCTGCTGAGCAACGCCATGTTGCCATGGTTCAACGGCATCGGCGCCACGCTGGCGCTGCTGTGCGTGTGGGCGGCGGGGCTGACGCTGTTTACCGGCTGGTCCTGGCTGGTGATCGCCGAGAAGATCGGCGGGGCGGTGCTGGGCGTCGCGACCTTCATGACCAACCGTTCGCGTCGCGAAGCGCGTTATTTCGAGGATGACGAGCGTTACGTTGACGACGAGCCTGAGCAGGCAGGGAAGGGCGCCGCCGCAGCGGTTGCCGCGACCACCGCCGGAGCCGCGGCCGCCGATGACGACGTGTTGTTCTCTGCGCCTTCGGTCACTGAAAGCGCCAAAGAGGCGGCGGAAGACGCCGCCGATCCGTTGCTCAGCGGCCTGCGAACCGACGATGCTGAGGTTGAAGCCGACGCCGCGCCAATCGCGCCGGTGGTTTCGCCTGCACCGGCAGTGAAGGCAGCGATCCACGAGCCCGTTGCAGCGCCGATCGCCGCTCAGGCGCCGTCGGTAACGGTGGCGCCGGCCGCGCCGGCCTCGGTCAATCAGCACCCGGTGAGCGCCCCGGCGCAAGACGCCACGCCGCCGCTGTACTCCTTCGAAATTCCGGAAGAAACGCCTGCACCGAAGGCGACGCGCCCTGTCGATCCTTATCAGGATGACGATGAGCCGCGTCTCGGCAATTGGCAAGAGCCGGCTGCGCCGCAGCCGCCGGCGCGTTCTCCCTTTGATTTTACCGCCGCGCAGCGCGACAGCGCCGACGTCAGCGGAGCGGGTGGTTTCAGCGCTACCGGTGCCAAGCCACAGCTGGATACGGCAGCCGCTGCCGCTGCCGCTGCGGGCGCCGCAGCGGCGACCTTCATGCCGGCCTTCACGGCCACCAGCGACGGCAATCCGCAGGTTAAGCAGGGCATCGGCCCTGAGCTGCCGCGGCCGAATCCGGTGCGCATCCCGACCCGTCGCGAGCTGGCTTCTTACGGCATCAAGCTGCCTTCGCAGCGTGCGGCCGAGCAGGAACAGCGCCAGGCGGATCCTCAGCAGCCGACGGCGGTGAGCCCGCAGGAAGAAGAGGCGCTGCAGGAAGCCGCGCTGCGTCAGGCGTTTGCCGAGCAGCAAAGCCAACGCTACGGCGAAAGCTACGCGCCGGAGCAACAAGATGACGAGAGCGCCCTGCAGGAAGCCGAGCTGAGCAAGGCGTTTGCCGAGCAGCAGAACCAACGCTACGGCGAAGGCTATCAACAAGACGACGAAGAGGCGCTGCAAGAGGCCGCGCTGCGCCAGGCGTTCGCCGAGCAGCAGCAGGCGCGCTACGGCCAGCAAGCGGCTGCTCCGCAAGCGCCGGCCGCCAGCCCGGTGGATACCCGCAATGCTTTCAGCTTCTCGCCGATGGCGGATCTGGTGGATGATGGCCCGAGCGAGCCGATGTTCACGCTGTCTCCGCAGCTTGAAGAGCGCATTGAACAGCAAAGCGAGCAACAGGACGACGTGCCGTTCGGCCAGTTTGAGCCTGCGGCGCCGGTTGTCCAACCTCAGCAACCGCACTCGCAGCCTCAGCAATACCAGCAGCCGCAGCAACAACAGTATCAACAGCCGTCGCAGCAGCAGTATCAACAGCCACAGCAACCGGTGCAGCAGCAGCCTCAGCAAACTCAGGCCGAGCAGCATCCGGCGATGGACAGCTTGATTCACCCGTTCCTGATGCGCAACGATCAGCCGCTGCAGAAGCCGACCACGCCGCTGCCGACGCTGGATCTGCTGACCGAGGCCCCGAAAGAGGTAGAACCGGTCGACTCCTTCGCGCTGGAACAGAAGGCGCGTCTGGTGGAGGCCAGCCTGGCCGATTACCGCGTGAAAGCCGACGTGGTAGACATCCTGCCGGGGCCGGTCATCACCCGCTTCGAGCTGGATCTGGCGCCGGGCGTTAAAGCGGCGCGCATTTCCAACCTGTCGCGCGATCTGGCGCGCTCGCTGTCGACGTCGGCGGTGCGCGTGGTAGAAGTGATCCCCGGCAAGCCTTACGTCGGTCTGGAGCTGCCGAACGCCAAGCGGCAAACGGTGTATCTGCGCGAAGTGCTGGATTGCCCGGCCTTCCGTGACAACCCGTCGCCGCTGTCCATCGTATTGGGTAAAGACATCTCCGGCGAGCCGGTGGTGGCCGATCTGGGCAAAATGCCGCACTTGCTGGTCGCCGGTACCACCGGTTCCGGTAAGTCGGTCGGGGTCAACGCCATGATCCTGAGCATCCTGTATAAAGCCACGCCGAAAGAAGTGCGCTTTATCATGATCGACCCGAAAATGCTGGAGCTGTCGGTTTACGAAGGCATTCCTCACCTGTTGACCGATGTGGTCACCGACATGAAAGACGCCGCCAACGCGCTGCGCTGGTGCGTGGGGGAAATGGAACGCCGCTACAAGCTGATGTCTGCCCTGGGCGTGCGTAACCTGGCCGGTTACAACGAGCGCGTCGATCAGGCCGAAGCGATGGGGCGTCCGATCCCGGATCCGTTCTGGAAGCCGACCGACAGCATGGACATCACGCCGCCGGTGTTGGAGAAAGAGCCGTACATCGTGGTGATGGTCGACGAATTCGCCGATCTGATCATGACGGTCGGCAAGAAGGTCGAAGAGTTGATCGCTCGCCTGGCGCAGAAAGCGCGTGCTGCGGGTATCCATCTGGTGCTGGCGACCCAGCGTCCATCGGTGGATGTGATCACGGGTCTTATCAAGGCCAACATCCCGACGCGTATCGCCTTTACCGTGTCGAGCAAGATCGACTCCCGCACCATCCTCGATCAGGGGGGCGCCGAGTCCTTGCTGGGTATGGGCGACATGCTCTATCTGGCGCCGAACTCCTCGATTCCGGTGCGCGTGCATGGCGCATTCGTGCGCGATCAGGAAGTGCACGCGGTGGTCAAGGATTGGAAAGCGCGCGAGCGGCCCCAATATAAAGAGGGCATTCTCAGCGGCGGCGAAGACGGCGAGGGCGGTGCCGGCGGTGGTATGGACGGCGACGAAGAGCTGGATCCGCTGTTTGACCAGGCGGTGGATTTCGTGGTGGATAAACGCCGCGCCTCCATCTCCGGCGTACAGCGCCAGTTCCGTATCGGCTATAACCGCGCGGCGCGCATCATCGAACAGATGGAAGCGCAGGGCATCGTCAGCGAGCAGGGGCACAACGGCAACCGCGAGGTGCTGGCGCCGCCGCGGCATGATTGATGGTCGTTTAGCCATTGCAATTCAATAAGAAAGGGCCGCTTAAGCGGCCCTTGTGCAAAGAAGCGTAAACCCGTTTCTTCTCGGAACATTGGCCTACCGGCCGATCGCCGGCTTCGGGTAAAGTAACGGGGTAAAGGGTTGATTTGACCCGCACGGCGTCGCCCTGCGGTTAACGCATTTCATAAGGTATCTGGAATAATGAAAAAACTGTTAGTTGCCTGCTGTCTGCTTTCGGGATTCGCTTCTACTTCCGTGCTGGCCGACGCCGCACAGGATCTGCAAAGTCGCCTGGCGAAGGTGAACAGTTTCCACGCCAGCTTCTCACAAACCGTGACCAGCGCCGACGGCGCCGCGGTGCAACAGGGGGAAGGCGAGCTGTGGGTGAAGCGGCCAAACCTGTTCAACTGGCATATGACCTCGCCCGATGAGAGCGTGCTGGTCTCCGATGGCCAGACCCTGTGGTTCTATAACCCATTCGTCGAGCAGGTGACGGCAACCTGGCTGAAGAACGCCACCGGCAATACGCCGTTTATGCTGATCACCCGCAATAATGCCAGCGACTGGAAACAGTACAACGTGAAGCAAAAGGGCGATGATTTCGAGCTGACGCCGAAGTCCGCCAGCGGCAACCTGAAGCAGTTCGCCATCAGCGTGACCAACAGCGGCACCATCCGCAGCTTCGCCGCGGTGGAGCAGGACGGCCAGCGCAGTTCCTACACGCTGAAAAGCCAGCAGAACGTCGCCGCCGATCCGGCCAAATTCAAATTTACCCCGCCGAAGGGGGTGACGCTGGACGACCAGCGCCAGTGAGGTGCAAGTGAGTAATAATCTGTCGCTCGATTTTTCCCAGAACGAGTTCCAGCCGTTGGCCGCGCGTATGCGGCCGACCACGCTGGCGCAGTATATCGGCCAGCAGCACCTGCTGGCCGCCGGCAAGCCGCTGCCGCGTGCCATTGAGGCCGGGCAACTGCACTCGATGATTTTATGGGGGCCGCCGGGCACCGGGAAGACGACGTTGGCAGAGCTGATCGGCCGTTATGGCCAGGCGGATGTCGAACGGATCTCTGCCGTGACCTCCGGCATCAAGGAGATCCGCGAGGCGATTGAGCGGGCGCGGCAAAACCGCGACGCCGGCCGCCGCACCATCCTGTTCGTCGACGAAGTGCACCGCTTTAACAAAAGCCAGCAGGACGCTTTCCTGCCGCACATCGAAGACGGCACCATCACCTTTATCGGCGCCACCACCGAAAACCCGTCGTTCGAACTGAACTCGGCGCTGTTGTCCCGCGCCCGCGTTTACCTGCTGAAGGCGCTGACCGCCGAAGATATCGGCCAGGTGCTGGATCAGGCGATGAGCGACAAGGCGCGCGGCTTTGGCAATCAGAACGTCGAGCTGCCGGCGGAAACGCGCCGCCTGCTGTCGGAGCTGGTGGGCGGCGACGCACGCCGGGCGCTGAACAGCCTGGAAATGATGGCCGACATGGCGGAGTTGGACGCCAAAGGCGTGCGGGTGCTGACGCCGGAGCTGCTGAAAGAGGTGTCGGGCGAGCGCAGCGCGCGCTTCGACAATAAGGGCGACCGTTATTACGATCTGATTTCCGCGCTGCATAAATCGGTGCGCGGCTCGGCGCCGGACGCCGCGCTGTATTGGTATGCGCGCATCATTACCGCCGGCGGCGATCCGCTTTACGTGGCGCGCCGTCTGTTGGCGATTGCCTCTGAAGACGTGGGCAACGCCGATCCGCGCGGCATGCAGGTGGCGATCGCCGCCTGGGATTGCTTCACCCGCGTGGGGCCAGCGGAGGGCGAACGCGCCATCGCGCAGGCGATCGTCTACCTGGCCTGCGCGCCGAAGAGCAATGCGGTCTACACCGCGTTCAAGGCCGCCATGCGCGACGCCAAAGAGCAGGCCGATTATGACGTGCCGGAGCACCTGCGCAACGCGCCGACCAAGCTGATGAAGGAGATGGGGCTGGGGGCGGAATACCGTTACGCTCACGACGAACCCAACGCCTACGCCGCCGGCGAGAACTACTTCCCGCCCGAAATGGCCAACACGCGCTACTACCAACCGACCTCGCGCGGGCTGGAAGGGAAAATCGGCGAAAAGTTGGCATGGCTGGCTGAGCAGGATCAAAATAGCCCGACAAAACGCTACCGCTAGCGTGGCCGTTGCGGTAAGGTTAGCGGGTATCACTCTTCTTTTATGCGGCTATAAATCAGCCGCATAGAACAACAACACTTCTTTCAATAACAACAAGCACAGGATTAGCATGCTCGATCCCAATCTGCTGCGTAATGAGCTAGACGCAGTCGCCGTCAAACTGGCTCGCCGAGGCTTTAAACTCGATCTGGATCTGCTGCGTTCGCAGGAAGAACGCCGCAAAGTTCTGCAGGTAGAAACTGAAACGCTGCAAGCGGAACGCAACTCCCGATCGAAATCCATCGGCGCGGCCAAAGCGCGTGGGGAAGACATCGAGCCGCTGCGTCGCGAAGTGAACGAGCTGGGTGACAAGCTGGATGCCGCCAAGGCGGAACTGGATGCGCTGCAGAGCGAGATCCGCGATTATGCCCTGACGCTGCCTAACCTGCCGGACGACGCCGTGCCGGACGGTAAAGACGACAGCGAAAACCTGGAAGTCACCCGCTGGGGTGAACCGCGCCAATACGACTTCGCGGTGCGCGATCATGTCGATCTGGGCGAAATGGCCGGCGGGCTGGATTTTGCCGCCGCGGTTAAGCTGACCGGTTCGCGCTTCGTGGTGATGAAAGGGCAAATCGCCCGCATGCACCGCGCGCTGTCCCAGTTCATGCTGGATCTGCACACCGAACAGCACGGCTACCTGGAGGCCTACGTGCCTTACCTGGTCAACCACGCCACGCTGTACGGCACCGGCCAACTGCCGAAGTTCGGCGAAGACCTGTTCCATACCCGCCCGCTGGAAGAAGAAGCCGACAGCAGCAACTACGCGCTGATCCCAACGGCGGAAGTGCCGCTGACCAACCTGGTGCGCGACGAGATCGTGGAAGAGGAAACTCTGCCGCTGAAGATGACCGCGCACACACCATGCTTCCGTGCGGAAGCCGGTTCTTACGGCCGTGACACCCGCGGTTTGATCCGTATGCACCAGTTCGACAAGGTCGAAATGGTGCAGATAGTCCGTCCGGAAGATTCGATGGATGCCCTGGAAGAGCTGACCGGCCATGCGGAGAAAGTGCTGCAGCTGCTGAACCTGCCTTACCGCAAGGTGCTGCTGTGCACCGGCGACATGGGCTTCGGCGCCTGCAAGACCTACGATCTGGAAGTGTGGCTGCCGGCGCAGAACACCTACCGCGAGATCTCGTCCTGCTCCAACATGTGGGACTTCCAGGCGCGCCGCATGCAGGCTCGCTGCCGCAGCAAGGCCGACAAGAAGCCGCGTCTGGTCCACACGCTGAACGGCTCCGGCCTGGCGGTTGGCCGTACGCTGGTGGCGGTGCTGGAAAACTACCAGCAGGCCGACGGTCGCATTCAGGTGCCTGAAGTGCTGCGTCCTTATATGGGCGGCCTGGAATACATCGGTTAAACGGCAAAGCATTTGAAAAAAGCGCCTGCGGGCGCTTTTTTTTATGTCGGAAATTCAGTCTGTCGCCAGCGCGTAGGCCTGTTTAATGTAGTCCGCCAGGTGCTTGCTTTTCACTTCGGCGGGCGTGTGGAGCTTGATGTGCCGCCGATATTGGCCGTTGCCTTCAAGTTGCTGATAGCGATCTTCCAGTCGGTGCCCTTGGCCGAATTCCACCGTGACGTGACTGCGGTAGGCGAAAACGCCGCAGAAAAATTGAGTATGCGAGAACATGATGCCGCCGTATTTGACCGATTCGGTGACGCCACTGCCGCTCGCCGTGGCGACCCGGCGCACCTGTTGTACGATCTCCAGCAGCTCGCCGTGCGTGCTGCCGATGTCTGCCAGCAAGGTCTCGACCGCCGCATTATTTGCCTGACTCATCTCGCTTCTCCGTCGTTAAATCCGCTCTGCGCTGAGCATAGCGCTTTTTCAGCCGCTTAGCCGGAAACAAATCGTGCGCTGGAATGATAAGAGGCGATTGACTTTTTTATCGCCAGTGGCATGATGCGCGCACTCTCAATGCGCGTTCGGTCACAATTTCACTATGTCCGCTTACTCCCGCCCGGTGCTCTTATTGCTCTGCGGCCTTTTGCTGCTTACGGTATCCATTGCCGTTTTGAATACGTTAGTGCCGCTTTGGTTAACCCATGCTCAGCTGTCGACCTGGCAAGTGGGTATGGTCAGCTCCTCTTATTTCAGCGGCAATCTGTTGGGCACGTTGGTAGCGGGCAAACTGATCCAGCGCGTCGGCTTCACCCGCAGCTATCATCTCTCTTGTTTGCTGTTCGCCGCCGCGACCGCCGGCATGGTGCTGTCGATCGATTTCTGGAGCTGGCTGGGCTGGCGCTTCTTCGCCGGCGTCGGTTGCGCCTGGATCTGGGTGATCGTGGAGAGCGCGCTTTTGCGCAGCGGCAATTTGAGCAACCGTGGCCAGCTGCTGGCGGCCTATATGATTGTCTATTACCTCGGTACGGTGACCGGCCAATTACTGTTGAGCATGACCTCGACCGAATTGCTGCATGTGGTGCCGTGGGTGACCGCGATCGTGATCAGCGCCATGTTGCCGATGTTGTTCGCGCGGGTAAACCGCCATGAAGACGAGCCGCAGCAGGCGGCGGTATGGACAATGTTGAGACGCCGCAGCGCGCGCCTGGGCATCAACGGCTGCATCATCTCCGGCATTGTGCTCGGTTCTCTGTATGGCCTGATGCCGCTGTATCTCTCTCATCAGGGCATGAGCGACGCTAACGTCGGTTACTGGATGGCGCTGTTGGTCAGCTCCGGCATCGTCGGCCAATGGCCGGTCGGGCGCCTGGCCGATCGTTACGGGCGCTTGCTGGTGCTGCGGATTCAGGTGTTTGTGGTGATCCTCGCCAGCGTGGCGATGCTCGGCAACTACGCCATGGCACCTTCACTGTTCATCCTCGGCTGCGCCGGCTTTACCCTGTATCCGGTGGCGATGTCCTGGGCCTGTGAGAAGGCAATGCCGCACGAACTGGTGGCGATGAACCAGGCGCTGCTGATGAGTTACACCATCGGCAGCTTGCTGGGCCCATCGATGACGGCGCTGCTGATGCAGAACTATTCCGACCGCGTGCTGTTCGTGATGATCGCCGCCGTGGCGCTGGTTTACCTGCTGATGCTGCTGAAGAAACAGAAGCCGGATCACCATCACACGCCGTTCGCCGCCGCCTGAGCATGAAAAAACCGGCCATGAGCCGGTTTTTCTTTTGGCGTGCGCTAATCAGTAAATCACTTTGTGGCCGTAGCTTTCCAGGATGCCTTTGACGCGATCCATGGTCTCGGCTTTCGGCGGGTGCACGCCGTCCAGCTTGTACTCTTCCCCCATCGCTATCCATTTGTGCTTGCCCAGTTCGTGGTAGGGCAGCAGCTCGATTTTCTCGATGTTGGTCATGTCTTTGGTGAACTCGCCCAGCAGGTGCGCCGACTTATCGTCGTCTGACCAGCCCGGCACCACCACGTAGCGGATCCAGGTGCGCTGGTTGCGTTTCGCCAGGTAGCGGGCGAATTCCAGCGTGCGGTGATTGGAGACGCCGACCAGGTTCTGGTGGATCTCGTCGTTCATCTGTTTCAGATCCAGCATCACCAGATCGGTGGTGTCCAGCAGCTCGTCGATCACCGGATCGTAGCGGCGCACAAAGCCATTGGTGTCCAGGCAGGTATTGATGCCTTCGGCGTGGCAGGCGCGGAACCAGTCGCGCACGAATTCAGCCTGCAGGATCGCCTCGCCGCCGGACGCGGTCACGCCGCCGCCGGACGCGTTCATGAAGTGGCGGTAGGCCACCGCGTCTTTCATCAGCTCTTCGACGGTCACTTCCTTGCCGCCGTGGGTGTCCCAGGTGTCGCGGTTATGGCAATAGAGGCAGCGCATCAGGCAGCCCTGGAAGAAGACGATAAAGCGGATCCCGGGCCCATCGACGGTGCCGCAGGATTCGAAGGAGTGGATGCGACCAATTGCTGACATTGCGGGGTTTTCTCCAATATTGACTGTCAAACGCAGTCTAAAAATAGGCGCGTGGCCGCCGGCCAGGTATCTGCGATGCAGCAGCGGGTGGAACCGCCACCGGGGTAATGATGCCTGTCGGCCGGTCAGTTGCCGGATAACTGTTTTGCCGGCTATCCATTCAGTATAGATGTCCGGCAAAACAGACTCGTACAGAGTCAGGGGAGAGCGGTGGGAGAAAAGGGCCGGCAAAACCGGCCCCTGCGTTGGTGCCGAGCGGTTTCCCGCCCGGCCGGCGTATTACATCGTTTGAGTGAAGGTACGAGTAATCACGTCCTGCTGTTGCTCTTTGGTCAGCGAGTTGAAGCGCACGGCGTAACCGGAAACGCGGATGGTCAGCTGAGGATATTTCTCAGGGTTTTCCATCGCGTCCAGCAGCATTTCGCGGTTCATCACGTTGACGTTCAGGTGCTGGCCGCCTTCGATGGAGGCTTCATGGTGGAAGTAACCATCCATCAGGCCCGCCAGGTTGGCTTTACGCACGTCGTCGTCTTTACCCAGCGCGTTAGGCACGATGGAGAAGGTGTAGGAGATCCCGTCTTTCGCGTAGGCAAACGGCAGTTTGGCTACCGAGGTCAGGGAGGCTACTGCGCCTTTCTGGTCGCGGCCGTGCATCGGGTTGGCACCTGGGCCGAACGGTGCGCCTGCGCGGCGGCCATCCGGGGTGTTACCGGTTTTCTTACCGTACACCACGTTGGAGGTGATGGTCAGTACGGACTGGGTCGGTACCGCATTGCGGTAGGTGCGCAGTTTCTGAATTTTCTTCATGAAACGTTCCACCAGGTCGCAGGCGATGTCATCGACGCGGGCGTCGTTGTTACCGAACTGCGGATACTCGCCTTCCACTTTGAAGTCGATGGCCAGGCCGTCTTCGTCGCGAATGGTGGTGACTTTCGCGTACTTGATGGCAGACAGGGAGTCGGCCGCAACGGACAGGCCGGCGATGCCGCAAGCCATGGTGCGATAAACGTCACGGTCATGCAGCGCCATCAGCGCAGCTTCGTAGCTGTACTTGTCGTGCATGTAGTGAATGATGTTCAGCGCGGTCACGTACTGCTTGGCCAGCCAATCCATAAAGTGGTCCATGCGGGCCATGACTTTGTCATAGTCCAGCACTTCGTCCATCATCGGCGCTTCTTTAGGGCCGACCTGCATTTTCAGTTTTTCGTCAACGCCGCCGTTGATGGCGTACAGCATGGTTTTCGCCAGGTTGGCGCGGGCGCCGAAGAACTGCATTTGTTTGCCGACGATCATCGGGCTGACGCAGCAAGCGATGGCGTAGTCATCGTTGTTGAAGTCAGGGCGCATCAGGTCGTCGTTTTCGTACTGAACGGAAGAGGTGTCGATGGACACTTTCGCCGCGAATTTCTTGAAGTTCAGCGGCAGCTTCTCAGACCACAGGATGGTCATGTTCGGCTCCGGAGACGGCCCCATGGTGTACAGGGTGTTCAGGAAGCGGAAGCTGTTTTTGGTGACCAGGGTGCGGCCGTCGACGCCCATACCGGCCAGGGATTCCGTTGCCCAGATTGGGTCGCCGGAGAACAGCTCATCGTACTCAGGGGTACGCAGGAAGCGCACCATACGCAGTTTCATCACCAGGTGGTCGATCAGTTCCTGCGCTTGTTCTTCGGTCAGTTTGCCCGCCTTGATGTCGCGCTCGATGAACACGTCGAGGAAGGTGGACACGCGGCCGAAGGACATGGCGGCGCCGTTCTGGGATTTCACCGCGGCCAGGTAGCCGAAGTAGGTCCACTGCACCGCTTCTTGCGCGCTGGTGGCCGGGCCGGAGATGTCGTAGCCGTATTTGGCGGCCATCTCTTTGATCTGAGCCAGAGCGCGGTGCTGTTCAGCGATCTCTTCGCGCAGCTGAATGGTCATTTCCAGATCTTCGCCGTTTTCCAGTTTTTCCTGCAGCGATTTGAACTGGTTCAGCTTGTCGGCCATCAGGAAGTCGATACCGTACAGCGCCACGCGGCGGTAGTCGCCGATGATGCGGCCGCGGCCGTAGGCGTCCGGCAGGCCGGTCAGCACGCCGGATTTACGGCAGTTCAGGATGTCTTTGGTGTAAACGTCGAATACACCCTGGTTGTGGGTTTTACGGTATTCGGTGAACACTTTTTTCAGCTGCGGATCCAGCTCGCGGCCGTACACTTTGCACGAACCTTCGACCATTTTGATGCCGCCGAACGGGATCAGCGCGCGTTTCAGAGGGGCGTCGGTCTGCAGACCTACGATGGTTTCCAGCTCTTTGGCGATGTAACCCGCGTCGTGAGAAACGATGGTTGAAGCAACGTTGGTGTCGAAATCAACCGGCGCGTGAGTGCGGTTTTCCAGTTTGATCCCTTCCATAACCTTGTCCCACAAGGTGGTGGTGGCCTGAGTTGCCCCAGCCAGGAAGGACTCGTCACCTTCATAAGGCGTGTAGTTTTTCTGGATGAAGTCACGAACGTTGACTTCATTCTGCCAGTCACCCTTGCTGAAACCTTCCCAAGCGTTGGCTAATTTCTCGTTAAGTTCGGTCATTGTACACCTACCTTTGATTGTGGATTTCTAACTCTGCGCGCGGTAACTCACAGCTTAGTGCTGTTCGCGACCCCCGCGCAGATAAATTACCCAGTAAGTCAACCCAACCAGCAGACCGCCACCGATGATGTTGCCGATGGTGACCGGAATCAGGTTGTCGATGATGAAGTTGCTTACTGTCAGATGAGCGAATTGCTCAGGTACCGCCCCTACGGCTTGCCAGAATCCCGGCGTGGCGAAGTGTTTGACCACGATGCCCATAGGGATCATAAACATGTTGGCGATGCTGTGCTCGAAGCCGCTGGCGACAAACATCCCGACCGGCAGCACCATGGCGAGCATCTTGTCGGTCAGGGTGCGGCCGGAGTAGCTCATCCAGACCGCCAGGCAGACCATCAGGTTAGCCAGAATGCCGAGGCACACGGCTTCGATAAAGGTGTGATGCAGCTTGTGGTCTGCGGTTTGCAGGACATTCAGCCCCCACTGGCCGTTGGCGACCATATACTCGCCGGAGAACCAGATCAGCGCCACGAAGAACAGCGCGCCGACCAGATTGCCGAGATAAACATTCAGCCAGTTGGCGCCCAGCTGGCCCCAGCTGATGCGGCCGCTGGCCTTGGCGATGACGATGAGCACGGTAGAGGTGAACAGGTCGGCGCCCGACACCACCACCAGCATTAACCCGAGAGAGAAGCAGATGCCGCCGACCAGTTTCGCCAGCCCGAAAGGCACGCCGGCGGTGCCGGTGGTCGCCGTGATGTAGAAGACGAAGGCGATGGAAATGAAGACACCGGCGGTGATCGCCAAATAAAACGTTTTCAGCGGATGTTTGGTGGCTTTATACACGCCGGCATCTTCAGCGATTTTCGCCGTTGCCGCAGGTAAAATCAGATCGAAGGGGCTGTCAGTTTTCAAACTAACTCTCGCTCTTAAGGGTTAAAACAACGCAATGAGATACTAGCAAAGCAGTATAGGGGAAAATTTGATTTGGATCATAAGGCGGGGAAGTAGAGCGGCAAAATGACGTGTTTTTTGTGTGGTTTTTGTGGTTAATTTATTGATTTCTAAGATAAAACAATTTTTTAATGTTTGCAAATTTTTTTGAATGTGCAGGGTGGGCCGCAGGCGCTAAAGTTAAATTTTTAGGCGTTTTGTCGCCGCGCAGCGCTGAAAGTTTAATTATCGGTTAATTATTATTTCACCGTCCGGCAACAATTGACGGTTTGTTTATTTTTATGGTCGTTTAACCGCCTATTTTCCGGCGAAAAAATAAAACCGAATGCGTTGAAATAAACCGCAAAAATGAAAACGCCGCAACGGAGTGCGGCGTTTGGCAACAGGGGTACTCCCAAAGTGGCAGTACCCCTGATGACGCTTAGGCTTTGACCCAGTGGCGGCGTTTGGCCGCCTGCAGCTTCTCGTAGGCCGCCAGCAGCGCCTGATGGGCCGGCAGCGCCTTCAGATCGGCATCGACGGCGAACAGCCCGTTGAAGCGTTCTTCACCGCTGATGGCGGCGGAGGCGGCGTCGACCGCTTCCTGGCCATACATCTTCACGAACGCGGTATAGTATTGCGCCGCTTCGCGTTCAGGCTCCTGCGCCAGCAGCAGCAGCGTTTGCAGGCAGCGGTAGTAGTTGCTGCGCGCCGGGCTCAGCACCGAGGCGTTGAAATCCTGCGTCCATTCGGTCCAGATCAGCGCCTGATCCAGATCGCCGCCCGCCAGCGCCAGCATCGCCTTCAGCTCGCCCACGCGCAGGGTATGCCAGGCGTTGTCTTTGCCGCTGGCAATGCCCAGCAGTTCGCGTACGCGGGTGAAATCGTCCAGCCCTTCGTCGTCCAACTGCTCGATCAGCGCCAGGTACTCTTCCGGTTCCCACTCGCTGCCCGGCAGCGCCAGCAGCGTGTCGCGCAGGTGCGCGCCCATGCTGTTGTTGGCCAGCAGCAGGTCTTCCGCCGGATAAATGTCGGACATGCCCGGCACGATGATGCGGCAAGCGTAGACGCCCAGGTGCTCGTAGTCGGCGATGTACACTTCCGCGTCTTCTTTGTCGAAGATGCTCATCAGGGTGGCGAACTCTTCCTGCGTGCTGCCGCTGAAGTTCCAGTCAACGAACGGGTAATCCGCGTCCTGTTTGAACAGATCCCAGGAGATCAGGCCGCTGGAGTCGATGAAGTGCGTTTCCAGGTTGGTGTGTTCCGCCACTTCTTCGTCATCGAAGGTCGGCGCGGTGAACACGTCGAGATCTTTCAGGCTGCGGCCCTGCAGCAGTTCGGTCACCGTGCGCTCCAGCGCCACGCCGAAGTCCGGGTGCGCGCCGAACGAGGCGAAGCAGGTGCCGTTGGTCGGGTTGAACAGCACCACGCAGATCACCGGGTAGTTGCCGCCCAGCGAGGCGTCATAGGAGAGGATCGGGAAACCTTCCTCTTCCAGTTTGGCGATGGCTTCCACCACGCCCGGGTAGCGGTTCAGCACTTCGTCCGGGATCGCCGGCAGGCTGGTGGATTCGGCGATGATGCGGTTTTTCACATAGCGCTCGAACACTTCCGACAGGCCCTGCACGCGCGCTTCGTTGGCGGTGTTGCCGGCGGACATGCCGTTGGAAACATACAGGTTGCCGATGATGTTCATCGGGATGTACACGGTTTGCTGGTCGGACTGACGGGTAAACGGCAGCGCGCACACGCCGCGATCGGCGTTGCCGGATTGCAGATCGACCAGATCGCTGGCGCTCAGCTCTTGCTGCGGATCGTAGAAGGCGTGCAGGCGTTCGTCGAGGATGCCGGCCGGCAGCGCGTCGTCTTCAGGGATCGGGAACCATTTCTCATTCGGGTAGTGCACGAAGTCGCCTTCGGCGATCTGCTTGCCCAGATAGAAATCGGCGAAGAAGTAGTTGGTGGACAGGCGCTCGAAATATTCACCCAGCGCGGAGGCCAGCGCGGCTTTTTTGCTGGCGCCTTTGCCGTTGGTGAAGCACAGCGGGCAATCGCGATCGCGAATGTGCACCGACCACACGTGCGGCACCGGGTTCAGCCAGGAGGCTTCTTCGATGTTGAAACCGAGATCGCTCAGTTTCTGCTGGAAACGGGCGATGGAGTCTTCCAGGGCGGCGTCTTTACCGGGGATAAAAGTTTGCGTCATTGTCTTCACTTTTTGCGCGTACTAAAAACGCGCAATGATACGGGGTTTTACGCTGGAGCTCCACGTATTCCTAAAGCGGCGGCAAAGTCACAGTTTTTTTAAGGATAGGGGCCATAATTCAGCGAGTTATCTGTCACGGAGAAATCTAATGAAATCAGTGAAACTCAGCGCGTTAACCCTCTTGTTGACCGGCTTCAGCGCCTCGGCGCTGGCGCTGCCCAACATCACCCTGTTGGCGACCGGCGGCACTATCGCCGGCGGCGGCGATTCGGCGACGAAATCCAACTATACCGCGGGCAAGCTGGGCGTCGAGGCGCTGGTCGATGCGGTGCCGGAGCTGAAGAACGTCGCCAACGTGCAGGGGGAGCAGGTGGTGAACATCGGCTCGCAGGACATGAACGATCAGGTCTGGCTGACGCTGGCGAAGAAAATTGACGCCGACTGCGGCAAGACCGACGGCTTCGTCATCACCCACGGCACCGATACGCTGGAGGAGACGGCCTATTTCCTCGATTTGACGGTGAAATGCGACAAGCCGGTGGTGCTGGTAGGGGCGATGCGGCCGGCGACGGCGATGAGCGCCGACGGCCCGTTCAATCTGTACAACGCGGTGGTGACGGCGGCGGATCCGCAATCGGCCAACCGCGGGGTGCTGGTGGCGATGAACGACACCGTGCTGGACGCGCGCGACGTCACCAAGATCAACACCACCGCCGTGCAGACCTTCCAGTCGCCGAACTACGGCCCGCTGGGGTATATCCACAACGGCAAGATCGATTACCAGCGCTCGCCGCAGCGTAAGCATACCCGGGATACGCCGTTCGACGTCAGCAAGCTGAACGAATTGCCGAAGGTCGGCATCATCTACAACTATGCCAACGCCTCCGATGCGCCGGCCAAGGCGCTGATCGCCGAAGGCTACCAGGGCATCGTCAGCGCCGGGGTCGGCAACGGCAACCTGTATAAAACCGTGTTCGACACCCTGGCGACGGCGGCGCACAATGGTGTGGCGGTGGTGCGCTCATCGCGCGTGCCGACCGGCGCCACCACCGAAGATGCGGAAGTGGACGATGCCAAGTACGGCTTTGTGGCCGCCGGCACGCTGAATCCGCAAAAAGCGCGCATACTGCTGCAGCTGGCGCTGACGCAAACCAAAGACGCGAAGCAGATCCAGCAGATGTTCAATCAGTACTGATCGTTTTCTCTCCTGCGGGGGCCGGCCGGGCTCTCGCAGCCATCTTGGCTGAATACAGCATAAAACACCGCGTTAACCCGCTGAATTTCCCCATGTCACAGGGTTTTATCGTCCAAACAATCGCGACGGCCGCAGAGCCTGTCATCACCCGGCGCGGCCGTTTGCCGCCGACGGGCGAATAAGCGTTGCAGCCATGGGGCGTGAGTGATAAAACCGATGGGTTGGTTAACGCGAGCGTTAACTTCGGGCGTCTTTTCGACAGGTCGCTTTTCTGCGGCGAACAGTGAATGTGGTGAGGGGAAATGACTCAGGTTTATAATTTTAGCTCTGGCCCGGCGATGCTGCCGGTGGAAGTGTTGCGTCGTGCGGAACAGGAACTGTGCAACTGGCACGGGCTGGGCACGTCAGTGATGGAGATCAGTCACCGCAGCAAAGAATTCATCGCCGTTGCCGAGCAGGCGGAACAGGATCTGCGCGATCTGCTGAAAGTCCCCTCCAACTATAAAGTGCTGTTTTGCCACGGCGGCGCCCGCGCGCAGTTCGCGGCGCTGCCGCTGAACCTGCTGGGCGACAAGGCCACCGCCGACTATATCGACGGCGGCTATTGGGCGCACAGCGCCATCAAGGAAGCGGAAAAGTATTGCGCCCCGAACGTCATCGACGTGAAAACCCGCATCGACGGCCTGAGCGGCATCAAGCCGATGAAAGAGTGGCAGCTCAGCGACGACGCGGCTTACGTGCACTATTGCCCGAATGAGACCATCGACGGCGTGGCCATCGATGAAACGCCGGACTTCGGCGACAAGGTGGTGATCGGCGATTACTCCTCGACCATCCTGTCCCGCCCGCTTGACGTCAGCCGCTTCGGCGTGATTTACGCCGGCGCGCAGAAAAACATCGGCCCGGCCGGCCTGACGCTGGTGATCGTGCGCGACGATCTTTTGGGCAAGGCGCGCAAAGAAGTGCCGTCGATCCTCGATTACACCGTGCTGGCCGAGAACGACTCGATGTTCAACACCCCGCCGACCTTCGCCTGGTACCTGTCCGGGCTGGTGTTCAAATGGCTGAAAGAGCAGGGCGGCCTGGTGGAGATGCAAAAACGCAATCAGGCCAAGGCCGAGCTGCTGTACGCGACCATCGATAAATCCGACTTCTACCGCAGCCAGGTGGCGATCGCCAACCGTTCGTGGATGAACGTGCCGTTCCAACTGGCCGATGCGGCGCTGGACAAGGTGTTCCTCAGCGAAGCCGAGGCCATCGGCCTGCAGGCGCTGAAAGGCCACCGGGTAGTTGGCGGCATGCGCGCTTCTATTTACAATGCCATGCCGCTGGCCGGCGTGCAGGCGCTGACCGATTTCATGGCCGACTTCGAACGTCGTCACGGTTGATTCCGTCAGCCCGCCAGGCGCGGGCTGCCTCAGGCTGTTGTCCTTTTGCATTAAAGCGGCTCCGGCATTATTCCGGAGCCGTTTCGTTTATCAGAATTGGAGAGTTTTGTTCACATGGTGGATTCCCTGACGTTACAACCGGTCGCCCTGGTCAATGGCACCGTCAACTTACCCGGCTCGAAGAGCGTTTCTAACCGCGCTCTGCTGCTGGCGGCGCTGGCGAAAGGCACGACCCGGCTGACCAACCTGCTGGACAGCGACGACGTGCGTCATATGCTGAACGCGCTGCAGGCGTTGGGCGTGAACTACCAGCTTTCCGCCGATCGCACCCTGTGCGAAGTGACCGGCGTAGCCGGGCCGCTGGTGGCCGATCGGCCTCTGGAACTGTTCCTCGGCAATGCCGGGACGGCGATGCGCCCATTGGCGGCGGCGCTGTGCCTCGGCGAAGGCGACGTGGTGCTGACCGGTGAACCGCGCATGAAAGAGCGCCCGATCGGCCATCTGGTGGACGCGTTGCGCCAGGGCGGGGCGCAGATTGATTACCTCGAGCAGACCGATTACCCGCCGATCCGCCTGCGCGGCGGCTTCCAGGGTGGCGACGTCACCGTTGACGGCAGCGTCTCCAGCCAGTTCCTGACCGCGTTGCTGATGACTGCGCCGCTGGCGCCGCAGGATACGCAGATCCACATCAAGGGCGAGCTGGTTTCCAAGCCGTACATCGACATCACGCTGCATCTGATGCGCACGTTCGGCGTATCGGTGAGCCACGACAACTACCGGGTGTTCCATATCCAGGGGCGCCAGACGTATATCGCGCCGGGCGATTACCTGGTTGAGGGCGACGCGTCTTCCGCTTCTTACTTCCTGGCGGCGGCGGCTATCAAGGGCGGCACCGTGCGCGTGACCGGCATCGGCCGCAAAAGCGTGCAGGGCGACACCAGGTTTGCCGACGTGCTGGAGAAAATGGGCGCGCGCATTACCTGGGGCGACGATTTCATCGAGTGCAGCCGCGGTGAACTGCGCGGCATCGACATGGACATGAACCACATTCCGGACGCGGCGATGACCATCGCCACCGCGGCGCTGTTCGCCGAGGGGCCGACCACCATCCGCAATATCTACAACTGGCGGGTGAAGGAGACCGACCGTTTGGCGGCGATGGCCACCGAGCTGCGTAAAGTGGGGGCGGAAGTGGACGAAGGGGAAGACTACATTCACGTCGTGCCGCCGGCCAAACTGCAGTTTGCCGAGATTGGCACCTACAACGATCACCGCATGGCGATGTGTTTCTCGCTGGTGGCGCTGTCGGATACTCCGGTCACCATTCTCGATCCGAAATGCACCGCGAAAACCTTCCCGGACTATTTCGAACAGCTGGCGCGCATCAGCCAGCCGGCGTAACCCGTCAAATCGTTTATTTTAAGGCCCCTTTGTGGGCCTTTATCATTTTTAACCTTTGGCGACCGGCATTTCTTCTATACTTTTTCGCGGTTGTGCGCTTATTTTCAACAACCGGACAGTTCCAGGGTAACAGATCGCCGTAGGGCAGCGTATAATACGCCACCGTATTTGCCCCTGATTGGGCAGGTGACAGAGCGCACGGGCTTCGAGTCGAAGCACGCCGTGTCTCTGTGAGGTTTTCTACCTGAAGGAGAGAGAAATGACGGCTACAGCCCCGGTGATAACCGTTGATGGACCAAGTGGCGCAGGCAAAGGCACGCTGTGTAAAGCGTTGGCCGAGTCTCTGGGTTGGCGTTTGCTGGACTCCGGCGCGATCTATCGCGTGCTGGCGCTGGCAGCGTTGCATCATCAGGTGGATATCACTTCTGAGGAAGCGCTGGTTCCGCTGGCCGCACATCTCGATGTTCGCTTCGTTGCCCAGGACGGCAAGCTGCAGGTGATTTTGGAAGGTGAGGACGTCAGCAATGAGATCCGCACCGAAACCGTCGGCAACACCGCGTCGCAAGCGGCGGCGTTTCCGCGCGTGCGCGAGGCGCTGCTGCGCCGCCAGCGCGCATTCCGCGAGGCGCCCGGCCTGATTGCCGATGGCCGCGACATGGGCACGGTGGTGTTTCCGGACGCGCCGGTCAAGATTTTCCTCGACGCCAGCTCGGAGGAGCGCGCGCACCGCCGCATGCTGCAGTTGCAGGAGAAGGGCTTTAATGTTAACTTTGAACGTCTTTTAGCCGAGATAAAGGAACGGGACGACCGTGACCGTAATCGGCCTATCGCGCCTCTGGTGCCCGCTTCTGACGCCCTCGTGCTGGACTCTACCAGCATGTCGATCGAAGAAGTGATCCGGCAGGCGTTGACGTATGCACAGAAAGTGTTGGCGTTGCCGCAGCAATAAGCGCGGCGGCGCTATTGGCTTTTTGTCATATTTGTCATAGCGGTATCGCAATATATCGGGTAAAATTTTACCCCTGTAACCTAAACCCTGTCGGCATGGAGCCAATGGCGGGGTATGTGAAACAACCCCATTCGGCGGGACGCTAAATGGACGTTAAACTAAAGAACCCTGAAGATTAACAACATGACTGAATCTTTCGCTCAACTCTTTGAAGAATCCTTAAAAGAAATCGAAACCCGCCCGGGTTCCATCGTTCGTGGCGTCGTTGTTGCTATCGACAAAGATATCGTACTGGTTGACGCCGGTCTGAAATCTGAGTCTGCCATCCCGGCTGAGCAATTCAAAAACGCCCAGGGCGAGCTGGAAATCCAGGTTGGTGACGAAGTTGACGTTGCTCTGGATGCTGTTGAAGACGGCTTCGGTGAAACCCTGCTGTCCCGTGAGAAAGCTAAGCGTCACGAAGCTTGGATCACGCTGGAAAAAGCTTACGAAGAAGCTGAGACTGTAACCGGTGTTATCAACGGCAAAGTGAAGGGTGGCTTCACCGTCGAGCTGAACGGCATCCGCGCGTTCCTGCCAGGTTCCCTGGTTGACGTGCGTCCGGTACGTGACACTCTGCACCTGGAAGGCAAAGAGCTTGAGTTCAAAGTCATCAAGCTGGATCAGAAGCGCAACAACGTTGTCGTTTCTCGCCGTGCGGTTATCGAATCCGAGAACAGCGCTGAGCGCGATCAACTGCTGGAAAACCTGCAGGAAGGCATGGAAGTTAAAGGTATCGTTAAGAACCTCACTGACTACGGTGCATTCGTTGATCTGGGCGGCGTAGACGGCCTGCTGCACATCACTGACATGGCTTGGAAACGCGTTAAGCACCCAAGCGAAATCGTCAACGTTGGCGATGAAATCACTGTTAAAGTGCTGAAGTTCGACCGCGAGCGTACTCGTGTATCCCTGGGTCTGAAACAGCTGGGCGAAGATCCATGGGTTGCTATCGCGAAACGTTACCCAGAAGGCACCAAGCTGACTGGTCGTGTAACCAACCTGACTGATTACGGCTGCTTCGTAGAAATCGAAGAAGGCGTTGAAGGTCTGGTACACGTTTCTGAAATGGATTGGACCAACAAAAACATCCATCCGTCCAAAGTTGTTAACGTGGGCGACGTAGTGGAAGTGATGGTTCTGGACATCGATGAAGAACGTCGTCGTATCTCCCTGGGCCTGAAGCAGTGCAAATCCAACCCATGGCAGCAGTTCGCAGAAACCCACAACAAGGGCGACCGCGTTGAAGGTAAAATCAAGTCTATCACTGACTTCGGTATCTTCATCGGCCTGGACGGCGGCATCGACGGCCTGGTTCACCTGTCTGACATCTCCTGGAACGTTGCAGGCGAAGAAGCAGTTCGTGAATACAAGAAAGGCGACGAAATCGCAGCGGTTGTTCTGCAAGTTGACGCAGAGCGCGAGCGTATCTCCCTGGGCGTGAAGCAGCTGGCTGAAGACCCGTTCAATAACTACCTGTCTATGAACAAGAAAGGTGCTATTGTTACTGGTAAAGTCACTGCAGTTGACGCCAAAGGTGCTACAGTTGAATTGGCAGGCGGCGTAGAAGGTTACCTGCGTGCATCTGAAGCCTCTCGCGACCGCATTGAAGATGCAACTCTGGTTCTGAACGTAGGTGACGAAGTTGAAGCCAAATTCACCGGCGTTGACCGTAAGAACCGCGTTGTAAGCCTGTCCGTACGTGCTAAGGACGAAGCTGACGAGAAAGACGCCATCGCAACTGTTAACAACAAACAGGAAGAAGGCAACTTCTCTAACGCAATGGCTGAAGCTTTCAAAGCGGCTAAAGGCGAGTAATGACGGGGGGCGGTCTCTGACCGCCCCGATACGGTAGTTTAGCTGCAAAGCTTGGAGGTACTATGACCAAGTCTGAACTTATTGAAAGACTTGCTGGCCAGCAATCTCATATTCCGGCGAAGGCCGTTGAGGATGCAGTGAAAGAGATGCTTGAGCACATGGCCGCAACGCTGGCCGAGGGCGAACGCATTGAGATCCGCGGATTCGGCAGTTTTTCTCTTCACTACCGTGCCCCGCGTGTAGGCCGCAACCCGAAAACCGGCGACAAAGTCGAGCTGGACGGCAAGTACGTTCCTCACTTCAAACCAGGCAAAGAGTTGCGTGACCGCGCCAATATCTATGGCTAGTCGCTGACTGACTGCCCATAGCGTTGTTGCTTGTAAAGAATATAAAACGGTGCCTTTAAGGCGCCGTTTTTTTTCGCCTGCAATTCCCCTAGCTCTGCTTGTGAATTGCGTACCGCGCCGCATTTGCGGTGTGGCTGCTGCATAAGCCTCTCTTATCCTGCCGTGCTCGCCGCATCCTCACTAAAGCCCGCTGGCGGCGACATGTCGCTTGAATAATCCTGCTTGCTCTTCGTGACGCGTTTTTGCTCATGGTGAAGCCGATGGGAGAAGAGCGATCAAAATTTCGCTGGATCTGGCGATATTCGCCGTTATCTGCGGCATCTTGCCGCTGCTGCTTTTACCGCAGTTGCCAGAGCAATGGTTGCTGTGGCCGATGCTGCTGGTCGCCGGTTTACTGCTGCGCACCCGTTGGCCGTTCTGCCGTTATTTGGCCTGCCTGGGATTGGGATTCATATGGGCGGTTTTCAACGCTGGAAGCCTGCTCGGGCAAATGGATCGCTTAAGCCGCGCGCCGGAAGTGACGGCGGTGGTGCAGATAAGCAGCGTCGCACTGGAGCCTGCCGTCAGTAAGCAGACCCTGATGCGCATCGAGCGGGTCGACGGCCATTGGCTGGCGCCTGCGCTGGCGTTTACCACGACATGGGCTCCGAAAGAGCAACGGCTGTGTGCCGGGCAGCGTTGGCAATTGAAACTGCGCATGCGGCCGGTGCATGGCAAGCTCAATGAAGGAGGCTTCGACAGCCAACGTTGGGCGATCGCACAGCGCCAGCCGTTGACCGCTCAGGTCAGGCAGGCGCGCTTGCTGGAGGGGAATTGCGGCCTGCGCCAGCGCATTATCAGCCATGCTGAAGCCAACATTGGTGAATTGCGTTACAAGGCGGTGTTGCTGGCGTTGGCGTTTGGGGAAAGAACCGCGCTCGAACAGGCTTTGCGCACGCTGATGTTGAAAACCGGTATCGCTCATCTGATGGCCATATCGGGGTTACATGTTGCGATGGTCGCCATTTTGTTCTGGGCAGTGCTGCGCGCTCTGCAGTTTTTCCTCCCCGCCCATCTGATTGGTGATCGCTTTCCGTTGATCGCGGGCTGGGTGGCGACGCTGATCTATGTCTGGTTGGTGGGCGCCCAGCCGCCGGCGGTGCGTACCGCGTTGGCGATGACGCTGTGGATGCTGCTGCGTTTGCGCGGCGTGCATTGCTCTTCATGGCAAGTGTGGCTGTGGTGCATCGGGCTTATTTTGCTGTGCGATCCGTTGGCGGTCTTGTCAGACAGTTTCTGGTTGTCGGTACTGGCGGTGGGGTGCCTGATTTTTTGGTTCGAGTGGGCACCGCTCGGCGAGCGATTTCGTTCGGCGTGGTATTGGGCTCCGGTGCGCTGGCTGCATATTCAGCTAGGCATGACGTTGCTGCTGGTGCCGATGCAGGCCGCGCTGTTTCTGGGCCTGACGTTGACCTCGCTGCCGGCCAATCTCTGGGCGGTGCCCATCGTCTCATTGGTGACGGTGCCGTTGATTTTGCTGGCGTTGATTTGCGGCATCTTCCCCTCGTTAAGTTACGGGCTTTGGTGGTTGGCGGATTTCACGTTGGGATGGGTGTTTGTGCCGTTAAATTATCTGCAGCGCGGTTGGGTGGATTTGGGGGCCGCCTCGTTGCTTGCCAGTGCGTCGGGATGGCTTCTCGTTATCTGTTGGCGCTTTCATTGGTGGTGGCGCTATGCGCCTGGACTGGCAGCGATAGCCATATGCTGCGTGTTATGGCGAGGTAAAGCACCGGATTACCATTGGCGAGTCGACATGCTCGATGTCGGGCACGGCCTGGCGGTGGTGATCGAGCAAAACGGCAAGGGGATACTGTACGACACCGGCGATCGTTGGGCGACAGGCAGTGCCGCAGAACGGCATATATTGCCGATGCTGAACTGGCGGGGCATTGAGCTGGAGCAGATCATTATCAGCCATATTCATCTCGATCATATCGGCGGGCTCCCGACGATGCGGCGAGCGTTCCCGCAAGCTACCGTGCGCAGCCCGATACGCGGGGAAGGGCATTTACCCTGCATCGCCGGCGAGCGTTGGCGCTGGCAGTCGTTGCAATTCGAGGTGCTGTGGCCGCCGAAAATGCTCAAAAGGCCGGTTAATGACGACTCTTGTGTGATCCGTATCGACGACGGGAAATACAGTCTGCTGCTCACCGGCGATGCGGAAAAGAGGGCGGAGGCGCAGCTGCTCCGATTGCGGCGCGACCGCTTAACGGCCACGGTATTGCAGGTGGGGCACCATGGCAGCAAAACTTCCTCAACACCGCCTTTTTTGCGCGCGGTTAATCCCGAAGCTGCGCTGGCGTCCGCATCTCGTTATGGTAAATGGCGTTTGCCGGCGCGTAAAGTGGTCGCCCGGTATCGGGCAAATGGCATTACATGGCACGATACGACGCGCTCCGGCCAGTTGTCGGTGCTTTTTTTCGACAACGATTGGCAAATTAAAGGCTTTCGCGAACAATTAATGCCCCGTTGGTACCATCAGCGGTTTGGCGTAGAGGGCGATAATGAGTAAAATAGGCCGCTATTTCTTCCGATGCTGGTATTTGCATGATGAATGATAAAGATCTCTCGACCTGGCAGACGTTCCGTCGACTCTGGCCGATGATCACTCCTTTTAAGACCGGGCTGATTGTGGCCGCCATTGCGTTGATTATGAACGCAGCGGGGGACACGCTGATGCTGTCTCTGCTTAAACCGTTATTGGACGATGGGTTTGGAAAAACCGACAGCAGCGTGCTGGTGTGGATGCCGCTGGCGGTGATTGCGCTGATGCTGATGCGCGGCGTGACCAGCTTTGTTTCAAGCTACTGCATTTCCTGGGTTTCCGGCATGGTGGTGATGCAGATGCGCCGCCGCCTGTTTGGCCACATGATGAGAATGCCGGTGGCCTTCTTCGATCAGCAATCCACCGGGACGTTGCTGTCGCGCATTACCTATGATTCCGAGCAGGTGGCGTCTTCTTCTTCCAGCGCGCTGGTGACCGTGGTGCGCGAAGGGGCCTCGATCATTGGCCTGTTCATCATGATGTTCTACTACAGCTGGCAGCTGTCGGTGATCCTGATCGTGCTGGCGCCGATCGTTTCCATCGCCATTCGCCTGGTGTCCAAGCGTTTTCGCAACATCAGCAAGAACATGCAGAACACCATGGGGCAGGTGACCACCAGCGCCGAACAGATGCTGAAAGGCCATAAAGAAGTGCTGATCTTCGGTGGCCAGCAGGTGGAAACCGAGCGCTTTAACTCGGTGAGCAACCGCATGCGTCAACAGGGCATGAAACTGGTCTCTGCGTCTTCCATTTCCGATCCGATCATTCAGCTGATCGCTTCGCTGGCCCTGGCGTTCGTGCTGTTTGCCGCCAGCTTCCCGAGCGTGATGGAAACCCTGACCGCCGGCACCATTACCGTGGTGTTCTCGTCAATGATCGCGCTGATGCGTCCGCTGAAATCGCTGACCAACGTCAATGCCCAGTTCCAGCGTGGGATGGCGGCCTGCCAGACGCTGTTCTCCATCTTGGATATGGAACAGGAAAAAGACACCGGCACCCGCGAAGTGAAGCGTGCGAAAGGCGACATCGAATTCCGCAACGTCACCTTCTACTATCCGGCTAAAGAAACGCCGGCGCTGCGTGATATCAACCTGAAAATCGCCGAAGGCAAGACTGTGGCGTTGGTGGGCCGCTCGGGTTCGGGTAAATCCACCATCGCCAACCTGCTGACGCGCTTCTACGATATTCAGGAAGGCGAAATCCTGATGGATGGCCACGATCTGCGTGAATATACCCTGGCCTCACTGCGTAATCAGGTGGCGCTGGTCTCGCAAAACGTGCATCTGTTCAACGACACCATCGCCAACAACATCGCCTATGCGCGCGAGAGCGAATACAGCCGCGAGCAGATTGAGAAAGCGGCCGAAATGGCGTACGCGATGGACTTCATCAACAAGATGGAAAACGGCCTGGATACGGTGATCGGTGAAAACGGCGTGATGCTGTCCGGCGGCCAACGTCAGCGCATCGCCATCGCGCGTGCTTTGCTGCGCGATTGCCCGATCCTGATCCTGGATGAGGCGACTTCTGCGCTGGATACCGAATCCGAGCGTGCCATTCAGGCCGCCCTGGACGAGCTGCAGAAAGACCGCACTTCGCTGGTGATCGCACACCGTCTGTCGACGATTGAGAAGGCGGACGAGATCCTGGTGGTGGAGGACGGTCGCATCGTCGAACGCGGCGAGCACGCCGAGTTGCTTGAACGGCAGGGCGCCTATGCGCAACTGCACCGCATGCAGTTTGGTCAATAATGATTGAGCGCATTTGGTCCGGCGGTTCGCTGCTTTATCTGGCGCTGTTGCCGCTCTCCTGGCTGTATGGCCTGTTCAGCTGGCTGATCCGCCTCAGCTACCGCTGTGGCCTGCGCAAAAGCTGGCGTTCGCCGGTGCCGGTGGTGGTGGTGGGCAACCTCACCGCCGGCGGCAACGGCAAAACGCCGATGGTGATCTGGCTGGTGGAACACCTGCAGCAGCGGGGCTATCGCGTTGGCGTGGTGTCACGCGGTTACGGCGGTAAGTCGGCGGTCTATCCTCTGGTGCTCAATCAGAATACCTCGACCCGCGAGGCGGGCGATGAGCCGGTGCTGATTTATCAGCGGACCGGTGCGCCCGTGGCGATTGCGCCCAAGCGAGCAGAGGCGGTGCAGGCCTTGCTGCAACAACAGCCGCTGGATGCGATCGTCACCGACGATGGCTTGCAGCACTATGCTTTACAGCGTGACTTCGAGCTGGTGGTCATCGACGGCGTGCGTCGCTTCGGCAACGGCTGGTGGTTGCCGGCCGGGCCGATGCGCGAGCGTGCTGCGCGGCTTGGCAGTGTCAATGCGCGCGTCGCCAATGGCGGCGTGGCGCAGGCCGGGGAAATTGCCATGCGCCTGCAGGCGCGTGATGCGGTGAACCTGCTGAGCGGTGAACGTCGCCCGGCGGCCGAGCTGCCGCGCGTGGTAGCGATGGCGGGCATCGGCCATCCGCCGCGTTTCTTCGCGACGTTGGAAAAACTGAACGTCGAGGTGGTGCAGGAAGTGGCGTTTGCCGATCATCAGGAATATCAGCAGGCGCAGCTGGCGGCGCTGGTTGCTGCCGATCAAACGCTGTTGATGACGGAGAAGGACGCGGTGAAATGTCGCGCCTTTGCCCAGCCCAATTGGTGGTATTTGCCGGTTGATGCGGTGCTACCGTCCGCTCAGGCTGAGCAACTGCTGCAGGATATCGAATCTCTGCTGACCAAGTAACCTCAGGATGTCAGCGTGGCAAGCCCCAGGGCTTGCGCGCAGGCTTCCAGCGAACGCTGCTGGGTTTGCTGATACAGCGCCAGCTCGTCGATCACCTCACTGCCCAACGCTTGTTCAAACGCTGCCCGGCTGGAAGCGGCGTTGTACTGCGCGTGGCGGCTGTCCCCCAGATTCGACTGGAAAATCCCCGCGGCGCTGACCGGCAGAAAATCTTCATACACCAGCGGCTGGAAGCGAACGTGTTCTTTCTCGATCAGTTGCTCCAGAGTGCTGTGCTTATCCAGCGACTCTTTGGCCGCCAGGCCGCATTCGGTCGGGAAATAGCGGAACCAGGCCAGCTGTTGCTCGCGCAGCGTGGCGTAATCATCCGGAAACGCCCGGAAGTTTTCCTCCAGCAGTTGATAGTAGCGCTCGGCATTTTTCTCGCTCGGCGGCCCCTGCAGCGCATCGTTGGTGGCCTGCAGCAGACGGTCGTAGAGTTCTCGTCCTTTCGTCGTCAGCGCAACACCGCGCTGTTCGATCTCGCCGAAGCGCGCGGTATGGTGGCCGGCGACGGCGCGGCCGTCATGCTCGACGAAATCGACGCGTTCTTCCAACGCCTTGAAGCTGGTTTGGCGCAGCAGGATCGCGCGACGGCGGCGCGGCGGGCCCTCGATGACCGCCTTGGGCGTAATGCCGCGGCCGGGCATCGCCTGCTGAACGCGATCGATATCCAGCGTGCGCGGTGTCAGATGGTTGATATGCGGCCCTTTAAACGCCACCACGTCGGCGATCAGGCGATGCTGATCGTGCAGCTGCCGGTATTCTTCGGCGCTGACCGTCGCCTGGTTGTGCCAGCGGAAGGTTTCCAGCGCTTGCTCGACAAATTCTTGCGCCTGCACTTCATTCAGCCCGCCTTGCGCTTCCTGCAGCGCGATCAGTTCCAGCGCGCGATCGGTAAAGATGCGGCGGCGCGCCAGCAAGCGCTCGGCCAGCGCACGCAGCGCGGGATCTTCTATCAGTTCCAGGCGCAGCAGGGAGGTGAACACGCGGAAAGGGCTGATCTGCAGCGCGTCTTCGTGTACGGCGCGAAAAGCGGTGGAGTGCACCGGAACGCCCGCCACCGACAGGTCATAGTAACCGACCGGTGCCATGCCCATCACCCGGAACAGGCGGCGCAGGGTGGCCAGCTCGTCCGCGGTGCCGACCCGGATGGCGCCGTGGCGCTCCATCGCCAGGCGTTCTATCTCGCCGGTAATTTGCAGTTGATGAGCCAGTGCGGCATCTTCGCGCAGAACCTGTCGGTTGGTTTCCGCCACCAGCTCCAGCAGATCGCCGTACAGCGGCACCTCCTTTTGATACATGTCCGACATCGCGTGAGAGAATCTGGCGCGGATTTCATTAGGTGAAACGAACTGCTGGGCGGTCATGCGCATAGCTCCTTGATTCAGCATAATCTGAAAAATCGTGTTTTTAGCGGCAAAAGTGCTGGCGAAAAAGCCGTCTGCCTTGTTTTCCCCTCAAGTTTAGCTATCTGGTTTGGGATTTGTTATAGACGTGGCAAGCATATTAGAGTTTTATGCGTCAGCTCTCATTTGCAGCGCACAGACGGGCAAAAGATGCCCTGGCGAGCGGAGAGACGCGGTGGTTCGGCCGCGGCGACCATTAAATTAAGTCATGCATATTCAGGGAGATAAAAATAAATTCGGCTTATTTATGAATTTAAGGCAATAAACCTCTTGTGCATTCACCAGTTTTATGAGTAAATGCAAGTCGGCCTGTAATCCAGACCTATTTATGTTCGAGTTTAGAGTTAAGCAGTTCCTCCAAAAACGTTATCATCCGATTCCGCTTCAAAGACGAACCTTCTAAGTACCTCCCATAAGTAATGTTTCTGAAACGGCCCCAATTGCCTCTTATGGCAGGTTTTGTAAATATATTTAAAGGTAAAAGTAATGTCTAAGAAGACTGGTCAGGTTAAGTGGTTCAACGAAAGCAAAGGTTTTGGTTTCATTGAGCAGAACGACGGCGGCAAAGATGTATTCGTACACTTCTCCGCAATCATGACCGACGGTTTCAAGACCCTGGCTGAAGGCCAGCGCGTCGAGTACACCATCCAGGACAGCCCGCGCGGGCCGGCTGCCGCCAACGTAGTTGCTCTGTAAGAATACAGGGAACGCGTATAAGAGATCTTAATACAACCATGGTGATGCGTCAGCGCTGAGTCATGCGGAAGATATTAAGTTCAACAAGCCCGCCTTAGTGCGGGTTTTTTTATTTTTTGCTCACGAGAGGTTTGTTACGAAAAACTTTAGGATGGGCTGGTAGCGTCCAGACAATATAAAAAATGACGTTGTCAAGGATGCTCAAGTAAAAGGATATAAGTTATGTTTAAAAATACTGTGTTAAAAATGGGCCGCGTGAAATGGTTTAATCAGGCCGAAGGCTATGGTTTTATTTCACCGGTAGATGGCAGCGACGAAATCTATGTCAATCGCAACGCTATCGCCAACACCAAAAATAAGTCGTTGAACGAAGGTCAGAACGTCGAGTTCTCGATCTATCGCAGCTCACATGGGCTGTCCGCGGCAGACGTTATCGCGTTCTGATCGCATCCACCTTCCTCGCCAGTGCCGGTGTCGCCACCCGCATGCACTGGCGAAGATAAATCCCTCGATATCCACTATTATCAGGCCATTGCCTACTTGCCACGGATATCAGGATGACCACCCCGATAATTTCCCTTACCGCCGCTCGCGCGCTGCACCTTGCCGCCCAGGGGCTGCTTTCTCCGCTTAAACGCCAGGCTCGGCCCGACGACGTCGTAAACGCGATCCAGCGCATGGGGCTGTTACAAATCGATACCATTAGCGTCGTCGCCCGCAGCCCGTATCTGGTGCTGTTCAGCCGTTTGGGGGCCTATCAACCGGAATGGCTGGAGCAGGCGCTCGCCGGCCGCAAGCTGTTCGAGTATTGGGCGCACGAAGCCTGTTTCCTGCCGATCGAGGATTTTGGTCTGCTGCGGCATCGCATGCTGGCGCCGCATGATATGGGCTGGAAATATTCCGCCGACTGGGTGCAGCAGCACCAGGCGGCGATGGACAACCTGCTGCGGCACATCGAACAACAGGGGCCGGTGCGCTCCGCCGATTTCAGCGCCGAGAAGAAAGGCAACAGCGGATGGTGGGACTGGAAACCGGAGAAACGGCATCTGGAGATCCTGTTTACCGCCGGCAAGCTGATGGTGGCCGAGCGTCGCAACTTCCACCGGGTTTACGATCTGACCGAAAGGCTGCTGCCGGCCTGGGACGATGCGCGTCATGCGCTGCCTGCGGAGCGGGCGCGCCGGCAAATGTTGCATCGTACCTGCCGCTATCTGGGCATTTTCCGCGCCGAATGGTTGGCGGATTACTATCGGCTGAAACGCGTGGCGCCAAAAACTTTGCTGGCAGAGCTGCAGGATCAGGGGGAGATTTCGCCGGTGCGGGTAGAGGGGCTGGAAGGGCAGTTCTATGTGCACGGCTCACTGACGGAACTGCTGCCGCTGGCGGAACAGGGCAAGCTGAAATCGACGGTCACCAGCCTGCTGTCGCCGTTTGATCCGGTGGTTTGGGATCGCCGCCGGGCACTCGAGCTGTTCAACTTTGACTATCGGCTGGAGTGCTATACGCCGAAAGAAAAACGCCGCTATGGCTACTTCACCTTGCCGGTGCTGCATCGGGGTGAACTGGTGGGGCGCATTGACGCCAAGGCGCACCGCCGCCAGGGGGTGTTCGAGATCATCAGCTTTCATGCGGAGCCGCGGGTGCGCTTCGGCAAACGGCGGGCCCAGGATATTCGGCAGGCCATCGCGCGTATGGCCAAATGGCACGGCGCGCAACGCGTCGCGCTGGGCGACATTCCGGCGGCGTTGGCCGCTGAATGGGGAGCCGGCTGGGAAGTGGGATAACGAGCGACGCCGTCGGTGGGGTAAAACGAAGTTCAGCGCCGCTCGTTACAAAGGGGCTCAGTGGCTGAAGTTAGCGAACAGAGCGATGATTTTATGCAGACGTTTAATCACGTATCACGGCCTTTTTGTGATTTATATCACAAAATTCTACGCCGGGATGCGCCGCAGTTCAAGCTGTTGCGCCGGCGCGCTGAGGAAATATCGGTGGGTTGGCGCCGCCGGTGATTAACCTGAGGCCGGGCGTTATGCTATCCTCACTGCCTTTCCCAGATGACCAATCCCCTAGCGGAGGATGCATGGACCACCGTTTACTCGAAATCGTTGCCTGCCCGGTATGCAACGGCAAACTCTATTTCAATAAAGAAAACCAGGAACTGGTGTGCAAAGCGGACGGGTTGGCTTACCCGCTGCGCGACGGCATTCCGGTGCTGTTGGAAAATGAAGCGCGTGCGCTGTCGCTGGATGAGAAGCACGCATGAGTTTTATCGCTATTATTCCCGCCCGCTACGCCTCAACCCGTTTGCCGGGCAAACCGCTGGCCGATATTCACGGCAAGCCGATGGTGGTGCACGTGATGGAGCGCGCCCGCGAGTCCGGCGCCAGCCGCGTCATCGTGGCGACCGATCACCCTGAAGTCGCCAAAGCGGTGGAAGCCGCCGGCGGCGAAGTGTGCATGACCAGCCCGGATCACCATTCCGGCACCGAGCGTCTGGCGGAAGTGATCGCGCACTACGGCTTTGCCGACGATCAGATCATCGTTAACGTGCAGGGCGACGAACCGCTGATCCCGCCGGTGATCGTGCGTCAGGTGGCGGAGAACCTGGCGGGCAGCCAGGCCGGCATGGCGACGCTGGCAGTGCCGATCGAGAGCGCCGAAGAGGCTTTCAACCCCAACGCGGTGAAGGTCGTGATGGACGCGCAGGGCTACGCGCTCTATTTCTCTCGCGCCACCATTCCGTGGGATCGCGAGCGTTTCGCCGCGTCGAAAGAGAGCATCGGCGACAGCCTGCTGCGTCATATCGGCATCTACGCCTATCGCGCCGGCTTCGTGCGCCGCTACGTCAGCTGGGCGCCGAGCCAACTGGAGCAGATCGAGCTGTTGGAACAGCTGCGGGTGCTGTGGTACGGTGAAAAAATCCACGTGGCGGTCGCGAAAGCGATCCCGAGCGTGGGGGTCGATACGCCGGAAGATCTCCAGCGCGTGCGCGACAGCATTCAACCCTGAGCCTGAGTTCGTCGGCGCGGCGCGCAACGCGCCGACGATGTAATACCCTCCATTATTGATCCCCGTTTTGTTGATCTGCGTTGAAGAATTTTTCCGCTCACCGTTCGATGATGTTACGCATTCTCCCTATTAGCCTGAGGTGAATGCCTTATGGAGCAGTTACGCGCCGAACTGAGCATTGTGCTGGGTGAGTCCATCAGCCGGCTGGAGCGGGTGAGCGAGCAGCCTTATGCGCATATGTATTCGCTGTACGATCGGCAGGGCAACGCGATCCCGCTGATGGCGAAAAGCTTTATCTGTCAGGGTATCGCCCAGCAGGAGGCGTACAAGCTGTCAATGCTGGCGCGCGACGGGGATATTCGCCTGCCTACGGTGTACGGCGTGGTGTGTACCCACCAGGCGCCGTACAAGGAAATCCTGCTGATCGAGCGCCTGCGCGGCGTGTCGGCTGAAGCGCCGACGCGTTCGCCGGATCGCTGGAATATGCTGATGGAGCAGATCGTTGACGGGATATTGGCCTGGCACCGCATCGACAGCCACGGCAGCGTCGGCAGCGTTGACAGCACGCAGGAGAACGACTGGTTTTGCTGGTATCAACAGCGGGTCGAAGTGCTGTGGGCGACGGTGGTCAATCTCACCACTCCGCAGCTGACTATGGCGGATCGCCGTTTGCTGTACCGCACGCGCGAAGCGCTGACCCATTTTTTCGTCGGCTTCGACGATCCTTGCGTTCTGGTGCACGGCAACCTGTCGCTGCGCAGCATGCTGAAAGATCCCAAAAGCGATCAACTGCTGGCGATGCTCAATCCCGGCGTGGTGCTGTGGGCGCCACGCGAATACGATCTTTTCCGCCTGTGCGAGGCGGGTATGCCCAGCCAACTGCTGTTCAGCTATCTGCGGCGGGCGCCGGTCGCCGACGCTTTTCTGGCGCGGCGCTGGCTGTACGTGGTGTGGGAAGCGGTGGGGCGTTTGATCCATACCGGCAAGCTGGAGCGGCGGCCGTTCGACTATGCGTCGCAACAGCTGCTGCCCTGGCTGGCCGGTTGAACGGGCCTTACTCGGCGCCGGCGCGGTCCGCGCCTTTCAGCCATTGCCACAGGCTGCCCAGCGTTTCATACCAGGCGCGCTCGGTATGGCCGAGGAACATTGACGACGGCGTGGCGCGATCCCAGATATTCAGCGGCGAGTCGATCGCCAACTGGTTGGCCGGCGCCGGGATCGGGTGCAGCCCCTTGGCCTTGAAGAAACGCATGGCGCGCGGCAGATGGTTGGCGGAGGTGACCAGAATGAAGGGTTGCTCGCCGACCAACTTGGCGACCTGAGCGGCCTCTTGCTCGGTATCGCGCGGTTCCCCCAGGATCACCATATCACTGCGTGGCACGCCCAGGCTTTCGGCCACCAGCGCCGCCGTGGCGGCGTTGCTTTGCATGCGTCCGGCGGACGCGCCGGTAAACACCATCCTGGCACCGGGATGCGCAAGATAAAGCCGCACGCCTTCCGTCACGCGCGGCAGACTGTTGCCGAGCAGGTTCGAGCTGGGCGCCCAATCGGGATTGTAGGTATAGCCCCCGCCCAATACCACGATGTAGCTGACCGGATCGTTGCCGCGATAAGTCTGGTATTCGGCTTCGATCGGCCGCAGCAGCCGGTCGGCCACCGGTTGCAGGCTGAAAAGCAGTAAAAACAGCCAGCTCAGCGTGAAAATCGTCTTACCGCTTTTTTGCCAGCGGGTGAACCACAGCAGCAGCAGCGCCAGCCCCATCAGCAGCATCAACAGCGGCAGCGGCATCAGCATGGCGCCAAAGAACTTTTTCAGGTTGAACAGCATCGAAAATCAGATCCTTTTGGGTGAAAAAGCGGCATCCAGGCATAAACGGGCCGCAAGAAGATACATTCTAAGCCAGTCTGTGCCAAAATAGCAGGTTTGAATGGGCGTGCGCTTTGCCGCCGACAAGAATGAGATCAGCGGAGCCGTTGTCCATGCAGGATCGCAATTTTGACGATATTGCTGAAAAATTTGCGCGTAATATTTACGGCACCACGAAAGGAAAAATCCGCCAGGCGGTGGTTTGGCAGGATCTGACCGGGCTGCTGGCGCAGTTGCCGCAGCGGCCGCTGCGCATCCTCGACGCCGGGGGCGGTGAAGGCCATATGGCCTGCCAACTGGCAGAATTAGGACATCAGGTGTTGTTGTGCGATCTTTCTGGTGAGATGATCCAGCGCGCCGCGCAGCTGGCGGAGCAGAAAGGTGTGAGCCAGAACATGCAATTCGTACAAAGTTCTGCGCAGGATATCGCTCAACATTTGGAACAGCCGGTTGATCTGATATTGTTTCATGCAGTGCTTGAATGGATCGCCGAGCCCGAAGCGGCGCTGCGGGCGTTGTATGACTGCCTGACGCCGGGCGGTGCGCTGTCGCTGATGTTCTTCAACGCCAACGGCCTCTTGATGCGCAACGTGGTGTTGGGTAATTTCCAACTGGTGGATCCCGAGGTCAGGCGGCGCCGCAAGCGTTCGCTGTCGCCGCAATATCCGCACGATCCGCTATTGGTCTACGGTTGGCTGGAACAGCTGGGCATGCGCATCAGCGGCAAAACCGGGGTGCGGGTGTTCCACGACTATCTGCAGAGCAGACAGCTGCAAACACAAAAATTTGAAGAGTTACTGGCGCTTGAACAGCACTATTGCCGGCAGGAGCCGTACGTGAGTTTGGGGCGCTATATTCACGTCATGGCGCATAAACCAAACCTGAAGGACGAACTATGAGTGAATTTTCCCAGACAGTACCCGAACTGGTCGCCTGGGCACGGAAAAATGATTTCTCTATTTCGCTCCCTACTGAGCGTCTCGCATTTTTGCTCGCCATCGCCACCCTGAACGGCGAACGGCTGGACGGCGAGATGAGCGAAGGTGAGCTGGTTGATGCATTTCGCCATGTCAGCAAGGGTTTTGAACAGACGCATGAAACGGTGGCGATGCGCGCCAACAATGCGATCAACGACATGGTGCGCCAGCGCCTGTTGAACCGCTTTACCAGCGAACTGGCGGACGGTAACGCGATTTACCGCCTCACGCCGCTGGGCATCGGCATTACCGATTACTATATTCGCCAACGCGAATTCTCCACGCTGCGTCTGTCGATGCAGCTGTCGATCGTGGCGCAGGAGCTCAAGCGCGCCGCCGACGCCGCCGACGAGGGCGGCGACGATTTCCATTGGCACCGCAACGTGTTCGCGCCGTTGAAATATTCGGTGGCGGAAATCTTCGACAGCATCGACATGACCCAACGCGTGATGGACGAGCAGCAGCAGAGCGTGAAAAACGACATCGCGGCGCTGCTGAGCAAAGACTGGCGGGCGGCGATCTCCAGCTGTGAAATGCTGCTGTCGGAAACCTCGGGCACCCTGCGCGAGCTGCAGGATACGCTGGATGCGGCGGGCGACAAGCTGCAGGCCAACCTGCTGCGCATCCAGGACGCCACCCTCGGCAACGTGGAGCTGGGCTTCGTCGACAAGCTGGTGTTCGATCTGCAAAGCAAGCTGGATCGCATCATCAGCTGGGGCCAGCAGGCGATTGACCTGTGGATCGGCTACGATCGCCACGTGCATAAATTTATCCGTACCGCTATCGATATGGATAAAAACCGCGTGTTCGCCCAACGCCTGCGCCAGTCGGTGCAAACCTATTTCGACCACCCGTGGGCGCTGACCCATGCTAATGCCGATCGTCTGCTGGACATGCGCGACGAAGAACTGGCGCTGCGCAGCGAGGAAGTGACCGGGGAACTGCCGCCGGATCTGGAGTTCGAAGAGTTCAGCGAAATTCGCGAACAGCTGGCGGCGATGATCGAAGAGGCGCTGAAGGTGTATCAGGAACAGCAGATGCCGCTCAACCTTGCAGCGGTGATGCGCGATTATCTGGCGCAATATCCGCGTGCGCGTCATTTCGACGTGGCACGTTTAGTGGTCGACCAGGCTGTGCGCCTCGGTGTGGCTGAAGCAGATTTCTCAGGGTTGCCGGCGGAATGGCAGGCAATCAATGATTACGGAGCCAAGGTCCAGGCCCATGTCATCGACAAATATTGAACAAGTAATGCCAGTCAAGCTGGCCAAGGCACTGTCCAACTCGCTGTTCCCGGCGCTGGACAGCCAACTGCGCGCGGGTCGTCACATCGGTATCGATGAGCTGGACAACCATGCCTTTTTAATGGATTTCCAGGATGAGCTGGAAGAATTTTACACCCGTTACAGCGTCGAGCTGATTCGGGCGCCGGAAGGTTTCTTCTATTTGCGCCCGCGCTCTACCACGCTGATCCCGCGCTCGGTGCTGTCCGAGCTGGATATGATGGTGGGTAAGATCTTGTGCTACCTGTACCTCAGCCCCGAGCGCCTGGCGCACGAAGGCATTTTCAGCCATCAGGAGCTGTACGACGAGCTGCTGAGCCTGGCCGATGAGAACAAGCTGCTGAAGTTCGTCAATCAGCGCTCCACCGGTTCGGATCTCGATCGGCAGAAGCTGCACGAAAAGGTGCGCACCTCGCTGAACCGCCTGCGCCGCCTTGGCATGGTTTACTTCATGGGCAATGACAGCAGCAAGTTCCGCATTACCGAGGCGGTGTTCCGCTTCGGCGCCGACGTGCGCAGCGGCGACGATCCGCGTGAAGCGCAGCTGCGCATGATTCGCGACGGCGAGGCGATGCCGGTTGAAACCAGCCTGTCGCTGAACGATGAGAATGAGGCTGAGGATCAGCAGGTTGATAACGCTCCTGACGGTGCAGAGGATGAACAGGAATGATTGAACGCGGTAAATTTCGCTCGCTGACGCTGGTTAACTGGAACGGCTTCTTCGCCCGCACCTTTGATCTGGATGAGCTGGTGACCACGCTGTCCGGCGGTAACGGGGCAGGGAAATCCACCACCATGGCGGCTTTCGTCACCGCACTGATCCCCGATCTGACGCTGCTGCACTTCCGTAACACCACCGAAGCGGGCGCCACCAGCGGTTCGCGCGATAAAGGCCTGCACGGTAAGCTGCGCGCCGGCGTGTGTTACTCCACCCTCGACGTCGTCAACTCGCGCCATCAGCGCGTGGTGGTCGGCGTGCGTCTGCAGCAGGTGGCGGGGCGCGATCGCAAGGTCGACATCAAACCGTTCACCATTCAGGGCCTGCCGACCGCGGTGCAGCCGACCGAGCTGCTGACCCAGACCGTGGGTGAGCGCCAGGCGCGCGTGCTGTCGCTGCAGGAACTGAAGGATCGCGTGGAAGAGATGGAGGGCGTGCAGTTCAAGCAGTTCAACTCCATCACCGATTACCACTCGCTGATGTTCGATCTGGGCGTGATCCCGAAACGCCTGCGTTCATCCGCCGATCGCAGCAAATTCTACCGTCTGATTGAAGCGTCGCTGTACGGCGGTATTTCCAGCGCCATCACCCGCTCGCTGCGCGATTACCTGCTGCCGGAAAACAGCGGCGTGCGCAAGGCGTTCCAGGATATGGAAGCGGCGCTGCGCGAAAACCGCATGACGCTGGAAGCGATCCGCGTCACCCAGTCGGATCGCGATCTGTTCAAGCATCTGATCTCCGAGGCCACTTCCTATGTGGCGGCAGACTATATGCGCCACGCCAACGAACGCCGCATCCATCTGGACGGCGCGCTGGCGCTGCGCAGCGATCTGTTGGGCAGCCGCAAGCAGCTGGCCGCCGAACAGTATCGCCATGTGGAAATGGCGCGCGAGCTGAGCGAACAGAGCGGTGCCGAATCCGATCTGGAAACCGATTACCAGGCCGCCAGCGACCACCTGAATCTGGTGCAGACGGCGATGCGTCAGCAGGAGAAGATCGAGCGCTATGAAGCCGATCTGGAAGAGCTGACCTACCGTCTGGAAGAGCAGAACGAAGTGGTGGCCGAGGCGAGCGAGCAACAGGCCGAAAATGAAGCGCGCGCCGAAGCGGCCGAGCTGGAAGTGGATGAGCTGAAGAGCCAGCTGGCCGACTACCAGCAGGCGCTCGACGTGCAGCAGACCCGCGCCATTCAGTACCAGCAGGCGCTGCAGGCGCTGGAGCGCGCACGCGCGCTGTGCCAACTGCCGGATCTGACCGCAGACAACGCCGAACAGTGGCTGGATACCTTCCAGGCCCGCGAGCAGGAGGCGACCGAAGCGCTGCTGATGCTGGAACAGAAGCTGAGCGTGGCCGACGCCGCGCACGGCCAGTTCGAACAGGCCTATCAGCTGGTGGGTAAAATCGCTGGCCAGGTCAGCCGCAGCGAAGCCTGGCAGTGCGCGCGCGAATTGCTGCGCGACTGGCCTTCGCAGCAGCACCTCGCCGAGCGCGTTCAGCCGCTGCGCCTGCGCCTGAGCGAACTGGAACAGCGCCTGCGCTCGCAGCAGGACGCCGAGCGCCTGCTGCAAGAGTTTTGCAAACGCCATGGCCAAGAGTACCAGCCGGACGATCTTGACATGCTGCAGCAGGAGCTGGAAGAGCGCCTGGAAGCGCTGTCGCAGAACGTCAGCGAAGCCGGCGAACGCCGCATGGAGATGCGCCAGGAGCTGGAGCAGATCCAGCAGCGCATCCGTGAGCTGACGGCGCGCGCGCCGGTGTGGCTGGCGGCGCAGGACGCTCTGAGCCAGCTCAGCGATCAGAGCGGAGAGCCGCTGGAAAACAGCCAGCAGGTGACCGAATACATGCAGCAGCTGCTGGAGCGCGAGCGTGAAACCACCGTCGAGCGCGACGAAGTGGCGGCCCGCAAACGTGAAGTGGAAGCGCAGATCGAACGTCTCAGCCAGCCGAGCGGCGCGGAAGATCAGCGCCTGGTCACGCTGGCCGAACGTTTCGGCGGCGTGCTGCTGTCGGAAATCTACGATGACGTCACCATCGACGACGCGCCTTACTTCTCGGCGCTGTACGGCCCTTCGCGCCACGCCATCGTGGTGCCGGATCTGTCGCTGGTGCGCGAGATGCTGGAAGGGCTGGATGATTGCCCGGAAGATCTTTACCTGATCGAAGGGGATCCGCAGTCGTTCGATGACAGCGTATTCGCCGTCGAAGAGCAGGAAAAAGCGGTGGTGGTGAAAATCGCCGATCGCCAGTGGCGTTATTCCCGCTACCCGGAAGTGCCGTTGTTCGGCCGCGCGGCGCGCGAAAACCGCCTGGAAGTGCTGCATGCCGAGCGTGAAACGCTGGCGGAGCGCTATGCCACGCTGTCGTTCGACGTGCAGAAAACCCAGCGCTCGCACCAGGCTTTCAGCCGCTTTATCGGCACCCATCTGGCGGTGGCGTTCGACGCCGACCCGGAAGCGGAGATCCGCGGCCTGAACGCCCGCCGTGGCGAAATCGAACGCGCGCTGAACAATCACGAAGCGCAGAACCAGCAGCAGCGTCAGCAGTACGATCAGGCCAAAGAGGGTATTTCCGCGCTCAACCGCCTGATGCCGCTGGTGTCGTTGCTGAACGATGAAACGTTGCAGGACCGCGTCGACGAGATGCGCGAAGAGCTGGAAGAAGCGCAGGACGCCGCGCGTCATATTCAGCAGCACGGCGTGTCGCTGGCCAAGCTGGAGCCGCTGCTGTCGGTGCTGCAGAGCGATCCGCAGCAGCATGAACAGCTGCAGCAGGATTACGCGCAGGCGCAAAGCGTGCAGCGTCAGGCGAAACAGCAGGCGTTCGCGCTGACCGAAGTGGTGCAGCGTCGCGCGCACTTCAGCTATACCGACTCCGCCGGCATGCAGAACGCCAACAACGATCTCAACGACAAGCTGCGCCAGCGTCTGGAGCAGGCGGAAGCCGAACGCGCCCGCGCCCGTGAGCAGCTGCGTCAGTATCAAACCCAGTTCACCCAGTACAGTCAGGTGCTGGCTTCGCTGAAAAGCTCGTACGACGCCAAGCGCGACATGCTGAAAGAGCTGAGCCAGGAGCTGGTGGACATCGGCGTGCAGGCCGACGCCAATGCCGAAGCGCGCGCCCGCGCGCGTCGCGACGAACTGCATGCGGCGCTGAGCAACAACCGCGCTCGCCGCAATCAGCTGGAGAAACAGCTGACCTTCTGCGAAGCCGAAATGGACGGCCTGCAGAAGAAACTGCGCAAGCTGGAACGCGATTATCATCAGCTGCGCGAGCAGGTGGTGACCGCCAAGGCGGGCTGGTGCGCGGTGATGCGCCTGGTGAAAGACAACGGCGTGGAACGCCGCCTGCACCGCCGCGAGCTGGCGTATATGGATGGCGACGAGCTGCGCTCGATGTCGGATAAGGCGCTCGGCGCGCTGCGTCTGGCGGTGGCGGATAACGAACACCTGCGCGACGTGCTGCGCCTGTCGGAAGATCCGAAGCGGCCGGAGCGTAAGATTCAGTTCTATATCGCGGTGTACCAGCACCTGCGCGAGCGCATCCGTCAGGACATCATCCGCACCGACGATCCGGTCGAGGCCATCGAACAGATGGAGATCGAGCTGGGCCGTCTGACCGAAGAGCTGACCGCGCGCGAGCAGAAGCTGGCGATCAGTTCGAAAAGCGTGGCCAACATCATTCGCAAAACCATTCAGCGCGAACAGAACCGCATTCGCATGCTGAACCAGGGGCTGCAGGCCGTTGCCTTCGGCCAGGTGAAGAGCGTGCGGCTGAACGTCAATGTGCGCGAAGCGCACGCCACTCTGCTGGACGTGCTCTCCGAGCAGCAGGAACAGCATCAGGATCTGTTCAACAGTAACCGCCTGACCTTCTCCGAAGCGTTGGCCAAACTGTATCAGCGCCTGAATCCGCAGATCGACATGGGGCAGCGCACGCCGCAGACCATCGGCGAGGAGTTGCTGGACTACCGCAACTACCTGGAGATGGAAGTGGAGGTATACCGTGGCTCCGACGGCTGGCTGCGTGCGGAAAGCGGCGCGTTGTCTACCGGTGAAGCCATCGGTACCGGGATGTCAATCCTGGTGATGGTGGTGCAGAGCTGGGAAGAAGAGTCCCGTCGCCTGCGCGGCAAAGACATCTCGCCGTGCCGCCTGCTGTTCCTCGATGAAGCGGCGCGTCTGGATGCCAAGTCGATCGCTACGCTGTTCGAGCTGTGCGATCGTCTGGAGATGCAGCTGATCATCGCGGCGCCGGAAAACATCAGCCCGGAGAAGGGCACCACCTATAAACTGGTGCGTAAGGTGTTCCAGAACCACGAGCATGTGCACGTGGTGGGGCTGCGCGGTTTCGCCGGCGAGCCGCCGGCGCTGGGTGCTGCGCCGGTTGAAACGCCGTAACGCAGAAAAACGCCCTAAAAATCCGAAAATAGCCGCCGCAGGGTGGCTATTTTTTTGTGCGCGTGGATGATAGTCCTGCTTTTTTATCCGTTGAAAAGCGGTTAGTTTAATCACATAAACAGTTATTCGGCGCCCGCAGGGCGAAACGGCCTTTCTGTTTGTATACTGAAACTATATGCAGTTTTTGACGTTTTTTTTGTGAGCATACAGGGGGCAAGGGATGTTGCTTAAAAAGGGAAACTTTCTACGACGTTTGGCGCTGAGTGGCGCTATCGCCTGTAGTCTTGTGTCGTCGTTTTCCGCATCGGCCACCGTCCCGGCGTTGCCGGTGGCATCAGCAGGCATGTCCGTTGCGCAGAGCCGTTCTGAACTGCTGGCCGCGTTGCCGCGCGGCATGGATTTGCACTACCTGTCCACGCTGGCGCCGCTGTATGCGGCGAATCACATGCAGCCGATGTGGCAGGATCGCGAAGCCGTTCAGCAATTTCAGCAGCAGCTGGCCGAGCTGGCGATGTCCGGCGTGCAGCCGCAGTTCACCCAATGGGTGAAGATGTTGACCGATCCGGCGCTCAGTGAAGCGGGCCGCGATGCGGTGCTGTCCGATGCGATGCTGGGCTATTTGCAGTTCGTCTCCGCTATCGGTGCCAACGGCAACAACTGGCTGTACAGCAATATTCCCTACAAGCTTGGCTTGCCGCCCACCGCGGTGATCAACCAATGGCAGCTGGCGGTGCGCCAGGCGCGTACTCTGAGCTACGTGAATTCGCTCGCGCCGCAGCATCCGCAATACGCCAAGATGCATCAGGCGCTGCGCGACATGCTGGCGGATAATCGTCCCTGGCCGCAGGTGGGCAGCGGCCCGAGCCTGCGTCCAGGCCAAATGAGCAATGATATTCCGGCGCTGCGTGAGATCCTGACGCGCACCGGTATGCTCGCCGCCGCGGCGCCGGAAGCGGAGCCGGAACCGGCGGTGGTTTCGGCGAAGATCAATGAGCCCGACGACGGCGGGCTGACGGTAGACGAAGAGAAAAGCCGCGTGACGGTCAGCCCATCGGCAGCGCCGGTGACGGAGCTGACCGCGGAACAGACGCCGCCGCAGATTGGCAGCGTGGTGAGCGATAACCTCTATACCGACGAACTGGTGGAGGGCGTCAAGCGCTTCCAGAAATGGCAAGGGCTGACGGCGGATGGCGTGATCGGCGTGCGCACCCGCGAGTGGCTCAACGTGTCACCGAAAACCCGCGCCGCGCTGCTGGCGCTGAATATCCAGCGCCTGCGGATCCTGCCGGGGCATGTCGGCACCGGCATCATGGTGAACATTCCCAACTACTCGCTGACCTACTACCAGAACGGCAATGAGGTGCTGTCTTCCCGCGTTATCGTCGGGCGGCCGAGCCGCAAGACGCCGCTGATGAGCAGCGCGTTGAACAACGTGGTGGTCAACCCGCCGTGGAACGTGCCGACTACCCTGGTGCGTGAGGACATCGTGCCGAAGGCGATGCGTGACGGTAACTACTTCCAGAAACACGGCTATACCGTGCTGTCGGGCTGGAGCAACGATGCGGAAGTGATCAACCCGGCGATGATCGACTGGAGCATGATCTCTGCGCGCAACTTCCCGTATCGCGTGCGTCAGGCGCCGGGCGCGACCAACTCGCTGGGGCGCTTCAAGTTCAATATGCCGAGCTCGGACGCTATCTACCTGCACGATACCCCGAACCACAGCCTGTTCCAGAAAGACATCCGCGCGCTCAGCTCCGGCTGCGTGCGGGTGAACAAGGCTTCCGATTTGGCGAATATGCTGCTGCAGGACGCCGGCTGGAACAACAGCCGCGTGTCTTCCACGCTGAAAGAAGGGAATACCACTTATGTGAATATTCGCCAGCGTATTCCCGTAAAACTGTATTATCTGACCGCCTGGGTTTCGGATGACGGCCAACCGCAATTCCGTACAGATATTTACAATTATGATAATACGGTGCGATCGGGCGCACAAATTTTGGCTCAGGCCAAAAAATTAATGCAGTAAATGCAGTAATTATAAATAAATAACGGTCAGAATGTTTGGCTATACCGCAGGCCCTCGTAGCCGGGGGCCTGTAAACCTAGGCGTATCGCGGGTTGACTCAGCATACGCAGGCGGTTATGGTTCGGACAGTGCGCTGCTTTGTGCATTTATTTTGACATTCTTGCCGGGTTTAACAGAGTCATGGACAAAATTGATCATCACCGCCGTAAATGGCTGGCGCTAGGTGGCGCCGCTATGGGCATAGCGCTGCTTCCAGGGCAAGCGTTTGCCAGTATTTCCACCGCTCGACCGCGTATTTTAGTGTTGAATAACCTGAATACCGGTGAATCTATTAAAGCCGAGTTCTTTGACGGCAAAGGTTACAATAAAGAAGAGTTGGTGCGGCTAAATCATCTGTTCCGCGATTATCGCGTCAACAAGGTTAAATCGATCGATCCCCGCTTGTTTGATCACCTCTATCGTCTGCAGGGGCTGCTGGGCACCAGCAAGCCGGTGCAGCTGATCTCCGGATACCGTTCCGTAGACACCAACAACGAACTGCGTGCGCATAGCCGCGGCGTGGCCAAGCACAGCTACCACACCAAAGGACAGGCGATGGATTTCCACATCGAAGGTATCCAATTGAGCAATATCCGCAAAGCGGCGTTAAAAATGCGCGCCGGTGGTGTAGGATATTACCCACGTAGCAACTTCGTACACATCGATACCGGCCCGGTTCGGACCTGGTAATCGCTGTGCCGTCAGTGAATAACGCCGCCCCTTGCGGAAGCGGCGTTATTGTCGTTGGAGCCTTATGAAATACCATCTTATTCCCGTTACCGCCTTTAGCCAGAACTGCAGTCTGATTTGGTGTGAAAACACGCAGCAGGCGGCGTTGGTCGATCCCGGCGGTGAAGCGGAAAAAATCAAAGCGGAAGTCGCGCGGCAGGGGGTGACGGTCACCCAGATTTTGCTGACGCACGGCCATTTGGATCACGTCGGCGCGGCGGCGGAGCTGGCGGACCATTATCAGGTGCCAATCTATGGCCCGGATAAAGAAGACGCGTTTTGGCTGGACGGTTTGCCGGCGCAGAGCCGGATGTTTGGGCTGGAAGAGTGCGCGCCACTGACGCCGACCCGCTGGCTGTCGGAAGGCGATGAGATGCAGGTGGGCGAGATGACGCTCAAGGTGTTGCATTGCCCTGGGCACACGCCGGGCCACATCGTCTTTATCAATGAGCAGGCGCGTTTGGCGCTGGTGGGCGACGTGCTGTTTAACGGCGGCGTGGGGCGCAGCGACTTCCCGCGCGGTGACCATCAGGCGCTGATCGCCTCTATTCGCACCAAACTGCTGCCGTTGGGCGACGACATGCGCTTTATTCCCGGCCACGGCCCGATGTCGACCTTCGGCCACGAGCGCCAGACCAACCCGTTCCTGCGCGAAGAGCCGGCGGTGTGGTAACGATTATTTCCCGGCATAAATAATCAAGGGCGCATAGAGCGCCCTTTTTTACGATTTATGACCTGCGTCGATGCCTTTAGAGCACGGCGACGATGGCTTCACACAGCGGCGCCATGTTGTCCGGCGTCATGCCGGCCACGTTTACCCGGCCCGAGTTCACGGCGTAGACGCCGAACTCTTCGCGCAGACGCAGCACCTGTTCTTTGGTCAGGCCGCTGAACGAGAACATGCCGTTCTGTTGGATGATGAAGCTGAAGTCCTGCTGCGCGCCTTTCTCCTGCAGGGTGTTCACGAACAGCTGACGCATGCGGTGAATACGCTGGCGCATGTCGGTCAGCTCCTGCTCCCACATCGCGCGCAGCGCATCGTTGCCCAGAATGGTGGCGACAACCGCCGCGCCGTGTGACGGCGGGTTGGAGTAGTTGGCGCGAATGGCCGCTTTCACCTGGCTGAAGGCGCGATCGGCGGTTTCGGCATCGGCAGCCACAATGGTGCAAGCGCCGACGCGCTCATTGTACAGGCCGAAGTTTTTCGAGTAGGAGCTGGCGACGATCAGCTCTTGATGTTTGGCGGCGAAAATACGCAGGCCCTGCGCATCTTCTTCCAGACCGTTGGCGAAGCCCTGGTAGGCGAAATCGAACAGCGGCAGCCAGCCATTGGCGACGGAAAGCTCAGCCAGCTGTGCCCACTGTTCCGCCGTTGGATCGATACCGGTCGGGTTATGGCAGCAGCCGTGGAACAGCACCACATCACCGGCCTGCGCCTGTTTCAGGCTGTTCAGCAGGCCGTCAAAGTCCAACGCGTGGTTGGTGGCGTCGTAGTAGGCGTACTCCAGCACTTCCAGGCCCACGGCGCTAAAGACGTTCTTGTGGTTTGGCCAGCTTGGGTTGCTGATCCAGATGCGCTTGGCGCTGGTCTGGTTGGCGATAAAGTCTGCCGCCACGCGCAGGCCGCCGGTGCCGCCGGGCGTCTGTGCGGTACGCGCGCGCCGCGCGGTAACGATCGGGCTCTCTTTGCCGAACAGCAGCTCTTGCGTGCAGCTGGCGAACGCCGGGATGCCTTCAATGCCGAGATAGTTTTTGGTGGTCTCGTTTTCCAGCAGATACTGTTCAGCTTTTTTTACGCTGGTCAGCACCGGCGTTTTGCCGGTTTCGTCTTTATAAACGCCAATCCCTAAATTGATTTTATTCGGGCGGGCGTCGGCGCGGAAAATGTCGGTCAGGCCCAGGATCGGGTCGGCGGGTGCGGCGGTGATTTTTTCAAACATGTCAGGTGCTTCCAAATCTCGGAGTTAAGCAGACAGAAGCATCAGGGTAGCGCCAGTTATCGGCTTTGCCAACCGTTTGCGATAAAAACACCGCGATCTTGTGAACGGGAAGGATTCGACAGAAAAAATGATGGGGAAGGGGAAATCTGCAGGATAAAACGTTACCGGGAGACACAAATAAAAACAGGGCCGAAGCCCTGTTTTTTAACTTAGCCGACGGTAAACCGCCGTTAAGCGAGACAACTTAGAACTGGTACACCAGACCAACGGCTACGATATCGTCGGTAGCGGTGCCGGTTGCTTTGGTGAACTCGTTGTCATCCAGCAGGTTGATTTTGTAATCAACGTAGGTGGACATGTTTTTGTTGAAGTAGTAAGTGGTACCAACAGAAACATATTTAACCAGATCGGCATCGCCGCCGGCGAAGCTTGAACCGTGAGCGGTACGGCCAGCCAGGTTTTTGCCTTTAGACTGCAGGTAAGACACTTCTGGACGCAGACCGAAGTCGAATTGGTACTGTGCGGTCACTTCAAAGTTCTGAGTTTTGTTCGCAATGCCGCTATCGAAATCGCCATACGGAGTCATGTTGCGGGTTTCTGCGTACATCGCTGCCAGGTAGACGTTGTTGGCGTCGTATTTCGCGCCCACGGTCCAAGCGTCAGCCTTGTCGCCGCCAGCGGTTGACTGACGGGTCTGGGCATCTGTGCGGTCAGAGGACGCGTATGCAGCACCGAAGCTTACGCCTTCGCCGATGTCATACGTTGAAGACAGGCCCCAACCGTCGCCGTTTTGTTTCTTCAGCGCGCGGCCATCGTTTTCGTTCTTGCCCTGGTACTGAACGGCGAAGTTCAGACCGTCAACCAGACCGAAGAAGTTGTTGTTACGATAGGTCGCAACGCCGTTGGTACGGCCGGTCATGAAGTTGTCGGAGTAGGTGTAGGTATCGCCACCGAACTCTGGCAGCATATCGGTCCAGCCTTCCACGTCGTACAGTACGCCGTAGTTACGGCCGTAGTCGAAGGAGCCGTAGTCAGCGAATTTCAGACCGGCAAAGCCCAGACGGGTTTTGGTGCCTTCGGTGCCCTGAGATTCGGCGTGGTTGGACTGAACGTTGTATTCCCACTGGCCGTAACCGGTCAGTTGGTCAGTAATCTGGGTTTCACCTTTGAAGCCGAAACGAACATAGGTCTGATCGCCGTCATTGCCTTTGTCGTCGGAGAAGTAGTGCAGACCGTCAACTTTGCCGTACAGATCCAGCTTGTTGCCGTCTTTGTTGTAGATTTCAGCTGCGTTTGCTGCACCAGCAGCCAACAGAGCCGGGATAACCACTGCAAGAATGTTGCGCTTCATCATTATTACCCTCATTGGTGTTATTCGGACACCTTTGCCACTGCCGCCAATAATTCTTTGGGAACTATTGTTGATAGATTGGTGTCGTCCTGTGTCTGAACGCAGTGTTCCATTCACAGGCGGGTTAATCTAGGACGAAAATGATACCAATGTCCCAATCAGGTTGCAAAAGGAAAGTATGTGTAACCAAATGTAATTTTTCGGGAACTTTGTGATGTGCGTCAATATTAAAAAATGCGAAAGGCCAGCGAGGCTGGCCTTTGTTTTGTAACGAAATCGTTTAAAAAACGTTTGATCGTATGAATTAGAAGCTTGCGTTACGTGGTGTGCGTGGGAACGGAATCACATCGCGCACGTTTTGCACGCCGGTGACATAGGCGATTAAACGTTCAAAACCCAGGCCGAAACCGGAATGCGGCACGGTGCCGTAGCGGCGCAGATCGCGATACCACCAGTAGTCTTCTTTATTCAGGCCCATCTCTTCCAGACGTTGATCGAGCATGTCGAGGCGTTCTTCACGCTGCGAACCGCCGATGATTTCACCGATGCCCGGCGCCAGCACGTCCATGGCCGCGACGGTTTTACCGTCTTCGTTCATGCGCATATAGAACGCTTTGATGTCTTTCGGGTAGTTCTTCACCACCACCGGCGCCTGGAAGTGTTTCTCCGCCAGATAACGTTCATGTTCGGAAGAGAGATCGATGCCCCAGGAAACCGGGTTTTCGAAGGTTTGGCCAGAGGCCAGCAGGATCTCAATGGCGTCGGTGTAGTCCACCTGGGCGAAATCGGAAGAGACGAAGCGCTCCAGACGAGAGATTGCGTCTTTATCCACGCGCTCGGCGAAGAATTTCAGATCGTCTGCACGTTCATCCAGCACCGCCTGGAACACATACTTCAGCATGCTTTCGGCCAGGCCGGCGACATCGTCCAGCGTCGCGAAGGCCACTTCCGGCTCGATCATCCAGAACTCCGCCAGGTGGCGGCTGGTGTTGGAGTTTTCGGCGCGGAAGGTTGGGCCGAAGGTGTATACCTTGGACAGCGCACAGGCGTAGGTTTCGCCGTTCAGCTGGCCGGAAACGGTGAGGAAGGCTTCCTTACCGAAGAAGTCCTGGCTGAAATCGACGGCGCCCTTGTCGGTGCGCGGCAGGTTTTCCAGATCCAGCGTGGACACGCGGAACATTTCGCCGGCGCCTTCGGTGTCGGAGGCGGTGATCAGCGGGGTGGACACCCAGAAATAACCATTTTCATGGAAGAAGCGGTGGATCGCCTGCGCCAGGGTATGACGCACGCGCGCCACGGCGCCGATCAGATTGGTGCGCGGGCGCAGGTGGGCCACTTCGCGCAGGTATTCGATGCTGTGGCGTTTGGCCGCCATTGGGTAAGTATCCGGATCGTCGACCCAGCCGACCACGTTGATCGCGGTGGCCTGCAGCTCGAAGCTCTGGCCTTCGCCCGGTGAGGCGACGACCTTGCCGGTAACTTCAACTGAGCAACCGGTGGTCAGGTGCAGCACTTCATCCTGATAATTCGGCAGAGAATTATTAACGACGGCCTGTAACGGATCAAAGCAGGAACCGTCATAGACGGCCAGGAAGGAGATACCAGCTTTTGAATCTCTCCGGGTACGTACCCAGCCGCGTACGGTGACTTCACTGTCAACCGCAGCACGACCTTGCAGTACGTCGACTACAGGCACTACGCTCATAGATTTCTCTCTTTAATAATTTGGTTTAGAAATAGCTTACAACCCAAGAATATGGGGGTAATGGCTATGTTACTTGCCGCGGTGCAGAGCACAAGCAGAAATCATCGGATTGGCGCAACATTTATCGTGGCTGGCTGAAAAGAGGGCGGTCGAGATAAAAACAAAAAAGCCGGCGCCTGAACCGGGCCGGCTTTCTCTCTATATATAGAAGGCTCAGCTGGCTTTCTTCACCAGCGGCAGATCGAAGGCCTTGCGCAGGGCCCTGACGAACGCCTGATCCTGGCAAATGGTTTTGCCGGGGCTGTCGGAGAGCTTGGCCACCGGCTTGCCTTTGCACTCGACCAGCTTGATCACGATATTCAGCGGTTTGACGCCGGGAATATCGCAGGTCAGGCGCGTGCCGATGCCGAAGCCGAGATTGATGCGCTGGTAGAAATGGCGATAGAGCGCCAGCGCTTTTTCCAGATCCAGGTTGTCCGAGAACACCAGCGTTTTGCTCATCGGATCGATGCCCAGCTTTTGATAATGGGCAATGGCCTTTTCACCCCACTCGACGGGATCGCCAGAATCGTGGCGCAGCCCCTGATAACGTTCGGCGAACTGCGGGCCGAAGTCGCGCAGGAAGGCATCCATGGTGATACAGTCGGTGAGCGCGATGCCAAGCTGATCCGGGTATTCATCCAACCAGGCTTGCAAGGCGGCGCGCTGGCTGTTGGCCAGCACCGGGCTTATTTGCTGATGCGCCTGGAACCACTCATGCGCCTGAGTGCCGACCGGCGCCAGGCCGAGCTGATGCGCCAGATCGTAATTGCTGGTGCCCGACAGGTACGGGAATTCGGCCTGCAAGGTGCTGACGATGGCCTGTTGCACGCCTTGAGAGAAACGGCGACGGGTGCCGAAGTCCATCAGCTTGAAGCGCGAAAGATCCAGATCCCCCGCCAGCGTCTTGAACTGAGCCAGCTTGGTTTGCAGATGCGCCACCGCCTGTTCCGGCGTCGCCAGCGGAGAGCGCCGACGGTGCACCACTTCACTGATCACCGCCAGCAACGGCACTTCCCACATGATCACTTCACGCCAGGGGCCGGCGATGCGGATTTGCAGCTTGCCGTCGCGGTTGTCTATGGTGACCTGCTGCGGATCGTAGCGGAACGTTCGCAGCCAGCTCAGGTAATCCTGACGGAAGAAGGGCAGGCCCGAAAGATAAGCGAATTCGGCATCGGTCAGCGCCAGCCGGCTCATCAACGCCACCTGCGCGCGGATCTCGTCGGCATATTCGCCCAGCAGTTCGTCGCCGCGGCAGCGGAATTCCGCCGCCACGCTGATCGCGGGATAGCGATGGAACACTGCTTGCTGCATATGAAGCTTATAAGCATCGGTATCAAGCAGTGATGTCAAAATCGGGGAAGCGTATTGAGTCATAGCGCGTTACAGCATCCTCGTCAGGCGCGTGTCCAAATCCGGATAATCATAAAAGTGGGGGTGGAGTATACCCGGATTATCCTGTTATTGAAGCTGCATCACACCATAAATCACCAAAGCGGGTCGAGGATTAAACGTGCCTTTATGGCGGCCTGATAGCGGCGGGGAGGAAAAAAAGCCAGATATGCCTGTAAGGTGAATGACTTAGCCTAATTAGTCATAAAAATTATAATGTTAATTATTTTAAACAGCGAATCAGATATAGCCGGCCTGGGTATGCACGCTGACCCGATCCTTGCCGTTCTTTTTGCAAAAATAGAGCGCTTCGTCCGCCTGTTTGATCGCCGCCTGTAGCGCGGTGAATGCGTTGACCGGCGCAATGCCGCAGCTGGTGGTGAAACGCACTTGCCGTCCATCGGCCAGATTTAGCGTCAGGCGATGAGTGCGGGCGCGCAATTGCTCCATGATGTCCCGCGCGTTGTCCAACGAACAGTTGCCCAGCAGCACCGCGAACTCTTCGCCGCCGTAGCGGCAGAAGATGTCGCTGGCGCGGAACGCGCGTTGCAGCAGGTGGCCGAATGCCACCAGCGCCCGGTCACCCACGTCGTGGCCATAGCTGTCGTTGAGCTGTTTGAAGTTGTCGATGTCGATCAGGCAAAAGGCCTGCGGGTAGCTGCCGTCGCCCAGCAGCTGACATTCAAGGAAGAATTTACGGCGGTTGTAAATATTGGTAAGCGGATCGAGGAAAGAAGAGGCCTCGAGCTCTTTAATCAGCAGTTGTTTCTCGCTTTCCAGCGAGACCTTGTCCAACTGGTATTGCCTGAGCTGCTGAATGGCGTCGCTGATGGCGATCAATTCCTGGCTGTAGAAGGCGTCGTTGCGATCGATATTTATCTCGCCGCGCGACAGCCGCACGATATTGTTGTGGGTCTTGGTCAGCCAGCGGTTGATGCTGGTGCAGAACACCAGCGCCGGCAAAATGAACAGCAACACCACCAGGCCGGCGAGTGCAATCATGCCGTAAATGGTCGTCTGGCTGTCGTAAATCTTGTGACGCGACGCGAGGGTTTCCAGCTCGAAGCTGCGTTGATACAGCGCCTGCGACAGCCCGCTCACATCGTCGACATAGCGCGAAATAAGCGCGGTGGGGTAGGGCTGATGGGTATCGATAGCGGTGTACAGCCCATGGGTAATCTGTTGGAGGCGCTCAGCGGAAACCTGGGCGAGCAATGCATTGACGATGTTGGTGATTTGTCCATCGTCGTAGTTGATCTTCATGAAGATCAATCGGGTGCTCAGCGCGTTCAGTACGCCGGTCAGCTGAATGGACTTCAGGTAGGCGTCTTTGCGAACGAGCGGTCTGACGTTGACGTCGATAATCTGATCGCTCAATTCCGTCAGTGACATATTCAGCCGGTTATTAAGGCGGATGGCCTCGAGAAACATAAAAGAGTCGGTATCCACCATCCGGGTATCGTAGGTGTAGCGGTAATAGCTCTTACTGGTTTGCGAGATGTAATAGGCGCTGTTGATGTTGAACAGATTGGCGTTGGTGTTATTGACCTGCGAAAGCTGCAGGTTGTCATTATCCAGCAGCTGTTCCATCAGGCTGATCATCGACAGCGCGGCGATTTTTTGCCGAACCCCGAGCTGTCTGGCGACCTCATCGTCCAGATGTTCGCGGATGCGGGTAATTCTTTCGCGCGCCGCCCGATCGGCGGCCAAACATTGCGCTCGGGTGATTTGCGGATCGATCAGGCTCAAGCGTTTGAGGCGGTGCGCCTGCAAGGCAGCCTGAAAGGCTTCGGAGATTTCTTTGGCGCGATCAATTTTGTACAGATTGAGTTGGTTATCGCGGTAGTCGGTATGAGCTTCGAGCAGCTCATCGACGATGAACAGAGAGAAGGAAGTCATCAGGCACAGGGTAAAAAAATAGATTGCGTATTTAATTTTCATAGTGCGAGTCATCCTGAGCCTGATGCCGCAATTATACCACCATGCCGCCTGCGTCGCCTCAACTATGCCGGCGCCCCCCGGTGGCGGTTTTTTAGCATTAAATGCTGATTTTTATTTTGCCATTGGTCACCTGCGCTATCGCCTGGCGGGCGATTTATGATTTGCCTCTGATTTCTCTCTCGTGGTCGCCCGGCGACTCTGGGCTTTTCGGCCAGCTGTGATACAGTTTATTCACAATTCAGGCCCACCGCGCGCTGCAGGGGAACACTCCGGCTGCGGTACGAAGCAGAAGAGCGGCCTGGAACCTATAACTCACCGAGACGTTTAAGGGTTTTTATGACACAACAGCCACAGGCAAAATACCGCCACGATTATCGCGCGCCCGATTACACCACGACCGATATCGATTTGGACTTCAGTCTGGACGCGGAAACCACGCGCGTGACCGCCGTCAGTAAAATCAAACGTCAGGGCGCGGCCGACGCACCGCTGGTGCTGGATGGCGAAGATCTGACGCTGGTGAGCATTCAGGTGGACGGCCAACCGTGGAGCGCCTACCGCCAGCAGGATAACCAACTGATCATCGAAGCGTTGCCGGCACAATTCACTCTCACCATCGTCAACGACATTCACCCGGCGAAAAACACCGCGCTGGAAGGGCTGTACCTGTCCGGCGATGCGCTGTGCACGCAATGCGAAGCCGAAGGTTTCCACCACATTACCTATTATCAGGATCGCCCGGACGTGCTGGCGCGCTTTACCACCCGCATCGAGGCCGACAAGGCGCGCTATCCGTTCCTGCTGTCGAACGGCAACCGCATCGGCCAGGGCGAATTGGCCGATGGCCGCCACTGGGTGCAATGGCAGGATCCGTTCCCGAAACCTTGCTACCTGTTCGCGCTGGTGGCGGGAGACTTCGACGTGCTGCGCGACAGCTTCACCACCCGTTCCGGCCGTAAGGTCGCGCTGGAGCTGTTCGTCGATCGCGGCAACCTGGATCGCGCCGACTGGGCGATGACGTCGCTGAAGAACTCGATGAAGTGGGACGAGACCCGCTTCGGCCTGGAATACGATCTCGACATTTATATGATTGTGGCGGTCGATTTCTTCAATATGGGCGCGATGGAGAACAAAGGGTTAAACATCTTTAACTCCAAATACGTGCTGGCGAAGGCGGAAACCGCCACCGACAAGGATTACCTGAACATTGAAGCGGTGATCGGCCACGAATACTTCCACAACTGGACCGGTAACCGCGTAACCTGCCGCGACTGGTTCCAGCTCAGCCTGAAAGAGGGGCTGACGGTGTTCCGCGACCAGGAGTTCAGTTCCGATCTGGGATCGCGTTCGGTCAACCGCATCGACAACGTGCGCGTGATGCGCGGCGCGCAGTTCGCCGAAGACGCCAGCCCGATGGCGCACGCCATCCGCCCGGACAAAGTGATCGAGATGAACAACTTCTACACCCTGACGGTGTATGAAAAGGGTTCCGAAGTGATCCGCATGATGCACACCTTGCTGGGGGAGGAGAACTTCCAGAAAGGGATGCAGCTCTATTTCGAACGCCACGACGGCAGCGCCGCCACCTGCGACGATTTCGTGCAGGCGATGGAGGACGCGTCCAACGTCGATCTGTCGCGCTTCCGCCGTTGGTATAGCCAGTCCGGCACGCCGCTGCTGACGGTTCGCGACGAGTACGACGCGGAAACCCAGCAGTATCGCCTGCATGTCAGCCAGCAAACCGCGCCGACCGCCGATCAGCCGGAGAAATTGCCGCTGCATATCCCGCTGGATATCGAACTGTACGACAGTGAAGGCAACGTCATTCCATTGCAAAAGGGCGGCCTGCCGGTCAATAACGTGCTGAACGTCACCGAAGCGGAGCAAACCTTCGTGTTCGACGGCGTGGCGCATAAGCCGGTGCCGTCGCTGCTGCGCGAATTCTCCGCGCCGGTGAAGCTGGACTATCCGTACAGCGATCAGCAGCTGACCTTCCTGATGCAGCACGCGCGCAATGAATTTGCGCGTTGGGATGCGGCGCAGAGCCTGCTGGCGACCTATATCAAGCTGAACGTGGCGCGGCACCAGCAGAAGCAGCCGCTGTCGCTGCCGCTGCACGTGGCCGATGCGTTCCGCGCAGTGCTGCTGGACGAAAAACTGGATCCGGCGCTGGCGGCGCAGATCCTGACGTTGCCGTCGGAGAACGAAATCGCCGAGCTGTTCGCCACCATCGATCCGGAAGCGATCGCCGCGGTGCATGAAGCGATCGTTCGCTGCCTGGCGCGGGAGCTGGCCGATGAGTGGCTGGCGGTATATCACGCCAACAAGACCGACGGCTACCGCGTGGAGCACGCCGAGATCGCCAAGCGCGCCTTGCGTAATGTGTGCCTGGGCTATCTGGCGTTCGGCGAAGATGTGGCGCTGGCGGACCAACTGGTAAGCGAACAGTATCGCCAGGCAGACAACATGACCGACTCGCTGGCGGCGCTGTCTGCTGCGGTCGCGGCCCAGCTGCCGTGCCGCGATGCGCTGCTGGCGGCGTTCGACGAGCGCTGGCATCAGGATGGCCTGGTGATGGATAAATGGTTCGTGCTGCAGGGCAGCAGCCCGGCGGCAGACGTGCTGAGCAAGGTGCGCGCGCTGCTGCAACACCGTTCGTTCAGCCTGAGCAACCCGAACCGCACCCGTTCGCTGATCGGCGGCTTCGCTTCCGGCAACCCGGCGGCGTTCCATGCCGCGGACGGCAGCGGCTATCAGTTCCTGGCGGAGATCCTCAGCGATCTCAACCAGCGCAACCCGCAGATCGCCGCGCGCCTGATTGAACCGCTGATTCGCCTGAAGCGTTACGACGCGGGCCGCCAGGCGCTGATGCGCAAGGCGCTGGAACAGCTGAAAGGATTGGAAAACCTGTCCGGCGATCTGTACGAGAAGATCAGCAAGGCGCTCGACGCCTGATTTTTTCGCGCTGGATAGATCAAGGGACGGCCTGCGCCGTCCCTTTTTTCATCCCTTCAATTCGCCGCCCGACGGCCGCTGGCCGCTGTGGCCGGCGGTGATAACACCCGCTCCAGCACTTCGGCCTCCAGTTCCGCCAGCCGGGCCGAGCCTTTGCGGCGCGGCCGCGGCAGATCGAGAGTCAGATCCAGCCCGATGCGCCCCTCTTCGATCAGGATCACCCGATCCGCCAGCGCGATGGCTTCGCTGACGTCGTGCGTGACCAGCAGTACGGTAAAACCGTGCTGTTGCCACAGCGTTTCTATCAGCCCCTGCATCTCGATGCGCGTCAGGGCATCCAACGCCCCGAGCGGTTCGTCCAGCAGCAGCAGGCGAGGGCGGTGGATCAGCGCGCGCGCCAGGGCGACCCGCTGCTTTTGCCCGCCGGACAGCGCCGCCGGCCAGTCGCGGGCGCGATCCGCCAAGCCGACCGCGTCCAGCGCCTGCAGCGCCGCGTCGCGCCACTGGCCGCGCAGCCCCAGACCCACGTTGTCGATCACCGTTTTCCACGGCAGCAGGCGCGCATCCTGAAACATCAGCCGGGTATCCTCTTTAGCGGCGGCAAGCGGCGCGTTGCCGCTGAGCAGCGCGCCGCTGCTGGGCTGTTCCAGGCCGGCCAACAGGCGCAGCAGGGTGCTCTTGCCGCAGCCGCTGCGGCCGACCACCGCCACGAACTGCCCGGCGGAAATGCGCAGCTGAATATTGTCCAGCACGGTGCGGTTGCCGTAACCTTTGCCGATGGACTCCAGCGTCACCGGCGTGCCTTGCGCAAGGCGAGCGGGAAGGGTCATAGCGCTTCTCCCTGTTTCAGTTGATAGGCCGGATGCCAGCGCAACCAGACGCGCTCCAGCAGTTGCGCGCCCACGTCCGCCAGCTTGCCGAGCAGGGCGTACAGCACGATCGCCACCACCACCACGTCGGTTTGCAGGAATTCACGCGCGTTCATCGCCAGGTAGCCGATGCCCGAATTGGCCGAAATGGTTTCGGCGACGATCAGCGTCAGCCACATGAAGCCGAGAGCGAAACGCACGCCGACCATAATCGACGGCAGCGCGCCCGGCAGCACCACCTGCGTAAACAGGCGGAAACCGCTCAGGCCGTAGCTGCGGGCCATCTCCAACAGGCCGCGATCGATGTTCTTGATGCCGTGATAGGTATTGAGATAAATCGGGAACAGCGTACCGAGCGCCACCAGAAAGATCTTGGCGGATTCATCGATGCCGAACCACAGGATCACCAGCGGGATCAGCGCCAGGTGCGGCACGTTGCGGATCATTTGCACCGAGCTGTCCAGCAGGCGTTCGCCCCAGCGCGACAGCCCGGTAATAAAGCCGAGAATCAGCCCGATGCTGCCGCCGATGGCAAAGCCGATCAGCGCGCGCTGGCTGCTGATGCTCAGGTGCTGCCATAGTTCGCCGCTTTGGCTCAGGCTCCAGAAGGCGGCCAGCACCGCGCTCGGCGCAGGCAAAATACGGTTGGACAGCCAGCCGGTTTCTACGGCGATCTGCCAGAGGATCACCAGCGCCAGCGGCAGCGCCCAGGGGGCCAGCCGATACAGGATGCGTTGCGCGTTCTTTGCCATCGGGGCGCTCCTCAGCTCTGCGACACTTTTTGCGGAACATAAATGTTGGCCACCACTTCGCCCTGCGGGCGCACCGGCTGAAGGCGCACGGGCGTTTCCTCCTGCGCCAGATCGAGGTGCGGGAACAGCAGTTCGCCGACGCGGTAGGCCTCTTCCAGATGCGGATAGCCGGAGAGAATAAAGGTGTCGATGCCCAGATCGGCATATTCCTGCATGCGCGCCGCGACCGTCGGGCCATCGCCCACCAGCGCGGTGCCGGCGCCGCCGCGCACCAGGCCGATGCCGGCCCACAGGTTCGGGCTGATCTCCAGGTTGTCCTTCTTGCCGCCGTGCAGCGCCGCCATGCGCCGTTGGCCGACGGAATCGAAGCGCGCAAAGGCCTGCTGCGCGTCGGCGATGGTTTCCTCATCGAGATGTGCGATCAGCCGATCGGCGGCGCGCCAGGCCTCTTCGGTGGTTTCCCGCACGATGACATGCAGGCGGATACCGAAGCGAACCTGGCGGCCTTTCGCCGCCGCTTTGGCGCGCACCTCTTCGATTTTCTCTTTAACCTGCGCCGGCGGCTCTCCCCAGGTGAGATACATTTCTACCTGTTCGGCGGCCAGATCCTGCGCGGCGGCGGAGGATCCGCCGAAATAGAGCGGCGGGCGCGGCTGCTGCACCGGCGGGAACAGCAGTTTGGCGCCTTTCACCTGAATGTGCTTGCCGTCGAAATCGACGGTTTCGCCTTCCAGCACCCGGCGCCAAATGTGGGTGAACTCGGTTGAGGCTTCGTAGCGCTCTTCATGATTGAGATGCAACCCCTCCGCCGCCAGCTCTTCCGGATCGCCGCCGGTGACCAGATTGAACAGAGCGCGCCCGTTGGACAGGCGATCCAGCGTCGCCGCCTGGCGCGCCGCCAGCGTAGGGGAGATGATGCCCGGCCGCAGCGCGACCAAAAATTTCAGCCGCTGGGTGACCGGGATCAGCGAGGCGGCCACCAGCCAGGAGTCTTCGCACGAGCGGCCGGTGGGGATCAATACGCCGCCGAATCCCAGCCGATCCGCCGCCTGGGCGATCTGCTGCAAGTAACCGTGATCGACGCTGCGTGCCCCCTGTGCGCTGCCGAGATAGTGGCCGTCGCCGTGGGTGGGTAAAAACCAGAAAACGTTCAGGCTCATCGTCAATGTTCTCCCATTGTTTATTGCGCGCTTGGGCGCCAGATGCGTTGCGAGATGTCGACCTTCACCGGCACCAGCCGGTTGGTGTAAAACAGGTCGGCGGTTTGCTGCTGCGCGGCGATCGTCTGCGTATCGAGCGGTGTGATGGCGGTCGGCGGGCGGTGATCCAGATAGTTGGCGATCACCGGCTCCGGCAGCCCCATGGCGTTGGCCAGCAGGGTCACGCTTTGCGCCCGGTCGCTGCGGGTGAGCGCATCGGCCTGGGTCAGCACGGTCAGAACCTGGCTGATAAAGCTGCCGTTGGCTTCGGCGTAGGGGCGCGCCGCCAGATAGAAGGAACCGGTCTGGTTCAGATCGGTGCCGTCGCCGAGCACCCGTACGCCGCCCTGCAGCAGCGCGGCGGAATAATAAGGATCCCAGATGGCCCAGGCATCGACGTTGCCCTGCTGGAAGGCGGCGCGCGCATCGGCGGGGGTCAGATAGGCAGGCTGGATATCCGTAAATTTCAGGCCGGCCTTTTGCAGCGATCGCAGCAGCAGGTTGTGCGAGCTGGATCCTTTCTGGAAAGCGACCTTATGGCCTTTCAGATCGGCGACGGTTTTGATCGGGCTGTTTTCCGGCACCAGGATCACTTCCGCCTTTGGTTTGGGCGGCTCAACGCCGACATACAGCAGGTCCGCGCCGGCGGCCTGCGCGAAGATCGGCGGAATATCGCCGGTGCTGCCCAGATCGATGCTGCCGACGTTCAAGGCCTCGAGCATTTGCGGGCCGGCGGGAAACTCGATCCAGCTGATGCGGGTGGCGGGGAAACGTTCCTCCAGCAGCCGGTGGCTCTTCGCCAGCACCAGGCTGACCGATCCTTTTTGGTAGCCGATGCGGAACTGCGCCGGATCCTGCGCGGCGGCGGCAGTGGCCCAAACCAACGACAGCAGGCCGGTGAGGGTAGCGGCGCTCAGCCAGCGCCGTAAAACGATGCGTTTTTTCATTCAGGCTCTCCTTTTCCAGGCGTTTCAGGCGGTCTGACGCGCCGCCAGCGGTGAGGCGACGCGCAGCGCGGGTGGTTTGCGGCGGCCAAGCGCCAGATAGAAACTGGCGAGCGCCTCTTCCAGCCGGGCGGCGACGGCGTCGGTGAGCGTGGCGCCTTCGCCGGCCAGTTGGATCTGGCTGTCGTCGGCGAACACGCCATGCAGCACCTCTTGCGCTTTCAGCGCCGCCAGCACCGGTTTCAGCGCGTAGTCCACCGCCAGCATGTGGCCGATCGAACCGCCGGTCGCCAGCGGCAGCACCACCTTATGATCCAGTGCGCGTTCCGGCAGCAGATCCAGCAGGGTTTTCAGCGCGCCGGAGAACGATGCTTTATAAACCGGCGTGGAAATCAGCAGGCCGTCGGCCTGTGCCAGCTGCTCGGCAAACGCCTTGATCGCCGGGCTGTTGAAGTTGGCGTACAGCAGGTCTTCGGCATCGAAGTCGTGCAGAGTATAAGCCGTCACTTCCGCCCCTTGCTGCCGCAGCCAGTTCTGACTCAGCGCGAGCAGCGCGGCGGAACGTGATGGGATGCGTGGGCTGCCGGCCAGTGATATAACGCGCATTGCCACTCCTTATAACTAAAAGTTAGGTTTAATTAGAAAATCAAAAAGAAGTGTTTTAAACCTACCAGCAACCGGGCGCGTTTTTTAAATCTCATTTTTTGATTTCGATATGCGCAAAAGCGGATTGGCGCCGATTTGGCGGTGAAGAGAGAAAACGATTGCGTAAAAACGGCTTTTTTTGCCTTTAATCAATTCCAATTGGGCGGGGGATACCGGATAATACGCCCCCGGTTTGCAACCGGGAAATCAGGAGAGTCCATGTACTACCCCCTCATCAGGAAAGCGTTGTTCCAGCTCGATCCCGAGCGCGCGCACGAAGTGACCTTTCGTCAGCTCAGCCGTATTGCCGGCACCCCATTAGCGTTTCTTGTCCGTCAGTCCGTGCCGACCAAACCGGTCAGCTGCATGGGGCTGTCGTTCAAAAACCCGCTGGGATTGGCCGCCGGTCTGGATAAAAACGGCGAATGCATCGATGCGTTCGGCGCGATGGGCTTCGGCCATGTGGAAGTCGGCACCGTGACGCCACGCCCGCAACCGGGCAACGACAAGCCGCGCTTGTTCCGCGTGGTTGAGGCGGAAGGCCTGATCAACCGCATGGGGTTCAATAACCATGGCGTGGACAATCTGGTTGAAAACGTTAAGAAATCCCATTTCGGCGGCATTCTTGGGATCAATATCGGCAAGAATAAAGACACCCCGGTCGAGCAGGGTAAAGACGATTATTTGATCTGCATGGATAAAGTTTATCCGTATGCCGGTTATATCGCGATTAACATCTCTTCGCCGAATACCCCGGGGTTACGATCCTTACAGTATGGCGAAGCGCTGGACGATCTTTTAGCTGCGATTAAAAATAAGCAGCAGGAATTACATGCACGCCATCACAAATATGTGCCGGTGGCGGTAAAGATCGCGCCGGATCTTTCAGAAGAAGAATTGATCCAAATTGCCGATAGCCTGGTGCGGCATAATATCGATGGCGTGATCGCCACCAATACCACTTTGGATCGAAAATTGATCCAGGGGTTAAATTACTGCGAACAAGCGGGCGGGTTAAGTGGGCGTCCGTTACAATCACGCAGCACGGAAGTGATCCGTCGTCTTTCCACCGAACTTCAAGGGCGCCTGCCGATTATCGGCGTGGGCGGCATCGATTCGCTGACGGCGGCGCGCGAAAAAATGGAGGCCGGCGCGAGCCTGCTGCAAATTTATTCCGGATTTATCTATCACGGCCCGCGTTTGATTAAAGATATCGTTACCCATATCTAATATTTTTCCTCTCATTTTATTCCGGGGGTTTATTTCTGCCCCCGGCTCGTCTATATTTTGTTCGTTAGCATAAATATCGTTCGCGGAATTATCCGATGTTTAAGCTATTTTATCGGTGATAAAATCGCCTTTTAGGGTGAGTGCGGCGTTGGCATAGGCAGCGAGAAGGATACGAAATGAAGATAAAACCTGACGATAATTGGCGTTGGTATTTTGATGCCGAACACGATCGGCTAATGCTGGATTTAGCTAATGGTATGATCTTCCGTTCACGTTTCCCGGCCAAAATGTTAACGCCGGACGCCTTCGATGAATGCGCTTTTTGCGTGGATGACGCCGCCCTTTATTTCACCTATGAAGAACAGTGCAAGCAGATCAAACTCAGCCATGAGCAGCGCGCCGAGCTGGTGTTGAATGCGCTGGTCGCCTACCGCTTCCTGAAACCGCTGATGCCGAAGAGCTGGCATTTCTCGCAGCAGCATTACCCGCTGCAGCCGAAAAACGGCGAGTTGGCGGCGGTGAAGGTGATGGAAAGCGGCGTGGAAGCGCGCTTGCTGGTGGTGGAGGCCGGGGATAACGCCAGCCTGTGCCTGCTGGCGCAAAATCAGCTGACTGTCGCCGGCCGCACCATGGTATTGGGCGACGCCATCAAGGTGATGCACGATCGGCTGAAACCCTGCGCGCAGGATGAAAGCGCCGCCCCGGCTTACGACAGGGCGGTATAAGGCGGATTACGCCAACGTCAAATCACTTTTTGGGATACAGCTGCAGCACAGGATGGTGCCGTTGTCGCCCAGCGCGCTTTTCTTCAGCGGCGCGACTTCACCGCTCAGCAACGTAATGCGGCAGCTGCCGCAAATCCCGGCGCGGCAGGAGTAAGGCACGCGAATGCCTTGCTGTTCCAGCTGTTCGAGCAGGATCTGCTGGTTGTTGCCGGTAAACACCTTTCCTTCATATTCGATAGTGACGCTGTGCTCGCTGTCTTGCGGCGCCTGCACGCTCTCCACCACTTTGCCGGCGCCATAAGGGCGCGGCGGCTTGGTCGACAGCACTTCCACCGTATCGCCCACGCGGATGATGCCGCTGCTGCGCGCGATCATGTTCTGGCCGAAATCGATATCGCCGTTGTCGGCGGAGCGGAATTTTTGCAGCGTACTCAGCGGTTCGCCGCTCGGGTGCTTGCGGCCGCGCTCGGTGCTGACGGTGGTGAGCACGCAGCGGCTGCAGGGTTTCACCAGATCGAACATCACCTCGCCAACGCGGATCACCTGCCAACCGTCCTCGGCCCAGGCGGCTGCGCCGCTCACCACCAAATTGGGGCGGAACTGCTCCAGCTTGATGCTGCCGGGGCAACGCCGCTGCAGATCGTTGAACGAAGCCTGGTTAATCAGCAGATAAGGGTAGCCGTCGGCAAAGGTCAGCGGGATTTCGGGGTGTTTTTTCACCCGGCGGGTCAACTCCGGCCCCAGCCAGCGCAGCTGAACGTCGCGCTGGAAATAGCCGCTCAGCCAGCGGTTGATCTCATCCGGCGCGATCAGCGCGGTGAAATGATTGCCCCACACCTCGGTCGGCTGCGGCGCGGCGGCGAAGTCGCTGAAGCGAATGGCGGCGCTTTCGCCGTCCGGCGCGCTCAGGAACAGCCCGTCCGGCAGCAGCGCCGGCGTGAACAGCACCATCTGCGGGTATTGGCGCGCGGTAATAAAGGTGCCATCCGGCTCGGTGATCATAAAGTTGCGGTCGAAGGCCAGACCGCTGCTGCCGACCTGGGCGTAAGAAAGCTGCAGACCGCGCAGTGATTTAACCGGATGGACGTAGAGTCTGGAAAGCGTGATCACCCTCATCTCCGTGCGATTATTAAATAGAAGGGAGCAACTTTATGACAAGCGGTGCGGATTAGCTATAATGCGCAACAATTTTCTTTTTGGTGATAAGCACGATATGAACTCTCTGTTTGCCAGCACGGCGCGTGGATTGGAAGAACTGTTAAAAAGCGAGCTGGAAGCGCTTGGCGCTCACGACTGCAAAGTGGTGCAGGGTGGGGTACATTTTCAGGGTGACGATCGTCTTCTGTACCAAAGCCTGCTGTGGAGCCGCCTGGCTTCGCGCATTCTGTTTCCGCTGAACGAATTCCGCGTGCACAGCGATCTGGATCTGTACCTCGGGGTACAAGCGATCGACTGGCCGAGCATTTTTGGCGTGGATAAAACCTTTGCCGTGCATTTCAGCGGCGTGAACGAAGAGATCCGCAACAGCCAGTATGGCGCGCTGAAGGTGAAAGACGCCATCGTCGACAGCTTCACCCGCAAACTCGACCAACGCCCGACGGTTGCCAAGCAGCAGCCGGATATTCGCGTTAACGTCTTCCTGCAGCGCGATATGGCCAGCGTGGCCCTCGATCTGAGCGGTGAAGGCCTGCATCAGCGCGGCTACCGCGATCTCACCGGCCAGGCGCCGCTGAAGGAAAACCTGGCGGCCGCCATCGTGCTGCGTTCCGGCTGGCAGCCGGGCACGCCGATGCTCGATCCGATGTGCGGCTCCGGCACGCTGTTGATCGAAGCGGCGATGATCGCCGCCGATCGCGCGCCTGGCCTGCACCGCCAGCACTGGGGCTTCAGCGCCTGGAATGGCCACAACGCCGAACTGTGGCGTGAAGTCACCGCCGAAGCGCAGGTGCGCGCGCGCCGGGGCCTGCAGGAAACCGCCTCTCGCTTCTTCGGTTCCGATATCGATCGCCGGGTGATTGAGATGGCGCGCGGCAACGCCCGCCGCGCCGGCGTCGCCGAGCTGATCACCTTCAACGTCGGTGACGTGGCGCGGTTGACCAATCCGCTGCCGGAAGGCCCGCACGGCACCGTGATCAGCAATCCGCCGTACGGTGAGCGTCTGGAAAGCGAACCGGCGCTGATCGCGCTGCACAACATGCTGGGCCGCGTGATGAAAAGCGCCTTCGGCGGCTGGCAGCTTTCGCTGTTCAGCGCCTCGCCGGAGCTGTTGAGCTGCCTGCAGCTGCGCGCCGAGCGCCAGTTCAAGGCGAAGAACGGCCCGCTGGAGTGCGTGCAGAAAAACTATCAGCTGGCAGCGAACCCGGCCGGCGCCACTACCGGCGGCGTGCAGGTGGCGGAAGATTTCGCCAACCGTCTGCGCAAAAACTTGAAGAAGCTCGACAAGTGGGCGAAACAGCAGGGCATTGAATGCTACCGCCTGTACGATGCCGATCTGCCAGAATACAACGTCGCGGTGGATCGTTACGGCAGCAAGGTGGTGGTGCAGGAGTATGCGCCGCCGAAAACCGTCGATGCGCAGAAAGCGCGTCAACGCCTGTTCGATGTGATCAACGCGACGCTGGCGGTGCTGGAATTGCCATCGAATCAGCTGATCCTGAAAACTCGCGAGCGGCAGAAGGGCAAGAATCAGTACGAGAAGCTGGCGCAGAAGGGCGAGTTCCTGTTGGTGGAAGAGTATAACGCCAAGCTGTGGGTTAACCTGACCGACTATCTCGATACCGGCCTGTTCCTCGATCACCGTATTGCGCGCCGCATGCTGGGCGAGATGAGCGGCGGCAAGGACTTCCTCAACCTGTTTGCCTATACCGGCACCGCCAGCGTGCACGCCGGGCTGGGCGGCGCGCGCAGCACCACCACGGTGGACATGTCGCGCACCTACCTGGAATGGGCGGAGAAGAACCTGCGCGCCAACGGCCTGACCGGCCGTCAGCATCGGCTGATCCAGGCCGACTGCCTGTCGTGGCTGAGCAACGCCAACGAACAGTTCGACGTGATCTTCATCGATCCGCCGACGTTCTCCAACTCCAAGCGGATGGAGAACACTTTTGACGTGCAGCGCGATCATCTGGCGCTGATGAAAGATTTGAAACGGTTGCTGCGCCGTAACGGGACCATCATGTTCTCGAACAACAAGCGCGGTTTCCAAATGGATATGGCAGGGCTGAGCGCGCTGGGCCTGGAGGCGAAAGAGATCACCGCCAAGACGCTGTCGCAGGACTTTGCCCGTAACCGTCAGATCCACAACTGCTGGCTGGTGACTCACGCCGGCGAAGGAAAATAATTACTATGTCGTTAATCAGCATGTCCGGCGCCTGGCTCTCTTTCAGCGATGCGCCGCTTTTAGACAACACCGAAATTCATATCGAAGACAACGAGCGCGTGTGTCTGGTCGGGCGCAACGGCGCCGGCAAATCCACGCTGCTGAAGATCCTCGGCAAAGAGATCCCGCTGGACGACGGCCGGGTGATCTACGAGCAGGATCTGATCGTGGCGCGCCTGCAACAGGATCCGCCGCGCAATATCGGCGGCAGCGTGTTCGACTTCGTGGCCGAAGGCGTCGCGGAGCAGGCGGAACACCTGAAGGCGTACCATGCGATTTCCCATCTGGTGGAGAGCGACCCGAGCGAGAAAAATCTGGCGCGCATGGCGCAAATCATGGAGATCCTCGATCACCAGGGGCTGTGGCAGCTCGACAGCCGCATCAGCGAAGTGCTGCTGCAGCTGGGGCTGAACGGCGACGCCGAGCTTTCCTCGCTGTCGGGCGGCTGGCTGCGTAAAGCGGCGCTGGGGCGCGCGCTGGTGAGCTCGCCGCGCGTGCTGTTGCTCGACGAACCGACCAACCACCTGGATATCGAAACCATCGACTGGCTGGAAGGCTTCCTGAAAGAGTTCGACGGCAGCATCGTCTTCATCTCGCACGACCGTTCGTTTATCCGCAACATGGCGACGCGCATCGTCGATCTGGATCGCGGCAAGCTGGTTTCCTGGCCGGGCAATTACGATCTGTATCTGCAGAGCAAAGAAGAAGCGCTGCGGGTGGAAGAGCTGCAAAACGCCGAGTTCGATCGCAAGCTGGCGCAGGAAGAGGTCTGGATCCGTCAGGGCATCAAGGCGCGCCGTACCCGTAACGAAGGCCGCGTGCGTGCGCTGAAGGCGCTGCGCGTCGAGCGTTCGCAGCGCCGCGAAGTGATGGGCACCGCCAAGATGCAGGTGGAAGAGGCGACCCGCTCCGGCAAAATCGTGTTCGAGCTGGAAAACGTCAATTATCAGGTGGGCGAAAAAGTGCTGGTGCGCGATTTTTCCGCCCAGGTACAGCGCGGCGATAAGATTGCGCTGGTGGGGCCGAACGGCTGCGGCAAAACCACGCTGCTGAAACTGATGCTCGGTCAGCTGAAAGCCGACAGCGGCCGCGTGCACTGCGGCACCAAGCTGGAAGTGGCCTATTTCGATCAGCACCGCGCGGATCTCGATCCGGAGCGCACGGTGATGGACAACCTGGCGGAAGGCAAACAGGAAGTGATGGTCAACGGTCGCCCTCGCCACGTATTGGGCTACCTGCAGGACTTCCTGTTCCACCCGAAACGCGCGATGACGCCGGTGAAGGCGCTGTCGGGCGGTGAGCGTAACCGCCTGCTGTTGGCTAAGCTGTTTCTGAAACCGAGCAATCTGCTGATCCTCGATGAACCAACCAACGATCTCGACGTCGAAACGCTGGAGCTGCTGGAAGAGCTGATCGACGGCTATCAGGGCACCGTGCTGCTGGTCAGCCACGATCGTCAGTTCGTCGACAACTCGGTGACCGAGTGTTGGATCTTCGAAGGCAACGGCGTGATCAACGCCTTTGTCGGCGGTTACTACGATGCGCATCATCAGCGCGCCACGGCGAAACCGATTCGTCAGGCGGCGCCGAGCGCGAGCAAACCGGCGGCGGAGAAAAAGGCCGAACAGCCGAAGAAAGCGGCGGCCAAGCTGAGTTACAACCTGCTGCGCGAACTGGAACAGTTGCCGCAGCGGCTCGAACAGCTGGAGGCGGAGATCGAAGCGCTGCAGGCGCAGATGAGCGACGCCGACTTCTTCACGCGGCCGCACAGCGAAACGCAACAAGTGCTGACGGCGCTGGCTAACGCCGAGCAGGCGCTCGAGCAGGCCTTCGCCCGCTGGGAAGAGCTGGAAGCGATGAAAAACGGCTGACCGTTGCGATACCGCCCGCGCGCTGCTGCGGGCGGTATCGACGTGCCGGTGAGCAACGTTATTTAGGAGGAATATGGTGTGTTCCCACAACAATCATCAGCAGCATAGTCATTCCGCACCTTCGGCGGAGCACCAGGATAACCTGATGCTGTGCCCGCAGTGCGACATGCTGGTGGCGCTGCCGCCGCTGGCCTATGGCAGCAAAGCGGTATGCCCGCGCTGCAAAACCACGCTCAGCGCCCGCTGGGACGAGCCGCGCAAGCGGCCGATCGGTTACGCCCTCAGCGCCCTGTTCATGCTGGTGCTGGCCAACATTTTCCCGTTTATCAACATGCGCGTCGCCGGCATCGGCAATGAAATCCGGCTGATTCAAATTCCGGAAGTCATGGTGGCGGAAGACTACGCCAGCATGGCCACGCTGTTTATGGTGTTCGTGCAGCTGATCCCGGCGTTTTGCATGGTGGCGATCATTCTGCTGTGTGCCAAAGTGCGTTTGCCGCTGGGGCTGAAAGAGTGGATGGCCCGGGTGCTGTTCCAGTTCAAGACCTGGTGCATGGTGGAAATTTTCCTCGCCGGGGTGTTGGTCAGCTTCGTCAAGCTGATGGCCTACGGCGATATCGGCATCGGCAGCAGCTTCGTGCCTTATTGCCTGTTCTGCCTGCTGCAGGTGCGCGCCTTCCAGTGCGTGGATCGGCGCTGGCTGTGGCAGGACATCGAACCGGCGCCGCGCCTCGATCGCCCGCTGACGGTGGGGCGCACCGGCATGCGGCAGGGCGTGCGCTCTTGCGCCTGCTGCACGGCGATCCTGCCGGCCAATCAGGTGCGCTGCCCGCGCTGCCACACCAACGGCTACGTACGTCGCCGCCACAGCCTGCAGTGGACGCTGGCGCTGCTGGTGACCTCCGTCATGCTGTACATTCCGGCCAACCTGATGCCGATCATGGTGACCGAGGCGCTGGGCAACAAGATGAACTCCACCATCATGGCGGGGGTGATCCTGCTGTGGGGCGACGGCTCTTATCCGGTGGCGCTGGTGATTTTCATCGCCAGTATCATGGTGCCGTCGCTGAAAATGCTGGCGATCGGCTGGCTGTGCTGGGATGCGAACGGCAGGAAGAAACCGCGCGCCGACAGCGAGCGCATGCATCTGATTTATGAAGTGGTCGAATTCGTTGGCCGCTGGTCAATGATCGACGTGTTTGTGATCGCCGTATTGTCGGCGCTGGTGCGAATGGGGCAGTTGATGAGCATTTACCCCGCGACGGGCGCCGTGCTGTTCGCGCTGGTGGTGATCCTCACCATGTTCGCCGCCATGACATTTGATCCCCGGCTGACCTGGGATCGCGCAAGTGAAACAATCAACAAGGAGCCGCAAGGTGACGGAAAATAATCATAGCGTCGCGGACGTCGAGAAGATCAAGCGCTGGTCGCCGGTGTGGATCATTCCCATCGTGACCGCGCTGATCGGCGCCTGGATCCTGTTTTACCACTTCAGCCATCAGGGGCCGGTAGTGACGCTGGTCACCACGACGGCGGAAGGGTTGGAAGCGGGTAAAACCAAAATCAAAAGCCGCAGCGTGGACGTCGGCGTGGTGGAAACCGTCACGCTGAGCGAGGATCTGAGCAAGGTGATGGTGCAGGCGCGCCTTAATTCCGGCATGGAGAAATTGCTGCGCCAGGACTCCGCCTTCTGGGTGGTGAAGCCGCAGATCGGCCGTGAAGGCGTCTCCGGGCTGGGCACGCTGCTCTCCGGCGCCTATATCGAACTGCAGCCGGGCAACAAGGGCAAAGACGGCAAAGACAACTATCAGCTGCTCGACGCGCCGCCGCTGGCCTCTCCGGATGCCAAAGGGCTGCGCATCGTGCTGGACAGCGAAAAATCGGGCCAGCTCAACGCCGGCGATCCGGTGCTGTTCCGCGGTTACCGCGTCGGCTCGGTGGAAACCAGCTATTTCGATCCTAAAACGCGCGCCATGCGCTATCAGCTGTTCATTACCGCGCCTTACGATCAGTTGGTCACCACCAACGTGCGCTTCTGGAAAGACAGCGGCGTGGCGTTCGACATGTCGGCGCAGGGCATGCGGGTGGAGATGGGGTCGCTGACCACCCTGTTCAGCGGCGGCGTCAGTTTTGACGTGCCGGAGGGCTGGGATCGCGGCGAACAGGCGAAAGAGAAGGCGGAGTACCAGCTGTTCGACAACCAGCGCAGCACGCAGGATTCGCTGTATACCGTGCATAAGGACTACCTGCTGTTCTTTTCCGACTCGGTGCGCGGCCTGCAGCCGGGCGCCCCGGTCGAGTTCCGCGGCATTCGTTTGGGCACGGTGGCGCAGGTGCCGTTCTACAAAGAGGGCATGGCGCAGCGCCTGGACAACGATTACCGCATTCCGGTGTTGATCCGCATCGAGCCGGATCGCTTCCAGAAAGAGCTGGGCGGCAATTTCGATATCGAAGGGCATTTGAAAGACGCCGAGTCCCGCGGCATGCGTGCCTCGATGAAGTCCGCCAACCTGCTGACCGGTTCGCTGTACATCGATCTCGACTTCTATCCGCAGGAGAAACCGTGGAAAGGGCCGCGCGAGCTGTTCGGTTATCCGCTGATGCCGACCACCAGCGGCGGTCTGGCGCAGATCCAGCAGAAACTGATGCAGACGTTGGATAAGATTAATTCGATGCCGATCAATCCGATGATCAACGAAGCGACCAAGACGCTGGCGGAAAGTCAGAAAACCATGAAATCGACGCAGCAGACCATGAAGTCGCTGAACGACATCATCGCCAGCAAAGAGATGCAGGCGCTGCCGCAGGACATGCAGAAAACCCTGCTGGAGCTGAACCGCAGCATGAAAGGGTTCCAGCCTGGTTCGCCGGCTTACAACAAGATGGTGGGCGATATGCAGCGCCTCGACCAGGTGTTGCGTGAGCTGCAACCGGTGCTGCGCACCCTGAATGAGAAGAGCAACGCGCTGGTGTTTGAAGCCGCCGGCAGCACTGACCCTCAGCCGAAGAAGGCCACGAAATGATGAAATGGATCCCGGTAGCCCTGGCGCTGTTGCTCAGCGCCTGCAGCAGTTCGCCACAGAAGACCTACTATCAGTTGCCGGCGCTGGGTGCGCCGGCCGCGGCCAGCAGCAGCGGTGCCTCCACGCGCCAGCTGTGGCTGGAGCACGTGAGCGTGGCGGATTATCTGGCGCAGAGCGGCGTGGTGTATCAGACCAACGACGTGCAGTATGTGATAGCGCAGAACAATCTGTGGGCCAGCCCGCTCGACCAGCAGCTGCAGCAAACGCTGGTCACCAACCTGAGCAGCGCGCTGCCGGGCTGGGTGGTCTCTTCGCAGCCGATGAGCAGCGATCAGGATGTGCTCAACGTCACTATCAGCGGCTTCCACGGCCGCTTTGACGGCAAGGCGATCGTTCGCGGCGAGTGGGTGCTGAACCGCCAGGGGCGCTTGATCAAACGGCCTTTCAGCCTGGAATTGAAACAGGGCGAGGACGGCTATGATGCCCTGGTGCGCACCCTGGCGCAGGGCTGGCAGCAGGAAGCTCAGGCTATCGCAGCACAGATGGGCGGCATTTAGTCATAATTTGGTCTAAAATCGTCTAATCCCTGTCAGCGTGAAAATTCGTTTTTTTTCGCTGGCAGGGATTTCTATTTAATTTCAAAAAGTTAAACCCTTCCCCGGCAGATCAGCCACTTAGCACTTTCCTCGGGCGTAGCTCACAAATATGACATTGGCGTGAATTTTGCGCATTGATCTTCTCTTCTTTTAGCGCTATTGATTACTCGTGGCTGCGCAAAAAGCAGCCATTGTTTTCTTTCCACCAGACCAAAATGAGGGAAACGAGGCATGAAGAGACAGAAACGCGATCGTCTGGAAAGGGCGCATTCGAGAGGGTATCAGGCAGGTATTTTAGGGCGTTCCAGGGAACATTGTCCCTACCAATCATCGGTGGACGCCCGGTCTCAATGGCTGGGAGGTTGGCGAGAAGCCATGGAAGACAGGGCTGTGACCGCTTAAGCGGCTCCCTGTCAAATAAAAGGAATAACCTCCGCCTTTGGCGGAGGTTTTTGTTTGTGCCGTTTATTTGTCCTGCCAGCGTTTCAGTAAAATACTCGCATTCACGCCGCCAAAGCCGAAGCCGTTTGATAAGGCGTAGGTCATATTCATCGATTCCGCCCGTTTCGCGACCAGATGCAAGCCTGCCGCCGCCGGATCGGGATTGTCCAGATTCAGCGTTGCAGGAGCTATCTGATCGCGCAGAGCCAGGGCGGTAAAGATGGTTTCCAGCCCGCCGGCGGCGCCGAGCAGGTGCCCGGTCGCTGATTTCGTCGAGGTCACGGCGACAGTCCCGGTGGTGCCAAACAGGTGCTTGATGGCATTGATTTCGCCTAAATCGCCTACGGGTGTCGAAGTCGCGTGCGCGTTTAAATGCTGAACCTCTTCTGGGGCGACATTCGCCTGCTTCAACGCGATTTTCATCGCCCGATAGGCGCCGTTGCCGTCTTCAGCGCCGGAGGTCATGTGGTAGGCGTCGGCGCTGGTGCCATAGCCGACGATTTCCGCGAGCGGCGTAGCGCCGCGCGCCCGCGCATGCTCCAGCGTTTCAATCACCAGCATGCCGGCGCCTTCCCCCATGACAAAACCGTCCCGGGCGCTGTCGAAAGGCCGGGAGGCCTGTCGCGCCAACTCGGCCGGTGCGGTGGACATGGCGCGCGCGGCGGCGAATCCGCCCAGGCTTACGGTGTCGATAGCGGCTTCGGTACCGCCGCACAGGGCGATATCGGCCTCATCATTGCGGATCATACGCACCGCGTCGCCAATGGCCTGCACGCCGGCCGCACAGGCGGTGACCGGTGCGCCAATCGGGCCTTTGAAGTGATGCTTGATGGAAACGTGACCGGCCGCCAGATTGACCAGGAAAGAGGGGATGGTGAATGGCGACAGGCGCTTGGCGCCGCGGCTGTCCGTAGTGCGCACCGCCTGGGCAATGGCCGGGAAGCCGCCAATGCCCGAGGCGATGACGGTGGCGGTTCGCTCTTGTTTTTCCTCCGTATCGGCTATCCAGCCGGCCTGACGAACGGCTTCATCCGCCGCCGCCATGGCAAACAGTATAAAGCGATCCATTTTCTTTTGGTCCTTGGGGGCGACGGACGCGTCTGGGTTGAATCCCGCCTCGGCATCTTGCGCCAGTTCGGGGACTTGCCCCCCGACCTCGACCGGCAAATCTGCAACGATCTCGTCAGGCAAAGCCCGAATGCCGGACTCTCCTTTTAATAAACGTTGCCAGATGGCCTCCACGCCGCACCCTAACGGTGAAACGGCGCCCATGCCGGTAATAACGATACGACGATTGCTCATGACTGCTCCTTGGTGAGTTCGGATAAATCGGCGAGGCGCCGCTGCCGCATCAGTTCGGCGCGTTGACGTATGCCGTCATTTGCCGCAGGCCCCGGTGCCAACGTAATAAACTGCGGCGGCACCTGCTGTTGGGTCTCGACGTTGATCAACTGGACCTGGATCGGCCGATCGGTGCGGCCGTCGACTAACAAGGCGCTAATGTCACCGTCGATCAAATGGCGATTGCCCCATTGTGAGAGAGCGGCCAGTACGGGAAGAAAATCGTTGCCGCGTTCGGTGAGCAGATATTGATAGCGAACCGGCCGCGTTTGATAACGTTGCTTATGCAGAATGCCGTGGGCCACCAAATCCTTCAGGCGTCGGGCCAGGAGAGTGGGTGAAATCCCCAGACTTTGTTGGAATTCGTCGAACTTGGACAACCCCTGAAAGGCATCACGCAGGATCAGGATGCTCCACCATTCTCCGACGCGATCTAACGAACGTGCGACGGGGCAAGGTGTATCGCTAAAGCGGGTTTTTTGCATATCGCCTCTTTGTGAGTACATTTATTGTAGTTACATGATGGCTATACTAGGCGATTTTGAGGGGCAAGAAAATGACCGGATGGAAAAAACCGCTATCGCGTCGGTGCGGGCTGCGGGGAGGGGCCTCGCTCAACTGGCCTGCGTTCGGGTAGGAATAGGGTGGAGACAGGGGGGGGAGAAAACGTTTCGGCAGCGGGCAATTAAAGGAGGTGAGTAGTCTTTAAACGAGAAGTGAAAGAAATGCCATCACGCTGGGCGTGATGGCATGCGAAGAGGAAGACGATGGCCGCCTTCTCCTCAGCGTGATCAGAACGCTGTGGTGTCCTTGAACAGGCCCACTTTCAGATCGGTGGCGGTATAGATCACTTCGCCGTCAACCAGCACTTCGCCATCGGCGACGCCCATGATCAGCTTGCGGGTGATGACGCGTTTGAAGTTAATGCGGTAGGTCACTTTCTTCGCGGTTGGCAGCACCTGGCCGGTAAACTTGACTTCACCGACGCCCAGCGCGCGGCCTTTGCCTTCGCCACCCAGCCAACCGAGGTAGAAACCGACCAGCTGCCACATCGCATCCAGGCCCAGGCAGCCTGGCATGACCGGATCGCCGATAAAGTGGCAACCGAAGAACCATAGGTCCGGATTAATATCCAGCTCCGCTTCCACATAACCTTTGTTGTGAGTTCCGCCGTCTTCGGTCATCTTGACCACGCGGTCCATCATCAACATGTTACCTGCCGGCAACGGTGGGCCACCGGCGCCGAACAGCTCGCCACGGCCGGATGCTTCGAGGTCTTCTTTCGTATAGGAATCGCGTTTATCTACCATGTTCTCAGTAAGCCTTATTTTAATGAAGGACGCAGGTTAGCTAACACGTGTACGCTGAACAAGTCCGATCAGCCGTGGTTGAACCAGTTGAGCCAGCGCAGCGGCCACGGACGACGGCGTTCCTGCAGGCTCACCTGCGCAATCCGTTCCTGAATGGCCGCCAACAAGTTCGGCTGTTGTTCGTCAGAGTAGAGGCAACCTGTGAGCAAAGGCAAGGCTTCCGCCGCGCTCTCTACCGCCCACAGATGGAATTGCCCTTCGCGTACCGCGTCGACGACATCCTGGCGCAGGCACAGGTGGCGCACGTTGGTCGCGGGCAATACGACGCCCTGTTTACCCGTCAGGCCGCGGCGCAAACAAACCTCGAAGAAACCTTCGATCTTTTCGTTAACGCCACCTATCGGCTGTACGTTGCCGAATTGGTCGACGGAGCCGGTGACGGCGATCTGCTGGGTGATCGGTTGCTGTGACAGGGCGCTGATCAACGCGCACAGTTCAGCCAGCGAGGCGCTGTCGCCGTCTACTTCACCGTAAGATTGCTCAAAGACGATGGAAGCGGAGAAGGGTAACTGCTGATCCAGATCCAGCTCGGCGATCAAAAACGCCTGCATGATCATCATGCCTTTAGCGTGCAGGTTGCCGCCCAGTTCGGCTTTGCGCTCGACGTCGGTGAATTCGCCGTCGCCGAGATGCACAACGCAACTGATGCGCGACGGTTCGCCAAAACTGCGTGGATGGCCGGGATAATCCAGGACTGACAGGCCGTTGATTTGCCCGATCACTTCACCCTCGGTCTCAATCAGAATCTGGCCCAGCTCGATTTCATCCTGCATACGTTCGGCCAGATAGCTTTCACGCCATTCGCGGGCATTTAACGCCGCTTCAAACGCTTTGGCCGTAATGCGATCTTCTTCGGCATACAGTGCGGCTTCGGACAGCTGCTGGCCAAGCCAAACCGGCGAGAGTGGCAGGATGCCCTGGTCGCCACTGTAACGCACGGCCTGAACGATCAGCGGCGCCCAGGCGTCGCTCGCCAGCATCGGCAACTGCTGGTCGGCAATCACGCCGTTGACGTAGCCGCACCACTGCGCCATATCATCAACTTCAGTCAGCTGCAGATCGTCTTCGAATTCACCGTAGACCGCTTGTTCACTCAGTTCCGGCTCGATATCGTGAAAATCGGCCAGGCCGTGGCGATCGCCGACCACAATCAGCCGCAGCTCCAGCGGCATTGGCGGAATGGCTACCGGCAGCGGGCGGGTTTCGTCTGGCGAAACCCAATGGAACTGACGTTGGCCGATCATTTGCTTCAGCCGCAGCCATAGCAACGGCTGAGCCAACAGGGCGCGGGCCGACAGAATCAAAATGCCGCCGTTGGCCTGGTGCACCAGACCCGGCTGCAGGGTGATGTCGCCATTGTGGATCCGTACGCAGCCAAACAGTTGCTCCGGCTCAACCCACTCCTGGAACAGGCAAGCGCCGCCGGCGGCAAAAGGTTCATCGCCACGGCTGGCCGGTTCTACGCTGACTTTGCCATCCTGAATGACATAGTGGCTGCCGCGGCATGCCGTGTTTTTCGGCAGCAGTGGCGTGACGGCGTGAGCGATCAGTTCCAGATACTCTCGTGTTTCTTGCGCCTTCAACAGCATGAAACGCGGTGGCGATTGGGGGTGGCAAAATAGCGTCAGGGCATTTTCCAGCCGAGGCTGAATGGCGGAAAAGGGCACGGGTGCCAACTGAGCGGCGGTATCAAATATCGCCTGATAAGGCGTTACGTCCGGCAATAAAGATTGCCATTCAAGTCGGTTATTGGTCAAAGTGTTAGATGCAATCGTTAAAAAGGGAAAGGGCGATTATACAAGAATAACGGCGGCTTGATACATGCGGAGTGCCAGTTGGCATCAGGGAGTTTGACATCGCGCGGTGACTGTGCAAAAAACAGTCTAAAAGACGGCTTAATTGCCGGGGAAATTTGGCGCAAAGCTGTTATGCTTATTTGAAGTTACGCGGTCACTGAAGAGCTCAAGATGAAATATCAGCAACTGGAAAATCTGGAGAGCGGTTGGAAATGGAAGTACCTGGTGAAGAAGCATCGGGAAGGGGAACTCATTACCCGCTACATTGAAAACAGCGCTGCTCAGGAGGCGGTTAACGAGCTGCTGAAGCTGGAAAATGAGCCGGTAAAGGTACTTGCATGGATTGCCGCTCACATGAATCCGGAACTGGATAACCGGATGAAACAAACGATCCGCGCCCGCCGTAAACGTCATTTTAACGCAGAACATCAGCATACGCGTAAGAAATCTATCGATCTGGAGTTTTTGGTTTGGCAACGTTTGGCTGCCCTGGCGCGCCGACGTGGCGTTACGCTGTCGGAAACCGTCGTGCAGCTTATCGAAGACGCTGAGCGCAAAGAAAAGTATGCGAACCAGATGTCGTCGTTGAAAGAAGACTTGAAGGCGATTCTTGGCAAAGATCCCAAGTAAGTGCGTGAGCGCGCCTTTGTTGCGCTTGGTTTCAACAATAGGACGAAAAAAAACCCCGCTATGCGGGGTTTTTATTAGGCGAGTAAACTTAGCCCTGAGGCTGAGTTACAACGTCTTTGATACCTTTAACTTCGATCTCTACGCGACGATCTGGTGCCAGGCAAGCGATCTGAGCTTTGGTAGCGCGGCCAGATTTGTAGCCACAGGTGTTGCCAGTAACTGCATCTGCTTCACCCATACCACGTGCAGAGATTTTGTCTGACGGGATGCCTTTGGAGACCAGGTAGTCAACAACGCTCTGTGCACGTTGTTCGGACAGTTTCTGGTTGTACTGGTCAGAACCAACGGCGTCGGTGTAACCCAGAACAACTACGGAACCGTCTTTAGGATCCATGGAGCTCAGCTGGCTGTACAGCTGATCCAGAGCCTGTTGGCCTTCTGCTTTCAGAGTAGACTTGTTGAAGTTGAACAGCACGTCAGACTTCAGAGTGAAACGCTTGGTTTCAACAACTGGAGCTGGAGCCGGAGCTGGTGCTGGAGCAACTACGTCATCCTGACCGAAGCGGTAAGAAACGCCCAGGCTCAGCATGGTGTTGTCTGGACGTGCGCCAACGGTACCTGCGTCACCGATGTTGCTTACGAACTGGTAATCCAGGCGAGTAGCCCAGTTTTTGGTCAGTGCGTATTCAACACCAACAGCAGCCAGCGGAGAAACGCCGGTGTCGTGGTCGCTCAGACGCTGACCAGTACGGCCGTAGTTAGCTTTGGAATCTGCACGCCATACCATACCACCCAGACGAGTGTAGATGTCCAGATCGTCAGCAATTGGGTAGCTCAGTTTAGCGGCCAGTTGAACGCCCTGCGCTTTGAAAGCACCGTTGTTCACGCTGCCTTTGTAAGGCATGCGGCCGAGCCAGTCATAACCCAGTTCGAAGCCCAGGTATTGGTTTGCCTGGTAGCCCAGGAACGCGCCGGCACCCAGCTGATCTTTGTGGGTAGGGCCGTTGCCGATACCGTTCTGGTAACCGTTGCCGTAGAAACCAGTGTCATGGTACTGGGACCAGCCCAGTTTAGCACCGGTGTACCAAGTGTTATCTTTTGGAGCGGCTTGCGCTACGGTAGCGAAACCTGCCAGTGCCACTGCTAATGCGATAGCTGTCTTTTTCATTTTGCGCCTCGTTATCATCCAAATAGGCAATGAGCTTTAAAGCTGTTTTAAGCCCTTGGTTAAATTCCTTCGCCAAGGTTTAAGCCCTCGTTTGTTACTCGCCAGTTTTTCTGACGTTATAGAGCAACCTTGGCGATGTAAAGTCTACAACGTGGCGCGAAAGTTACAAGTGTGATGTGATAAGGCTCTAAAAAAAAACGCGGAATCGTACATATTTGCTAACATTCTTAGCCTAAAAAAACGGCGATTCCTTGGGCGTTTTTACTTGCCAAACCGCAGCCGGACTAGCTTTGTGCCTTCCACCGCAAAGGTTCCGCTTATGGGGCGCGAAAATGATGGGAAAAATCCTAAATTTACTTAATGATACAAAGAAGAGTGAATTTTTAGGGTGGAACAGTGTCCGTGAGTCGGGTTAATGTCACGTTGAGGGCGCATGATAAACCCATAGGCATTACCCAATTCTGCCGCACGTCTTAATTTTAGACGATCCTCCTCCGTTAGCTCGGGCAACCAGCCAAGAACCACGCTGTAATTTCCCGTTTGCAGCGCTTTTTCCATCGCCTCGACCGTATTCACCGGGCTGATTTGGCTCAATTGCACCATCTTATCTACAGGCAGGCCGGATTGCTGCAGCCATTGCTTGCTTAATTTTTGCTGCGGTGTCAGCCACAGAAGCCAGCGAGACTGCTTGCCCAGTTGCAGCAGCAGGGGCAACAGCAATTGAGCCACTGCGGGCTGGCGCTCGTTGTAAACAAGTTCACTGATCAAGCCATTCTCTTTGCCGACATCCGTGTTCTTCTCAACATTGCGCGCTGTAAAAGAGCCTTGGCTGAAATGAGGTTGGTAGAGTGATTGAGTACGCATAAAGTTCCCGCCCGTCGTGTTACTGTATGTTTATACAGTATCTCTGATTTGGGATAAGATCAACCCAAATTTTCGTAGCGGCTCGCATAATTGCGATCATTTTTTGTACCGGTGTTTTTTGTGATTGGCATGCGGGTGGATAGTGCGTATTTTCCTAATTAGTTGTTCACGTTACTCTTTTCATTGATAAGAGAAATAATACGACCGGAACCTAAAAAGGAGAAACGCTATGAAAAGGATGTCGATACGAAGGATCGCACAGGCTAAAAATTGCTTCGCGGCGCTGGGCGCCATCACCACGCGGTCACAGTTTGGCGGCTACGGCCTGCTGGCCGAGGGGGTAATGTTTGCAGTGATAGCGGAAGGAGAGTTGTACCTGCGGGCTACGGCGAGCATGGAACCGGCTTTTCGCGCCAGAGGGATGGTCAATATGGTCTATTCCAAGCGTGGAGTGCCCATCACTTTGCGTTATTACTGGGTTGACGAGTCGCTGTGGCGGGAACGCAACGAGCTGGTGGGGCTGGCCTGGCAGGCCGTCAGGGAAGCGCGTCGAGAGCAGCGGCTTAAGGCCGGCGATCACGGTCGATTGAAGGCGTTGCCGAATATCGATGTCAACATGGAGCGCTTGCTATGGCGAGCGGGTATCCGCAACGCCTATGACCTGCGGCTGCAAGGCGCTAAACGCAGCTATCTCCGCCTGCTGCAACAGCAGACCAATCTGGGGCTGCGCGTGCTGCTGTCGCTGGGCGGCGCGATAGCCGGTTATCATCAGGCGGCGTTGCCGGCCGAATTGCGCAACGAACTGGTGCGCTGGTTCGATCATACGATGGCGATGCGCCGCCATGGGCATGAGCCAGTGGTTCAGGGCCCATCGAGCGAGCCCTGAATAATTAGATTGCCTTATTGATTTGGGCGTGGAGTGCGGTGAGCTCCGGCAGCAGTTCGAGCATCAACCCCACCTGTTGCAACACCAACTGCTCTTTGCTTTCAGGTTCCGGAACGGCTCTGCGAATGCGCTCCGCCAGCTGTTCCAGCGCTTGCGCAATGCGCTGGCTGTTCCGTTCTTCCTGATGCAAGGCGCCGTCCACGTAACACACGGCATCATTGAGCAGATCGAGGGTGACAGGGGTATTCAGCCGCTCGCGGTGCGCCCCCAACGCCGAGATATAACTCAGGAGAGTGTGGTTGAGGCAAAGCAGGCGGAAGGCGGCTTCCTGCAATTCCTTGTCGGCCTTGGGATCGGCGGACATGTTGGAGATGACCGAAGCCAGTTCGGCATCACTGTTGTGGGCATCTCGCCGCGCAATGCGGTAGGCGAGGCCGTTATCCTTACCCTGGTGGTATTGCACCAGAATGGCGTCCAGATAACGGCAGTTGGCATTCAGGGTTTTATCCACCACCGCCGGCAGTTGGCGGAATTTCCAGTCCGGCCAGATAAAGCTGACTGCCGCCCAGGCGATGGCGCAGCCCAACAAGGTGTCGTAAACGCGCGGGGCGGCTACTTCGAATCCTTCACCCAACAGGTTAAAGCATAACAAGACCAGTAGCGTGATGAACATGGTGGCGTGGGCATACTGGACGGTGCGGAAAGCGAAAAATAGAACGCCGGTGATGACGATCAACACCAGCTGTCCTTCCAGTGAAGGCACGAAATAGAGGATCGGCAGGCCGATCAGGATACCGGCCAGGGTGCCGATGATGCGCAGCGCCAGGCGTCGGCGGGTAGCGTTGTAGTTCGGTTGACAGACGAACAGGCTGGTCAACAGGATCCAGTAACCGTGCTGCATGCCGGTGAACTGGATGAAAGCGTAACCCACGCACAGCACCACCGACATGCGGATCGCGTGGCGGAACAGGGCCGATTGCGGCGTCAAATGGCGGCTGATGCGCAGGCGGATGTCGCTCCAGCCGGTTAAGCGATCGTCGGCCAGGCTGTTCTCTTCCGCTTGCCCGCTTGCCAGCGTCTGCTCTGACTCAATATTGGCCAGCTGCGCATCGATCGCATGCAGGTTTTTCAGCAGGTGCGCCAGCGCCTTGGTTTGTTCTGAATTGCCCTGGGTTTCGGCGATGCGCGCCAAGGCCTCCTGAATGCGGCTGAAGGCCGGCTCAAAACGCGGGTTGTGCTGGTATTTTTGCCGCAGCAGGATCGATTGTGCCAGTTGGCGGCAGGCGCGCGCCTGCATGCTCAGCAAACGCTGGAAGCGGAATAAAATATCGCTGTGGCGAAATTGCCGGCTGAGCGCGTGATACTGAACGTGGGAAGAGCTGGCGCGTTCGTGGATATCCTGCGCGACAAAATAGTAGTGCAAGGTACGGCGGGTGCCGCGCTGGCCGCGATCGCCTTTCAGGCGCGTCAGCAGCGAGGCTTTGGTCTGGTTAAGCAACGCGACCAACGCGCTGTTGGCCATCGCAACATCCATCCATGGCAGGTCGGCGTCGCGTTCGGCGTCGGGATCGAACAGGTTGGCTTTGGCATCCAGATAGTTGGCCAGTTGATCATAGCAGCGCGCCAGGTTCTCTTGCAGTGGCCGGATAGGGAACAGCAGGTGGCCCGCCAGCGTCAGCAGGTTGTACCACAGCGCGCCGATCACCAGCAGCAGCGGTTGCTGATACCAGGCATCGTACATGGCGGTGCCGAGCATAGTGTAAACCGCGATCAGCAGTGCGCCGAAGGCGATGGTGGCGTAACGTTGCCCCAAGGCGCCCAGAAGGATAAAACCGCAGGTCGACGTGGTTAAGCCAAGGGCGAACAACCAGGGATAGGGGAACAGCAGCTCGATTGAAGCTGAGGCGACAAAGAAGCACACCAGCGTGATCAGCAGGTTGCGTAACCTGCCGGCCAGGCGGTCATCTAAATCGGTCAGGGCCGCTGCCACCACGCCCAGCGTCAGCGGGATGGTCAGCTTGGGAATGCCCAGCCACCAGGGAACGGCGGTGGTGCCGATCAGCGCAATAAGGATGCGCAGGTGATACAGCAGATTGCTGTTATAGGTGTAACGACGTACTGCGGGTGCAAAAGAGCGCACGAAAAATTCCTCAAACGGAGAAAAAATTAACGCTGATGATAGTGGCGGCGAGCATTCTCAATACGCGCTTGCTGAGCCATTTCTACCGAGACGACGCGGCGCCCCACCGGCCACAGAGCGATGGCGGCAATTTTGAAATTGGCGATGCCGACCGGAATGCCGATGATCGAAACGCACTGCACGATACCGGCGGCGATGTGTGACAGGCACAGCCACCAGCCGAACAGCACCAGCCAGATAACGTTGAGCAGTGAGCCGCCGGCGGAGAGCAGCGCATTGCTTTTTTCCGGGTAGAGCTCATCGACGTGGATTGCCTCATTGCCGAACGGCACCAGCGACAGCTTGGTGATTTCCCAGCAGGAGCGGGTGAGCGGCAGCGTGATGACCAGCAGCACGCTGAACACCGTGGCGATGAGCCAACCCAGAGTGGTGAAGAAACCGCCCAACACAAAATTAAGAATATTCAGTACAGTACGCATAGACGTCATTCTGCTCTAATGTTGGCCAAACCGCGATGCGGGCGTATTCACGATAAAAACGCAAAATCTATTCTACCCTTTTTTTAGCGCTAGAGTGCCACTGCTTATCGCAGGTAAACTGGCAGATATCCGTTATTTAATCTCAACATAGTCATGGCGCGACGATATGGAACTTAAAGCGACATCGCTGGGGAAACACCTGGCTCAGCACCCTTATAACCGCGTGCGGTTGCTGCACGCCGGCGTTGAGGTGAGCGGGGAAAAACATGAATACCTGATCCCCTTCAATCAACTGATTCAGGTCAGGTGCAAGCGCGGCATCGTCTGGGGCGAGCTGGAATTTGAATTGCCGGACGAAAAAGTGGTGCGACTGCACGGCACCGAGTGGCAGGAAACGCAGCGTTTTTATCACTATCTGCAGCAGGCGTGGCAGCAGTGGAGCGCCGAAATGAGTGAGGTCAGTGCCGGCGTGTTGCAACAGCAGGTGGCACAGATTCAGCGCATTGAGCAGCAAGATAAATGGTTCAAAAAGTCTGAGCTGGGCAAGCTGCAGCAGCAAATCCGTGAAGCCTTCTCCGCGCTGCCAATGCCGGTGGCGCGCCTGGAGGAATTCGATAACTGCCGGGCCGATTACCATCTGTGTCTGCAATGGCTGCAGCAGGGGCAACGCAGTGTCGACCAACGCAACCGGCAGTGGACCGATCGCATGCTGGAGCAACATCACGACTTCTTCCAGACCGTCGAGAGCTCACCCCTCAATGACTCTCAGAGCCGTTCGGTGGTCAACGGCGAGGATTCCGTCCTGGTATTGGCGGGGGCCGGCAGCGGCAAGACGTCGGTGCTGGTGGCGCGCGCCGGCTGGCTGCTGCGCCGTCAGGAGGCGGAGCCGGGCCAAATCTTGCTGTTGGCGTTCGGCCGTCAGGCTGCGAGTGAGATGAATGATCGCATCAAAGAACGTTTGGGCGATGTCGGTATTCAGGCCAAAACATTCCATGCATTGGCGCTGCAGATCATTCAACAAGGCAGCCGCAAAGCCCCGGCCATCAGCCGGTTGGAAACCGATGCCAGCGCGCGCAAAGCGTTGCTGATTGCCCATTGGCGCGAGCAATGTGCAGAGAAAAAAGCCCAGGCGAAGGGGTGGCGTCAATGGTTGACCGAGGAGCTGGAATGGGACGTGCCGGAAGGCGACTTCTGGCAGGATAAACGCCTGGCGGACCGGCTGGCGGGCCGGTTGGAACGCTGGCTGGGGCTGATGCGCATGCACGGCGGCAGCCAGGCGGAAATGATTGAGCAGGCGGATGAAGAAATCCGCGATCTGTTTTCGAAACGCATTCGGCTGATGGCGCCACTGTTGAAAGCCTGGAAAAGCGCCTTGAAAGAGGAAGGAGCGGTGGACTTCTCCGGCCTTATTCATCAGGCGGTCAACATTCTCGACAAGGGGCGCTTCGTCAGCCCGTGGAAACATATTCTGGTCGATGAGTTTCAGGATATCTCGCCGCAGCGTGCGCTGTTGCTGGCGGCGCTGCGTCGGCAGAACAAGCAGACCTGCCTGTTTGCGGTGGGGGATGACTGGCAGGCGATTTATCGCTTCAGCGGCGCAGAGTTGACGTTAACCACGGCTTTTGCCACCCACTTCGGCGAAGGGGCGCAGTGCGCGCTGGACACCACTTATCGCTTCAACGAACGTATCGGCGAGGTGGCCAACCGGTTCGTGCAGCAGAACCCGCACCAGCTGAAAAAACCGCTCAACAGCCTGAGCAAGGGCAATAAAAAGTCGGTGGCGATCCTGCCGCACGAGCAGCTGGAGCCCTTGCTGGATAAACTGAGCGGCTACGCCAAGCCGGATGAGCGCATCCTGGTGCTGGCGCGCTATCATCATCTGAAACCGGAAGCGCTGGCGAAGGCGGCCACCCGCTGGCCCAAGCTGGATCTGGAATTTATGACCATCCACGCCAGCAAGGGGCAGCAGGCGGAATACGTCATCATCGCCGGTTTGCATGATGGGCGTGACGGCTTCCCCGCCGTGGCGCGCGAGTCGGTGTTGGAAGAGGTGCTGCTGCCGCAGCCGGAGGATTTCCCGGATGCCGAAGAGCGCCGTCTGCTGTATGTCGCGTTGACGCGCGCTAAACATCAGGTGTGGCTGTTGCAGGATCGTGAACGTCCTTCGGTGTTCGTTGAACACCTGCAGGATCTTGGCGTACCGGTGCAGAAAAAACCGTAAGCCTGGGCCTGGCGGCTGCCAGGCCGCGAGGACTATTTCAGGCGGTCTTGCAGGTAGCGCTGATAGTCGGGGATGGCGATCTCCACCTCGCTTTTGAACAGCGGAGAGTCGATCAGAAAGTCGGCGGTCGAGCGGTTGGTGGCCACCGGAATATTCCATACGGTCGCCAGCCGCAGCAGCGCCTTCACGTCCGGATCGTGCGGCACCGCGTTCAGCGGATCCCAGAAGAAGATCAGCATGTCTATCTTGCCTTCCGCAATCAGTGCGCCAACCTGCTGATCGCCGCCCATCGGGCCACTCAGCATGCTGGTGACGGGAATGCCGCTGGCGCGCTGGATCAGATTACCGGTAGTGCCGGTGGCGTACAGCTGGTGCTGCGCCAGAATGGTCTTGTGGCTTTCTACCCACTCCAGCAGGGCCTGTTTGCGGTGATCGTGCGCCACCAGCGCAATGTGTTTGCGCGCGGCGATAGTGCGGGTGGTCAATTCCATCTCGGTGTCCTTCGCTAATCGGGGAATGTGCGACAGATTACTGAAACTGTTTTTCACTGCCTAGCGTTTGCGCTTGAAAATGCGAAGAAAAGACGCCTTTACGGGGAAAGGCGCCGGGAGGGATCAGCGAATCGGTTGTTTATTGGCCCAGCGCAGAAAACGCTTCTGTGTTTCCTTGTCGGCCTGTTGAAACCAGTATTGCAGCATTTGTTCCGACACGTTTTCACCTTTCAACGTCACCGTCGGGGCGTTTATAGGCGCGCCGGCCAACGCGAGGGCTGAGGCATTGCCCGCGTTCGCCTGAACAAAGCTCGGAACGGAGGCCGGGCGGTTCTGGCGGTTGTAATCGGTCATCACCTTTTCCAAATCGGTATTGAAGGTGACGCTGTCGGGATGCAGCACATCATGCCGGAACGGCAGGGCGTTGCCGTCTTTATCGACCACCAGATAATTCAACGTTCTGTCAAAGCGTTGCGCATCACGATCGTTCTCGATGCGTGGCAGTTCGATCGCCACCTGGCTGATCTTTTGCGTATTGAAGGTGGCAACCAGCGGCAAGGAAGCATAGGCCTGCGTATGCTGGCCGGAACGTACGGTTTTGGTCACTTTAAACAGCAACTGGTGCTGCCCGCCATCCAGTTCAAGGCTGTCGGCGCCTTTTAACAACGAACCTGTCATTTTCTTGCCGTCGACCACCAGCAGGTCGATGTCCGGGGAGAGTTTCAGGGTCGTAGCCGCGGCAGGCATGCTGATGCTGAGCAACGCCGCAACCACCAGACCAAATTTCATCATTATCTCCTTATAAAGTGGCGTAACGCTAAGTGTTGAACACGGCATAGGTTGTGTCAAAATTTTTCAATCGGGTATTTTGTTTACATTTTTACATATTTTATCGCGATTAGACATGACCATGCGCAGCTGAACCGCGACAGCCTCTGACCATAAGATTGCGGTGAAGTTTCCCTTGCGTTGCGTTTAACCGAACGAATGCCGATCGGTTACACTCGAAATGGAAAGTGACGCAGTGATAAACGGGAGTTGAAGATGCAAGATCAAGAGATTGTTGAGCTGTTGCAACAGGTGAAAACTATCGCGCTGGTCGGTGCCAGCGATAACCCATCGCGGCCCAGCTATGGGGTGATGGCGTATCTGTTGGCGCAAGGGTATCAGGTGATCCCGGTCAGCCCAAAACTGGCGGGGCAGACACTGCTGGGGCAGCAGGTTTACCCTACGCTGGCCGCTATCCCGCAGCCGGTGGATATGGTTGACGTGTTTCGCAATTCAGAAGCGGCTTACGGCGTGGCGCAAGAGGCGATAGCGATCGGCGCCAGGGCGCTCTGGCTGCAGATAGGGGTGATTAACGAGCAGGCGGCAGCGCTGGCGCAACAGGCTGGGTTGCGTGTGGTGATGGATCGCTGTCCGAAAATCGAAATCCCGCGCTTAGGGTTGGAGCGCTAAATAAAAAGGGCCAGGCGCGATGCCGGGCCCTCTCGGGTTTCTCAGGTCTTGGCGCGGTCAATTGCGCAAGCGTGGCGCCTGTAGCTGGTGACGGATGGATTCCGCCAGTTCATCCAGCGATGGTTGCTCGGGGTGTGCCTCCTGGGCTTCGCTATCCAGCTGCGCTTCCGCCAGATAGGTGTGTACCGGTTGGCCTTCCTCGTCTTCCATCACCACGTGGTACCAAGGGGCTGAACGCAGTTCATCGTTCGCCGCTATTTCGTCAGCTTTGGGTTGTTCCAAAGAGTATTCCGGGTCGATATCGATCACGACGCCTAAATACCCCAGCAGTTTATGCCTAACCTGTTGTCCGATACCGAATTTGCTGGCAATCATGATGACCTCCTGAGAAACAATGCCTTGCTCATATATGGGGGCAGGGCAGCGCATTTCAAGTTACATCACCCGACAAGCGAATCCTTTCAGATACAGCCCCTCAGGGTATGTGGCGATCACCGGGTGATCGGCAGCCTGTCGGAACTGCTCTATAAATTGTACATCACGTCCGGCATCTACAGCGGCGTCGGCCAAAATTTTCTGGAACAGGTCGGTCGGCATCAGGCCGGAGCAGGAGAAGCTGAGCAGAATGCCGCCCGGATTCAGCAGCTGCAGCGCCAGCATGTTGATGTCTTTGTAGCCGCGGCAGGCGCTGGCCAACTGATTCTTGTTCTCGACGAATTTCGGCGGATCCATGATGATCAGATCGAATTTTTCGCCTTGAGTGCGGTAGTTGCGCAGCAGCTGGAACACGTCATCGCGAACGAACTCCGCTTTGTTCAGATCCAGCTTGTTGAGCTCGACGTTCTGTTTGGCGATATCCAGCGCCGCCTGCGAGGTATCCACACTGATCACCTGCGCGCAACCGCCCATCAAAGCGGAAACGGCGAAGGCGCCGGTGTAGGAGAAGCAGTTCAGCACCCGACGGCCGGCGGAGTAATTGCGCGCCGCCAGGCGGCTGTCGCGCTGGTCGAGGTAGAAACCAGTTTTGTGCCCCTGCTGAATGTCCACCAGCAGCTTCATGCCGTGTTCGGTGATCGGCAGCAGTTCCGGCGGCAGATCGCCAAATACCGGGCCCTGTGCCAGCGGCAGGCCTTCTTTTTTACGTACCGCAACGTCGGAGCGATCGTAGATCGAGCATTCCGGGTAGCAATGCTGCAGGGCGGAAAGCAGGGCCGGGCGCTGGTATTCGGCACCTGCGGACAGCAGCTGCAGCACCAGGAAATTCTGGAAGCGATCGATAGTGATGCCCGGCAGGCCGTCGGACTCGCCGGCGATCAGGCGGTATCCGTCCAGACCGTCGCGCTGTGCGACCCAATCGCGCCAGCTTTGCGCTTGCTGCAGGCGGCAAATGAAGAAATCGATGTTAATCTCTTCATCTTGCTGGAAGGTCCAGACGCGTGCGCGGATCTGCGACTCGGGCGAATAGGCGCCGCGTGCCAGCCACTTACCCTGGCTGTCGAGGATATCAATGGTTTCACCGGAGTGGGCTTTGCCCTCAACGCGTTGAACGGCGCCGGAGAACACCCAAGGGTGGCGACGGAGTAAGGACTTTTCACGTCCTTTGGCGAGAAATAAGCGCATTTTAAAACTACTTTATTATCAATAGGTTGAGCGACTAAGGTCATTATTAGTCGAAATAAGTTCATAATCATATCTGAATATCATCCCATTCACTACCGCGCGAGTCCTGGTAACGGGCTGTCATTTCCGCCGATTTGTGGCCGAGAAGATGCTGCGCAAACTCGCCGCCGCGCGCGTCAGTATGCAGGCGCGCCGACAGACTCCGGATCTCATGGAATGATGGTGGCTCTTTGTCGGCGTCCCACGATAGCGGCGTGAGCCGGCGCGATTTCGTGAAATAGTCCGTCATTGTCCGCTGCGCGATTTTCTGACCTTTACGGCTCACCAAAATAAACTCGCAGCCGGCGGACAGTTCCCAGCATTCCTCGATCAGGTTTTCCAGAGATAATCCAGCGATCGACAGTTCAACCGGGATCGTTATTCTGGCACCGGTTTTTTCCTGCACGACCCGCAGACGAAAATCGACAATGTCGGCCCACCGCATGTTACATATGTCGCTGATACGTTGACCGGTCACCAAAGCTATATCCATCGCGATGCGGAACCAGTGCGGGAAGTTCACCGCCTGCGCCCGGATCGTTAAAAATTCATCCAGCAGCAGCCGCGCGCGCTTCACCTCCACTTTCGGGTTGCGCGAAGCCTCGACAGGGTTGTGCTGAATAATGCCGTCGGCAACCGCCTCGCGGAATACATCCAGCAGCGCGCCGCGCATCAGCTTGGCGCTGGCCGCCTTGCCGGCCTCAACGTATCCATTCAGGAAGTCGGCAATATCCCGCGTTGTAAAATCGCACATCGCCTTATCCGGCAGGGTGCTGCGAAAGGCTTTCATTCTGCTGCGGTGGTTGGCCATTGTCTTTTCCTTCAGCTCGCGGCGTAGCACTATCTCGTCGTATCGATCGAGCCAGGCGTGCAGCGTGACGTTGTTTTCATCCTGCAGGCGCTGCGCCAGTGGCTTAAGCTCTTCACTACCAAAAAACGCCATGTTGGCGGCGATCGCCTCGGTCACCGCCAGGCGCTTATCGCGGCCGAGTCCGTATTCTTTCCCGGTGCGCGGGTCGCGGTAGCAGTAATACCCGCCATTACGGACGTAGAGATTTGGCGGGAGATCGCGCCTTCCGTGGTTTCTGGTTCTTGCCATTGGTGATTCTCTGCAGTAGCTCGCTTGTTGGGCTGCACGGCGTATCGATCCGCACTGCCTGCTCGTCAAAAAGATATTCCCGGCCGTCCAGCACCGGCGCAGGGTAGATTTTCCCTGCGCGGATCCAGCGGCGAACGGTTTCATGGCTGCGCGGACGCGGGAGCCGCTTATTCCACTCCCCCAGGGTCAATTTGTTGGACATGGTCTTTCCTCGGTTTCAGCAATTGGGCGATTGCGCCGTCGGTCACACGACACGCCCGGGTGATATCGTCATCGCTCAGCGTCGCTTTTCTGACGCTGGCAGACAGCCGGCCAATCTTGATATCGAAATCAGAGAGTAGGCGGGCGCCTGGTTGCCATGGTTGCATTGCTGTTCCCCGTTGTGTGGTTTCCAACAATGCAAACATGCCGGTGGTGGTTATTTCTGATTTGGCGTAATTGGTTTTTTAAACGCCTGTTTCTCGCGCTTAAACCGCTCGGTGTTCGGGAAGTCAAACACCAGTTCGCTGCGGCTTTCGGCCCAGATAGTGCCGATGGTGCCATCAGAAAACTGCACGCGCACGGCGTCGCCTTTTGCCAGGTACATTCTCAGCATGTGAGATCCTCAGTATTGGCCCCGTTGCCGGGGCCGGGTGATTACCGCACCTGCAGCGATGGTTCGCCGATTTCGATATGCGCGCCTTTGACTTCCACACCGTTCTCGATTGCCTCCTTGATGGCTTTCTTGTCCGGCGCCACCACCGTTTGCACCGTCACCAGTTCATCCGGCAGCAGGTCGGCATTGTCGACCACCACGTTTGCGGATCCTTTGCGGGCCGTGAACGTGTTCGCCGTGGTTTTAATGGAGCCCTGACCGCTGGCCAGCAGGCACGCCAGCACATACTTGCGGATCGACTTGGAGCGGTTCTCGAATGATTTTTTGCGGTCGGTCAGGCGTTTGATTTCCGCCGCCAGCGTGTCGGCTTGCCCCTCGATATTGCGAACGTGGATAAAAGCCGCGTCCAGTTTGTCGCCGAGCGCCCCCTCGATACCTTCCAGCGTGTCGGCGATCATCTCCGGCGTCAGATCATCGGAGGTTTCGATCAGCTCCTGAAACTTGGCGTAATCAGCTGCTAATGCAATAGCGTTAATGCTCATGATGCTTTCTCCTCACTCAGAGCTGCGATTCGCTCATCTTTCAGTGCGGTCAGGCGGCGCAGGCGGCCGGCCAGGTATTGGGCAAACTCTTTATCGCCTTTGCCGTCGGCGGCCTTACGATGGGCTTCAATCTCACGAGCGACAGAACCGTGAACCTTGGTTGCTTCATTCGCAGTAATCGCGCCTTTGAGGGTCTCGGCCACTTTCGCCAGATGCTCGTCCAGCTCTTCACGCATACGGGTTACGCCTTCGGCTTTCTCGCTGGCGTTCTTGAGCGCGAATTCTGCATCGTTCTCCTGCCGGTAGGTCAGATCGTCGTACAGGCCGAGGAACACGTCGGCGGAGAAGCCGAGTTGTGACAGGGCTTTTTTGGTTGCGTCGGTGAGGGACTTTTTCGGCGCTTCGCCGTCGCTAAAAAGCTTGCCACTGTTCGTAGCGTAGATGTACGGGGTGCAGCCGTAAGAGGTCACTTCGCCAGTTTTACCGCCGTGCTTGTACCACAGACGGATTTTCACGGTGTGGTTTACCTCACACAGATAACCGCCGGCGCCGTTCGGAATGATCTCTTGAATAAAGCTCCCGTCCTGCTGCTTCACCGGTCGCATGATTGGAGCGCCGTTATCGAAACGCTCTTCGATGATTTCTACGCCCCAGTTAATGCCCTGCGGCCCGAATACTTTGGTGGCCTGCATCACCATGTAGGTGCCGTTGATCGATGTGCCGCCGCCGTTATTGCTGAATGCCTTGGTAAACTTGGCGTCGGTCTTATAAACGCGGTTCCAAATGCCGAGGTTGTCGCCATCCTCTGCCGATTGCTCAGCGATAACCAGCTCAACCTGCGCAGCGCGCTGCTGGAAATCATCTAGTTTAAAAGGTGGTGATGGCAGAGCGGCGTTTTCTTCCGCCTGCTGCAGTTGCGGGGATTTCTCCGCCGGTGCGTTGGCATAAACGCCATAGCCCATCTGATCCAGTTGCTGCTTGGCCTGTGCCGCCGCTGCGTCGGTAACTTGCTGCTGCGCCACTTCCGTTTTTTCACCCTGATTTGAGGCGGCAGATTGCGCTGTGTCTGGATCCGAATGGTGCTCGCCGCTGCCGATCAGACCCTCGATAGAGAAGCGGCCGCCGCCGAGATTTTCCACTGATACCTGTGGTGGGTTCTTGCCGTAGGAATCCAGCTCTGGGCATGCAGTGTGACCAGCGAGGCACGATTTCACGAAGTGCAGGCGTTCGGCGTCGTCGCTGATCAGCTTGAGATTTTTCAGACCGTCGGAAATGATGCTGTGGCGCACATCGGTTTCGACGTTGAGAATGCCGACGATCACCCGCAGAGTTTTATCCCACGCGCGCCAGGCGTTATCGCGGTTTGCGATAATCTCTTTGGCGTTCTTCACGTCGGCCGCCTTCGCTTCTGCAGGATTAACGCCCATGACCGATAACGCCGTGTGCATGCTCAGCGTGTTGTAGTCGGCCGCGCCGCCGGTATTGTCGGTGCTGGTGCTGTTCTGCGTGAGGTTTTCGCGATCGTCTGGCTTGTCGACCCAGGCCTGTGCGAATGCGGTGGTGGCTTCTTCGGTCGGCATGGCAGTAGTGTTTTGGAACAGCGCTGAAACCAACTTATAGACGGATGCGGGGTACATGGCACCGACAGCGGGAACGGATACAAGCCCGTCGATCACCGCGCGCATGCCGGTATCATCTGGCGTTTCCTCGTCATTGAGCAAATCCACAACCAGCGATAACTGGCTATCATCGATCTCGGCATCACCGTACATCACAACGGCGGCGATCCGAACGTTGGCAGGCTGCGCCATCAGGTCGATAGGGCCGGCCGGCACTTCCGGCTCTGGCTCTTTTGGCGTCCACGCGTTGCCGTCAAACACGTTCTCAGCGGCAAACTTTTCATCGAACTGACCGACGGCCGGGCGAGGGTGGCCGGTCTGATCTTCGACGGTTTTCGGGTTGAAGAAGTTGTCGCCGCCCTCCGGGTAGGCTTCGTACAGTTTTCCGGTGGCGATGCTTTCGGCCGCGCGCTTGTTTGGCGCTTCCAACGCGATCACCAGCGGCACGGCGCCGTTAACCTGGGCCTTTTTCTTAGGCTCAAAAAGTGAAATGTAGATAGGCATTTTTGGTCTTTCCTCTGCTAAAAACGGCGCTGGTCAGGCGCCGGGGTGGGTTAAAACTTCTCGCGCGCTACGGCTTTCACGTTGTCGCAATACCAGCTGTAAAGCTCACGCTGGCGCTGCTGCAGGGTGTCAGGCGTCGCCATCATTACGGCCATCAGCAGGCGGTCGCGGGTGTCGGCGGCGTTGCCGTCGATGTAGGTGAAAACCTCGATCGCCTCGTCGGAATAGCCGTGCGTCGCCGCGGCTTCGAACTGATCGCGCTGGCTTGCTGGATCGACTCCATACCACAGCACCAGCTCTGATTTCAGGTTATCCATTTCGATATCCATGGCCGCGCCCTCAGTACGGGAGTTCGTCGGCTTCGATAGGGCAGTGCTCAATGCAAAGCAGCTGCTGCACCTGATCGTCGATCTCGGCAATGCGTTTGTAAGTGGCGTCGGCCAGACGGGCTTTTTCCAGCTGCAACGCTTCAACCTGTTTCCCGATGATGTCGATCGGCTCAGGCTGGTTAACGTCGATGTGGATTTGGCGGGTTTCCAGCAGAACATAACCACGGAATGACGTCATATCAGCGGTGGCAACCGCGAATCCTTCGATCAGTGGGAAGGTTGTTGCATGGATAAACAGCGTGACGGGTATCTGTAGTGCTTTCATAGCGACTCCTGATATAATCGGAGCTGATCAGTAGCTCCATTGGTTATTGGTCTTTCCTCGATACAGGGTTGGTCCCCTGTATCATTCCCGGTTGCTTTGGTCGGCGCCGGGGTAAAAGAACCCGCTTTGGCGGGTTTTTTTACGTCTGGTGGTTGCCGGTCTCTCCCGGCTGTCAGGCTGGTCAGGCCGCTGGTCTTTCCTCAATTTGCTGGGTGAAAAAATTGCCCCGGCGCGCGGGGCGAAAGACTACACACAGCAATGTCTTTCGGGTTGTGGTGGCCGAGAACAACGCCCCGAAGTTACGACCACCACGTTTAAATCCTTTGCCGCGTATCGCCCGGCTGGCGGAACATTTCTGAACAACCGCTGCAGGGTTAGTGCGCTGTTGATGGAAAATAGCTTAACTAAAGGTAAGTCAATGGTCAATGAAAATTACTTACAAAAAGTTAAGCTTCTGCGTTGCGTGGAGTAACCAACTGATATTTAGATTATTTTTTCTTTGAGTTTTTTCTTGCGGTCAAAAGTTCTTCAAAAAGAGCGTTGAAGTCGTTGACCTTGGCCTCGAGATCAGCGAGGTGGCGATCTTTCTCTGATTCAGGAAGAGAATCAAAAAGTTCGATGAGCTTGGCTTGTCGTTCGTCAAGCTCTACCGGCAACTGGTCGGCAGGAAGTGGGGTTTGATCTTCATCACCATAAAGCAACCAGGTAGGAGTACAGCGAAGAGCCTTAGACAATAGAAAAAGGTTTTTGCCTTTCGGTTCAGTGTCTCCGTTCTCCCATTTAAAAACTGTGACGTGAGAAACCTTCACAGCGTCAGCCAGTCGCTGCTGTGAAATGTCCAGTTCTGTCCTGCGCATCTTCATGCGGTCGCTTAATGAGGTCATTTTCATCCAGTTACTATAAATTAATTTGACTTAGCTTTTGTTAAGTTGTAATTTCCAAACAAATGTTAATCACAGGAGGCAAGAATGCTTACTGAAGACGCAGTTAAATTCTTCGGAAATAAAACCAAACTCGCTGAAGCCGCAGGCGTTTCGCAGGCTTCAGTATCGCGTTGGGGGAAGCAAATTCCCGAGCGACGTGCTGCTCGTTTAGATCGCTTAACTGATGGTGAGCTGTCTTACGACCCTGCGGCATACCAGCAACCGAAACCAACGGATGCAGCTTAACAACCAACCCCACCGAAATCTGATTATGCGTAATCGGGTTCGAGCGACAGGAGACGCGAAGTGGAAAACATCGAAAAACTGAAAAACGAGATCGTGAGCTGGGCGGCGGAGCAGGGGCAGGAACACGTTGCGATCGAGATCACCCGCGCATGGTTCCAGCTCGGCGCCGACGGCGGTCGGGTTCGGCTGTATCCGATCGAGGATGAAACCGGCGCCGCTGACTGGCGGGCGATCAACACCAACCGGCAGGCGATATTTCGCCACATGCGCAGCGAGTCGAAAGCCGCGCGTGAGAAGGTGCAGGAGTTGGCCGACGCCATGCTCGCTGCGCTGCCGGCGGAACGGCGCGCCCGGCTGGCTGGCCCGACTCAGCAGTATTTGCTTTCGGTGGCCATCCGTGAATTTGCCGCCGCGATTATCGCAATTCTGCTCGGCGCCTGTGACACGCCGCAGCGCATTGCCGGCGCACTTGTCGCCCTGCAGGAAACCCAGCGCCTGACCAGCGCCGCGTAAAACTTTGTACCGAGGAAAGACCAATGCAAGCCAACCACATCACATACCGGAACGGCTGGCGCCTGAATGGCATGCCCGCTGACGCCGCAGATATCAGACCGATATTTGAAGATCGCCAGGCTGCCGCGCATGCCGTCTGGGAACAATACGAGCAGGGCAAGGCCGCGCTGCGTGAAGAGAACTTATCGCCTGAGCAGTACCAGGATGCGTGCCGCCAGCTTGCAGACTCGCTGGGGATCTGATCATGAGCATGGAAATGATGGTGCAGGCCATGAAAATCAAAGTCGGCAACCCGCTGCGTAAACTTGTGCTGCTGAAACTGGCCGACAATGCCAATGATCAGGGGGAGTGCTGGCCAGCGGTTCAGTACATCGCCGAGCAGTGCGAAATCTCCAAGCGCTCCGCCCAAAATCACATTCAGCAGCTGGTCAAAGATGGCCTGGTGCGCATCGAAGAGCGCAAAGCAGAGAACGGCCTGAATCGCTCAAATATCTACCACTTAGTGCTGAATAACTATGGTGCAGATGCTGCACCCTATGGTGCAAATCCTGCACCCATGGGTGCATCTGCTGCAGGGGGGAGGGTGCAGGAGCTGCACCCAGAATCAGTCAGTTTAGAACCAGTCATTGAACCAATACCCCCTAACCCCCAGGAGGGGGACGACGCTGGCGCGCCGGATAAGTCAAAAATTAAATATCAGGACGTGGCTGACGCCTACAACGAAATCCTGGGTGATCGTCTGCCGAAGGTGCAGGAGCTGAACGACAAGCGCAAACGCCAAATCAAGCGCCTGCTGGGCGAACTGCATGAGCCAACTCTGGACGCGGTTAAAGCCTACCTCGAGACGTTTGCCGACACTGCTGGGCCGTTTTACTTCGGCGATAACAACCGCGGCTGGCGCGCCGGGTTCGATTACCTGCTCCGCTCCGAAGTGCTGGTTAAAACCCGCGAGGGTTCGCTATGACGCCGCAGGAGATGGAAGCGACCGTGCTGAGCGGCCTGCTGGTTGGCGGCGCCACACCTGATGCGCTGGACGTAATTGCCACCATGCCCGAGGACGCTTTCAGCATCCGGTTTTACCGCGAGGCATACCGGGAAATTAAAAAACAGGCGCTGACGCACGGCGTGATCGACGTGGTGCTGATCAGCGAGGCGCTCGGCGGCGATAGCCTGGCGTCGCTGGTGGAAGTCAGCCGCATGCCCGGCACGCTGGCCAACCTGAAAGGCTTCGCTTCGCTGGCAACCAAGGGGTGGCGCAGCCGCCAAATGGCCACGCTGCTGCAGGATGGCGCCGACAGCATCCGCAACGCCAGAAACCAAGAACAGCGCGACGCGGCAATCCAGTCGTCAGTAAGCAAGCTGATCGAAATGTCTGCCGATACCGGCGGCGTGGTGCCGGTGCACCTGGGCGAACTGCTGGGCGGTTACATGGACTTGATGGATCGTCGCATGAAGGGCGACGCCGAAATGCGCAACCTGTACAGCGGCATTGCCGAGCTGGATGCGATTACCGGCGGCTGGAACCTGCAGGATCTGATCGTTGTTGCCGGCCGCCCGGGCATGGGTAAAACCGAATTCGCGTTGAAGGTGATCGAGGGCGCAACGCGTGACGGCGGCGGGGCGTTGATTTTCAGCATGGAAATGGCGGCGCTGCAGATGGTTGAGCGCTCCGTCGCCGGGGCCGGAAACCTGTCTGTATCGAAGCTGCGCAAGCCGGAATCGCTGTGCGACGAGGATTGGGGCCGGATACACACGGCGCTTGAGGTGCTGAATAACCGAGATATCTGGATCGTCGATGCGACCGACCTGAACGTTGACCAGATCCGCGCGATCACCGAAACCCACAAACGCCGCTACCCGCACCTGGCTGTCGCCATGGTCGATTATCTGGGCCTGATCGCCAAGCCCAAAGCAGAGCGCAATGATCTGGCCATGGGCCATATTTCCCGCAGTCTGAAAACCATGGCCATGCGGAGCAAAACGCCAGTGCTGGCGCTGAGCCAGTTATCGCGGAAAGTCGATGATCGCCCGGTCACCGCCCGTCGGCCGACAATGTCCGACCTCAGCGAATCCGGCAAGGTTGAGCAGGACGCCGACAGCATCGTGTTGCTGTACCGCGACGGGGTTTATAATCCGGACGGCCCGGCGGCGCGCTACGCAGAAATCATCGTTGGTAAAAACCGATTCGGCCCCGGCGGGACGGTTTACCAGGAGTTTAAAAACGGCCACTTCGTCGCCTGCGATCAGGTAGTGGCACAGGAAGCAACCCGCATTCAGAAGGAGGCACAGCAACCGTCACATAAATATGGCGAACGGAGATATTCAGAGAAAAAGTTCTAGCTTTATTAGTGATACAGTATTAATTATTTTAGATGCTGGTATATATGCTTATTATAGTAATAGCTCTATTGCTTAAGGGGTTTTATGAAAAGTTCTAACAAGAAAAGTGGTAAGGCGAAAATCAGTTCCCTCGTTCCTGACTCTTACAACTTTAGTACATTAATTTCATTGCTGGACGAAAAAACCGATTTTGAAGTGGTCGTGTTAGGTGGGGCGTATTTAGATAGAATAATAGAGTTGAGGATTATAGCTAAGTTACATGAGATAAATGGAAGCTTTAATATAACCACTTTCAATGATCACAGGGTTCTAAAAGATTTCGATAATAAAACAAAACTAGCATTTCACTTGGGAATCTTTGATTCAGAAATTTATGGGTATTTTAAAACAATAAGAGATATAAGGAATGTTTTTGCTCACAGTGTGATGCAAGTTGATTTTGGAAATGAGTCAATAAAGAGTAAATCTTTAAGTTTGAATCCATTTTCATTTTTTGATCCCAAGAAGGGGCTTTCCAACCCCAAAGGGATGGAACAGTATTTTGACCTGCCTGATATCAGTTTTACTAATAGTTTGGGAAGAACTATATCAAGCAAAGAATATATACTAGTTACTGATAAAAAGCATAAGGTAGGTGTTTATGTACTAGATAAAAGCAACAAGGATATATCTTCACCTAGAGAACGCTTTATCTGCACTGTTCAAATGGCTTGGTTTATTATGATGTTGGAAATTATACAGTGTGATCAAAATCTTGTGATGAATGAAATACAGTTGCCAATATAAATATCATTATTTTGACAAAGATGCCTGACCAGCATCTTTTATATGTAATTTGAGGAAAGACCATGAGCACTATCAACGAAATGATCCGCGATAAGCGGTTTGTGATGGATGACGGCTGTGATCACCTGCCGGCCATCATAGACAGAATCAACCAGGCAGCCCGCGCCCGTTCCCGCGCACCGTACTGCCCACCGCCAAAACTCCAGCTCGTCGCCCGGCCGGCAGCAGAATCCGGCCCGATCGTCAAAATCGGTGACCGTATCAGCTACGGCCGCTGGGTGATGACCGGTATCTACGAACTGCAGCGCTTGGGACGCTCTCCCGAAAGCATCGCGCTGATGCTCCGCATGCCACTCGATCGGGTACTGCACATCCTGAAGCCTATAACGGCCGTACGCCGCGAGATACAGAAAAGCGTGGCAAGTGGGTTACCCCCACGCGAAAAAGACGTCATGCGCCGTCTGGCGGCCGAATCGAGGGCATAAACCATGGCCGGGCAATCGGACTATCTACCGCCCGGCCTGCCATTCAATCGAGGCGCCTGGACGCAGGAACAACGCGATTTAGAGCAGTTCGACCTGCGAGCCTGCGGCCTGGTACGCGATTTATTTGCGAGGAAGATCACCCGCAACACTGTGCTGGTGGCGATTGAAGAGGCGCCGGAGCAATACCGGGAACATTTCAGAGCACGCCTGAATTACTGGCGTGATCGCAGAGAGGGGAAGGGACAATGACACATTTGAAAGGCTGGGCGATCAACAACCCATGGGCGGCGCTGTTCTATGCATGCGCTATTTCCTGGGTGCAGTAGCGGCGGCCGTCGCTTTGGCGGTGCTTGTATGACGGAAATCAAATCACCAACGTTGCGTTATCATGGCGCTAAATTCCGCTTGGCACCATGGATTATTGAGCACTTGCCAGAGCACACCTGTTACGTTGAACCGTTTGGTGGCGCAGTTGGCGTATTGCTGAGGAAAAAACGCAGTTACTCAGAGGTTTACAACGATATTGATGGGGATGTGGTGAACTTATTCAAAGTGTTACGCGATCCTGCCAACAATGCTCGCTTGCGCGCACTTTGCGCATTGACCCCTTATAGCAGAGATGAGTTCAACGCCGCTAACGAACCAACAGAAAATTCGATCGAGAGAGCCCGACGGATGGTAGTTAGGGCCTGCATGGGGTTTGGTTCCGCCGCAGCTACGGGCGGGCAATCGGGATTCCGCAGCGATAGTAAGCGTCAGTATGCGACTGCATCTGATCTTTGGGCAAGCTACCCCGACAATCTGGCAGCAGTGGGGCAAAGGTTTAGTGGTGTGATCATCGAAAACAGGCCTGCGGTTGACGTGATAAAGGCGCATGACTCTGAAAAGACGGTGTTCTTTATAAACCCTCCATATCTACCAGAAACCAGAGTTCAGCGTAATCGGTACTACCGCTTTGAAATGGATAAGGCTGAACACCACATGTTATTGAATAAGATTCTAAAGATTAGTGGAATGGTTTTGATTTCTGGCTACGACTCCGAGCTTTATAACGACATGTTAAGAGGGTGGCATAAGGTAAAAAAAACAGCGAGAATAAGCGCAGGAAGAGGTACGAAAAATAGAACCGAATGCTTGTGGATTAGTCCAAACTCCGTGTGATAATAGTTTTGGATTAATTTTTCGATGAATTATTAGTTGGTTTATCAATTCGAAAGTATTCACGGTTGTGTGATTTTTATACAAATGCTATGGAGGCATTATGAGTTCAAAAGCAAAGAAAATTGATAACACTGAGCAAGATGATTGCGCAAGTAATGTTTGTGGGATAATCATGCCGATAGCAGATACACAGACGTACCCTAAAGGACATTGGACGGATGTGTACACTATTTTATGCGAAGCTGCGGCTAGCGCTGGTTTTGAGCCAAATCTCGTAAGCTTTGATGATGATGTAAGTGTAATTCAAAAACGTATAGTTCAAAATATTTACAACAATCCAATAGTTGTATGTGATATTAGCTCACGCAATGCTAATGTGATGTTTGAGCTAGGTATGAGGTTGGCATTCGATAAACCGACCGTGATAGTCAAGGATGAGAAAACACCATATTCATTTGATATTTCCTCTATCGAGCATCTTGAGTACCCAAGTGATTTAAGATATCAAGCCATAAACGAATTCAAGAAAAAACTAGCTGGGAAAATTTCAGAAACTCACAGAAGATCCGCGACAGATCCAGAATACACAACCTTTCTAAAGCACTTTGGAACATTTAAAGTTGCAAAGTTAGATGAAAAAGAGGTTGGACCTAACGAAATCTTCCTGGAAGAATTAAGGGAAATAAAGAGAACTTTAAGTAATATCATTAAGAATGAAAGGATTTATAGCTCTGCTTCTAGATGGATTTCGCCTTTTGAATTGCCTAAACCAAAGCGGCATGAATCTAACTCAAGCAAAAGTTTCCAATATGTGTTTACTGCTCCTAATATTGGCGAGAAATTGGGTGAGTTCGCTGAAATAGTCGAGGATTTCAACCAAATATACGAGATGGGTTTGATTGATGTAGGTGTGCATAATAATGATATGGCCACTGCTACCTATATCAATCCTGTTGATGAGAAAATATTTGACATGTTAAGCTCAGCGGTTTCGGCACGTTTTTCTGGTGCGGGTTCGTAATAATATGAAGATTGATAAAGAGTATATTAAGAATCTTTTGGGGCTGTTTGAGTTAGCTCCTACTGCAGATGTGAATGTAAATTATTTAAGTCTTAGCGGAATTGATTACAATACTGACGAGTTTGTTTTTCATATGAGGATTTTGCAGGACGGAGGCTTTGTTGTTCGAAGCGATAATCGTTCTGGATTCGGGCTTGTCGAGGGAGCAGATGGTTATCGTTCCTGGGGAGTTGTCCCCTTACGGTTAACCTCAAACGGGCACGATTTCATTGAGGCCTTGCGTCAAAAGGAGGTCTGGGAAGCCGTAAAATCTAATTTCAAGGATGCAAGTCTAACCACGCTGGCAGATGTTGCTAAGCAACTTGCAGCAGGCTTTGCTAAGAAGAAGGTTAAAGATATTACAGGGATAGATTTAAATTGATAGCTGCGCTGATGGGCTGTGTGTATCAGAGATAGAACAAAATCAATCACTGTTTATTTGTACAGTATTTTGGTGAAATATCCTTGCAGTACACAATAAAGAGATAGCTAATTGATTGATATTAAAGATTTAGTTAAATCATTGCCCAGCACCGGAAGAATGGTTATCTCCTGCGAAAATGGAGTCATAACTGGCACTCGCATCGTTAAGGATAACGAGCACATAGCATCACTTAACGCGTTGATTGATTTGGCAAAATCTGCAGGCTATTCAGTTGTAAGGCCTGATGGAAACGCGCTATAATTAACGGGCTGGACTGAACACCCAGCCCGTTCGAATTCTGAGCAACTGCTGCGCCACCGGAGAAAGCCCATGGCGCAGTATTCGTTTGTAAAATCCGCAGGAAATTTGTTAGTGCCGGCCACTCCGGACGCGATCGAATTCCTGAAAACCAAAGTGAAGATCGGCGCCGTTCTGTATGCCGATTTCAGCCAGGCTCGCAACCCGGCATTTCACCGCAAATATTTCTCTCTGCTGAATATCGGCTTCCAGTATTGGGAACCGACCGGCGGCGCCATATCGCCGACCGACAAAGAACTGATCACCGGTTACGTGAAATTCCTCGCGTATTACGCTGGGAACGAAAGCACGCTGCAGGCAGCCGCCGACGAGTATTTGCAGGACGTGGCAGAAAAGCGTGCCGGAAATATCAGCGCCGCAAAATCGTTCGAGGCATTCCGCGCCTGGGTAACGATCCAATCCGGCCACTACACCGCATACCAGATGCCGGATGGCAGCGAGCGCAAAGAACCCCGCAGCGTATCGTTCGCCAAAATGGACGATATCGAATTCGCCCAGCTCTACAAAGCCACTATCGACGTGCTCTGGAATTTCATTCTGTTCCGCTCGTTCCCCAATCAGCAGGCTGCAGAAAACGCCGCCTCCCAACTGCTCAGCTACACGGCATAGGGGGAACCATGGCGACCAAAGGTGACAAACAATGGTTATCCGACGTGGCAGATCTTGGCTGCGTCGTCTGCCGCAATCTGGGTTACGGCCCATCCCCTGCAGAAATACACCATATCCGCACAGGACAGGGAACAGCACAGCGCGCCACACATAAGCAAACCCTCCCATTATGCCCACCGCATCACCGCACTGGCGGCCACGGTGTAGCCGTACACGCAGGAAGAAAGACATGGGAGAAGAATTACGGCTCTGAGCTGGAATTGCTCGATCAGGTTAATCGGGAAGTGGAGGAATTGCGCGAATGCAGAATTTAATCCTATCCCTAATACCAGCAGGAAATAGCGAAAAGTCACAGGGCGCCCCGCGGTGGAAAAGAACAAAATCCTGTTTGGCCCATCTTCCTGCGCTGGCCGGTGGCGTGTTCGTCTCTCTCTATGCTCGCGCACGCGCGCGTTTAGGGGACTGATCATGCCTCTCGTCGCAACATTCCGCACCGACTGGTTTCGCGTAATTACCGATATCAACCGCACCCGTATGGCAACGCAGAGCATCGCCGAGGAATTGGGCGTATCGAAATCTGCCGTTCTCGGCTGGAAGTCGGGATCGGAACCGCGTCACGGCGACGGGGAGGCGCTGATCGCTCTCTGGTGCCAGGCGACGGGCTCAGACCGTAGCAACCTGCCGACCGTGCTTTACCGGCAATGGTGGACGTTTAAGCGCCCGGTAATTGGTCGGGAATCCGACCGCAAGCAGGGCAGACAATGACCGCTCAACAACCCAAGGAGTAAACGCAATGGGACGACCACGTAAAGAAATCCAAACCCCGGGGCAGGAAAATCAGCGACCGGAAGAAAACGCCGCTGACGCACTGCTGCTGAATTCTGTCGTGCAACAACCAGCAAACACGCCTGAACAGCTGAACGACGCCACCGCTGGCGCCACGGTGATTACTGGAGGCGATGACAAATCGGCGATTATGCAGCGGCGCGTCGCAAAGTTGCTCGACGGCGCAGCACTGAAAGAGCGCAACGCGATTCTGTCCGGGCTAAACGAGCGGGGCGCCGCCGTTATCGCTCGATTTGAGGCGTTGGAGTTCCTTGACGCTGACGATCAACGCCTGACCGACAATCTCGAATTCCTCACCCTAGTGAAGAAAGCCACCGAAGTGGCAACCGGTGGCGCCGGGCCGATGGTGACGAACGAAGAGGGCAAGAAGCAGCCGGCACCGGGCAAACCTGTTTTAACCGAACACGGCTGGCACGTACCAGGCTAAGGAAATCGCGATGTGTGGATCAACACCGAAAGTTGTTCAGAGCGAACCGCAGGCCGAGGCAGACGCGGCAGCTGACGCTGCGGCTAAAGCCTCAAACGCGGACGCGGCAAGCCGCAAGAAGCGCAAAAAGGGCTCGTCGTTGCTGGCCAGTGGCGCACAGGGCGCGGCCGACTCCGGCGACTCGCTGCTCGCAAGCGGTGCGCAGGGCAAACCAACGCTGGGAGCGTGATTGATGGACGACACCGCCGCAAGGCTGATTAAACGCGTGAACACGCTCAAAGCCACCCGCCAGATGCATGAAAGCGTCTGGCGGGAGTGCTACGACTACACGTACCCGCTGCGCGGCGCTGGCTTTTCGTCTGAGGTGCTGGACGCTCAGAGCGCTAAGCACAAGGTGGCCAAGCTGTTGGACGGCACGGCGACCGATAGCTCGCGCATGCTGGCGTCCGCTCTCATGTCCGGCATGACGCCGGCAAACGCGCAGTGGCTGAACCTCGACAGCGAATCCCTGCCGGACGACGCAAAGGCGTGGCTTTCTACCTGTGCAACGCTGGTGTGGGAAAACATCCACGCGGCCAACTTCGACGCCGAGGGCTACGAGGCAAATCTTGATGTGGTGTGCGCTGGCTGGTTTGTGCTGTACGTCGATGAAGACCGGGACGAGGGCAGCTATTCGTTCCAGCAGTGGCCGCTGGCGCAGTGCTACGTTGCATCGACCCGCAAGGATGGCATTGTCGATACGATTTTCCGCTGCTACCAGCTGACCGCCGAGCAGGCGATCGCCGAGTTTGGCCAAGATGCTGTAAGCGAGAAGATCCGCGACGCCGCCAAGCAAAAGCCAGACGACAAATTTGATTTTCTGCACGCGATTTTCCCGCGCACGAATTACATGGTTAACGCGCGCCTGGCTAAAAACCTGCGCTTCGCGTCGTACAACATCGATGTGACCGCAAAAAAAGTGGTGCGCGAATCCGGCTATCACGAATTCCCGTGCTGCGTGCCGCGCTGGATGAAAATCCCCGGCGGTTCGTACGGCATCGGCCCGGTTTATGACGCGCTGCCGGACTGCAAGGAGCTGAACGAAACCAAACGCATGGAGAAAGCCGCGCAGGACTTGGCGATTTCCGGCATGTGGATCGCCGAGGATGACGGCGTGCTTAACCCTCGTACGGTCAAGGTGGGGCCGCGCCGCATCATCGTGGCCAACAGCGTCGACAGCATGAAGCCGCTGCTGACCGGATCAGACTTCAACGTCGCATTCACCGCTGAGGAACGTCTGCAGGCGTCAATCCGCAAAATCATGATGGCCGACCAGCTGCAGCCGCAGGACGGCCCGGCCATGACGGCCACCGAGGTGCATGTGCGCGTCGCCCTGATCCGGCAGTTGCTGGGGCCGGTATACGGACGATTCCAGGCGGAATACCTGCAGCCGCTTGTTGAGCGCTGTTTCGGTATCGCGTTCCGCGCTGGCGTGTTCCCTGAGCCGCCGGAGAGCATGAACGCCGCCAACTTCAACGTGCGTTATATCTCGCCGCTGGCGCGCGCACAGAAGCTCGAAGACGTCACGGCGATTGAGCGTTACGCCCAGAACGTTATGCAGCTGGTTCAGGTTTACCCGGACATTATCGACAACATGGACAGTGACGAAGCAAGCCGCGTTGTTGGTGAGGCGTTGGGCGTACCGGCCAAGGTTATGCGCTCGTCGGCGGACGTGTCCACGCTGCGCGACCAGCGCGCCAAGGCGCAGCAACAACAGCAGCAACAGGCATTGCTGATGCAGGCAGGCCAGCAGGCAGCTGGCGCCGTAGGGCAAAGCGCCGGTGAGGCGATTGGCCAACAACTGGCGGGGGGCTGATGGGCATCAAGGAAGTTTCACCACTGGATTACAAGCGGCTGTTTGAAGAGACGGCCGGCGGCGCTGAGGTGCTGGACGAATTAACCCGGCGCTTTGGCGGATCGATTTTTGTGAAGGGCGGCCCAGAGGGCGACCGCCAAACCTGTTTTAAGGCCGGGCAGCGTGACGTGCTCGATTTCATTTTGCGCCAGCTTAATCTGGCAGACGGAGTAAACGACGATGTGGAAGCTTAAACACTTATTCATGAATGCAGCCGGCGAAGGTGGGGAAGGTGGCGGTACTGGTGACGGCGGCAACCCAGGCACAGGTGATGGCGGCGGCACTTCTTTGCTGAGCACCGGCGCGCAGAATCAACCTGGTGGCGATGATTGGGTGCCTGAAAAATTCCGTGTCATGGGCGATGACGGGAAACTCAATATCGAAGGTTCCGCGCGAAAGCTGGCGGAGTCCTACACGCACCTGGAAAAACAGCGCGGCACCAGCGCGGCACCGAAAACCGTAGACGAGTATGCGCCTACTGTTGAGGTTGAGGGCTTCAAGTGGGACGAGTTCAAGGCCGACCCTGAGATGCAGGGATTCCTCAAGGCGGCGCACGCCAAGGGCATCACCAACGATCAGATGGGCTTTATCCTCGGCGAGTACATGAACCGCGCTCCGGCGCTGGTGGGCGGTGCTGCAGAGCTTGATCAAGAGGCGGCGGCTACAGAGCTACGCGGCACGTGGAAAACCGATGCGGAATTCCAGAAAAATATCGGGCTGGCGCACCGCGCGTTTATGTCGCTGGCCGACCCTTCCGATCAGGACAAGATGGACGAGATCGGCAACAACCCGATGGTGATCCGCATGCTTGCGAAAATCGGCGCAGAGATGGGCGAGGATACCCCCGTAGGCAACGGCCAAATCAATCTCGAAGAACAGCAGAGCATCCGAGACCTGATGAAGTCAGAGGCATATACGAACCCGAAACATGCTGATTATGAGCGAGTGACTGCGCAGGTTCGTAATTATTACGAGAAGACGTATGGAACCCAAGGGGTAGTGTGAAGGGAGAACTAATAAAGCTGGCGTTGGCCAGCTTTATTATTTACTTGTTAATTAATTCACCTTCAACCTTATTTAAAAAATCCGAGTAATAGTCTAAGGCTAGAGTAGCCAGCGCTAATGGATGGTTGTCCGCTAAGTCCTTACCAAGATGGGAAGTTGGAACTTTGTACCTTACGCCTCTGTTGTCAAAGTCAACAGCAACGATCCTTTCAGGGATAACATATATTTCAAGGGGAAGGTTACCCGAGTATTTTATTGGCTTCCCATCTTCAATTTCTAAATTTTCGATAACCATATTACCTGCACCGATTTCGTATCTCATGTGAGCAGGCGTTTGCTTTGCAGTTTCCTGTACTCCGTGATGCACGGCATTTCTAGCTTGCTTCAGATAGACAAGCAATGGGTCACCTGCTCTTTGTGCATTGATTGGACTAATGAATGAAGCATAATTTTTTGCCATTGTGGAACACGCTATTCTTACCTTGTCGAAAACCTGCTCAATATAGCTTAGGAAATTACTCCAATTCATTTCGAAGTCATCAAAGTTTTTCGCTGACTGCATAGCGTGAAACGAGCTTGTTGCAAAACGTAGTTGTTTTCTTGCTGGTTTTATATCCATGTTTTCACTCTTGCTGTGTTTGGAACGAACTAAAAGCCAATAACAAATTAGCATGAATTTGGTCGGGATTCCGACCGCCCACCTCACACATTATCAATCCAACAGCCCGGCGTGGTAGCCGGATAACTGGTATCTCCCGCCAGGCGTACGCGCCACTCGCCTGGTGTATTCAGGGCCGGTAACCCGATAACCCGCAGGCGATAATTTTTGGAGTGATAAAAATGGCTTTTGATCCTAACAAGAACATGATCACCGCCGCCTTTGTGCAGCAGTTCCATGATTCTTTCGAAATCGCATCGCAGCAGAAGGATTCGCGTCTGCAGGCTGCCGTACACGATCGCGGGATGATTACCGGCGCGTCGTTCACCATCAACGATATGGGCACCATCGAAATGAACCCAATCACCGAGCGCTTTGGCGATACGGTTTGGGATTTGCCTGAAGCGGGTACCCGTAACGCGCTGATGGCGGATTACGGCGTGTTCGTGCCGGTGGAAAAACGCGACTTGCGCAAGCTGATCGCTGACCCTCAGGGGCCATATCTGCAGCTGACCCTGGCGGCCGCGAACCGCAAAAAGGACGACGTGATTTATCGCGCGTTGCTGGATACCGTCCTGCGAAAAACCTCGAACACTGGTGCTTACGCTCCTGTGGCGCTTCCGGCGTCTCAGAAGATTGTGGCCGGCGGTACCGGCATGACCAAGGCCAAGCTGATCGCCGCTAAGGCCATGTTCCGCCGCAACGAGTGTGACGAGCAGAACGGCGAAGAGTTGTACATCACGTACAACGCCGACATGCTGACGCAGATCCTGAGCGACACCACCCTGACCAGCGCCGACTTTATGGCGGTGAAAATGCTGCAGGAAGGCGCGGTGTCCGGAAACTGGTTGGGCTTTAAGTGGTTGGCATACGAAAAACTGGATTCGGCCAGCGCTGGCGATCCGGCTGTCATCACCAAGACGGCCGCAGCCTGGTGTAAGTCTGCAGTGCATTTCGGTACCGGTGCCGAGTACAACACCGATATCGGCCCGCGCCGCGACAAGAACAACACCATTCAGATCTCTGTCGATGCGTCCTACGGCGCCGGCCGCGCAGCCGAAAACAAGGTTGTAGCGATCGACTTTACCGCTTAATGCCAGCGCTCCTTTGCCGGGGGTAACACCCCGGCCTTTTTCATGAGGTAACGCCATGGCTTCCAGTATTTCTATCTGCTCTAACGCACTGCTCGCGCTCGGTGCGCACCCGATCAACAGCTTTGACGAAAACACCGCACACGCCCGCCTGTGCTCAAACATCTATCCGACCGTGCGCAATGACCTGCTGCGCAAGCACCCATGGAATTGCGCGGTTAAACGCGTGGTGCTTTCACCCAGCAGCACGGCGCCAGCGTTTGGATTCGGTTTCCAGTTTCCGTTACCTGGTGACCTGATCCGCATTCTTTCCATCGGCGAAGAATGGGACGAAATCCCGTATCGCATTGAGGGCAAGAAGCTGCTGGCAAATCAGAACGTGATCCGCCTGCGCTACATCTTCCGCAACGAAGACGAATCGACCTGGGACTCGGCGCTGGTCAATCTGGCCGAGGCGACCATGGCGGCTAAGCTCGCCTACGCGGTAACGGCATCCGCCAGCTTGCGCGACAGCCTGACCCAAGAGGCGGCCTATCTGCTGCGCCAGGCCAAATCTATCGACGGGCAGGAAGATCCGCCGGAAGAGCTTGGCGGCTATCCAACTTACGATTCGAGGTTCTGACCGTGCGCGCCAACCTGATAAAAACCAATTTTACCGCCGGCGAGATTTCCCCGCGTCTCATGGGGCGTGTTGATATCGCGCGTTACGCCAACGGCGCCAAGCAGATCGAGAATGCGGTTTGCGTGGTGCAGGGCGGTGTTATGCGTCGCCCTGGCACCCGTTACGCAGCAGCGGCCAAATACGGCGACCGCGGCGCCCGACTGATCCCCTACGTTTTTAACCGTTCTCAGGCGTACGTTTTAGAGTTTGGCGACGGCTACCTGCGGATTTTCCAGAACGGCGCGCAGCTGGTGAACGATGACAACACCCCGTATGAAATCGCCAGCCCGTACAGCTCCGCCATGCTGCCAGCCGTAAATTACGTTCAGGGCGCCGATACCATGTTTTTGGTGCACCAGGGTGTGAAACCTCACCGACTGCAGCGGCGCGGGCAACTTGATTGGGTGCTCGAGCCCTGCCCATTTATCGTTGAGCCGTTCGACGAAATCCGCGACACGCCGGAAAAATGGTGCAAGCCGTCGGTTAAGGAATTTGTCGGCTCAGAAATCACGCTGACACTGAGCGACGACGAGCCACCGAAAGACAGCGAGGATCCGGCACCATTCACCGGCCCCGGTTGGGTTGCCGAGGATGTTGGCTCATACGTCCGTATTAACAGCGGTCTGGTGCTGATCAAGAGCATCACCAGTGAGCAGATTGCCGTCGGCGTTATCCGCACTGACCTAACCGCCACACAGGCAGCGTCGCCGGGTGCGTGGACGCGCGAAGACACGGTATGGACTGACGAATACGGCTACCCTGGCGCCGTGACACTGCACCAACAGCGCCTTGTTCTGGCCGGCTCAGTCAGGTACCCGCAAACCATCTGGTTCAGCGAAACCGGCGTTTACCTGTCATTTGAACTCGGTACCGACGACGATAAGGCGATCAGCTTTACACTGTCTTCCGACCAGCTCAACCCAATTGTGCACCTGGCGCAAATGAACACGTTGATTGCGCTGACGTACGGCGGCGAGTTCACAATCACCGCGGGCAACGATGCGGCGATAACCCCGACAAATATCTCGGTGAAAAACCCCAGCCCTTACGGCTGCAACGGGATCCGCCCGGTGCGTGTCGGTACCGAAATCATGTTCGTGCAGCGCGCCGGCCGCAAACTCTATGCCGTGGCCTATGACCCGGACAGTTTTGTTTCGTATTCCGCCAACGATATGACGGTGCTGGCGGAGCACATCACCGCCGGCGGGGTGATCGATATGGCGTATCAGCAGCAGCCGGACGCCTTTATCTGGATGGTTCGCACCGATGGCGTGATGGTGACGATGGCAATCGACCGGGCGCAAGAAGTTATCGCATGGTCACGCCAGATCACCGCCGGCGGCTTTGAGTCGGTGGCGTCGATCCCGTCGGACAGTAACGACGTTGTTTACGCGCTGGTACGCCGGGAGATCAACGGGCAACTGGTGCGTTATGTCGAGGTGTTCGACTCTACGCTGTATACCGACGCCGCCGTAACCGGCAGCAGCGAGGCCGGTGCAACGACGTGGGCGGGGTTAAATCATCTCGAAGGGCAGACCGTCGATATCGTGGCCGACGGCTCAGTGATGCCTGTACAGGTGGTTTCCAGCGGTCAGATCACCCTGACACGAAAAGCCTACCGCGTTGAAATTGGTCTGCACTTCGAGTCAACGATTCAAACGCTCACGCCAGAGGTGGGCACCACCGAGGGCACCACGCAGAGCGCCAAGAAGCGCACCAGCGAAGTAACGATGCGATTTCTTGAAACCACGGGCGCCGAGTGTAACGGGACGATCATCCCGTTCCGCACCTTTGGCCCGGCCATTCTCGATAAGCCGGCGCCCTTGTTCACCGGCGATCACTACTTTGGAAAATTGGGCTGGGAGAAAGGCGAGGACACGTTGCTTATCCAGCAGCGCCAGCCTTTGCCGTTCCACCTCCTGTCCATCATTACCACTTTCACCAGCAACGGGGGCTGACAATGATCCGCAACGCAACCGCCGGGGACATCCCGGCACTGATTGAACTTGGCGCCCGCATGTATCTGGAATCGCGCTACGCGGAAAACTCTCCATTCGACGAGCAGAAGTGCGCCGAGCTGGCGCAGCACCTGATCGCCGCTCATGGCGGGTGCGTGCTGGTGGCCGAGCATGGCGGGCAGGTGATTGGCTGGATGGCCGGCGGCATCGCAGAGCAGTGGTTTTCGCGCAAGCTGGCGGCGTTCGAGTACGGGCTGTTTATCGCGCCGGAGCACCGCGGCGGATCTGCTGGCCCGCGTCTGGCTAAAACCTTTATCGCGTGGGCTGCTGACCATGGCGCCGCCGTTATCAATATGGGTATCACCACCGGCGTGCATGAAGAACGCACCGGGGCGATGTATGAACGTCTTGGCCTGTCGCGCACTGGCCTGTTGTATTCGAAGGAGATTTGATTATGTGCACAGGTGTGGAAATAGCCCTGGTCGCATCATCGGTGCTGGCTGCCGGCGGCGCTGCTGCAAGCGGTATCCAGCAGCAGAAAATGGCGAACTACCAGGCGGATCAGGCAAACGCCGACGCCGAGGCCGCACGCGCGTCAGCACGCGTACAGGCCGACAGAATCAGAAAGGCAGGGCGTGAGCAGGCCGCGCAGGCAAACGCGGCGCTGGCGGCGTCTGGTGTCGAAACTGGCGAGGGTACGGCGCTGCGCATCACGTCCGGCATCACCGGCGACGCCGAGCAGGACGCATACACGACGATCCTGAACGGCATGAACACCGGCGCGCGGTACAACGCGCAGGCGCAGGCCGACCGACTCAGCGGCCGCAATGCGGCGACGTCCGGCTATATCAACGCGGGCAGCTCGCTTCTGTCTGCCGCCGGCACCGGTTACTCCGGTTGGAAAAAGGCCGGCTCAACAACGACGAATACCGGCACTGCAGCGTCGAATAATATGTTCTCGAATATGGGGGTGCGCTGATGCGGATACCAACCGGAAATTTTGGCAATGTTACGCCGGAGGTTAATCCTACTCGAGTCGATGTTAGGGGGGCGGGTGCAATTGGCGGTGCAGTATCTGGTCTCGGCGTCGCTGTAGGGCAGGCCGCTGGCGATATTCAGCGCGTCCAAGATAAAGCAGATTTGGCAGCGACTCAGGCGATCCTTACCGACCTTGAAGCGAAGTCTAACGCTCGGTGGGAAAACCCCGAAACAGGCGCGCTTGTTACACGGCAGGGGTTCAATTCCGCTGGCGTCGGCGTTGACATGGATAAGCAAGACGCAACCGATTATGACGAGGCCAGAAAAAGAGTACCTCCAAGCCAGCAAATTTACTTCGATGCACAGTGGAAAGCCGCGCAAATCCGCCGCACCAGTACGTATAAAAATTTCGAAATTAGCCAAACCGCATCTGCTCAGCGCCAGCAGCTTAATGCAACGGTGCAAAACTCAGTAGAGCAAGAGGCGTCGGCCTTTGACGACCCTCAAGCGGCGGGGCTGATTCGTGGAGCGCGGCGCCATTCGATCGAACTATATGGTCAGGCGCAAGGTTGGTCTGCAGACCAAATCACTGCGGCAGTGTCTGAGGCAAATCAAAAGGCCATGGAATGGCGAGCGCAAAACTATGCCGTAAGCAACCCCACCGGATGGCTGAACGGGGATTTCATGTCCAACAGCGGCGCCGGATTGGATATGCGGGCAATTTCGATAGTTGAGTCCGGCGGGAAGCATTTTAATGCCGACGGAAGCATAGTCACTTCATCAGAGGGTGCGCAGGGGAAATATCAGCTGATGCCGGCCACGGGCAAAGAGTTGGCAGCCAAGCGCGGACTGCAATACGACCCGAAAGACGAACAGCAAAATGCGCTGCTGGCCAGCGATTACGCCAACGAACTTTATGGTAAATATGGCTCGGAGACTTTGGCAGGTGCGGCATACAACTGGGGGCAAGGCCGCGTTGATAAGTTGATCGATAAGATTGGCGACCCGCGAAAAGGTGAGGTTTCCGAAGCTGAATTTATTCGCAATCTCCCGGCGGAGACTCGCGGCTGGCTGGCGCGGTACCGAAAAAACAAAACCGGACTCGATCCGGTATCGGTGAATAAAATCGACAATATGGCTGAGGCGCAAATTCGGGAGCAGCGCACGGCGGTTCGCAATCAAATCGATCCGATACTAAACAACACCATGTCGCAGCTATACAACGGGGAGGTGCCGGACGCCATGCCGGACAGGGCCACAATTCAATTTGCGTATGGGCCGCAGGGTGATGGCATGGTGAAGCAGCTCGGCATCGCCATCGATAGCGCGCGAACGTTCCAGGCCATTCAGTACATATCGCCGGCGCAACAGCAGCAGGAGCTTTCGAAGGTAAAGCCGCAGGTTAACGATCCGGACTATGCGATCAAGATGGACGCCTACGGCAAACTCGCCGTCTTGGTGCAGAAAAGCAACACGGCAATTCAGACTCAGCGCGACGCCAGCCGCTTCAATGATGCGCTATTGATGGGCGAAAAGCTCGACCCCACAGACAAATCAATGCAGAAAGCGGCCGACTCAACGCCAACGGCGCAGAACTTCCGCATTAACGACGCAAGCACGCATGACGCTGTTGTGCTGCAGGTTGCGCAAACCGGGGTTATCCCTGAAAAGGTCACCACGCAACTAACTGCTATTTCTCGGGCAAAAAGCCCGGAGGTCGTGAAGCAAGGCGCCGAACTGTTCAGCCGGCTGTACGACACGGATCCTGCTTCAGTCGGTGATATGCCGAAAGAGATGCAGGGTTTTTACATGACGGTCAAGCAATTGACCGATTCAGGGATGGCGCCCGATGCGGCGATCGAGCAAGCCCAAAACGTCACCTACAACCAAACGGATGCGCTCAAGGCGCAATTGGCATCTGAGCAGGGGACGGCAGCGTATAAAAAAGAGCGCGGCAAAGCTATAGGCTCTGCAGCCAGCAGTATGGCGCAATGGTTCCGCTGGGATCCATCCGCCGATGATCAAACGCCAGATGCTGCACGCTTCAGGAATGATTACCAGACGCTCTATGACCTCAACTATCGCACTGCCGGCGGCAATGCAGATGTTGCCAAAAAAATGACCAACCAGCAGATTGCCCGCACCTGGAGCATCAGTGAAGTGAACGGCAATGCGCAGTTCATGAAATACGCCCCGGAAGCCTTGCATAACTACGGCCCATCAGGCTGGCAGGCTGCTCAGTGGAAAGAGGACAAATTGCAGTTGATGTATGGCGACCGCACGGAAAATATCGAGACCAGCGGTGCCAGTCTTGGAATCACTTCCGGCCGCACAGCTTTCGTGGAAACCAAAACCCCAAAATCTAAGGTGGGAGGGGAGCTAGAAATCGCAGCCGATGTTTCGACACCGCGGACTGGCGATTACGCGATCATGGTGCGCATGAAGGATAAAGACGGCATAGAAAGTGTGCAGCCTTATTACGACAAATACGGGCGCTCCATGCGCTGGAAACCCTCCTTGCAGGATTGGGAGCCATACCAAAAAATGCAAAAAGAGCGTGAGGATAAAAATCAGGAAGAGATTTCAAAAGGGCAGGAGATTCGAGACTTCAAAGCCAAGCATAGAGCGCTTGATGAAATGTATAAGCGCCTGCATGACGAGCGCGTAAATCGTCAAAAACAGTATTTTTCATGGAGCGCAGAATAATGCCGGTATATGCAAAACCCGAGGAACTGAATAACGATTTCGCGCCGGCCGGTAGTATGCTGGCGCAGCCTTCAGGCTTCGACGTTTCTCTGCCTGAAGGTACAAACCCTCGACCTCAAGAAGAATCACCGTCGGTATGGGGCGCTGCTTTTCGCCAGAATAACGTCTTGGCTGGCATGTTCCAGCCGACAAAGCAATTTGAACCAGTGGAGGGCTATAACCCTTATGCTGATAAAGCCGAGCTGCAGGGTTATGAGCAATGGGCGACGGCGTTTTCTGATGCGCATTCACCGCAGGAAACCGCGTGGATTAAACAGCAGATCGATGATGAAAACGAAGACCGCCGGGTGTTGTCTGAAGCTGGCGGCGTAGGAACCTTAGCCAGCATTGCCGCCGGGGCGGTGGATCCTGTGACGGTCGCTTCTATGTTTATTCCCGGTGCACAGGGCGGCGCGCTGGCGCGTATAGGATCGCAGGTGGCCATTGGCGCGGCAGGAACAGCCCTCAGTGAAGTGGCATTGAACAACCAGCAGGTAACGCGCACATGGGGGGAGAGCGCCGCTCACGTAGCCGCAGGTGCGTTGCTGAGCGGTGTTTTCGCCAGTGCGGGAACGGCCATATCTCCATCGGTAAGAACCGCGGCCACACGCGAAGTCGGTGACGCTCTGGATAACTTTAGCGTCACCAGCGCCGTGGACAACGCCGCCGCCGCCTCTATGCCGGAGGGAGGGAGCGTTGGCGCCGCCCGCATAAGCGAGGCGACGCTGGAAGATTTGACGCCGGTATCAGGTGGCGCGATCGGCACGCTCGCCCGTAAAGCCGGCAGCTACCTGACTCCGGTCACGCGCTTGATTGAGTCACCATCCAAGACAGCCCGCCGCACTGCGTTGGAGCTGGCGGAAAACAACTTCACGCTTGAGGGGAACCTGCGTGGTATTGAGACGCCGATCGCGGCGGAAACCCGCGTTCGTGGTTGGCGTCGTGAAGAGGCCGCGGTCGTAGTAACCAACAAGCAGGCCTATGCGAAATATAAGGCCGATGGCGGCGATCTCGGTTTCGCCTCATTTCGGGAAGAAGTGGGTAACGCCATGCGCAACGGCGACATTCACGGCAATTCAGCGGTGCAGGATGCGGCGCGTGCGATGCGCCAGGTGGTGGATAGGGTGAAGGTGGCGCAGCAGAAACTTGGCCTTTTACCGGCAGACGAAGAGCTTAAAGCTATCGGGCAAACCAGCTACTTCCCACGCGTTTACAAAGTCGGGAAGATCATCAGTGAGCGGGATAAGTTTCGCAACATGCTGGTGGATTGGTGGTCTCGCGGTGAAAAAACCATGTCGCGGGAAGAGGCTGAAATTACTGCTGACGCGACCATTAACAAAATCGTGGGCGCCAAAATTCCGCAGGATTTCGCCAACGTGTTCACGGTCAAAGCGGCCGGCAGCACCAGGTCGAGGACGCTTAGCGTTCCTGACCGACTGATGAAAGATTATCTGGAAAGCGACGCCAATTACGTCCTGCAGCGCCATATCCGCGAGGCGTCGGCGGAAGTCGAGTTAACCCGCACCTTTGGAAATAAAAGCCTCGATAAGCAGCTGAAGGATATTCAGGACGAATATGACGCCCTAATGCGAAGCAAACCAGCGGAGCAGGCAAAATTGGCGAAAGCCAGGGACAACGATATTCGCGATATTACCGCGCTTCGCGATCGGCTGGTTGGCACCTATGGCATGCCTGACGATCCATCATCGTTCTTTGTGCGCGCTGGCGCTTTCCTGCGTAGCGCCAACTTTGTCACGAAGCTGGGCGGCATGACCGTTTCGGCCATCCCAGACTTGGCTCGCGGCGTGATGGTGAACGGCTTTAGCAACTCAATGCGCGGTTACTCTGCGCTGATCAGCCGTTCGCCGGCATTCAAAGCCAGCCGGGCCGAGATGCAGAAAATGGCAGTTGGTCTGGAAACCATCCTGCATACGCGGGCGCGCACGATGGGCGATCTGGTGGACAGCTCGTCGCGTACTACGGCCGTAGAGGCCGGCATGGAGCGCGTTACCGATGTGTTCGGCAAGCTAACGCTGATGGGGCATTTCGACGACGTGAACAAGTCGGTAAACGGCATGATAACGTCGGACAGTATTCTATCTGGAGCGGCCGCCGCGAAGAAACTGGCGAAGCTCGGGATCAACCCCAACATGGCCGGCCGTATCCGCAGCGAGTTCCAGAAACACGGTGAGGTGATCGACGGTTGGCATATTGGCAATTTTGAAAAATGGGACGATCAGCACGTTGCCGGCGTATTCCAGTCGGCGGTATTAAAGGACGTCAACAACACGGTTATTACGCCTGGCATCGGCGACACGCCATTATGGGCCAGCACCCCGTTGGGTAAGACGGTATTCCAGTTTAAATCCTTCGCTACAGCGTCATATAACCGCGCCACGCTGGGCGGCTTGCAAGAGGGAACGGCTCAATTCTACTATGGCACCGCTTTTCAGATCGGCCTTGGCGCGCTGACGTATGCATTGAAACAGGCCGCTAACGGGAAGGATATCGATACATCCCCGCAAAAACAGCTGCTCGAAGGTCTGGATCGGTCGGGTATTCTCGGGCCACTGATGGAATACAACAACATGGCGGAAAAGGCCTCTGGCGGCATGGTCGGTCTGGGGGCTATCTTCGGGACGGGAACGCAGTCAAGGTACGCCAGTAGGGGATTCATAGGGTCGGCGCTGGGACCAACTTTCGGCTTGTTGGATACATTGACTGACGTCACATCCGGCGTGCTGAACGGCGACGCCGGAGATCGAGTTATCCACAATGCCCGCACGCTTTTACCTGGGAATAATCTTTTTTGGATTGCTCCGTTGATAAATCAAGTCGACCCCGGGATGAGGTAGCTAGATTTGTTTTTGTAGTTACATAGGGCACTTATAATAACGCAGTATGCCAATAACGTAGATAGATGATAACCCTATGTCGTCTACGTTATCTAATTTTATTTCCTTGTCTGATAATACGCTGTCTACAATATATTCTGCAAAAGTTGGCGTAAGCTTAGTCCCTTTTGGTAGACAGTATGGGAATGGCGTTCCTTTCATTTCACTTTCAAAGTGACTAATTCCATTGATCCCTGATGCAACCCCCATTAGATATGTGCTGATCATTTCATTTGCTCTTTTTGCCACTTCGGCATTAGATGATGAGGACATGGTTTTCAATTTATTGTACATGGCCACTGTAAATTCAGCGTGTGATACAGATGGTAATAATGTGAATAAAGAGGTGATAAGTACTATTACAAATTTCTTCATCTTATAGCTTCATCCAAAAAAATCATGTGTATGGATGTTACTATTGATAAAAAAAATTTCCTATAGAAAGTTATTGGGATGATCACAAAATCGATCAACTGTCTGCTACATAGATGAACTATGGTTTCAGAATTTTTAGATACTAAACCGATCAACATTTCAGAAAATTAACAAGAATTAGTCAGGAAACCGACCAACCACCCGCCACATCATAGCCCCATGACAACCATGGGGCTTTTTTATGCACACCGATTATAAAACCCGCCTTACTGCGCTGAGCGACAAGTTAACCGACGTCGTGCTCGAGGAAGCCGATCCGGATACTTGGCCGGGCGCCGACAAGCCACTCGACAAACACACGAAGCAGGAGCGAGGCGATCGCTACTGGTGCAAGAAGAACGCGGCGGCGTCGCTCACACTGCTGGTGAAGGTGCATTCGCTGATCGGCATGCACACGCGCGGAGGCACGCCGAAAGACGGCGACGAGCCGGACGACGAGGCGTTTCGCCTTGGGCAGCAGGTATCCGCCGCTGAGCGCGCGGCGCAGGAAGTTATTGAACGTCTACAGCAGCGGAAAAAATGATCTCGTTCGTCGCCTTTTTCATCATGTGGGCGGAGCGGATGGGGTGGGATGTTCCCGACTGCCATTACCGCGCCTGTCACTGGCTCGAGCACCGCGGCGATCTGGCGGTGCTTCGCTGTTTCCGTGGCTTCGGTAAATCCACCATTCTGGCAGTGTACAACGCCTGGCGTTATTACCAGAATCGCCAGTACCGTATTCTGCACCAGTCCGAGGCCGACGGCACGGCGTACAAAACCAGCCGCGACACGCAGAACGTGCTGCGCAATCACCCGCTGACGCGCGGCATGCTGCCGGACGGGCAGGGAACCGTTGAGCAATGGTGGGTTAACGGCTCACTGGATATGCGTAACGGCAGCATGTACGCAAAAGGCATCCTGTCGAACGTCACCTCGGCCCGCGCCGATGAGTGCCAAAACGATGACGTCGAAGTCCCTCGAAACATCCAGACGCCGGAGGCGCGCGAAAAACTGCGCTACCGCCTCGGCGAGCAAACACACATCCTCGTCCCCGGCGGCCGCAAGCTGTTCATCGGTACGCCGCACACCCACGACAGCCTATATGATGAGGTCGAAGCCATGGGCGCCGACTGCCTGACAATCAAGCTTTTCGAGAAAGAGCACCGCATCGATGAAAAACAGGCGACGGCGCGTAACTACGCGCTGCCGTTCCGGCCGGAATACGTCTTTGTCGGCATTCATATCGGCGCACGTCTGCTCGCCGAGGGCGTCGATTATCAGCTGATGGCTACCGGGATCACCTTCGCTGAGCCGCCAGGAACGACAGTGGACTGTTACGCAGAATGCGCATGGCCTGAACGGTTCACGCCGGCCGAAATGGAGAAGCGCCGGCAGGAAACGCGAACTGTCAACGAATGGGATAGCCAGTACCAGCTGCACAGTAAACCGATCGGCGAATCCCGCCTCGACCCTGAACGCATCCGCGAGTACAACGTGCAGCCAGAAATCCGGTATGCGAACCGCACCGCCTCGATGTGGCTGGGCAGCCAGCAGATTGTTGGCGCTGTCGCCTGGTGGGACGTGGCCACCGGCAAAGCGAAAGCTGACGCCAGCGCCTTTTCGCTGGTGCTGACCGACGCACGCGGGCACCTGTACTGGCATGTGTGCCAGGAGCTGATCGGTGATCTGGCCGAGTTCGACGAGCGCGACAAGATCACCAGCGGCCAGGTGGTGCAGATCCGCGAGCTGGTGATCCGGTACCAAATCCCGCAGGTGGTGGTCGAAGTGAACGGGCCCGGCAGTTTCGCCGGCAAGTTGCTGCGCCAGGCGCTGAAAGGCACCGGCTGCGGCGTTCGGGAAGAGTTCACGATAACCAACAAGCAAAAACGCATCCTCGACGCGTTTGAGGCGCCGCTGTCGTCCCGTTTCCTGTGGGCGCATAGCGACGTGCTCGACGGGCCGGCCTATGACCAAATGCGAGATTTCAACCCGGCGGTGACCAACCAGCCGGACGACTTTATCGATTCTGGTGCGGGGGCTATCAGCGAGACGCCGGTGCGCATCGGAAAATTGGTCGGGAAACCGACCGCTCAGGGGCGGGAAGATTGGCAGCCATCAGATGGCGATCATGAGGTCGCAGTAGACTATTAAAACCGAGGCTGCCTTATGTCGGTACCTAACCAGACCCCATACAACATTTACACGGCCAACGGCCTGACAACTGTTTTCCCCTACGAATTTTACCTGCTGAATGCCGGTGATTTGGCTGTATCCCTCAATGGCTCGGTGATCACTTCTGGCTATACGATTTCCGGCGTTGGTAACGTTGATGGTGGCGAAGCTTCATTTCTGACCCCGCCGGCGAATGGCGTTACCGTTATGCTTGAGCGCGTGATCCCTACCTACCGCCTGACCGACTACCAGGACAACGGCGATCTACTGGCAGATACCGTAAACAAGGATTTCGATCGGCTGTGGATGGCCATTCAGCAGGCGTTTATTTATCTCGGTCTTGCGCTGACGCGCCCACTTTGGGGAGGACCTTTTAACGCGAAAGGATATCGCATTGAAGGGATGGGGAATCCAATCAATGCCCAGGATGCTGCGACAAAAAGTTATGTTGATGGGGTTGCAGCTGGAAACCTAAGCAGAGCACTCCGCGTTCCTGAGCCTATTCCGCAATTACCGCCGGCGGCCAGCAGGCGGAATACCTTCCCGGCTTTCGATGATACTGGCGCGCCAACTGTGATGGTTCCGACCAGCGGATCGGCTGCTGATGTATTGTTGCAGCTTGCAGGCAGCGATAAGAATCTGGCTCCTGTTGACCATGTGCATATCAAGAATGGCCCGATCGTAGATTTTCGCCGTTTCCTGACCGTCAAGGATGGTAGCGTTAACGCCACGCAGGCGGTTATCGACGCGCTTAACTCTGGGCTTAACGTGCAGGTTTCCGGCGATTACATTCTGCGCGTCGAGAGTGCGGGGATTATTGCGGCCATGACAAGCCGCTTTTTTGGCGCGCCGGGGACTCGCCCAACCATTCTAATCGATCATACCGATGTAGCTCAGTCGCAGTTTAAATTTAATGGCGGGTTCAACTATTTTTCTAATTTTGCATTCCGATATCCGAACCAAAAAAGAGCTCTAGCAACCGGTGAATCGCCGATTGCATATCTTCCGCTGTTAACTGGAAATGGGTTTGCGTCAGAATTTTCCAATCTTGACCTGGGAAACACTTATCGTGGCCTACAGTTTGGCGATGCGGATTACTCAGCATCCAGAATCACTATTCGCGATATTATTGGCGCTCCAATTCGTCGCGGTGTGACGCTGGATCGCGTGCTGGATATTCCTAAGTGCGACAACTGGCATTTCAACTACAACTACCTCGATGCGGCAAACAATGCTGGCTATTCATATGACCTGACCCTGCGGCAGTGGATACACGATTTCGCAGACGCGTTCCATCTCGGGCGCTGCGACTTCGGGGCGTTCAGTAGAATTTTCGCATTCGGTTATTTCAACGGGATATTTCTTCGAACTGAACGCTACACAGGATCGGCTAACAGTGTGCGTTTTACCGACTG